>Ga0187893_10000093_pt1 | contig 188914 bp, 146 predicted proteins | sample MA1701074metaG_FD_139574 | JGI IMG/M metagenome (GOLD analysis project Ga0187893, IMG submission 139574) | White microbial mat communities from a basaltic lava cave in the Kipuka Kanohina Cave System on the Island of Hawaii, USA - MA170107-4 metaG ...
CGGCTCAACGGCCACGGCCCGCTTGCTTCCGGCCGTCAGCCACGGTAAGTAACCCCGGTCACGCGGCCCGACCCGGGTCAAAGATTCTGAAAAGGGCCTGGTCAAAGCACCTGCAAACCGACAGGAAGGGAACCGATCCGCGTCCGCAATCATCGATGTCGGGTCAAAGAACGCCCGCCAAGAGCCAGCGAAGCCGTCGAAGAAGGGAACGCGCTGAGTCTCCAATGCCTGCTCCATCAGGAGGTCGTAGTTCGTAGTGAAGAGCTCGACGGGATGCTCCCTCCTGATCGAGGAGATCCAACTGGCAAGTCGGTGGTAGCCGGTACCCATGCTGGGAAGGGGCTTGCGCACACACTCCTCGATGATGCGACAGATCTCGTTGTCCAGCTCCTTCAAGAGGTCGCCCTTGACGCCGCCGCGGCCTTCCGACTTGCCGGCAGCCTGGCGAAGCGCTCGCACATGGCTGAGGATGTCTTCGAGGGTTGGGGCCGTGTGGCCGTCCTCGCCCAACTGACCGAGCACACGCCGGTACACGTCGCGGTACCCCTCCTGTCCTTCGAGCCGGGCGCTGAGATCCTTGGTCAAGCCTGCCGTGTCGGGGATCAAGGGAGCATCGTTGCTCCCTTCCTTCACTCGGATCGAGGATGCGCACCCGGACCCCAGTAGAACCGCGACGGCGACCTTGTCTGAAGCGAGGGCCTGCTGAAGTTGACGGACGCGACGCACCGTGTCGTGGCTCTGCATCGCTCAGCGCTCCTGCGGTTGTCGTCCGCCCTCGCCTTGCCCCGGGGGGCCGGTGACCTCGATGGTAGCTGAGTACCTTCGAAACAGATAGCGCACGTGCGGGCGAATAACACTCTTGGAACGCCCCTCCTCGCCGGGCAACGGGGTTTGGCGGCGGCCCCCTGCAGTTAGCGATTGCGGCGGAGGAACGTTAGTACTTCAGACATCACCTTGCAGTCGACCTCGTTGTAGCGCTCGATCTCTCGCATCAGATCAATGTCCGTCATGGACACGCCACGCTGGCGAGCCTCCGCCTGACATCGCCAAGCGCCAACCATCGCACCCATGCCGTCGGCTGGGCCATCGCTCCAGAGTGTCTGGATGAGGCCTTGGGCGTTCATGGCCTTGCCAATGGTCTTGAGGCCAAAGTTGAACGCTCCCCGCACCGTGACAGGTTGCTCCTTCACCACGCGGTTCAGCAGGTCGACCCAGGGCAGCTTTGGCCAGGAAGGAGACCCCTGCCGGACGATGGCGGCGTTGTATGCCTCGGTGAGGGTGCTCGTCTCCGCCGGTGACCAGTGAAAGAGCCTGGCTTCATCCAGCGAGGTCTCGCGCGCGGCACAGACCTGTCGCATGTAGTCGAACCACTCCTCGATGATGCGGCGTTCCTCCGCTACGGCAAGACTTCCGGCAGTGAAGACACGGAACTCCCACTGGGGCTTGTCCGGCGAGCCATGGAGATGGCCGCAGCCGACCATAAAGATGAGCGGCTGACCTGCGGCTTCCGGAAAACGCGAGAAGTCTTCGTCAAGGTCGTTCACGTATTCGAAGTCCACGTAGAACTCGGCAGCGGCCGGGTCGCGCCACAAGGGTTCGTTCGCCCTGACGCGCTCGGGAAAGACGGTCGGGCCGTCCGCGCGGGAGTGGTTCGCATGGATCACGGCGTCGACGAGGGGTGCGGCCTTGTCACCGGTGATTCCGAGTGCTGCTGCAGTGCAGCCCTCGTCGGTCCAGCGTGCCAGGCCGGTCGTAAGAGCGGCTTCCCGCTTCTCGGGCGTGACGCGCGGGAGCATCGCGAGATCGGCGAGCTCTTGCGCGACCTGAAGCTTCGCCTGATGCCACGGTTGGTCGTCCGAATGATGCGGGTTTGGCCTCAGCTCGGGCACGGAGGGCTGCGGAAGCACGTTCCAACCCGCGCCCTCCTGGAAAACTCGGCGAACCCAGGTACAAGCCACGGACGCGAGGTCGCCCAGGCTCGTTCCCCAAGCGTCGAAGTATCGATCGCGGTCGACGCGGGCAAGTCGCTCCAGGGCCGAGGTGCCGCGCTGTTTAGATGCCTTCCAGCGCCGACCCAAGAGAAAGGCGGCAGGTGGCGTGAAGCCCTGGAGGCGGCCAAGAGCCTCGTTGTAGAGCCACACCTCAACCATGCACTTCAAGTGGTCGCTCGCGGCTTGGCCGTCCTTCAGCAGATCCAATGTCGTGAACTTGATGTCCACGACGCGATAGTGGAACGGTCCAGGCGCCAAGTCTGCAGCGGCGACCGCGGCGTCCGCCTCGGACAGCACACCCGGAAACAGCGCGTGGAGACGATCGGAGCGGACCAGCAGGTCGGCCGCGCCGTAGGCTTGGGCTTGCGGATTCCAGAGCACAGCCTGCGACAGGATCTCAGCGCCCCCTCGCATAGCGGCCCATGTGGCTTCCGCGACAGCCCGACTCCGAACGTCGGCAGGGGTTCGTGCGAGGCGGACGACCTGAAATCGCGCGGCCAGGTATTCGGTGACGATGGCTTCGAACCGCGCGGCCTTCTCCTTGAGAAACGCGCGGAAGTCTGTTCGGACGTCGTAGCCGGGGAGTTGATCGTCTCGCCGGAAGCCCTTGCTCTCCCCGAAGGCCTCGAGCCAATCCAAGACGGGGTCGTCGCTGCAGTAGTTGAACGTGGCTGAAGCGGGAACCCATGCGTTCCAAGGCGAATTCGTGCTGGGGAGGTTCGGGCTCCCATCGTCTCGTTCGAAGGCCGCGTGCTCGCCCATCGCGAGGGCAGGATAGCCAGAAAGTGGCCTCGGCGTGAAGTGCCGTCGCTCCCGCTTCCTCGGAGCGCTCAGGCTCGGACCCACGAAGGCACGCCGGCATGGCACACTTGGCGGCCATGGCGCTGCCGCGAGCCTTCAAGACCGACGAGAGCTTCCTCGAGAAGATCGCCATGGGAGCGATCGGCACACGGCGTACGTTCGAGGATCTGAGCCGGCAGGGTCACCGGCCGCTCGAGCTGGAACGCGGCTCCATGAGCTTCAAGATATGGAAGGCGATCAAGATCAAGCGCGTTCGCGTGCCTGACCTCCTGTGCCTGAGCTGCGGCAAGCGTGTGGAATCGAGGGCCAAGACAAAGCTCGAGATCACCATGTCTCACTCGACGTCCGTTCGCGAGCGCGGGTGGGATTTCGGCCTCGACGACACCGACCAAGTCGCGCTGGTCCCATGCGAACGCGTTGGCAGCGGGCCGTTGGAGTGGCAGGCCAGCACTCTTGTGCAGTACGTGCCCGTGGGTCCGCTGCGGCGCGCCTTTCGCTCAAACCAGGTGGTGCACCAGCGAGCCAAGGGCGCACAGGCGGGGTTTGAGGTCCGCGTAACCTGGCCAGCAGCCATTGCCTCCGCCGATGGCGTGGTCGAGGTAGTAGATCGCGAACGAATCCGATATCGCAAGACGGGCGAGGAGCGGGCGACTGGGCTGCGATTGCAGCGGGGACGAATCCGCCTTAGCCCGTTGGTCAAGGCGGCCGATCAAGTTCGGACGGCACAGATCCTCGCGTCGGTGGTGCCGGTCAGCTCAACCTATCGGTGCTCAGGCGGAGCTGGCGTGGAAGCCTATGCTGCGCTGTCTACTAGCAGCTCGCTCAGCGACCGTTACACGGCGGCGAAGGCGCTGGGCCGCTTCGAGGAGGAGGCCGCCACGCGGGCTCTGCTGGCCCGCGTAGAGGACACCCGCGAACATGTCTACGTGCGCCTCGACGCTGCGGCTGGCCTGCTGCGGCGTGGCCACGAAGCTGGCGCTGAGTTCCTCCGGGCTACGCTCGAAGATGAGTACTTGGAGAACCGGCTCGAGACCGTGATCGTGCTGGGCGAAGTCAGAGGCTCCGAGGCGACCCGCCTGCTGATGGCCGTCCTGCAAGACGCCGACCAGCACGCCGAGATCCGGGCCGGTGCGGCCTGGTCAATCGGTGAGATCGGAAGCAGGGACGCTCTGCCCATGCTGGTCGAGAGTTTCAAAGCGCTGGAGCCCGTGATAAAGGTGGAAGCCGCGCGAGCTCTCGCCAAGCTCGCACGGCAGAACGTCGACCAGGTGCTCAAGGTGCTCTCGGCCAGCACCGTGGAGGAGCGGCCGGGAGTGGCTTGGGCGCTCAGCAGGGCTGGAGGGTTTCGAGTCGAGGACGTTCTCCCAGCCCTCGTAGATGAGGACGCCCGGCAATGGGTGACGTTCATCATTGGGACGCAGGCGAAGGACGTGATGCTTCCTGGAATCGAGGCCCTCGCTGAGCGTGATCCTCAGGTCTACTTCGCCGTGACCGTTCTATGGAAGATTCTCGCAAGCTGGGTGTATGGCCTTGAAGAGTACTGAGCCGAGCGGATCCCTGCCCCCGCCGCTGTACTCGACCGACCTAGGCGCCGCCTACGTGGGAGACTCCGCGGAGTTGTTGCCGCACGTCGAGAGCGGCTCCGTGGACCTTGTCCTCACCTCGCCGCCCTTTGCCCTCCAGCGGAAAAAGGCCTACGGCAACGAGGATCAAGCCGCGTACGTGGACTGGCTGCTCGGCTTCTGCCACGACGTACTTCGGGTGCTCAAGCCTACGGGTAGCTTCGTGCTGGATCTCGGTGGCGCCTACGAGAAGGGTCGGCCCGTCCGATCCCTCTACAACTACCGCGTCTTGATTCGGCTCTGCGACGAGCTGGGCTTTCGATTGGCCGAAGAATTCTTCTGGTTCAATCCCGCGAAACTGCCGTCTCCGATCGAGTGGGTCAACAAGAGGAAGCTCCGAGTCAAGGACGCGGTGAACACAGTCTGGTGGCTGTCGAAGGGTGACTACCCGAAGGCCGACGTGCGGCGAGTTCTGGTGCCCTACTCGGCCAGGATGCTGAAGCTGCTGGAGGATCCGGAACGCTTCTATACGCCAAAGAAACGGCCTTCAGGCCACGACATCGGCGCCCGTTTCAGTGGGGACAACGGCGGGGCGATCCCGTCGAACCTACTCGAGATCCCCAACACGGAGAGCAACTCATCGTACCTCCGCCTGTGCAAGCTGGCGGACGTCGCTGGCCATCCAGCCCGGTTCCCTGAGCGCTTGCCAGCGTTCTTCATCAACTTCCTGACGGACCCTGGGGATCTCGTTCTCGATTTCTTTGCTGGGTCGAATACCACGGGTGCTGCAGCGGAGGCTTCCGCCCGCCGATGGATCGCCCTCGAATCGAACCCTGAGTATCTTGCTGCTTCAGCCTTTCGCTTCGCAGGTGACGCGTTGAGCGACAAGGAGGCGGTGGATACCTTCAGCAAGCTCGCCAAACATCCGACCGCCGGCCTCACGATCAAGAAGAGGCAAAGCCAGCTCGCGCTGTAGGGCATGCCCGACAACGCCACAGTCATCACAAGCTGGTTCCGGTCAAATCGCGGCCGCTACTTCTGCCAGGGCTGCGTCAGTCGGAATACGGGGGTCACGCCGACCGCCCAAGTGAACCAGATCGTGCGACCTCCCGGGCAGTCTCGCGACTGGCGTTACGCGAGCGCGCCGTGCGCCGAATGTGGGCGGAGCCGCACGTGCGTCGCCTTCCTCGGCGCTTGATCGACTGCCCCCCGATAGGCATCGCCAGGACGTCCGCCGGTGCACGGGCCCCGCCGGCGACACGGCGATGTCGGTGGCGCCGTCACGGTCCCGGCACGCGCCCAACTTGGCAGCGTGCCGGCCGCCCTCGCCGAGCAGGCTCCCCCTTCCGTGACGAGCCCGCGGGGGCCCGCCGTGGAGCTCTTTCCCTTCCGTGACAGTCTGCGAACCGAGTCGTCCGAGGGCCGGAGTGCTGGCCAACCATGCTGAGACACCCTCCAAGAACCAGAGTTGAGCCGTCTGCAAGTTAAAGGGCGTGACACACGCCCCTTTCGCTCCGTGTCCACTCCGCGGTGCCCCAACAACTTGCGACGCGACGACCGCGTGTTGCGGCGTTGGCGTGACAAGGGGGCGTCCAGGGCCGTGAGAGTCACCGTGTTCGATGCGATTCCCGCAGTCGATCTGCGCGCGCGCCCGCCCCAGCGTCGCTTCCGTTCCCCTTGGATCTGAGGCGCCAACGAGGGGACTCTCAGCGCTGAGAGTCGTCGTGCTGCTAACCCTTGTGCCATCAGTCGGACCGGCTTTCCGATCGCGGGCACGCCCGTTGCCCTCTCCTGGAACCGCGGAGTGCCGTGGCTCGGCGAGGAGGCGAAATGAGGCGAATGCGAATTCAACCCAAGGCGGAGATCGACCAAAGGCCCCAGGCTGAGGGCTCGCTCCAGTGGGTAACGGCGCGGCTCCCAGGCGACGTTGCGCGCGAGATCGACGCCCACGCCAAGCGGATGGGGACGACGCGATCGGACGCGATTCGCGACTGCCTGGCCATCGGAATCGAGACGATTCGCAGCCGAGACGGTATCCCCACCGGCCGTGTCGACGAGTTGCTGTCGGCCCTCGAAGGCGTCCGACTGACGCTCGATCTGATCGGCCCGCCGACCTTCGGCATGCTGCGGCTCCTAGTTCACTGGGCGACCCGCGACCCAAGTCTCAAGGTCGACGAGGACGAGCTCCTGGCGGAGCTGCGAACGACCGGAGCTGACGACTGGGAGCAGGCCGTCGCTGACGCGGAGCGAGACCTGGTCGAGAGGACGAAGCCGCAGCTCTCCGACTTGCACTGAGATGTTCTTCGTTGAAGCGCGGTACCACCGAAGCCCTGATCGAGCGGCCGGACAGGTGCGGTACATCGCGCACCGTGAGGAGGGCTTGACCGATGGCCGCCGGCGCGAGCTCTTCGGGATCGGCGAGCGATACCGGGCGCTCCGCGGCGACGAGCCGGCGATTCGTCGGACCCTTCGTGACGATGGACGAGGTCTCAGGAACCCGGCCTACTTCCGCTTCATCATGACCGTGGACAACCCCATTGCGGAGCGCTTCCAGCGGCTCGACGGGCTACAGACCGAACGCGTCATGCGTGACGCCATCGACAAGACGTTCCGCGGCTCGCTTCGAGGCGCCCAGGGCGTCTTCGCAGTCCATCACCACGGCGGCACGGGCCGGCCGGCGCATCCACACGTGCACGCTCTCCTCAGCCCCAGGTTCGCCAATGGGATGGCGGTCCACATCTCGCCGCAGAGGATCCAGCGCATCAAGGGAGCGGTGGGAGAGGGAGGTCCTGGTCGGGCTGCAGCGGCAGGAGCGGCGACTGGACAGGATGCGCCAGCAGCTCGCGCCGCGCCTGCCGCCATGGCCTGGCAATCGAGAGGATCGGGTGCCGCTCGAAATGCTGCCGGTTCGTCGGGCGCCGCGTCGGGACACCCAGCTCGAGCCATTCACGCGGGTGAAGGAAGCCTCGCGGTTGGCGCCAAAGATTGCCGCGGCCAGGCAGTGGCTGCGGTTCGGTTGGCGAGGTACGCGCTGGGAACGGAATCCGGAGAAGGCTGCCCGCCGAGCCATGTTCCGGCTTGCCTCCAGGGCGATGCCTCGTGGCCTGCGCGAAGCGCTCTGGGCGCTCCGCGGTCTGCGAACGATTGGAACTCGTCAGCGATAGGGTCGGCGGGAGCGGACTCTGTGGCGTAGGCCAATAATACGGAGCGACCGCCCGAGGGCGCTCGCGCTGAAGGTCCGTGGGAGGGAATGGGCACTCAGGTGTCACGACGAGATCAACTGGTCGGGGAGATCGAGGCTATCGAGGCTCAGCTGGCGCGGCTGGCCGGCGAGGAAAGCCAGGCTCGCAGCCGGCTCGCGGCGTTGAGAGCTGAGCTCGCCTTCGTCGACGCCACCCAAACACGGATTCAGGTGCGCCTTCCCCCAGCCCGAGCAGTATCAACACCAACCACGCCCGAGCAGAAGGTCGGGCTATTCCGGCAGCTGTTCGGCGGTCGCCATGACGTCTTTCCGACGCGGTTCGTGAGCAAGAAAACCGGCAAGCCAGGCTACGCGCCTGCGTGCACCAACAAGTTCGTCCGAGGCGTCTGCGAGCTTCCGAGAATCAAGTGCGGCGAGTGCCCGAACCAGGCGTTCGTGCCAGTCGATGACGCGGCCGTCCTCGCGCACCTGCGTGGCCAGCACGTCATGGGCGTCTATCCGTTGCTCGAAGACGAGACGTGCTGGTTCCTGGCCGTCGACTTCGACAAGAAGACCTGGGTGGATGACGTGGCCGCCTTCGTCTTGACGTGTCGGGATGTCGGCCTTCTCCCTTCGGTTGAACGCTCGCGATCAGGCAACGGGGCGCATGTCTGGTTCTTCTTCAGCGAGCCGGTCCCCGCCTCGGCAGCGCGGAAGATGGGCTGCTACCTCATCACGGAAACGATGTCCCGCCGTCACGAGCTCACCCTCGACTCCTACGACCGTCTGTTCCCGAGCCAGGACACGATGCCACGCGGCGGCTTCGGCAACCTGATCGCACTGCCCCTTCAGCACGGGCCGCGCCAGCACGGGAACTCGGTCTTCCTCGACGACCACCTCCAACCGTACCCGGACGACCAGCAGTGGGCCCACCTGGCGAGTGTGCAGAGAATCGATCGACGCGCGGTCGAAACGATCGCCGGCCAGGCGACCCGGCAGGGTTCGGTTCTTGGGGTTCGTGCGATCGAGGTCGAGGACGAAGATTCCGCTCCGTGGACGCGTCCGCCCTCAGGCCGGCCCGAATACGGTCCGATCGCCGGAACCTTGCCGGCGCGAATCCGTGCCGTCCTCGCTCAGCGATTGTTCGTCGAGAAGGCTGGCTTGCCATCGCCTCTACTCAACCAGGTCAAGCGGCTGGCCGCGTTCCAGAACCCCGAGTTCTACAAGAAGCAGAGCATGCGCCTCTCGACGGCGTTGACGCCGCGCGTGATCGGCTGCGCCGAGGACCTGCCCCACCACATCGCGCTGCCTCGGGGGCTACGGCCTGAACTCGAAGGCTTGTTGGGTCGGCATGGAGTCGCGCTGGAAGTTGAGGACGAGCGCGAGAGCGGGACAAGCGTGACCTATCGCTTTCAGGGCACTCTGACCGACGTTCAGAAGAAAGCCGTTCGCGCCCTGTTGGCGCATGAGATTGGTGCCTTCGTTGCTCCGCCTGGGGTCGGCAAGACCATCGTCGGGACGTACCTGATCGCGGAGCGCGGCTGCAGCACGCTCATCCTCGTGCACCGCCAACTCTTGCTCGACCAGTGGCTCGCCCAGCTTTCGCTCTTCCTCGGCATCGACGTCAAGGAGATTGGCCAGATCGGGGCAGGGAAGCGAGCTGCCAACGGCCGCCTCGACGTAGCGATGATCCAAAGCCTCGTCCGTAGCAGCAAGGTCGCTGACCTCGTGGCCAGCTACGGGCAGGTGATCGTGGACGAGTGCCACCACGTGCCGGCGGCCTCTTTCGAGCGGGTCCTGGCCGAGGTCAAGGCCCGGTACGTCGTCGGGCTCACGGCGACGCCGCAACGGCGCGACGGCCTCCACCCGATCATCGAGATGCAGATCGGTCCTGCTCGTTTCACCGTCGATCCGAAGAGCCAGGCGGCGCGCCGTCCGTTCGAGCATCGCCTCATCGCGCGGGAGACGCGCTTCAGGCTCCCACCCATCCGTAGGGCGCCCGGCGCCCAGGAGCTCTACGCAGCGCTCGCGGCGGATGAGAAGCGGAACGAAATGGTGCTCAACGACGCAATCGCTTGTCTCGAAGAAGGCCGGTCGCCGATCCTGCTGACCGAGCGGCGCGACCACCTCGAGTACTTCGCCGAGAGACTACGGAAGTTCACCCGACATCTCGTCGTCCTTCACGGCGGCATGACAACGCGGGCGAGGAAAGCTGTGACGGAACAACTCGGGGCGATCCCATCTGACGAGGAGCGGCTCGTGCTCGCGACCGGACGATACATCGGGGAAGGCTTCGACGACCCTCGCCTCGACACGCTTCTCTTGGCGTTGCCCGTGTCGTGGAAAGGCACGCTCGTCCAGTACACGGGCCGGCTCCATCGGCTTCACCCAGGCAAGACCGAGGTTCGGATCTTCGACTACGTGGACCGCGAGGTGCCGATGCTCCTGCGGATGTTCGAGCGCCGGCTGCGCGGCTTCCTCCTGCAAGGCGACCCACAGTCCCAGCTCCGCCGGATGCTTGACAGCGGACGCGCCTGCCTCGCCTTGTTCGCAGCGGCAGAGGAGCTACGGCTTGGCTTCGTCAGTGGCGTGCCGCCCTACGTCTACGTTCAGCGTATCCAGCCAGCCAATCTTGCGGCGTGGAAGAACCTGAGGCCCTGCTCTCCCGGCGAGCCACCGGACTTGATCGTCCGAGAGGCTCCGGCCGTCCAATCGGTATTTCGTGGCCTGGTGCGGCCGGAAGGCTTAGCGGCGTGCGACGTCCTACAAGTGTGGGTCGACGTTGCGTCGCACCCAGCACGCGGACGGGAACAAGCGCACTTGATTCGGAACCGCATCTTGAGCCGCGTCATCGAGGGCGGAGACATCCGGAACTTGAGGCACAATAGGAGCGGGAGGAGCCAGTGACCAAGGTCGATTCGCGTAACGAGCCCGCGTATTCGATCACGGAGGCCAGTCGCTACCTCCGCCTGTCGTCCGCCACGCTGCGGTCTTGGTTCCTGGGACGCCCCTACCCGACGGCCAAGGGGCTCAGTCAGTTCGCCCCGGTTCTGAAGCTGGCGAGGAGGGACCCTGCGACGCTGTCCTTCTCGAACCTGATCGAGGCTCATGTCCTGCGAGCGCTCCGGACCGAGCACGGCGTTCCGCTCGTCGAAGTCCGGCAGGCACTCGCGTACGCTCAGCAGAAGCTGAACATCGACCAGCTGCTATTACGGGAAGAGCTCCGGACGGCTGGCGGAAAGCTGTTTCTCGACCGATATGGCGAGCTCGTGAATCTCTCCGCCTCAGGCCAGCTCGCGATGCGCAAGGTCTTCGAAGCTCACCTCACGCGGGTTGAATGGGGGAAGCTCCGGTCCGCGGTTCGCCTCTACCCGTTCGTGGTTTCAGAGAGTACCGACGCCAAGCCCATCGTGATCGACCCGCAGATCTCCTTCGGCCGCCCCGTTGTTGGCAAGGCATTCGTTTCCACGCGCAGCATCCTCGACCGAATCGATGCTGGGGAGAAGGTCGAGGACGTCGCGCGCGACTACGACCTCACGAACGCGGCGGTTGAGGAGGCCGTCGTCTTCGAGCGCGCGGCTTGACCCTTGTCTTCTTCACCGATCGCGACCTCGGCACCGCCTTCCCGGAGATCCTGAAGCGCGCGGGCTTGGCCGTCGAACGCCACCGCGATCACTTCGCCGCCGACTGTCCGGACGAAGACTGGCTGGCTGCAGTCGGCGGGCGCGAGTGGGTGGCGCTCACCCACGATGCCAGGATCCGCTACAAACCGAACGAGCTTGCGGCGGTGATCCGGCACCGCGTCAGACTGCTGGTCATCGTCGGCAAGGCTCCGTTCCCCGTTCTCGCTGCTTCGTTCGTGGCGACGCGCGGGCCAATCGAGGCGTTCCTCGAACGTGCGCCGGCGCCGGTCATCGCCAAGGTGTACCGTGCGAGTCCCGCGGAGCTCGCAGAGAACCCGGCGGCGGCCGGGAGAATCGAGCGCTGGTATCCGCAGTAACGTCGCGCTCGCGGGTCGCACGAGCCGACCTTGTGACCTGCTGGCCCGGAGGTCAGGGCTGTGCAGTACGCGTGTCACTGGAGGCCGTCTAAACGGGCCTTTTCGTGTCGTCGCGTGTCGGTGCCTGTCGTCGCAACTCGCGGAGGAACCTCAGGAAGTCGTTGACCCGCTCACCTACTCCTCTCGCCTGTCACGTCGGAGGTCGCGGGTTCGAGTCCCGTCCACCCCGCCAAATTCCTTCAAGAGATGAGTTCGTCCGGCTAGCCGCGCCTAGGTCTAGCCATTGCTGTAATCCGCCAATTATGGCAGATTACTGCTATGCGTTTCGCATCGCTGCTCGCTGCGGTGGGAGACGAGCCCGTGTTCGAGACGGGGTTCCTGCTCGCGGGTGACGTAAACGCGGCCGACCTGCGTCGGCAATTGTCGAGATGGGTGACGAGCGGGCGGCTCGTCCAACTCCGCAGGGGCCTGTACGCCCTCGCCCCTCCCTATCGGAAGATGGAGCCGCACCCGTTCCTGGTGGCCAACCGCCTGGTGCGCGGCTCATACGTAAGTCTGCAGTCCGCCCTGGCCCACCACGGCCTCATCCCCGAGCACGTGCCCGTGACGACCAGTTGTACGACCGGCCGTCCCCAGCAGCGTGAGAACGCGTTCGGGGCCTTCGAATACCACCACTGTCCTCCGGGCCGGCTGAGCGGATTCCGCGCGATCGATCTCGGTGGAGGTCAGGAAGTCCTTGTCGCAACACCGACCAGAGCGCTGGCGGACCTCATTCGTCTCGTGCCCGGAGCTGACTCCGCAGGCTACCTGTCCGAGCTGCGGCTTGCGAACCTGGAGAAGCTCGATCTCGCGGAGCTGGGCGATCGGCCCAAGCTGCGGCGGGCGTTCCAACGCCTCTCCGCGCTGGCGGAGGAACGGCCGTGAAGGAGAGCCTGCGCGAGCTCTTGCGCGGGACGAAGGTCGGCCCTGCCGCGCGCAATCTCGCCCGCGAGTTCGTCCAGGCCGGAGTGCTGGCCGCGCTGCAACGGGCCGGGGCGATGGTGCCATTGGCGTTCCAAGGTGGCACCGCACTCCGCTTCCTCTACTCCATCCGAAGGTATTCGGAGGACCTCGACTTCGCCCTCGAGCGCCCTACGGCCGACTACGACCTCCGGGCGTTCCTGGAGTCGGTGCGCGCGGACATGCGGCGCGAGGGATACGACGTCGATCTGGCGAGGGTGAGCGACCAGCGGGCGGTGCACAGCGGCTTCATCCGCCTCCCGGGCCTGCTCCACGAGCTGGGTCTTTCGGGCCATCGCGAGGAGTCGCTGTCGGTCAAGGTCGAAGTGGACACGCGGCCCCCCGCGGGTGCCATGCTCGAGACCAGCGTCGTTCGCCGCCACGTTCTGCTGCGGCTTCAACATCACGACCGCGCGTCGCTCCTGGCCGGGAAGCTGCACGCGATCCTGCAAAGGCCCTATCCCAAGGGTCGCGACTTCTACGATCTCATCTGGTACCTGAGCGACCCGGAGTGGCCCGCTCCAAACCTGGTCCTCCTGAACAACGCGCTGGTCCAGACGGGATGGAAGAAGGCGCCGCTATCGGAGACCAGCTGGGTGGCCTCCGTGCGCGCACGGCTCCGGTCGGTCCGTTGGGAAGCCCTGGCCGCCGACGTGCGTCCCCTACTGGAGTCGGCTGACGACCGGGCGCTCCTGACACGCGAGACCATCACGGGCCTCCTCGACAAACGCTGATCTCCGCCGCCCATAGAATGTGGCGAGAGCCCGCCGGGATGTCGAGACGCTCCGCTGGCTCCGACTTCCCCGTTGAAAGCGCCAATTGGGGCGCCTCAAGCGAGAGGGATAGCGAAATGTCCACCAGGCAGAAGATCACGACGTACCTGTGGTTCGACAACAACGCCGAAGAGGCGATGAACTTCTACGTCTCGATCTTCAAGAACTCGAAGATCCTCGACCTGACGCGCTACGGCGACGCGGGCCCGGGGCCCAAGGGAACGGTGATGTGCGGCACCTTCCAGCTCGAAGGGCAGCAGTTCATCGCGCTCAACGGCGGCCCCCACTTCAAGTTCACCGAGGCCATCTCCCTGTTCGTGAACTGCGAGACCCAGGCCGAAGTAGACGAGCTGTGGACGAGGCTCACGGCCGACGGCGGCGCGCCGTCGCAGTGCGGCTGGCTCAAGGACAAGTTCGGCTTGTCCTGGCAGATCACCCCCTCGGTCCTGCTCGAGCTGCTGGCCGACAAGGACGCCGCCAAATCGCGGCGCGTCATGGAAGCCATGCTCCAGATGAGCAAGATCGACATCGCCAAGCTCAGGCAGGCCGCCGAGCAACGCTAGCTGCTCCAGGCCCTCGCCGCGACCGCGCGGGGTGACGAGGATCACTCCCGGCCCGATAGCACGACGGCATAATCGGCCGCCTTCGATCCAAGGGGGAGAGTCCGGCCACACCGGACTCCGGCCTCGCATTTGTTGCCTCGTGTCCATGGTCCCATCCCTCCACTTTTCCGAGTAGATCGACGGGCGTCCTCGAGAAGGAGGATCGCCCATGACTCCGACCACGCTGGGCCTCGTGCTCAGCCTTGCCGTGCCTGCCGACGGACCCACGACCGACGCCTACGGCGTCCACGCCGACGCTCGATTCGCCGAGCCGCGAGCGTCTCTCCTTTCGAGTGAGCCCGTAGGGGACAACCCGAGAGCTCGCATCCTGCGCTGGAACGAGATCGCGATGGATGCCACCGCCCTCGACCACACGCCGCCGCAACCCGGAGAAATGCGAATCTTCCGCGAGCAGTTCGGTCCGGGCCGGGAAGCCAAGGCCCTGGCCGTCGTCCAGATCGCCGTGTTCGACGCCGTGAACGCCGCCACCGGAAGCAAGTACCGGAGCTACACCGGCCTTCGGGCCGCACGACACCCCACCGGCCTGAACGTGGCGATCGCCCAGGCGGCCCATGACACGCTCGTGGCGCTCTGGCCCGCGCAGACGGCCACTTTCGACGCGCGCCTCGCGGAAGACTTAGGCGAGTTCCCCGACGGCGACACGAAGTCCCGGGGCATCGCGCTCGGCCAGCGCGCGGCCGCCGCCATCCTGGCGCGCCGGGCGGACGACGGCTCTGCGCACGCGGAGCCGGTCGACGGCGTGGACTACTTCCCCGGTTCGGGACCTGGCGAGTGGCGAACGGACCCGATCAGCCTGATTCCCCTCGCCCTGGGCGCCAAGTGGGGGCAGGTGAAGCCGTTCGTGCTGCGGTCGGCGGAGCAGTTCCGGATCCCACCGCCGCCCGCCCTCGACAGCGCGCAGTACGCGAGGGCCTTCGACGAGGTGAAGCGTCTGGGAGGCGACGGCACGAACACGCCCACGGAACGCACGCCAGACCAGACCATCGCCGGCATCTACTGGGGCTATGACGGGACGCCGAACCTCAGCGCGCCACCGCGGCTCTACAACCAGATCGCGGTCCACATCGCGAACCAGCGAGGCACGGGCACGCGGCGGGTGGTCGACCTGGCGCGGCTGCTGGCGCTCGTGCACACCGCCATGGCCGACGGCGGGATCGCCTGCTGGGAATCGAAGTACGTCTACAAGTTCTGGCGCCCCGTCGCCGGCATCCGCGAAGCCGACACCGACGGCCATCCCGACACCGTCGCGGATTCGGACTTTTCGCCACTGGGCGCGCCGGCCAGCAACATCAACCCGGGGGTGAACTTCACACCGCCCTTCCCCGCCTACGCGTCTGGCCACGCGACCTTCGGGTCGGCGCTCTTCCAGGTCCTGCGTCGGTTCAACGGAACCGACCGCATTCGTTTCACCTTCGTCTCGGACGAGTTCAACGGGGTCACGACGGACAACCAGGGGAACGTGCGGCCGCTCGTTCCGCGCACGTTCCCGACCCTGTCCGCCGCCGAGGAGGAGAACGGCCAAAGCCGGATCTATCTCGGCATCCACTGGGCGTTCGACAAGACCGAAGGCATGCGCCAGGGCCGGCGCGTCGCGGACTACGTGATGAGCCACGCGTTTCAGCGCGTGCGCTAGCCGGGGCCCGGGGTGGCGACGGCGCCACTCCGGGCCCGCCTCAGACCCGGGCGCTTCGAGAGCGCGCCGCGAGCAGGACTGGCGACCCCAGCAGCCAGCCGATGATCGGGAAGGCGATGGCGCCTGCGACCACGACGTGTTCGATGGCATGCGCGAAGCTCTTGCCGTCGGGCGGCATCGGGAGGCCCAGCACGCTGATGCCCTGCGCGGGCGGATAGAACTCCGGGATGCTGTAGATGTTGTCCTGGCCCATGACCATGGCCAGCAGGATCGCGAGCGCCACGAGCGCCTGGGAGAAGACGCCCTGGATCAGGTTCAGGGCATAGAGGTGCTTGAAGGAGCCGAAGCCCTCGCGGCCGACCGCCCAGCCGTAGTAGAAGGCTCCTGCCACCAGCACGCCCGTGACGCTCAGGTAGCGCGCGCCCGACACGGGAATGCCGGCCATCGAGAGCACGAGCCGCATGGCCCAGACGCCGGCGATCAGGATCAGGATCGGTTTCTGGAACACGATGTACTGGGACAGCGGCTTGCCGAACATCGTGGTTTCCTCCTATCGCCTCTTGCGTGGAGCTCGGCGCAACAGCGCCGAACGCACCTTCGGACTCCGGAGCTCGCGCAGCGCGTCCGTGCCGACCCAGCGGGCCGCGGCCGACTCCGAAGCGGCCAGCCGCTGCGCCATCGCCACGCAGGCCTGGTTGAGGCTCAGGTTGCGCCTGCCGATCGAGCGCAGTGCCCAGCTCACTCCCTTCTTCACGAAGTTCCTCTCGTCCTGCGCGCCCTTTTCGACGAGGGGCAGGAAGGCCACGAACTGTGCGTCGGAAGCGGCCTTGTCGTGGAGGGCCAGGCATGCCATGAGCACGAACCCGCCTCGCTTGACGAACTCCCGAGGCGAGGCCGTCCACTCGCGCGCCTTCTCCCACGCGAACGGTGTCCGGTCGAACAGCTTGAAGCAGACTGTGTCGCAGTCGCCCCAGTTCTCGAAGCTCCTGGCCCACGCGTCCATCTGCCGGCGCGTCACGCGCTGCGGGTCGCCCACGAGCGCAGCCAGCAGGCGCGCCTCGTACCACCCGCTTCGCCACAACGCCAGCGACAAGGCCTGGTCCGTGCCCAGTCGCTTGCTCAGCCCGATCAAGGTGCCCATCGGCACGCCAAAGGCGTGCTTGGCTTCGAGGCCATAACGTGCCATCCCCTGGACCGTGGCCTGCGTCCCCTTCTTCTCGAGCCACTTCAGTACTTCGGTCTTGTCCATCACGCGTTCGCCCTCAGGAACTCGGCGAGCCTATCGTAGAGCCCCGAGGCGGACTTGAGGCCCGAGTTGAGGATGGTGTCGCGCACCTCCTTCGACGGGTAGATCACGCTGTTGGTGTAGGTCGTCTTCCCGCCGTGCTCGGCCAGGACGGTGGTCACGAGGCACTCGCCGGCGTCCCAGTCCTCCCACCATTCGGTGTTGACGATGCGCTCGGGTGGCGTGATCTCGCGGTAGACGCCGCGCTGGCCGACGTCCTTGCCGCCTTCGCGGCGCGATACGAATCGGAAGCCCCCGCCCACGCGGAGGTCGATCTCGCAGACCACCAAGGACCAGCCGGGGAGGCCGTACCAGCGCTGGAGCAACTCGGGCCTGGTCAGCGCGTCGAAGACCATGCGGCGCGGAGCGTCGAACACGCGTGTCATCACGACCTCCCGGTCCGTGGGCGTCGCGATCTCCAGTTCTCCTGCGTTCGGCATCGGATCTCCTATCGTTTCGTGCGTCGCCCCCGCTTCGACCCGCCTGCCTTTAGCTCTTCGAGCAGGCCGTCCAATCGCTGAAAGCTGCCCTCTAGTGCGCGGCGGTAGCGCTCCAGCCACTCGGTGGCCTCCGCGAGCGGCTTGGCCTCGAGCCGGCGCGGGCGCCGCTGGGCGTCGCGTCCGCGGGAAACCAGGCCCGCGCGCTCCAGCACCTTGAGGTGCTTCGAGATCGCGGGCTGTGTCATCGCGAACGGCGCCGCCAGTTCGGTCACGGACGCCTCCCCGGACGCGAGCCGGGCCAGGATCGCCCGCCGGGTGGGATCCGCGAGGGCCATGAACGTCGCGTCCAGCCGGTCGGGCGCGACGTGTGCATAACCTGTCGGTTGCATAACCGATGGGTAATATACGGCGCTGGCGACCGTTCGTCAAGCGCCCCGGGTCGGGCGCGCTTATTGCTTCGACTCCGCTGATCTCACGCAGAACGCGTCTCCGTGTCGCCTCACCGACACGAAGGCGTGGCGCCGGATCCACAACCAGGCCAAGTGACTCGAGCACGAGCCGGATCGGCAAGCCTGTCCCGGTGGCGCGACGCGCTGATCGCCGACGTGCTCGCCGGTCGCCTGCTGCTGCGGCACTGGGCGCGGCTGTCCCTGCTCATGACGCTTGGCGCGGCCCTCTACGGCGCCGTCCTGGGCCAGTGGCACGGTCCTCGCCTCGCGGCTTACGTGGCCCTCAAGCTGCCGCTGGTGTTGCTGATCACGTCGGCGCTCACGCTGCTCCTGAGCTGGATCGTGGCCCAGCTCCTGGGCCTGCCGCTCAGCTTCGGGCAAGTGGCAGTGCTGATCTTCCTCGGCTTGGCCTCGGGCAGCGTGCTGCTGGCGGCGCTATGCCCGGTGGCCTGGCTGTTCACGGCGTCGGCCCCGCCCCCGACGGCGGCCGCTCGTACCGCCCACAACCTGCTCTACCTCATGCACACCGGCTTCGTGGCCGGCTGCGGCCTGGCGGGGAGCCGCGTCCTGCGCGACGCGCTGCGCGCTACAGGCCGGCCCTCCGAAGTCACGGCCCGCGTCTACTGGGCGTGGATCGGCATCTACGCCTTCGTGGGCGGCGAGGTGGCCTGGGCGCTGCGGCCCTTCGTGGGCAGCGTGTACCACGCCATCGTCTTCCTGCGGGACGACGCCCTGCAGGGCAACGTCTACGAGTTCATCTTCACGGACATCCTTCCCCATTTGCTGTCGCGCTGATCGAGGAGACTCACGATGACCGAACGCACCCATACCGACGTCAACGCGCCGGAGAACCTGCTGGGAGCCTTCGACGACCTCTTGAAGCGACCCCTCGCGGGGCTGGCGCGGGCCGACGGGGCCGCGCCGCTGGCCTATTGCTGGCGCCTGCTCCGTGGCGCCGCCCTGTGCTGGGCGCTCTACGGCGCGGCGGCCGGCTTCTTCCAGGGGGGTCTCCAGATTCCAATCGCGGGCCTCAAGGCGGGGCTCATCGTGGCGGCCAGCCTGATGCTGTGCGTGCCCAGCCTCTACGTGTTCGCCTCGCTCATGGGTGCCGATCTTTCACCTCGTCGCTTCCTGGCCGTGGTCTCGGGCTTCGGCGGAATGCTGGGCCTCTTGCTGCTCGGGCTCCTCCCGATCGGCTGGCTGTTCTCGGTCAGCAGCAGCTCGCTTGTCTTCGTCGCATGGCTTCACGTGGCGCTATGGCTGCTCGCTCTGCTGTTCGCCACGCGGTTCCTCGGCGAGGCCTTGCGGCAAGCGGGGTCCCAGGGCATCGCAGCGCTTTGGGTGGCGCTGTTCTGCGTCGTGGCCTTCCAAGTCACCACCCTGATGCGTCCGGTGCTGTGGCGGGCGCCGGGCACGCCCGTATTCGAGGGGGGCAAGATGTTCTTCCTGGAGCAGTTCGATCGCCTGCTGTCGGGGCCGGAGAAAAGGGGCGCGGCCCGAGACTAGCTCGTGAACTGAGGTCCTCGTTGCCATCGTCCGAACACCTGCGCTAGGCTCAAGGCCGTTCCCTCCCTCGAGATCGGCCACGCCGCATGGCGACAGCAGGCGAGATCACCGGGCTGCTGCAGGAAGCCGCCCAGGGCGACCGGGCGGCCTTCGAGCGGCTGATCCCCCTTGTCTACGACGACCTGCACCGCCTGGCCCACCATCACCGCTGGCGCTTCGGCGACCCGCGGGCCCCGGGCACGACCAGCCTGGTCCACGAAGCCTTCATGAAGATCGGGGACCTGACGCAGCTCCACGGCCGCACGCGCGGCCAGTTCTTCTGCGTGGCGGCCAAGGCCATGCGCAGCATCCTGATCGACAACGCGCGACGCCACTCGCGGCGCAAGCGCGAAGGGCGAGCCGTTCCGGTCGAGGATGTCGTCCTCGTCTCTGAGGAGAGGAGCGACGAGCTGCTCGCACTCGACGAGGCCCTGGAGCGACTCGACCAGAAAGAGGCCCGGCTGGCGCGCATCGTGGAATGTCGGTTCTTCGCCGGGCTGACGATCGACGAGACGGCCGAGGCGCTCGAGATCTCGCCAGCCACGGTGAAGCGGGGCTGGGACGAGGCGCGTGTGCGGCTCTACAAGGACCTGCATGGCGGAGCCTGAGCCACCTGAAGAACCCACGGAGCCCAGCGAGGAGGAACAGCGGGCCTACGACTACTTCGACTCGCTGGCGGGCCGCATCTCCGTCTCGGGGCCGCTCGAGGTCGAGGCCGCGCAGGCGCCGATCCGGATCGGCCCTTACCGGACGCTGCGCCTCCTGGGCCGCGGCGGCATGGGCAGCGTGTACCTGGCCGAGCGCGCCGACGGCCAGTTCGACCAGCAGGTCGCCCTCAAGCTGATCCGCATCGGCCTCGAGACGCCCGAAGCGATCGCCCGCTTCGGCGCCGAGCGGCAGATCCTGGCCCGGCTTCAGCACGCCGGCATCGCGCGCCTCCTGGACGGGGGCGTCGGCGACGACGGCCGTCCCTACTTCGTGATGGAGCGCGTGGCCGGAACCCCCGTGACCGCGTTCTGCGACGCGAAGCGGCTGGGTGTCGAGGAGCGGCTGCGCCTGTTCCTTTCGGTGTGCGACGCCGTGCAGTACGCCCACCGCAACCTGGTCGTGCACCGCGACCTGAAGCCGGCCAACGTCCTGGTGACCGAGGACGGCAGCGTCAAGCTCCTCGACTTCGGCATCGCGAAGGTGCTCCGCGACGACGCGTCGGCGACCGGAGGCCTCACCGCCACGGGCGCAAGGCCCATGACGCCCGTATACGCCGCGCCCGAGCAGTTCCGCGGCGATGCGATCACGACCGCCACGGACGTGTACGCGCTGGGCGTGATCCTCTACGAGCTGCTGGCCGGCCGCGTCCCCATTGCACCCCAGGGACGCAGCGACACCGAGATGGAGCGCGCGGTCCTCGAAGAGCAGCCCGAGCGGCCCAGCCTGGCCGGGGCGAGCGACGCGGGTGTGGCGACGGCCCGAGGCACGACGCCGGCGCGGCTGCGGCGCCGGCTCGGGGGCGACGCCGACACCATCGTGCTGATGGCCCTGCGCAAGGAACCCGAGCGCCGCTACCGCTCGGTGGACCAGATGGCCGACGACGTCCGCCGCCACCTGAACGGGCTGCCGGTGCTGGCCCACAAGGACACGCTGGGCTACCGCGCGGCGAAGTTCGTGCGGCGCCACCGCGTGGGCGTCGCCGCAACCGCCGCGCTCTTCGCCCTGGTGGTCGCGTTTGCGGCGGTCATGGCCGCCCAGTCGGCGCGGGTGGCGCGGGAGCGCGACAAGGCCCAGCGCGTGGCCGCACTCTTCGTGGACCTGTTCAAAGTCTCGGACCCTGCTGAGGCCCGCGGCGGCGCCATCACCGCTCGCGAGCTGCTCGACCGCGGCGCGTCGGCCGTCGAGAAGGGCCTCGACGATCAGCCCGAGACCCAGGCGGCCCTGAAGGCGGTCCTGGGCCGCGTGTACCAGAGCCTCGGGCTCTACGACAAGGCCGCGCCGTTCCTCGAAGGCGCTCTCGACACGCGGCGCCGGGTCCTGGGCCCGGACAGCGCGGACGTGGGCGAGAGCCTGAACGATCTCGGCGAGCTGCTGCGGCAGAGGGGGGACTTCAAGGCCGCCCTGCCGGTGCTGCGCGAAGCCCTGGCGCTCAACAAGCGCCTGGACGCCGAGGGCCCCCGCACGGCGCTCAGCCTCAACCACCTGGGCAAGGTGCTCTACGCCACCGGCGCGCTGGCCGAAGCCGACGCCGTGCTGCGCGAAGGCCTGGCGATCAACCGCAAGCGGCTCGGCGGCACGCACCCGGACGTGGCCGAGAGCCTCAACAACCTCGCGGCGATCTCGTACGCCAAGGGCGACGACCGCGCCGCGGCCGAGCTGTTCCGCGAGGCCCTGGAGATCCGGCGCGCGGCCCTGGGCGCCGATCACCCGCTGGTGGCCGCGTCGCTCAACAACCTGGCATCGGTGCAGAGCCGCATGGGCGACTTCGCCGCCGCCGAGACTACCGGCCGCGAAGCCGTCGTCACCTACCGCAAGCTGTACGGCGAGCACCCGCGCGTGGCGACGGCGCTCAACAACCTGGGCCTCACCCACTTCGCCCGCGGCGATTTTGCGGCGGCCGAGCCGCTGTATCGCGAGTCCCTGGCTATGCGTCGGAAGCTGCTGCCGGCGACGCACCCGGAGATCGCCCAGGTGGCGAGCAACCTCGGGTTGCTCTTGCAGCGCAGCCAGAGGCTGCCCGAAGCGGAGAGCCTGCACCGCGAAGCCCTGGCGATCCGCCAGAAGGCGCTGGGTCCGCAGCACCCCCTGGTCGCCGGCAGCCTCAACAACCTCGGCGAGCTGGCGCAGCTGCGCGGGCAGCGCGCCGAGGCCGAGAAGCTGTACCGCGAGGCACTCGGCCTGATCGAGAAGCAACACGGCCACGACCATGCCCTGGTCGCGATCAGCCTGGACAACCTGGGCTCGCTCGCGCTCGAGAAGGGCGACTGGCAGCAGGCCGAGACGCTGTACCGGGACTCGCTGACCGTGCGGCGCAAGGTGCTGCGCGCGGGCCACCCCGAGATCGCCCACTCGCTCCTGGGGCTCGGGCGCACGCTAGCGCGCGCGGGCCGCACGGCCGACGCGGAAGCATCGCTGAAGGAGGCGCTCGACCTGCGTGAGAAGGCGCTGCCGAAGGACGCCCCGGAGGTCGCGGACGCGCGGAAGGCCCTGGCCGCGCTCTCGGCCGCTCGCTAGAGTCCGCGCACGCGGTAGCGGCGATAGCGAGCGTCCTGGTTCCACCAGGTCTCGCGGGACCCTGGACGCCGCGCGCGCTGCGAGAACAGCCAGACAAAGACGAAGCCGGCCGCGAAGCCGCCGATGTGGGCCCACCAGGCGACGCCGCCGCCCTGGCTGGGAGCCGCGAGGCTCAGGAAGCCGGAGAGGAACTGCTGCAGGAACCAGATCCCGAGGAAGAACACGGCGGGGACCTGGATGAGCTGGGCGAACAGTCCCAGGGGCAGGAGCATCACCACGCGGGCGTGGGGGTAGAGCGTGATGTAGGCGCCCAGGACGCCCGCGATGGCGCCACTGGCGCCGATCGACGGAATCGCCGAGGCCGGGTCGGCCCAGATGTGGGCGTAGGAGGCGGCCCAGCCGGTCAGCAGGTAGAACACCAGGTAGCGGCCGTGGCCCATGCGGTCTTCCACGTTGTCGCCGAAGATCCAGAGGTAGAGCATGTTCCCGAAGAAGTGCAGCCAGCCCCCGTGGAGGAACATGCTGAGCAGGACGCGCAGCCCGAGATCCGGAGCGAAGCTGGTCGTGATCACCTCGAGCGGCCCCAGCGAGCGATCGGCGCCGGTGAACAGCGCGGGAATCACCGCGGCCCTGGCAAAGAAGCGCGGCAGCTGCTCGCCTAAGCTCAGCTCGAGCAGGAACAGCAGAGCGTTGGCGGCGATCAGGCCGTAGGTCACGAAGGGGATCGTCTTCGACGGGACGTCGTCGCGAAGCGGGATCACGCGGGCGGCGCGGGACGGCGGCGGCGGCGACGCCGGCGATGCCGGCCCGATCGCGAGAGCGCTGGCCGTGCATCGGCCGCGTCCGTTGCGGCCACCACGGGTGCCGGCACGTCCCCGAGATCCAGGCTCTTCCAGTGGGCCGCCAGTTCCTGGCCCTCGAGGCCGCCGTGGATCTCGAGCCAGCGCAGCGCGTCCTCGAAATAGGGGCGCGTCGCCAGGAGCTGCTTCACGCCAGGAGCGCGCTGGACCTCGCGCAGGCGGCGCTGCGCGACGAGGATCAGCCGCAGACGGTCGAGATCGCGGCGCGCAAACGGCATCGCGAGCGGGCCAGGCGGCAGGGGCGGCCCCGGCTCTTCGGGCTCGGCCTCGCCGAGGGCGGCCATCTCCATCGCGACGTCGTCGGCCGGCTCGGGCGGACGCTCCTCGCCGTCCTCGAGCGGCGGCCTGGCGGCCTTCGGTGCGGGGCGACGCATGGGCGCCCCCAGGGGTACCAGCATGGTGCCGAGCAGGATCGGGTTGGTGAGCTGCTCGGCGCTGGCCAGGCCCGCGTTGCGGTACTCGTCGAGACGGGCCAGGCTGCCGAACAGCGCCTCGCCGCCCTCGGAGATCGCCTTGTCGGCCTCGGGCAGCAGGTAGGCGAGCAGGCCGCACGCGTGCAGCGCCTCGAAGCTGCGGCGCGACGCGCCCGCGCGCAGGATCTTGTAGAACTCCTCGAGCAGGCGCGCCGAGCTGGCCTTCACGATCTCGCCGCGCAGGGTCCGGATCGCCTCCAGGGTGTCGCGGTCGATGGTGAACTCGAGCTTGGAGGCGAGGGCGACCGCGCGCACCATGCGCACCGGGTCCTCGCGGAAGCGCACGCCGGGGTCGCCGATGGTGCGGATCACGCGCGCGTCGAGGTCCTCGAGCCCGTTCACGTAGTCGATGACCGAGAAGCTCGCGATGTCGTAGAACAGCGCGTTGACGGTGAAGTCGCGCCGGAAGGCGTCTTCCTCGGGCGTGCCGAAGGTGTTGTCGCGCCGCACCATGCCGTCGGCCTCGTCGGCCTCGGCCTGGCGGCGGAAGGTCGAGACCTCGATCACCTTCCTTCCGAACAGGACGTGGCAGAGCCGGAAGCGCCTGCCGATGATGAAGCAGTTGCGGAACAGCTTCTTCACCTGCTGGGGATGGGCGCTCGTGCCGATGTCGAAGTCCTTGGGCTTGCGTCCCAACAGCAGGTCGCGCACGCCGCCCCCGACCAGGTAGCCGAGGTAGTCGTGGCTCTTCAGGCGGTACAGGACTTTCAGCGCATCCGGATCGATGTTCCGGCGCGACAGGGTGTGCTCGGAGCGCGGCAGAATCCTGGGTGGCATTGGGGAGCGGCCGGAAAGCAGGCCGCACTCGTAGTCTAACACCCCCAGCGGACCGACCCCCGCGGGCTGCGCTAGGCGCGGATCCGAACGCGGACGCGTCCGCCGTCGGCCGTCGCCTCGAATCGCACGCCCTCGGGAAACAGGTCCGCGACCTTGAACGGCGGCAGCGGGCGCGAAGGGTCTCGAACCCACGCCTCACCGTCGGGTCGCACTGCGCCGACGAACACCAGCTCGCGCCATTTCAGCTCCGGGAGCGAGAACGACCCGTCGGGATCGACCCGGACGTCGGCGAAGGGCGAGCGGTCGTCCATCAGCGCTTCATCTTGCGCGCCATGTGCTCGAGCAGGCGGACTTCCTTGGGCGTCAGGTCCGCGCGCAGGAACAGTGCGCGCCACTCTGCGAAATAGCCGTCGCTGTTGACGCGCGGCAAGGCCTCGAGGGCGGTCAAGCCCTCGCGCAACAGCCCGAGCATGTGCTCCCTTTCCTCATGTGTCGCCCGCCGCGCCCCGGCCACGGGGCGCCGGGAGGCTCGGAACACTTCGTAGGCCACCACCATCACCGCGTGGGACAGGTTCAAGGACGGCTGATCCGGGTGGCTCGGGATGCGCACGCGCCGGCCGCAGCCGGCGAGCTCCTCGAGGGTGAGGCCCGAGGCCTCGGGGCCGAACACCAGCGCGACTCGCTCGCCATCCGGCAGTGCGGCGATCTCCTGGCCGACGTCGCGCACGTCGCTGACCGGAACGCCGGCATCGCGGCGCCCCGAAAGCCCGGCGACGAAGCTGGCCTCGGCCACGGCGGCCGCGAGGGAATCGAAGACCCGGGCCTGCTCGAGCACGTCGTGGGCGCCCCACGCCAGGCGCCAGCACTCGACCGTGCGCCAGTCGCCCGGAGACACGAGGTCCAGGCCGGCGAGTCCCGTGTTGCGCACGATGCGGGCGACCGCCCCGATGTTGCCCGGCGCCTCGGGCCGGACCAGAACGACGCGGACGGCTACGATGGCGCCTCCGGCGGCGTGTAGTGGATGTAGGCGTTGAGCCAGCGGATCTCTTCGTCCTTCTCGGTGAGGTCCACCTGCATCAGGTCGCGCAGCGAGAGCATGCCCACCAGGCGCCCGGAATCCACGACCGGCAAGTGGCGGCAGCCCGCCTGCTTCATCTTGCGCACGCCGTCCTCGTGAGACTCGGCGACCTCGCAGACGATCAGCTCCTTGGTCATCACGTCCCCGACCCTGGTCGCGTCGGGGTCGAGTCCCTTCGCCACCACGCGGCCCATGATGTCGCGCTCGGAGAGGATACCCGCGAGGCGCGTGCCGTCCAGCACCGCCACGGCGCCGACGTGCTTCTCCGTCATGTAGCGCGCCGCCTCGCGGATGCTGGTCTCGGCGCGCAACAGGAAGACCTCGCGCCCCGCAACCACCGCGCCGATCGTCTTCATTGTTTCTTGCCTCCCACGGCCTCCGCGGCCGGCCAGGGCCTGGCGAAGCGCCGGGACCTTCCGCTCTTCCGGCAGTACTCCTCGAGGAACTCGCGCAGGCGGGTCTCGTCGGCCTCGCGGAGCTCCACGAACTGTACGCCGACGCCGGCCGGCAGGCCCGTGGCTCCGCCCGCGCGGCGGACCCAGGCCACGCGGCCGCTGGCCTCGATCGGAATCGCGTTTCCGGGCAGCGGGAAGGCCAGACCCACGGCCGCTCCCAGAGGCAGGCCCTCGCGCGTCTCGACGAAGACGCCTTCGAGGCCGAGGTCCAGCAGGAACGCCTCGCGCCGTTCGTCGCGCAGGCTCAAGCGGGCGCGCTGGACGAAGGGGATGCGGACCCTGTCGACGGCCACCACGGGCATGTCGAGCCTCTGCCCGAGGACGCTAGCAAGCGCCGCTCCGGCTGTCAACGCTCGAGTCGGCGGCTTCGTTGACACCCGCAGAGGCCGTATGGTCGAATCCTCCCCATCCTCCGTGTCTTCGGATAGCGCCGTCCCGACTCTAACGGTCACTGGCGGCCCCCACGACGGCCAGACGCTATCGATCATGCCAGGCGGCGAGCGGGTGCTCGGTTCAGGAGACGGAACGAGCCTGCGCCTGCAGCTCCAGAACGTGGCGGCGCGTCATGCCCGCGTCCTGAACGATCCCGCTCGCGGGGTCGTCATCACCGACCTGGGCAGCAGCACCGGCACCTTCGTCAACGGCGAGAAGCTCGAAGCGGAGCGCGTGCTCGCCCTGGGCGATCGCGTGTGCCTGGGGCCTCCCGGGGCGAAGGCCTCGGTGAAGCTCCTGCTGGTCTCCGCTCCACCGGCCCCGGAGGAGCCCGCGATCATCCTCGACGGCGGCAGGGACATCGTCGGGCTCGACGCGTCGGCCGAGCCCGCGATCATCCTGGATGACGCGCCGCCGGCCCCCGCGGCCCCACCGCCTCCGCGGCCGGCCCCACCCCCCCAGCCCGTGGCCCTGGCCCCTGCCGCACCGGCTCCGCCGGCGGTCCCGGTCCCGGCGCCAGCGAAGCCGGTCGACGCCCCCAAGAAGGCCGCCAAGCCCGAGTACTCGGACGACCCGCCGTCCATCGTTCCCACCATGCAGCGCCAGCCGCTGCCGGTACCCCCGCTGCCTCCCGCCGACGTCAAGGCGCGACTCGAGGCGGCGACCAAGAAGCCCGCGCTGCACGTGCCACGGGTGGCGATCGTCGGCGTGGCGGTCATGGCGCTACTGGGCGGCGGGTACTTCGCGGCGCGCTCGTTCCTGAAGGGCCCGCCCAGCCTGCTCAGCGTGCTGCCGCCGCGCGTCGAGGGCGGGCAGACGGTGACTCTAGCGGGGGCCAATTTCGGCGAGGATCCGGCGGGCGTGACGGTGCGCGTGGGCGACAAGCCCGGCAAGATCGTCTCGGCGAGCGACGGCCAGATTGCGGTCGCTGTACCGGACATCGACCCGGAGAACGGAGCCGCCGACTTCCCGGTCAGCGTGGAGACGCGCAAGGGCCGTTCGAACTCCCTGCCCCTGACGGTGACGGCACCGCCGCGGATCACCGGCTTCGCGCCGGACGTGGCGATGCCGGGCGACGAGGTGGTCGCGAGCGGCCGCCACTTGAAGGGCAAGGGGGTCGCGGTCTCCGTGGACGGCCAGGACGCCCAGGTCCTGGAAGCCGCCGGCGACCGGCTGCGCTTCCGCGTCCCCGACATCCCCATGGTGCCGGGGCGTGCCGCGCCCGTGCAGGCCCGCGTCGGCCGCGAGCAGTCGAAGGCGATCCACCTCTACCTGGGCCGGCTGCCGCTGCTCATCGAGGCCGTTCCGGTGCGGGCGCTGGCGGGCGAGCTGGTGACGCTCAAGGGCCGTGGCTTCACGCCGCGGCCCGAGGCCAACCTGGTCCGCTTCGGGTCGGAGCCGGCGCTGGTGCTCTCGGCGAGCGAGCGCGAGATCGTGGTGGTGGCGCCCGCTGCGGGGGTCATCGTCACGCAGATCGACGCGCCGGTCTTCATCGAGTCCGCAGTGGGCCGCTCCAACGCCTCGCCGTTCGTGATCCAGCGAATGTCGTCCAGCGTGTTCTTGCCGCGCTACTTCCCGGTGCCGGCGGCCGAGCGTCCGGGCGCCGTCTTCGTCTCGACCGAGCTCGGCCCGGTGCTGGTGCTCGGCGGCAAGGGCGAAGCGGCGAGCCCGGGCGAGCGCGCGGTGAAGATCGCCGCCGCGCTGAACGGCCTCGTGGACGAGGGGCTCAAGAAGCCCGTGGCCGTCGAGGCGCGCGACGCGGCACTCGCGATCAAGGGCGGTGCGTTGATCGCCAGCGTGACGCCGGACGACCTCGCCGTCTACGAGGCCCTCGACACGGCGTCCAAGGGCCGCCGCGCCAGTGCGCGGCTGGTCGCGACGTTGTGGGCCGGCATCGTGCAGGAGCAGATAGACCTGTTCGTACGCCGCCAGCGGCCGGGCCGGTTGCTCGAAGTGACGCCCCGCGGCCGCCCGATGATGCAGATCTACTCCGAGGCGGTGCGCCGCGGCGGCGCGGGGGCGGGCGTGCCGCTCTCCGTGGTGAGCCCGCTGCCCACGGGCATGGGCCGCGACCTGCGGGAGATGGCCCTACTGCTGCCGGCCGAAGGCCAGGGCAGCGCGGCGGCGGCCGTGGAGGGGCGCTGGCAAGGCACGATGTGGGAGGAAGGCTCGGGCGAGAAGAAAATCGTGGTGCGCCTGCGCTTGCAGGCCGGGCGCCTCGGCGGCAGCCTGACCGCCAGCTCCGGCAAGATCACCGGCGACATCCCGATCCAGGAGGCGAGCTTCGACCGCGGGCTGCTGCGCTTCGCCGTGATGGTGGGCGGCGCGCGCCAGCAGTTCGAAGGCAAGGTCGACGGCGACAAGGTCAGCGGCAGCATCACGCGCGCGGGATCCTCCGGCGCCGTCGGCCGTTTCAGTCTCGCCTACGAGTGAGCCGGGTCCGGCCCGGACTGGAGGAGCTGCTCACCCGCCCGGGCGATTTGCGCGGCGCACGGATCGGCCTGATCGTCCACGCCGCCTCGGTCTCATCCGGCCTGGAACACGCGTCCAGCCTGCTGCACGCCTCACGATCGCTGCGTCTGCGTGCCCTGTTCGGGCCAGAGCACGGGATCCGCGGCGACGCCCAGGACCTCGTCGAGATCGGCGATTCGAAGGACCCGCTCACGGGCGTTCCGGTGTGGAGCCTGTACGGGCCGGCGCGCACGCCCGGCGCGCCGATGCTCCAGGGCCTCGATGCCCTGGTGTTCGACCTGCAGGACGTGGGCTCGCGCTACTACACTTTCATCTATACGTTGCTGCACGCCATGCAGGCCTGCGCGGCACACGGCCTGCGGCTGGTCGTGCTCGATCGGCCCAACCCCATCGGCGCGGCGGCGCTGGACGGCAACGTGCTCGACCCCGCCTTCCGTTCCTTCGTGGGCCTGCACCCGCTGGCCGTCCGCCACGGCATGACGGTGGGCGAGCTGGCCCTGATGTTCCGCGCCGAGCTGGAGCTCGAGCTGGACCTCAGGGTCGTGAAGATGCGCGGCTACAGCCGCAGCATGGGCTTCGAGGAGACCGGCCTGCCCTGGGTGATGCCCTCGCCCAACATGCCGACCCTGGACACGGCCTACGTGTATCCCGGAGGCTGCCTCGTGGAGGGCACCAACCTCTCCGAGGGACGCGGCACCACGCGTCCCTTCGAGCTCGTGGGCGCACCTTGGCTCGACCCGTCGCGTCTCGTCCGCGATCTCGAGCGCGAGCGCGTGCCGGGGGCGCAGTTCCGTCCCTGCCACTTCATCCCGACCTTCCAGAAGCACGCGGGACTCCCCTGCGGCGGGGTCCAGGTGCACGTGACCGACCGCGGGCGTTTCCCGGCCTTCCTGACGTACCTGCTGCTCGTCCACCACGCGCGCCGCCAGGACCCCTCGCGCTTCGCATGGCGTCAGCCGCCCTACGAGTACGAGACAGTCAGGCGGCCCTTCGACATCCTGTGCGGGGGCGAACGGGAGCGGCGGGCGATCGAGGCGGGCGTCAGCCCGAGGCGCCTGCAACCGGCTTGGCGCCGCGAGCTCCGCGGCTTCCGAAGGCGGCGCGAAAAGTACCTCCTCTACAGGTAAAACAGCTCCGGCGCTGCTACACTTCCGCGTCCTTCCCTCCCCGAGGACCCCCTGGGCACGCCGAGCCTGACGGTCTTGCTGGTCCTCGCCGCGCTGGCGGGTGGCGCCCTGGGCTGGGTCCTGGCCGTCACCCTGGGCCAGCGCCACGAGGTCGCGGCGACCCGCGAGATGCTGGAGCGCGAACGTACCGAGAGCGACCGCGCCATAGCCCGCGCACGCCGCCAGCTCGAGGAGCTGGAGTCTCGCGACCGCGATCACTCCGAGCTGTTCCACGCCCTGCCCGACCTGGTGCGGCAGATGTTCGCGGCCAAGACGCGCCGCGGCGTGTCGCCCCTGGCGGTGAAGACCGCGATCCACGTGTTCGCCCCCGCCCAGGTCGCATTGTTCCTCGTGCGTCCGGGGCAGCCGCGTCAACTCGCCCTGGCCGACGGCATGGGGCTGCCAGCCTCGCTGCCCCTGAACATGGAGGTGGAGTACGGCCAGGGTCGCGTGGGCTACGTGGCCGATGCCCGTCTGGCGATGGACGATGCCGACTTCAAGATGGCCACGTCCCTCGTGCGGCGCCACCTCGAGGCCACCAGCCTGCGAGAACTCGCCTGCGACCTGGTGGCTCCAATCGAGGGCGAAGAGGGCCTGATCGGGGTGATCAGCGTCGGCGGCATCACGCGCCGCCACGGCCACGCCAAGCGCCTGCTCAAGATGCTGGCCGACCTTGCCGGCGTCGCCTACTCGTACGTCAACAAGCTGAAGGTGACGGAGCACGCCGCGGACATCGACAGCCTCACCGGCACCTTGAACAAACGCAGCTTTCAGCGGCGGCTGGGCGAAGAAGTCCACCTGGCCGAACGGACGAACCAGCCGATGTCCCTGCTGCTCCTCGACATCGACCACTTCAAGAACTACAACGACACGAGCGGCCACCAGGAGGGCGACGAGGTGCTGCGGCGGCTCGGCGGCCTGCTGCGAGGGGGCGTACGCGAGGACGACGCGGTGGCCCGCTACGGAGGCGAGGAGTTCGTGGTGCTTTACCCGGCCGCCTCGAAGGCGCGGGCGCAGCGCCTGGCCGAGGCCCTGCGCGCGGCGGTCGAGAACGAGCGTTTCGCCCATGGCGCTCGCCAGCCGATGGGACGCGTGACGATCTCGGGTGGCGTCGCCACGTTTCCCGAGGATGCGCGCGACAGCGTGGGGCTGGTGCGCGCGGCCGACCAGGCGCTGTACGAGGCCAAGGCCGCCGGACGCAACCGCATCGTGCTGGCGGTTCCGAAGTATCTGACTTAGATCACGGTAGCTGTCAGCTATCAGCTATCAGCGACGGAAGGCGCCAGAGGTTCGTTGCTGCCCTTGCCTTCCGTAGCTGGACGCTCCGTGCTGACAGCTGCCGGCCGCACGGTCGTCAGCAGAACGGCACCGAGTATGAGCACCCCTCCCACGAGCAGGCCCGCGGTCAGCGGCTCGTCCAGGAACAGGGCGCCCAGCGCCACGGCGACCACGGGGTTCACGTAGGCGTAGGTCCCCACGGTGCCTGCCGAGAAGACGGTCAGGCAGTAGCCGAAGGCCGTGAAGCCGATGAGCGAGCCGGCGACGATCAGGTACACGAGGGCCAGCCAGGCCGATCCCGAGGCGCTCCATAGTCCGGACAGCGACTCGCCGACGACGGCCGACTCTATGTAGAGCGAGACGGCACCCGCCAGCATCTCCACGGCGGCGGCCGTCATCACCGGCAGCGGCCGGCTCACGGCCTTGGAGTACAGCGTTCCGAGCGTCCACGAGAGCGTCGCGACCTGCAGGGCCACGATGCCAGAGAGGTGCGACGACCAGTCGCCGCCCTCGGGACGGGCCACGAGGTAGACGCCGAACAGGCCCAGCAGCGTGCCGGCCCAGACCCGCAGCGTCCATGGCTGACCGCCCGGGCGCAGGCCGTCGAGGAGGGTGATCCACAGCGGCACGGTTGCCACCATCAGGGCCGCGATGCCGCTGGGTATGCGCTGCTCGGACCACATCACCAGGCCGTTGCCGCCGCCGAGGAACAGCACGCCGATCAGGGAGTAGTCGAGGACCTGGCGCCGCGTGGGCAGGCCGCGGTTCCGGTCCACCCACGCGGCGATCCCGACCATGGCCGCGCCCGCCACGAGGAAGCGCACCGCGGCGGCGGCGAAGGGCGGCATCTCCTGCACCGCGACGCGGATGGCGAGGTAGGTCGAGCCCCACACCACGTAGATGGTGAGCAGGGCGAGCCACGGGACGAGGGTTCCCCGCTCCTTCAAGACGGCTCCTCCACCAGGCCTTCGGCCGGCCCCAGGCTGCCCTTTTCGACCAGGGTCTCGAGCACGAACGAAGTGCGCGAGCTGGCGATCGCCCGCGTGGCTTGCAGGCCGGCGAGGATCGCGGTCACGTCCTCGATGCGCCGGGCCAGTACCTGCACCACGAAGCAGTCCTCGCCGCTGACCCGGTGCACGGAGCGCACGCGGGGGTCGGCGCCCAGGCGCCTTATCAGCTCCTTCTGGCCCTTCGCCATCGACGCGGGGTTCAAGGTCAGTCGGATGTCGGCGCGCACGGCCAGGCCCAGCGCCACCGGGTCCACGTCGGCGCGGAAGCCCCTGAAGACTCCGCGCCTTTCGAGCTCGCGAATGCGCTGGGCCACGGCCTGGCGCGAAATCCCCAGCTCCTGGGCCAGGCGAGCGGCGCTGCGGCGGCCGTCGCGTGACAAGGCCTCCACCAGTCTCCGATCGGCGGCATCGAGCGGCTGGGTGCGGGCATGGGTCGTCACGCTTCTCAATACGCTCAGGGCGCGGTCTGGTTCCGACAGTTGTCAACTAACTTGTATCGATTCAATTGACAATCGCTCGGGGCCACGGGTTGCGGGGGTGTGACGAGCATCTCCATCGAAATGAATCACATGGAGCAATTCCGTCCAACCATTTGGAGGTCATCGATCCGGGCTGGCCTTGGTTCTTGGGTATAACTCATTCATTTATAGCAAGTTACTACATTGTCCTCGGTGTGGTTTGCCCCTGGCCTGCTACTTGCTGAACACAGGGTCAATGACCTGCCGCGATGGCAGGACTCCAAAAGTCCAAACACATGGGGAGAAAAGAGCGAATGACTTCCTTCGCACGGCGCCTCGCCCTTAGGCTTGGCGTCTTCGTCGTTGTCGCGACGCTCCCGGTAGCGGCCCTGGCCCAGACCGAATCGGGCAAGATCTCCGGTACCGTGACGGACCAGAGCGGCGGCGTGCTTCCGGGCGCGTCCGTTTCGCTGAAGGCCGTCAACACCAACGCCTCCCGCTCGGCCGTCAGCGATGCGAGCGGCAATTTCAACTTCTCGAACCTCCAGCCCGGTCCCTACGAGGTGACCGTCGAGCTGGCCGGCTTCACCACCAAGCAGTACAAGACCACGGTGTCGGTCGGCGCCACCATCGGCGTCGCCGCCAAGCTCGAGGTGGGCCAGCAGACCGAGGTCGTCACGGTCGTGGCCGGCGAGGGCGTCCAGCCCAACATCGAGACCCAGGACATCGCGGTCACGGTGAACGAGCGGCAGCTCCGCGAGCTGCCGACGATCACCCGCAACCCCTATGACCTGGTCGCGGTCGCGGGCCAGGTGGCCGCCGTCGATCCCGTGAACGACGCGGGCGTCGCCACGCGCGGCACCGGCTTCGCCATCAACGGCGCCCGCACGGCTTCCACCAACATCCTGCTCGACGGCTCGGCCAACAACGACGAGTTCTCGGCCTCGATCGGCCAGGGCGTCCCGCTCGACACGGTTCAGGAGTTCTCGGTCATCACCTCGAACTTCTCGGCCGAGTACGGCCGCGCCTCGGGCGGCATCGTGAACGTCGCCACCAAGTCCGGCACCAACGACATCAAGGGCAACCTCTACGAGTTCTACCGGGCCGACGGTCTGACGGCGAACACCTACGACAACAACGCGAACGGCCTCCCGAAGGGCGAGTTCAGCCGCCACCAGATGGGCTTCACCCTGGGCGGTCCGATCCAGAAGGACAAGGTGCACTTCTTCCTGGGCGGCGAGTACACGCGGGTCACGAGCGCGGACACGCTTCTGACCTGGGTGCCCACTCCGGAGTTGATCGCGGCTTCGAGCGCCGCCACCCGCGCCTACTTCGCCCAATACAGCACCATCGGCAGCGTCTCCCGCACCATTTCCCGCAACGAGGTGACCTCGCTCTTCGGCGGCAGCCCCACGAGCGCCTTCAACTCGCTCCCGGGCGGCATGCCGGCCTTCGCGCTCATCGAGCAGACCGCCCCCATCGACGCCGGCGGCGGCATCCCGCAGAACACCTACCAGGGAGTCGGCCGGCTCGACTTCAACCTCAGCTCCAGCACCACGGCCTACGTCCGCTACGCGTACGAGCGGATCACCTGGGAGGACGGCACCAACAGCATCAGCCCCTGGGACGGCTTCCAGAGCACCAACCTGAACCGCAACCACAACGCGCTGGCCTCGGTCACCCACATCTGGTCGCCCAACGTGACCACCCAGACCAAGTTCGTGTGGAACAAGCTCTACAACGAGCAGCCCCTCGGCGAGGCTCCACCCACCCCGGGTCTCTACATGAACCCCACCTCCGTGATCCGCATCCAGGGCAACCGCATCGGCTTCCCGGGCTACCTGCCGTTCACCCCGGGCAGCGCGATCCCGTTCGGTGGTCCGCAGCAGCTCTTCCAGTTCTACCAGGACCTGAACTGGATCAAGGGCGCGCACGACATCCGCTTCGGCGGCTCGTACGTGAAGATCAAGGACGACCGCACCTTCGGCGCCTACCAGAACGCCGTCCAGGCGCTCAACAACTCCTCCTCGGCGGGTCCGTCCCTGGACAACCTGGTGCTGGGCCGGCTGGGCCAGTTCCGCGTCGCGATCAACCCGAACGGCTTCCCGGGCGGCACCTACGTCACGCCCGTGCCCGAGCCGAGCTTCACGGACAACAACCGCTACAACGAGTTCGCGATCTACTTCAACGACGCCTGGAGCGTGACGCCGCGGTTGAAGCTGAACCTCGGCGTGCGCTACGAGTACTTCGGCGTCCAGAAGGACGTCGGCCCGTCCGAGACCTCGAACTTCTACTACCGCGACATCGACGCCTCCGTGAACACCAGCGGCGAGGACATCTTCAACCAGGTTCGCGGCGGCCAGGTGTTCCGCGCCTCCGAGAGCCCGGTGGGCAGCCTGTGGGCTCCCGACCGGAACAACATCGCCCCCCGCGTCGGCTTCGCGTGGGACGTGAACGGCGACGGCAAGATGTCGGTGCGCGGCGGCTACGGCATCGGCTTCGAGCGCAACTTCGGCAACGTGACCTTCAACGCGCTGTTCAACCCGCCCAACTACCTGGTGGCGTCGATCGTCACCCCGGCCGACCTGCCGGTGCTGCCGATCCAGACCGACAACCAGGGTCCCTTCGGCGGCGTCGCGGGCGTCCGCAAGACGATCCCCGCCGGATCCCTGCGCCACATCGACCAGAACATCAAGACCGCCTCCGCTCACTTCTACAGCCTGTCCCTGCAGCGCCAGATGTCGCAGAACACCATGGTGTCGGTCGAGTACACCGGCGCCTCGGGACGCGACCAATATGACTTGGCCGACGTCAACAAGATCGGCGCGGCCTTCGTCCACCTGGGCGGCACCAGCCCGTTCGCCCGTCCCAACGCGCAGTACGGCGCCTTCAACACCCGCGGCAACCGTGGCAAGTACCAGTACCACGGCGTCAGCGTGGGCCTCGACGCCCGCAAGGTCGGCAACACCGGCCTGTCGCTGACCGCCCGCTATACGCTGTCGAATGCCAAGGACAACCTCAGCTCGACCTTCAGCGAAGGCGCCGGCGGCAACTGGACGCTCGGCTACCTCGACGCCCTGGATCCGCAGCTCGACTACGGTTATGCCGAGTACGACGCCCGTCACCGCTTGACCTCGTCCGGCATCTGGGAACTGCCACTCGCCAAGGATTCGAACTTCTTCGGCGGCTGGCAGGTCGCCTGGCTGTTCACCGCACAGACCGGCCAGCCGTTCAACGTCGCGGACTGCACCAATGGCTTCGCGTTCTGCATGCGCGCGATCGACAACGGCGGACAGTCCACCGACGCTACGACGGGTACCGACACGGGCAGCCCGAACGACTTCAACGTCCTCGACCTGACGCCGCTGCTCGCCGGTGCGGGCTCCTACGTCGGACCGAACGGCACCTCGGACTTCGGCCCCTACCCGGCCAACATGACTGCCCGCAACGCCTTCCGCGGACCGGGTCGCTACTTCCTGGACATGACGCTCGCCAAGCGCTTCCGCATGGGCGACCGTTACTCCCTGCAGCTGCGTGCCGAGGCCTACAACATCCTGAACCACGCCAACCTGTACGCACTGGCTGGGACCGCCGACATCAGCTCGGCGGACCACGTCACGGGAGCCAAGGGCCAGGCGGTCGCCGACATTCGGCGCCTCCAGCTCGCGGCCAAGTTCGAGTTCTAGCTTCCGCTCGAACCTTCGTACCCAGGGGGCCCCTCGGGGCCCCCTGTTTTTTTGTCTGCTAGAGTCCGAAACGTGTTGGCACTTGCCCTCGTGCTACTGGCTCCGCCGGCCCACGTCGAGTTCATCCCCTGGGCCGAAGCACGCACGGTGGTCGAGAAGGTAGCGCCGGAGGCGCTGCCAGACGCACTGCGGGCCCTCACTGCCCAGGAGCGCGAGGTCGCTTGGCCCAATTGGATCGGGGCCCGCGACCGCGAGATCCGCGCGCGGCTGGCTCAAGGAACCGAGGACTCCCTCGCCCACTTCCTGCTGTTCGGCACGTCGTTCACGCGCGAGCCGCGGCTCACGGCTGCCGAACTGGCGTCAACGGGCGGCGACACCTCGCGGTTGCGGCAGCGCCTGGCGGGGCGCCTGCGCGACCTGGTCGCGACCCTGGCCGCGACGGGCGGCGACGAGCGCGTCCAGTTCCTGCGCGGCTTCCTGCGCTCGCGGGAGTTCGATGCGCGGGATCCCGGCTCGCGCGAGCGGGTGTCCGCCTACCTGGTCGACAACCTCGCGCGCGTGCTGCGCGAGAACGACTCGCTGGCGCGCGCCTTGGAGGCGGCTCGTTCTTTGGGCGACCCGAGCGCGGAGTTCGCGGAGCGCTCGCGCCTGTTCCGCACGCGTGGCCTGTCGTCGGACACCTCGCTGTTCCCGAACCTCGCGATCGAGGAGTCCCTCGTGGCTCTGCGGGACCGCGGCCTGCTGGCGAAGGGCTCGGTGCGCCGCGTGGGGATCGTCGGGCCGGGTCTCGATTTCACCGACAAGCAGGACGGCTACGACTTCTACCCGCAGCAGTCGCTCCAGCCCTTCGCCCTCGCCGACTCGCTGCTGCGCCTCGGCCTGGCCAAGGCGGACGACCTGACGCTCGTGACCCTCGACCTGAATCCCCAGGTGAACCACCACCTTGAGAACGCGGCGGCCGCAGCGCGCAAGGGCCAGGGCTACGTCCTCCAGCTCCCGCGCGACACCGCGATCGCCTGGACCCCGGCAGCCGAGGCTTACTGGGCGCGCTTCGGAGACGCCGCGGGCGTGCCCGAGGAGCCGCTTCCGGTGCCGAAGCAGGCGAGCGCTCTGCGCAGCCGGGCCGTGCGCATCCGTCCCGAGCTGGTGGCGAAGCTGCGGGTCCACGATGCCAACGTCGTGTTGCAGCGGCCCCGGCCGGCCGCAGGCGCCGAACTCGACCTGGTCGTCGCCACCAACATCCTGGTGTACTACGACGTGTTCGAGCAGTGCCTGGCCCTGGCCAACGCCGCCGCCATGCTGCGGACCGGGGGCTTGCTGCTCTCGAACAACGCGGTGCTCGAGCTGCCGGGCTCGTCCATGCGCTCGGTGGGCTACAACACCACGGGCTACTCGAGCCGCGAAGCCGACGGCGACCACATCGTCTGGTATCGGAAGCTCATCGTCGAATAGGCGTCCCCAGAAACGAATCGCCTTACCAGACTCGTTTCACCCCGTACTGCTTGAAGGCGGGGTCCGCAGTCGCCACGGCCAGATCCTCCTCAAGTGCCTGGGCGACGAGCAGGCGGTCGAAGGGATCGCGGTGCAGGAAGGGCAGGCGTGCTACCCGGGCCACGTGCTTGAGCTCGACTGGCAGCGTACGAAAGCCGTTGGCTGCGATCTGCTCCGGCAGGAAGCGTTCGAAGGCGCCTTCGATACGCAGCTTGCCCAGACTCAGCTTGATCGCGATCTCCCAGCCGCTCGCCACGCTGAGGTAGCACTCGCTGCGAGGACTGCCGATTGCCGCCTTCGCGCGACGCGACAACCTCCCCGTCCCCCCGACCCACCAGAGGAAGACCTGGGTGTCGAGGAGCAGCCTCACCGCTGGTACTCGGCGAAGCCCTCAGGCGTCCGATCGAAGTCCGGCGACACGAACACGCGGCCGCGCGCAGAGCCCGGCCGGCGCTTGCGCGCCGCCAACCCCAGGGGTACGAGCTTCAGCAACGGCTTGTTGTCCCGTGCGATCACCACTTCTTCGCCGGAGATCGCCTTCTGTACGAGCTCGGAGAAACGCGCTTTCGCCTCCGCGACGTTGAATTGGCTCATCGCCTCCTCTGGTTGTTGGTCATCTTAGAAGACCAGATCGCCGGCGTCAAGGAAAAGCGCGGCCCCGTTGCTGTCCCGAACAGCTAGCGTGGGGGTTCCAGCCAGGCGCCCGCGACCCTGATCTCCCCTTCCCAGGGGCCTTCACCGGGGCGCCGCAGGCGAAGGTAGTTGCGGCCGCTGCGCGCCAGGTCCTCCGGCACGGGGAGCTCGTAGTCGCCCCAATCGGCGGTCAGGTCGATGGCCCCAATCACGCGATCGTTCATGAGCACGCGCAACCGCGTGGGACCGTCCGCGCGGGCGCGCAGGCCGAAACGATACGGCCGCGGCCCGTGCAGGGGGACCACGAGCCCGGCCGAGGCGCCTTCCACGCGCCGGAACGTCGCCTCGCCCTCCTGGCCCGGCGCCGACCAGCCGTCCTCGAGGAACATCCGCTCGTCCGCGCCCATGCGCATGCCCCAGCGGGCGTGGCGGCGCTGCATGAAGGTCGTCTCCCAGTCGGCCGGAGAGCGGCCCGAGCGCAGCCACTCGAGCAGCGACGCGGGCAACGAAAACGGCGAGCCGATCGCGCGGTCGACCTGGGCGGCAGCGCCGCGTCCCATCTCCTCGAAGGACACGGGGCCGGCGTAGTCCCAGGCGCCACTGCGGTAGTGCTCGGCCAGCAGGACGTTCCACGACACCGCGAGCGCGACCAGCGCGCCGCCCACGGCCAGCGGCCGGCGACGCAGCACCTCAGCGAGCCAGGCGAGCGCCAGGGCCAGGCCGACGCCGAACAGCGGCAGCAGCGCGTCGAAGCGGCGGCCACCAAAGGCCGCGCCGCCCCACCAGTCGGCCACCCCCGCGTTGGTGCGCGCCAGCGCCAGGAAGAAGACCAGCGCACCCAGTAGCCGAAGCGGCGCACGGCGGCCCCACGCGAGCAGGCCCAGGGCGCCGGCATAGAGCAGGGGCGACCACGAGAACAGCCCGTGACGGGGCGAGAACAGCACGCCCGCCCAGGCCGGCGAGCCCGCGACGAAGCCCTCGCCCTGCGGAATCGTCACGAAAGAGCCGTAGAGCAGCTTCCAGACGACGAGTTGCGGCGAGAACACCAGGAGCGCCGCACCCGCGAACGCCGCGATCTCCAGCCCCAGCCGCCGCCAGCGCGACGAGTCGAGGAGCCGCGGCACGAGCGTCGCCGCCCACAACAGTGCGATCAGCACGTCGGCCCAGCGCAGCAGCGCCACCAGGCCGCACGCGGCGCCCAGCAGCGCGCCTCGCTGCGCGCCCTCGGGCGGCGGTCGCCGCCAGAGCCAGACGAACAGCGCTGCGGCGCCGAAGGCGGGGGCGTGGGCCATCGTCGGCGCGAACACGAGGTAGAAGTAGAGGAATGTCCCAAGGCCGATGCCCAGCGTGGCGATGAGGGCCGCCCCGCGATTCGTTTCGCGGCTTGCGGTTCGGTAGAGCAGGACGAGACCCGCCCAGCCGTAGAGCAGGCTGCCCAGGGCGACGGCGTCGAGGTAGAGGGGGCCCATCCCGTCGGCCTCGCGGCCCAGCGCCCGCGTCAGCAGGTCGGCGAGGAGATAGAACGGCGCCCACACCAGCGCGGGCCCCACGGGGTGAGCGTTGCCGGTGCGACCCAGCGGCGTCGACTTCGTCTCCACCTCGCCGCGCGGCGAGACCAAGGCGTAGTCGTTGGCGAGGTCGAGATCGTGATCGACCGCGAGGGAGCGCAGGTAGACGTAATGGTCGATGCCGTCCGAGGTGAGGCGCTGGTCGTGTGAGAACAGGATCCCGGCCAGCAGCACCAGGACGCCGAGGAGGACTCGGAAGCCGGAGTCGCGGAGAAGCGGCGCTTCCTCGCGGTCCCCCACTGGGCTCAGGCCGTCTGGATGACCCGCAGTACGCGCATCGCCGAGATCGAGATCTGCGCGGCCACCTTGCCGGCCACTGACTCGAAAGCCTTCGCGGCCGGAGCGTCCGGCGCGGCTACGACGATGGGCTGTCCGTCGTCGCCCCCGATGCGCACGCGGGTGTCGATGGGCACTTCACCCAGGAACTGGAGCTCCATGTCCTTGGCCATGCGCTGGCCGCCACCCTGGCCGAAGATGTCGGTGCGCTCGTTGCAGTGGCCGCATACGAAGTAGCTCATGTTCTCCACGACCCCGAGGATCGGGATGTTGAGCTGGCGGAACATCTGCACCGCCTTGCGCACGTCGGAGACCGAGACGCCCTGGGGAGTCGTCACCACCACGGCGCCGGCCACCGGCACGCTCTGGCTCAGGCTGAGCGCCACGTCGCCGGTGCCGGGCGGCAGGTCTACCACGAGGTAGTCCAGCTCGCCCCAGGCCACGTCGCGCATGAACTGCTGCACCGCCCCGTGGAGCATCGGGCCGCGCCAGATCACGGGCTGGTCGGGCGGGATCAGCATGCCCATGGACATGACCTTCAGGCCGTGGGCCTCGACCGGGATCATCTTCTTGTCCTCGGTCACGTCGGGCTGGTCGGTGATGCCCAGCATCTGCGGGATGTTCGGGCCGTAGACGTCGGCGTCCATCAGGCCCACGCGGGCGCCCTTCTTGAGCAACGATAGAGCCAGGTTCACCGAGGTCGTGGATTTTCCCACGCCGCCCTTGCCGGCGCCGACCGCCAGGATGTTCTTGATCCCCGGCACGCCCTGGCGCCCGAACCCTCCGCGGGCGCGCACCTCGGCGGTCATCTTCGCCCGCGCGGCCGTCACCCCCGGCAGCGCCTTTACCTTCTGCTCGGCCTCGGCCTTCATCTGGTCCTTCACCGGGCAGGCCGGCGTCGTGAGCTCGACGGTGAAGTCCACCTCGCCGCCCTGGATGCGGACCTCCTTCACGAAGTTGAGCGTCACGATGTCCTTGTGAAGGTCGGGATCCTGGACCGTGCGGAGGGCGTCCAGCACCTGCTCTCGAGTAACGCTCAACGGGATCTCCTGATTCAGGAACGAGCGGCGAGGGCGTCGTCCACCGCGGCCTGGAGGATCTGGAACTTGGCGGGGTTGGCGCCCAGGATGCGCTTGGTAATGTTGCCGGCCGGGTCGATCACGAACGTCGTCGGGAATCCCTGGTTGGCGCCGAAGGCGTCCTGGGTCTTCTCGTCGCCGATGAGCTGGCGGTACGGGATCTTCTTCTCGCGGACGAATTCCTCGATCTCCCCGGGCTCGCCGGACTCGAATACGACTCCGATCACCTCGACGCCCCGCGGGCCGTTCTTCTTCCAGAAATCGGAGTAGTCGGGGATCTCCTGGATGCAGGGCCCGCACCAGGTGGCCCAGAAGTCGAGCACCACCACCCTGCCCTTGAGGGCCGCCAGGCTGAGGCTGCCGCCGGCCAGGTCGCGCAGCTCGAAAGGCGGGGCGGCGCCCAGGGGCTGCGACGGCGGCGCTCCGCAGGCGGAGAGCAGCAGGATGGCGAGCACGAGGCCGCGACGCATGACCTCGTATTATATAGGTTGGGAACGCCGATCAGCCGATGGTCGTCAGGAACGGGAACAGGCGCGAAAAGTACATGGCCAGCACCGTCAGGCGGTCGGTCACCAGCAACAGACCCACGGCGACGAGCAAAGCACCCGAGAGCCGCTCCACGGCCAGCATGTGCCGCTTGAGCCGGGCCGAGGCCAGAAAGAAGCGGTTCACCGCGAGGCCGGCGGCCAGGAACGGGAGCCCGAGGCCGAGCGAGTAGGCGGAAAGCAGCAAGACACCCTGCCCCACCGTCTCCTGCTGCGATGCGTACAGGAGGATCGCGCCCAGGATCGGGCCGATGCACGGCGTCCAGCCGAAGGCGAACGCCAGCCCCACCACGTAAGCGCCCAGGAGCCCGAGCGGCTTCGTCTTGACCTCGGCGCGCATCTCATAGAGCAGCCATGGGATCCGGAAGACGCCGGCCGTGTGCAGCCCGAGCACCACAATGACGAACCCACCGACAACAGCCAGAGGCCGTTTGTACTGCTGGAGGTGGTAGCCGACCGCCGTCGCCGCGGCGCCCAGCGCGACGAAGACGGTGGAGAAGCCCAGCACGAAGCACAGGCTCGTGATCGCGACCCGGCGCAACTGGTCGCGTGGCGCTTCGGCCCCCCGGAGCTGCGACACGTTGGAGCCGCTGATGAAGGAGAGGTAGCCGGGCACGATGGGCAGCACGCACGGCGAGACGAAAGACAGCACCCCTGCCCCGAAGGCGGTGACGAGAGAGATCGACGGCGTCACTGCACGCGCTCCAGCAGCAGGTTGTCGCAGGCCTTGCGGCCCGTCTTGGCGAGGTCGTGCCAGGTGCCGTGGATGCGCACGCGCACCACGTCGGCGGTGAAGTCGTTGTTGGTGCCGCACACGTCGCAGGACGACAGCAGCCAGGAGCCCACGCCGTAGATGTCGGCGGGCACCATCAGCTCCTCGAACTGGCGGATCTTGGCGGGCGTGAAGCCGCCGGTGACGGCGATGCGCACGTCGTGGCAGTACTCCTCGGCCAGCTTGCGGTCGTCGCCCTCGAGCTTCCAGTTCCGCCACTCGCGGTCGATCGCTTCGCGCATCAGGAACACCAGGCGCGGGTTGACGCCGCAATCGAGGCGCTGGTCGCCCAGGGGCGGAACCGAGACGTCGCGCAGGTTGCCCGACGTATCGGGCCGCACGCCGTAGAGCTTGTACTTGCGGGCTTCCTCCAGCTTACCCGCCTTGACCAGCTCCAGGTGTTTGCGGAACAGCGTTCGGATCACCTGCAACGACGTCCCGACGCAGTCGTTGCGGAAGTCCACGAGGGCGATGCGCGGGATGTCGGCCGGACGGGTGGCGGCGAAGGCCATCGTCGCCTCGGCGGTGTCGCCCAGGAAGCAGGCGATCGCCGCGTGGGCCACGGTGCCGCCGCCGGCCCCGCCCCACCAGTCGCCCTGGGCGTCGGTCGAGACCTGGGCTTTCAGCGCCTTGCCGAAGTTCTGGTTGAAGAGCTGCACCGCCACCTGGTACGCGTAGCCGTCGGCGGCCTGCACCTCGTGGGCGTCGAAGCGCGCCGGGAAGAACAGCACCTGCTTGCCCCGCGCCGCCTTCAGCACTTCATAGACGTTGGTCGCGATCCGGCTGCCGCGCGTCAAAGCGCCCAGCGTCGGCGTCTCGAGCATGGCGAAGTCGCGGTAGCGCCCGCGGACGCGCATCACGGGCGTCACGCTGCTGGGGTCGCCCTCGTAGCTGGCTTCGCTGCCGTCCGGAACCGCCCACACTTCCATCTCGTCGAAGCTGTGGACGAAACGTCCCGAAGCGTCGAAGTGGCCGGTGCACTCGCGCAGGATCGCGAGCGCCTTGTCCACTCCCACCACGACACAGGACGGCTCGCGCCGCGGGAACCACTGCATCTCGACCTCGACGCCGCCGATGTCGACGTTCCGGAGGTCGATGTCGAGGTCCGAGAGGTCGGGCGCGCTGCCCCCGAACCTGTAGCCCTGGGCCGCCAGCTCGGCCAGGGTGCGGGCGATGTTAATGAAGTACTTGTCCGAGTACCAGCCCTGACGCATCCGCTCGACGTCGAGCTTGAAGACCGCCGGAGCAAGCCGCTGGCGGTCGAAGATGCTCATGCGGAGATTGTATGCTTTACTAGCTTTCGCCCCCGGCCATGGCCAATACCGCGCCGCAGCTTCCCGACGCCGAGGCTCAGAGGCGCGCCCAGCTCCTGACCGCGGCGATCCGCATCGCGTTCCTGGCCCTGGGTTTCGTGACCCTGGCCGTGCTCTGGAACGGCCCGCAGACACGGCGCGCGGCCGCCCTCGCCCTGGGCCTTTCGTACCTCGCCCTCGCCACGGCGGCCGCCCTCGTCCTGCGCCGCAACCCGCGCAACCGCCCGCTCAAGATCGCCCACGACGTGCTGGACTCGCTGACCATCGGCTTGGGCTCCTTCCTCACGGGCGGCATCGAGAGCCCCGGCTGGCTGATCTTCTACCCGCACGTGGTGGCGGTGGCGGTGCGCGGCGGGCTTCCCTACGGCCTCGCCATGGCCTGCCTGGACGCCGTGATGCTCGCCGTGCTCGCGGCATTCTCGCCCGGCGAGCGCCTGCTGGCCTTTCACTCGCTCGCGCTGCTCGCCTGCGGTTTCAGCGCCGGCACCGCGGCGTCCCACCTGCGCGACATGCGAAGGCGCCTGGCGGCCACCCTGGACGACCTGCAGCGGCGCAGCGCCGACCAGGAGACAGCCCTCGAGCAGCTGCGGGCCTCGGAGGACCGTTATCGCCGCCTGCTCGAGCGCATCCAGGACGGGGTCCTGATCATCCAGGAGGGCCGTCTCGTGTACGCCAACGCCCACTTCGCGGCGATGCTGGGCTCGTCCCAGGACGCCATGGTCGGGCGCTCCTTCGCTGAGCTGGTGCCGGCCGAGGACCGCGCCGATCTGCTCGAGCGCTACGAACGCTGGGAGGCGAGCCAGGGCGTCTCGGGTCTGCTCGAGACCCGGGTGCAGTCCGAATCGGGAGCCGTGCTCTTCGCCAGCGTGCGGGCCAGCAGTGTCGAGTTCGAGGGCCGGCGCTCCGTGATCGCCAACGTGCGCGACATCACGCGCCAGCGCGAGATGGAGCAGGAGGTGAAGGCCCACGCCGGACGCCTGGCGGTGATCAACGAGATCGCCAACGCGGTCAACCTGTCCCTCAACATCGAGCACATCTTCGGCGTGGCGGCCGACGAGGTGCGCCACCTCGTGCCCTTCGACCGCCTGACCATCGCGCTGCTCCACGAGGACACCGCCGACGTGGAGATCGTGGCGGTCTCCCAGGGCGCGCGGCGCCAGACGGCGCCTTTCACGCGCGACGCGGTCTCGTGGGCCTTCCGCCGGCCGCGCGCCTGGGCCCACGGCGGCGACGAGCCGCCCCCGCACCTGGTGCAGGGCCTGCTGGCCGAAGCCGGCATGCGCTCGGTGGCGACACTGCCCCTGCTCTCCAAGGAGCGGGTGATCGGCTCGATGAACCTGGGACGCTTCGAGGCGCGCCTGTTCACGGAGCAGGAGCTGCAGATCCTGGACCCGGTGGCGCGCCACGTGGCGATCGCCCTCGACAACGCGCGGCTGATCGAGGACGTGCGCCGGCGCAACAAGGAGTTCGAATCGCTGCTCGAGGTGAGCCGCGGCATCGTGGCGCGCCTGGACCTCGCCGAGCTCCTGCCCCTGGTCGTGCGCAGCGTGAACCGGATCATGGACACGCACTTCTGCGTGCTGCTGCTGCGCCAGGGCGAGATGCTGCGCCTCGCGGCCCAGGAGGGCCTGGAGCCCGAGGTGGTCAAGGCGTTCCTGAGCGTGACGGTGGGCGAGAGCCTCTCGGGCCGCGTGGCCAAGGAAGGCCGCGCCCTGGCCGTCGAGGACATGCGCCTCGACCCGCGCGCCAAGTTCACCGACGTGACCAACCGCTACGGCTACCGCTCCTACCTGTGCGTGCCCCTGCTCCACGGCCGCGACGTGCTCGGCACCCTCGAGGTGGTCACCAAGGAGGTCAGGCACTTCAGCCAGGAGCAGCAGGAATTGATGGGCGCTTTCGCCGCCCAGGCGGCGGTCTCGATCGCCAACGCCCGCCTCTTCGACCAGGCGCGCCGCTCCCTGGCCGACACCGAGGAGGCCAACCGGCGCCTGGAAGAGCTCGACCGCATGCGCCAGGAGTACCTGCGCAACGTGAGCCACGAGTTCCGGACGCCGCTGACCGTGATCCGCGGCTACGCCGACTACCTGCTCGAGACGCTCGAGGACAAGGGGCAGCGCGACGTGCTGCGCATCGTGCTCGAGAGCAGCGACCGCCTGATGGACTTCGTGGACACATTGATCGAGGTCAGCCGCATCGAGCAGGGCCTGGCCGAACAGACGCTGCACGTCGAGAACCTGGACCTGCGCGAGGTGGCCGAGCAGAGCCTGGAGCCTTTGCGGCGTGCGGCGGAGAAGAAGGGTGTCGAGCTGCGCGTGGAGTTCCCCGCGGCGCCGATGCGCCTGCAGGGCGACTCCGGGCTGCTGCTCCAGGTCGTGCGCAAGCTGGTGGACAACGCCGTCAAGTACAGCGCGGGCGAGTCGCACGTCGTGCTGCGCGGGCGCGAGGAGCCTCAGGGCCTGGTGCTCGAGGTCGAGGACGCCGGCATCGGCATCGCCGCCGAGCACCTGCCGCGCATCTTCGAGAAGTTCTACACCGTGGACGGCAGCCTGGCCCGGCGCGCTGGCGGAACCGGCGTCGGCCTGTACCTGGTGCGCGAGATCGTGCGCCTGCACCGCGGCCAGGTGCAGGTCGAGAGCCGGCCCGGGAAGGGCAGCCTGTTCATCGTGCGCCTTCCGCGCAGCTTCGCCACAGCACCGCCGGAGGCCGCGCTGGCGTGACGCGAAAGGCCCTGCTCGTGCTGGCGTTCGCGTGGACCTGCGTCCCGGCCCTGGCCCAGGCGCCGGCCGAGCCCCCGGCAGCCGGCGCTGCGTTGCTCGACGAGCTCGAGGCGGCCTGGGCCGCGCGTGACGCGACCCGCTACTTGGGGCTGTGGTCGTTCGACGGCGCCGAGGCGCGCGAAGAGGAGCGCTCCTTCGCTGCGACCGCGTTCGCGTCGGGCGCCGGCCGCCTGGTCCTGGAGCGGCCCTCGGGCGTGCGCGGCGACCGGCAGCGCGTCGTCACCCGCTTCGTCGCGGTTCGGGAGCCGCGCGGGCATGTGGAGCAGCACATCTTCGTGCTCGAGGCCCGGAATGGATCCTGGCGCATCACCGGGCGCGAGCCCCTGGGACGCATCGATGGTCTCGTCCACCTGTCCCTGGACCCGCGGGGCTACCGCGCCGGTGGCCTGAAGCTCCAGTTCGAGGACTTCGAGCTGCACATGCACGGCGGCACGCTGTTCCTCGCTCCCGAGGACCTGGGACCGACCGTCGCGGTGTTCGTGGGCGAAGGCACGGTGATGTTCCGGCCCGCGCCCGAGACCGAGCGCGAGCAGCTGCGCCAGTTCGTCGGCAAGCCGGAGCTGAAGCATGCCGTCAAGATCGCCTTCTTGCGCATGCATCCGGCGGATCTCAACCGGGTGCTGGTCCCGATGCGGCTGGACCCTGACCCGCAGGCCTCATCGCGCCACAAGGCGGCCAGCTCCTACTTCGAGGAACAGGCGCCGCGGGCCTTCGTGCTGGACGCCCCCGTGCAGGGCTCGCCGTGGTGGGTGCTGCCCGGCGTCGGCGATTCGCTCCTGAGCTTCGACCTCGGCCGACATGGGACCCTGACCTTCGCGATCAACGCCGACCAGCCCGAGTCCATCAGCCTGTTCAACCGCACGAAACGCCAGCAGATCTGCCTGTATCCCCGCCGGGGCAAGGCGCTGCGCTACAACGACGACGACGGGCGCGAGGTGGACATCCTGCACCACGATCTGAAGCTCCGCTTCGAGCCCGCGACCTACGATCTCGCGGGCGAGGACAACCTGAGCCTAAGGGTCCTGGCACCCGCCACCACCCTGCGCCTGAAACTCGACGACGGGTTGAAGGTCGAGTCGGTGACGTCGGCCGAGGCCGGACGCCATCTCTTCTTCCGTGTGCGGCACCAGAACACGCTGATGGTCTCCCTGGGCGGCCTGGCCGGGACGTCGCCGGAGGTCCGGCTGCTGGTGCGCTTCTCGGGCCGCCTGTCGCCGTTGCCGGTCGAGAACGAGTTGCTGCAGATCGCGGCCCAGTTCGAGGAGGAGGGCCCGCCCATCGAGAAGGTGAGCGTCTACTCGAACCGCAACGCCTTCTATCCGCAGGGCCCCGTCGAGGACTACGCCACGGCGACGCTGCGCCTGGACGTGCCGGCCGGCCTGAGCGCCGTGACGGGCGGCGAGCGGGTCTCGGCCCGCCAGGCAGCGGGGCGCACCATCGTCGAGTACCGGCAGCCGCAGCCGGGCAAGTACATCAGCGTGGCCGTGGGACGGCTCTTGCCCGTGGGCGAGCGCCGCGTCGGCAACGTCATCCTCACGGGCTACGGGCTGGGGCGCACCCGCGGCGAAGCGGTGCGGGCCCTCGACCAGGCCGAGGACATGCTGCGCGTCTTCAGCGAACTGTTCGGCCCTTGCCCCTACGAACGCATCAACCTCGCGGTGATCGAAGGGCGGCTGCCGGGGGGCCACAGCCCGCCCGGCATGGTGGTGCTGGCCAGGCGGCCGGCCTTCATCCGCACCAGCCTGCGCGACGACCCCACGAACTTCTCCGACGTCCCGGGCTTCTTCCTGGCCCACGAGCTGGCGCACCAGTGGTGGGGCCACGGCGTTGCGACCCAGAACTACCGCGAGCGCTGGCTCTCCGAGGGCTTCGCCCAGTACGCGGCATTGCTCTGGGCGCAGGGCGCCCACGGCGAGAAGGAGTTCCAGGCGGTCCTCGAACGCATGGGGCGCTGGGCGATCCGCAAGAGCGAGTGGGGGCCGATCTCCCTCGGCTACCGCCTCGGCCACGTGAAGGGCGACAGCGAGGCGTTCCGAGCCCTCGTCTATGACAAGGCCGCCTACGTCCTGCACATGCTCCACGGTCTCGTGGGACGCCAGGCGTTCGGCGCGGCGCTACGCGACCTGCAGACGCGATTCCGGTTCGCCAAGGCGGGCACGGCCGACGTGCGAGAAGCGCTCGAGGCGGCTTCCAGGCAGCCGCTCGAGGCCTACTTCGAGCAGTGGATCCATGGCACCCGGCTGCCGACCCTGAGCTTCGGCCAGCGCCCGGAGGCGGTGCCGAGCGGGTATCGCGTGGGTGTCGAGGTGAAGGCCCGGGACCTGCCCGGGCCGCTGCCCCTGGAGCTGACGGTGTTTCACGCCGGCGGGCGCACCAGCCGTCGCGTGACGCTGCCGGTGGAGGGCGGCGTCTTCCCGGTCGACTCCAGCGAGCGCTCGCTGCGCGTGGAGATCAACAGCGACCGCGGGCTGCTGGCGAAGGTCGAGGGGCGCTAGTCCGTCAGCGCCAGCCGTTCCTGCGGCCTTCCTCCTGGAGATCGCTCACCTGCTGCCGCAGCGAAGCCAGGGTCTTCTGGGCCTCCTCCATCTGCTGCAGCTGTTGGCTGCGCGTGGAGCCGTAGAGGTTCTGGGACAGGTCGTTCAGCGCCCGCTGCAGCGTTTCGACGCGCTGCTGCGCCTTCGCGATGTCGTCGTTGGCTTTTCCCACCCGCTCGCGCCAGGCGTTCGCCTGCTCGGCGCGCAACTCGTCCGGCGTCTTCTCCTTCTTTCCGGCAGCCGCGGCGTTGCCCGCCGCCTCTGGTGCCCCGGTTGCCGCAGGCGCGGCCTCGTTCGCGGTGCTACCGGCGGGTGCGCTGAAAGTGCCGGCGCCCGCCCTGCCCAGATCCTGTTCCGAATAGGCCTTGGCCTTGGAAGCGGTCTTGCGCCGCTCCTTCTCGCGGGCGGCGGCGGCCGCCAGGTCCTGGGCCACCACCGGGACGGCTGCGAACGCGAATGCGGTCGCGACGGCCGCACAGCTCAGGCGACGCATGCAAAACCTCCGAACGCTTCAGGGACGCGAGACCGCGACCCCCTGGCGCCGCGCATCCTCCTCGATGGAGGCGATCGCGGCCTCGGCTTTCTTCAACTCGGCCAGCCCGTCATCGAGGACCTTCTGCAGAGCCTCTTTGCGGGTCCCGAACTGCGTGATCGTCGTCGTGTCGTTCAACTCGAGCTGGGCGTCGTCCATGGCCTTGCGCACGACGGCCATGGTCTTGACTTGCCCCGCGATCTGCTTTTCGAACGCGGTCCTCTTCTCGGCGCGAACCTCATCGTCCGTCTTCTCGCGCTTGCCCGCGGCCGGCTGTGGGGAGTCCGAAGGGCTGGGGCTTTCGGTCGCGGCCGCAGCAGCGACATCGTCGCGGCTTGCTCCGGCCCGGTACAGGTCGGCCTCGCGATAGGTCCGCGCCGCGGCCACCGCCTTGCGGCGTTCCTTCTCCTTCGCTGCAGCGTCGGGGAGGGACTGCTTCGTCTCCTGGGCCGAAACGGCCAGGGCCAAGCCCAGGCCTGCTGCGACGGCGAATGCTTGGCACCCCATGAACACCATTATAGAGCCGCCGTTCAAGCCCGGCGCTAGCCGAGGGCTCCGAGGATCTTCATGAGCTCCTTGGCCTTCTTGTTCTCGGGGTCGAGCCCGAGCGCCTTCTCGGCCGCCTTGCGTGCCTTGGGGTAGTTGTTCTCGACAAAGGCGTTGAGAGCCAATGTAGTGAGGCGCTCCAGGTCGGCGCGGCGGATCTCGGCCTCGCTGCGGCCTTCGGGGGGCGGCGTCAGGGTGCTGGCAGGGGCCGCGCCGACGGCCGGCTTGGGGGCCGCAACAGCGGCCGGCCTGGCGACTGGGGCCGCGGGCGATGGAGGAGGCGGCGCGGGCGAGCTGAGGGGCTTGGGTGGGGCCACCGCCTTGGCCGCGATCGCGGGCGGCGGCGCGGGGGGCGGCGTCAGCGCCGGCCTGGGCATCGCTAGCGTCTCGTTGGCGGGCGGCATGTCGCTGGTGGTGGGGGCCGGGGCCTGGGGCGGCCTGGGCGCCGCGGGCGGCGGCGCTGCGGGCGCCTTTGGGGGTGGAGCGAGCGATGGCGCCACGGCCTGCGGTGCGGGCCTGGCCGGAGGTGGCGTCGGAGGCCGGGCCGCCGCGGCGGCGGGGGCAGGGGCAGGCTTGGCTGGCGGTGCCGCTGGCGGTGCAGGCGGCGCCTCGGGCACCGAACCCGCAGCTTTCATCAAGACCGACTCGGTCCGGTCGCGAATCTCCTTGGCGATGGCATGGCTCGGCTGGAGCTCCAGCGCGCGCTCGGCGGCGCCGTGGGCCGCCACCAGGTTGCCCTCGGCGAGATGCTCGCGAGCCGCGGATACGATCGCCTCGGCGTCGGTCTTCTTCTGCTCGTCGTCGAGGAAGGACTTGAGCTTCAGATAGCGCGGGCTGCGCGGCGACAGCCGTTCGATCTTGGCGGCGATCTTCAGGGCCAGCCCCGTGTCGCCGTCCGCCGCGTACGCCAGCGCGAGGCTGCACAGCTGCTCCACCTCGCGATCGTGGATCGCGATCTCGATCTCGGACCCGATCTTGCCTATTTCGCGGTCGGCCGGGCTCAGCTCCATCAGGCGGCGACACAGGGCCAGGGCCTTCTGGAGCTGGCCCTCGGCGCGAGCGTGTTCCATGTTGTCCCGGATCTCCTGCATCTCCTTCGAGACACGGCGTGCGGTGACCTCGCCTTCGGCGATCCGGTGCAGCTCGCGCACCGTCGCATCGGTCGGGCTGACCTGGAGCGCCTCCTTCGCTTTCTCGAGGGCAGCTTCGGGCTTGCCCTGGGCCAGGAGCTGCTGGCCCTCCTCCACGAGCTTCGCGGTCTTCGCCTGCCGCTCGTCGGCCGGCCGTCCCCAGGCCGGGCGCTCGGGCACCCGGGTGCCGGACTCGCGCAGGATGGCCTCGATGTCGCCCTGCATGTCGTCGAGGCTCTGGTAGCGGTTGGCCGGCTCGCGCTCGAGGGCCTTCATGATGATGGCCTCGAGGGCCGGCGAGTAGGGCGTCGTGATCGGCTTGGGGTCGGGCCGTTCGTTCATGATGCGGAACATCACGGCGGTCAGGCTCTCGCCGTCGAAAGCCTTCCTGTAAGCGATCAGCTCGTAGGCGATGGCGCCCACCGAGAACACGTCGGCCCGGTGGTCTACCTTCTGGCCCTCGATCTGCTCCGGCGCCATGTAGTGCACGGTGCCGAGCACCAGGCCGCTCTTGGTCATGGTGGAGGACTGCAGGTGGGCGATGCCGAAGTCCATGATCTTCACTTCGCCGCCGGGCGTGACCCGGATGTTGGCGGGCTTCACGTCGCGGTGGACGATGCCGTTGCGGTGCGCGAAGCCCAGGCCCTCGCAGATCTGGCGCAGCACGTCCATCTTCCACTCGACGGTGAGCGGCTCGCGGTTCTGCACGACTTTCTCGAGGTCCGTGCCCTCGATGAACTCCATGGCGATGTAAGGCTGGCCCTGGTCCTCGCCCAGGTCGTAGACGGTGACGATGTTGCGGTGCTGGAGGCCGCCCGCGGCCTGGGCCTCGCGCAGGAAGCGCGCGCGCAGGTCCGCGCTCTCGGCCAGTCCGGGGATCATGGTCTTGACCGCCACCTTCCGATTGATGAGCGGATCGATGGCTTCGTAGACCGTGCCCATGCCGCCGCGGCCGAGGACCTTCTGGACCTGATACTTCCCGATGCGCTCCACGCGGCTTTGGCCTTCTTTCGGGGGTTCCCGCGCAAATTCTAGTCCCCCATTGGCTTCCGGCAAAGCCAGGACTTCGTCACGCCTGTGACGGCCGTCACTTCTGCTATCGTCTCGCGGGTGATCGTGGGCCTCGGCGTGGACCTCGTGGAGATCGATCGCGTGGCGCGCGCCCTCGGCCGCTGGGGGCAGCGCCTGGTGGAGAAGCTGATGGACCCCGAGGAGGCGTCCCGCTTGCCGGAGGCCCCCTCGGACCGCGCGCTGGCCCTGGCCCTCGCGGTGGGCGGGAAGGAGGCGGCCAGCAAGGCCATCGGAACGGGCTGGACGCGGGGCGTGCGCTGGCGCGACGTGGTCGTGACCCGCGAGCCGCCCGGCGTCGAGCTGCGAAACCGGGCTCGTGAATGGGCCCTGCAGCGGGGCTCCGCTGGCGCGGGCCGCCTGCGCTTCGAGGTTCGAGGGAACCTGGTGGTCGCCGAGTTCCGTCTCGTCTCTTGATGGCGGAGGCCTGGAAGCGCAACCAGCACGTCACGGTCGCCACGGTCTTCGTCGTCTTCACGGGCTTCGCCTTCGTCCTGCCGTTCCTGCCGCTGTTCGTTCACGAGCTGGGCATCGCCGACGAGGAGCGCGCCGCGCTCTGGGCCGGGGTCCTGATCGGCGTGGCCCCGCTGGCCGCGGGCCTCCTGGCGCCTCTGTGGGGGCGGCTGGCCGACCGTTACGGCTACAAGCGCATGGCCCTGCGCGCCCTCTTCATGTATGTGGTGCTGCTCGCCCTCTCGGCCCGGGTGCAGAACGTCGAGCAGCTCTTCGTGCTCCGGCTCGGCATCGGCCTGTTCGGAGGGATCGGGCCCCTGGGCCTCGCCATGGCGACGTCCGGGGCGCCTCGCGACCAGACCGGCCGCGCCGTGGGCCTGGTGCAGGCCGCCCAGATCCTGTCGGCGGCGGTGGGCCCCTTCGTGGGTGGAGCCCTCGCCGATACGATCGGCTTCCGCTCCACGTTCCTGGTGGCGGCGGCCGTCTGCGCCTTGGCCTTCGTCCTCGTGCTCTTCGCATATCAGGAAGGCCCTCGAGAGGCCGGAGAGCAGCAGGCCGTGGAGCAGGCCCGGCTCACGGACGTGCTGCGCCTGCCCCAGGTGGCTGGCCTGCTGGCGATCCTGTTCCTCGTCAACTTCATCGGCCGCTCCTTCACGCCGATCCTGCCGCTGCATCTGCGGGATCTCGGCGTTGCCGCGACGCGCCTCAGCATCAGCACGGGACTCCTGATCGCGGTGTACTCCGTGGCTGCGGCGCTGTCGGCGGCTGGGCTCGGCCGGTTGAGCCGGCGCCACGCGCCGGCGCGCCTGCTGCTCGCGAGCCTCGCCTTCGGCGCCGTCACGGTGCTGCCCATGGCGCTGGTGGGGCGCTTCGCGCCGCTCCTCGTCTGCGCCGTATTGCTGGGCCTCGCCTCGGGCGGAGCGCTGACCCTGTGCTACACGATCGGCGGCCTGGCGGTGCCCGAAGAGCGCCGCGCCGCGGCCTTCGGGTTCTTCTCGGGCGCAGCGCTGTTCGGCGGGGCCATCGCACCCGCGGCAGCGGGCCTGCTCGCCCAGTTCGGCCTGCGCACGATCTACTGGGTCAACGCCGGTCTGTTCCTGCTGCTGGCGGCGGCGGTGGCCCTGCGCCCCGCTCCCGCCGGCGCTAGAATCGGCCGCGGCGATCTCGAATGAAGTCTTGCCATTTCTGCAGCCACGAGCTGCTGCCCGCCCAGAGCGTCGCGCGCACCGATTCCTGTCCGCACTGCTTGTCAGACCTGAAGTGCTGCAAGAACTGCCGCTTCTTCGATCTCGGGTTCAACAACCAGTGCCGCGAGCCGCAGGCGGAATGGACGCCGGACAAGGAGAAGGCGAACTTCTGCGAGTTCTTCGAGTTCCGGGAGACGGGCGCCGGCGCGACGGCGTCGTCGAAGGCGAACGCCCGCTCCGCTTTCGATTCCCTGTTCAAGAAGTAGCGGACGCCGCCATCACGCGGTTGCGCCCGGCCTGCTTGGCCGCGTACAGGGCCTTGTCGGCGGCGGCCAGCAACGCGTCGGGCGTCCTGCCGTCGCCGGGCCAGACTGCGACGCCGAAACTGGCCGTGAGCTGGATGGAGCCGCCAGCCAGCCGCAGTGTCGTCTTCTGCAGCTCCCGGCGCAGGCGCTCCGCTGCCTGCAGCGCCGCCTCCTTGTCGCCCGAGGCCAACACCACGGCGAACTCTTCGCCGCCGTAGCGCGCGGCCTCGTCGCCGCCGCGGCACTGGCGTTTCAAGACCGCGGCGACCTGGCGCAGCGCCTCGTCGCCGGCCGGGTGGCCGTGGGTGTCGTTGAGCTTCTTGAAGTGGTCGATGTCCAGCAGCACGAGGCTGAAGCCGCCGGCCTGGCGCTCGTTCCGGTGCACGGTCGACTGCAGCAGCTCTTGGAAGGCCCGGCGGTTGAACAGGCCGGTGAGGCCGTCGCGGACCGCCACCTGCTTCAGGTTCTCGATGGCGCGCAGCGTGCCGATCACGGCCGCCGCCTGGTTCGCGATCACGCGCAGCACCTCGCGGGTCACGGCGCCGAAGGCCTCCTCGCTTCCGGTCAAGATCAGGGCGCCGACGCTGCCGTTGCGCTCGCGCAGGGGCACGGCCAGCAGTGCCTCCGGTGTCGAGGCCGGTTCGTCCAGCACCAGGATCGGCATGCGTTCCTGCTGCTGGGCGAAACGGCCGTCGAGGTGCGGCTCCTCCTTGCTGCGCACCACCCAGGCGGCCCAGGTCTTCTCGTCCAGGGCCACCTCGCGGCCGACGAAGTCGCGCGCCCAGCCCTCGGCCACCTTGACGACGTAGCGGGTCGAGCCGGCGTCGGTCAGCACCACGGCGGCCATCTCGGGACTGGCGATCTGCTGAGCGGACACCAGCAGCAGGCTCGACACGTGGTAGGCGTCCTTCTGGGCCGCGACCCGGTTCGACAGGTCCTGGGCGGCCTTGAAGGCCACCGTGAGGTCCTCGCTGCTCTGGAGCACACGGGCGCGCACCAGGGCATCCGCGATCAGGTCCGCAAAGGCCGAAAGCAGCTCCGGCTCGGCGCCGGTGAAGGCCTGGATCTCGACCTGGTCGGCGATCAGGACCGCCACCACGACGTCACCGGTGCGCACGGGGACCGCGATCAGCGAGCCGATCTTCACCTCGCCCCGATACCAGGGCAGGGCCCAGAGCAGCCGCTTGAAGTCCGTGGCGTAGAAGGTCGCTCGCCGCTCGAGCACGAAGGAGAACGGATCGTCGCCCAGCGACACGCTGGCGTCCCGCAGCAGCGTGTCGGGGCCGCTGGCGGCGCGCACGAAGGCCAGCTCGCGCCCTCGGTCGATCTCGAAGTAGCTGACCGAGTGGGCGCGGGTCGCGTGGCGTACGAGCGAAACCAGCTTGCCCAGCTCCTCGTCGAGCTGGCCGCTGCGCTCGGCCTGGCGCGCCCGGCGCGCGTCCTGAGTCGCCTTCTTCACGGCCGTCACCGGCCCCGTGGCGTCGCGGACCTCCCTGTCCTCGAGCTGGCCGATGCCGTACTTGAGCCGAGCCAGCTCGTCCACCGTTCGCGACAGCCGGCGCTTCTCTCCGAGCAGCGCGCGGTTCACTGCGAAGACGAGGGCCAGGTAGCCGGCGGCCGTGGCGGCGCCGGTTCGCCAGTCGAGCCGCCAGCCGGCATCGGCGGCGGCCAGCAGGCCGGCGAGGCTGGCGATGCCGAAGGCCAGGGGCAGCCGCTCGGCCACCGCGACCCCCGCCAGCAGCAGGGTCATGAGCGGCCACGCGGGCCAGCCCGCCGGGGTGAGGGTCTGGGTGAGGGCGTCCAGGGCCAGCGTCAGGTACGAGTAGAACGCCAGTTGCTCCTGTGGCCCGCGGCCCCGCAGGCTCGCCAGGAACGCCGTGACGATGAGCCCCAGGCCGAGGGCCAGCACCAGCCCGAGGCGGAGCCACGGCGGCCCGAGGGAGCGTTCGAAGGGCCGCAGCAGGGCGGCGAGGCCCAGGGCCGAGGCCAGTGCCAGCGCCACGCTGCCGGCGCGCCAACGGGCGCGCACGTCGAAGAAGGGTGGCGCGCCGTCGCCCAAGGGCGTCGCGCCGCTCAGGTCTCTCGGCCGAGCACGAGCGCGTAGGCCAGCAGGTCCTCTTCCGTGAGGCCGAGGCGCTCGATGTGGGCGTAGTAGTTGCGCACGCCGTCCAGGTGCTGCGAGACGATCGCCTTCTTCTCGCGCACGCCCTTTACGAGCTGCAGCAGGATCTGCACCAGCCTTGGGGTGACCTCGACGCCCTCGGCGTGCAGCTCGTCCCGGTGGCGCTGCAGGACCGCCTCGATCGCCATGGCACCCGAGTGCTTGCCGAACAGGAACCGCAAGTGGCCGCCTACCGACTCGGGCTCGATGACCTGGTAGATGGCCGGGTGGATGGTGATGCCCGCGGTGTGGATGCCGGTCTCGTGGCTGAACACGTTGTGGCCGATGATGGGCTCGCTGGCGCCCACCGGAAGGCCGCTGCACTCCTCGACCTTGCGCCGCAGCGTCCACAGCATGTCGTAGCGGAAGCCGGGGATCGTGATCCCGTACAGCTCCTTCAGGATCATGACCGTGGTGTGCAGCGGCGCGTTGCCCGCCCGCTCGCCCAGTCCGTTGACGGTGCATGTGGGGACGGTGGCGCCGTGGTGCAGGGCACGCACGGTGTTGTAGGCGCCGAGGCCGAAGTCGTTGTGGAAGTGGACGACCAGGGGCTTGTCCGGGAACGCGGCCACCAGCTTCGGGATGTAGAAGTCGACGCCCTCGGGCGCGAAGAAGCCGACGGTGTCGGGGAACGAGTAGCGCGTCCCTCCCGTTTCGTAGCAGGCCCGGGCGAGCTCGATCAGGTAGCCCACGTCGGCCCGCGAGCCGTCCTCGCCGCCGAACTCGATCTCGCTCACGCCGCGGCTGCGGGCGTGGGCGATCGCCTGGGTGGCCATGCGGATGTTGGCCTCGCGGTAGAACGAGACCGGAAGCTGCAGCCATTCCTCGGGCTTGCGGCCCTCGAGCTGCAAGAGCGTCTTGCCGATCTTGTACTTGAGATGCAGGTCGGAGCCCGACGTGAAGATGAAGAAGGTGACGTCGCTGGCCTTGGCGCCCATCCTCTCCAGCGTGTCGATCGTGATGTCGATGTCCCGCGCGTTGGAGCGGCACATCACGATGATCTCGAGGTCCTTGCGGATCCGTCCCTGCTGCTTGCCTTGCAGGATCATCTCGAGGGCCCTGCGCTCGGACCCGGCCGCCGAGGGGAAGCCCATGTCGATGATGTGCACCCCGGCGTCGGACAGCAGGCACGCCAGCTCGTACTTCTGCTCCGGCGTGAAGGCGACTCCTGGGGTCTGCTCGCCGTCGCGCAGCGTCGTGTCGTAGAGGCGAATCTCTTTCGCGCGCGGGAAGCCCGTGCCCGCGGTGAAGGTCTGCGGGAAGCGGATCAGGGCCTCGAGCGGCTCCTTCAGCTCGACCATGGCCGCGATGATACCGCGGTTGGCGGCGGCGCTTCGGCGTCACTCCGGCGTCGCCCCAGGGCAGCGAGAAAGTCCCTTGGGCGTCGCTGTCAGGGGTGATACTCTCTCGGTCCCGCCCCCCCAAGGAGACTTGCCGATGCCAAGCTTGCGGCTGCTGAAGGCGACGCGTCCCACGATCCTCGCGCTGGCGCTGGGCCTGTTGCCGGCTACGGCACTGGCTCAGACGCCGGTGTTCATCAACGAGATCCACTACGACAACACCGGCACGGACGCCGGCGAGTCGATCGAGATCGCGGGACCAGCCGGGACGGACCTGACCGGCTGGAGCATCGTGCTCTACAACGGCACCGGCGGCGCGGTCTACGACACGGACGCTCTCTCGGGGACGATCCCGAACCAGTGCGGTGGGTTCGGCACGGTCGCCCTCAGCTACCCGGTCAACGGCATCCAGAACGGCGCTCCCGACGGAATCGCCCTCGTGAACGCGAGCAGCACCGTGATCCAGTTCCTGAGCTATGAGGGCAGCTTCACGGCCGTGGGCGGACCGGCCAACGGGATGCTGAGCACGAACCTCCCGGTCTCCGAGGTCGGCAGCGAGGCTGTCGGCATGTCGCTTCAGCTTCAAGGCACTGGCACGGTGTACGAGGACTTCTCGTGGACTGGACCGGCCACCAGCAGTTTCAACGCTTGCAACGCGGGCCAGACCTTCAGCACTGGGGACGCGGCTCCCGCGGTGGCGGCCACGACGCCGACCGACGGCGCCACGGGCGTGGCCGTCGACAGCGACATCACGATTTCGTTCAGCGAGGCCGTGAACGTGGGTCCGAGCGCTTTCGGAATCACGTGCAGCACCAGCGGCGCCCACACCGCCGCCGTGAGCGGCGGGCCGACGACGTACACCCTGAACCCGAATGCGGACTTCGCGAGCGCCGAGAACTGCACGGTGGGCGTGACGGCGGCCCAAGTGACAGACCAGGACGTGAACGACCCGCCTGACAACATGGCCGCGGACTACGTGTTCGACTTCACCACGGCGATCGTCCTCGTCTGCGGCGACCCGGCGACGCCGATCCACTTCGTCCAGGGTGGCGGCGCCAGCTCGCCGCTTCTGGGTGCGGCGGTAGTGATCGAGGGCGTGGTCGTGGGCGACTTCCAAGGCGGAAGCGGATTGAACGGCTTCTTCATCCAGGAGCCAGACGCCAGCGTGGATGCCGATCCCAGCACGTCGGAGGGCATCCTGGTCAGCAGCAACATCGCCGTCGACCTGGGCGACCGCGTCCGTGTCAGCGGGACCGTGTCCGAGACCTTCGGCATGACGTCGCTGACGACTGTGGACGCGCTGAGCGTGTGCGCGAGCGGGGAGGGGGCATCGGTGACGGCGGCGAGCGTGAGCCTGCCCTTCGCCGACAGCACCGACGCCGAGCGTTACGAGGGCATGTCGGTCGTGTTGCCGCAGACGCTGACCGTCAGCGAGGTCTTCTCCCTGGGCCGGTTCGGCGAGGCGCTCCTCTCCTCCGGAGGCCGGCTGCTGACGCCGACGAACGTGGTCGCGCCCGGGGCCCCCGCCATCGCGATGCAGGCCGCGAACGACCTGAACCGGATCGTGCTGGACGACGGGTCCAACCTGCAGAACCTTGACCCGACGCCCTACATGTTCGACGAGCCCAACACCCCGGCGACCGACCCGACGCTGCGAGTGGGCGACACGGTCAGCGGGGTCTCGGGCGTGATGCATTTCGCCTTCAGCGCCTATCGCATCCATCCCGTCGGCGCGCCGCCGGTCTTCAGCGCCGATAACCCGCGTCCCACTGCGGCGCCAGCCCTGACAGGCACGCTCAAAGTGGCCTCGGCGAACGTGCTCAACTACTTCAACGGCGACGGGCTGGGCGGTGGCTTCCCCACCTCGCGCGGCGCCGACACCGCCGCCGAGTTTGCGCGCCAGCGCGCGAAGACCATCGCGTCGCTCGCGACCCTGGGCGCCGACGTGCTGGGCTTGATGGAGCTGGAGAACGACTCCACGAGCTCCGAGTACGGGGCCATCGAAGACCTGGTGGACGGGCTCAACGCCGAGCTCGGACCCGGGACCTACGCGTTCGTGGACACCGACGTCATCGGCCTCGACGAGATCCGCGTGGCGCTCCTCTACAAGCCCTCGACCGTGACGCCCATGGGCACGACCGGAGTGCTGGAGACGGGCACGTTCGCCACGTTCTCGCGGCCGCCCGTCGCGCAAGCCTTCCTGGACAACGGAAGCGGCGAGCAGTTCATCGTGGTGGTCAATCACTTCAAGTCCAAGGGCAGCGGCTGCTCGGGGGATCCCGACACCGGCGATGGCCAGGGCAACTGCAACCTCACGCGCGTCCAGTCGGCCAACGAGCTTCTGACTTGGCTCGGCACGGATCCGACCGGAACGGGCGACCCCGACGTGATGATCATCGGCGACCTGAACTCCTACCTGCAGGAGGATCCGATCGTCGCGCTGGAGGCCGGGGGGTTCACCAGCCTGGTCGAGAGCGTCCTGGGGACGAGCGCCCACTCGTACGTGTTCATGGGCCAGTCGGGCGTACTGGACCATGCCCTGGCCACCCCGAGCCTGGCCGCCTCCGTGACCGGCGTCGAGGACTGGCACACGAACGCCGACGAGCCCACCGTCCTCGACTACAACGTCGAGTTCAAGTCGGCCGCCCAGCAGGTGCTCGAGACGGGCACGCCCTACCGCTCGTCCGATCACGACTCGCTCGTCGTGGGCCTGTCCTTCGTGGTCGACACCGACGGCGACGGCGTGCCGGACACGACGGACAACTGCCCCTTCGACCCGAACCCGGGCCAGGAGGACGGCGACGGCGACGGCCAGGGCGACGCCTGCGACCCGGATGTCCAGGCCCCGGTCGTGACGGTGACCGCTCCGAACGGCGGCGAGGTGTTGTTCGCCTCGAGCCCGTTCACGATCACGTGGACCGCGACCGACGACTTCGGCGTGACCGGCATCGACCTCGAGTTCTCGGTGAACAACGGCGCCAGCTGGTCGGCGGTGTCGGGTTGCTCGGGCCTCCCCGGCGGCGACGTGTCGTGCGTGTGGGGCGCTCCCGGGCCGGCCACGACCGGAGCGACCGCGCTCGTCCGCGTCACGGCCTTCGACGCCGCGGCGAACCAGGGAGGGGACACTTCCGACGCCGCGTTCCAGTTGAAGGCCGGAACGCCCTACGTGACCGTGACGGCCCCCGACGTGGGCGGCCTCTCGTGGCCGGCGGGCTCCACGCGACAGGTCAAGTTCTCCCACAACCTCGGGAAGAACCAGCCGATCGCCATCGAGGTCAACCGGAACTACCCCGGCGGGAGCTGGGACCCCGTGAGCGGCGCGGGCTGCGCGTCCACGAGCGCCGCGGCCAGCTCCACCTGCAACTGGGTCGTGAGCGGCGTGACGAACGGCGCCACGGCTCGCGTGCGGGTGCGCTCGCTCGCCCACCCAGCGGCCACCGACACCGGAAACGCGAGCTTCAGCATCACGGCGCGCGTCCGGGTGACGGCACCCAACACCGCGGTCTCCTGGAAGCTCGGCACCACGAAGACCATCAAGTGGACCCACAACCTGGGCGCGGCGGCGAGTTTCGACGTGACGCTCGACGCCGACGGCGACCTGGACTGCGACGATGCCACGCTCGCCACGGGCGTGCCGGCGGCCACGGCCACGACCGGCAACCTGGCGTGGATCGTGGCCGGCGCCGGCGCCCAGAACCGGATCTGCGTCGCGGCCACACCGTTCGATCCCGACAGCCGGGACGCGAGCGACACCGCGTTCACGATAACGCCCTAGGGACCCGCCTTGACGGCGGCCCGGGGCGCCAAGGAACATGCGCCCCGGGATGACTTCGAAGAGCACCACCGAGCCCTGGCGGCCGGCCGACGAGTACGGCCGTTCGCTGCCCACTCTTACGATCAACCTGATCGTGCGGGACCTGGACAAGTCCGTGAAGTTCTACCAGCAGGTGCTCACGGCCGAGCTCGTTTACGCCGACGCGGACTTCGCGGCGCTGCGAATCCTGGGGACGGACTTCATGCTCCACGCCGACCACACCTACGACAAGCACCCGTGGCGACGCCTGCTGAAGGATCGCCTGCGCCGCCGCGGAACCGGCGCCGAGCTGCGCCTGTTCGGGATGGACCCCGACGCCCTGGAGAAGCGCGCCCGCAAGCACCACGCCGCTGTCCTCAAGAAGACCTGGGACACTCCCCACGGCTGGCGCGAGACCTCGGTCGCGGATCCCGACGGGTACGTATGGGCGGTGGGACGAGCGGGCGAGGCGGCCGAGCCTCAGCCCTGACCCAGGCCCCCGGACCAGCGCGCGTAGGCACGGCGCACGTAGGCGAGCCGCTCGGCCGCGGTCGGATAGCGACGGCAGAACCACTCGACCAGCTCGAGCGTCGCCTGTCGCTCCTCGTCGGAGATCGGGGCCCCCACGTAGGCCGAGAACTCCTCCGAGGAGAGAGGGCGCTCGTCGGGGAGGGGGCCCTTCAAGCCGGCCCCCTCGAACGCAGCGCTTCCAGGAGGCGGATGTCCTCGGCGTCCTTGGGCCGCGCGGCGAAGCGCTTTGTGGCGATCAGGTCGTCGAGTGATGGAAGCACGACCGTGGTCCCTCGCGCGAGCACTACCTCTCTTCTGCGAGGCCAGATCTCGTCGAAGGCGACGCGCTGGCCGTCGATTGTCGTCACCGAGCGAGCCACCAGCACGTTGACGATCTCGTCGTTCTCGAGGTTGTAGCGTCCGACTTGCCGCGCCGCTTCGGGCGTTCGCGTGGGCGCGAGGCCGAAGGGCTCGGCCGCGCGGTTCAAGGCGGCCGCGTCGTCGCCGTGGATCCAGAGGTCGTAGTCCGCCGTGAGGACCGGAAGGCCGAGGGCAACCAGCGCGCGCCGGCCAATCAACAGCGAGCGCACGCCGGCGGCGGACAAGGCCGCGAAGAACCCTACCTCGTCGAAGAGCGAGCCCTCCATTGCCGGCCTCTAGCGTAGCATCCCGGGCTCGTCCGTGATTGCTGGCGGCTCGCGGCTGTCACAGAATGCGCCCATGGACGAGCTGATCGCGCGAGCGGTCGACCACTACCACGCGCTGCTCCGCGACGAGAAGGAGCTGCGCGAGGACGTGGAGGCGCGCTTCCTCGATCGCATGCGCGCCGCCAACCTCACCTTTGGCGGCCGCGTGCTGTGCCCGTTCCCGCGGCCCAACCTGGTGTCACCCGCGGTCTACGATCAGATCCGCGGCGTGTGCCGCCGCATCTTCCGGGCCATCGAGAAGGTCGAGGCGCGGCTGGGACCCGAGCTGTGGACGCGCGTGCGGCTGACCGACGAGGAGCGCGAGCTGGTGGCGATCGACCCCGGCTACCGCCGCTCGTCGCCGTCGGCCCGTCTCGATTCGTTCCTCACGACGTCGAAGTACCAGTTCGTCGAGCTGAACGCCGAGACCCCGGCCGGCATCGCGTACGCCGAGGTGCTGACCGAGATCTTCCTGGAGCTGCCCGTGGTGAAGCGCTTCCAGGAACGCTACGCCCTGCGCCGCTTCGCGGCCCGCGACCGGCTCCTCGACACGCTGCTCGCCTGCTACCGCGAGGCGGGCGGGCGGAAGCCGAAGCCGACCATCGCGGTCGTGGACTACGAGGACGTGCCGACGCGCACCGAGCACCACCTGTTCCGCGACTTCTTCGAGTCGAAGGGCTATCCAGCCGTCGTCTGCGACCCGCGCCAGCTCAGCTTCGAGCGCGGCCAGCTGATCCACGCGGGCCTGCCCATCGACATCGTTTACAAGCGGCTGCTGGTGAACGAGCTGCTCGAGAAGAAACGGGAGCTCCAGCCGGTCGTCGACGCCGCCCGGGCCCGCGCCTTCGTCATGGTGAACCCGTTCCGTTGCAAGCCGATCCACAAGAAGGCGATCTTCGCGGTCCTGACCGACGACGCCCTGCAGGGCCTGTTCAGCGAGGACGAGCAGGCCGCGATCCGGGCCCACGTGCCCTGGACGCGCCTGGTCGCCGAAGGGGCCTCGACTCGCGAAGGCCAGTCGATCGACCTGCCCGAGCACATCCGCAAGGACCGGGAGCGGCTGGTGATGAAGCCCAACGACGAGTACGGCGGCAAGGGCGTGTTCATCGGTTGGGAGATGACCGACGCCGAGTGGGACCAGGCACTGGTCCAGGCCCTGAAGGAGCCCTACGTCGTCCAGGAGAAGGTCGAGCTGCTGCGCCAGGAGTTCCCGCAGATGGGCAGCGAGCTGGCCTTCAAGGACCTGGTGGTGGACCTGGACCCGTTCGTGTTCGGGGGCGAGGTGGAGGGCTTCCTGACCCGGCTGTCGGGCACCTCGCTGGCCAACGTCACGTCGGGCGGAGGCCAGGTGCCGGCCTTCCTGATCGAGCCGCGCAACTGAGCAGCCGCCCCCGGTGTGACGCGGCCGCGACGGGCGCCTGAGCTAGACCAGCTTCGCGCTCAGCTTGATCTCGACAGCCGCCAGGGCCCTGGACACGGGGCAGCCCTTCTTCGCGTTGCCGGCCAGCTCCTGGAACTTCGCGTCGTCGATCCCGGGCACTTCGGCCTCGGTTTCGAGCTGGATCTCGGTGATCGTGAACCCGGCTTCCTGCTTCAGGAGCTGGACCTTCGCGGTGGTGGCGATGCGCTTCGGGCTGAAGCCGCCCTTCGTGAGTTGGCCGGACAGCGCCATCGAGAAGCAGCCGGCGTGGGCGGCCGCGATCAGCTCTTCGGGGTTGGTCCCCGGTGCCTCTTCGAAGCGGGACTGGAAAGAGTACGGGCCGTTATAGGCGCCCCCGCCCAAGGCCATCGTCCCCTTGCCTTCGGTCAGGTTGCCTCTCCACTCCGCCTTCGCGCTCCGGATCGCCATCGTTCGGTTTTCTCCTTGCTAGTGGGAAGTCGGCAGCTTCTCACGAACGAGTGGCGTCGGTCCAGGCGTCAGCGCGACGCCTCGAGGACGACCCGCAGCAGCCGCGCGCCGTAGCGTTCGGCCTTGGCCGCTCCGATGCCGTGGGCGCGCTGCAGCTCCTCGAGGTTCGTCGGCCGCAACCGCGCCACGTCGCGCAGCGCGCGGTCGCTGGCCACCACGAAGGGCGGCACGCCGCCTTCGCGCGCCAGCTCCAGGCGCGCGAGGCGCAGCGCTTCGAAGAGCGGTGCGTCCTCGGGGGACAGATCCTCCGCGCCACGCGGCGCCCGCCGCCGGCCGCCGCCCGACGGGGCGCTGACGAGACCCGGGCCGTGCTCGCGGGGCAAGGCCAGGCGCGGCGGCCGCTCGGCCTTCATCACGGCCCGACCGCTCTCCGTCAACACCAGCATCGGCCGGTCGCCGCTCGTGAAATCCACGAAGCCCGCGGTCACGCAGCGTCGCAGCACGCGGGTCAGCCACTCCTCGGAGCGGCCCCGCAGGGCGCCGAAGGTGGGCGTGAGGTCGAGGCGCGCCCGCTCGAGCCGCGCATCGGCCATCCCGGCGAGCAGCTTGACGGCCGCCGTGAGCCCGAAGCGGCGATGGACGCGGGCCACGGCCGACAGCGCCTTGCGCACCACCAGCGTCGCCTCCTCGTCCTCGCCGGCCGCGTCGCCCAGGTCGAGGCAGACGTCGCAGCGTCCGCAGCCCGCCAGCGTCTCGGCCTCGTCGCCGAAGTAGCGCAGGATCGCGTCGTGGCGGCAGCTCCCGCCCTCGGCCCAGCGCATCAGTTCCAGGAACAGGTTCCACTTGTGCTCGACGACAGCCGCGGAGGGCGGCGCCTCGCCCCCGCCGCGCTCGAGCAGGCGCCGACGCAGCGGCATGTCGGAAGCCATGTGCAACAGCAGGCCGAAGGCGGCGGCGCCATCGCGGCCCGCGCGGCCAACCTCCTGGTAGTAGGACTCGATCGATCCGGGCGGCGCCAGATGCACGACGGCGCGCACGTCGTGGCGGTCGATGCCCATGCCGAAGGCGTTGGTGGCGCACACCACCTCGAGGCGCCCGCCGGCGAAGGCGACCTGCGCGGCGCTGCGCTCGGCGCCCGACAGGCCCGCGTGGTAGGCCGCCGCCCGCCATCCGGCCGCCGCGAGCCGCTCCGTCTCCTCCTCGGCTCCACGCCGGGTCGGCGCGTACACGATCGCCGTGCCGGCGCCGTGGCCGGGTGCTATCAGGGCTTCGGCGAGCTGTCCATCGACCTGCCGGCTGCGCTCGCGCGCCGTGGCCACCTCGCGCACGCGCAGCGCCAGGTTTGGACGCGCGAAGCCCCGCACGAGCTGCGGCGTATCGGCGCCCAGGCCCAGCCGCGCCACGATCTCGTCGCGCACCACGGGCGTCGCGGTGGCCGTGCACGCCAGCACCAGCCCAGGCCCCAGCTCCTCGACCAGGGCGCCGATCTCGAGGTAGTCGGGACGGAAGTCGTGGCCCCACTCGCTGATGCAGTGCGCCTCGTCCACGGCCACGAAAGGCGCGCCCAACTCGCGCACGCGCCCGCGAAAGCCCGGGTACGAGAGCCGCTCCGGAGCGACGTAGGCGACCTTGTAAGCACCCGACCAGAGTCGCGCCAGGCGCGTTCGCATCTCGTCGGCCGACAACGTGGCGGCCAGGAAGGTGGCGGCGACGCCGCGCGCCTCCAGGGCCTGGACCTGGTCGTGCATCAGGGACACCAGGGGCGAGATCACCAGGCTCGTCCCCGGGAGCAGGCTGGCGGGCAACTGGTACACCAGGCTCTTGCCGCCGCCCGTGGGTGCCACGAGCAGCAGCCTGCGTCGTTCGAGCAGCGTCTCGATCGCCTCGCGCTGGCCGGGCCGGAAGCCCGCGTACCCGAGGCGCTTCAGGCCCGCGTCGAGGTCCACGTCAGCGGACCGGCAGCCAGAACGCGGCCTTGACCAGGAAGGCGTTGCGCCCCGGGGCCGAGAAGCTCTCGAAGAGGTCGCCCACACCGACCCGGCGCGGCAGCGCCTGCTCTGCGTAGCGATCCTGCTGCCACACGGCGTAGAGCGTGCTGCCTCGCCGCCACTCCCAGCGCAGCACCAGGGTGCTGCGGAAGCTGCGCACGTCGAAGTCCGCGGCGTAGAGCTCGAAGCTAGAGTCGCCGTCGGTGACCACGCGCGTCCCGTCGGGCAGCGAGGTGAGCGTCGTGCCGGCGGTCCCGTACACGAGCAGGTCCCGGGAGCGGGGCTGCAGCAGCTCTCCGAAGGACCCGTAGCGGCCGCTGGCCGCGAAGGGCTCGGCGTAGAGGTCGACGGTCAAGTCGGGCTTGATCGTGAACGACGCGCGGGCCTGGGCGACCAGGGTGTCGCGTTCGATGCTGCCAAAGGCGTAGCGGTTGCCATAGGTCTCGGGCCGCCCGCCGCCTTCGACGGTGTCCACGTATTGGCGCGTCTCCGTCTCTCGCACCCAGTAGGGATCGATCGAGAGGCTGAAGCGAGGGCCCGGGCGCAGGGCCAGGCCGCCGCCGACCTCCACGTAGCGCCCGCCGTCCTCGCCGCGGGCGAGACCGGCCCCGACGTTCCACGAGCTGCGCGCCGCGGGATTGCCCGACTGGTTGAAGCCCAGGGACCACGAGCGGGGCTTGCCCATCGAGGGACCGCCGCGCGTCCTCCGCTGGTCCTGGGAGCGCGGAGCGAGCGAGGCGAAGACCAGGCTGCGCCAGAAGTTCTTCCAGGTCAGGCTCAGGTTCGGGTTGAGGTCGAAGAACTGACGGTCGCCGTCGAAGTTCCACTCGGCGTTCCAGTTGAGGCGTGCCTGCCAGGCGTGGAACAGCGAGCCGGGCTGGGTCTCGCGATAGCGCAGGTTGCCCGTGACGACGTGGCCGTCGGCGGTGGCCACGCGGCCGACGTCGTTCAGCTCCAGCTCGGGGGACTCGAGGTAGTAGTTGATCAGCCCCAGCCAGTGGCGGCCGGCGCGTTTTTCGAGCTTCAGGCCGAAGCCGCCGCCGCCCAGGGACCTGCGCGCCGGGTCCAGCTCCACGTGGCCCGCGTCGGGGCGTTGGAAGTAGCGGGCGCTCGAGCGCTGCAGGCTTTCGATCGCCGCGGGCTCCCCGTCGACGTGGCTGAGCCCACCGTAGCCGGTCAGCTCGTAGCCGCCGTTCTGGGAGCGCACCCGCCAGTCGACGCCGGCGGTGACCGCGCGGCGCGTGTAGACGTCCGAGAGCGCGTCCGTGGCCGCGAGGTCGCGGGCCACGCCGCTGAAGATCAGGCCGACGCTGGAGCCGGCGGCGCCGAAATCCCTCTGGACGCGGCTCACCAGGTAGCCTGCCCGGGGCGCGACCGCGTGACGGGCGAACGCGCCCGTCGCGGCGTCGAAGCTGGTGGCGTGCTCGCGGTCCGTCACGGCGAGCAGCGAGCCCAGCGCCCAGCCGCCGGGCAAGCGGCCGCTCAGCTTGGCGGCTCCCAGGATCGTGGCCCGCGCGGGCGAGTCCACGAAGTCGCCGTCGGCCATCCCTCTCGGCGTGGCCCCGATGCGGCGCGAGTAGTAGTAATTGACCCACTCCCCCGTCAGGAGCGAGCTGCCTTCGAGAAAGAAGGGCCGCTTCTCCGCGAAGATCGTCTCGAACGCGGTCAGGTTCACCTCGGCGGGGTCGGCTTCGACCTGGCCAAAATCGGGGTTGGCCGTGAGGTCCAGGTTCAAGCCGCCCAGGCCGATCTTCGCGTCGAGCCCGGCGCGGCCGTTCCACTGGCTGCCGTCGTCGAAGGGATCCCCCGCTGCGGCGGCGCCAGAGCGGGTCAGGCTGCCGGCCGCATAGGGCAGCAGCTCGAAGCGTCGCGGCGGCACGATGCCCCGGATGCCGATGAGGTCGCCGAAACGCGAGGCCCAACCCGAGGCTTGCTTCGGCATCGCCACGAAGTGAGCGTCCTCGTTCCGGCCCGGAACGTAGCGTTCGACGTTGAGCCCGAACACCAGGTCGTCGGCACGGTTGAAGCGGAGCTGCGAGAAAGGGATCCTCATCTCCGCGGTCCAGCCGGAGGCGTCGCGGCTCGCGCGCGCTTCCCACACCGGGTTGAAATCCGGATCGGGGGCGTACTCGTCGCGGGCGTAGAACTCGTCGAGGCGCGCTCCCGCGGCGGTCACGCCGAAGGACACCGCGGTGCGGCGATCCAGGTAGGTGTCGAGGTAGACGGTCAGCGACTCCACCTTCTCGACGTCATCCCGGCGGCCGAGGGGAGCCTGAAGGCTCTTCGGATCCGAGACCGACAGGCGCGCGCCCACGTAGAGCGCGTCGGCGTCGTAGAGGAAGCGGATGTCGACCGCGTCCGTCGCCGGCAGTCCTTCCTGCGGTTCGCGCTGGACGAGCTGCGTGATGCCGGGAGCGGTCTGCCACGCGCCCTCGTCGAGCCAAGCGTCGACACGGATCGCCTCGGGCCCCACGCGCACGGCTCGGACCTGGGGGCGTTCCTGCGCCGGGGCGGTCGCCGCGAACAGGGCCCAGGCGCAAGGCGCCAGGCTTTTCGCCAGGTTCACTTGACGGTGAGGCGGCTACGGCAGGAGTCGTCCTTGCTCGATGTGACCACAGCCTCGAGCGCCCAGGTCTGGACGCCCTCGCCCCAGTTGCCGCCCAGCTCGCCGAGCAAGGTCCGCTGGCGCGGCGGCGCCTCCCGCACCGACTGCGCGGGGCGCGTGTCGCGCGCGCCGTTCTCGGTGACCGCCAGCGAGATCGACTTCATCCGGATCGGCTTCTCCGCGTCGTTGACCATGAAGACCCGCACCGAGTAGTTGTCGCCCGGTCGCACGCCGGCCGGCGAGTACTCGAAGCTCAGCTTGCACAGGAAGTCGCGGTCGGCGAGCACGTCCTCTGTGTCGAAGCCCGCGGGGGCCTTGCCGGGCTTCTTGGCCGCCTGGACCTGCGTGCCCCCGGTCACGAAGGGTCGCGGCGGCAGCAGAGGCTTCGGCGCCTCGGTGACCGGCGGCGCCGTGACGAGCGGCAGCGTCACGGCGGGGGCGCCGGGCGGGGCGGGCAGGCTCGCGGCAGGGGCGGCTGTGACGGGTCGGGGTGTGGGCAACGGCAGGGCTTCGGCCGCACGCCGCGACCGATCGAAGCTGTCGCGCGACTCGAGGTAGGCCCGGGCCGACTGGGCGAACTCGCTGCGAGCCAAGAGCGCGTCGGCCTCGCGCGAACGCGCCAAGGCCTGGGCATAGGCCTCGGAGCCCGTGGCCTTGGTCCGGTCGGCCAGGGCCTTCGACTCGCCCGCGCTGCGCTGCGCGTCCTTGGCCTGGCTCTCGAAGAAGCTGTTGAGGCGCCCCGAAAGCTCGGTCGCCGCCTCGTGGCGCGGGTCGAGGGCGAGCAGGCGGCCGAGTGCCTCGGTGGCCTTCTGGGTGTCGCCTTGCTCGAGGCTCGCGCGCGCTTCGCCGGCCGCGGTCTCGATCGCGGCGAGCTGCGCCCGGGCCTGTTCGAGGATCTGGCGCGCCTCGACGTTCTGCGGCGCGATCTTGATCGCCCGCTCGGCCTGGGAGATCGCGCCCTTGAAGTCCTTGTCCTCCAGGTCGCGGCGCGCCAGCTCGACCTGGGTGCCCGACAAGGCCTCGGAGAGCGCCGCCACCTGAACGTCGGCGTTCGAGGGTGCGGGCGGCAACTCGGCCGCCGGCTTGGGCCGCAGGAAGTAGGCCGCCCCGCCGCCCAGCAGCACCAGGACCACGAGCGCGACTCCGATCAGGAGCGGCGCCTTGGACGGCGTCGGCGCCATGGTGCGAGGCTGCCCAGGTCGTCGCGTCTCGGTGAACATGTCGGCTCGCGGCGCCGAACGCGTCTCGTCCTCGGGACGCGCCGGCTGCGAGGCCCGCGGCGGCTGCGAGGCGCTCGGAGGCCGGCTCTTCGGCCTCGAAGTGTCGAGTCCCGGTGCCTTCTGCGGGCTCTTGAACCCGACCTTTTCGGCTGCCGGCACCAGGGCCAATTCGCTCTCCAGGGTGGCGGTTTCCGCGCGGCCCGCGACCAGCGCGCCACGCACGAGGCGCAGCGCCTCGCGCAGGTCGCCGCCGGCCTTGAAGCGCTGCTCGCGGTCCTTGTGCATCGCCTTCTCGACCAGCTGCACCAGGATCGGAGGAACCTCGGGCGCCCACTCGCGGATCGGCTTGGGCTGCTGATGCACGACCTGGAACAGGACCGCGTGGGCCGAGTCGGCGTCGAAGGGCTTCTTGTTGGCCAGGATCTCGTAGAACACGGCGCCTACGGAGAAGATGTCGGCGCGGGTATCGGCTTTCTCGCCGCGCACCTGCTCGGGGGCCATGTAGTTCGGCGTCCCCATGACGACTCCGGTGCGCGTCATGTCGGCGCCGCCGCCGAGCCGTGCCAGGCCGAAGTCCAGAATCTTCACTTGGCCGTTGGGCTGGACGTGGATGTTCCCGGGCTTCAGGTCGCGATGGATGATCTCGCGGACGTGGGCGAAGGCGAGCCCGTCGGCCACCTGCTCCATCACGTCGAGCTTGTCCTCGAGGCTCGCGAGGTGCTTGTGGAAGATGAGGTCCTTGAGGTCGGCCCCCTCGAGGAGCTCCATCGCCATGTAGATGATCGCCTGCTCCTCGCCGTAGTCGAAGACCGTGATGATGTTGGGGTGGTTCAGGCGGGCCGCCGCCTGGGCCTCGCGGTGGAACCGCTTCCGCAGGTCGTTGTCGGTGGAAAGGCTGGCAGAGATGGTCTTGATGGCCACCTCGCGGTTCAAAACGGGATCATGGGCGCGGAAAACCTCACCCATGGCGCCTTTGCCGATCTTCCCGGTGATCTTGTACTTGCCGAGCTTTTCGAGGGGCATCTCGGGACCCGGCGAATGGTAGCACGCCGGCGCTACAATGCCGGGGGCCAAGCGCCATGCCTGAACGCTTCACGCTGGGGATCGAGGAGGAGTTTCAGCTCGTGGACCCCCAGACCCGGGAGCTGAAGAGCCACATCGAGGAGATGCTGGCGGCCGGAAGCCACCTCGGGGAACAGATCAAGGCAGAGCTGCACCAGAGTGTCGTCGAAGTGGGCACGCCGATCTGCGCGGACATCCGCGAGGCCCGCGCGGCCGTCGTGTCGTTGCGCCGCGACATGATCCGCATCGCGGAGCAGGGCGGAGCCCGCATCGTGGCCGCCGGCACCCACCCCATCAGCCACTGGAAGGACCAGCAGATCACCGACCGGGTCCGCTACAAGGACATCGTCAGCGAGATGGAGGACCTGGCCCGGGCCAACCTGATCTTCGGCCTGCACGTGCACGTCGGCGTGGACGACAACGAGATGCGCATCCAGATCATGAACGGCGTGCGGGCGTTCCTGCCCCACCTGCTGGCGCTATCTGTCAGCTCGCCATTCTGGTGCGGGCGCCGGACCGGGGTGAAGTCCGTGCGCTCCACGATCTTCAAGCGCTTCCCGCGCACCCAGATCCCGGACTTCTTCTACTCCTGGGAGGACTACGCGAAGTACGTCGAGCTGCTGGTGCGCACGCGCTCGATCGACGACGCCAAGAAGATCTGGTGGGACGTGCGCCCCCACGCCTACTTCAAGACCCTCGAGTTCCGGGTCTGCGACATCCCGTGCCGCGCCGAAGAGACGGTGGCGATCGCTGCGTTGTGCCAGGCCCTGGTCGCCAAGCTCTACCGCCTGTTCGAGTCGAACCTCGGGATTCGCATGTATTCGCGGGCGGTGATCGAGGAGAACAAGTTCCGCGCCCTGAAGCACGGCCTGGACGGCAAGCTGATCGACTTCGGCCTGAAGCAGGAGGCGCCCACGCGCGCGCTGATCCTGGAGGTGCTGAACTTCGTGGACGACGTGGTGGACGACCTCGGCACGCGGGAGGAGATGCGATTCCTCCACGCCTGGGCCGCCTCGGGCGACACCGGCGCCGATCGCCAGCTGCGCGCGTTCGAGAGCACCCGCAGCCTGGCCGCGGTGGTCGACATGCTGGTGGACGAGACCCGGCAGGGCTTGTAGACTCGCGCGCGCATGCCGATCGCCTGCCAGCGCAAGACGAGGCGCAACAGCGGCTCCTGCGACAACGCGTGTCCGGCGCTCCACGGCGGCGTCTATCGCTACGTGCGGGCGGAGCGGCCCGAGGACGTGCCGGCGGCCGATCCCCTCGCCGTGGATGTGGCCGTGCTCGACATGAACCACGGCTGGCCGAACCTGGGCCACGACTCGCTGGTCCACGCCGTGACGGACGCCGCCTGCGACCTCGTTCCGCTGTTCGAGAAGACCGGCATCCACGTGCGCCTCGTCTCCCACGAGATCCGCCGCGGCCACGTCGTCCCCGAAGCGCCGGGCGGGCGCTACGCCCTGTACCTGGGCACGGGCGGTCCGGGCGAGATCGACCCGCGCCGGAACGACGGCGGGCAGCAGGGCGCCCAGGGCGTCGCGGAGGACCCGGCCTGGGAGGCTCCGCTGTTCGCCCTGCTCGACCGCGTCATGGCCGACGAGGAGGCTGCCTTCCTGGCCGTGTGCCACAGCTTCGGGGTGATGTGCCGCTGGTCGGGCGTGGCGCGGCCGTCGCTGCGCGGCGAGGTGAAGGGCGGCAAGAGCACCGGCATCCTCGAGAACGTGCTCACCTCCGAGGCGGCGAGTCACCCCTGGTTCGGGCGCTTCGCCGAGGAGCTGCCCGACGGCCGGCGCCTGCGGGTCGTCGAGAACCGCCTGTTCGACCTGCTCCCCAACGCACCGGGGTTCCCCCCGGGTGTCGTGGCCATCGGCTACGAGACCCTGGGCGTGGGAGGGGCGCGCGGCGATGCGGTCACGATGCTGGAGTTCGCCCGCGACCGCGGCGGCGTGATGCCCCGCGTGTTCGGCGTGAACCACCATCCCGAGATCGTGGACCGCGCGCGCCAGCTCATGGTGCTGCGCCAGAAGCGCGCCCGCGGCGAGGTGGGCGACGCCTGGTTCGAGGAACGGCTCGAGATCCTCACCCGCGCCTACCCCGACGAGAACAGCGACCAGCGCTTGCACGTCACCTCGGACTACACGCTGCTGGGACCGCTGCGCTTCCACCTGTACCGCGCGGTCCGCAAGCGGGCCGAGGCGCTGGGGTTCGGGACGCCGCTCCACGAAGACCGCGTGGTCGAGGGCGTTCGCGGCGCCGCCACGGCGCCGGTGGGCGTGCCGCGCTGAGCCTTCGGCCGACCAGCGCCATAATGCCCGCGCGATGATCCCCAAGCCGCCCTTCGCGGGAGACCTGTCCCTGGAGCAGGAGATCGCGGAGTTCGAGGCGCTGAAGCCGCGCATGGCGGATCTGTTCGAGACCCTCGTCAACCGCGACGAGGAGCCCCACACCTCGGTCGTGGTGCCGTCCCTCACCCTGGACCAGAGCGAGCTCAAGAAGCTCGACGGCGCCAGCTTCTACGAGGAGCGGCTGCTGTTCCTGCTGATCCGCCTGCGCAACCCTAGGGCGCGCATGGTGTACGTCACGTCGCAGCCCGTGCACCCCATGATCCTGGAGTACTACTTCCAGTTCCTGGCGGGGATCCCGGCCAGCCACGCGCGGGCCAGGCTCACGCTGCTGTGCGCCCACGACGGCTCGCCGCGCTCGCTGACCGAAAAAGTGCTGGAACGGCCGCGCCTGGTGGAACGCATCCGGGCCGGCATCCAGGACAAGGAGCGCGCCTATCTGACCGTGTTCAACTCGACGCCGCTCGAGCGCAAGCTCGCAGTGCTGCTCGGCATCCCCCTGAACGGCGTCGATCCGAGCCTGATCCACCTGGGCACCAAGTCGGGCAGCCGCAAGGTGTTTCGCGAGGCGGGCATCGAGGTGCCGGTGGGCTCCGAGGACCTGCGCAGCGAGCACGAGGTGACCGGCGCGCTGCTCGACATCGCCGAGAGGCGCCCCGGAATCAAGCGCGCGGTGATCAAGCTGAACGACAGCTTCTCCGGCGAGGGCAACGCGATCTTTCGCTATCCCGAGAGCCTCTCGCGCCCCGAGATGCGCGAGCAGCTCCAGCTCCTCGAGTTCGCCGTGCCCAGCGAGACGCCCGAGGTGTACTTCGACAAGTTCGCGCGCATGGGCGGGGTCGCCGAGGAGTTCCTGGAGGGCGCCTTCAAGGCCTCGCCCTCGGTTCAGCTCCGCGTCAGCCCGCGCGGCGAGGTGTTGCTGCTCTCGACCCACGACCAGATCCTGGGCGGCCCGTCGGGACAGGTGTTCCTGGGCTGCCGCTTCCCGGCCGAGGACTCCTACCGCATGCTGGTCCAGGACGCGGGCAAGAAGATCGGCGACGTGATGGGAGCCCACGGCGTCGTCAGCCGCTTCGCCGTGGACTTCCTGGTGGTGCGCGAGGCCCCGGAGCGCGACTGGAAGCTGTACGCCCTCGAGATCAACCTGCGGATGGGCGGCACGACCCATCCCTATCTCGCATTGCAGTTCCTGACGGGCGGCCAGCTCGACCCGCTGACGGGCCGCTACCTCTCCCCCACCGGCCACGCGAAGTGCTACAGAGCCACGGACAACCTGCGCTCCGAGGCCTACAAGGGCCTGCTGCCGGAAGACCTGATCGAGATCCTGACCATCAACAAGCTGCACTACAGCCACGGCTCCGAGTCGGGTGTGCTGTTCCACCTGATCGGCGCCCTGTCCGAGTTCGGCAAGCTGGGGCTCACGGCCATCGCCAACTCACCGGAGGAGGCCGACGAGCTGTACGCGCGCACGCTCCTCGTGCTCGACCGCGAAACCAGCTACGGAAGGCTGCGGCGATGAGGACGATCGACCGCGGGCGACTGGCCGAACGCCTCGCCGCCGAGGAGCGCCTGTTCCGCGACGAACACAGGCGCTCCCGGTCGCTCTTCGAGCGCGCGCAGCGCTCGCAGCTGGCCGGCGTGCCGATGAGCTGGATGGCGCGCTGGGCGGGCGGCTTCCCCGTGTACGTGGCCGAGGGCTCCGGGGCGCGCTTCCGGGACGTGGACGGCCACGAGTACGTGGACCTGTGCCTGGGCGACACCGGCGCCATGACCGGTCACGCTCCGCCGGCGTCGGTCGAGGCCATCGTCGCCCAGGCGCGGCACGGCATCACTTTCATGCTGCCCAGCGAGGACGGCATCGTGGTGGCGGAGGAGATGCAGCGTCGCTTCGGCCTGCCGTACTGGCAGTTCTGCCTCACCGCCACCGACGCCAACCGCTTTGCGCTGCGGCTCTCGCGCCAGGTCACGGGCCGGCCCTGGGTGCTGGTGATGAACGGCTGCTACCACGGCACCGTGGACGAGAGCTTCGTCTGGCTGGAGAACGGCGTGGCCCGCGCCCGCGACGGCAACGTCGGCCCGAAGGTGGACCCGACCCGGACCACCCGCGTCGTCGAGTTCAACGACCTCCCGGCCCTGGAACGCGCTCTCGCGCCGCGCGACGTGGCGTGCGTCCTGCTCGAGCCCGCCATGACGAACATCGGGATCATCCACCCCGACCCTGGCTATCACGCGGCGCTGCGCGAGCTTACGCGGCGCACGGGCACGCTGCTGGTCGTGGACGAGACCCACACGCTCTGCTGCGGGCCCGGCGGCTTCACCGCCGCCCACGGCCTGGCGCCCGACGTCCTGACCATGGGCAAGCCGCTGGCCGGCGGCGTGCCGGCGGCGGCCTACGGCCTGAGCGCGGAGTTCGCGCAGCGCGCCTTGGCTCACAAGAGCGTCCTGGAATCGGACACCAACGGCATCGGCGGCACCTTGGCGGGCAACGCGCTGTCCCTGGCGGCGATGCGCGCCACCCTGGAGCGGGTGCTGACGGCCGAAGCCTTCGCCCGCACCATCCCGCTGGCCGAGCGCTGGGCGCGGGGCGTCGCCGAGGTCATCGAGCGCCGCGAGCTGGCTTGGAACGTGACGCGGCTCGGCTGCCGCGGCGAGTACTGGTTCTGCCCGACCCCGGCCCGGAACGGCAGCCAGGCGGCCGCGGCGATCGACGTCGATCTCGATCGCTACATGCACCTCGCGACCCTGAACCGGGGCATCCTGCTCACGCCCTTCCACATGATGGCGCTGGTGGCACCCCAGACCACGGCTGCGGACATCGACCTCCACACCCGAGTCTTCGAGGAGTGCGTGGCGCAGCTGCTGGATTAGTATCGAACCAGGCTGCGTAGCTTCGCGGGGAGGTGCCATGAGTGCGAGACAGGTCGTCAGGAGCGTCAAGGGCCAGGCCACGTCCGACGGAGCCGGCGTCCGCCTGACGCGCATGATCGGCACGGCGGGGCTCGACCACCTCGACCCGTTCCTGCTCCTCGACGAGTTCCGCTCCGACGACGCCGCGGACTACCTGGCGGGCTTCCCCGACCATCCCCATCGCGGCTTCGAGACCGTGACCTACATGCTCGCGGGGGAGATGGAGCACCGCGATCACGTCGGCAACCGCGGCCGCCTGGTCGCGGGCAGCGTGCAGTGGATGACGGCCGGCCGCGGCATCATCCATTCGGAGATGCCGAAGCAGCAGGACGGCCTGATGTGGGGATTCCAACTCTGGGTCAACCTGCCCGCGAAGGAGAAGATGACCGCCCCGCGCTACCAGGACATCCCGCCCGAGCGCATCCCGGAAGTCGTCGGGGACGCTGTCAGGGTGCGCGTGATCGCGGGCAGCTACGCCGGTCTCGAAGGCCCCGTCAGCGGCATCGCGACCGCGCCGCTCTACCTGGACGTGGCGCTCGACGCGGACGCACGCTTCGAGTGCCCGCTGGCTGGCGACCGCAACGCCTTCGTGTATGCGTTCGAGGGCGCGGTCCGCGTCGGCGCCGCGTCTCTCGAGCGCGGGACGCTGGGCGTCCTGGGTGACGGCGAAAGCGTGCAGGCCGCGGCCGGGCCGAAGCCCGGCCGCTTCCTGCTCGTGGCTGGCCGGCCCCTGCGCGAGCCCATCGCTCGCATGGGGCCGTTCGTCATGAACACCCGTGCCGAGCTAGTCCAGGCGGTCCAGGACCTCGAGGCCGGCACGTTCCTGCAGAAGGCCTAGAACGAGGCCGGCCGGCAGGTGAAGTGCTCGATGATCGAGGGCTTGCCCGACGAGCCGATGATGATGTCGACGTTCTGGGACAGGCCGTTGTCGCGCTTGATGCCCACCTCGTCCGCGGAGATCGAGTGCCCTCCGGCATTGGGATTCTTCGCGTCCCCGCCCCGCGCGCACAGGCCGTAGAGGCGTGTGAGATGGAACGCCACGGCCTCGGTGTACTCCTCGTCGGTGACGCGGAGCGAGCCGTCGGGCCTGAACCAGGTCGGCTGCGTCTCGCGAACCGCGGCCTGGGCAGCGAGGATCTCGACCTCGAACAACAGCTCGCCACCGCCCTCGCGGCAGCAGCCGTCGGCGCCGCAGTCGGGCATCGGCTGCAGCGTGCAGGTACCCACCGGGGTCGGAGTCGGCGCGGGCGTTGGGGTAGGGGCCGGCGTCGGCGTCGGTGCGGGGGTGGGTGCTGCGGTGGGCGATCCGTCGCCGCACGCGCCGATGGTCAAGGCGCTCGCAACCGCGAGAAAAAGGCAGGCTCGACGCAAGGACATTTCCAGGTTTCTCCTCAACTCCTGCGCCGTTGCGGTGCAGGTAAAACGCCGAGTCTACCTCAGGTTTTCGGGCCCGCCGAGAGCAATCGACGCGCTTCCGCGGTCGCCTCTTCGAGGCTTCTGACCGCGCCGTCCAGCTGCCGCTCGTAGACCGCCCTCACGATGCGACCGACCTCCGGACCGGGCGGCAGGCCCAGCTCGAGGACGTGGCGGCCCTTGAGCAGCGGAGCCGGCGGGCGCTCGGCCACGTCCAGGGCGCGCACCTTGTCGCGAAACCACTCCATCGCGACGGGCTCGAAGCGCCCGGGTGCGCGGCCCAGGCAATCGGCGCGCGCCACACGGTAGAGCAGGTCCGGCTCGCACTTGCCCGCCAGGCGACGCAGGGCCCCGTCCGAAACGCGCTCGCGGTCCTTGTAGAGCTGCCCCGGCTTCAGGTGATGAGCGACCAGGCCCACGACCTGACCGCGCAGGTCGTAGCCGAGCAGTCCGTGGACGTTCCAGCGGTCGAGCAGCGCGAGGGTCCTGGGCACGCCGGCCTCCTCGTGGCCGGGAGAGCGCACGCGGCCGTCCTCGAGGCGCGTGGTCGCGGGCTTGCCCAGGTCGTGGCACAGGGCGCCCAGCATCACGGCCAGGGCGCGCGGCCTGTCGAGGCCCCCGATCAGCAGCGCCGCCTGGTCGAGCACCTGCAGGGTGTGGACCCAACAGTCGCCTTCGGGATGCCACTCGGGATCCTGGGGGGTGTCGATGAGGGGGATGAGCTCGGGAGCGACGGCCCCCAGCATGCCCCAGGCGCGCAGCAGGGCCAGTCCGAGCGCGGGATGCCCGGCCTTCAGCAGCAGCTTCTCGATCTCGCCGAAGACCCGCTCGGGCGGCAGCTCGCCGAGCGGCATCGCGGCGCACGAGGCTGCCGTCGCCGGCTCGATCTGGAGCTCGAAGCGGGCGGCCATCTGCACCGCGCGCAGGGCCCGCAGCGGGTCATCGCCGAAGCTCGCCGGGTCCACGGCGCGCAGCACGCGCGCCTCGAGATCCCGGCGCCCGCCCCACGGATCGAGCATGGATCCGTCGGCGGGATCGAGCAGCATCGCGTTGAGCGTGAAGTCGCGGCGGCGCGTGGCCTCGGCGACCTCCAGGAGCGGGTCGCCGCTGACGGCGATGCCACGGTGTCCCGGCCCGGCCTTGGAGTCGCGGCGCGGCAGCGCGACGTCCACGCTGCCGTCGACTCCGTCCAGGCCCGAGACCTTGAAGACGCTGAAGGCCTGGCCCACCTCGTCGACGCGCCCGCGGGAGCACAGTACGTCCCGCAAGGGGCCGGATGCGAGGCCGTACACCTCGAGGTCGTAGTCGTGGCTCTCGCGACCGAGCAGGAGGTCGCGAACGTAGCCTCCGACGAGATACGGCCGCGCACCCGCGGCGCGCAGCGCGTCCACGAGGCGGCGCAGGCCCTCGGGCAGCGCCAGCATGGCCGGCCCGACCTAGTGTCCCGAGGGGCTCAGCAGTTCGCCGAGCTGCCGTTCCTCGTTGGGCGAGAGGTTCTGGAAGCGCAGGCCGTGGGCGAAACCACGCACGGCGTTGGCGCGCCAGCGCACCTGGCCTTCGAGGCCCAGCGGCGCTTCGCCGCCCGGAATGTGGAAGGCCACTCGCACCGAGTCGCCGATCTCGAGAGGCACGCCCAAGTCGACCTGCGCCCCCCCTGGAGCCAGGTTCACGAGCTCGCCCAAGGCGATGGGGGCGCGGTCGCGCGACAGCACCTTCACCTCGACCATCAGCGTGCGGCGCGGGCTGGCCCGGCGGTCGCCAGGGAAGGAGACCGGCCGCGCGCCGGGCAGCAGCAGGCGCTGGCAGGTGGCGACCAGCTCGTGGAACCTGAAGGGCTTGCAAACGAAAGCGGTGCCGCCCTCGCGAATGCCGCGGGCGAAGGTGGCGTAGTCGGTGCGGGCCGTCACGATCACCACCGGCGGCGCGTCCTTCTGGCTCTGGAGGAACTGGAGCACGCCCCAGCCGTCGATGCCCGGCATCATCAGGTCCAGCACGATGAGGTCGGCCCGATCGGCGCCCAGCTTGTCGATGGCCTCCTGGCCGTCCGAGGCACGGTCCACGACGTAGCCGGCGTCGCGCAGGATGCGCGTGACGAGGATCTGGACGTCCTCCTCGTCGTCGACGACCAGGATCTTCTTGGGCGCTGCGATGTCGCTCATGGAGCGAGGAAAACTATCACGGCACGGGTGGTGCCGTCGAAGCCCCCGGCCTGCGCCACCTTCAGGAAATGGGCGACGTGCTTCGGGGCGAGTTCCGGCAGCAGGCGGATCACGAAGGAGCCCCGGTCGGTCGCGACCACCGCCTCCTGCGCGACGGCGGGCAGGGCCAGGAGCGCCAGGGCCACGATCACCCTCATTCGGTTTCCCATTCGCCCTCCTCGATCATCCGCTCGCGCTGGCGCAGGCGCCCGAGGACGTCGGCGCGCGTCCCGATCCCGGCGGTGCCAACGGCTTCGACCACGCACGACGCGGCGCAGGCCCCGAATGCCGCCGCCTCCAGTGGATCCTGCGTTTCATGGTAGCGAACCAGGAAGGCGGCGGCGAACACGTCGCCGGCGCCGGTCGGGTCCACTTCCGCGCGCGGGAGTCCCGGCACGTCGTGTGAACCCTGGCGCGTGTAGAGCGTGAGGCCGCGCCAGCCCCGGGTCAGGGCCACGAGGGGCACGTGCTCGACGAGGCGGCGCGCGGCGCTCTCGGCGTCCTTCAGATCCTTCTCCGAGAGGAACAGCGCGTGCACGCCCTGCAAGTCGCGTCCCGGATCGCGCCACTCGCGCGCCACGACGGCGCCGTCGGTCTCGACGGCGCGCAGCCAACCCTGCGCGGTCGCGCCTACGACACCGGCCTCGAGGGCGCCGCTGAAGCCGGGACCCAGCTCGCCTGCGACCGGACCCAGCAGCAGGCACTCCGGCCGGCGCCAGGCGTCGGGCAGCGGCACGAGCTCGATTTCGGCGGCGCGGCTGGCGAGGGTCTGACTGCGCTCGCCCTGCGTGTCGTAGAGGTTCACGAACCGGGTCGTCGCGGCACTCCTCTCGACGAACGCGCTGATGCCGGGCAGCTCGCGGGACGGATCGAAGTCGGGGCCGGCGGCCGTGAGGACGGCGGCGTCCCAGCCCAGCTTCTGCGCGGTCAACGCAGCGTAGGACGCCGTGCCACCGAGAACCGGCTCGTGGCCCCGCCCGTCCCAGGTGACGTGGCCGACGGCCAGGAAGCGCGGGGGCAAATGGCGCGGGGCGTCAGCCCCGGGCGGCGCCGGCCCGGGCGTCGAACATCAGCTTGAGCTGCCAGTCTTCGTGTTGAGCCACGGCCACGGGATAACGGCCCGAGAAGCAGGCCGTGCAGTGGCGCTCGCCCGCGGCGTCGCCCACGGCCGCGAGCAGGCCCTCGTGGGAAAGGTAGCCCAGGCTGTCGGCCTCGATGTACTGCCGGATCTCCTCCAGGGAGTGGTTGGAGGCGATCAGCTCGCTGCGCAGCGGCGTGTCGATGCCGTAGTGGCAGGGGCCGGTGGTGGGAGGGCTGCTGATGCGCAGGTGGACCTCGCGCGCTCCGGCGGCCCGCACCATGCGCACGATCTTGCGCGAGGTGGTGCCGCGCACGATCGAGTCGTCCACCAGCACCACGCGCCTGCCTTCGAGCACGGAGCGCACCGGGTTCAGCTTGATCTTCACGCCGAAGGAACGAATCGACTGCTTCGGCTCGATGAAAGTGCGACCGACGTAGTGGTTGCGGATCAGGCCCCATTCGAAGGGCAGGCCGCTCTCCTGGGAATAGCCCAGGGCCGCCCCCATGCCGCTGTCGGGCACGGGCACCACCACGTCCGCCGCGGCGGGTTGCTCCCGGGCGAGCGTGCGCCCGAGCAGGAGGCGCGACTGGAGTACGTTGCGGCCGAAAACCGTGCTGTCGGGACGGGCGAAATACACCTGCTCGAAGACGCACTGCCTCACGGGCTCGGGCGGGAACGGCCGGAAGCTGCGCAGCCCGCTGCGGTCGATCAGCACCAGCTCCCCCGGCTGCACGTCGCGCACGTACTCGGCGTCGATCAGGTCGAGGGCGCAGGTCTCGGAGCACACGATCCAGGAGCCTTCGAGCTTGCCCAGCACCAGGGGCCGGAAGCCCCAGGGGTCGCGCGCCGCGATCAACGTCTCCGGCGTCAGGAACAGCAGCGAGAAAGCCCCCATCACCTTGGTCAGGCTGGCGGCGATGGCGTCCTCGATGCGCTCGCGATGGCTGCGTGCGTACAGGTGCAGCACCACCTCGGTGTCGGAGCTGGACTGGAAGATCGAGCCCGCCGCCTCCAGCTCCTGGCGCAGCACCTGGGCGTTCACCAGGTTGCCGTTGTGGCCGAGCGCGATCGGTCCGCGGTGGCAGTCGATCACGATCGGCTGGGCGTTCTCGCTCACCGTGTCGCCCGCCGTGGAGTAGCGCACGTGGCCGATGGCCCGGTCGCCCTGCAGGTTCGACAGCCGCCCGTCCACGAAGATGTCGTTGACCAGGCCCATGCCCTTCTCCAGGCGCAGGCGCTGGCCGTCGCTCGAGACGATGCCCGCCGACTCCTGGCCGCGGTGCTGCTGGGCATAGAGGCCCAGATACGTCAGGTGGGACGCCTCGGGATGGCCGAAGATCCCGAACAGCCCGCACTTGTCGTGGAAGCGATCGTCGTCTACGGGCGTGCGCTTGGACATGGCGGCGAGTCTGACGATTCTAGCGCATCCGTACAGCCGGCCTCAGCAATCGCCGGGCCAGGTAGAGCAGCGGTCCCGCCAGCAGGAAGGCGAGGCACAGCGGCACCTGTTCCCGGTCGGTGAACACCAGCAGCATTACGAAGACGCTGGCGGGGACCAGGGTGTTGATCCACAGGCCGATGCGACCGCCCGGGACGCGGAAGCCCCCGGCCCCCGGCTCCAGGGACCGCGAGCGGACGAGCGCGCCGTGGACGAGCAGCGTGTAGGCGCCAGCCAGCCAGGTGTCGGCGACCAGCAGGTCCTCGAAGGGCAGGGTCGCCATGGCGGCGTAGATGAGCGCGTAGATGACGAGCACGCGGTGGGGCGTCCCGTGGCGCGGGTGCAGGTTGTGCAGGAACGCCGGCAAGTCGCCTTCGGCCGACATCGACCACGCCAGGCGCGACCACCACACGAGATAGGCCAGGAAGATCACGGCGTAGCTCGCGACGCTGCCCAGGAAGAGCCAGCCGCCCAAGCCCGGGCCTCCAAGTGCGTATCCGATCGTGACGAACTGGCCCGACGTCCAGGTTTCCCACTGACCGAAGGCCATCAACCCGGCAATCGTGGGCAGCGCGTAGCTCAGGACCACGAGAGGCGTGACCAGCGCGATGGCGTGCGGGATGTTGCGCGCCGGATTCTCGATCTCCTCGGCGGCGGTGCTGACCTCGTAGTACCCCGAGTAGAGCCACATGGACAGGGCCAGTCCGGTGCCGAGCTGCGTCCACAGGTCGGCGCCCGGGGCCTGGAACGGGATCAAGGGGTTGACCACCGGACCCAGGAGAGCGGCACCCACGAGCCAGAACAGCGGCAGGACCAGGAACAAATTGAGGGCGACGGCCACGCCGCCGGCGACCTGGATGCCCCGATAGTTGAGGTAGGTCAGGACAGCTATGAAGGCCACGGCGGCCAGCCACTGCTCGAAGCGCGTCATCCCAGGAACGACGTGAACCAGCACCCGTGCGAACAACACCGGATACAGGGCGTTGTCGAGGAACGACGAGAACAGGCTCCAGGTGCCGGCCTGGCTGCCCCAGAAGTCGCCGAGATAGATCTGTACCCAGCGGTAGTAGCCGCCGGCCACCGGGCGCTTGGTCGACAGCTCCGCCGAAGCCAGCGCCGTGGGGATGCCCCAGACCCAGGGCGTCGCGAACAGGATCAGGATGAAGAGCCCAGGCCCCACCTTCGCGACGTAGTCCTCCATGCCGTAGGGCCCGCCACACATGGACGCGTACATCAGGCCCAGGACCGAGAGCAGGCTGACGCGCTTCACGGTGTCCTTGGGCGTCATACGGGAGGAGCCACCAGGACCCGGGCGTCCAGGGCCACGACCCCGTCGGCTGCGCAGCGCAGCGGGTTCACCTCCACGTCGGCGACTCCCGGCAGCGCGACGAGCACGGACGCGACGCCGGCCAGGGCCTTCTCGACGGCGGCGAGGTCCACGGGCGCCGTCCGGGGCCGGGCCAGGACCCGGCCGACCGCGGTTTCCTCGATCAGCGCGAAGCGGTCTTCCGAGTCGCAGGGCAACAGGCGCAGCGCGATGTCCCGCAGCGCCTCCGCGTGCACGCCCCCCGCACCGAACATCAGGAACGGCCCGAGCTGCGGGTCGCGCCGCGCGCCGATCAGGACCTCGAGGCCGCCGCGAAGCATCGGCGTCAGCCGTACCTCGGCCTCGGCACCGACGTCGTGGGTGGCCCGAGCCACGGCGTCGAAGGCGCGCCGCACGTCGTCGGGGGTTCGCAGGTCGAGATGCACGCCGCCGGAGTCGCTCTTGTGGACGAGGGCGGCCGCGTGGGCCTTGAGGACCACGGGGAATCCCAGGGCAAAGGCGGCCGCTACGGCCTCGTCCGCCGAGCGCGCCAGGCGCGCCGGCAACACGGGAACGCCGAAGGCAGCCAGCAGGCGCGCGGCCTCGTCCTCGGTGAGGGCGAGCGATGGGCGACCCTGTGCGGTTTTCACGAGGAGCTGCGCGTCGGCCGTGGCTGGGGCTGACGCTCGTCTTCCGAAGCGGCGCCCCCGCTCGCGCGCCTTCCCGCCGCGAGCGAGGGCCCCCGCAACTCGCGCGGCTACGTCCGCGGAGGCGTAGATCGGCAGGCCGTGCGCGCGCAACCGCTCGAAGGCGGGACGCCCCACGGCGGCGTAGAGGTCGTGGACCAGGATCGGAACGCCGTGGGCGCGTCGGCGATCGTCGAGGAACTCCGCCGTCGCGTCGTCGTAGAGGGCGTAGCCTCCGAACAGCACCACGAGGTCCGCGGCGCCGGCTTCCAGGATCGGCTGCAGCACCTTCGGGTACAGGCCGGGCGTGTATTCGGTCGCGCCGCACATCTCCACGGGGTTGCGGACGATGGCCGCGAAGGGCGGCAGTAGCGGCTGTAGCGCGGCGACGACTTTGTCTGGGAACGGCTCGACGCAAAGGCCGGCCTCACTCGCGGCGTCCGTGAGCAGCGTCGCATGGCCGCCGCCCTCGCCCACGAGCGCCACACGCGCGCCGCGCGGGAGCGGCGACTCGAGGAAGGCCTGCGCCACCGCCAGGGCCTCGTCGGCGCGGTCCAGCAGCACGGCGCCCGCCTGCTCGAGGCCCGCGCGCAACAGCTCGGCCTCGCCGGCCAGGGCGCCGGTGTGGGAGCGCGCCGTCCCCTGCCCCGCCCGGGTGCGACCCCCGCGCAGCACGAGGACCGGCTTCGAGGCCGCCGTGCGCGCGACCACGTCGAGGAAGGCGCGCGTTCGGCCGGGCGCCAGGCCCTCGAGGTAGACGAGCACAGCGCGCGTCGCAGCATCCACGCACAGGAAGTCGAGGTACTCGTCGAGCGCCACGTCCGCCTGGTTGCCGACACTCACGAAGCGCGAGAAACCGACGCTGCCGCCGTGGGCCGCTTCCTGGGCCAGCGCGAACCCGAGGTTGCCGCTGGCCGACAGGAAGCCGAGGGGCCCGACCGGGAACGGCACGATCGCCGACAGGTTGAGGCGCGCCGGCGCGCTGAAGATGTTCATGCCGTTCGGGCCCACGAGCCGCGTGCGGCCGGCCGCAGCACGCAGCATCTCGGCCTGCAGGCGGGCGCCCTCCTCACCGGCCTCGGCGAAGCCGGCGGCGTACACAATCGCGAAGGGGATGCCGCGCGCAGCGACCTCGGCAACCAGCGCCGGGCACTCGGGCGCGGGCCGCACCACCAGGGCGATGTCGATGGGAGCGTGAGCCTCGTCGAGGGAGCGCAGGAACGGCCGGCCGGCGAGGGCCCCGCCCTTCGGGCTCACTCCGTAGACACGGCCGGGGTAGCCTTCGTCGAGGAGGGTCTTCAGCAGGATGAAGCCGTACTTGCCCGGCGTCTCGGAGGCGCCGAGCACGGCCACGCCGCGGGGATCGAAGAGCCGCGCGAGGGGATGGAGTGCTCCGGGCACGCGTCAGTACAGGAGGCGCGAGAGGTCGCGTTTCAGGACGCCGTTCAGGACGATGCCGCGCATGATCTCGGAGGTGCCCTCCCAGATCCGGTCCACGCGCAGGTGGCGGAAGTGGCGCTCGGCCGCGAAGTCCTTGCAGTAGCCGCGCCCGCCGAAGATCTGCACCACGCGGTCGGCGACGCGGTTCGCCATCTCGGACGCGTAGAGCTTGCACATCGAGGCCTTGGCGTGCAGCTCCTTCCGGTCCACGCGGCCCGAGTCCTCCTCCCAGGCCGTCTTGTAGGTCATGAGGCGCGCGGCGTACAGCTCCGTCGCGCAGTCGGCGAGAGCGAAGCCGACGGCCTGGTGCTCGTGGAGCTTCTTGCCGAAGGCCTCGCGTTCAGTAACCCAGGCGCGAGCCTCCTCGACCAGCCGCTGCGCGGCGCCCAGGCAGCGCGCGGCGATGTGGAGCCGCTCCTCGCGGAACCATTCCTTGGTGATGGCGTCGGCGCCGCCCACCTCGCCCAGGACCTGCGCCTCGTCCAACTCGCAGTTCTCGAACACGACCTCGGGGTGGTCGTCCTCGGTGCGGGTCATGAAGTGCGGGTTGCGCTTCACCCGCATGCCTGGAGCGCCCCGCGGCACCAGGAAGATGGTCGCCTCGCCCTTGCCGGTCATCGCGTGGACCAGGATCACTTCAGCGCGGTTGTAGCTCGTCACGAACCACTTCTCGCCGCGGATCACCCAGTGCGAGCCCCGTTTCTCGGCCCGCGTGCGGAGGTTCGAGATATCGGACCCGCCGCCGGGCTCGGTGACCGCGTAGGCCGCGGCAACCACCGTCTCGCCGCGCAGGTTGGGCTCGAGGTAGAGGCGGCGCTGGTCGGCGTTGCCGGCGCTGAGGGCGTTGTACGGGCCGCCCACGTACCCCCACAGGTCGTTCGTGGCCCGCCCGGCCTCCTCCTGCACGATCACCTGCTCCATCACACTGGCGCCGCGGCCGCCCTGGGCCTGCGAGACGTTCAGGCCCCAGAGCCCGGCCTCGATCGAGCGCTTCAGGAGGTCCCGCTGTGTGGCTTCGGGGAGCGGGCCATGCTCCTCGACCTCCAGCTCGCGGGGGAACAGGACCTCTTCGGCGAAGCGGCGCGTGCGTGCGCGCAGCTCTTGCAGCGGAGGGGGCAGCTCGAAATCCATGCGCGCTCTTTTCAGACCTGGCGCGGATCCTAGCATCGCGCTCCCATGCCCTCCCATGACCAATGGTCAACCCCGGGCCGGACCGCGGTGCTAGCCTGATTCCGCTCCACGTCGCTCAGTAACGGACAAAGGTTAACGCCGGAGGTCTCGCCGATGGCCCGCACGCTCACCCGCAACAACGCCCATTTCCGCCGCGCCCTGCGCCGGCTGCCGCTGGGCGTGAGCTCGAACTTCCGCTACTGGGGCGATGACAAGACCCTGTACGTGAAGCGCGGGCGTGGCCCTCGCATCTGGGACCTGGACGACAACGAGTACGTGGACTACCGGCTGGGCTACGGCCCGGTGATCCTGGGTCATTGCCACCCCGAGGTGGACGCCGCGGCCCGCGCTGGCCAGGAGGTCGGCACCGTCTTCGCCATGAGCACCGAGCGCGAGGTGGTGGTGGCGGAGCTGATCCACGAGATGGTGCCCGCGGCCGAGTTGGTGCGCTTCTCGAACTCCGGGACCGAGGCGGTGATGGCCGCGCTGCGATTGGCGCGCGGCTTCACGGGGCGCGACGGCTACGTGATCCTGGAGGGCTCCTACCACGGCCTCTTCGACGCCGTGATGTGGCAGGCCGATGTCGAGGGCCTGGAGAACGCCAGCGACGAGCCCCAGTACCTGCCCTTCGGCACGGGCGTGCCCGGCCTGGTGCGCCAGCTCTGCTTCCCCGTCCCCTACAACGACGCAAGCCGCTTGGAGGACGTGCTGCGCAAGCACCACGGAGAGATCGCCGCGGTGCTGATCGAGCCGATCCTGGGAAGCTGCTGCGGCATCCCGGCGAAACCGGAGTTTTTCCGGGCCGTGCGCGAGCTGTGCACCCGCTACGACGTGCTGATGATCGCGGACGAGGTCAAGACGGGCTTCCGCGTGTCCCGGGGCGGGGCCCAGGAGCTGCACGGTGTTGCGGCCGACATCTGCACCATGGCCAAGGCCCTCGCCAACGGCTATCCGATCGCGGCCATCGGCGGCCGCGAGGACGTGATGCGGCACTACGGGCCCGGCCGCGTCACCCACGGCGGCACCTACACCGGCGGCGGCATGGCCCTGGCGGCGGCCGAGAAGACGCTGCGCATCCTGAAGGACACCGACGCCCTCGATCGCGTCAGGAGCTACGGCACGCGCCTGCAGGAAGGCATGGGCCGCGTGCTGCGCGCCCACGGCATCCCCCACTGCTTCGCGGGGCATCCCAGCATGGGCGGCCTGTTCTTCCGCGAGACGGCGCCGACCAACTATCGCGACTGGAAGCTCTCGGACTACACCTTCTACGACACGCTGGCGCAGTTCCTGATCGACAACGGCGTCTTGTGCGAACCCGACTCGCGCGAGCCGTGGTTCATCTCGGCGGCCCACGACGACGCCTGCCTCGAGCACACGCTGCGCGTCTTCGAGGCCGGCGTCGTGGAAACGGCCCAGAAGCTCAGCCGGAGCGGAGTGCCGGCCTGATGTCCTCGGCGTCGCTGCGCAAGGCAAGCCTGTTCCAGCTCGTCTTCATGATCTACACCGCGATCTGCGGCGGCGCCTATGGCCTGGAACCGATGGTCTCGGGCTCGGGCCCGGGCGTCGCGCTCGTTACCCTGATGGTCCTGCCTCTCATCTGGGCCACGCCCATGGCTCTGGCGTGCGCGGAGCTGTCGGCGAACCACCCGGTCCAGGGCGGCTACTACCGCTGGGCGCGCCAGGCCTTCGGCGACCTGGTCGGCTACCTGAGCGGCTTCCTGACCTGGTTCGGGCTGTTCGCCACCAACGCCCTGTACGTTGTGCTGTTCACGGGATACCTCGAACGCTGGGTGCCGGACATGGGAGCCACGACGCGCTTCCTGGTCGGCGCCGCGCTGATCTGGACCTGCGTGCTGCTCAACTGGCTCGGCATCCGCCTGGTCGGGACCACCTCGGTGCTGATGATGGGCTTCGTGCTGCTGCCCTTCGCCGTCCTCATCGCGCTCGGCGTGTTCCATTGGAGCGTCAACCCGTTCGTTCCCTTCGCGGCGCCGGGCAAGACCGTCGCCGTGGCTTTCGCCGACGGGCTGCTCGTCGCGTTCTGGCTCTACTCCGGCTACGAGAAGCTGTCGGTGCTGGCCGAGGAGGTGGACGACCCGGCCCGAGCCTTCCCCCGCGCCCTCGCCATCGCGGTACCCTTGTCGGCGGCGAGCTACGTGCTGCCGACGCTGTTCGCGATCGCCGCGAACGCGGACTGGTCGGAGTGGGGCGACCTGCACTTCACCACGGCGGCCGCGAAGCTGGGAGGCGCCTGGTTCTCCGGCCTGATGGCCCTGGGCGCCCTGGTCAGCAACGCCGGGCTGCTGCTCGTCACCATCACGGGCCAGTCGCGGCTGCCCGTGGTGCTGGCCGACGACGGGCTGTTCCCGCGGGCCTTCGCGAAGACGAGCCAGCGCTTCGGCACGCCCACCCTGTCGCTCGTCGCGGGCGGTGTCGTCCTCACGCTGCTCAGCCTGTTTCCCTTCGCGAACCTGATCAGCCTGTACGGCACGGTCCAGGCGTTGGCTTACCTGCTGGTGTACTCGTCGCTGTTCCGGCTGCGAGGCGAGGCGAAGCCCGGCGTGTTCCGCATCCCGCTGCCGAACCGCGCCCTGGGCGCCATGGTGCTGCCGGGAGCGGTCCTGATGGTGGCCGTGGTCCTGCTGGGCCTGCAGCGCGAGATCTGGAAGGACGGCGCCCTGGCCGTGGGGCCGGCGCTGTTGCAGTTGGGCGTGCTGCTGCTGGCGCCCGCGACCTACTGGTTCTGGAAGCGGCGGGGCCCGGCTCCCGCCGCGGTGTGAAGACTTCGAGACTGGAGAGGAAACGCACTATGGCGAACCGTTACGACGCGATCGTGGTGGGCGGCGGGCACAACGGCCTGGTGGCGGGGGCCTACCTGGCCCGCGCCGGGGCGAAGACCGTGGTCCTGGAGGCCCATACGAAGTGCGGCGGGGCCGCCGCCACCGAGGCGCCCTGGCCCGAGGCGCCCCAGTTCAAGGTGACCAAGTACTCGTACGTGATGAGCCTGATGCCCGACACCATCCTGCGCGACTTGAACCTCAAGAAGCACGGCTACAAGGTCTACCCCATGGGACCGTACTACCAAGCTTGGCCCGACGGGCGCTCCCTCAAGCTGTACGCCGACGACGCCAAGGCCAACTACGAGAGCGTTTCGCAATTCTCCAAGAAGGACGCCGAGACCATGGCGAAGTGGGACGCCTGGCTCCACGGCATCTCGGACGTGATGGGACCCCTGCTCATGCACGTGCCGCCGAAGCTCGGCTCCAAGAGCCCGGGCGACCTGCTGGACCAGGTGAACACGGCCTGGAAGATGCGCAAGCTCGACCAGCGCGGCGTCGCCGACGTGACGCGCCTGTTCACCATGAGCGTGACCGACCTGCTCGACGACTGGTTCGAGTCGTACCAGGTCAAGGCCGCGCTCACGATCAACGGCATCATCGGCACCTGGGGCGGACCCGACTCGCCGGGCACCGCCTACGTGCTCATGCACCACTCCATCGGAAACGTCGGCGACGGCCACCTGGGAAGCTGGGGCTTTCCGGAGGGCGGCATGGGCGGCGTGTCCGCGGCCCTCGAGCGCTCTTGCAAGGACTTCGGCGCCGAGATCCGCACCAGCTCGCCGGTGGACAAGGTGATCGTCAAGAACGGCGAGGCGGTGGGCGTCGCGCTGAGGAACGGCGAGGAACTCTATGCGCGGGCGGTCGTCACCACCATCCACCCGAAGATCGCGTTCCTGAAGCACCTCGACCGCAAGGACCTGCCCGCCGACTTCGTGACGGACATCGAGCGCTGGAAGACCCGCAGCGGCGTCGTGAAGATCAACCTCGCGCTCAGCGAGCTGCCCGACTTCAAGGCCAACCCGGGCACGCAGCCCCAGGACCACCACAGCGGCAGCGTGGAGCTGTGCCTGTCGCCGCGCTACGCCGAGGAGGCCTTCCAGGACGCCAAGTCGGGCCGCGGCTCGACGAAACCCTTCGTGGACGGCACCATCCCGAGCTACTGGGACAAGACCCTGGCCCCCGAGGGTCAGCACATCTTCTCGATGTTCACCCAGTGGGTGCCCTGCGACTGGGACAAAGAGCCGCACCGCGACGAGCTGGAGAAGTACGCCGATCGCGTGATCGACGGCTACACCGAGCTGGCGCCGAACTTCAGGAAGTCGGTGCTGCACCGCCAGGTGCTAGGGCCCTACGACATGGAGCAGGAGATCGGCCTTCTGGGCGGCAACATCTTCCACGGCGAGCTGTCGGCCGAGCAGCTCTTCCACATGCGTCCGGCCCCGGGCTACGCCGACTTCCGGACCCCGATCCGCGGCTTGTACCAGGCCAGCTCGGCGACCCACGGCGGCGGCGGCGTCACTGGCATCCCGGCCTACCAGGCGCTGAAGCAGATGCGGAAGGACGGGTTCGTCGGCTAGGTCGTAGGCGTGGCACCGGAGGAGCGTTGCGGCTTCGGCCCGATGGTATGCTTCAGTCGATGGCGTATCGCGCGGAGCTCCCTGGTCCCGAAGAGCCCGATTTCGACGAGAACGGCGTCGACCTCGCCCAGATACGGGAGATGCTCGATCTCACGCCGGCGGAACGACTCCTGGTCCTGGAGAACCTCGTCGACTCGATCTCTGAGATCCGCGCCCTCAATGGACCGCGCACGCTACGCTGAGGTTCTCCGCCGACTCGCCGCCAACGACGTCGAGTTCATCGTGGTCGGGCTGATGGCTGGTGTGCTGCGCGGGGCGCCGGTAATGACGGCCGACCTCGACTTGGTGCATCGCCGAAACGCGGAGAACGTTTCGCGGCTGCTTCACGTGCTGGGCGGACTCGACGCCACCTACCGCCACGATCCACGCCGATTGCGGCCAGCCGAGTCCCACCTCATGAGTCCCGGGCACCAGCTCCTAGTGACGACGCACGGAGACCTCGACTGCCTGGGTACAGTCGGGAACGGACGCGGCTACGAGGATTTGCTGGACCGGGCGCCGGAGCTCCAGATCGGCGACGGCTTGGCGGTGCGGGTGATCGACTTGCCCACGCTTATCGAGTTGAAGGAGTCTGCCGGCAGGCCCAAGGACCTCGCGGCGTTGCCGGTCCTGCGTGCCACCCTCGCCGAGACGCTGCGCCGTTCCTGAGCCCTACGCCGTGATCGGCTCTGGTTGTGGCCGCAACACGCCCTCGAGATAGCCCCGCGCTATGCGTGTCACGAAGTGGTACAGGCAGTCCTCGCGCGGCGTGAGGGTCCCGGGGACGTAGCCGCGGGACAGCACGCCGCGCTGGACGCTCTCGACCGCGTTCCAGTCCTGCCTGTTCGTGATGTCCCAGAACTCCTCGGCGTACTTGGGCGAGAAGCCGGGCTTCTGCTCCGCCTCGGGAGAGAAGAGCCAGGTGCACTCGATCCAGGTTCGGGCGGTGCCTCGGGGTTCCATGCGGTGGATCATCACGTAGTCCGGGTGGAAGCTCAGCAGCATGTTGGGCAGCAGGCCGACGTAGTAGACCTGTCCCAGCTTCTCGCCGGTCACTCCCGGAAGCGTCACGCCCTGGCTGCGGCCGTCCAGGGACATGGTGACCCCGTCCCCGACGAACGACTGCCAGCCGCCCACCCAGGCGCCCCCGCCGTCGCGGCTGTGGCCGCTGTCGGGAGGGCTCACACGGCACAGCTCCGGGTGGATCTGCGGGCAGTGGTAGCACTCGTGGTAGTTCTCGACCACCAGCTTCCAGTTGGCCGGTATCTCGTATTCGTGGCGCGCCAGCACCTTGAGCTTCTCGGTCTCGTAGGGACGCGCCACGTCGTCGAGGTCGCCGAGCCACTCGGAGAGCGGCGGGGCGTCGCCCGAGGCGTTCACGAACACGAACCCGCGCCAGGTTTCGACGCGCGCGGCGACCAGGCCCTCGGGTCCCGGGTCGAAGCTCTCGGCGTGGCTCGCCAGCACGCCCTTCGACAGGCTGCCGTCCAGGCCGTACTGCCAGCCGTGATACGGACACCGGATCGAACGCGCCTTGCGGCACTCGCCGGCCTGCAACAGCTCGTGGGCGCGGTGGCGGCACGAGTTGTAGAAGCCGCGCAGCGTCCCATCTTCGCCGCGGACCAGCAGCACGCCGTCGTTGCCGACGCGGACGGCCTTCTGCTCGCCCGGGGCCCGCAGCCCTTCCTCGTTGCCCACGCACACCCAGGAGCCTTCGAAGAAGTGGCGTACTTCCCAGGCGAAGACCTCGGGAGAGGTGTAGGCCTCGGCCGGGAGCAGACGGCTAAGGCCGAAGGGACGCAGCACCGGCTCGAGTGCACGGCGATCGATGGGGGCGGGAGTCGGCTTCACCTTGCACCTCCCGACGCCACGCGAATCGCGTCTTCGAGGATGTCCAGCCCCTGCTCGAAGAGCGAGGGCGGGATGTTGACGGGCGGCTGGATCCGGACGAAACACGAGATGCTGTCGGCGACGAGGTACAGCCCGTTCTCGAGGCACAGCCGGTTCACTTCGGCGGCGAAGGCGTGGTCCTTTTCCCTCGTCAGGCGGTCCTTGACGAACTCGACGGCGAGCCACAGGCCCTTGCCGCGCACGTCGCCGATGGCCGGGTACTTCGCCATCAGGCCGCGCAGCCGCACGAGGGCCCGCTCGCCCAGCGTCGTCGCATGCTCGAACAGCCGGTCGCGCTTCAAGATCTCCAGGGTCTTGATGCCCGCCATGCAGGCGGCCGGGTGGCCGGAGTACGTGCTCGCGACGTAGGCGTCGGCGCGCTCGGTGATGTCGCCTCGTGCGGCCACGGCGGCGATCGGCATCGTCCCGCCGGAGATGCCCTTGCCGATCACCAGCAGGTCGGGCTCCACCGGCCAGTGCTCGTAGGCCCACATCTTGCCGCAGCGGCCGAAGCCCGAGAGCACCTCGTCGATGCACAGGTACCAGCCGTGGCGATCGCACAGCTCGCGCAGGCCGGGCAGGAAGTCGTCGGGCGGGATCAGGATGCCACCCTCGCCGATCACCGGCTCGACGATCACGCCCGCCACCATGTGGGCCGGCACCTCGTGAGTGAGGATCACGTCCTCGATGTACTCGATCGTGGCACGGCCGCAGCCGCCGCCGGTGCGCGAGCGCAGCGGCGACCGGTACTCGTTCGGGTAGGGAGCGAAGACGTAGCCGCTCATCAGGGGCATCACGTCGCTGCGCATCTCCGAGTCGAGGGTCCCGACCGCCTGCCCCGAGTAGGAGAGGCCGAAGTACTGGCCGTAGAAGGTCAATACGATCGGGCGTCCTGAAGCGCGCCGCATGATGCGCAGCGCGGCCTCGTCGGCCTCCGTGCCCGTGGTCAGGAACACCACCCGCTCGAGGCGGCTCGGGCAGACGTCGAGAAGCCGTTCGGCTAACTCGATTCGCTGCCACGAGTTGGCGGCGCTCGTCCAACAGGCGACGCCCTGCTCGCGCAGCGTCTCCTCGACCGCCGCCACCACTTCGGGGTGGCAGTTGCCCACGTTGTTGGTGCCCCAGCCCGCGCCGAAGTCGATGTAGCGGTTGCCGTCCACGTCCTCGATCAGCGAGCCCTGGGCCCGCGCGGCGATGAAGAAGCGCTTGTCCCAGTCCCCGTAGGCGCCGTGGGCGAGCACGCGCCTCTCGCGTTCCATGAGCCTGCGGCTCTCGGGCCCTGGCGGCTTGATTCGAACGAGTGGGACGCGCTCCGTCGTGACCATGCGGCGATTCTAGGCACGCGCCGGAGTCCCAGGGTTGACCTGTGGTCAGTGCGCTATGCTCGGCGGCGCTCCGATGTCACGCCCTCCAGTCGAGGAGTCCTGCTATTGGCTGGCGGCGCACCGCGCACCGGCGGAGCCTGCGCTCGAGGGCGACCGGCGCTGCGACTTCGCGGTCGTCGGCGGGGGCTTCACCGGCCTGTGGACGGCCGCGTTCCTCAAGGACCTCGACCCGGGCTTCGACGTGGTGGTCCTGGAGCAGCGCAGGGCGGCCTACGGCGCGAGCGGCCGCAACGCCGGGATCCTGGGCGACACCATCGACCACACCCACGAGCTGGCGCTCATGCACTTCGGCCGGGAGGAAGCGCAGCGGCTGGCGGTGCTGGGCCGCGAGAACGTCGCGCAGTTGCGAGCGAACCTCGAGGCCCGCGGCATCGACTGCGACTTCGAGCCGACCGGCCAGCTGCACGTGGCGCTGTCCTCCGGTCAGGCCGAGGATCTGGACGCGGCCCGGCGCTGTGCCGAGGACCTCGGCGTCAGCGGCCTGCGCTCCCTGTCGAGGGACGAAGCCCAAGCGGAGATCCGCTGCCGGCTCTACGAAGGCGCCCTCTGGAACCCCGGCGGGGGCGTCCTGGATCCGGTGAAGCTCATCCTGGGGCTGAAGCGCGACCTGCTGGCGCGCGGCGTCGTGCTCTACGAAGAGACGCGGGTGACCGGCCTCGAGGCCGCTGGGCCGGATGTCCGCGTCCGGACGGAGCGAGGGCAGGTGCAGGCGCGGAAGGCCATCCTGGGCACCAACGCCTGGAGCCACGAGCTGCTGCCCCGGCTGCGCCACCGTTTCCTGCCGCTGTACGACTACGTGATCGTGAGCGAGCCCCTCGCTCCCGCGCAGCACCAGGCCATCGGCTGGCGGAATCGCCAGGGGGTCGCCGACGCGCGCAACTTTTTCAAGTACTACCGGCTGACCCGCGACAACCGGGTGCTCTGGGGCACGAGCGAGGCGCGGTACCACTCGGGAAACCGCGTGCTGCCGGCCCAGGACCATTCCGAGAGCCACTACGAGGAACTGCAGCGCTCGTTCTTCGAGCACTTCCCCGACCTGGCGGGCCTCGCGTTTCCCTACGCGTGGGGCGGCCCCATTTGCGCCACCACGCGCTTCACGCCCTTCTTCGGCGCTGCCCTCGGCGGGCGCGTGCTCTACGGTTTGGGATATACGGGCCACGGTGTGGGCACGACACACCTCGCCGGCCGCCTGCTCGCCCACATGGCCACGGGGCGCGTCACGGACCTGCTGGACCTGAAGCTGGTGCGGGAAGCGCCACTCCCTTATCCGCCCGGGCCGCTGCGGCGCTTCGCCGTGGACGCGGTCACGCGCGCCCTGCGCCGTGTGGACGCCGGCGAACGGCCGGGTCTCTTGCTGCGCATGCTGGACAGCCTGGGCATCGGCCTCTCGAGCTAGCCCGAACGCGAGCGCAAAAAAAGGGGGCCCCGAAGGGCCCCCTGGTACGGAAGTAACGGGACAGGCCTAGAAGCTGAGACGGGCTCCCAGGAAGAAACGACGCGGCTGTACCCATTTGATCTCGTCGAGGAACGCCAAGCCGCCCGAGCCAGCGACGAGATCCTGGAGGAGGGTCGCGCCCTGGTCGTTCATCACGTTGAAGCAGTCCACGAAGAACTCGCCCCGGGCACGGTCGCCGAACTTGTGCTCGTACTTGACGCGCAGATCGAAGGTGCCGAAGGACGGGTGCTCGATGGTGCCGATCGAGTCCGGGGCAATCCAGTTGTTGCTGAAGCCCGCGAACTCGAACGGCGTCGCGACGGGAAGCGGCAGGTGGCGCGAGAACGCCAGGAACGTACGGCTGCCGTAGGCTCCGGAGTTCCAGTTGTAGGTGCCGCCCAGCTCGAGGCCCATGTCGAAGTTGAAGGAGCCGGCGACCTTGAACAGGTGGGTCACCGAGCCAGGCTGACGCCCGTAGGCGTTCGGTCCGCGCGGGTCGAGGAAGATGTCGTCACCCTGGAAGTCCGCGTTGGAGTCCGAGTTGGTGTTGCCCTCGGAGTCGTTGTAGGTGTACGACGTGAGCATCTGCCAGCGATCCGCATAACGCTTGCGGAAGGTGAACTCGAGACCCTTGTAGTCGCGCTCGCCGCCCGCCAGCGTCATCAGCACGAAGTTGGCGTTCGGGGAGCCGCCCGTGTAGCCGAAGTAGTCCAGGGGCAGGAACAGCGAGTCCGGGTGGTCTTGCGGGCCGGGGTAGATCGTCTCGTTGTGGGCGTCGAAGCTGTACAGCGCCATGTCATAGTCCTCGACGATGTCGCGGGTCCGGCGCTTGGTGGCCAAGGCGCTCATGCTCATGTTGCGGCCCAGGTCGATCTGGTACTCGAGCTGGATGTCGTCGGTCCAGGGCGTCTTGGTGTTGGGTGCGAAGGCGGCGTCCAGCACCACCGGGCCGCCACGGGTGCGGAACGTCACCCAGTCGCCGACCTGGCTCGAGAACACCTGCTCCTGGATCACGCGGCCCGACAGCGTGCCGGCGAAGTTGGTCAGGTTGTTGCGCAGCGGGTCGTAGTACTTGCCGTAGTAGGCGCTGATCTTCTGCTTGCCGTCGCCCTTGATGTCGTAGGTCAGGCTGACGCGTGGCGCCAAGGTCCAGTCGAAGGTGAAGATCTCCTCGCCGGTGGTCGCGACGTGCTTGTACTGCTCGGCGCGGACGCCCGCGTTGACCGTGAGGCGATCCCAGGTGAAGGTGTCCTGCAGGTACAGGGTGAACGCCTTGGACTTCGTCTCCTGCGAACCCGCGCTGGTCTGGAGCTGACGGTAGTAGTTGAGCTCACCGGTGGGGTTGCCGGCACCCGACGAGAACGTCAGGGCGCTAGCGAGTTCGCTCGGAGCGATCACGCCGTCGCGGTTGAGGTCGTAGGCGCCGTAGAAGGCGGCCCGGTTGGGAGCCGCGTTCACGGTGTTGATGAAGCCCGCGAAGTCGCTGGTGTTGAGCGGGTTGAAGCGCACCTGCGTGAACGCGCCCGGGGCGGCCACGGCTCCGGCCGAAACGCCGGCGTTGCGCGCGGCCAGCGAGAAGAACACGGAGTCGCCGATGTTCTGGGTGTCGCGGAAGTTCCGGTTCTGCAAGAACTCGACGCCGGCCTTCACGATGTGGCGGTCGAGGTTCCACTGCAGGCCGCCGCGGACGAGCCGGGTGTCGCGCTCGCTGATCACGTCCTGACCGAAACCGCCTTCCTGCTCGTCGGCCAGGGTGCGGGTGTCGGTGCGGCGGAAGATGACCGTGTTGGACGATTCGCGCAGCGCGGAGAAGTCGGAGACCTCGCCGTCGTGCTCGCTCCATGCCAGATCCACGATAGCGGGACCGAACAGGCGCGAGTAGCTGGCCTTGAAGCGGCGGCCGCCCTGCTCGCGGGCGCGGTCACGGTTGTTCGGGATCGTGGCGTCGTTCCTGCCCGACAGCTCCGTCGGGTCGCTGAGGAAGGTGACGCTCAGGGTGTCGTTGGCGGTGGGAGCGAAGGTCAGCTTGCCGTAGGCCTGCTTGTCGTCGCGCTTCACGCTGCGCAAGAACACGCGCGTGTCGTTCGACACCACGTCGTCCTCACGGTGGGTCTTGCGGTAGCTGCCGAAGAACCACACCTTGTCCTTGACCAGCGGTCCGCCCAGAGTCGCCGCGGCGTCGTAGGTCGAGAAGTCGGCCGAGGGCAGGTTCTCGTTGTCGGCCACCAGGCCCGAGTTCTGGAAAAAGTAGTTGGCCGAACCGTGGAAGTCGTTGCTGCCGGACTTGGTGACCACGTTCGACACCAGGCCCGCGGCGCCCACGAACTCGGCCGGGATGCCGCCGGTGATGACCTTCTGCTCCTGGATGATCTCGGTGTTGAGGTTGGCGCCGAAAGTCCCCGACACGCCGTCCGTCACGTTGATGCCGTCGATGTAGTAGTAGTTGTCGGTGGAGGCGCCCACGTCGCCGAAGATGTCGGAGTAGGCGATGCCCGACTTCGAGCCGGGGTTGCCGCCGCTGATCGCGTTGACGTCGGGCAGCACGCCGGGCACCAGCTGCAGGTAGCTCTGGTAGGAGCGGCCCGTGGGCAGCGACTCGGTCAGGTCGAGGGTGATATCCTGGCCCGTGACGGCGCTGGTGGTGTCGACCACCGGCACCTCGCCCGTCACCGTGACCTCTTCGGTCAGGGTCGAGAGCTTCAGCCCGACGCGCACCGTGGCGGTCTGGCCCGTGCGGACCAGGACGCCTTCGTGGCGCTGGGGAGCGAAGCCGGCGAGCTTGGTGGAGACGGTGTAGTAGGCCGAGGGTTCGAGGCTCACGAGCAGGGCTTCACCCTGTGAGTTGGTGATCGCCTCGCGCCTCGTGGTGGTGTCCTTGCTCTCGGCAACGACGGCGGCGCCGGGGACGCGAGCGCCGGCCTCGTCCTCGACGATGACGTTGACGGTACCGGTCGTGGCCACCTGCGCCAGAGCGGAACCTGCCAGGCCGCAAGCCACGAGGCCCGCGAGCAGGCTGTTACGCAATTTCATTCACATCCTCCCCAAAAGGGTATCTTTGATTGGACAGACGCTGTCCAGCTTGAACGTGTGGTCAGCAACCTCCGTGCCCGGGGGCGGGCATACCTAAACCAACCGTAGTCAGTGACTTAGTAGACGAGGCCCGTCAGCGTTCTTCAGGGATTTGGATGCGAATCCAAGATGGTGAATTTTAGGGGCTCTGTTACGCGAGAGCCCCTTCAAGACTCATCCACGCCTCGTGGAGACGTGTGATCGGCAGGTCGACGAGCGGGCTCCCCTCGTGCCTTAGAAGGAGCCGGTGGCCACCGACCGCGCCCAGCCGTGTCGAGGCCACCTTGTGGCGGGCGGCGAGGGCTTCGACGCCACCCGGATTCGCTGTCGTCACCACCATTCGCGAGGGCGATTCGGCGAACAGCACCTCATCGGCGCGCAGTCCCGGGGGGAGGTCGAGCACGGCGCCAAGGCCGACGGCGGATCCCGCGAAAGCGCACTCTGCCAGCGCCACGGCCAGGCCGCCGTCGCTGGGGTCGTGTGCGGACCCCAGCAGGTCCGTCGCCGCAGCCTCGGCCATGAAACCAAGCAGCCGCTTCTCTGCATCGAGATCGAGCCTCGGCGGGCGACCGGCCACTCGGCCGTGGATCGTCTTCAGGTACTCGCTGCCTCCGAGGTCGTCTCCGGTGGATCCCAGCAGAAACACCGTATCGCCTTCGCGCCGGAAGCTCGACGCCAGCGCCTTGGAGGCGTCCTCGATCAAGCCCACGACGCCGATGGTGGGCGTCGGGTAGATCGCGCGCCCGTCAGTCTCGTTGTAGAGCGACACGTTGCCGCCGGTGATCGGCACGCCCAGCGCTCGGCACGCCTCGCCCATGCCCCGGATCGCCAGCACGAGCTGGCCCATGATCTCGGGCTTCTCGGGGTTGCCGAAGTTGAGGCAGTTGGTGGCGCCGATCGGGATGGCGCCGGCCGCCGCCACGTTGCGGCACGCCTCGGCCACCGCGAGCTTGGCGCCTTCGTAGGAGTCGAGCCAGCACCAGCGCCCGTTGCAGTCGGTGGCCAGCGCCAGCGCTTTCTGCGTGCCCTTGACACGGATCACCCCGGCGTCGGTTCCGGGACCGAGCATCGTGTTGCTTCGAACGGTGGAGTCGTACTGGCGCGTGACCCAGCGCTTGTTCGCGATGGTCGGCGCCGCCAGCACCCGCAAGAGCGCGTCGCCGAGGTCGGCCGGGATCGGCAACGAGCCCAGGTCCTGGTCCGCCGCCGGGTTCTTCCAGGGCACCCACGGCCGGTCGTAGAGCGGTGCCTGCTCGGTGAGGCCCTCGTTCGGCACGTCGGCTTCGAGAACTCCGGCGTTCCAGACCCGCAGCCGCCTCTCGCCGATCACGCGCCCGATCGCCTCGGCGTGGAGGTCCCACTTCTCGAACACGTCGATCACCTCCCGCTCGCGTCCTTCGGCAGCCACGAGCAGCATCCGCTCCTGGGACTCCGACAGCATGACCTCGTAGGCGGTCATGCCGCTTTCGCGCATCGGCACCTTCTGGATGTCGATCTCGACCCCGTTGCCGGCGCGCGCTCCCATCTCGGAGCTGGAGCAGGTGAGGCCGGCGGCGCCCATGTCCTGGATGCCGACGACGGCGCCGGTCTTCATGGCCTCGAGGCACGCCTCGAGCAGGACCTTCTCCATGAACGGGTCGCCGACCTGGACCGTGGGCCGCTTCTCCTCGCTGCCTTCCCCGAATTCGGCCGAAGCCATGGTGGCGCCGTGGATGCCGTCGCGGCCGGTCTTGGCCCCGACGTAGAAGACCGGGTTGCCGACGCCGTCGGCGCGGCCCTTGAAGATCTGGTCCGCCTTGACGAGACCGACGCACATCGCGTTCACGAGCGGGTTGCCCGCGTAGCACGGCTCGAACAGCACCTCCCCGCCGAGGGTCGGGCAGCCGAAGCTGTTGCCGTAGCCGCCGATGCCGGCCACCACGCCGGAGACGAGGCGACGCGTCCTCGGGTCCTCGAGCGGGCCGAAACGCAGCGAGTTGAGCAGAGCCACGGGCCGCGCTCCCATCGTGAAGATGTCGCGCAGGATCCCGCCCACGCCGGTGGCAGCGCCCTGGTAGGGCTCGATGAAGGAGGGGTGGTTGTGGGACTCGATCTTGAACACCACCGCGAGCCCGTCGCCGATGTAAACCGCCCCGGCGTTCTCCCCCGGCCCCTGCAGCACGCGCGGGCCTTCGGTGGGCAGCGTCTTGAGGTGGAGCTTGCTGCTCTTGTAGGAGCAGTGCTCGGACCACATGACCGAGAACAGCCCCAGCTCGGTCAGGTTGGGCTCGCGGCCCAGGATCCCGACTATGCGCTGGTACTCGTCGGCCGTGAGGCCGTGGCGTGCGAGGAGGTCGGCGGAGGCGGGCATAGCGTGCCGGATTCTATCCGGCGTTGCGGGCGCCGATGTTAAGCTGCTCGACCTCGATGTCCGGCACCTCCGTCAACTACATCGTCCTCGCGATCCCGGTCTTCCTGCTGCTGATCGGCATCGAGCTGCTCGCGGTCCGCGTCGCGCAGCGGGACTTCTACCGGCTGAACGACGCGGTGAACGACCTGTCGTGCGGGATCGTGGACCAGATCCTCGACGTGTTCATGAAGACCCTGCTGTTCGCGGGCTACGTGTTCGTGTTCGAGCGTTTGCGCGTCAGCACACTGCCCGGCGAGCGCGCGTGGGTGTGGGTGGCCTGCTTCCTGGGTGTCGACTTCTTCTACTACTGGTTCCATCGCCTGAGCCACGAGGTCAACGCGTTCTGGGCGGCCCATGTGGTGCACCACCAGAGCGAGGAGTACAACCTCGCGGTGGCGCTGCGCCAGGGCGCTCTGCAATCGTGGTTCGCCTGGGTCTTCTACCTGCCCCTGGCGCTCCTCGGCTTCCCGCCCCTGGTGTTCCTGGCATGTTCGTCCTTCAACACGCTCTACCAGTTCTGGATCCACACCCGGATCATCGGCAAGCTCGGACCGCTGGAGTGGATCCTCAATACGCCCTCGAACCATCGGGTGCATCACGGGCGCAACCCGAAGTACATCGACCGGAACCACGGTGGCACCCTGATCGTCTGGGATCGCCTGTTCGGCAGCTTCCAAGAGGAGGAGGAAGAGCCGGTCTACGGCATCACCAAGCCGCTGGGCAGCTTCAACCCGGTGTGGGCGAACCTCCAGTACTGGGTCGAGTTGTTCCACCTCGCGAAGCGGACGCGAAGGCTGCGCGACCGCGTGCGGGTATTCCTGAAGCCCCCCGGCTGGCGGCCCGACGACCTGGGCGGGTTCCAGCCCGCGCCGGAAGTCGATCGCGCGACTTATCTCAAATGGGACGTGGTCGTGCCGCGAGCCGTGCAGTTCTACGCCGGCGCGCAGTTCGTCCTGGTGCTGCTTCTTTCCGGCGCGCTGTTCAACCTGCAGCAGCGACTCAGCCTGCCGGCCCTCGTCGCCGGCGCGCTGCTGATCCTGGCGGGGTTGCTGGCGATCGGTGCGCTGCTCGAGGGTCGACGCTGGGCGCGCGCTTTCGAGGCGGCACGCCTGGCGGGCAGCGTGGCGGTGGTAGCCGGCTTCGTCGTTACGGGCGCCCCGATCCTCGCCTGACCCCCGTCAGGCGCCTGTCGTGGCGCGCACGGGCAAGCTCTCCAGGAACTCTCCGAGCGCGCGCCAGTAGGCCTCGCCCCAGGCGCCTCTGCATCTCCCGGGCGCGGTCCAGCCGGTAGCTCATGTTGCCGGCGTTCCCGTTGCAGACGAGCACCGTCCGTCGCGCGCCCTCGATGGGCAGCGGCCAGGCGTGTAGCTTGACGCCGTCCTCCGCGACGAGGAGCGCACCCCCGTGGCGAAGGCCGAGGGCGCCCGGCTCCAGCTCCAGAGTCCGGGACGGGAAGTAGATGAGGCGCCGCTCGAAGATCAGCATCAGGGCGGTCACAGCCACAACGCCTGCCGCGATCGTCAGGAGCACGCTCACCAGACGCCTCGCGCTACCCACCCGCCGCCGCGCGTAGAGCGCTCATGCTTGGCGAACCGTAGGCGGGTTCGGGGCCACGGTCAAGCGGCGGGCTTGGCGCGAATAGCTATTGACAATTCTATTTGTCTAATCTAGATTCCAGCCATGGGGACCGGCTCCGCCTGTGACGTCATCCAGGATCCGCGCCGGGCGGCCCTCCTGGCGGCCCCGATTCGCCAGGGCATCCTGGCCGCCCTGGAACGGCCGGGATCGGCCACCGGCGTCGCCCGCAAGCTGGGCTTGACCCGGCAAGTCGTCGGCTACCACTTCAGGGAGCTCGAGAAGCACGGCTTCCTGGAGCTCGAATCCGAGCACCAGCGTCGCGGCTGCGTCGAACGCGTGATGCGGCGCACCGCCCGCTATTTCGTCGCCTCGGACCGCGTTTTCGGCCGCTCCGGCCTTGACCCGCGGCGCATCAAGGACAAGGTCTCGAGCGTCTACCTGATGGCGCTCGCATCGCGCATGGCCCAGGACGTCGGGCGCGCGCAGGCGGCGGCCGACAAGGCCGGCCAGCGCCTCGCCACGCTGTCGGCCGAGGTCGAGGTGCGCTTTCGCACCCCTCGGCAGCTGAAGGCGTTCACGGACGAGGTCGTGGAGACCTTGGCCCGCATCAGCGCCCGCTACAACGACGAGGCGGCTCCAGAGGGCCGCTCGTATCGCGTCATCCTTGGGGCGTACCCGTTCAAGCCCCGCCGCTCCAGGAAGCCCAAGGCCAGCGGAGGTCCGCATGAGTGAGAGAAAACCGAATCGCGTGCTGGAGCTCGAGGTCGAGATCGACGCCACGATCGCGGACGTGTGGAGGGCGATCAGCGAAGGCGCCCACATCGCGAGCTGGTTCGCCCCCCAGGCGAGCGTCACGCATCCGGGCGAGGGCGGCCTCGTGACGGTCGCTTGGGATGCAGCCGAGGGAAACGCGTGGACCACGAAGGTAGGAGTCTGGAAGCCGAACCAGCAGGTCCGATGGGTCGACGAGTCGGGGATGCTGGGTCCCGGCACCGTCATCTGGCTGGACTACTTCCTGACCACCGAGAAGGGACGTACGCGCCTGCGCCTCGTCCAGGCAGGCTTCGGCGACAGCGAGGCCTGGGACGATTTCTTCGCCGGGACCGAGTCGGGCTGGAGCTACTTCCTCTACAACCTGAAGCTCTACGTGGAGGTCCACTTCGGCCGTGCGCGCCACATGATCACACAGCGGCTGAAGCTGGACCTGAAGCGCGGCGTCGCCTGGGACCGGCTCCTGGCGGCAGCCACCGGCTTGGTCGTCGCCGGCAGCACGGCGATCGAGGCCGGAGCCGCGGTTGGCTTGAACCTGGGGGACGCGAAGCCGGTGCAGGCCGAGGTCGCCCTGGTGCGCCCTCAGCGGGTCATCGCCTTCCGCGTCGCGGAGCTGAACGACGCGGCGCTGTTCGTCGAGTTCGAGTCCGGCGAGGAGGCCTTCCACCTGGGCCTGTGGCTGTCGGTCTACGACGAGGCCACGGCGGCTCGGCTGCGCAAGCCCGTGCTGGCACAGTTCGCCTTGCTGCACGCCAAGCTGAACCGGGACTAGCGCCTGGTTCGCGCTTTCGGTCCGTCCCGCTCCGGACGATCGTCGGTGCGCACGCCGAAGTCGCTCGAGTCCCTTGCGAGCAGCTGGTCGCCCCTGTTCTGAACTGCGCTGGGGTGGATCGCGATGGCGTTGATCCGGCCCGAGGCGGAGATGGCAGCCGGCCTCTCGCGCAGGGAGAACGAGACCTCGGCGCCGCGCGGGTCGAGCCACGGCGTGCCGGCGAGGGCCACGACGGGACACTGCAGGAGCAGGAAAACGCCCAGGCCACGAAGGTGGCGGATCGGCAAGCGCTAAGCCGCGACGAGGCTGCGCGTCAGGGCCTCGAACAGCCGGCGGCCGTCTTCGCAGCCCAAGGCCGGCTCGGCCGCGCGCTCGGGGTGCGGCATCAGGGCGACCACGTTGCGCGCCTCGTCGCAGACGCCCGCGATGGCGTTGGCGCTGCCGTTGGGATTCGACTCCTCGTCGAGGCGTCCGTCGCGGGTCGCGTAGCGGAACACGACTCGGCCGTCGTCCTCGAGGCGCTTCAGGTCGTCGGGCGGCAGGTAGAAGTTCCCTTCGCCGTGGGCGATCGGCATCGTGAGCACGTCGCCTTGAGTCAAGCCCGCGGTCAGCGGCGTATCGCTGCGCTCGATCCGCACGTGGACCTGCTGGGACAGGAACTTGACCGACCGGTTGCGCAGCATGGCACCCGGCAACAGACCCGCCTCCTGCAGGATCTGGAAGCCGTTGCAGATGCCGATCACCGGCGCGCCGGTCTTCGCGAACTCCACTACGCTCTTCATCACCGGGCTGAAGCGCGCGATGGCGCCGGTGCGCAGGTAGTCGCCGTAGGCGAACCCGCCGGGCAGCACCACGGCGTCGAGGCCGGAGAGGTCCGAGTCCTTGTGCCAGATGAAGCGCGCCTCGCAGCCCATCACGTGCTTCAGCACGTGGTAGGCGTCGTGGTCGCAGTTGGAGCCCGGGAACACCACGACACCGGCGCGCATGGTCTATTCCACCTCTACCCGGAAGCTCTCGATCACCGGGTTCGCGAGCACCCTGGCCGCGATCTCCTCGGCGGCCTTCTTCCCCGCCTCCGGCGAGGCGCCCTCGAAGGCGAGCTCGAAGAACTTGCCTTGCCGGACGTCGGACACCGACGAGTATCCCATGGAGCGCAGGGCGTCGTGGATGGTCTTGCCCTGGGGATCGAACACGGACTTCTTGAGCGTCACGTAGACGCGGGCCTTCATGCCTTCCTGACCTCTCCGGGCCTCTCGCCCTCATGGATCATGGTGCGCGTGGGGTACGGGATCTCGATGCCGCGCTCCCGGAAGCGCCTCTCGACCTCGGCGTGGACGGCCGACAGCGCCAAGCCCTGCTCGGTGTAGTCCCGGGCCCAGAACACCAGCCGCAGTTGGATCGCGAAGTCGCCGAAGCGCGTGACCAGGGCGATGGGCGGGCGCGCCGCATCCACCATCGCCACCGCCAGCGCGGACTCGACGAGTGTGGCCTGGGCCAGGGCCAGGTCGCTGCCGTAGGCGACGCCGACATCGAGCCGGCAGGTGATGTGGCGCGTGGGGCGCGACTGGTTCACCAGCCGGTCCTTCACGATCACGCTGTTGGGAACCACCAGGATCGTCTCGTCCAGGGTGCGCAGGCGCGTGGCCCGGATGCCGACGGCCTCGACGTCACCGATCTCGCCGGTGGTGAGCTGGATGCGCTCGCCGATCCGGAACGGGCGGTCCATCATCAGCACCAGCCCGGCGAACAGGTTGGCGAGGGTGTCCTGGGCGGCCAGGCCCACGGCCAGGGAGCCGACGCCGAGGGACACCACCAGGGACTGCACGTTGACGCCGAAGCGGTGCAGGATGGCGATCATCGCCACCCCGGCCAGGAACGCCTGCCCGAGGCGCGTGAGCATCGGACGAAACTCTCGGGCCAGGCCGTCCGGCTCGGCGAGCTGCGACTGGGTGGTGTACCAGTGGAGCACGATGCGGTAGGCCCGCATCAGCGCCATGGTCACCAGCAGCACGCCGAGCACGAAGAGCATCAGGTCGAGGCGCTGCAGCAGCGCGGCTGGGCCGGGCAGGCGATGGATCGCGAGCCAGGCGCCGCACAGGAAGAGCAGGTACGTGATCGGCTGCTTCAGCGCCGAGAGCAGCTTGTCGTCCAGTGTCGATGCCGTGCGGCGGGCCGTGCGCTCGAGCAGCCGGCCCAGCAGGTAGGACAGGAAGCGCGCGGCGAGGTAGCTGGCGCCCAGGAGCGCGAGGCTGACGAGCCCCTCGCGGATGCTCGGGTTCTCGAACCAGCTCATCTCAGGCGAACACCCGCGCGAAGATCGCGTCCACGTGGGCGAGGTAGCGCTCCAGGCGGAACACCTCGTGGAGCTCGGCCTCGGACAGGAGCGCGCGCACTTGCGGGTCGCCGCTCACCCGCGCGCGGAAGTCGCCTTCGGTCCTCCAGGCTTCCATGGCATGGCCCTGGACGACGTGGTAGGCGTCCTCGCGACGCAGGCCCTTGGCGGTCAGCTCCAGCAGCAATGGGCCGGAGAACACCAGGCCTCGGCCGGCGTCGAGGTTGCGGCGCATGCGCTCGGCGTTCACCGTCATGCCGGCGACGATGCTCGTGAAGCGGCGCAGCATGTGGTCGAGGGCCAGGAAGCTGTCGGGCACGATCACCCGCTCGGCCGAGGAATGGCTGATGTCGCGCTCGTGCCAGAGCGCCACGTTCTCGAGGGCCGCCAGCGCGTTGGCGCGCACCACGCGGGCCAGGCCCGTCACCTGCTCGCAGCCCACGGGGTTGCGCTTGTGGGGCATCGCCGAGCTGCCCTTCTGGTCCTTGCCGAAGGGCTCCTCCACCTCGCGCAGCTCGGTCTTCTGGAGCGCGCGGATCTCGGTGGCGAAGGTCTCGAGGCTGGCCGCCACGATCGCGAGGGCCGTCATCACCTCGGCGTGCTGGTCGCGCTGCAAGACCTGGGAGGCGATGGGAGCAGGACGCAGGCCCAGGCGCTGGCAGACGGCGGCTTCGACCTCGGGCGGCAGGTGCGAGAAGGTGCCGACGGCGCCCGAGAGCTTGCCGACCGCGATCGTGTGTTGCGCCTGCTCGAGGCGGCGCCGGTCACGGCCGAGCTGCGAGTGCCAGAGCGCGAGCTTGAGGCCGAACGTCATCACCTCGGCGTGGACGCCGTGGGTGCGCCCGATCATGGGCGTGTGCTTGTGCTCGAGGGCCCTCGCCTTCACCGCCTCCCTGAGCGCGTCCACGTCCGCCAGGATCAGGCCCAGGGCGTCGCGAATCTGCATGGCGAGGGCGGTGTCCACGACGTCGGAAGACGTGAGCCCGTAGTGGATCCAGCGGCCCTCGGGGCCGACGTTCTCGGCCAGGTTGGAGACGAAGGCGATCACGTCGTGCTGGGTTTCCTTCTCGATGGCCTCGATGCGGGCCACGTCGAAGCGGGCACGGCTCCGGATCGCGTCGAGCGCCTCGCGGGGCACGACGCCCCGCTCCGCCAGCACTTCGCTTGCGGCAATCTCGACCTGCAGCCAGGTCCCGAACTTGTTCTGGTCGGACCAGATCCGGGACATCTCGGGACGCGAGTAGCGTGGAATCATGTGGCGGCCGTCATTTTACCAAGGGCGGCTCAGAACAGCCGCAGCTGCGCCGACGGCACCGGCGCGCCGCTGACCTCGATCCAGCCGGTTCCCTCGGGGCCGCTGATCGTCACGCGCACTTCCCGGCGCCCGGCGCGGGACAACGCCGCGTCGGCCGTCATCTCCACCAGCTCGGGGTGGTTGTTCTTCTGCGACAGGTGGCCGAGCACGACGTCGGTGCACGCGTCACCCAGGCCCGTGTTCATCCAGCGCGCGACGTCGCCGTTGGCCAGGTGGCCCAGGGGCGATAGGATGCGCTCCTTCAAGGACCACGGGTAGGGGCCGTCGCGCAGCATCGCGGGGTCGTAGTTCGACTCCATGAGCACGGCGCGGCAGGGCCGGAACGCCTGCACCAGCGCGGCGTCGAAGTGGCCGAAGTCCGTGGCGTGGCCGAAGGCGACGCCGCCCTTCTCGACCACGAAGGCAACCGGCTCTGCCGCGTCGTGGGGCACGCGGACCGCGGTGACGCTCACGCCGCCCACGGCCACCGGCACGCCGGGCACCACCACGTCGTAGCCCGGGATCTCCTCGGCGCCGAGGCCCGCGGCGGCGTAGGTCCCGCGGGTGCCCTTGATGCGCGCGCCCCACTTGCGCGCGAAGCTGGCGCAGCCGCGGGCGTGATCGCCGTGCTCGTGGGAGAGGAAGATCGCGTCGATCGACGCCGGGTCCACCCCCGCGTCCTGCAGCCGCTCCGCCAGCTCGCGCGGTCCCAGGCCCGCGTCGAGCAGCAGGCGCGTGGCTCCCGCTTCGACGAGGGTGGCGTTGCCGGAGGAGCCCGAGCCGATGACGCGGAAACGGATCAAGCCCGGAGCTGCCTGGCCCGCGGCCGGTAGCCCTTGAGGTTGCCGACCAGGCTCATCGCCATCTCGCCGGCGAAGATCTCCTGGGCGATGCGCTGGACGTCGTCCTTGCCCACCGCCTCGATGCCGGCCAGGGTCTCGTCCAGGCCGAACTGGCGGCCGAAGTAGATCTCCTGGCGAGCGACGTAGTTCATGCGGCTGCCCGTGTTCTCGAGGGACAGCATCAGGCTGCCCTTCAGGTGGTCCTTGGCGCGGCGCAGCTCTTCGTCGGGCAGCGGCTCGCCCTTCATGCGCCGGATCTCCTCGATGCTGAGCCGCACCACCTCGTCCACGCTGTCGAGGCTGGTGCCGGCGTAGATCGTGAGGCTGCCGGCGTCCGAATAGGACGCGACGCCCGACGAGATCGAGTACACCAGGCCGCGCTTCTCGCGCACGTTCTGGAACAAGCGCGACGACATGCTGCCGCCCAGTACCGTGTTCAGGATGTAGGAGCCGAAGCGGTCCTGGTGGGCCTGGTGGTAGGCCGGGGTGCCCAGGCACAGGTGCACCTGCTCCAGCTCCTTCTTCGAGCGGGTCACGATGCCGGCCCGCGGTTGCGGCGGGCGCACCTTGGCGGCCGCGCGGCGGGGGTCGAGGCCGCCGAAGTGGTGGGCGATCAGCTTGGAGACCTTCGCGTGCTCTAGATGGCCTGCGGCGGCGATCACGATGTTGGCCGGCTGGTAGACCGAGCGGAAGAAGGCCGCCAGCTCCTCGCGCTCGAAGCCGGAGACGCTCTTGCGCGTGCCCAGGATCGGCCGGCCCAGGGGATGGTCGGGCCAGAAGGCCTGGGTGAACAGCTCCATCACCAGGTCGTCGGGCGTGTCCTCGACCATGCGCATCTCTTCGAAGATGACCTTCTTCTCCTTGGCCATCTCCTTCGGGTCGAACAGCGGGTTCATCACGATGTCGCCCAGGATGTCGGTGGCCAGGGGCAGGTGCTCGTCGAGCACCTTCAGGTGGAAGGCGGCGTACTCCTTGGCCGTGAAGGCGTCCATGTGGCCGCCGATCGAGTCCACCTGCGAGGCGATCGCCTCCGCCGAGCGGTGCTTGGTGCCCTTGAACACCATGTGCTCGATGAAGTGGCTGAGGCCGGTCTGCTCGGCCTTCTCGTGCCGGCTGCCGCTCTTCACCCAGACGCCGATCGCCACGCTGCGCACGTGGGGCATGGCCTCGGTGATCAAGGTCAGCCCGTTGGGCAGCGTTTCCTTGACGATCATGGGGTGCGAGAAGACTACCACGCACGAGGCCGTGCGCGCGGCTTTGGTAGACTGGCGCCCTGGCATGAGCGACGACGCCTACAAGCGCTACGTCAGCATCAACTTGCCTCACGCCCGCACCGTGGTCGCCCGCGTCGGCCGCAGCCTGGAGGCCCTCGGAGGCTTCGGCGACGGGGGAAACGGCGGGCCCTCCGAGCTGGGCCGGGCCTACGACGCCGTCGAACAGTCGGTGCGGGACTGGAACGAGGACCCGGCCATGGACGAGGCGATCAAGGTGGCCGACCTGGTGGCCGAACGCGCGCGCGCGCTGGTGGCGGCGATCGGGGCCACCACGGTCCGCAGCGACCGCCTGGGCCAGCACGTGCGCAACCTGTTCGAGTGCCTGGGCCTCGCGTCCGAGGGCGCGGCGCTGTCCCTGCAGTGCGGCGAGCGATCGGACTCGCCGCTGCGCTGATATGCTGCCGACCACTCCCGTGAAAGCAGCGTGGGCACTCCTGCTCCTCGTCGCAAGCCTGTCGAGCCTGCCGGTCGCGGCGCAGCAGCCCGCGCCCCCGCAATCGGAGCGCGTGTTCCAGGACGAGCTGGATCTCCAGGCCAACGCCAACTTCGTTCAGGGTTCGGGTGCGCGCGCCTTCGGCATGGGCGGCGCCTTCCTGGCTCGCGCCGACGACGCCACGGCCGCGTCCTGGAACCCCGCCGGCCTGAGCTATCTCAGGGCGCCCGAGCTGTCCTTCGTCTACCTCGACTCCAGCTTCAAGGGGCGCAAACGCGCCCGCGGAGTCGACCTGGCCCGGCGCCCGGTCGAGCTGGATACCCGCGACGACCGCACGAGCGGCTTCCCGGACTTCATGGCCTTCACTTGGCCATGGGAGGCAGGGGAGACGAGCGGGGCGGTCCAGATCAGCTATCAGCGCCTGATCCCGTTCGCCAGCAGCCGGACCATCACCGACACCACGACCTTCACGAGCACGAACCAGGAGTTCACCGAGACGCGGACCGTGGAGTCGAGGGGCGGCTTCGACGTGCTGGCCCTCGGCACGGGCGTTCGCGTGTCGCGCCGGCTTCGCGTCGGAGTCACGCTGAACCACTGGTTTCACGGCTATCGGCAGACGATCCTGAAGCCCCAGCAGTTCGCTCCCAGCCGCCAGGAGTCGAGCTTCGACATGGCGGGCTGGAACGTGCATCTGGGCGCGATCGCCTCGCCCATCGAGAGCCTCAACTTCGGCATCGTTTTCAAGGGCGGGTTCACACCGAACGCCGATCTCTCTCGAGTACGCTACGACTCCTTTCCCGCAACGCCCTCTGGGGCGCCGGCCAAGACCAACTTCAATCTGTACGCGCGCCACGACCTCAAGCTCGACCTGCCCTGGGCCATCGGGCTGGGCGCTTCGTGGCGTCCACGCAGCAACCTGACACTCTCGGTGGACTACACTCGGACGAACTGGTCCGAGAGCCGGATCCGGAACTTCTTCGCCCTGGCTCGAGCCAATCCCACGGGCGCGCTCGAGTATCCCAGCCCGGCGCCCCCGGCGTCGGGCGACTTCTGCGGAGTGTACGGCCCGGACGACCCGCCCCCGGCTCCCAACGTGACACCCTGCAGCCCCGTGCTGCCGTACCCGACCCTGGACAGCAGCGTGCGCCAGGGGGACACGGACCAGATCCGCGGCGGCATCGAGTACGTGATCCTCAAGAGCCGGCTCAAGTGGCCGGTGCGCGCCGGCTACTTCCGGGACGGCCAGTTCTTCCGTTCCCTCGACGGCGACGCGCCGACCTTCGACGGCCTGACCCTCGGCACGGGTCTCATCCTGGGCAACGTGCTGCTCGACGTCGCCTACGTCTACGAATCGGGCCGCTACACCGACCGCAACGTCGTGCTCGAAGAGCTGGAGCCGGGGGACCCTGGGCCGGCCCGTGTCCTGCGCGGTCCAGGCGACAACGACGTGAAGTCCCACAAGATCTACGCGTCGGTGATCTACCGCTTCTCGCGGCGGCCCTGATGCGATGACCGAGACCCGTCCGCACATCGCCTCGGTCGAGGAGGTGCGCGAGCAGCTGCGCCGACTCGGCTACTTCGACAGCGGCCTCGACCGCTTCGTGCTGGGCGGGGCCGGCGCGCGCTCGTCGGCGCGCGCAGCGTTGCGCGTGGCGCTGCGGGTCGGCGCCGCCGCCGGGCCGCTGCTCGGTCTCGCTCTCGGCCTCGCCGCTGCCAGCCTGGACGCGCGCTTGCTGGCGGAGCCGCGGGACCTCGTGGTGCTGGCGCTCTACCTCGCGCTGCTCACGGGGCTGCTGGTCGCGGCCGGGGCGTTTGCGCTCGCCCTCGTCGCCGCCGCGGTCGCGCGGCGCGGCGTGACCCCGGGTCCCGCCCTGCCCCGCAACGTCGGCCTGGTGCTGGGCTTCGCCGGCCTCGCCTACCTCGCGCTGTGGTGGCGCGGCCATGGCGCCCAGGCGCCCCTGCTGGCCCAGGCCGCGGCCCTCGTCTTCGGCGTGGGCCTCGCCCTGCTGTTGGCGCGCCTGGGCTCGCTGGCGGCGGTCGCGGCTCTTTCCGCCGCGGGCACGCAGGCGCTGCCCGAGGCGCGGCTCTCGCGGCGCCACGTCGTGGGTTTCGTGGGCGGCGTGGGCGCCCTGCTGGGCATCGCGGTTGCGGCGTCGGTGTTCGGCGAACGGGCACAGGAGCAGGCGCCCGACTTCGCGGTGGTGCCGACCGGCGTGCGCGTGCGCCTCCTCGGCATCGACGGGCTCGAGCAGCGCATGGCCGAACAGATGGTGGCGCGCGGCGAGATGCCGAACCTGGGGACGCTGCTCGCCACCGGCGCGCGCGCGCGCCTGCGCGCCGAGCCCGAGCGGGTGCCGGCCATCGTATGGACGACCATCGCGACCGGCCGCGGGCCCGAGGCCCACGGCATCAGGGCCACCGGTGCGCGGCGCCTCGCCGGCATGCGCACCGCGGTGACCGGCACGGCGGGCGGCGTGCTCGACCGCCTCGGAGCGGCCACGGACCTGTTGCGGTTGACGCGTACCCAGCCGCCGTCGTCGGTGCTGCGCGGCGCCAAGGCGATCTGGAACGTGGCGTCCGAGAAGGGCCTGAAGGTCGGCGTCGTGAACTGGTGGGCCACCTGGCCGTGCGACACCGTGAACGGCTACGTCGTGACCGATCGCACCTTCTTCCGCGTCGAACGCGGGGGGCCCACCGACCGCGAGGCCTGCCCCCCCGAGGTGCTCGAGACCCTGGCCGGCCTGCGCCCCACCGGTGGCGACCGCGCGAAGGCCCTGGACCTCTTTTATCTCGGCGCCGCGCGGCGGCTGCGCACGCAGGCACCTCCCGACCTCGAGGCCGTGTACCTGCCGGGGCTCGACATCGCCACCACGCAGCTGCTGGGAGACACGCAGGCCGCGGATCTCGCCAGCCTGGACCAGCGTCTCGAGGCCGTGCGCGCCCACTACCGCTTCGTGGACCAACTGCTGGGCGACGTGCGCGGCGACCTCGGCCCGGCGGAGGCGCTGGTCCTGGTCGGGGATCCCGGGCGCCTGGCTCGCCAGGCCGAGGGGGCCTTCGGCCTGCTGGTCCTCGCCGGCGCGGGTTTCGAGCCACGCGACCTGGGCGAGGCCGGCGAGCGCGACATCGCGCCGACGGTGCTGCACATGACCGGCCTGCCCATCAGCCGCGAACTCTCCGGTCGCGTGCTGGAGGCCGCGCTGCGCGCGGACTGGCGACGGAAGAACCCGGTACGCTTCGTCGCGTCCTACGGGCGACGCCCGCGCGCGCGGGCGGCGGCGGCCAGCGATTTCGACGCCCAGGTCGTGGAGGAGCTGAAGAGCCTCGGCTACATCCAGTGAGCGAGTTCGACCTCTCGCCCGAGGAGCTGCGCCGGATCGGCCGCCTGACCCTGGACGCGGTGGTGGGACATCGGGCCGAACTCGGTTCGCACCCGGTGTTCGGCAAGGTCGGGCCGCAGGCCGCGCTGTTCGACGAACCGCTGCCCGAGGAGGGGCGGCCCTTCGAGGAGGTGCTGGCGCTGGTGCGGGAGCACGTGCTGCCCCGCGCCTTCGGCAACTCGCACCCGCGCTTCTTCGCGTTCATCAACGCCACCGCCGACCCGGTGGGCGTCCTGGCCGACTTCCTGGCCACCGCCATGAACCCGAACTGCTGGGGCGGCGACCACGCGGCGATCCACGTCGAGCACCGCGCCATCGCATGGCTGGCGGCGATCCTCGGCCTGCCGCCGCAGACCGAGGGCATCGTCACCTCGGGCGGGTCGATGGCGAACTTCACGGCGCTGGCCGCGGCCCGGGTCGCAATGGCGCCGTGGGACGTGCGCGAGCTGGGCGCCGCAGCCCCGGGCCAGCCCCGCCTCGTGGTCTACGCGTCGGACCAGGTCCACAACTGCGTGGACAAGGCCGTGGACCTGCTGGGGCTCGGCTGGAAGCAGTTGCGCAAGATCCCGAGCGACGAGCGCTTCCGCATGCGCGTGGACCGCCTGCGCGAAGCGATCGCTCGCGACCGCGCGGCCTCCCTGCTGCCGGCGATCGTGGTCGGCAACGCGGGCAGCGTCAACACCGGCGCCGTGGATCCACTCGACGAGATCGCCGACCTGTGCGAGCGCGAGGGGCTCTGGTTCCACGCCGACGGCGCCTACGGCGGCATGGCCCTCGTCTCCGATTCCCTGCGCCCGCTGTTCCGCGGCATCGAACGCGCACGCTCGGTGGCGGCCGACCCGCACAAGTGGCTCTACGTCCCCTACGAGGCGGGGGCCACGCTGGTGCGCGAGCCGGGCCGCTTGAGCGCCGCATTCCGGCGCCCCGCCGAATACCTGGTTCACGACGCCGAGAGTCCGCTGCTGGGGCCGCCGGGGTTCAACGACCGCGGGCCGGAGCTGAGCCGCGCGTTCAAGGCGCTGAAGGTGTGGATGGGCCTCAAGGTGCACGGCCGCCGCGCGTACGCGGCCCGCGTCGAGCGCGACTGCGCCCTGGCGCGCTTCCTGGCGGACCAGGTCCGCGAGCGACCCGGCTTCGAGCTGCTCGACGAGCCCGTCCTGTCGATCGTCAACTTCCGCTGCCGGCCCGCGGGCGTGCCCGAAGAACGCCTCGACGCCTTGAACCAGCGGATCGTGAACCGCCTGGTCGGCAGCGGCGGGTTCATGCTGGCGCCGACGGTGCTGCGCGGGCGCGTCTCGATGCGCGTGTGCATCGTGAACTTCCGCACCACCGAGTCCGACCTGCTGGCGCTGCTGGACGAAGCCGAGCGCTTCCGCCGAGAACTCTGACGTTACGATGGATCAACCACTTACGGCCTGCGATCCGACGCTTCCAAACCGCCGGCGCCCGGCCGGCATCTCAAGGACCGAGTGATGGTTCTGACGCAGGGGATTGGCGCCCGGCCCGAGACGAGACCTCAGGACGACGAGCGCCGAGCCCGAGAGCGCCAGCGCGTGAAAGAGGCACAGGAAGGCAACGTGGCGGCTTACGAGGAGCTCTACCGGGACAACGTGGGACGGGTCTACGGCCTGTGCCTGCGCCTGGCGGGCAACGCGACGCTCGCCGAGGAGCTGACCCAGGACGTGTTCGTGCGAGCCTGGCAGAAGATCGGCGCCTTCCGCGGCGAGAGCGCGTTCTCGACCTGGCTGTATCCGATCGCGGTGAACACCGCCCTGTCCGAACGCCGTTCCCGGGCGCGGCGCAGCTCGCGTTTCTTCGCCACCGACGACCTGGAGGCCTTCGATCGCCCCGAGCGCCCCGCCGGCCGCGAGCACGGCCTCGACATCGAGCGCGCCCTCGACCAACTCCCCGAGGGCGCCCGCGCCATCTTCGTCCTCCACGACATCGAAGGCTTCAAGCACCAGGAGATCGCCGAGCGCACCGGGATCGCCACGGGGACCTCCAAGGCCCAGTTGCATCGGGCGCGCAAGCTGCTACGGGAGGCGCTGGGACGATGACCTGCGAGCGGTTCCTCGAGATCCTCGACGAGTACGCGGACGGCGCCCTGCCCGAGGCGGAGCACCAGGAGGCCGAGCTGCACCTCGCCTCGTGCGCGGCTTGCCGCGCCGAGGAGCGCAAGCTCCGGGCGTTCCTGGCCGAGGCGGCCGGCTTGCGTCGCGAGGCCCAGCCCGGCCGGGACCTGTGGCCCGGCATCGCGGCCCAGATCGAGTCGCGGGCGAAGGTCCTGCGCTTCGTGCGGCGCGGAAGCTGGCTGGCGGGCCTCGCCGCCGCGGCCGGGCTGGTGTTCGCCCTGATCCAGGCGGGGCCCCAACCCGCCGGGCTCGTGGAGCCCCAGGGCGGCCAGGTCCAGCAGGCGGCGGCCGGCGGTGTCGACATCGAGAAGGCAGAGGCGGAATACATCCGCGCCACCAGCCAGCTCTTGTCGACGTTGAACGCGCAGCGCGGGGCGATGCCGCCCGAAGCGCAGAAGCAGATGGCGGAGCTGGAAGCGAACGTGAACGCCATCGACGCGGCGCTGCGCGACGTGAAGGTCGCCCTGGAGAAGGACCCGCAGAACACGCGGCTCAACAAGATGCTGGCGTCCACGCACCAGAAGAAGATCAACCTGCTGCTGAAACTGATCCGCTTGTCGTCCCAGATCTGAACTCATTGAGGCTCGAAATCATGCGCAGAACGTCCCTGGCACTCCTGCTGCTCCTGGCGCCCGCGATCGCCGCGGCCCAGAACCGCGTCGAGCAGCGTCAGTCGGCCGCGCCCGACGGCATCGTCGAGATCGACAACCAGATGGGCACCATCAAGGTGATCGGCTGGGCGAAGAACGAGATCCAGGTGGTGGGCACCCTGGGCCGCCGCGCCCACGGCCTCGATCTCAGCGTCAGCGGCCGCAAGGCCGAGATCAGCGTGGACACCGACAACCCCCACGGCACGCGCTCCGACCTCGAGATCCACGTCCCGGCCGGCAGCCGCGTCGAGATCGACTCCTTCGCCGCCGAGATCCACGTCGAAGGCGTGAACGGCGAGCTGTACGCCGAGACCGTGAACGGCTCGATCTACCTGGCGGGCGGCTTCCACGAGGTCGAGGCCTCGACCGTCAACGGGTCGATCGAGGTGAACGGCAACACCAAGCGCGCCCAGGTGGAATCCGTCAACGGCGCCGTCACCGTCAAGGGCGCGAGCGGCGAGATCGAAGCGTCCACCGTCAACGGCCAGGTCACAGTGACGGGCGCGGCCTTCGATCGGGCCAGCCTCGAGACCGTCTCGGGCGGCGTGCGCTTCGAAGGCGACCTGCGGCCCAAGGCCGTCCTCGACGCCCAGAGCGTGAGCGGCGAGGTGGAGCTGCTGTTCCCGGCCAGCGTGTCGGCCGACTTCGGCATCACGAGCTTCAGCGGCGACGTGGAGAACGAGCTTGGGCCGCCGGCGCGCAAGACCAGCAAGTGGACGAGCCAGGTCGAATTGGAGTTCACGTCGGGCAAGGGCGGCGCCACGGTCAATGTGGAGACGCTGTCGGGCAGCATCAGGCTGCTGAAGCGGAAGTAGGAGGAGGAGCATGATGCGCGCACGGACGACGATTCTTCTGGCGCTCTTGGCGCTGCTGGCCCCTGCGGCGTGGGCCGAGAGCGAGGACTTCCGCTGGGCGGGACGCCTCAAGCCCGGCCAGACCCTCGAGGTGAAGGGCGTCAACGGCGGGATCGTGGCGGAGCCTTCGAGCGACGACGGCGCCACTGTCCTGGCCGAGAAGCGTTCGCGCCGCGACGACCCCGCGGAGGTCGAGATCCAGGTGGTGGAGCATGCGGGCGGCGTCACGATCTGCGCCGTGTATCCCGCGAGCCGCTTCAGCCTGCGGGGCAACCGCTGCGAACCGGGCGAGGGCGGCAGCCTGGGCGCCGACAGGAACGACGTCGAGGTCGAGTTCCGCGTCAGCGTGCCGGAGGGCGTGCACTTCGCGGGGCGCACCGTGAACGGGGGGATCACGGCCGAGGGCCTGGGCGGCGACGTGCTGGCCAACACCGTGAACGGCTCCGTGCGCGCGTCGGGCCGCGGCGTCGTGCGCGGCGAGACAGTGAACGGCTCGCTGTTCGCCCGGCTGGGACGCGCCGACTGGACCGGCGACCTGAGCTACAGCACCGTCAACGGCTCGATCACGGTCGAGCTGCCGGAGAGCGCGAACGCCGAGGTTCGCGCGTCCACTGTGAACGGCGGCATCGACGCCGACTTTCCGCTCACGGTGAAGGGCAAGTGGGGCCCGAAGAGCGCCCGCGGCACCCTGGGCAGCGGCGGCCGGAACCTGGCCCTCGAGACTGTGAACGGCGCGATCCGCCTGCGCAAGCGCTCGTAGCGCCGCCGGCGCCTGTTCGTTACTCAGCGTTAACACGCCGTAGGCCTCGATTTCACGCAACTCGGGCGGGCCGGTTTCGCGGGGTTGCGTGGAACCTAGAACGAGAGTCCCGCGCGGAAGTAGCCGCGCGTTTCCCCGCCCGTGTCGAACCCGTGCGCCAAACCCGCGGTCACGGTCACCGGCAGACGATGCCCGAGCAGGAGATCCGCGCCGAGGGCGATGCCCGCGCCGGTCTTCAGGTCATCGCGTTCGAAATCGCCGCTCCAGGCCGCGGCGGCGTCGTAGGAGACCGAGGCGTGCAGGTGGCGCAGGAACACCGGAAACGAGCGCCAGCCGCGCTGCGGATGCCCCAGCGGGAAGCGATACTCGGCGTTCGCCGTGGCGAAGCGCCGGCCCCGGAACGCGTCGTCTTCGTAGCCGCGCAGCACGGCCGCGTTGGTCCCCACGATGTCGAGCAGGCTCCCGTCGGGAAACCCGCCCACCGCGTAGGAATCCCGGAACGCCTCCTGCCCGACCGTGGTGCCGCCGCCCAGGCGCAGGGCCAGGGCATCGGTGGAGCCGAAGACGCGGGTGTAGTAGCGCGCGTCGCCGCTCCACTTCGAAAGCGACAGATCGCTGCCCAGGCCGGGCGCCTCGCGCAGGTACGACAAGCGCAGGCGGAAGCCCTCGACGGGCGAGATCGAGTAGGGAAAGCTGCGCGCGCTCGACAGCGACCACACCGCCTCCAGTGCGCCGAGGTCGAGGCTGCGGGCGTCGGGCGAGTCGCGAATGTCTTCGACCCGACGCCGGTACGACAGGGCCAGGCTCTGGCTGTGGCGGACACGGCGCACGATCGGCACGGTCGCACGCAGCGTCAGCTCGCGGGTCTGGAAGTAGCCGCCGTCGTCCCTGGGGTCGCTCGTGTCCTCCCAGGCCGCGACCAGCGTGGGCAGCAATCGGTCGTACTGGTAGTAGCTGCGAAAGCCCAGGCGTCCGCTCTCCGAGCCGTAGTGCAGGTCGGCGCCCCAGCCATGGCGGAACAGCGGGTCGAGTCCCGCGGTCACGATCCCGAACCGGTCCTCGCCCGACAAGATGAAGTACGGGCTCCAGAACCGCGGCAGCATGGTCGGCAGCGGGCGGTACGGCCGGTCGGCGGCGGCGGCGGGCTCGGCCGGCGGACGCGAGGCCGGATACGGATCCGCGAACGGGGTCGCCGCGGGCAGCGCGTCCCAGTCCACGTCCATGCGGTGCACGTCGTAGCCCCGAGCCGAGTAGTCGGCGAACACCAGGCTGCGACCGTCGGGCGCCACGTCGGGCGTGAACGCGCCGCCGAGCACGTTCGTGACCCGAAAGAGAGCGCGGTCGGCGAGGCGCAGCGCGTACAGGTTGGAGACCCCGTCGCGGTCCGAGCGGAACACGACGTGATGGCCGCCGGGCGCGAAGGCCGGCTCCACGTCCTTCGCGCGGTCGTGGGTGAGCTCGGTCTGGGCGCCGCTCGCCACGTCCACCAGCACCAGGTCGAGCAGGCCGCCCTGGGTCCAGCGCGAGGCGACCACCGTGCGGGCGTCGGGGCTGAAGCGTGGCCCGCTCCACGAGGTCTCGGGGGCCGACGCAGTGAGGACGCGCAGGTTGCGGCCGTCGAGGTCCAGGGTCGCCAGCTCGGCCCCTTCACCCGACTGCTTGACGAACACGACGCTGCGGCCGTCGGACGCGACGTCGGGTTCGCGGGCGCGCAGGCCGCGGCTCAGCGTCCGCACGCGGCCCGTCGCCACGTCCACGATGCGCAGGTCGGAGAAGCTCGCGAACAGGCGGTGGACTTCGGGCTCGTCGAACACGACTCCGCGGCCGTCGGGCGTCCACGAAAGACGCGTGCCGCCGTTGCGCCGCGCGATCTCGCGATCTTCGCTGCCGTCGCTGCGCATCACCCGCACGCCGCGGAAGCGGTCCAGGCTGCGGCTGGTGTACGCGACCCACTGGCCGTCGGGGCTGAAGCGCGGCCCGGTGCGGCGCACGCCCAGCTCGGTCAGCGCCACGGACTCGCGGAGCCCGCGCGCGCGGATCGCGGCGGCCTGGCCCTCGGCCCGCCGCGACTCGGCCGTCCGCCACTCCTGCCAGCGCGTGTGGAAGCTCGCGCCGGTGACGCTGTGGGCGGTCCAGTCGTCGGTATAGGGGATGACGCGCCCGGAATGGACCCGGGCGATCTCGGGCAGCGTGCCCTCGCCCAGGCTCGTCTCCAGCTCGCTGACGAAGGCCTCTCCGTAGAAGTACGCCGCGATCCCGCCCGGCCAGGCGTCGAGACCCAGGGTGGCGCGGTCCTCCATCGGGAACTCGCCGGCCAAGGCCGCCATGCGAGGCACCATCGCGACGTCGGGGTTGCGGCCGCGCCCGAAGGCCGTGCCTTCGCTCTCCTCGTACGTGGCGAGCCCCTCCAGCAACCAGCCCGGGGTGAAACCGTTCGGAAACAGGTACGGCGCGCGGCCCATCAGCTTGCGCCCGAAACCGACGAGTCCGCGGGCCTGCTCGAGGTGCACGACGTGGGCCAGCTCGTGGGTCAGCACCAGGCGCAGCCAGCCATCGTGGTTGCCGAACTCGTCGCTGCCGTCGGGCGCCACGCTGCGGATGTGGACGAGGGGATAGGGCAGTGGCGTCGCGAAGCCGTTGGGGTCGTCGCTGGTGTCGGCGATCACCAGGTGCACGGGGCGCAGCTTCACGCCGTAGCGCGCCTCGTGGGCGCGCAGGATCTCCGTGGCCAGGGTCGCGGCCGTGCGTGCCGTACGCTCGAGGCCCTGGTGGAAGTGCACCACGACCTCGGCGGTCTCGAGGCTGCGGAAGCGAAGGTGCGGAGGGAAGGACGCGGCGGACGCGGGCAGGGCCGCGGCCAGGCAGGCGAGGAGCAGGACGCGGGCCGTGCTGAACACTCACTAGAATGGTGACACATGACGCCCGAGGCGCACGTCGAGCTGCTGAACGTGTACGACGAGGCTGGACGCGTCACGGGAGCGCTGCCCCGCCGGCAGGCCAAGCTCTCGGGTCTCGCGGTCGGCGCCGTGAACGCGCTGATCCTCAACGCCAGTGGAGAGCTGCTGATGCAGCGACGCCCGTCCGACAAGGAGAATGGCGGGCACTGGGACAAGTCGGTCGGGGGACACGTCAGCGCCGGCGAGAGCTTCGACCAGACCCTGATCCGAGAGACGGGCGAGGAGCTGTTCGACGACCCGCTCTCGGCGCAGGTGCGGCTGTTGCCGGCGGCCGCGTACGCGGCCGAGGTCGCGTGGGCCGACCTGACGCAGCTGGTGCTGCTGCGCCCCAGCGCCGTGCGCCTGAACCTGCGCGACGTCAGGCACGCGCCGGGCGGCGGCGTGCGCAACGTGCTCTACCACGTGGGCATCTACGCCGGCCGCACGGAGATTCCCATCGGGGCGTTTCGGCCCCAGGCTTCGGAGATCGCGGAGCTGCGCTACGTGCCAGCACACGAGGTGGACCTGCTGCTGCTCCAGGGCCGCCTGGCGCCGAACATGGCCTTCCTGTGGCTGACGGAAGCCCAGGCCCTGCTGCCGCGGCGCTAGAATCCAGGGCGTGGGCCTGGCCTGGGAGGATCTCGCCTCGGCGCTCCGCGACCGTTCGGTCGTCCGCGTACCGGACACGACGCTGCGGCGCGCCGCGGTCGCCGTGGTCCTGAAGGACGGCAGCCGTGGCCTCGAGATCCTGTTCATCCGGCGCGCCGAGCACCCCCACGATCCCTGGTCGGGCCAGATGGCCTTTCCGGGCGGGCGCATGGAGCCGGGCGACGCCGAACTGCGCAACACGGCCGTGAGAGAGACCGCCGAGGAGATCGGCCTCGACCTCGGCAGCGCGGATTTCCTGGGCGCGCTCGACGAGGTGCGCGCCATGGCGCGCCTGCGGCCGATGAACCTGGCGATCGCGCCCTTCGTGTTCCGGCTGCACAAAGACAGCCCGTTGCGGCTCTCCGACGAGGTCACGAGCGCCCACTGGCTGCCCCTCGAGGAGTTGCTCTCGACGCGGCATCTCTCGTCGCTCGACTACGATCACCAGGGGCAGCCCCTGCGCTTCCCGTGCCTGCGTTACGAAGGCGTCGTGATCTGGGGGCTCACCTACCGCATGTTCGCGTCGCTCCAGGAAGCGCTGGCGGGAGCGGGCGCGGCTCGCGACGCCTCATAGCCGCGCGTGAAGGCGCCCCGGGTCGCGCTGACCGTCGCCGGCTCCGATTCCGGCGGCGGCGCGGGCATCCAGGCCGACCTGCGCAGCTTCGCCGCTCACGGACTGCACGGCACGTGCGCCATCACCGCGGTCACTGCCCAGAACTCCGTCGGCGTCAGCGACTGGGTGGCCCTGGAGCCGCGCATGGTGGTGGCGCAGATCGAGGCGGTGGCGAGCGACATGGCCGTGGCTGCGGTCAAGACCGGCATGCTCGCGAACGCGGCCATCGTGGCGGCCGTGGCCGGAGCGGTCAGCCGCCTGCGTCTGCCGCACCTGGTCGTGGACCCCGTGATGGTCGCGAAGAGCGGCGACCGCCTGCTGGATCCGGATGCGGAGACCGCGTACACGCGCCAGCTTTTCCCGCTGGCGGCCCTCGTCACGCCCAACCTCGCCGAGGCCGAGGCGCTCTTGGGGCGGCGCGTGCGCGACCTGGCCGCGATGCGCGAGGCCGCTCGCGCGCTCAGCGGCTCGGGCGCCCGCGCCGTGCTGGTGAAGGGCGGACACCTCGAGGGCGATCCGGTGGACGTGCTCTGGGACGGGCGCGAGCTGGTCGAGCTGCCCGGCCCGCGCATCGCCACCCGCAACACCCACGGCACCGGCTGCACGTACTCGGCGGCCATCGCCGCACGCCTGGCCCTGGGCGACTCGCTCCTGGACGCAGTCACTGGCGCGAAGCAGTACCTGACCGAGGCGATCCGCCGCTCCTACTCGGTCGGGCGCGGGCCGGGCCCCGTGGACCACCTGCACCTGCTCAGCGGGGATGCGCAAAACCAGGGAACTTGACAGAACGAACGATCGTTCTATACTGCGTGCTCGTGAAGAAGGGCGAAGCCACCCGGCAGGCGATCCTGGAGCGCGCCGCGACCCTCGCTAGCCGGGGCAGCCTGGAAGGCCTCACCATCGGCCGGCTGGCGGAGGAACTGGGCCTTTCCAAGAGCGGCCTGTTCGCCCATTTCCAGTCGAAGGAAGCCCTGCAGATCCAGATCCTGCGCCACACGGCCCAGGTGTTCGTGGACCTTGTGGTGCGCCCCGCGCTGCGGGCGCCGCGCGGCGAACGGCGCGTGCGCGCCCTGTTCGACGCCTGGCTGGCCTGGGCCCGCGCCGACCTCATGAAGGGCGGCTGCCTGTTCGTGGCCGCGGCCACCGAGCTGGACGACCGCGAAGGGCCGGTGCGCGACGAGCTGGTGCGCCAGCAGCTCGACTGGCTGGAGCTGTGCGCCAACGTCGCGCGCACGGCGGTGGCCGAGGGCCAGTTCCGGCCCGAGCTGGACGCCGACCAGTTCGCCCACGACTTCCACGGCGTGATGCTCGCCTACCACCATGCCCGGCGCCTGCTGCGCGACCCCAGGGCCGAGGCCCGCGCCCGCCACGCCTTCGACGCCCTCACCGCGGGTGCGCGGTCGCCACGCGCCGCGCGCACCCCGAAGGCCCGAGCCTCCTGAACGAGGCCGAAAGGAGCCGTCTCATGCCCCGCCGCCCCGGCCTCCCCATGAATAGCACGATCGTTCGATTCCAGGCCTGGCGGCGGGGGGCCATCGGCCTGCTGGGACGCTGGCTGCCGGGCATCACGGCCGCGGTGGCCGAGCGGCTCTTCTTCACCGCCCCGCGCCCACGCGGCTCCCGGGGCGAGGCGCTCTTGCGCGGCGGGCGCCGCTGCGACGTGCGGGTGGACGGCCGGCGCGTGGCGGCCTGGCGTTTCGGCCGGGGGCCGACGGTGCTGCTGGTTCACGGCTGGGCCGGGCGCGCCGCGCAGATGAGCGCCTTCGTGCCCTCGCTCGTGGGCCGCGGCCTCTCCGTCGTAGCGTTCGACGCACCCGGCCACGGCGAGTCCGCGCGCGGCATGTCCTCCGCGGTCCAGTTCGCCAGCGCCATGCGCGTGCTGGCGTCGCGCCAGGGGCCGTTCCACGCCGTGGTCGCCCATTCCCTGGGCGCGTCGGCCGCGACGCTGGCGCTGCGCCAGGGCCTGGCCGCGCGACGCCTCGCCTTCCTCGGTCCGGCCGCGGCGCCGCCCGCCTGGGCCCGGGTGTTCGCGGAGAAGCTCGGCGTGCCCGACGCCGTGGTCGTGCGCTTGAAGGCGCGCAGCGAGAAGCGCCTGGGCCTGGCCTGGGAGGAGCTGGACGTGCCCCGCCTGTGCCGCGGTCTGCAGCAGCCGCTCCTGGTGCTCCACGACCGCCACGACACCGAGGTAGCGGTCGCCGACGGCCGCGCCATCGCGGCGGCGTGGCCGGGCGCGCGCTTCGTGGAGACCGCCGGGTTGGGGCACAACCGGATCCTGCGCGACGCCAGCGTGGTCGAGGACGTGGCCGCTTTCGTAGCAGCCGACGCGCCGGCCCTGTGCGCTTGCGGCGCGGGGGCGAGTGCTTCGGATTGCGAGAGCTGCGGCATCGAGCGCGAGCTGTTCGACCGCGACCTGCGCTGGGCCGCGCAGGCGGGTGCTACGATCGCCGCGTGGCCCAGCTCGTCCGCGCTCCCATCGACCTCCAGGCACTGACCGCCACGGCGCCCGAGGACGGCGCGCTGGCGCTGTTCGTGGGCGTCGTGCGCAACCACAACGCCGGCCGCGCGGTGCTGCGCCTCGAGTACGAGGGCTACGAGGAGATGGCGCTCCAGGAACTGGAGGCGATCTCGGCCGAGGCCCTGCGGCGCTTTTCGATCACCCGGATCCGCATCGTGCACCGTCTGGGCCCGATGGAGATCGGCGAGGCCAGCGTGGCCGTGGCGGTGACCTCGCCGCACCGCGCCCAGGCCTTCGAAGCCTGCCGCTTCGCGATCGACCGCTTGAAGAGGACGGCGCCGATCTGGAAGAAGGAGTTCTACGCCGACGGCGAGGTCTGGCTGGAGGGGCCCTGAGCCGGGCGAGGAAGCGTCCCGCTAGCCGCCGATCTGGAACATCGCGCGGTCTTCCGTCGAGACGCCCTCGTCGAGGCGGTGCCCCGTCGGCTTCGCCAAAACCGCGCGGCGCAGGATCTCGGCCACGGCGGCCTCTCCCCCGCCGCTGCGGATCGCGCGCTTCACGTCCAGCTCGTCGTCGTTCAGCAGGCACAGGTGGAACTTGCCGTCCGCCGTCAACCGCATGCGGTTGCAGGAGCCGCAGTACGGCTCGCTGACCGGGCTGATGAAGCCTACGACGCCGCCCTTCCCGCCGGCGAACCGGTAGTTGCGTGACTCGTCGGAGGGGTGGGCGTTGGGCTCGGCGACCAGCGGGCCCAGTTCCTTCTCGATCAGCGCGCGGCTCTCGGCCGAAGGCACGAACTGGGACAGCGCGATGTGGGCCATCTCCCCCGCGCCCAGGGGCATGAGCTCGATGAAGCGGACATGCCAGCCCTGGTCGCGCGCGCGCCGGGCCAGCTCCACCACGTCCATGTCGTTGTAGTCGCGGGTCACGACGCAGTTGATCTTGATCGGCAGCAGGCCGGCGGCCTCGGCGGCGGCGATGCCCGCCTCGATCTCCGGCAGGGTGCCGAAGCGCATGATCTTCTTGAGCCGTTCGGGGTGCAGCGTGTCGACGTGGATGTTGAGCCGCGTGAGCCCGGCCTCGCGCAGGGGCCGCGCCAGGCGCGGCAGCAGGATGGCGTTGGTGGTCATCGCTACGTCGCGGGTGCCTGCGACCGCTGCGATGCGGCCCACGATGTCCACGATGTCGGGCCGCAGGGTGGGCTCGCCGCCGGTCAGGCGGAAGCGCTCGAAGCCCACCGCCACGGCGGCGCGGGCGGTAAGCTCGATCTCGGCCGCGGTCAGGAGTTCGTCGGAGGGCGCGAAGCGCAGGCCGCGCAGCGGCATGCAGTAGACGCAGCGCAGGTTGCAGTGGTCGGTGACCGAGATGCGGAGGTAGTCGATCTGTCGGCCGAAACGGTCGCGGGGCATATCGCCACGATCAGTCTACCGCTTAGCCCGCGCGGCGTCTCTGGCAGTAGTCCTCCAGGACGCCACGAATCCGCGGATGGCGCAGGCCGATGGCGTGGAGCGCCGCGCGGTCGAGCTTGAGCAGCTCGCTCGCGGCCGAGGCGATCACGGTGGCGCTGCGGGGCTCGTCGGTCAGCGTCGCCATCTCGCCGAAGAAGGCGCCCTCGCCCAGGATGCACACCAGGGCGGGCCGAGCCGCGGCCACGCGGGCGTAGATGCGCACTGCCCCGGAGGCCAGGATGAACAGGCTGTCGCCGCGCTCGCCCTGGCTGACCAGGATGTCGCCGGGCTGCGCGCTCACGAGGTCGAGGCCGTGGAGCAGTGCCAACTGTTCGTCTTCGGTCAGGCCTTCGAGCAGCGGGCTCGCGCGCAGGCCGGGCTCGTAGGCGAGGATCGCGCCGCCCAGGGCCGGCGGCAGGGTGACCGCCGTGTCGGTGAGGTCGGGCAGACGCCGAGCCTGGGACGCCGCCGTCTGCTTCACGCGATCCCGCAGCACGTCCAGGAGCCACGACTGGAACGTGCTGTCGCTGGCGCGGCGCGGGGACGCCGTCTCCGGCGCTGCGGCGGCATCGGGATCGAATACGGGCAGGGGGGCCAGGCTCACCACCTCGACGTCCCGGTTTCGCACGCGCTCGATCTTCTTCAGCACCGCCACGGCCTTCTCCGGGAAGCCCTCCCGCAGCAGGTCGTCGGCCAGCGCAGCCAGGAGCGCCAGCGCTTCGTCCTGCTTGCCCGTGCGCAGCAGCGCTTCGGCGAGCTTCAAGCGCACGCGCGGCTCCCAGCGGCCCTCTCCGAAGTGGCTGCGCAGCGCCGCGTCCGCCCGCGCGCGCGCCGCCGCGTCGGCCAGGGGCACGCTGCGCACCGCTGCCGCCTCGGGGCTCGACACCCGCTGCACGTACACGTCCTCCAGGCGCCGCAGCAGGGCGGGGTGGCGCATGGTCATCTCGCGCAGCGCCGCGGCATCCAGCTCGAGCAGCTCGGTGCGCCCGGCAGCCGTCACGGTGGCCGTGCGCGGGCGCCCCGAGAGGCTCGCGATCTCGCCGAAGTACTGGCCCTCGCCGAGCCGGGCGATCGGCACGTTGCGGCCGCTCGGGTTGCGGATGTACACCTTCACCGCGCCGGCGGCCACGATGTACAGGCCCTCCCCCGCCTCGCCCTCGGCCACGATCACCTCGCCGGGCTCCACCACGTGGAGCTTCAGCGCGCGCACCATCGCGAGCAGATCGTCCTCGGCGACGCTCGCGAACAGATCGCAGGCCAGCAGCCGTTCGGCGAAGGCGACGTTGCGCGCGCGCTCGTCGGTGATGGGTTCGGGAGCCGGGACGCGCTGCACTACGTCAGCCGCGATGGTGATGAGCTCCTGGTCGAAGTCCGCTTCCGACATGGCGTCGGGCGCGCTGTTCGACTCGGGTTCGACCTCGGGCCCGGGCTCGGCGTCTGCCTCGACCTCGACGAGCGCGTCGGCGGACGCGACGCCGGGCGCCTGGTCCGGCCCCGGGTCCGTCGCAGCCTCCGCCGGCGCCTCGCTCGCGGGACCGCCTACGTCCTCGAGGAAGCGCCGGAACGCCGCGCGCAACGCGGGCGGCTTCTCGCCAGGCTCGGGCGCGGACTCCGTACGCAGCGCGGTGAGGTCCAGTTCGAGCACGGAGTCGGGCTCGCCCGTGTCCGGGGAGGCGGCAACGGCGGCCGGCGCGGAAGCTGCGGCCGCCGCCACCAGCGGCGTCGTCTCCTTCTGGTGGTGGACCAGCTTCGCCAGGCGCTCTTCGACGTCGGCGCGTCCCGGCTCGAGCTTCTCGACCCGCTTGAGTGCGGCCACCGCCTTGGCGACGAAGCCGTCGCGAGCGGTCTCGTCGGCCAGACCCAGCAGGACCGGCACCGCCTCCTTGACGCGGCCCGCCCGGATGAGCAGGTCCACCAACTCGATGCGCAACTCCACGCTGGGAGCGATCTGCCCCTGGAGCTGCTTGCGGATCTGCTCGATGGCGCGTGCGCGCTTGCCGCGGGCGAACAGCTCGCTGACCGGCGCGTCGAGAGGCGTCTGCAGCCATTCGAAGGGCATCGCGGGGCTTTAGGAAGTCGAAGCTTCCCGCCGCGCCGCGGCGAGGTCAAGCCGCTTGCCCCCTGCCGCCCAGCGGACTAGCCTCAGCGGGTGCGGATCCAGGTGCGCTTCTTCGCCGCGCTGCGCGAGATCGTGGGTGCGACCGAGACCGGGCTGGAACTGGCGCAGGGCGCGACCCCCGAGGACGCCTTTCGCGCGCTGGCCGCAGCCCACCCCGCGCTCGCCGCGCGGCGCGCGAGCCTGGCGGTCGCGCTGAACCGCCGCTACGCGCGCTTCGACGCGGCCCTGTGCGACGGCGACGAGATCGTGTTCATCCCGCCGGTCAGCGGGGGCTAGGGTTCCAGGCGGTAGCCCGCGCCCCGCACCGTCAGCAGGTGCTTCGGCTGGCGCGGGTCCTGCTCGAGATACCGGCGCAGCCGGACCACGAAGTTGTCCACCGCCCGGGTCTGGGTGTCGGGCGACAGGTTCCACACCTTCTCCAGGATCTCGCCCTTGGACACAACGCGCCCGGGGTTCTGCACCAGCAGCTTGAGCAGCATGGCCTCGAGCAGGGTGAGCTTGTGCACGACACCCTGGCGCCGCACCTCGAAGCTCGCGAAGTCCACCTCCACCCCGCCGACGGTCGCGCGCTCGGGGCCGTCCCCGGGGCTCCTGGCCCAGTCGCGGCGCCGCAGCAGCCCCTTGACCCGGGCCAACAGCACGGTGAGGTCGAAGGGCTTGGCAAGATAGTCGTCGGCGCCGGCCTCCAGGCCCTGGACGACGTCTTCGGGCAGTCCTTTCGCCGTGAGCATCAGCGTGGGCGTGTAGTCGCCGGCCTTGCGCAGCCGATCCACGATCTCGAAGCCGTCCAGGCCGGGCAGCATCACGTCCAGCACCACGAGGTCGAAGCCGGGCGGACGCAGCAGGCGCTCGACGGCCGCGGAGCCGTCGCCGATCACCTCGACCGAGTAGCCTTCGAGCTCGAGGTTGAACTTGATGCCGGTGGCGAGGTGGGCCTCGTCCTCGACGATCAGCAGGCGCGTCATGGCCGGGTCAGGCCGCCGCTTCGGGCTCGGGGCGGTCCAGCACGCCGGGCAGCGTCAGCGTGAAGACCGAGCCGCCGTCGGGCCCGGCGCTCTCGGCCGCGATCGTGCCGTGGTGGCTCTTCACCACCGACTTCACGATGAACAGGCCCAGGCCGGTGCCGGGACGGCTGCGCCGGACCTCGGTGCCGATGCGGTAGAAGCGGTTGAAGATGAAGGCCAGGTGCGCGCGGCTCATGCCGACCCCGTGGTCGCGCACGCGCAGGAAGGCCTGGCCGTCGCCGTGGCTGCCCAGCTCCACCTCGACCTGGATGCGGTCCTTGGAGTACTTGACCGCGTTGTCGAGCAGGTTCAGCACCGCAGTCTCCAGGGCCTGGGCGTCGCCGCGCAGCAGCAGCGCCTCAGGACCCTGCCAGCGGATGTCCTCGGCGCCAAGCTGGTGCCGCGTGCGCGTCAGCTCGATGGAGCGCCGCGCGAGCTTGGCGAAGTCCAGGGGCTGGGGATCCACCACGGGACGGTCGGTGTACATGGCGGCGTTCAGGACGTTGTTGATGGTGGCGTTCAGGCGCTCGATGTCCTGGCGCATGGTCCTGTAGAACTCACGGCGCCGGCCCTCGGGCAGCTCGCGCAGCTCCAGGGTGTCGAGGTAGAGCTTGAGCGAGGCCACCGGCGTCTTCAGCTCGTGGGTCACGGCGCTCACGAAGTTGCTCTGGCGCTCGTTCAGCCGCACCTCGCGCACCAGCAGCAGCAGCAGCAGGCCCAGGCCGCCGATCAGCATCAGGAACAGCAAGAGGCCCAGGAAATAGACGACGAAGCGCACGGTCTGGATGTCCCGCATCCGCCCCTGCTCCGAGGCCAGGAACTGCCAGCCCGCGGTCAGGGCCACGGCGACCACGATCAGGAAGATGCCCACCGTGAGGTGGAACCACTTGGGGCGGCGGGAGGGCGAGAGCTGCGAACCAGGGACGGCCATGAGCGCCGCCTAGGAGAGCAGCCGGTCGATGCGGCGCAGCATCCCGACGAGGCTGACGCCGCGCCAGAAACGGCCCGAGCCGGCGAGCCGCAACTGGGCGAAGAGGCGCTGCAGCGGGCCCTTGCCGTGGATCGCGGGAACGGCGTCCGCCATGAAGCGCGCGAAGCTCGGGCCGTAGGGGAACCACCAGGCCGGCGTCTTGCGCGACGCGTCCCAGGTGACGTACTTGGCCTGGACCAGCTCCCGCAGGCCCAGGGCGCCGTGGGAGCGGCCGATGCCGCTCTGGCCCATCCCGCCGTAGGGCGCCGTCGGCTCTCCCAGGCTCGACACGCAGTCGTTGATCGTGACGACGCCGGCCCGCAGCTCGCGCTGCAGCCGCGCGGCCGTGTCGCGGGAACGCGTCCAGCCGCTGGCGGTGAGGCCGAAGGGGCTGTCGTTGGCGAGGCCGATGGCCTGGTCGAGGTCCCTCACGACCATGATCGGCAGCAGCGGGCCGAAGCTCTCCTCGGTCATCAGGCGCATCGAGTGATCGACGCCCGCCAGGACCGTGGGCGGATAGAAGAAGCCCGGGCCGGCCGGCCGCGCGCCGCCCGAGAGCACCCGCGCGCCCCGCGCGACCGCGTCCTGGACGTGCTCCTCCACGAGCGTGCGCTGCCGTTCCAGCGTCATCGGCCCGAGGTCCGTGTCGTCGCGCAGCGGGTCGCCCACGCGCAGGCGCCGCGTCTCCTCCACGACCTTGGCCACGAACGCCTCGGCCACCGGCTCCTCGACGTAGACGCGCTCGACCGAGACGCAGGTCTGGCCCGTGTTCATGAAGGCGCCCCACACGACGCCGCGGGCGGCGCGCTCCAGGTCGGCGTCGCGGCACACCACGGCCGCGTCCTTGCCGCCCAGCTCCAGCAGCACGGGCGTCAGGTTCTTCGCCGCTGCCGCCATGATCTTCTGTCCGGTGGCGACCGAGCCGATGAAGACGATCTTGCCGACGCGCGGGTCCTCGACCAGGCGCGGGGCCAGACGATCGTCCAGCGCTACGACGTTCAGGACGCCGTCCGGCAGGCCGGCCTGCTTGAAGAGAGCGGCGATCTCCAGGGCCACGAGCGTGGTCGCCGGAGCGGGCTTCAGCACCACGGCGTTGCCCGCCGCCAGCGCGGCCGACACCGCGCCGAGCGCCAGGAACAGCGGGTAGTTCCAGGGCGTGATCACCAGCACGACTCCGTACGGCTCGAAGACCAGGCGCGCGTCCTTGTGGGCGAACAGCGGCACTTCGCTCGGCAGCGCCTCGGCCCGCAGGGCCTCCTCGGCGTGGAGCGCCAGGTGGCGCAGCGCCTCGAGACAGGGGAAGACCTCGACGCTCATCGCCTCGGAGATGGGCTTGCCCTGTTCGGTGGCGATCAGGCGCGCGAATTCCGGGGCGCGCGCGCTCAGCTCGTCGCGGGCCCGCAACAGCACGCGGCCGCGTTCGCCGAACCCGAGCCCTGCCCACGCGGGAGCGGCCGACCGCGCGGCCGCGACCGCCTCGCCCGCCTGCTCGGCGTCGAGCAGGCTCACCTCTGCGAAGGCGGCGCCCGTGCTCGGGTTCACGACCGGGCGCAAGCCGGCCCGCCCGGCGACCTGGCGGCCCGCGACCCGGGAATGGCGCGTCTCGAGCAGGGGCGGCGCCACGGCCGCGCCTATCGCCATAGCGACCAAGATATCGGGAAACCCGACTGCCGGGAAGGGCCTCCCCCCTCTAGGGGTCGTCGTTCAGGATCATCCCCTGCCCCTGCGCGTCGCCGATCACGGCGTTCGTGGCGTTCAGCAGCTCGAGCAGGAAGGTCTCGTTGGGCTCCGGCGTGGCGTCTTTCTTCACGGTCACGTTGACTGTCTTGCTCGTCTGTCCAGCGCTGTAGGTGAGTGTCGTCAGCGGCTTGGCCGTGTAGTCGCCCGGCGCCACGGCCGAAGCGTCCGCGGTCTGGTACTGCACCGTGACCGTGCGGCCGCTGACCGGCGCGAGCGTCACCGTGAAAGCGAAGGTCGTGTTGCCGGAGGGCGAACCCTCCGCCAGAGTGACGTCGCTGACAGTCAGGACCGGCAGCGGGTCGTCGTCGAGGATGGTGCCGAGGCCCTGGTTGTCTGCGAGCACGGCGTTCGCCGACGGGTTGCTGAGGTTCAGGAAGAAGGTCTCGTCGTCCTCGTCCTTGTTGTCGCCCTTGACGGTCACCGCCACCGGCTTCGACGTCTCACCCGCCAGGAAGGTCAGCGTGGTGAGGCTCTTGTTGGTGTAGTCGGTGCCGCCGCCCGTGGCCGTGTCGGGGGCCGTGGCGTACTGCACGGTTATGGACTGGGTCGGGTGGGCGGACGAGAGCGAGACCGTGAAGTTGGCGAGCGGGTTCGTACCGGTGTTCTGCTCGACAACCGAGACGTCCGAAACCGTGATCCCAATCGAGAAACTGGCGGTCACGGCCTGGGCGGAGTCCATGGCCACGACGCAGCTTCCGGTTCCTGCGCAAGCGCCGCTCCAGCCGGTGAACGCCGAACCGCCCGTGGCCGTGGCGGTGAGTGTCACGCCCACGCCCTCGTCGTACTCGGCGCTGCACGTCCCTCCGCAGTCGATGCCTTCGGGATCACTCGTGACCACGCCCGCGCCGCTGCCGGCCTTGGCCACGCTCAGGACGTGGCTCGGGAAGTCGCCGCGGACCATGGCCGACTGGCCGGCGAGCACGAAGCGGTTCGCAGCCGCCGAGTAGCCGACGCCGAACAGGTCGTGGGTTGTCGCCGGGAGGTTGACGTTCCAGGTCGTGCCGTCGGTCGAGACGTAAGTCGCCCCGCGGCTGCCCACGGCCACGAAGCGGCCCTCGCCGTGGCCGACGCCGTTGAAGAAGTCGCCGCTCTCAGGATAGTCGAGGGCCAGCGTCCAGGCGATCCCGTCGCCGGAGGTCCGGATCCGCTCGCCCACCGCGACGAAGCGCCCGCTGCCGAAGATCACGTCGCTGACGGTCTCGAACACGTCGAAGAACGGCGCCGGCCGCGCCGTCCAGCTGAGCCCGTCCTCCGAAGTGCTCAGGAACATCTCGAAGCTGTCGAGATCCATGGCGTAGGCGACGAAGCGGCCGGCTCCGTAGGCCACGGACAGGATCGTCCGGCGCGTGCCCGCCGGGACCGCGGGCGTCGCCGCCGTCCAGGTGATCGTGTCTACCGAGGTAAGGATCAGCGGGCTCACCTGCTGCGCGAAATCCCCTGTCGGGTACTCCTCGCCTACCGCGACGAACAGGCCTTCGCCGAAGGCCACGTCGTTCAGGGAGCTGACCGCCTCGGAGGGCGGCGGGACCGAGGCGGGACGCCGGAGCGTCCACGCCTGGCAGTCCGGGGACGTCATGACCGAGGTGTCCTTGCCCACCGCGACGAACAGGCCGTTGGCGTGCGTCAGGGACAACCAGTGGTACAGGCTGTTGTGGTCGATCCCATGGGCCACGTTGGTCCAGGTCGCGCCGTCCGTCGAAGTCATCACCACGGCGTTGACACCTACGGCACAGTAGCGGGTTCCGTCGTGGGCCACGGACAACGACCAGCGCGACGCCGAGAGAGCTCGGCTCGGCCAGCTGACGCCGTCGGTCGAGGCGTAGACCGCGCGGCCTCCAGCTGTGACGAAGCCCAGGGGTCCGTGGACGACGGCGCCCAGGCTGGCGGTGACTCCGGGACCGGGGTCGGCGTGCGAGCGCACGGTCCAGGTGACGCCGTCCGGCGACGTGAAGATGTTGTTGTAGGCCGCCGTGTTGTCCGAGTTCCCCACCGCCACGATCAGACCCCCGCCCGACCCGACGCCCAACAGGCCCTGGGTCGCGGCCACGGCCTGCTGCGTCCAGGTCACGCCGTCGGGGGAAGTCAGGATGGACCCGCCGGAATCGACCGCGTTGCTCGGATCACGAGAGACGGCGACGAAGTCCGTGCCCGTGTGCGTGACCGCCTGCAGCCGGCTCAGGACCGTAGCGGGCACGCTGCGACGCGTCCAGGCGACGCCGTCCGGCGAGGTGAACACGCCGCGCAGCGGCGCGACCGCCACGAACAACCCTTCGCCGAAGGCGACGCCGGTGAAGCCGGCGCCGGTGCCGGTGTCCTGCTCCGTCCAGGCGACACCGTCGGGCGAGACGAGCACACGCCCGCCGTTGGCGACGGCCACGTACTCGCCGTTGCCGTAGGCGACACCGCCGAGGTTGCGGGCGAAGGGCGCGACACTGCGACGCGCCCAGGTCACGCCGTCAGGGGATGTGAGCACGACGCTGCCGCCGTCCGTGGCGCAGCAGAAGCCCACGGCCACGAACTGCCCGCCTCCGAACGTGACCGCGCGGAGCTGTGTGCCCGTGGTGTCGGGATTCGTCTGCTTCGCCCAGTTCGTGGTGTCGGTCGAGGTCCAGATGTCGCCACCGAGTCCGACCAGCACGTAGCGGGTACCGTCGCTCGCGCCCGCGTTCGACCCCGCCATCCCTTGCTGGGCCAGCGTCCAGTTGCTGGACTGCGCCCTGGGGGCCAGTCCCTCGTCGTCCAGGATCGTCGCCACGCCCTGGCCGTCCACGATCGCGACGGACCCGTTGCTCAGGTCCACGGAGAAGCTCTCGTCGCCCTCGCTCGCGGTGTCGCCGTTGACGGTGACGGCGACGGTCTGGGTGAGGGTGCCGGGCTCGAAGGTTAGCGTCCCGGAAGCCGGCTCGTAGTCGTCGTCCAGGTCCGTGGCCGAACCGTCGGCGCTGTCGAAGGCGACCGTGATCGTTTGATGGTAGCCGCCCGAGAGCGAAACCACGAGACTGACGCTGCGCTGGCCGCTCTGGTCCTCGACGATGCTGGCATCCGAGATCGAGAGCGTCGGCGCCGGATCGTCGTTGTTGATGGTGCCGACTCCAGTGAAATCGCCGATCAAGGCGCCTGCGCTGGCGTTGCCGAGCTGGACGTTGAAGGTCTCGTTGGCCTCGCCTTGGGTGTCACCGTTGACGGTCACGCTGACCAGGGCGCTCGGCGTGATGGACGACAGGGTCAGCGTTCCCGAGGTCGCCACATAGTCGCTGCCGGCACGAGCGGTTCCGTTCGCTGTCGTGTAATCCACGCTCACGGGCCCGGCGGGGTTCTGCAGCGTGACGAGGAACGTCCACGTGCCGGTTCCCGCGTCGCCTTCGAGAGACGACGGACCGTCCGCGATCACGAAGGTTGGCGAGTTGGAGTCGAAGCTGGCGGTCACGTTGCGCGGCTGGCTCATGGTCACGGTGCAAGTGCCGGTGCCGGAGCAGGCTCCGCTCCAGCCGGCGAACGTCGAGTCGAGCCCTGCCGTGGCCGTGAGCGTCACACTTGCTACGGGGTCGTAGCTGGCGCTGCACGTCGCGCCGCAGTCGATCCCGGCGACGTCGCTGGTGACGGTCCCGATGCCGGCGCCGGCCTTCGTGACGCTGAGCGCGTGGGTCGGGAAGTCGCCGTAGACGATCGCGGACAGACCGACGCCGACGAAGCGGTCGAGCGATGCGGCATGGGCGATGGAGAAGAGGTCGTGGGTCGTGGCCGGCGCGTTGGGCGTCCAGGTGTCGCCGTCCGTAGAGACGTAGGTTCCCCCGGAGATCCCGACCGCGACGAAGCGTCCGCCGCCGTAGGCCACATTCAGGAAGTAATCGTTCTCGGGGTAGTCCATCGCGAGCGACCAGGTGATGCCATCCTCCGAGTGTCGAATGCGGTCGGCCACGACCACGAACCTGCCTTCGCCGAACGCCATCTTGTTCACGTCCTCGGGCAGGGCGCGGTCGAAGAACGGGTTGGGACGCAGCGTCCAGTTGGTCCCGTCCTCCGACGTGGTGAGGAACACCTCGATGCTGTCGCGGTCCTCGGCGAACGCCACGAAGCGCCCGTTGCCGTACTCGACGGACTCGAAGCCGCGCCTGAAGCCGGCGGGCACGGCCGGCGTCGCCGGGTTCCAGTCGACGCCGTTGGTAGAAGTCAGGATCAGCGGCTCGATTCCGTCGATCGAGACGCCCGTCGGGTAGCTCTCCCCCACCGCCACGAACCGGCCCTCGCCGAACGTCACGTCGACCAGGTTGCTAGCGGCGAGACCCAGCGGTGGCGGGACGTCCGGGTGCTGCACGGTCCAGGTGTCGCAGTCGGTCGAGGTCATGACGCTGGACGACAAGCCCACAGCCACGAACTGGCCGTTCGCGTGCGCGATCGCGCTCCAGCGCGGGTGCACCTCGTGATCGGGCGCGCCGCTGGCCGGCGTCCAGGTGACGCCGTCTGTCGAGCGGGACACCACGCCGCGGTCGCCCACGGCGCAGTAGCGCGTGCCGTCCCAGGCCACTCCGAACAGGCTCCGGGACTCCGGCAGCGTGCGGTTGGTCCAGACGCTCCCGTCCGCGGACGAGAACACGTTGCCCCGGAAGCCCGCCGCGACGAAGCCGGCGGGGCCGGAGGTCACGGTGCCGAGACCGGTGCCGACGCCGCGCAGATCCTCGACCGCGCGCCTCGTCCAGTTGATCCCGTCCGTCGAGGTCAGGACGGGCTCGGGGACCGGCGAGGCGAAATCGGGGTTGCCGACAGCCAGCAACGTCCCGCTGCCGGACGTCACCGCGAGCAGGGCCTGGTTCGTCGGAACCGACCGCAGCGTCCAGCTCACCCCGTCGGGCGACGTGTACACGCTCGCGCCCGTGTTCACCGGGAAGACTCGGTCCTGGGCGACCACGACGAACTGCGAGCCCGTGAACGTGACGCCATTCAGCCGGACCTCGCCGCCCGGGGGCAGGCCGCGCGGCGTCCAGGTGACGCCGTCCGCCGAGGTGCCAACAGCGCCCAGGTCGCCGACGGCCACGAACGTGCCGCCGCCGAAGGCCACGCCCCGCAGCACCCGGCCCAGGCCGGTGTTCACCTGCGTCCAGGAGATCCCGTCGGGCGACGTCAGCACACGGCCGCCATTGGCGGCCGCGACGTAGAGCCCGTTGCCGTACGTCACGCCGTTGAGGGGGCGTGCGACCGAGCCCGTCGTCTGCTGCGTCCAGGCGATCCCGTCGGGCGACGTCAGGATTCGGCTGCCGCCGTCGGCGGCGCAGCACTGGCCCACGGCCACGAAGCGCTCGCCGCCGCCCGGGCCGCCCCAGAACACGGCGTTGAGACGGCCGTTGAGGGCGTCGGGGTTGTTCCGCCGCGTCCACGCCGTGGCGTCTGCCGAAGTCCAGATGTTGCCGTTGGCTCCCACCAACACGTAGATCGAGCCGTCGGACGCGGAGCCGAAGATCGACGAGACGCCCTCCTGCGCGACACTCCAGCCGGTGGTGTCCGCCTCCGGAGCGACGTCCTCGTCGTCCAGCAGCGTCGCGACACCCTGGCCGTCGGCGAGGCTGGCGCCCGTCTCGCCGGAGAGGTTGACGAAGAACGACTCGTCACCCTCGGGATCGGCGTCCCCGTTGATCGTGACGCTGATCGTCTTGACTATCTCGCCCGCGGCGAACGTGAGGGGAGTGCTCGGGATGGCGACGTAGTCCGAGCCGGCGCTCGCCGAGTCGTCGGCGGTCGCGAGACTCACCGACGCCGCATTCTTGGCGGCGCTCGAAAGAGACACGGCGAAGATCGCCTTGGAGGTGCCCGATTGTCCTTCCGCGATCCTGACGTCGGAGATCGAGATCGAAGGGGCTGGTTCGTCGTCGAGTATGGTCCCGAGGCCGGAGAAGTCCCCGAGCACCGCGCCGTTGGGCCTGAACAGGTTCACCGTGAAGCACTCGTTGGCCTCGCTCAGCGTGTCGCCGTTCACCGTGATCGCGATCGGCTGGGTCGGGGCACCGGGAGACAGGGCGAGCGAGCCCGTCGCCGCCTGGTAGTCGCCGGGTGCGAACGCGAACAGCGTAAACGCGCCGCCGCAGCCACCGCTGGCCGTGAAGTACTCGACCGTGGCGGGGCCGGTTCCGAACTGCAGGGTGACGGTGAACGTCGCAAGCGTCGTCCCGCCGTCTCCTTCGCTGACGCTCACGTCGTCGATGACGATCGTGGGCACGACGTCGGTATCCACGAGCGTGGTCGCGTTCGCCGTCAGTCCCAGTTCGTCTGCGACGGTCACACGTGCGGTGAACTCACCGACGGCGCTGTAGGTGTGGGTGACATTCGATTCGGACGTGATCAAGTCGTCTACGTCGTCGCCGTCGAAGTCGTAGCGGTACTCGGCCGGCACGCCGTCCGGATCCGACGCCTGGACGTCGAACGTCACCTCCAGGGGAGGCTGGCCGATGTTGGGCGTGGCGGTGAAGCTGTTCACCAGGGGCGGCCTGTCGAAGCGATACACGGAGACCTTGCCTGCGGCGATGCAGGCGACGGCCACGTCGAGACGGCCGTCGCCATCGTAGTCGCCGACCACCGGCACGAAGGGCTCGGTCTCCGCGGGGAAGACGAACGGGGCGCCGAAGCCGCCGGCGCCGTCGCCGAGCGCTACGCTGACCGTGCCTGGATCGGGCACGGCCATGAAGTTGGCCGACGCCACGTCCAGCTTGCCGTCGGCGTTCAGATCGCCGAGGGCCACGTAGGTGCCGACGCCCGAAGCAGGCAACGGGTCGAACGTGCCGTCTCCGTTGCCGCGCAGGACCTCTCCCCCGGGCCCCACGACCGCCTCGAGCAGGCCGTCGCCGTCCAAATCGCCCAAGTCGAGCGTCTCCTCGTTGGTGACGCCGATGACCGACTGCAAGCGCGCTCCGAAGCTGCCGTCGCCGTTGCCGAGGAACACGGAGATCCAGTCGTTGTCGACCGCGGCCAGGTCGAGCACGCCGTCGCCATTGAGGTCCGCCGCGGCGACGGAGATCGCTCCAACGGCCAGAGCGAGGTCGCTTCGCGATCCGAAGCTGCCATCGCCGTTGCCGGGTTGAACGGCGAGCGCGGGCCCGCCGGCCGCAACCAGGTCGAGGGCCCCGTCGCGATTGACGTCGGCCAGCACCACGTCGGCCGAAGCCAAGCTTCCCGGAACGTTCGTCTCTGCGCCGAACGTGCCGTCGCCGTTCCCCGGAAGCAGCGAGAGCGGGCCTCCATCTCCCGCCACGACGAGGTCGAGAGCGCCGTCACCGTTCACGTCTCCGACCGCGATCCCCAGCAGGGAGCTTCCGGGCGCCACGCCCGGATACGTGGTTGCGGAGCCGAATCCACCGTTGCCGAGACCGAGGAAGACGACCACGGACCCGCCCTGATCGACGGCAGCGAGGTCGAGGATCCCGTCGGCATCCAGGTCGGCGGCCGCCAGGGCCTCCGGCCCGCCGGGAACGGTCAGGTCCGTGCGCGCGTACGAAACGGCCGTGACGGCCTGCGCGACCGGCAGGAACGCCGGCCGGGACGTCCCGCCGCCTTGCTCCGGGTTCAAGATCGTCAGGCTGGCGGTGTGGGGCGTGAGGAGGTCGGCCGCCGGAATCGAAGCGAGCAGGTGTTCCTGTCCCTGGTATACGGTCGTAAGCTCGAGTCCGTTGCGGCGCGCGATCGAGCTGGGGGCGAAGTTGGCGCCGCGCAGGTTCAGGGTCAGGTCGGGGCCGCCAGGGGCCGCGGCCGTCGGCGCGACGGAGTCGAGCTGAGGCACGCCGGCCACGTCGTCGTCCAGGATCGTGCCCACGCCCTGCGCGTCGCTCAACGCCGCGTTGCGCGGACGCGAGAGACTGACGCTGAACGTCTCGTCGCCCTCGTCGAGCAGATCGCCGTATACCAGGATCGACACGTTCTGAGGAAGCGTCAAGCCGGTTGGGAACGTCAGCGAGCCGTTGGCGCCGGTGTAGTCCTGTCCCGCGGCGGCGCTGCCGTCGGCGGTGGCGTAGTCGACGGTCACATCCTGGGCAGGGGCCGCGGAGACCGTGACCGTAAACTGAGCGTTCGCGAAGCCCGAGTTGTTGTAGACAGCCAGGACCTCGCCCGCAGGCAGGGCGCGCCCCTGGAAGAAGCGCAGCTCGTCGAGCTGGCCGGGGGTGGGATGCTCGTCCTGCGTGTCGGTGCCGACGATCAGCAGCGTGTTCGCCGACGCGGCGTACCCCGTCGGATGGTCGGTCTTGCTGCCAGGATAGAGCGCGCCGTCGAGATAGAGGTCCACGGTCGTGCCGTTGCGCACGATGCAAACGTGCTGCCACACGCCGATCGTGGGACGGGCGCCGTTCCAGCGATGGACCACGTAGTCGGTGAAGCCCGGCTTCCACTGCTGCCACAGGTAGCCCGAGAACTCGTCGTTGAGGATCCAGCCGCCCTGGCCGTAGCCGGCGCCGTCCTTGAACCCGCTCACGATGCTGGCGGCCCCGCCGACGTAGTCGAAGCTGTCGGGCTTGTACCAGAGGCACATGGTTCCCACGTCCTCGAAGTCAGCCCCGTTTCCTGCGTTCGCCACCGTCCCCATCTGGCGGGCGCCGACGTTGAGCGGCAGCGGGTTGACGAGCCGCAGGGCGTGCGGCCCGTAGCGGCCGGGGCTGGATTGGCTGGCGCCGTTGACCAGCGTCATCGCCTTGCCACCGATGGCGTCGAGCAGAGCGCCGCCCGCGAGACTCGACATGTCCCAAAGGGCCGTTTCGCCGGGGATTGGGTCGCCTTCGATGAGCGTGACGTCGCCGATCGAGACGGAAACGGGCGTGCCGTCGTCGTTGACGACCGTGCCGACGCCCTGGCCGTCGGCCAGGGTCGCGTTGACCGGGGCGCTCAGGTTGACGTGGAACACTTCGCTGGCTTCGGGGAAGGCATCGCCCTTGGTGGTCACGGCCACGGTCTTGGAGGTCTGGCCGGGGTTGAAGGTAAGGGTCCCCGATGTCGCCGTGTAGTCCTCCGGGGCCGTGGCGGTGGCATCTGCCGTCGCGTAGTTCACCGTGACGGTCTGTCCGCTCGCGGCCGACAGCGTCACCTGGAAGCTGGCGGTCCTGGTTCCGGAGTTGCCCTCGGTCACCGTCGCGTTGCCGATCGAGAGCGTGGGCGTCGCGTCGTCGTCGAGGATCGTGCCGCGTCCGTGCTTGAGGATGGCCGCGCCCGCGGGACTGCTGAGCTGGAACAGGAAGCTCTCGTCGGGCTCGTCCTTGGTGTCGCCTTTGACCGACACGTTCACGGTCTTCGTCGTCTGGCCTGGGTTGAAGGTCAGCGTCCCCGACTTGTTCCCGTAGTCGTTGCCGCCGCCCGTGGCGGTCTCCGCTACGGTCGCGTACTGGACCGTGACGGTCCCGCTCGCGCCGGGGGCCAAGGTAACGGTGAAGGTCGCGTTGACGCTGCCCGAGTTGCCCTCGGTCACGGACACGTCGTTCACCGAAAGCAGCGGGCCGAAGTCCGTGTAAGTGATGGCAGACTGGCCCACGGCCGCGAAGCGGCCGTTGCCGAAGGCCACGCCGTTCAGGTGGTGGAAGGTGGCGTTCGTGTCGGGCGTCCAGACGACCCCGTCCAGCGACACTTCGGTGGTGCCGTTCACGCCCACGGCCACGTAGCGCCCGTTGCCGTACGCGACGGACTGCATGAAGCTGCCGAAGTCGCGGCGCAGCGTCCAGGCGAGCCCGTCGGGCGAGGTCCAGATGCGGTCGCCCACGGCGACGAACCGGCCGGCGGCGAAGCTGATGTCGCCGAAGAACTCGAAATCGAAGGGCGAGGCTTGGAGAGTCCAGTCGATGCCGTTGAGGGAAGTGATCAGGAACGGCTCAAACGTGAAGTTGTCGATCGCAGCGGCCACGAAACGTCCATTGCCAAACCCCACGGCCGTGATCGAGCGCGACTGGGCCACGGGGACGCTGGAAGTCCTCTCGGTCCACGTCACGCCGTCCGGCGAGGTGAGCAGCAGCGGCTCGATCGCTGAGAGGGCCGGACCAGGGTACCTCTCGCCGACCGCGACGAACAGACCGTTCCCGAAGGCCACCCTGTAAAGGAACCCTTCCAGCTGCGACAGGTCCGGGATTCCAGCGGCGGGCCGCCGCAGCGTCCAGCTCTGGCAGTCCGGGGAGGTCATGACGCCGGCGAAGTCGCCCACCGCCACAAACTGGCCGTTCACATGGATCATGTCGTTCCACACATCGAAGAACTCGTCGGGATCGACGCCGGTGAGGTGGTGGGTCCAGGTCGCGCCGTTCGTCGAGCTGGCCGTCAACCCGAAACCCCCCGCAGCGCAGAAGCGCGTCCCGTCGTGGGCGACGCCATTCCAACTGCGCGACAGCGGCAACGTCCGGGGGACCCAGGTGCTGACGCCGTCGGCCGACTGGTAAACGTGGCCGCCCTGCGCGGCAACGAAGCCGCTGCCGCCGAAGGTCACGGTCTGGATGCCGTAGCCCGAGCCTGCGGAGCGCTGATGGGCCACAACGGTCCAGTTGACACCGTTCGTGGAGTGGAGGAACGGCGTTTCCGCAGTGAGGTCGACGCCACCGCCGGCGACGATGGCGCCGCCGCCAGCCGCCACGCTGCGCAGCAGCGATCCCGTGGGGACCGCCTGCTGCGTCCATGCGATTCCGTCGGGCGAGGTCATCACGCCGGCGTCGTCCACGAAATCGAAGGCCGGGTCGCCGGAAACGGCCACGAACTGGGTCCCCGTATGGGTCACCGCGCGGAGCTGGCTCGGCATGCTGACGGGAACGACCTGGGCCGTCCAGTTGGTCGCGTCGGTCGAGCGCAGAGCCGTGCGGTTGTTCCCCACCGCGACGAAGACGCCGCCGCCAGAGGCCACGCCGCGGAGGACCTGGGTCGTTCCCGAGGTCCGCTGCGTCCAGGTGACACCGTCGGGCGAGGTCAGGATGCGCCCGTTGTTGCCGACGAGCACGTAGAGGCTGCCGCTGTGAACGACGCCAAGGAAATTGCCCACGATCGGCGAGGCCTGGAGCGCCCAGCTGACGGCGTCGGCTGACGTGAGGATTGCGCCGCCGTTTCCTACGGCGACGAACTGGCCCGCGGCGAAGGTCACCCCGTTCAGCGTGCGGTGGCTGGTGTCGGGGTTGGTCTGCCGTGCCCAGCCCGTCCCGGTTGCCGACGTCCAGATCTCGCCCTGCGAACCGACGAGGACGTACGTGCCGGCGCCAAAGGCCGAGCCGACCATGCCCGGCATTCCCTCCTCGGCCAAGATCCAGTTGCCGTCCACGGGCGGGTCGGCGTACTGCTCGTCCTCGAGAATGGTGCCGGTCGCCTGGCTGGTCCCGAAGTTTGCGACGTTGGGCGCGTTGCTGAGGCTGACGGTGAAAGTCTCGTCGCCCTCGATCGCCGTGTCGCCGTGGACCGTCACGGCGACGACGGCGCCAGTCAGGCCGGCAGGGACCGTAGCCGTGAAGTTGCTCAGCGCGTCGTAGTCGGCCCCCGCACTCGACGAACCATCGGCCGTGTTGACCGTGACGTTCACGTCCTTGCCACTGATCTCGGAGAGGCTCAACGTGAAGAACAGCGTGCGGTCGCCGCTGTCGCCCTCCGGGATGGAAGCACTGGAGATGGACAACGTGGTCGGCAGCGGATCGTCGTCGGTGATGGTACCCAGGCCCGAGCCGTCAGCGATCAGCGCTCCGCCCGTGGCGTTGCTCAAGACCACGCTGAAGCTCTCGTCGAACTCGTCCAGGGCGTCCTGGAGGATCGGGACTGCGATCGGCAGCGAGGTCGTCGGGCCGGAGAACGTCAGCATGCCGCACGTCGTCGTGTAATCGCTGCCGGCAACGGCCCCGCCGTCGGCCGTGCAGTAGTCCACGTCGACGTTCGACCCAGGCGGGTTCGCCAGGGTCACGGTGAAGTTTGCTGTGCCGCCGCCTTCGGAAACGCCGACGTTGTCGATCGACAAGGACGGTGGCGCCACCCAGACGAAGGACGCTTCCGTGCTGCACGGCCCCTGGCGGAGCCCGGTGTCGATGGCGCAGACCTGCCAGGAGTACGTAGCCGAACCCAGCGCGGGCCTGCGGCCCGGCTGGCCGGGGGCGGTGCGGCCGAGCGGGTGCGTCCCCATGAACGGCGACCCGTAGGCGCCGGAGATCACGTCGTACGTGCCGGGGGAGAGTCCGAGACGGACCTCGTAGCCGAGCGCGTCCGAGGGGCTCTCCAGGTCGGAGGCCGCGTTCCATGTCAGGGCTGGATTGAGGCCACCAAGGTCGGCCGAGAGGCCGGTGGGAGCCGTCGGGGCGGCGTTGGCGGGACCCAGCTCGTTGACGTAGAGATTCCGGACCGGCAGGCCGGCCAGGTCGAGGTCGGCGTCGCCGTCGAAGTCGCCGAGCAGGATCGGCCCCCTGAACGTGGCCGGCGGCTCCTCCGCGAGCGCGAACGTCCCCGCCTGGTTCTCGAAGTAGAGCAGCCGGGACCCGGAGCTGTCGTTCGCGTTCGCCAACAGGTCGGGGTAGCCGTCGCCGTTGACGTCGCCCAGGGCCAGGCTGTGCCAGCCGCTCACGTCGGGAGCCAGCTCGAGGATCAGGGTCGGCGTCGTCGAGAAGCTCGTGCCCAGGTTCTCGAACAGCACCAGCCGCTGCTGCTCCGCGGTTCCAGCGGGGTTGTTGCCACCGGCGCTCACGAGGTCGAGGTCACCGTCCAGGTCGACGTCGGCCAGGCGCGAGTGGCTGTTGCGGAAGCCCTCGATACCGTCCAGGGCCAAGTCCTGGTCGAGGCTGAGCGTGCCACCGTCGTTCTTCAGCAGGTGGATCCGCGGCCCCGCTCCGCCGCCGCTCGCCACCACGTCGAGGTCGCCGTCGCTGTCCACGTCGCCCAGCGCGAGCGAGGCGCCGTTGACGTAGCCCTCGCCCGGGTTCACGGGATCCTCTTGGGACAGGGTGAAGCCGCCACTGCCGTCGTTCGAGAAGACCCGCAGGCTCTGGCCAATGAAGGCGTCGTTCGGGTCGGTCCCGCCGGACGCGATCACGTCCAGGTCGCCGTCTCGGTCGAGATCGCCGAGCACGACGGCGCCGTTCCAGAGCCCGGGGCCGTAGATGTCGGGCTGCTGCACGAACGCGGCGCCGCCGTCGTTCCGGAACCAGAGCAGCCGCGGCGTGTTGGAGCCATCCTTGCCTTGCGCCACGATGTCGAGGTCGCCGTCCGCGTCCAGGTCGCCCAGGGCGAGTCCCTCGTTGGTGTTCCCGTTGTCGAGTCCCTGGCCGGCGCCCATCGGCTCGGCGCTCACGCCGGGGTAGTTGCCGCCGCCGTCTTGCAGCAGCACCAGCAGCGAGGGGGACCCGGCGTTTCCCGCCGCGGCCAGGTCCAGCCTGCCGTCGCCGTTCAGATCTCCGGCCGCATAGCCACCGGGGCCGGAGACGTCCGGGATGCCGGAGAAGACGCTGCGCTCGCCCCAGCGCAGCACCACCAGAGGCTGGTCGGCCGAGAACTCCGAGGTGTTGCCGAGCGCGTCGGTGGCCGTGGCCGAGATCGTCTCGAAGCCGCCGGGCACCGTCACGGTGGCGGAGAAGCTACCTCCGCCGCCCGCGCTGGTGGAGTCGAGGTAGAGCTTGCCCTCGCCGTCCAGGGCGCCGGCCGGGTTGGCGAACAGCTCGACCGTGGCGTTGGGGGGCGCCGTTCCGTCGAGGGTGAACGAGCCGCCGCCGTTGTCCGTGAGGCTCGTGAACTCCGGGAAGTTGAGGACGGTGTTGGGACCGATGTCCCCGTCCCCCGCGTCGTTGGGCGTCCGGCCGCTCCCGCCAATGTCGAACGAGTCGAGGCCGATCCCGATCACGCCGTTGGCGAAGATCGAGTTCTGCGTGATCTGGTTGCGCTCGCTCGGCTCGCGCAAAAGGAAGAACTCGCCCGTGAGACCGGGCTGTCCGCCCGTCGTCAGGTTTGCGGATCCGGGACCGCTGATCGCTACCGCGAAGCTGCCCTGGCCGTTGTTCTCGAGGTAGTCGATCTCGATCGTTTGCACGCCGGACGACAGGAAGTGCATGACTTGCGCTGGCGAGCAGCAGGAGGCGTCGAGGATGACGTTGCCGCCGACGACGATCCGCACCCGGTCGTCGGTCCGGGGCACGTCGAAGGTGTACGTCCCGGCGCTCGATACGTTGAGCACGCCCGTGAAGCGGGCGCCGAAGTTGTTGGCGAAGAACTGTCCTCCACTGTGGGTGGGGATGATGCCGTCGGCGCTCTGGAACGGGCCATCGTTGTAGGGGAAGTCGATCAGCGGGTAGATGTCGGTGTCGTCCGGCGTGTAGCCGGTGAAGTCGGGGAAAACGCCGGGTATCGTTCCATCGGACACCTGGACGCCCGGCCCGTCGTTGAATGCGATCGCGTTGCCCGGCCCGATGCGGTTGTCGCTCGCCCCCGAGCGGGCCGCGACACCGGTGTTGCCGTTGCCGAGATCCACGGTGCCGCTCAGGTCGGTGCCGATGACGTTGCACTCGACCACGTTGCCGGTGGTCCCGGTGCCTGAGACGTTGATCCCGTCGTCCGCGAAACGGACGATCCGCAGGCCGCGGATCGTGTTGCCGGCCGAAAACACGTTGAGACCGTTGCCTGGTCCCGCGGAGGCCCCATCGATTTCGACGTCCGGCACGCAGTCGCCGCCGAAGTCCGCGTCGATCGTCGTGCCGCCCTCGGTCAGCGCCGGCAGCTGAGACAGCAGCGGGATCGAGTTGCCGGCCAGGCTCGGCGAGAAGCTGATGAACGACGGGCCGCCGTCGCTGTTCGCGATGTTGATCGCGTTCTGCAGCGATCCGGGGCCGCTGTCGTTCGTGTTCGAGACGAGGTTCGAAAAGAAGGAAGACTCCGCGCTGCACGCGCCCTGGCGCAGGCCTGTGTCGATCGCGCAGACGCGCCAGTAGTACGTGTTCGCCGCGAGGCGCAGCTGCCGACCGGGCAGGCCAGGCGCAAGGCGGCCGAGCGGGTGCGTGCCCATGAGCGGCGAGCCGTAGACGCCGGAGATCACGTCGTAGAAGTCCGGCCCGGTCCCCAGGCGCACTTCGTAGCTCAGCGCGCCCGCGGGCGTCTCGGCGTCCGCGGCGATCCACGAGAGCTGCATGCCGTCGGCGGCTGGACTCGCGGCCAGGCCGCTCGGCGGGCTCGGGGCAGCGTTGGCTGGTCCCGGCACATTCTCGTAAAGGTGGCGCACGGGCAGCCCGACCATGTCGAGGTCGAAATCGCCGTCGAAGTCGCCGAACAGCAGCGGGCCCGTGAAGCTGACCGCGGGCTGGTCGGCCTCCACCAGCGTGCCGCCCTGGTTCTGGAAGTAGAAGAGCCTGTGGGTCGTCCCGTCGTTGCCGTTCGCGAAGACGTCGGGGAACCCGTCGCTGTCGACGTCTCCCGCCGCCAGTCCGTTCCACGACCCGTTGGGCAGCTCCATGACGACCTGCGGCGCATTGAAGGACCCCGCCGTGTTCTGGGACACCAGCAGGTACTCGTGAATCTCGTCGCCGACGGAGTCGTAGGTGTTTCCGATGGCGACCAGGTCGAGCGTGCCGTTCAGGTCCAGGTCGGCGAGCCTGACGTGCCCCCACTGGAGGCCTTGGCCCCCGAAGAACCCGAAGGTCTGCGCAGACGTCAGCGAGCCAGCCTGGTTCATGAACACGCGGATCTCGCGCATGCCGTGCGTGGCCTCGCCGCTGACGACGAGGTCCAAGTCGGCGTCCGAATCCAGGTCCCCGAGCGCCAGCGAGCTGCCGGCGGCAAAGCCCCGGTCCGCTCCCAGGGGCTCCTGCGCGAGCGCGAACGACCCGGTCCCGTCGTTCCTGAAGATGAAGAAGCGGAAGCCGGTAAACGTGCAGGGCGCGCCGCAGGCTCCGGAGCCGTCGCGGCCCGTCGCCGCGAGATCGAGGTCGCCGTCGGCGTCCAAGTCGCCCAGTGCGACCGCGCCTTCCCACAGGCCAGGCGTGCGAATCTCGGCCGGTGCGCCAAACGAGCCGAACCCGTCGCCCAGGAGCAGCACCAGTCGCGGCGTGCCGCCGTTGTCCTTGCCCTGCGCGACGAGGTCCAGGTCCCCGTCAGCGTCGACGTCTCCCAGTGTCAGCGCTTCGTGGCCCTGGCACAGACCCTGGCCCGCGCCCATCGGCTCCTGGCTGACGTCAGGGTAGTTTCCGCTCCCGTCTTGCAGCAGCACGAGCAGCCGGCAGGTGCCTTCGTCCGTCCCCGCAGCAACGAGATCGAGCCGCCCATCGCCGTTCAGGTCGCCGGCGACATAGCCTGCCGGACCCTCGATGTCGGGGATGCTCCCGAAGATAAGCGTCTCTCCCCACAGCACGTCGTCGTTGGTGATCGTGCCGGTCGCGTCGCCGTCGGCGATGGCCGCGTTGGAAGCGTTCGTGAGCGTGATCGAGAAGGTCTCGTCCGATTCCTGCTCCGTGTCGGAGAGGATCGCCACGTCGCACTGCCCGTTCGTCTGTCCCGCCAGGATCGTGACGTCCTGCGAAACAGCCGTGTAGTCGCTGTCTGCTTCGGCGCTGACGTCGGCGGTGGCGCAGTGCACGGTCACGTTCTGGCTGGCCGCGGGCGAGAGAGTGATCGGGAAGGAGAGCGTGGTCGGAGCGCTCGCTTCGCTCACGCTGGCGTCGCCGATCGACAGCTGCGGAGGCGCGCCGTCGTCGTTCTGGATGGTGCCCAGCCCGTACGCCGGCGCGTCGATCGTGGCGTGGGTCGGGTTCAGCAGGTTGAGCAGGAATGTCTCGTCGGGCTCGGCCAGTGCATCCTTCTTGACGTTCACGGTCACGGTCTTCGGGCTCGCATTGCCGGCGTTCCAGGTGAGGGTGGTCAGCGCCTTGGCCGTGTAGTCGCCCGGCGCGATGGCGGTGCCGTTGGCGGTCTGGTACTGCACCGTGACGTCATGGCCACTGACGGCCGAGAGCGTCACGGAGAAGCTGAAGGATGTGTTTGCCGGCGGCGTCACGCTGCCCTCGGGCAGGGCGACGTTCGTGATCGCGATGGTGGGCTGCGGGTCGTCGTCCAGGATCGTTCCGACGCCGATGCCGTCGGCGATGGTCGCGTTGACGGGGAGGCTGAGGTTGAGCGTGAACGTCTCGTCGTCCTCGTCCTTGCTGTCGCCCTTGACCGACACCGAAACCGTCTGGCTGGTGACGAGCGGGGCGAACGTCAAGCTGCCGCTCTTGTTCGTGTAGTCGTTGCCGCCGCCCGTGGCCGTGCCCGGGGTGGTCGTGTACTGGACCGTCACGGTCTGGCTCGGGTTCGCAGGCGAGAGAGTCACGGTGAAGACGGCGTTGACAGTGGCCGGAGAGTTCCCCTCGGCGACGGCGACGTCATCGACGGAGAGCGACTGAGCCTCCGCCCGAACGCCGATACCCAGGCACGCCGCGGCGATCAGCAGTGCGCGATTCGTGCAAACGACCAGCGGTCGGCGACGCCGGAGGAACCCAGGACCTCGGGCCATGTCACACTCCGCTCGGCAGACCACGGGAGGGGGGGGCCCGCCGGCTTGCGGTCTAGGACTCTGGAACTACGAGATGTAACACCCGGTTCAGCCAGCCTGTCAAGGCTGAGCTGGACAGCTTCCGTGACTACCGGAGGTGGCCGACCTTGGACTGCAAGAACGCCCGGCCGCGCTTGAACTCGGCAACCTCGCCGCGCTCCAGGGCCGCGATGGTGTCCAGGGCCCGCGCGGCCAGCTCCTGCTGGCCCAGCCCTTCGAGCTCCGCCACCACCTGGCGCAGCTTGTCGGCGATGCACTCGAGGCTGCCGACGTCGGTCGCGTTGAGGGTCGAGAGGATCACGTCGATGCGGTCGACCGTCGCCATGACCTGACCGTATCATACGGACTGAATGCCTCGTAAGAATCACTACAAGGTCGTGATCCTCGGCTCGGGCCCCGCGGGCCTGACGGCCGCGCTCTACGCCTCTCGTGCCAGTCTCGAGCCGCTGGTGGTGGAGGGCGGCGGCGGCGAAGACCCCACCGACGTGCCGGGCGGGCAGCTCATGCTGACCACCGACGTGGACAACTACCCGGGCTTCCCCGAGGGCATCCTGGGCCCCGAGTTGATGGCGCGTATGCGCAAGCAGGCCGAGCGCTTCGGCACGGAGTTCGAGACGGGAGCGCTGGTGGAGGCGAACCTGCGCGAGCGGCCTTTCGCCGTGAAATTGACCGAGGGCAGCCTGGCCGCGGACGTGCTGATCGTGGCCACCGGAGCCCGCGCCAAATGGCTGGGCCTGCCCGACGAGGTCGATTTCCGCACGCGCATCGGCGGCGTCTCGGCCTGCGCCACCTGCGACGCCTTCTTCTACAAGGGCAAGCACGTGATCGTGGTCGGCGGCGGCGACACGGCCATGGAGGAGGCGACCTTCCTCACCAAGTTCGCTCCGAAGGTCACGATCGTGCACCGCCGCGACAGCCTGCGCGCCTCACAGATCATGCAGGACCGCGCGCGGAAGAACCCGAAGATCGAGTGGATGCTCGACAGCGCCCTCGAGGCCTACCTGGGCAAGCAGGAGGGCAAGCTGCGCGGTGTGCGGGTCCGGAACCTGAAGACCGGCGACAGCCGCGACGTGGACGTCGGAGGCGTGTTCATGGCCATCGGCCACGAGCCCAACACCGCGGCCTTCAAGCGCCAGCTCGAAATGGACGAGAACGGCTACCTGCTGACCCGCGACGGCACCACCGCCACCAGCGTGCCGGGCGTGTTCGCCGCGGGCGACGTGCAGGACCACCGCTACCGCCAGGCGGTCACCGCGGCCGGCAGCGGGTGCATGGCGGCCATCGACGCGGAAAGGTTCCTGAGCCACTGAAGATCCTTTTCCTCGCGCCCCAGCCCTTCTTCGAGGTGCGAGGCACGCCGCTGGCGGTGCTGGCCATGCTGCGGGCCCTTTCCGGCCTGGGCCATCGCGTGGACCTGCTGACCTACGCCCAGGGCGAGTCGATCGACGTCCCCGGCGTCGTGCACGCCCGCAGCCTGCGCCTGCCCGTCGGCCGCGTGGGGCCGGGGCCGTCCCTGGCGAAGCTCGTCTTCGACGTGCCCTTCATGGTTCAGGCCGTGTTCCGGTTGTTCACGCGGCGTTACGACGCGGTGCAGGCGGTGGAGGAGGCGGCGCACCTCGTCGCGCCGTTCGCGCGTCTGCGCGGCGTGCCGCTGGTGGCGGACGTGGACTCCTCGATCCCCGAGCAGCTCCGCGACTCGGGCTTCGCCCGCCGCGGCCCGCTGCTGTGGGCGGCCGAGGTCCTGGAGGACCACGCGCTCCGTCACGCGGCCGCGGTGATCACGGTGTGCGGCAGCCTCACCGAGGGCGTGAAGCGAAAGGCGCCGCTGGCGCGCGTATTCCAGATCGAGGACCCGCCGCTCGTGGAATCGGCGCCGGTCGATATCGCTGCGGTTGCGGCGCTGCGCGCGAGTCTCGGCCTCGGTCCCGGGCCGGTGGTGCTGTACACCGGCAACTTCGAGGCCTACCAGGGCGTCTCGTTGCTGGTCGAAGCGGCGAGGCTCGTGCCGGAGGCGCAGTTCCTTTTCGTCGGCGGCGAGAAGGTCGAGATCGACGCGTTGCAGGCGTCGGCCCAGGGGCGCTGCGTCTTCGCGGGCAAGCGCCCGCCGTCCGAGCTTTCGCTGTTCCTGGCACTCGGCGACGTGCTCGTGTCTCCGCGAAGCCGCGGGACCAATACGCCCTTCAAGGTCTACACCTACCTGGCCTCCGGCAAGCCCATCGTCGCCACACGCATCGAGACCCACACCCAGCTTCTCGACGACACCCTGGCCTACCTGGTCGAGCCCACACCTCCGGGCCTCGCCCACGGCGTGCGCCAGGCTCTCGGCGATCCGACAGGCGCGCGGGCACGCGCCGATCGCGGCCGAGCCCTCGTCGAGCGCGAGTACAGCCGCGCGCGCTACGTCGAGAAGGTGACCGCCGCCTACGGCGTGCTCGGATCCTGAGGCGTGGGCGCGTCGGCTGGCGCGTCCGCATCGGACCCGAGTCGATCGCGCAGGCTGGGCACGAGGCTCAGCGCCAGCACGACGCCGACGGCCGCCGCGAGGATGCGGCCCCGCAGGCTCGGGGCCGGCCAGGGTCCGCTGAGCGCCGCGGCCCCGAATACCAGCAGGATCGGCAGCACGGGCAGCCGGAAGCGCGCGAAGCCATGGGTCGCCACGTGCAGCATGACGAAGAAGGAGACGAACGCGAGCAACAGGAGCGCCTCGCGCCCGAGGGGTAATCGCCACAGGCCGAGCACGAAGAGGCCGAGGGCGGCGAGGTACGCCAGGATGAACGCCCACTCCACGACGCGCGCCGTCCCGGTCGCCAGGGGCCCATAGGCTCCGCGCCGCACGTGGGCCAGCGCCTGGCTGTCGGCCTCCCAGAAACGCGGCAGCTCGTCCTTCAGCTTCTCGAGAATCCACCACGGCTGCCGCTCCCGGATGGCTTGCCACGCCTTCTGCTGCGTGTAGCGGTACTTGGCGATCCGACCCGGCACCTGCGCGTACTCCGCGTACACGGCCTCGCGGCTGTGTCGCGTGTTGCCGAGCCACACGTTGAAGGGGCCGAAGGTCGATACCGGCACGAAGGCGTCGTACACGACGGCGTTGCGGAGCGTCCACGGCGCGACCGTCGCCAGCGCCGCGAGCGTGAAGGCGAGGGCCGGCTTCCGGCCGCCCGCCAACAAGAGCCACAGCCCCGCCACCGGGACGAAGTAGAGCGCCGGCTCGCGCGTCAACGACGCCAGCCCGAACAGCAGGCCCGCCACGAGCGCCGCCTCGCGCCGCCCGCCGCCCGCGTCCAGCAGGCGCTCGAAGCCCCAGAACAGCAAGGCCAGGAACAGCGTCTCGGACCAGAAGTGCGTGGAGAACCAGATCAGGTCGGGATTGAGGGCCGTGAAGAACGCCGCGAGCCCGCCCGCTCGCGCTCCGAACAGGCTCGCGCCCAGCCGGCCGACGGCCGGGATCAGGGCGGCCGAGGCCACGACCTGCAGTGCCTTCACGGCGACGAGCGAGCCGAACAGGGCCCACGGCACCGCGATGAAGTAGGGGTAGACGGGCGGGTAGAAGATGATGCGCGAGGCGATCGGCGAGAAGCGCACCTGCGGGCTCGCGATCTCGAAGCCCCAGGCGGTCCAGGTCTGCTCGTCGCCGACGAGCCGCGCGTCGGGCTCGAGCGCCAGGAACGAGGCGCGCAGCGCGAGGCCGAGCAACGTCGCCGGGAGAAACCATGCGCGCACGCTGACGCGCGACTCTAGCAGAATGTGCTAGAAGGATAGGGTTTGCGCAGCCTCGCCGCCGCCGCCCTGCTGCTGCCTCTCGCCGCTTGCGCCAAGGGCCCGCCAGCCCTCGACCTGGCGAGCGCGGGCGATCGCATCGTGGAGGCGCGCGTGGCCGGCCGCGACCGGGCGTGGCTGCTGTCACACATGGACAAGAGCGTGCGGCTCGAAGATGCCGGCATGCGCGCGATTCCGGCCGGAGCGCCCAGCCGCATCGTCTTCGACCTGACCCTGCCCCGTGAGGCGACGCTCCACTTCTCCTGTGGCGTCGACGACAAGGTGGCGGGCGTGGCGGGCGTCGAGTTCCTGGTGAAGCTGCAAGTCGCGGGCCGTGAGCAGGTGCTCCACCGCTCGCGGCTCGATCCCACGCGCAACAAGGAACACCGGGGCTTCGTGCCCCAAAGCGTCGATCTCGCGGCCCACTCCGGAAAGCCCGTGCGTCTGAGCTTCGAGACGCTGAGTCCGGCGTCGGTGCCGGACCCTCGGGCCGCGGTCTGGGGCAATCCCGTGATCAGCGGCAAGGACGGCGGCGAGCCGCTGGTGGTCGTCTACCTCGTGGACACCCTGCGCGCCGACCACACCAGCGTCTACGGCTACTCGCGCGACACCACCCCGCGCCTGGCGCAGTTCGCCAGGGACGCCGTTGTGTTCGAGACGGCCGTGTCCCAAGCGCCCTGGACGCGGCCTTCGGTGGCGTCGCTCATGACCTCGCTGCTGCCTTCCGAGCACGGCGCGGTGTTCCTGCGCGATCGCCTCGACGCGAAGCTCCAGACGCTGGCCGAGATGCTGGATGCGCGAGGCTTCGCCACCGCCGCCTCGGTCTCGAACAACGTGGTTTCCGCCCCGCGCACCGGCTTCGAGCAGGGCTTCCACGCGCTGTTCGACCGCAAGCCCATCGCCAAGAACACGGTGGACGCGGCGCTTAGCCTGCTCGAAACGCTGCGCGGCCGGCCGACCTTCCTCTACGTCCACGCCATGGACCCCCACATGCCGTACACGGCGCCGGAACCGTGGTTCTCGCGCTACGACCCCAAGCCTACGCCGGGTGTCGACGGCAAGCTGCTGCGACACGACCCGGATCGGGTCGCGAACCTCGCCGCCTACGTGGCGCGCTACGACGGCGAGATCGCCTACGGCGACTCGGAGTTCGGGCGCTTCGTGGACGCTCTGCGCGAGCGCGGTCTGTACGATCGGGCGCTGATCGTGTTTCTGTCGGACCACGGCGAGGAGTTCCTGGACCACGGCGACTGGGGCCACGGCCTCACCCTGTTCGAGGAGCTGGTGCGCATACCGCTCCTGGTCAAGTTCCCGAAGAACCGTCACGCCGGGCGGCGCGTGGCGCAGCTCGTACAGGAGGTAGACGTGCTGCCCAGCGTGCTGAGTGAGCTGGGCATCGCGGCGCCTGGGGGCATCGTGGGCCGCGCCCTGCAGGGCCCGCTCACGGGCACGTCCACCGAGCGCCCTGCGCTCCTGGAGACGAGCCATCGGGGCAACGTCATCCACGGCGTGCGCGGCCCGCGGGACAAGTACCTGCGCCGTTTCAGCCCGCACGACGACGAGCTGTACTTCGACCTGTCGAGCGATCCCACCGAGAAACAGGATCGCGCGGCCGCGGCCCCGGAGCGCGTGAGGGCTCTGCGGGCCGGCATCGGCCCGACGCTGCAGGCAAACCCTTTCCGGAACGTCGTGCGCTGCGTCGGGCCGGGCGCCTGGGACCTGGAGATCTCGGCCTTCGGCTGGATCGAGGATATGGAGAGCGCGTCCCTCGCGGCCAGCGAGAGCGCGACGCTGTCCGCGAACCGGGATCGGATCAGCCTGCGTTGCCGGCCCGCCGCCGGTGCGACGCGTGAGATCAGCTTCGTGGCGCGCCCTCGGGGCACGCGCGTGACGATCGCGGGCTCGCGCAACGGCGTCCCGTTGCGCCCCGGCGACGTGCTGCTGGGAGGCGAGGCGCGGCCGGCGAAGGAGGCGCCCGCAATCGTCCCGAACATCGACGAGGCCCAGGACTACAAGCCGTACGAGCCGAAGGGCGCGCGCCGGCCAGGCATCTACGCCTGGATCGTCGCCAGACCCGGGCGCGAGGCGCAGGAACTCGGGCCCGAAGCCATGGAGCAGCTCCGCGCGCTCGGCTACATCCAGTGAGCCGCCCGCGGCTGTTGGTCTTCGACCTCGACGGCACGCTCGTCGATTCGACCCAGGACCTGGCCTCGGCGATCAATGCGACCCTCGCCGAGCTGTCGCCGGGCACGCCGGCCCTTCCCGTCTCCGTGGTGCGCTCGCTCATCGGCCAAGGTGCTTCGACCCTGGTCGAACAGAGCCTGGGTCGAGCCGGCCTCGCGCAGCCCGTGAGCGCCGTTTTGCCCGTGTTCATGCGGCACTACGAGGCCTGCCTGCTCGACACGACAGGTCTCTACCCCGGCATCGCCGACGGCCTGCGTGCCCTCGAGGCCCGCACGCTGGCGGTGCTCTCGAACAAGCCTGGGCCCATGTGTCGCGCGATCCTCGAGGGGCTCGGCGTCGCGCCTCACTTCGCCCGAATCTGGGGAGCCGGAGACTTCCCGGGTCGCAAGCCTCAGCCGGAGCCGTTGCTGGCGCTGATGCGGGACCTGGGCACGACGGCCGCGGAGACCGTGCTGATCGGGGACTCGGCGGTCGACGTGCAGACAGCCCGCGCGGCCGGTGTCGCCGTATACGGCGTCGCCTGGGGGCTGGACCCGCAGAGCCTCGGCGCGTCGCCGCCCGACCGGATTCTTCGCACCCTCTCGGAACTGGTCGACCTGTGCTAACCTCCCCAATTGGCTCAATGCCTTAGCCATGGCGAGCATTCTGATCTGGGGTCGGGCTCGCGACATCCTTGCCGGTGAGTTGCCGCCCGGCATCTCGGCGAAAGAGGTGCGTTCGCTGCCCGAGCTGCACGCGCAACTCGATTCCAAGGGCGGCACCCTGGTGCTGCTCGATCCGGCGGAGATCGAAGCCGACAAGGCCGAACTCGAGGCCTGGCTCAAGTCGGGCGGCAACATGCAGGCGCTGTTCGTGGGTGTCGTCGACGGCGACGACGACGCTGACGAGCTGCTGAAGGGCCACCCCTACCTCGACGACCTGCTATTCAAGCCGGTCACCCCGGGCCGCTTGAGGCTGCGTCTCGATCGGGCCCTCGACATCATCCACAGCCGGCGCGTGATCGCCCAGCTCGACAAGGCCCTGGCGCGCAAGAGCATCGAGCTGCACGAGCTGAACAAGATCGGCGTCGCGCTCTCCGCGGAGCGGGACATCAGCAAGCTGCTCGAGCTGATCCTGGCCAAGTGCCGCGAGATCACGGCGGCCGACGCGGGCAGCCTGTACCTCGTGCTCCGCGGCAAGGACCACGCCTCGACCGAGGACGACACCCTCAGCTTCGAGTTGACGCAGAACGACACGCTGGCCATCCCGTTCGAGAAGTTCACGATGCCGCTCAAGCCCACCTCGATCGCGGGCTACGTGGCGCTCACCGGCGAAACCGTGAACGTGTCCGACGTCTACCATCTGCCCCCCGCCGCGTCCTACGCGGGCAGCGGCGGCACGGCTCGCACGTTCGACGAGAAGTCCGGCTATCGGACCAAATCGATGCTCGTCGTGGCCATGAAGGACCACAAGGACGAGGTCATCGGCGTGGTCCAACTTATCAACAAGAAGCGCGACGCCCGCACGGTGCTGCGCCCGCTGGCCGTGGTGGACGAGGCCGTGACCCCCTTCACCTCGGTGGACGAGGAGCTCGTCTCCTCGCTCACCAGCCAGGCCGCCGTGGCTTACGAGAACACGCGCCTGATCGCCGACATCCGCCGGCTGTTCGAGTCCTTCGTGGACGCTTCGGTCACCGCGGTCGAGTCCCGCGACCCCACCACCTCGGGCCACTCCAGGCGCGTCGCGACCTTGACCTGCGGCCTGGCCGAGCGGGTGGACGCCTCGGACCTGCAGCCCTTCCGCGGCGTCGCCTTCAACCGCGACCAGTTGCAGGAGATCCGCTACGCCAGCCTGCTCCACGACTTCGGCAAGGTCGGCGTGCGCGAAAAGGTGCTGATCAAGGGCAAGAAGCTGTACGTGGGCGAGATGTTGCTGATCAAGCAGCGCATCGCCTACATCAAGCGCACGCTGGAGGCCGAGCACCTCCGGGCCAAGCTCGACCAGTTGACGAGCGAAAAGGCGAACCGCGAGCTTTTGGCACAGGTGGACCAGGAGTACGGCGCTCGCCACGCCGAGCTGGAGCAGATCCTCAGGATGATCCTGCAGGCCAACGAGCCGTCGATCCTCGAGGAGGAGAGCTTCCGGGCTCTGATGGACCTTCCGAACAAGACCTACGGCGACATCGAGGGCAACCCCCAGCCCTTCCTGACCCCCAACGAGGTCCAGGCGCTCTCGATCCGCCGCGGCAGCCTCTCGGAGAAGGAGCGCCGCGAGATCGAGAGCCACGTGACCCACACCTTCAAGTTCCTGGCGGAGATCCCGTGGACGGGCGAGTTCCGCCAGGTGCCCGAGATCGCGTACGCCCACCACGAGAAGCTCGACGGCACCGGTTACCCGCGCAAGCTGGGCGCCAAGGAGATCCCGATCCAGTCGAAGATGATGACGATCTCGGACATCTTCGACGCGCTGGTGGCGTGGGACCGTCCCTACAAGAAATCCGTCCCGGTCACGAAGGCCCTCGACATCCTCAAGGACGAGGCCGGGCACGGTAAGCTCGACAAGGACCTGCTGAGCCTGTTCATCGAGGCGCGGGTCTACGAGAAGACGCTGCCGCGTGCCGGGGCCGAGGCCGAAGTCGCCCCTCGCTAGGGGTCGCTAGGCGTTCCTTGCCCACTCGCGGTATCTTCCGGGGGTGACACCGCTGATCATCGCCCACCGGGGCGACTCCGCTAACCGGCCCGAGAACACACTGGCGTCCTTCAAGAGCGCTCTCGACCTGGGGGCCGACCTGCTGGAGCTGGACGTGCAGCTCACCAAGGACCGCCACGTCGTGGTCATCCACGACCCTTCGGTGGAGCGAACCACCGACGGCAACGGCCTCGTGGCCGAGATGACCCTGGCCACGATCCGAAAGCTGTCGGCCGGCTACTCCGAGCGTTTCGGCGATCGCTACACCGCCGAGAAGGTGCCGACGCTTGCAGAGGTGCTGACGCTGGCCCGCGGCCGCGCCCGCGTCATGATCGAGATCAAGAAGGAATCGGTCAGCGAGGACGAGAACGAGGACGGCATCGAAGGCCGCAGCATAGCCGCGGTCCGCGAGGCGCGCATGGAGAAGAACGTCCTGCTCATCTCGTTCGACCGGCGCGCACTGCGGCGCGTGCAGAAGTTCGCGCCCGAGATCCCGCGCGGCCACCTCTTCTACCGCGCGAGCCCCGAAGAGGTGGTGGAGGGAGCGAAGGAAGTCGAAACCGACCTGGTGATGCCCGAGAAGGGCATGCTGTCCGACGAGCTCACGTCGGCCGCGCGGGCCGCCGGGGTCAAGGTGGCGACCTGGGTGGTGGACGAAGTCGAGGAGTTGAAGGACCTGGCGCGCTTCGACCTGTTCGGCGTGGGCTCGAATCGGCCGGGGGCGCTGCTCGACGCGATCTGGGCCAGCGAGTAGCAGCGCGCCCGTTAGACCAGCAGAGGGTGGATCACCAGGCCCGAAGGCAGCTTCGGGTGGAAGAAGGTGCTCTTCGCGGGCATCGACTCCCGTGCTTCGGCGACATGGAGAATCTGCTGCACAGGCGTGCCGCGCATCAGGATCGCCAGCCGGCATCGTTGCTCGGCGATCGTCTCCTCCGCCTCGGCCAGGGAGTGGACGTATTCGACGGCCTCGTCGCTCACTCCGAGGCGTGGCAAGACGCCGCGATGAACGAAGAACGTGTCGAGGGCGCGCAGCGAGGCTGGCTCGCCGGGTGCAACCCAGGACTCGGCTCCAGCCAGGGATTCCGCGACGAGAGCGTCGCCTGCCGGCCACGCCAGGGCGAAGGCATAGGGCGCCTTCGACTCGCCCGTCAAGCGGGCCGCGGCGGCGACTGACGGCGTGGGCGTCAGGCGGAACGTGCCTTCGAGAGCGCGCCGGGCGGCGGCCGGATCCGGACCCGCCGACAGTATCCGGTGATACGGCAGGACCAGCAGGCCCTCGGCCTCGACCGGCGTGAAGTAGCCGAAGCTGAAGGCGCCGTCGGGCCCGTGGGCGTCGCGGTAGCGCAGCGCCGTCGCGTAGCGGTGGTGGCCGTCCGCGATGTAGCTCTTCGTCCGCTGCAGGGTCTCGCGCAGGAACGCGATGGCCGCCGGGTCGGCGATCCGCCACAGCCGCTGGCTCACGCCCTGGTCGTCTCGGAACGAGCGCAGTGGGGCGCCCTGGGCCAGCTCGTGCATGCGACGGACGGCCGCGCCCTGCGGGTCGGGGAACACCAGGAAAATCGGGCTGAAGTCGGCGCGGGTGGCGAGCAGCATGCGCCAGCGGTCTTCCTTGGCTGCCGCGCGCGTGTGCTCGTGGGGCAGGATCACGCCGCGCTCGGGGTCCTCGGCACGGAAGCGCGCCAGGAAACCGAGGCGGCGGAGCGCGCGTCCGCCGTGCTCGAAGGCCTGCTCCAGCAGGTAGAGCGACTCCTGGCGGTCTTCGGCCAGGACGCCCTCGGCGCGCCAGCGGCGGAAAGCGTCGCCGGCGTCGGCGTAGCCCTGCTCGCCCGGTTCTCCGGCCAGGACCAGGCGCACCACGTTCCGCTCGTGACGCCGCAGCAGCGCCTGGCGATAGACCTCCGGGATGACGTCGTAGGGCGGGGCCGTGACCCGGGCCGGGTCGAAGTCGTCGCGGTAGGTCAGGCCACGGAAAGGCCGGACCTCCGCCATCAGGAGACGGAACTCGTGTAGTCGATCTTGTAGATGAGGCGCGCGGTGCCGACGCGGATCTCGTCTCCGGCCTTCAGCTTGACCGTTTCGGCCTTGCGGCCGTTGACGAAGGTGCCGTTGCGGCTCTTCAGGTCCGTGATCGCGAAGCCTTCCTGGGTGCGGTCGATCCGCGCGTGGAACGACGACACCTTGGGGTCCGTGATCACGATGTCGTTGTTGCGGTGGCGGCCCAGGGTGTGGGAGTCGCGGTTCAGCGGAAACGAGGTCTCGCCCGACGGCGAGATCAGCGTGAGCCGGCTGACGATGATCTTGGTGGCCGCCGACAGGTACTGGATGGCGTTCTTGTTGACGACTTCCTTGGTGTCGTCGTCCAGGCGCCTCTGGAGCATGGCGGGGCTGAACTCGACCGAGACTTTCTCGGGCTCGCGGTCGCGGCCGAAGAGCTGGGTGCCGGCCGCCTCCACCGGCGCGGGCGGCGGGGCCACCGGGGCGAGTGGCGGCACCACGGCGACGAACTTGGCCTGGACCAGGTTGTGGAGGATCTGGAGCGTGGCCAGCTCGTCGGGATTGCCGGCCAGGCGGCAGATCTCCGACAGGCTGCGGCGGCCGTCGATCAGGAAGAAGACCTGCCACTCGTCCTGGGTCAGGGTCACGCTCTGCTTGACGCGCTCGGGGTTGGCCACGGCCTCCACCACCATGTTGAGGTCGGGGAACACGTCGGCCAGCCGCGAGCGCTCGTCGAGACGGCGCACGCCTTCCATGAGCAGGTTCTGCAGGTCCATGTCCAGGGTGACGGCGGTGGCGGGAGGCGGCACCTTGTCGTAGAAGCAGAAACCGCCGGCGCGCCAGCCGAAGGTATCGAAGATCACCTCGGAGACCTGGACCTTCAGGAAGCTCGCGAGGGCTTCCTCGGTCAGCAAGCGGCTCGACAGCAGCATCTGGCCGATGCGGCCGCCGCTCTGCTGCTGCAGCGCCTTCTCCAGCTCGTCGGGCTTCACCTTGCCCATGCGCACCAGCATGCTGCCCAGGCGCAGGTCGTCCCGCGTGGAGGTTGCGAAGACGGGCTTGCCATCGCGCATGAACAGCTTGGTCTCCTGCTGCGGGCGTTCCAGGACCAGTACGCCGGTGCGGCGTCCCATGTTGAGGAAGGTCAGCAGGTCGGGCACCTCGAAGCGCTCGAGGCTGCCTTCGAGGATCTTTTCCATTGCTGGCGCGGAAATGCTACCACGCCGACTCAGCGTCCCTTGGCGGCTCCCCTGGCTCCAGGCGGGCCCTCCCAGGCCTCGCGCAGCGTGCGCAGCTCGCCCGACTCCTGCAGCGCGCGGATGGCGGCGTCGAGCCGACGCAGCAGTGAGGCGTCCTCACGCCGCACGCCGGCGTGGTAGCCCAGCCGGTTCAGGGGCTCGCCCACGATGCGGAAGGAAGCGTCGCGGGACAGCCTCCAACGGACGTAGAACGAGTCGTAGATGATGGCATCGTAGGCGCCCGCCTTGAGGCCGGCCATGGCGCGGTCGCCGTCCTCGAAGGACTGGAACTGCCCGCTGCCCATGGCGCGGAGGGCCGACAGCACGGCCGGATCGCGGAGGTGACCCACGCGAAGTCCTTCGAGGTCGGCGAAGCGGCGCACGCGCAGGTCGTCGGCCCGGACGACGAGCACCAGGCCCCAGTCCAAGTATGGGACCGAGGCCAGGATCGTGTCGGGGGTCGTCATGCTGGGCGTCCAGGAGCTCAGGATCACGTCGAACCGCTTCGCCAGCAGGTCGCGTTCGAGGGCGAACCACGCGGCCGGCACGATGCGCGCCTCGACGTCCAATTGCTTCGCCAGGAGCCGCAGCAGCTCGATCTCGTAGCCCTGCGCCTTGGCGATCTGGGCCTCCCCCACCTGGGGCGGGGCCTGCATGTCCTCGTCGGCGTAGTCGAGGCCGGGGATGAAGACCCACGGCACGGTCCGCGTGTCCATGCCGAAGCGCACCACCTCCGCGTGGGCAGGGCACGGGAGGAGGGCGAGAGGCAAGACGAGCGCCGCGAATCGCGCGCGGGCCATGGGACCTCTGGGGACTCGATCCCACGGTAACACGGACCGCCTAGCGGCGGGGCTTCATGCCTCCGAACTTGGCGGGGCGCGGCCCGGGGAAGGAGCCGCCGAGGGGCACGAGCGCCAAGCCCAGGGCCAAAGCGGCCGCGACCTGGTCCCAGGCCGAGAGGAAGGTGCCGTGAACGAAGCCGCGCCAGTAGGCGACGCCACCCAGGCCCAGCAGCAGGAGCGCGGGCAGGAGGACGAGGCCCAGGCTCCACGAGCGCCGCGGCAGCAGGGGCAGAAGATTGGGCGGGAGCAGCGCGAACAACGCCGGAACCGGGTGCCGGTAGAAGACGAACCCGAACAGGAGCAGGTGCAAGAGCCGCGCGGTTCGCGCGCGGCCGTCGGCGCGAAACGCCATGCGCAGGCCGGGAAGCACGGACAGGGTGGCGAGCAGCACCAGCGGCATGGCACCCAGCATCACGCCGAAGCCGGTGAACCAGTTCGGCTCGGAAACACCGCGCTCGGCCTGGAGCAGCGTGCGCACGGCGCCGGTCACGGCGCGGCCCATGCGCTCGAGGGCCAGCGCGTCGAGCTTGTCGGCGCTGTCGTGTGCCTGGTGATAGTGCGGGTAGAAGCGCGTGAAGGACGAATCGCTGACGAAGACGGCGGGCAGGCCGGCCTGCAGGAAGGCGAGGTCGTCGCCGTAGAAGTCGCCGCGAAAGGCGCGCACCGCGGGCTGGTAGAGCCACGGAATCAGGGGGTCGCCCATCGCGAAGGGTACCCCCGCCTCGCGCGCACCCCGCGCCGCCGCCGCCACCAGCCAGCGCGGTGCGATCACGCTCCCCCCCTGGCGCAGCGGGTCGGCATAGGCGAGGGCCTGGAACGCGGGCGTGCCGCCCTTCCAGCCCGACATCTCGATCACGAAGGCGCCCACCAGGTCCCGGGACTCGGCGCCCAGGGACTTCACGTAGGCGCGCGAACCGGCCACCGTGGTCTTGCCGGTGGACCAGGCCTCCTCGCCGTCGAAGGAGGCGAACACGATGCTGCGCGGACGCTCCTTGTCCTTGGCCAGAGCGCGCGCGAGCTCGATCAGGATGCCGACTCCCCCGCCGTCGTCGTACGCTCCGGGAGCGTCGGGCGCCGTGTCGTGATGAGCGGCCACGACCAGGAACTCCTTGCCGCGGCCGGGCAAGGCGCCCAGCACGTTGGCCCCATGGACCCCGTGGCTCTCGAAGGGCTGGAGCCGCACGTCCTGGAGGCCCGCTTCCTTGAACTGTGCTTCGACGTAGCGCGCCGCGAGGCTGACGCGGGGCGAGCCCCAGGGATGCGGACCCAGCGCGGCCAGACGCGAGGCGTGCTCGAGGGCCTTCTCGCCCGAGATGTTGGCGGCCAGGAGCAAGGCGAGCAGCGCGGGCATCGGGCGCGGGATTATAGCGTGCTAGAATCCCCCGGTTTTTCTGAGGGATACCGGCATAATCGTGCGCCTGCTCCTCCTCGCGACCGTGGGCGCCTTTGTCGCGGCGCCCGCCCTGGCCGGCAGCATCGCCGGCAGCGTCAGCGTCACCGACAAGGGCGGCCGCCCGGCATCCGACCTGCAGGAAACCGTCGTATACCTCGAGGGCGCGCGCGCCGCCAAGAAGCCGCCCGCCGAGAAGATCGTCATGCGGGGAAAGGCGTTCCTGCCCCACGTGGTCGTGGTTCCCGTCGGCGGCAGCGTAACGTTCCCCAACGAGGACCCGATCCTGCACAACGCCTTCTCCGTCTCCGGCGAGAACCGCTTCGATCTCGACCTGTACAAGCGGCCCCAGAGCAAGGCCTGGGTGTTCCCGAAGCCCGGCGTCGTGCGGGTCTACTGCAACATCCACCCGCAAATGAGCGCGATCGTGGTGGTCGCCGACTCGACCTACTATGCGAAGGCGGGCCGCGACGGCAGCTTCAGCCTCGAGGACGTGCCGCCCGGCAAGTACGTCCTGAAGGCCTGGCACGAGCGGGGCGGCGAGACCTCCCAACCCGTCGCGGTGCCGGCCGAGGGCGTCGCTTCGGCACAGCTGGTCCTCGACGCGTCGAGCTTCAAGCGCGTCCAGCACAAGAACAAGTTCGGCAAGGACTACTCGGCAACCGGGGAGAAGTACTGAAGTGGGCCTGACCCAGAAGATCCTGGTCTTCACCAGCCTGATCGTGATCGCACTGGTGGCGACCACGCTGATCTACACCACGGTGCAGGCCGACGCCCTGGCCCACCGCACCATCAACGTGGCCCTGTCCGAGACCCGCGGCGTGTGGGACACGCTGCAGGCCGATCGCTTCAACAAGCTGAAGCTCGGGATCCGCGTGCTCAGCAACGATCGCGGCTTCACGGCCCTGATCGAGGCCAACGAGCAGGGCACCATCCTGGACACCCTGAAGGAGCGCAACGACGAACTCAAGGCCGACATCTTCGTGGCCTTGGATCCGGCCGGGACGGTGCTGGCGCGCACCGACCGCCCGGCCGCCGCGGGCGAGGACCTCTCGTCGAACCCGCTGGTCGCGAAGTCCATGGAGGGTGAAGAGTCGGCCACGGTCTGGCGGGAAGGCGACAAGCTGTTCCATGCCGTCTCGGTTCCGATCCTGATCGGCGCCGACGTGAAGGGCGCGCTGATCGCGGGCTATGCCCTGAACGAGGCCCTGGCCAACGACATCCGCAAGATCACCCACAGCGAGATCGCGTTTGTCTCCCTCGAGAAGGGCAAGGCCCCGCAGCTCGCGGTGTCCTCGCTCGGGCCGAAGGAGACGGCACTCAAGGCCGCGCTCGCGCTGCCGCAGTTCGGCGCGGCGGCGGGCTCCGAGCCGTTCGACCTGGCGCTGGCCGGCGACGCCCACATCGGCGTGGTGGTCCCGCTCAAGGCCGCGGGCGGCGAAACGGTGGGCGCCATGGCGGCGCTGCGCAGCCTGGCCGCCGAGACCGCGGAGTTCCGCCAGTTCCGCCAGAGCCTGATCCTGGTGTCGCTGGTGGTGATGGCGATCGCGCTGGGACTGGCCTTCGTCGCCGCCAGCCGCATCACCGGCCCCGTGCGCACCCTCGTGAGCCTGGTGGAGAAGGCGCGCGACGGCTCCTACGCCGGGGCCGTGAGCGTCCAGACCCGCGACGAGATCGGCGTGCTGGCCCGCAGCTTCAACTCCCTGCTCGCCGACCTGCGCGAGAAGGAGCAGATGATCGGCTTCCTGCGCGAAGGCATGACCATGCTGAAGAAGGGCGGGGCGCCCGGCGGGACCACGGCCGGCGATGTGACGAGCGCCGCCACCACCTCGCTGGCGGCGATGCCGGCAGCCGTGAAGATCGACGCGGGCCAGTTGTTCGCCGGCCGCTACGAGATCCGCTCGACCCTGGGCAAGGGCGGCATGGGGGTCGTGTACAAGGCCCACGACCGCCAGCTCGACGACGAGGTCGCCCTCAAGGTGCTGCGTCCCGACGTGGTCAAGGAAGACCCGACCCTGCTGGAGCGCTTCAAGCAGGAGATCAAGCTGGCGCGCAAGATCACCCACCGCTGCGTGCTGCGCACCCACGACTTCGGCGAGGCGGGCGGCACGCCCTACATCTCCATGGAGTTCCTGGAGGGCGTCACGCTCAAGGACCTGCTGCGCGGCAAGGGCGCTTTGCCCATCGGCGTCGGGCTGCGCATCGCCAAGCAGATGTGCCAGGGCCTCGACGCGGCGCATCGCCAGGGAGTCGTGCACCGCGACATCAAGCCCCAGAACATGCTGATCCTGCCCGAGACCGGCGAGCTGAAGATCATGGACTTCGGCATCGCGCGCACCGCGCAGCTGAAGCCCGGCGAGTCGGGCCTCACCTCGGCCGGCACCGTGATGGGGACGCCCGACTACATCCCGCCCGAACAGGCGCAGGGCGCCGCTGCGGACTTCCGCTCCGACGTCTACTCGCTGGGCGTCGTGCTGTTCGAGACCTTCACCGGCAAGCTGCCCTTCAACGCCGACAGCGTCATGAAGATCGTCATGGCCCACATCCAGGAGCCGCCGCCGCCGCCGCGCAAGCTGAACCCCCGCATCCCGCCCGCGCTCGAGGCCGTGATCCTGCGCTGTCTCGCCAAGGACCCCGCCCAGCGCTACGCAAAGGTGTCGGACCTACTGAAGGACCTGACCGCGATCTCGTCGCAGTCAGGCGAGGCCGCGGCCTAGCGGCCGTTAGCGCGTCGGGACGTGGCGGCCGCTCCCTGACGCGTGACCGTCAGCGAGCCGCTGGAGCCGGCGAAGCTGAAGTTGCCGCGATAGGTCCCGCCGCTCCCCGTCGCGTTGAGCTGCGTGCTGGGACCTCCCGAGACGCAAGCAAATGTCGCACCGAACCTGGTCGCGTCGAGGCGCCCGCTGATGCGCACCGTGTTGGGCTCGTTGAACGACCACGTCTCGTTGAAGTCCCCGTTCGCGTCCACCGCGACGTTGTGGCAACACCAGGTCAACGAACGCCCCGCGCAGGCCGACACGTCGATATTGGGCGAGAAGTTGACGTCGTAGAGCGTTCGCCCCTGTCCCGGAGTCGTCGTGGGCGGCGCGGCCGGGACTGTCGTGTTTGCTGAACCCGCTGGCTGCGTCGTGGTCGATCCACCCCCGCCTCCCCCGCCGCCACCCGCCTTGCTTGCGATCGCCGCTCCGCCGCCGACCACGGCCAGGGCGCCGACGACGAGCACGGTGGCGCTGACGCCGCCGCCCGCGGCAACGGCTCCGGCCGCGCTGCCGCTTCCTGCCGAACCCGCTCCACTCGCGGCCGGCGTGCCCCCGGCCGCACTGGCGGCTCCGGCGATCACGCCATCGGTGGAGAAGCCCGCGGGAACCAGCGGCAAGTTCGCGATCCCCTCGGGCACGTTCACCATCACCTGCGCCGCTTTCTTCAGGGCGACCGCCAGCACCTTGTCCCGCTGGCAGCCTCCCGGCCCCGAGACCACAACGGGCGTTCGTTCGGGAGTCCGACCCTCCCGGAGTCCCGCGTCGGTCGCGGAGATGTAGTAGTCGAACCTCTGGAGCTTCTTCTCTGGCTTCGGCAGCACGCCGAAGAAGGCCGTCCCTTCCCGCCTCATCGGGACCGAGTACCAGTGGGGCCAGCCCTCGGGGCGAAAGTGGAGTCGCGCTCGGGCTACGGAGCCCGCCGGCTCGATGCGCGCCTCGAAACGTGGGAACTTGTCGACCGCCACGCAGCCCACGGCCGGGTGCTCGATGGACACCTGCGCCCCTGCGGGCGCGGCGAGGCACAGGACCGTGATCACGACTCGGCCCGCGTGGCGCATGGGCATGCCCCCCTCGGACGGACTGTCTAGAGCCTACGCCTCCGAGTCAAGCGACGACCCGCCCGAACTTCACCTTGGGTGCGGCGTGGGTCCTCCTGACGTAAGATCGCGCCCTCTCTACCACGAGGCGCGACATGCGCCGTGCGTCGTGCGATGCCGAGCTCACCCCGGCCGCGCGCTTCTGTGCGTCCTGCGCCGCTCCGGTCCCCCGGGCTGCCGCTGACCCGACCGACACCCTCCGCTTGGCCCTGGAGAGCGCGCTCGGATTCCAGTACCGCGTGGAGGGGCTTCTGGGCCGAGGCGGCATGGGGGCGGTGTACCTCGCCAACGAATTGGCCCTGGACCGCGACGTGGCGATCAAGGTCCTGCCCCCCGAGAGGGGAGGGGAGGACGGCGACGCTAAGGCGCGCTTTCGCCGCGAGGCGCGGACCGCGGCGCGGCTCAGCCACCCGAACATCGTGCCCCTCATCACGTTCGGCGAGGTGCAGGGCATCGCGTACTACGTGATGGGCTACGTGCGCGGCGAGTCGCTGGCCGCGCGCATGAAGCGGGAGGGGCGGATGCCGCCCGAGGGGGTGGCCCGCCTGCTGGCCGACGTGGCCGACGCCCTGGCCTACGCGCACCGCCAGGGTGTCGTGCACCGTGACATCAAGCCGGACAACATCCTGATCGACGAAGAGTCCGGCCGCGCACTGCTCACCGACTTCGGCATCGCGCGAGCCCAGGGCGGGGGAACGCTCACCAGTACCGGCACGATCGCGGGCACCCCGCGCTACATGTCGCCGGAGCAGGCCGCCGGCCGGCCGGACGTCGACGGCCGCAGCGACATCTACTCACTGGGTCTCCTCGGGTACGAGATGCTGTGCGGCGACTCGCCCTTCGACGGCAAGACGCCGTCGGATCAGCTGGTGCAGCGACTGACGAAAGATCCCGCGCCGCTGCGGTCGCGGGCGCCGGACGTCCCTCGCTGGCTGGAGGAGGCGATCACGCGCTGCCTGGCCCGCGACTCGGCCCAGCGCTGGCCGGACGCGAGAGTGCTCCACAAGCAGCTCCTGTCCGGAGCCACCGAGGACGAGCTCCCCGCACCACTCGCCAACCTGCACAGGGTTGCGCAGGTCACGTGTCTCGCCTGGCTCGCCGGGATCGCCACGTGGTTCTGGGGGCAGGCCACCGGCCAGTTCCGGGTGATGAAGGTGTTCGACCCCAAGGACGGTGGCTTCGATCCCGACCCCAGGCTCTTCGCGCTGTGGTGCCTGACCGCGCTCCTGGGATTGCTGTGCCTGGCGGTGCTGCACAAGGGGTACGGCGGCCGGGCCATCCTGCGCGCGCTCGTCCGCCAACCGCCGTGGTGGCCCGGCTACTACCCGAAGCGCGCGCGCGTCCCCGATGACGTGTGGGATCGCCTGCCAGGACACGTACGGGCGGTTCGGGTGGTTGTCGCCGGCGTGGTCCTCATCCCACCCCTCGTCATCCTCATGGCTGCCATCGGCGACACGGCCCTCGATCACTACGAGCGCACCGGACGCTATCCCGAGGCGCGAGGCATCTCACGCTACGTCGTCAAGACGGGCCTGATGCGGGACCGCGGGCTGGGCCGCGGCATGGCGTTCCTGGTCCTCGCCTACCTGTTCGTAGGTTCCGCCCTCTCCGCCCGCTCCGTGCGGCGCCTGCGCAACGGACCTCTCGCAGGGGCACCCGAAGACGACGAGTGGCCCGTGTACTACCGCTCGACCGGCAACTCGCGGTTCTGGTCGCGCCCGACCTACGCCGCGCTGCTCTCGACGCCCGCGGCGCACCCGGTTGCTTCGCGTGGCGAGCTGGCCCCCACCGCGGCCGCCGAGGATGACGTCACGCGCAGCCGCGTCGGGGGCTTGTAGCCCGGCGGGGCGCTCTCTCTGAACTACCAGCCGGCCCCAGGGCTGACCGGCGGAAGCGCGATGCGGCGCCCCGGGTCCACGAACTTCACCATGGTGCGGCGCACGAGATCCTGGTAGCCCGCGGGGCCACGCCCCCGGGTAGCGGGGTGATCCTCCCCCACCAGCTTGTAGACCTCGATGCTGCCGGTGCGGCCATGGAGGTTGACCTTGATCTCGTCCAGCGTCTTCTTCTTCTTGCCGCCGTCGTCCGCGATCTGCACCTTGCGCGTGAGCTTGAACCAGAGCACCCAGTTGCCGGCCTTGATCTCCTTCACGTCGCTCCACGGCACCGTGGCCTCCGGCACCACGTCGGCGGGCAGGCAGCCCGCGAGCGCGGACCAGAAGCGGACGTTCTGCGGGCCGGGGAACTCCGGGATGCCCCCGAATTTCTTCGCGTACTCACCGGCGAGCTGGCCGAAGCGGTAGACACGGATCGCCTTCCGATCGAAGGCCAGCACGAAGTACGTGCGCGCGTTCACGTCGTAGAGCGTGGCGGTCCAGACGACGGCGGCGCCCGCGTCGAGCACGCTGGCCCACGCGGCCTCGGCCGGCTCTGGCGCGTCCTGGATCAGGAACTGGCGCGCCAGGATCGCGTGCCCCATCAGGTTCTTCGGGTCGAGCTCGAGCGCGCGTTCCGCGAGGAACGTCGCGGTGTCGTTGAGGTCGGCCAGTGTCGCTTCGTGCTTGCCGAGCCGGAACGAGTCCCACCACGAGCTGCGGTCGGCGTTGACGTTCAGGGCCTGCGCCTCGGTGGTCAGGCGGTAGCTGTCGCGCTCGATGGCCTTCGGGTCGCAGGTCAGGTCGGCCGAGGCCACGCCCAGGACGAGTCCGAGGATCGGAGCCAGCATGCAGGGCCCTCCTGTTGGCGGCAGGGTAGCAAGGCCGCTCCCGCGGTGGAAGCGCCCTGGGGCAGGACAGTCGCGGGAACCATCACATGCGGCCGGGCGGGCACCGGTGGCGGGCGCAACCTCGGGGCCTGGAGGCGGCCATGCGAAAGGCAGAGACGGCGGCCCTGGTGCTGACCCTGCTGGTCTCGGGAGCGCCCGCCGCGCGAGCGGACGGCGGCGCCGACTGGGCTCGCGACACACGGGCCTCGCTGGGACTCAGCGGGAACCCCCTGGGGCTTCAGACCCACGTCGAGCGGGTCCATCGCCGCCAGCTCTCCGAATCGACACACGCCCTGCTCGCGGACGCGCACCTGTCCTTCGGCATCTCGAACCGGCTCGCGCCAGCCTACGACCGTCTGGGCGTGTTCGTGGAGCTGGCGCCCGTCTCGCCACTCGAGCTGCGGATCGGGGTCGAGCCCGCCGTCTACTTCGGCACGTTCCGCTCGCTGATGAGCTTCGACTCCTACGACGCGCCCTTCGACGACGACTCGCGCCAGGCGCGCGCCGAGGAGGCCGCGGCAGCGATCGCCGGCCGCGTGTACGTGGCTCCGACGCTGAAGCTCAAGGCCGGCCGGCTGCTCTTCCGGGCGCGTGGAGAACTCGAGCGCTGGAGGGCGTGGACCGACGGGCCGTACTTCTACGAGCCGTCACGCGACACCCTGCTCAGGGCCGCCGGCGACTCGCTGCTGGCGACAGAGTCCGTCGTCCTCATCGAGGCTCGAAGCGAGAAGAGCCGCGAGCTGCGTGCCGGGTTCGTCCACGCCTTGACCCAGGTCTTCGATGCGCCCCAGAACCGCCGGCAGGACCTGGGTGTCGTCGGCTCGTTGGGCCTCGGGCGCCGCTGCCTAGGGCTACGCGACGCGCGCGTGACGGCGAAGCTCGGCCGCTATCTCGAGGATCCGAACCGGAGCGGCCAAGTGAACGGCCAGCTCGCGATCGCGTTCGGGCTGGGACGCTCGAACTAGCAGGAGGATGTCATGAGGAAGAGAACGACACTCGTGTCGGCGTCGATCCTGGTCCTTGGCTGGCTGTGTCCCGCGGCGACGCTCCGCGCTGAGGAGCTTCTGGGTGCCCGCGCGCGGTTGACCGTTCCATCGCTCGCCGAGGCTCGCATCGTCGGCAAGGTCCTCGCGGAGGACGACCAGTCGCTGACCCTCGCGGTCACTGGCGAGACGCGGAGAATCGAGCGGGCCGCCATCGGCGTCCTCGAGATCAGCCGCGAGCGCAGCCGGAAGGGCCGCGGCGCAGCTATCGGTGCGGTTACGGGTCTCGTTCTCGGCGCGGCGCTCGGTTACGCCGCGGGCGAGGTTTGCACTGGGGGCGAGATCGTGTGTTTCACGCGCGGGGACATGGCCGTGGGCTCCGGCGTTGGCTTCGCCCTGATTGGCACGACCATCGGCGCCCTCGCCAGTCGTGGTGAACGCTGGGAGCCCGTGGAGGCCAGGCGCTTCCGTGTCAGCGCCGGACCGGCGCGCGGCCGCGGCGTCGCGGCCGGTGTAACGCTCTCGTTCTGAGCTCCGGCCGGCCGTCAGGCCGAGGCGGTCACTCCAAGGCGTTGCGCCAGCTTGTCGAGCGACGCGTTCAGGTCGCTCGGCAGGCGGTCGCCGAAGCGGTCGAAGAAGGCGCGGATCTCGGGCACTTCCTCGGCCCATTCCTCGCGGTCCACCTTGAGCAGGAGGTCGAGCGCCGCCGGGTCGAGGTTCAGGCCTTCGAGGTTGAGCGCTCCGGGTGCCGGCACGACGCCCACGGGCGTCTCGACGCCCTTGGCCTTGCCCGCGATGCGCTCGACCATCCACAGCAGCACCCGCAGGTTCTGGCCGAACCCGGGCCACAGGAACTTGCCGGCCGCATCCTGCCGGAACCAGTTCACGTGGAAGATCGCTGGCGGCTTCGCCACCGCCTTGCCCATGCGCAGCCAGTGGCCGAAATAGTCGGCCATGTTGTAGCCGCAGAAGGGCAGCATCGCCATCGGGTCGCGGCGCACGACGCCGACCTTGCCGGTGGCCGCCGCGGTGGTCTCTGAGCCCATGGTCGCCGCCACGAACACGCCGTGGTTCCAGTCGAAGGCCTGGAACACCAGGGGGGCGACGCGGGCGCGACGGCCGCCGAACACGATGGCGGACAGCGGGACGCCCTGCGGATCCTCCCAGCGGGGCGACATGCTGGGGCACTGGCGCGCGGCCACCGTGAAGCGCGCGTTGGGATGCGCGGCCTTGCCCTGGCGGTCCCAGGGCTTGCCCTGCCAGTCGAGCAGGTCGGCCGGCGGGTTCTTGTCCTTGCCCTCCCACCACGGCACGCCGCCGGGGGTCACGGCCACGTTTGTGAAGATCGTGTCGTGGCCGATAGTCGCCATCGCGTTGGGGTTGGTGTCGGGGCCGGTGCCGGGCACGACGCCGAAGAAACCGGCCTCGGGGTTCACGGCCCACAGGCGTCCGTCGGAACCGGGCCGCAGCCACGCGATGTCGTCGCCGACGGTGCGCACCTGGTAGCCCCGCATCTCGAGGGGCGCCACCAGCATGGCCAGGTTTGTCTTGCCACAGGCCGAGGGGAAGGCCGCGGCGATGTAGTGCACCTCGCCCGAGGGCAGGGTCAGCTCCAGGATCAGCATGTGCTCGGCCATCCAGCCCTGGTCGCGGGCCATGGTCGAGGCGATGCGCAGCGCGAAGCACTTCTTTCCCAGCAGCGCGTTGCCGCCGTAGCCCGAGCCGACGCTCCAGATCAGGCGCTCCTCCGGGAAGTGGAGGATGTAGCGCCGCTCCGGGGACAGGTCGCCGATCGAGTGCAGGCCGGGTACGAACTCGCTGCCGCCGCCGAGCTGGTCCAGGGCCCGCTTGCCCATGCGCGTCATGATCCGCATGTTGGCCACGACGTAGGGGCTGTCGGTGACCTCGATGCCGGCCTTGCTGAAGGGCGAGCCCAGCGGCCCCATGACGTACGGGATGACGTACATCGTGCGGCCTTTCATCGCGCCGTCGAACAGGGGCGCGACCTTGGCCTTGCCCTCGTCGGGCGCCATCCAGTTGTTCGTGGGCCCGGCGTCGTCGCGCTGCTGCGAGCAGATGAAGGTGAGGTGTTCGGTGCGCGCGACGTCCGAGGGGTGACTGCGATGCAGCGTGCTGCCGGGTGCGGCCTTGGCGTCCAGGCGCTGCAGGGTGCCGTCCTTCAGCATCCCTTCGACGAGACGCTGGTTCTCGGCGTCCCCTCCGTCGCACCAGACGACCTTCTCCGGCCTCGTCGTTCGCGCGGCCTCGTCGACCCAACGTTCGGCTGGCGTCATCAATTCCCCCGCCCGGCGTGGTCCGTGGGGCACCGGAACGGCGATTCTAGAGAAGGGCGCGAGCCGCGGTCAAACCTCGGGCTATAGTGCGGTTGCACATGCGTCGCAAGTGCCCATGGCTCATGGCCTTCGTCGCACTGGGCGCGCAGGCGGCCGAGCTGCGGCCCGGAGACGTGGCGATCGCCCTGGCCTCGCAGGCAGCCCCGGCCTGGGATGAGCGGATCGATGCGCTGCTGGCGGCAGGTCGGCTCGCCCCGCTCTCCTCGCGCCCTGATCCCGACTTCCCCGGACGCTTCCAGTTCCGCTACGGCCAGCACGAGGGCGGCCTCCGGGTCTACGGGGCGGAGCTGGTGCGCCACGTGGACGCGCGCGGCCACAGCATCGCGCTGTTCGGCCGGCTGCTGGACGGCCTGTCCGGGTTCGAGACGCGGCCGGCGCTCTCGGCAGCGGACGCGGTGCGCGCTGCGATCGCCGGCACGGGTCCGGGCGCGCTCGCGTCCGGGGCGCCGGAGCTGCTCCTGCTGCCGCTCGCGGACGGCAACCGGCTGGCGTTCGCCGTGCCGGTGCGCCGCGGCCTCGAGGCCGAGCTGGTGTTCGTGGACGCGGGGAGTGGCAGCATCGCCCTGCGGCTCGACGAGGTGCGACAGGCAACGATCGGGACCGGTGTCGGGACCTGGGGCGACCGCAAGAAGCTCTCGGTCGAGGAGGACGGCTCCGGCTTCCGCGCCGCCGACCGGCTGCGTCCGCCCGCGCTCGTGACTTACGACCTGCGCTACGACGTGAACGCCTGGGTGGAGTACTTCGAGACCGGCAGCCTGCCCGGCGACTTCGTGGCCCGCGACGGCGACAACGACTGGCGCGACGGCGCCGTGGTGGACGCCCACGTCTACGCGGGCTGGACCTACGACTACTACTTCAAGCGCCACGGCCGCCGCGGCATCGACGACGCGAACCTGACCGTGACCAGCTTCGTGCACCTGTTCCCCAACGTTCCGGGCGGCATCGCGAACGCCTTCTGGCACGGCCCCACCAGCACGATGTTCTACGGCGACGGGGACGGTGTCTACGGCAGCTTCGCGGCGGCCATCGACGTGGTGGCCCACGAGTTGACCCACGGCGTGTCGCAGTTCACGTGGGGCGGCGGCGGCGGCCGCGAGGCCTCCGCCCTGGGCGAGTCCTTCTCCGACATCATGGGCACCTCGGCGGAGTTCTACTTCGAGAGCCCGGGAGACGGCCGCCAGCGGGCCGACTACTGGCTGGGCGAGGACGTGGGGCCGGCATTCGATCCGCTGGCCTATGCTGCGCGATCGATGGCGGAGCCCGGCCTGTTCTGCCGCCCCGTCGCGGGCTGCGACCCCGACCACATGTCGCGCTTGTATCGGGGCAACCTCGACGGCGGCGGGGTTCACATGAACGCGGGGATCCCGAACCACGCCTTCTACCTGCTGGTGGAGGGCGGCACGCACCGCACCTCCGGCATCACGGTCCCCGGCCTGGGCGCCGCGAACCGCACCAGGGCCGAGCGCATCTTCTACCGCGGCTTCACGTCGTACCTGACGCGGGGCGCCACCTTCGCGGACGCGCGCGCGGCGACGATCCAGGCGGCGCGCGACCTCTACGGCGAAGGCGAGGCCACCCAGACGGCACTGGCGTGGACCGCGGTGGGCGTGCCGTGATGCGCGCGGCAGTGCTGCTGGTCCTGCTCGCCGCGCCGGGCGCGCGGGCCGAGGACGCGCGCTTCGAAGTGCACCTCAACCTGATGGGCGCCTGGGGCGACCTCGACTTCGCGGACGTCCGCGCCTTTCCGATCCTGGGCCGGGAGATCACGGCGATCACGTCCTACGACCTCGACTCCGCGGTCGGCTTCGACGCGGGCGTGCAGGTGAACGTCGTGGGACCGCTGGGCGTCCGGGCGAGCGTGAGCCGAGCCGTCCACGACGGCACCGGCCTCTTGACCGCGGCCATACTGCCGCCGATACCGGGCCTGCCCCGCAGCGTCGAGGCCGAGATCCCCGGCGGCCAGATCAGCGAGACCGCGGCCCACCTGGACGGTGTCGTGTCCGGCCACATGGGGCGCGTACGTCTTTCGGCGTTCGCCGGAGTGACCTTCTTCCGCCTCGAAGCCCAGTTGCTGGATCGCGTCGACATCTCGTTCCCTGGCGGGAGCCGGATTCCGGTGATCGGCCCGCCCTCCCTCGAGGTGTCCGACTCGCCCACCGGCTGGAACGTCGGCGTCGGGTTGGAGGTCGGCGTGTCCAAGCTCGTCAGTGTCGGCGGCTTCGTGCGCTACTCGCAGGCGACCGCCCACATCCGGCCGCCGCTCTCGGACCCGATCCAGATGGAAGCCGGCGGCGCCCACACCGCCCTGGGCGTGCGCCTGCGCTTCTAGGCCCGGCAGGCCTGCAGGTACTTGCTCGGCAGGGCGCGTCCGAGCCTCGGCTCCATCGCTCGGGAGGCCGCCACGACCTTGTCGAGATCGACGCCGGTCGCGATGCCCATGCCGTGGAGCATGTACAGCAGGTCCTCGCTGGCGAGGTTGCCGCTGGCGCCCGGGGCGTAGGGGCATCCGCCCAGGCCGCCGGCCGAGCTGTCCACGATCGCGATCCCGACCTCGAGGGCCGCCAGCACGTTGGCGAGCGCCGTGCCCCGCGTGTCGTGGAAGTGGACCGCGAGCCGCTCGGCGGGCACCACGCCGAGCAACAGGCCCATCACGTCCCTCGACTGCGTCGGGACCGCGACGCCGATGGTGTCGCCGATCGAGATCTCGTCGCAACCGATCTCGACCAGGCGCCGGGCGACCTCCACCACCTTCTCCGGCGCGACCTTGCCCTCGTAGGGACACCCGAAACAGGTCGAGACGTAGCCGCGCACCCAGGTCCCGTCGCGCTTCGCCTCGGGCACGAACTCCGCGAAGCGCGCGAAGCTCTCGTCGATCGAGGCGTTGATGTTCCTCCGGTTGAAGGTCTCGCTGGCCGCGGTGAAGACCGCGATCTCCCGGCAACCGGCGTCGCGGGCAGCTTCGTAGCCCTTGCGGTTGGGGACCAGCACGGGCGTACGCGCGCCCGGCCGCTTGCGCAGCCGGCGGAACAACTCGTCGGAACCCGCCATCTGCGGGACCCACTTCGGCGAGACGAAGGCACCAACCTCGACCACCGGCAGGCCCGCGGCGAGCAGGGCGTCGCAGAACGCCACGCGGTCGTCCACCGAGACGTGGGCGGCCTCGTTCTGGAGGCCGTCACGCGGCCCGACCTCGACCACCGTGACGCGCGCGGGCAGGCTCACCGCCGCGACTATACTCGTCGCCCGGAGGATCCGTCATGCCTTGCGCGAGGCTGGAAACGGTGGCCGTGCTTCTCCTCGCAGCGGCGGCCGGGCGCCCCGCGCAGGCCGCGGGCGATCTCCACCGGGCGGATCCCCGGCGCCTCGAGCAGCGCATCCTCGCGCTGGGCCGCTTCGGCGCGAACCCCGAGGGCGGCGTGAGCCGCGTGGCGTTCAGCGCGGCCGACGTCGCCGGGCGCGAGTACGTCGTCTCGCTCATGAGGGACGCCGGCCTCGCGGTGCGCATCGACACCGCCGGCAACATCCTGGGCCGCCGCCCGGGCGGCGAGCCGGGTCTGCCGGCGATCCTGTTCGGCTCGCACATCGACTCGGTGCCCGGCGGAGGCAACTACGACGGCGACGTCGGAGTGCTGGGCGCCATCGAGTGCGTCGAGTTGCTCAACGCCGCCGCGCGGACGACGCGGCACCCTCTCGAGGTCGTGGTATTCGCGGACGAGGAGGGCATGCTGCTGGGCAGCAAGGCGATGTCGGGCGAGCTGGCGCCCGGCTCACTCGATGAGCGGAGCCACAGCGGCCTCGCGGTGCGCGACGGCTTGAGAGCCATCGGCGGAGACCCGGACCGGATCGCGGCAGCGCGCCGCCGGCCCGAGGAGCTGCGCGCGTTCCTGGAGCTGCACATCGAACAAGGCGGGATCCTGGACGCCCAGGGCCTCGACATCGGCGTCGTGCTCGGCATCGTGGGCATCCAGTGGTGGGACGTGACGGTCGAGGGCGTCGCCAATCACGCGGGCACGACCCCCATGGACCGCCGCAAGGATGCTCTCGTGTCCGCGGCCCAGCTCGTGCTGGCGGTCAAGCGCGTAGTCACGAGCGTTCCCGGGAGCCAGGTGGGCACGGTGGGCCGCATCGCCGCGGCGCCGGGCGCGCCCAACGTCATCCCGGGCCGCGTGGAGATGAGCCTTGAGCTGCGCGATCTGTCCGCCGCGAAGATCGCGTCGCTGTCTGCCTCCATCGAAGGCGAGGCGCGCGCGATCGAGGCGGCCACGGGCACGCGCATCGCCTTCCGCCGCGTCGAGGCGACCGCCGTGCCGGCGCTGACCGACGAGCGCATCCGGCGCCTGATCGCCACCGCGGCCGACGAGCTGGGCCTGCGCCACCGGGCGCTGCCGAGCGGCGCGGGCCACGATGCGCAGGACCTGGCCCGCGTGACGCCCACTGGGATGATCTTCGTTCCGAGCGCGGGCGGCGTGAGCCACTCACCCAGGGAGTACACGTCGCCGGAGCAGATGGCACGGGGCGTGGACGTGCTCTTGCGCACGCTCCTCGCCATCGACAAAGGCGCCCTGGACTAGCGCCGGAACTCCCAGGAGCCCGTGACCGTGACGCCCGTCGAAGCGAGGTTCGTGCACGTGACGCTCCCCCCGGCCTGCGTCACGGGGTTGCCGACGGCCGTGCCCTCGTAGCGGCACGGACCTGCGACGAACCGCAGCGCCGTGCCTACGAGCTGGGCGGAGACCAGGGTGTCCTGGCGGAGGTAGTCGATCGCGAGCGTCGCGTTCTCACACCCGCCGCGGCCATTCAGGGTCCCCGACAGGACGGACCCCTTCTGCGTGACCGCCACCTGGCCGCCATCGGCGCAGTTCGTGCCGTCGCCCCGGACGATCTGCGTATAGCGCCACGTGCCCGAGATGTCCGCCGCCGGCGCGGTCGTCATCGCGTCGCCGCAGGCCGCGAGGACCACGGCCAGGCCGAGCGCGGCTGCGCGGCTCACTCGATCTCCGCCAGCATGGCGCCGGGCCCGACCATGTCTCCCACCTTCACGCTGATCCGCCGCACGGTCCCGTCCTTCGGCGCGCGGATCGCGTTCTCCATCTTCATCGCCTCGACGACCAGGATCTCCTCGCCCTTCCTCACGGCTTGTCCTTCCCTGGCCTTGATCGCCGTCACCTTGCCCGGCATGGGCGCTTCCAGGCCGCCGGCGCTCTGGCGATGCGCGGCGCGGCGCCCTTCACGCAGGACCTCGAGCCGATAGCTGCGACCGCGCCACGACAGGTGCACGTCGTCGCCGTCGCGCACGCAGTGGAACGTCTCGGCCGCATCGCCGCGACGCAGCACGAAGGTGCCCGGCGCCGTCTGCTCGACCTCGACGCCGCCGGGGGTCTCGATGCGACGCTCTTCGCCGCCGACCAGGAAGCGGATCACACGAGCCTCCAGGCGCCGAGCGCGGCCCACGGATCGACGGTCCGCGTCCCCGTGCCAGCGCCCGCCCCGGTCCCGCTGTCGGGACGCCCTCGTTCGAGGGCGAGCGCGGCCGCCTCGAGTGCTTCCGCCGGAACGCCGCCGTCCTGCGCCAGCTCGGCCAGGTGCTCGTCGAGAAAGTGCGTGTGGAGCTGCCCGGCCACGAAGGCGCGATGATCGAGGATCGCCTGCAGCCGGGCCAGGTTGGTCACGACGCCGAGCACCGCGGTCGTCCGCAGCGCCGCCCGCATCCGCTCGACGGACTCCGTGCGGTCGCGGCCCCAGGTCACGATCTTCGCCAGCATCGGGTCGTAGTGGACCGTGACCTCGGACCCGGTCTCGACGCCGCCGTCGAAGCGAACTCCGGGGCCGGAGGGCGCCGCGAGCAGCAGGATCCGGCCCGGTGAGGGGAGATCGTCGCGGTCCGGATCCTCGGCGTACAGGCGGCACTCGAGGGCGTGGCCGCGGCTCGTGACGTCGGCCTGCCCGAAGCGCAGCGGCCGGCCCGCGGCGATCTCCAGCTGCAGCCGCACCAGGTCGAGGCCGGTGACGGCTTCGGTCACTGCGTGCTCGACCTGCAGGCGCGTGTTCATCTCGAGGAAGTAGAAGCGCCCACCGGGATCGAGCAGGAACTCGACCGTTCCGGCGTTCACGTAGCCGGCGGCCCGCGCGGCCGCGACGCCGGCGGCGCACAGGCTCTCGCGCTGCGCCGCGTCGAGAGCGGGACTGGGCGTCTCCTCGATCACCTTCTGGTGGCGGCGCTGGATCGAGCACTCGCGCTCGAACAGGTGCAGCACCTTGCCGTGGGCGTCGGCCAGGACCTGCACTTCCACATGGCGCGGGCGCTCCACGAAGCGCTCCAGCACCACTGCGTCGTCGCCGAAGGCGGCCTTGGCCTCGCGCCGCGACGAGTGCAGGGCCGCGACGAACTCGTCGGCCCGCCGCACCACGCGCATGCCCTTGCCGCCGCCGCCGCGCGAGGGCTTGATCATGACGGGCCAGCCGATGGCCTGCGCCGAAGCGGCGAGGGTCGCATCCTGCTGGTCGTCGCCGTCGTAGCCGGGCACCACCGGCACCCCGGCCGCCGCCATCAGCCGGCGTGCGCCCTTCTTGTCGCCCATGCGGCGGTGCACGTCGCCGGGAGGCCCGACGAAGCTGAGCCCGGCGTCCTTGACGGCGTCGGCGAAATCGCCGTTCTGGCTCAGGAAGCCGTAGCCGGGGTGGACCGCGTCGGCGCCGGTCCGGCGCGCGGCGTCCAGGATCGCCTGGATGTCGAGGTACGAGCGCGCGGCCTCTGCGGGCCCGATCGCCACGGCCTCGTCGCAGGCGCGGGCGTGCAATGCGCCGCGGTCGGCCTCGGAGAAGACGGCCAGCGTGGGGATGCGGAGCGCGCGACAGGTGTGGGCGATCCGCACCGCGATCTCGCCGCGGTTCGCGATCAGGAGCTTGCGGAAGAGCGGCGCCATGGCGAAGGGCGATTCTCCTACGATGCCCGCCGAGGCGCTCGCCCCCGGCAGCGGGACCCCGATTGTGACCCGTGTTCACTTTCTTCGGGAAATGTCGTATGGTCCGTGCTTTGCGACGGGAGGGATGCCCTGGCCACGCCCAAGCTCAGCCGCGAGGAAGCCGATCGGATCATCGACGCGCTCAGGCGCGGACCGGACCTCGACGACGAGGGCCTGCTGGCGACAGTGCTCCCGATCGTCAGGCTGCCCCGCGCACAGGTGAAGTCCGTGCTGCGACGCGAGAATGCGGCCGTCATCGGCCTGGTCGATCGCTCCACGCTGACCCTTGCGGCTCGCGCCCCGGCTTCGGGCGACGGCGCCTGGTGGCTGTACTACGACGTCAGGCCGACGAGCTGGCCCGAACTGGCCTGACCGTTCTCTCCTAGAATCGCCCTGCATGGGCGCTCCCGCCGATCCGCTCGCGAGTCCTACGTCGCCCCTCGGCGGGCCCGCCACGCGACAGCACGACCCGCAGCCCGGCGACCTGCTGGGACCCTACAGGCTGGTCGAAGTCATAGGCCATGGCGGGATGGGCGTCGTGTATCGAGCGGAACAGGCGGAGCCCATCCGCCGCACGGTGGCCGTCAAGCTCGTGCGGCTGGGCATGGACACGGACCGCGTGCTGCGTCGCTTCGAGGCCGAGCGCCAGACCCTGGCGCGCATGAACCATCCCGGGGTCGCGGGCGTGCTCGATGCCGGCGTTTCTCCCGAGGGCCGCTCGTACTTCGTGATGGAGCACGTGCCCGGCGTGCCGATCACGGAGTTCTGCGACGCGGAGGACCTCGACTACCGGCAGCGCCTCGAGCTGTTCGTGCGCGTGTGCCACGCCGCCCAGCACGCCCACCAGAAAGGCGTGATCCACCGCGACCTCAAGCCGTCGAACATCCTGGCCTTCACGCAGGACGGCGCGGCCGTGCCCAAGATCATCGACTTCGGCGTCGCGAAGGCCATGGACGAGCGGCTCTCGGGCGAGACGGCCCTGACCCGCGTCGGCGCCATCGTCGGCACGCCCGAGTACATGAGCCCCGAGCAGGCCGAGAGCGGCCTCGACGTCGACACGACCTCGGACATCTACTCGCTGGGCGTCATCCTCTACGAGCTCCTCACGGGCGCCCCCGTCCTCGACCCCGAGCGGCTGCGCGCCGCGAGCGCTTCGGACGTGCCGCGCCTGGTGCGCGAGAACGAGCCGCTGCGCCCCAGCCAGCGCCTCTCCACCCTGGGCGACAGCGGCCCGCAGGTCGCCCGCCACCGGCGCTCCGATCTCGCCGGGCTGCGGCGCGCCCTGGAGGGCGACCTCGACTGGATCGTGCTGAAGGCGATCGAAAAGGACCGCTCGCGCCGCTATGCCTCGACTTCGGAGCTGGCGGCCGACATCGAGCGCTACCTGCGCCAGGAGCCGGTGACGGCCCGGCCGCCAGGCGCCGCGTACCGGTTGCGGAAGTTCGTGGCGCGGCATCGCGTCGGGGTCGCCGCCGGCGTGCTGGTGGCCGTGTCTCTGGTGGCGGGCAGCGTCGCCGCGACGCTGGGCCTGTTGCGCGCGCGCCGCGCGGAAGCCGAGGCGCACAAGGCGCGCCTCGCCGCCGAAGCCTCGGCCGAGGAGGCCCGCGCCGTGAACCGCTTCTTCACCGAGGACGTGCTGTCGGCCGCGGATCCGCGCCGCAAGGGCAAGGACGTGAAGGTCGTGGACGCCCTGGCCGGCGCGCTGCAGGGCGTGGGCGCGGCCCGGCTCAGGCCCGAGATCGAGGGCGCGGTGCGCGACGCGGTCGGCTCGACCTACCACATCCTCGGCGAGCTGACGATCGCGCTCGAGCAGGCCGAGAAGGCCGTGGCCCTGCGCCGCCAGGGGCTGGGGCCCGAGCACCCCGAGACGCTGCGGGCCATGAGCCACCACTTCAGCTACCTCCAGGAGGCGGGGCGCCTCGACGAGGCGGAGCGCCTGGGCCGCGAGACGCTGGCGCTGCAGCGCCGCGTGCTGGGCGCCGAGAACATCGACACGCTCTCGACCCTGACCGACCTGGCCAGCGTCCTGTACTTCGCGGGCAAGGGCGAGGAGGCCGAGGCCATGGCACGCGAGTCCGTCGCCGCGCGCGCCAAGGTGCTGGGTCCCGAGCACCAGAGGACGCTGTTCGCCAAGAGCAACCTCGCGAACCTGTTGTCCGGCCGCGACAAGGTCGCGGAGGCGGCGGCCTTGGCGGCGGAGGTGCTGGCGGCGCAGCGCCGCACCCTGGGCCCCGAGCACTCGAACACGCTCTACACGCAGAAGAACCTCGCCGGCCTGCTGCAGGACCAGGGCAAACCCCAGGAGGCCGAGCCGCTCTACCGCGCGGCTCTCGAGGCGGGCCGCCGCATCTCGGGCGAGAACAGCCTGGACACCCTCGTGACCCGCAACGACTACGCGCTGCTGCTGCTCGATCTCGGGCGCACGGCCGAGGCCGAGGTGCTGATGCGCCAGGTGATCGCGGGCTCCGAGGCGACCCTGCCGCCCGGCAACCGCTTCACGCCGGGCTTCCACAGGAACCTCGGCCGCGTGCTCACGGCGGGCGGGAAGTTCGAGGAGGCGGGACGCTCCCTGCTCTACGCGAAGGCGCTGTTCGAGAGATCCGAGGGCGACCAGACCCGCAACCGCGAATCCGTCGAGCGGCGGCTCAAGGAACTGGCGGAGGCGCGAGCGAAGGCGCGGCGCTAGACCCGAAGACGTGGGCTCGGAACGTGTCCTGCCAGTTCTCGCGCAGGACGATCAGCCGTCCGGACGGAGTCACGAGGCGGCGCGAGGGGAAGCCCGCAACGTCGAAGAGTACCTCGACGTCGTCGTCGCCCATCGCCACCGGGAACGTGTAACCGTGCTTCTTCATGAAGGCCCGGACCGCGCTCTCCTGGTCGGCGCAGGCGACAGTGAGGACCGAGGCTCGCGTCGAAGCGCCGGCGAGCAGTTCCTTGTGGAGCGCCTCGATCTGCGGCATCTCCTCGACGCACGGGTCGCACCAGGTGCCCCAGAAGTCGAGGAGCACCCAGCGGCCACGCAGGGACGCCAGGCTGACGGCTTTGCCCTTGACGCCCGGCGCGTCGAATTCCGGCGCCTGCGGCAGGCGCGCCAGCTCCTGGTCCCAGAACTCCGCGAAGGGTTGTTTGGGCCGGAGCGCGGCGTGCATCGCCTTCAAGGGCGTCAGCCTGGAGGCGTCCTCGATGGCGACGCGAGCCGCGGTCGCGAGCGCTTCGTCTGGGGCGCCCGCCGCCGCGAGCGCCTCGGCCGACGCCCACTCCAGGTCGAGGGGCGCGCCGAAACACCGGCTTTCGTAGAAGGCCGAGCCCCTTTGAGTCCATGTCGGTGCGGCCGCCGCCGCGGCCACCAGTTCGCGGCGCAGACGCGCGGCATCCGCGCTCGTGGTCACTCCCAGAGCGTAGTGCGCATAGGCGAGCCGGTAGCGGTCCTCCGGACGCACCTCGTCATCGGAGATGGCCCGAAGCTCGCGAATCACACGCTCGCGCATCGAGGTCGCCCTCGCCACAGTTTCGGGAGCCTGTTCGAGGAGTGTCGCGAGCAGGAGGCGATACCGCGACATTTCGGCGGCGGGGGCACCGATACGATCGCTCTCTGCGGCCAGGGCGGCGAGCCGCTCGGGGTCAGCAGGCCCTCGCAGGGCACGAACCCAGAGCCTCAGTCCCGCTGTCGCCTCGGCGAGTCGCGGGAATCCCGGGTCGCCCAGGACGCCGAGCAGGCGTTCGTGGCCGTCGCCTTGGACCCGGAAGCTGATCTGAGGCGCGTACTCGAGGGCCAGCTCCTCGTGAAGCCAACGCGCAGCGCGACGCTCGAGCCAGCGTGCCTCACCCCCGATGGCTCGCCGCAACATGGGTAGGGCCGCCGCGGGATCCGACTCGTAGCGACGCCGCAGCCGGTTGCCGAAGTGGATGGGATCGTCGATCTGGAGGTCTGGCACTTTCGCGATCGTCGCCGCAGCCGCCTCGTCCTCGCCGGCCATCCCAAGGTACGTCGCCTTCAGCTCCAGGTAGGCCGGCCGCTCGCCGCAGCGCGCGTCATCCGCCCCGATCCGCTTGAGCAGCGCCTGACGAGCTTTCGGGGACTGTCCCGCCGCCAGGTAGCGCTTCATCTCTTGCTCGCAGCTCGCGCGGAGGGCCTTGACGTCGCAGCCCGACTCGGCGCCCGCGCCGACGGGCGCGAACCCGAGGGCCAAGGCGATCGCGGCTGCGGTCCGGGTCACGGCTACGGCATCCAGTCGGGCTTGCGCTTCTCCAGGAACGCGCGCAGGCCTTCCTGGCCCTCGGCCGAGACGCGGACGTCGGCGATCGCCTCCACGGTATAGCGCTGCACGTCCTCGACGCGCCGAAAGCTGACCTCTTCGATCAGCTCTTTCGCCTGGGCGATGGCCCGCGGGCCCGACTTCAGCAGCTCCTGGACGCGCGCCTCCACGACGGCGTCCAGGTCCTCGGCCGGCACCGCGGCGCGCACCAGGCCGATCTCCTGGGCCTTGACCGCCTCGAAGCGCTCGCCGGTCAGGAACAGCTCGCGCGCCGCCGACTCGCCGATCTTGCGGATCACGTAGGGCGAGATCACGGCCGGCAGGATGCCGAGCCGCACCTCGGTGAAGCCGAACTGCGTGCCCAGCGCGGCGACCGGGATGTCGGCCGCCGCCACCAGGCCGGCCCCGCCGCCCAGGGCGGCGCCGTGCACGCGGGCGATCACCGGCTTGGGCGACTCGTAGACCGTGAAGAACAGGTCGGCCATGGCCTGGGCCTCGCGCAGGTTCTCCTCGCGCGAGAACTCGGCCATCGCCTTCATCCACAGCAGGTCGGCGCCGGCGCAGAAGGCCTGGCCGCGGCCCCCGAGCACGATCACGCGCACGCTCTCGACCTCGTGGAGGTCGAAGATCGCGCGCCGCAGCTCCGTCACCATCAGGCCGTCGAAGGCGTTGCGCAGCTCGGGCCGGTTGAGCCAGACGCGGGCCACGGGCCCGTCGTGCTGAACCTCGAGGCGCTCGAAGTTCACGGCCGCCTCACATCCGGAACACGCCGAAGCGGGCGTCGGGAATCGGCGCGTTGAGCGCGGCCGAGATCCCGAGCGCCAGCACGTTGCGCGTCTCGCGCGGAGGGATGATCCCGTCGTCCCACAGCCGCGCCGTCGAGTAGTAGGGGCTGCCCTCTTCCTCGTACTTCGACAGGATCGGCGCCCGGATTGCCTCGACCTCCGCGGCCGACATCGGCTCGCCCTTCCTCTGGCGCTGCTCGATCTTCACCTGGGTCAAAACCGACGCGGCCTGCTCGCCGCCCATCACCGAGATGCGGGCGTTGGGCCACATCCAGAGCTGGCGCGGCTGGTAGGCGCGGCCGCACATGCCGTAGTTGCCGGCGCCGAAGCTGCCGCCGATCACCACGGTGAACTTGGGCACCGGCGCGTTGGCGACGGCGTGAACCATCTTGGCCCCGTCCTTGGCGATGCCCTTCTGCTCGTACTCCTTGCCTACGATGAAGCCCGTGATGTTCTGCAGGAACACCAGCGGGATCTTGCGCAGCGAGCACATCTCGATGAAGTGGGTGGCCTTCAAGGCGCTTTCCGAGAACAGCACGCCGCTATTGGCCAGGATGCCCACCGGCAGGCCCATGATGCGCGCGAAGCCCGTGACCAGCGTCGAGCCGTAGAGCGCCTTGAACTCGTCGAGGCGGCTCGCGTCCACGATGCGCGCGATCACCTCGTGGACGTCGTAGGCCTTGCGGTAGCTCTTCGGCACCACACCGCCCAGCTCCGCTGGGTCGTACGCCGGAGCCTCGGGCGCCGCGACGTCCCACGGGTACTGCTTGCGGGCGGTCAGGTTCGAGACCACGTCGCGCGCGATCTCGAAGGCGTGCTCCTCGTCCTGGGCCATGTGGTCGGCGACACCGCTGCTGCGGCAGTGGACGTCCGCACCGCCCAGCTCCTCGGCGCTGACCTCCTCGCCGGTGGCCGCCTTCACCAGGGGCGGGCCGCCCAGGAAGATGGTGCCGCGGTTCTTCACGATCACGGTCTCGTCGCTCATGGCCGGCACGTACGCGCCGCCCGCGGTGCACGAGCCCAGCACCACGCTGATCTGCGGGATGCCCGCCGCCGACAGGCGCGCCTCGTTGTAGAAGATGCGGCCGAAGTGGTCGCGATCGGGGAAGACCTCGGCCTGCAGCGGCAGGAAGGCGCCCCCCGAATCCACCAGGTACACGCAGGGCAGGTGGTTCTCGGCGGCGATCTCCTGGGCGCGCAGGTGCTTCTTCACCGTGAGCGGGAAGTAGGTGCCGCCCTTCACCGTCGCGTCGTTGGCGACCACCATCACTTCGCGCCCGCGAACGCGGCCGATGCCGGTCACGATGCCGGCCGAGGGGGCCGCGCCGTCGTACAGGCCATGGGCCGCCAGGGCGCCCACCTCGAGGAACGGGGTGCCGGGGTCGAGCAGGCGCTCGATGCGGTCGCGCACCGGCAGCTTGCCCTGCTCGCGGTGGCGCTCGAGGGCGTCCTTTCCCCCGCCCTGACGCGCCGCGTTGAGCCGCGCCTTCAGGTCGGCTTCCAGACCGTCCATGTGGGCGCGGTTCTCGGCGAACTCCGGCGAGCTCGGGGCGACGTGGCTTTCGATGACGGGCATGGGCGGGAGAGCGAAAGTATAAGCCGGAGCGGCCGCCTGTGGCCGAAGGTTCTCGAGCTGGTGCGCGTGTACGACGAGGAGGGTGTCGTGCTGCTCGTCGGGTCCGACCTGCCGAACCCGTGGATCGTCCCGGGCGCCGGCCTGCATCGCGAGA
>Ga0187893_10000094_pt1 | contig 187874 bp, 171 predicted proteins | sample MA1701074metaG_FD_139574 | JGI IMG/M metagenome (GOLD analysis project Ga0187893, IMG submission 139574) | White microbial mat communities from a basaltic lava cave in the Kipuka Kanohina Cave System on the Island of Hawaii, USA - MA170107-4 metaG ...
CCCGCGCGGGTCTTCCTGTACGAGCTTTACGACGACGACGCGTCGTTCGACGCCCACCTCCGGACGGAGCACTTCCTCGGCTTCGACCGGACGGTGAAGGACTGGATCGAGGAGAAGCGGGTCGAGCGGTGGCGCCTGGCGCCCCGCCCGGCGTGAGGAGGTCATCGACGAGATGGGCAGCTACGCGATCGCGGCCCTCCCGGGCGACGGGATCGGGCCCGAGGTGCTGCGCGCGGCGCTCCGCGTGACGCGGCGGGCGGCCGAGCTCTCGCCCGGCCTCGAGCTCCGGATCGAGGAGCACGAAGCGGGGGCCGCGCAGCACCGGAAGACCGGCCGCGCCCTCCCCCCCGAGGTCCTCGAAGCCTGCCTCGCGGCCGACGCGGTCCTCCTCGCCGCGATCGGGCTCCCCGACGTCCGCCGGCCCGACGGCACCGAGGTCCAGCCCGAGATGATGATCGGCCTCCGCCGCGCCCTCGGGCTCTACGCGGCCGTCCGGCCCGTCAGGCTCTTCCCCGGCGTCCCCTGCCCGCTCGCCGACCCGGGCAAGGGCATCGATCTCGTCATCCTCCGCGAGAACCTGGAGGGGCTCTTCGCCTCCTTCGACGCGGGGGCGGTGGTGGGCGACGAGGTGGCTACCGACACGATCGTGATCACCCGCGAGGGCACTCGGAAGGTCGTCGAGTTCGCCTTCCGCCTGGCCGAGCGCCGGAAGGGCCGGCCCCAGGACGGCCGGCGCAAGGTCACCTGCGTGGACAAGGCCAACGTCTTCCGGAGCTTCGCCTTCTTCCGGAAGGTCTTCTTCGAAGTGGCCCAGGGACACCCGGGGATCGAGGCCGACGCGGCCTACGTGGACGCGATGAGTCTCCACCTCGTCCAGAACCCCTCGGCCTGGGACGTCCTCGTCATGGAGAACCAGTTCGGGGACATCCTCTCGGACCTCGGCGCCGCGATCGTGGGCGGGCTCGGGCTCGCCCCCTCGGCCGAGATCGGCGACCGCCACGCGCTCTTCCAGCCCTCCCACGGGACCGCCCCGCAGCTCGCGGGGAAGGACGTGGCCAACCCCATGGCTACGATCCTCTCGGCCGCGATGATGCTGGAGTGGCTGGGGGAGCGCCACCGCGACCCGGCCGCCGCCGAAGCCGGGGCCCGCATCGAGAACGCCGTCCAGGCGGTGCTCGCCGCCCGGAACTGCCTCACGCCCGACCTCGGTGGGAAGGGCCGGACCTCCGAAGTGGCCGAAGCGGTCGTCGCCGCCCTCGGCGCGCGCGTCCCCGTCATGGAAGGGAGGAGATCATGAGACTCTTCGGAATCGCCGCGGCGCTCCTTCTCGGCGCCGCGCCCGGCCGCCCCGCGCCCTTCGAGGAGCGGGACGGCTTCCTCGTCGTCGAGGCCGAGGACTTCCACGAGCAGACGCTCGACGGGGTCCGCCGCTGGCACCGGACGGACGCGGCGCGGACGCCGGACGTCCGCCCCGACGGCGACCCGCCCCACGTGGAGGGCGCGGGCGGCGGGGCCTACCTCGAGGCCCTCCCCGACACGCGCCGCACCCACGACGATCCGCTCGTCAAGGGCGAGAACTTCTCCGACGAGCCCGGGAAGATGGCGGTGCTCTCGTACCGCGTGAAGTTCAACACCCCGGGGCGCTACTACGTCTGGGCCCGGATCTACTCGACGGGCACCGAGGACAACGGGATCCACGTCGGGATGGACGGGACCTGGCCCGAGAGCGGGCGCCGGATGCAGTGGACCGCCAAGAACGCCTGGACCTGGGGGAGCCGCCAGCGGACGGCCCAGAACCACGGCGGCGAGCCTTACAAGATCTGGCTCGACATCCCCGAGCCGGGCGAGCGGACGATTCAGTTCTCGATGCGCGAGGACGGGTTCGAGTTCGACAAGTGGCTCATGACCCTCGAGCGCCGGGAGCGGATCGAGGAGGCGGCCGACGGCGCGGTCGCGGTCTCCGGCGAGCTCAAGCAGTGGCACAAGGTGACGCTCACCCTGAACGGCCCCTTCGCCCGGGAGCGGGACGCGGACCCGAACCCCTTCACCGACCTCCGGATGACGGTCCGCTTCGTCCACGAGTCGGGTTCGCCGGACACCGCCGTCCCCGGCTACTTCGCGGCCGACGGGAAGGCCGGCGAGAGCTCGGCCGAGGAGGGGAACGCCTGGCGCGCCCACCTCTCGCCCGACAAGCCCGGGAAGTGGTCCTGGACGGTCTCGTTCGCCAAGGGCCGGCACGCCGCGCTCGACCCGGCGGCCCCGTCCGCGGCGCTCGCGCCGTTCGACGGGAAGAGCGGCTCGTTCGAGGTCGCGCCGTCCGACAAGACGGGCCGCGACCTGCGCGGGAAGGGCCGGCTCCGCTACGTCGGGAAGCACCACCTCCGCTTCGCCGGCTCCGGCGAGTACTTCCTCAAGATGGGCCCCGACGCTCCCGAGACCTTCCTCGCCTGCAAGGACTTCGACGGGACCTCGACGAACAAGATCGCGCTGAAGTCCTGGGAGCCCCACGTCCGCGACTGGAAGGAGGGCGACCCCTCCTGGAAGGGCGCGAAGGGGAAGGGCATCGTGGGCGCGCTCAACTACCTGGCCGGGAAGGGCTGCAACGTCTTCTCGTTCCTCCCCTACAACGCCGGGGGCGACGGCGACAACGTCTGGCCCTTCGTCGCCCGCGACGCAAAGTTCCACTACGACTGCTCGAAGCTCGACCAGTGGGGCGTCCTCTTCGACCACGCCCAGGCCCTCGGCCTCTACCTCCACTTCAAGCTCCAGGAGACCGAGAACGACGACCACCGCCACGGGAAGAAGAACGAGCCGGGGAACGTCCCCGCCTCGCTCGACGGGGGCGACCTCGGCCCCGAGCGGAGGCTCTACCTCCGCGAGCTCGTCGCCCGCTTCGGCCACGCCCTCGCCCTCAACTGGAACCTGGGCGAGGAGAACACCCAGACGCCCGAGCAGCAGCGGGCGATGGCGAAGTACATCCTCGACGTCGACCCCTACGACCACCTGATCGTGGTCCACACGTTCCCGAACGAGCAGGACAAGGTCTACCCGCCGCTCCTGGGCGAGGGGTCCGTCCTCACGGGCGCCTCGCTCCAGAACGCCTGGAACGAGGTCCACCGCCGGACCCTCCAGTGGGTGGCCGCCTCCGCGAAGGCGGGGAAGCCCTGGGTCGTGGCCAACGACGAGCAGGGCTCGGCGGACACGGGCGTCCCGCCCGACCCCGGCTTCCAGGGCTGGGACGGGAAGGACAAGAAGGGGAAGGTCGTCCAGACGCTCCACGACATCCGGAAGCGCACCCTCTGGGGGAACCTCATGGCCGGCGGCGCGGGCGTGGAGTACTACTTCGGCTACTCGCTCCCCGAGAACGACCTCCTCCTCGAGGACTTCCGGAGCCGGGAGAAGACCTGGGACTACGGGCGGATCGCGATCACGTTCTTCAAGGACCACGGGATCCCGTTCTGGGAGATGCGGAACGAGAACGCCCGGGTCGGGAACGAGAAGAACGCGGACGTGCGCTACTGCCTGGCGAAGCCCGGCGAGCTCTACCTCGTCTATCTCCTCGAGGGCGGGGCGGCGGAGCTCGACCTCTCGGGCCAGGAGGGCTCGTTCAAGGTCGCGTGGTTCGACCCCCGCGGGGGCGGCCCGCTCCGCGAGGGCTCCGTCCGGGAAGTCCGGGGCGGAGGGACCGTCTCGCTCGGCCCGCCGCCGGCCGACGCCGGGGAGGACTGGCTCGTCGTCGTCCGGAAGTAGCCGATGCTCGCCGTCCTCGTCCTCGTCCTGGCGCCGCAGGAGCCGCCCAAGCCCGGCCCCGCGCGCTACGCGGAGATGGACCACGGCCCGTTCTTCACGGGGACGATCGACTCGGGATTCCCGTCGAAGAAGAGCCTGGTCCTGAAGGGCCTCGTCCTCCGGCTCGACCGCGAGAGCGGCGCGGCCGCGTGTTTCGACCTCGAGCTTCTCAAGGTCGCCTCTGCCTGGACCGGCGGCTTCCTCTCCTTCCCGGCCGGGCGCGACGGGATCGAGGGCCAGCCCGCGGCGGCCGGGGCGGTCCAGTTCGGCGCGCCGCCTGACCGCCTGGGCTGGGCCTCGGCGGCGGGGGACTTCCGCGACCCGCGCGCCCTCCCCTACGGGCCGCTCCCCGAGGGCCACGCCCGCTGGCGGGGCCTCGCGCTCCACGGCGAGCGGGCCATCCTCCGCTACGACGCGGCGGGCGCGGAAGTCCGCGAGGTCCTGGGCTACGAGACGTCGTTCTTCACGCGCACCCTCGAGCTCGGGCCCTCCCCCCGGGAGGCTCGCCTCCTCCTCGCAGAGGGCGAAAGCGCGCGGAGGGTCGAGCGGATGCTCGTCCTCGATCGCGGCGCCGTCGTCACGGCCGCGGCGCTCCTCTCGGGGCCGGAGGGCGCCCTGCTCGAGACGCGTGACGCACGGGCCGAGCTCGTCCTCCCGGCGCGAAAGGAGACGGCGCGAGTCAAGCTCGCTTTCTGGACGGGGCCGCCGGAGGGCCTCGAGGCCTTCGCCCGGGCGGCCAAGGCGTCCCCTCCCCCGGAGGATCTCGCGGCTCTCGAGCGGGGCGGCGGCGGGCCGCGCTGGCCCGAGGCGGTCGAGCTCGAGGGGAAGCTCGGCGAGGGCGACGGCGCCTACGTCGTCGACACCCTTCCCGTCCCCTTCCAGAACCCCTGGAAGTCGTACATGAGGCTCTCGGCCTTCGACTTCTTCCCGAACGGCCGCTCGGCCGCCGTGGCCACGTTCGACGGGGACGTCTGGATCGTCTCGGGGATCGACGCGGAGCTCAAGCGTGTCCGCTGGAAGCGCTTCGCGACGGGGCTCTTCCAGCCGCTCGGGATCCGCATCGTGGACGAAACGATGTTCGTCACCTGCCGCGACCAGCTTACGCGGCTCCGGGACCGGGACGGCGACGGCGAGGCCGACCTTTACGAGTGCGTGAACAACGACGTCCAGATCGGCCCCAACTTCCACGAGTTCGGGATGGACCTCGAGACCGACCGCGAGGGCTGGTTCTACTTCGGGAAGTCCGCCTCCTGGCCGCCGAAGGTGGTGACCCCGCACGAGGGAACCATCCTCCGCGTCTCGCCGGACGGGAAGCGCTTCGAGGTCTTCGCGACCGGGGTGCGGAACCCGAACGGCCTGGCGTTCTCGCCCTCGGGCGAGCTCTGGATCACGGACAACGAGGGCCACTGGACGCCCACGTGCTGGCTCGGCCCGGCCCGGAAGGGGCAGTACCTGATGACCCTCCTCACCGCGCACCGCGAGCAGGCCGAGGAGGAGTACACGAAGCCGCTCTGCTGGATCCCGCGCGACATCGACAACTCGACGGGCGACCTCGTCTGGGCGCCGGCCGAGGGCTGGGGCCCGCTCGGGGGGAGCCTCCTCGTCCTCTCCTACGGGACCTGCTCGCTCTTCCGGGTCCTTCGGGACGGGGAGCAGGGGAGCCTGGTCCGGCTCCCCCTCGAGTTCGAGAGCGGCCTGATCCGCGCGCGCTTCAACCCGGGAGACGGGCAGCTCTACGTGGCCGGTCTCCGGGCCTGACAGACGCGCGCCGCGCGGGAGGGTTGCTTCCAGCGCGTGCGGTCCACGGGAACGCCGCTTCGGACCGCGACCGCGCTCCGGGCCCGGTCCGGGCGCCTCGAGCTCGACTTCTCTGTCCCCCTCTCCCCCGAAGCGGCCGACCCCTCGCTCGTGGCGGTCCACCGCTGGAACTGGGTGCGGAGCGCGAAGTACGGCTCCCCCGAGTTCTCGGTCAAGGACCCGAAGAAGCAGGGCCGGGACCCCGTCGACGTGCCCGCCGCGCGGCTTTCGGAGGACGGGCGCACGCTCGTCCTCGAGGTCCCCGACCTCGCCCCCGTCATGGGGCTCCGGGTCCGCCTCCGCCTCCCCGCGCGGGACGGCGGCACGGTGTCGGAGGACGTCCATGCGACGATCCATCGGCTGGGCGATTGAGGGGGATCCTGCAGGGAGTTGAGACGGGGCCGAAGGAGCGCGATTGGACTCGGGATCGCATGAGACGCCGCTCATGCCTCGGGCACCGGCCCGCCTCCCTTCCAGCCTTCCGGCTCGCGCGCGCCATGCCACACTGAGAGCACGAGGAGATCGTCTGCCCGGATCGCGTACATCACCCAGTACCCGCAACGGCGGACCAACCCTCTAAGAACCTCGCCGTCCTCGACGCCGGGGACGCGCGGGAAGGCCTGCGGATAATCCGCGGCGACGTCCAGGATCGCTTCCACGTCATCGACGAACGGAACGCCGGTGCCGGTCCTGGCGTTCTCGAGGTAGGTCGCGGCTTCCTGGAGCTAAGATGCAGCGTGGGTGGTCCACCGGACGGCCCGGGTCATTTCGCGAGGGCGTGGCGGATTCGGGCGTAGACTTCGGCGGCTTCGAGGATCGGCTCCGTCCGGGCGCTCGGGCGTCCGCTTTCAATCTCCCGCTGGAGGGCCGCCACATCCTCGGTCGTTTCAAGGTCGGCTTCGATGAACGGTGCGACCCGGGCGAAGTCCGCTTCGGGGAGCTCCTTCAGCTTGCGGATCAGGTCTTCTCTCGTCACTCGCCCATTATCCTCCGCTGACCCTCATGGATCAAGGACCTGGATGGCCGAAGCGGTCTCGTGCGCCCGGATGGGGACCTCACGCCGGAGCCTCATCGCCCCCCCTGCCGGAGGATCCACTCCGAGACCGCCTCGAGCGCGGCGGGGGCGAAGGTCTCCTCGATCTCGCCGTACTCGGAGGGGCTCCCGGTCCTCGCGGTCTGGAAGAGGTGGTTCAGGCCCGGGAGCTCGCGGACCTCGACGCGCGCGTTCCCGCCCGCGCGCAGGGCCTTCTCGATCTCGGGGAGGTTCTGCTTCGGGTCCACCTGGAGGTCCTTCTCGCCGCAGAGGGCGAGGACGGGGCAGGCGACCTTCGAGAGGACGGGGCGGGGGTCGTGGGCGAGGAAGAAGCGGAACCAGGGGGTCGTCGTCGCGGCGGCCTGGCGGTCGGCCTGGGCCTCGGAGCCGGGGGGAAGCGATTCCCTCAGGATCCCGGCGACCTCGCGGCGGGCGGCGTCGGGGTCGGCGGCCCCGCGGATCGCCTTGAAGATGCGCTCCTGGGTCCGGCGGTTGGCGCGGACGGCCTCGTCGCCCTGGCCGGCCGCGCGGTTGATGAGCTCGGCCTGGCGGAGGAGGATCGCCTCGCCCGGGACGCCGGGGCCGGCGAGGAGGACGAGGAAGGCGAGCTTGGGGTCGACCGCCGCGACGAGCGGGCCCACGAGCCCGCCCTCGCTGTGGCCCGCGATCCCGACGCGGGCGGGGTCGACGCCCTCCTGGCCGCGGAGCCAGGCCACGGCGGCTGCGGTGTCGCGGGCGAAGTCCTCGGTGGTGGCGGAGGCGAAGTCGCCGGTCGACTTCCCGAAGCCGCGGTCGTCGGTCCGGAGGACGGCGATCCCCTTCCGGGTCAGGTGGTCGGCGAGGACGAGGAAGGGCTTGTGGCCCATGAGGGACTCGTCGCGGTCCTGGGGGCCCGAGCCGCTGACCAGGACGACGGCCGGATGGGGACCCTTCCCCTCGGGCACCGTAAGGGTCCCCGAGAGGCGGACGCCCGGGACGCTCTCGAAGGACGCGTCGCGGACCGCGTACGGGAAGGGCGGCCTGGGCATCTGCGGCCGCTTCGCCTCGAGCGCGAGGTCGGAGGTCTTCTCGAGGGCGAGCGGGAACTCGAGGCCCGCCTGTCGGAACCTGCCCTCGAGGCGCTTGCCCCCCTCGGCGAGCTTTCCCTCGAAGCGGAACCCGGCCGGCTTGAACTCGAAGCGGAGCTCGCCGCCCTTCCACGAGAAAGGGTCGAGGGCGAGACCCAGGGCCCCCTGGCCGGGCACGTCCACCGCGCCCTTCAGCGCGCCGTCGGCCTCCTTCCGGACCTTGAGGACGAGGCGGATCTTCTGCGGGCCGGCCTCGAGGGTCCCCTCCCAGGTGCCGAGCGGCTCGGCGGCCTGGAGGAGGAGGGACGCGAGGAGCGCGGTCATCGGGCACCCCATACGGACGCGACGCCCGATTCTAAGTCAGGCTCCGTCAGCTCGCAACGACGAACGTAGGGAGATCCGGTGATGCGTGTAGATCGGGTGACATCGTCTACGCCGGAAGGGATGAGCGCACGCCTCGGAGATACCTCCGGAGGTTCCCATCGCCCGATCCCCACCCATCGCCGGATCACCTTACGTTCTTCAAGCCGTCGCTTCGCGCGCTCGTTGGACGGACGCAGCGCGGCCGCCCGCGGATACAATCCGGAGAAGCCATGAAGGACGGGTTCCGGGTCTTCGACACGCACACGCACGTGGGCCAGGCCCGACACAGCGGGCGGCGCTACTCGGCGGACGAGCTCCTCCGCGACATGGACCGCTTCGGCGTGGACCGCTCGGTGGTGATCCCCTTCCCCGTGCTCGAGGACCACCGCGCCGCGCACGAGGAGATCGGCCGGGCGGTGAAGGCCCACCCGGACCGACTGGTCGGGGCGGCCTGCCCGCCGGTCTTCATCCCGGAGCGGGACTTCCGGGACGAGGTGCGGCGCTGCCGGGAGACCTGGGGCTTCCGCGCGCTCAAGTTCCAGCCCCAGTACCACGGCCTGAACCCCGTCTCCGCGCGGAGCGACTTCCTCTTCGAGTCGGCGCGCGAGAACCGGATGGCGGTGATCGCGCACACCGGCAACGGGGCCCCCTTCGCCCTCCCCTCGCTCTTCATCGCGCCGGCCCGGAAGTTCCCGGAGCTCCCGATCATCCTGGGCCACGCGGGAGGGAGCCTTTACTATCTCGAGGCGATCGTGGCGGCCGGGGTCTGCCCGAACGTGCTGGTGGAGCTTTCGCTCCTCGCGCCGCACCAAGTGCTCGAGGTCCTGGCCCACGTCCCTTCGAGCCGCCTCATGGCGGGCTCGGACCTGCCCGAGAGCCTGGACGCGGAGCTCGGGAAGATCGTGGGGCTCCGCGCGCCGGAAGAGGCGCGGCGGGACATCCTCTGGAACACGGCGGCGCGGATCTTCGGGGGCGGGGCGTGAGGGCGCCCGTCGCGGCGCTCCTCCTCCTCGGCTCCTGCGCCCAGGCGCCCCCGGCCGTCTATCCGGGCGAGGCCTGGGCGGAGGCGAGCCCGGAGTCGCAGGGGATCGACTCCGCGAAGCTCCGCGAGGCCCTCGACTGGCTGGCGACGAACACGGGCGCGAACGGGACGAGCGAGACGGTCGTGGTCCGGCGCGGCTTCCTCGTCTGGAAGGGCGCGAACGTGGACCGGAAGCACTCGGTCTGGTCCTGCACCAAGAGCCTGACGAGCACCGCCTTCGGGCTCCTCGAGGCGGACGGGAAGGTCACGCTCGACACGCCGGCGAAGGATCTCCTCCCGCACCTGGCCGCCGCATACGGCGAGGTCCGGCTCCGCCACTTCCTGACCATGACGTCGGGCTACGACGGGGAGGGCGGGTCCTACGACAAGCACGAGGGGGCCGCCGACGCGAACGCCCTCGTCCCGCCGAGCCCGCCCTTCTTCCCGCCCGGGACGCGCTTCCGTTACTGGGACGAGGCGATGATGCAGTTCGGGAGCGCGCTCACGAAGGCCGCGGGCGAGCCGCTCCCCGACTTCATGAAGCGCCGCGTCTTCGACCCGATCGGGATGAAGTCCTGGACGTGGGCCCCGGCGGGCGCGGTGCCGAACTGGACGGGCGGGTTCCACACGACCGCGCGGGACCTCGCCCGCTTCGGCCTCCTCTTCCTCCGGGGGGGCCTCTGGGACGGCCGGCGGATCGTCCCCGCCGACTGGGTGGAGCGGGCCACCTCGATCCAGGTCCCCGCCTCGCTCCCCCGCGACCCGATCAGCCCCCGCCAGGAGGGGCCCGGGGTCTACGGCTTCAACTGGTGGGTGAACGGCCTCCGGCCCGACGGCGCGCGCCACTGGCCCGGGGCGCCCCCGGGCGCGTTCGCCGCGGTGGGCCACAACAACAACCGCTGCTTCGTCGTCCCCGAATGGGACCTCGTCCTCGTCCGGACGGGCACCGACGGCAACGTCGACCGGACCGTCTGGGGGGCCTTCCTCGCGAAGCTCGGCGCCGCCCTTCCCTCCAGATAGTTTGTATACAAAATATTTGGCTTGACCCGCCGCCCCGTTTCTGCTAGGATGGGAGCGTGGTGGAGGGCGACCGCCGCTCCGCCGATATCCGAAAAAACCCGCCCGGTCCCGGGGACCGGGCCCAATCCCGAGGAGGTCGTGATGACGACGAGAATGATCCCCGTGACGAACGGCCGACGGGCGATAGCCCGGCGCGTCGGCGGCCTGCCGACGTTCGGCTGGGGCCTGCTGGGCTCCGAGTGGGACCAGTGGCTCAACCACCTGATCGAGGAACCGTGGACCGCGTTCACCGAGGGCGGCCCGGCGCTGTCCATCAGCGCCCCGGCGCTCAAGCTCTCGGAGCGGGACGACGAGTACGTCGTCCGGGCCGACGTGCCCGGCGTGGCTCCCGAGGACCTGAAGGTGGAGGTCGAGGGCGGCCGGCTGACCGTGTGCGGCGAGGTCCGGCACGAGTCCGAGACGCGGATCGACGGCGGCGTCCGCAAGGAGAAGGCCGTCGACACGTTCCAGCGCTCGGTGACGCTGCCGGGTCCGGTGAACCCGGACGAGGTCGTCGCGGAGTGCGCCGACGGCGTGCTGACCGTGACTCTCCCCCGGCGGATCGACGACGCGCCCAAGAAGAAGGTCGAAGTCCGGAGGAAAAAGCAGTAGGTCCTCCGGGACCGGCAGTACGGCCCCCGCCCCCCCGGGCGGGGGCCTTTTTTTACTTCACGCGGCCGGGCTCGCGGGCCCCCGAGGGCGCCCGCCCCGTGGCCTGGTCGCCGAGGTCCTTCCGCATGGTCTCGGCCAGCGCCTCGATCTTCCGGACCACCTCGGGGTAGCGGTCCTTCACGTCGACCGTCTCCCCGACATCCGTCTCGAGGTCGAAGAGGGCGGGCCCGATCCGGGCCTGCTCGTACTTCTCCGGCTTCCCGCCCGTCCCGCCCTTCCGGCCGGCGAGCGTCCCGTAGCCGTGCGGGAAGTGGAGCTTCCAGCGGCCCCAGCGGACGGCGTGGAGCTCCCTCCCGTAGTAGAAGTAGAGCGCCTCGTGGGGCGAGCGCGCCCCGGGCTCGGAGAAGAGGAGGGGGCGGATGTCCCGGCCGTCGATCCGGTGCTCGGGCAGCTTCGCCCCGATCAGCCCCGCGACCGTGGGGAGGATGTCGATCGTCATGGCCGGCTCGCGGCAGACCGAGCCCGCCGGGATCCGCCCGGGCCACCAGAAGAGGGTCGGCTCGCGGCAGCCGCCGTCGAACATGGTCCCCTTCCCCTCCCGGAGCGGCCCCGCCGAGCCCGCGTGGTCGCCGTAGCTCAGCCAGGGCCCGTTGTCCGACGTGAAGACGACGAGCGTGTCCTGCTCGAGGCCGTGCCTGCGGAGCGCGTCCAGGATCCGACCGACGGACCAGTCCACCTCCATCACCACGTCTCCGTAGAGCCCCGCCCCGCTCTTCCCGCGGAACTTGTCCGAGACGTAGAGCGGGACGTGGACCATGCTGTGCGGGACATAGAGGAAGAACGGGCGCTCGCGGTTCTTCTCGATGAAGCCGACGGCGCGCTCCGTGTACCAGGTCGTGAGCTGCTCCTGCTCCTTGTCCGTCACCTTGGGGTTGACGACCTCGTTCTTGTCGATCAGCGGGAGGTCGGGGAAGTGCTTCGCGGTGGGATGGAAGGGCCACATGTCGTTCGAGTAGGGAAGGCCGAAGTAGTCGTCGAAGCCGTGCTGGAGGGGGAGGAACTGCCGGGCGTCGCCCAGGTGCCACTTCCCGTAGACGGCCGTCGCGTAGCCCTTCTGCTTGCAGAGCTCGCCGAGCGTCGTCTCGCCGTCGGAAATGCCCGTCTTCGCCCCGGGCCCGAGCGCGCCCAGGATCCCGACCCGGACGTTGTAGCAGCCCGTCATGAGCGCGGCGCGCGAGGCCGAGCAGACGGCCTGGGCGACGTAGAAGTCCGTGAAGCGCATGCCCTCCCGGGCCATCCGGTCGAGGTGGGGCGTGGGGTACGCCTTCGCGCCGAAGGGGCCGATGTCGGCGTAGCCCATGTCGTCCATGAAGATGACGACCACGTTGGGCGGCCGCTCCGCCCGCCGCGCGGGCGCGGCGCCGCAGGCCGCGAGGAGGGCGAGCGCGGGGAGGGTCAGGAGGCGCACACGTATCTAACGCGACGGCCCGTCCGGGGTTGCGCTTGACAGGGTCCGCTTCCCTTTCGAGACTGGCCCGATGCGCGTCTCCCGCCGGCTCGAGGCCGTCCAGTCCCCCATCATCCCGGTGATCGGCGACCTGATCCGCGCCACGCCCGGCACGATCTCGCTCGGCCAGGGCGTGGTCTACTACGGGCCGCCCCGGGAGGCGACCGACGCGATCCCCGGGTTCCTGGCCGACCCCTCGAACCACCGCTACAAGCCCGTCGAGGGGATCCCCGCGCTCGTCGAGGCGCTCGCGGCGAAGCTCAAGTCCGAGAACGGGGTCGCCGTCGGGCCCGCGAGCCGGATCGTGGTGACGGCCGGCGGGAACATGGCCTTCCTGAACGCGGTCCTGGCGATCGCGGACGCCGGCGACGAGGTCATCCTCCCCGTCCCGTACTACTTCAACCACGAGATGGCGCTCGTGATGACGGACGTCCGGCCGATCCTGGTCCCCACGGACGACTCCTACCAGCTCCGGCCGGACGCCCTCCGGGCCGCGGTCACGCCGCGCACGCGGGCGATCGTGACGGTCTCGCCCAACAACCCGACGGGGGCCGTCTACCCCGAGGCCGCGCTCCGGGAAGTGAACGCGCTCTGCCGGGAGCGGGGGATCTACCACATGCACGACGAGGCGTACGAGTACTTCACGTACGGCGGGGCCCGCGCCTTCTCGCCGGGCTCGATCCCGGGGAGCGAGGCCCACACGATCTCGCTCTATTCGCTCTCCAAGGCCTACGGGTTCGCGAGCTGGCGGATCGGCTGGATGGTCGTCCCCGAGGGCCTCTTCGAGGCGGTCCGGAAGATCCAGGACACGAACGTGATCTGCCCGCCCGTCGTCTCTCAGTTCGCGGCGCTCGGGGCGCTCCGGGCCGGGCCCGCCTACTGCCGGGAGAAGCTCCGCCCGATCGAGGAGGTCCGGGAGGCCGCGCTCCGGGAGCTCGCCTCGATCGCCGACGTCTGCGAGGTCCCTCCTGCCGACGGCGCCTTCTACTTCCTCCTCCGGCTCCGGAGCCGGCTCGCCCCGCTCGAGATCGCCTCGCGCCTGGTCCGCGAGCACCGGGTGGCCGCCATCCCGGGCACCGCTTTCGGCGTCCACGACCGCTGCACGCTCCGCGTGGCCTACGGCGCGCTCGGGAAGGAGACCGCCGTCGAGGGACTGGGCCGCCTCGTCGGCGGCCTCCGCGCCCTCCTCTCGCCGTAGGGGGAGCGGGGGAGGCCGGGAGAGCGGGCGAGGGGGCCGGGCCGTCCTCTCCTCTCGCCGGCTCTCCCCTCCTCACCTGCTCTCCTTCAAGTTTTCCTTGAGCCCCCGCCCCGCTCCGGAGATCATGTCCCCGGGCCGAGCCGCAGGGGGTGACTGCGATCATGGCGAGCCCGGGGCAGGGATCGAGGCGCGAGGGGCGGGGCCGCTTCATCCATTCCGACCCGAACGCGCCCGAGCCCGAGGGCCCCGCGCCGCGTCCCGCCCCCTCCCGGCCCGCCCCCGTCCTCTCCACGTCGAAGCCCAAGTCGACCCGGCGGAACGCCGCCGCCAAGGAGACCGGCCGGGTGCCCCGCGCGGGCTACGCCGGCCCGAAGAAGAAGGACAACACCCTCCTCATCGTGGGAGCCGCGGGCGGGGGACTGCTCCTCCTCATCGTCATCATCGCCGCCGCCGCCTCGTCGGGGAGCAAGCCCCGGCCCGTCGAGAGGAAGCAGGCGGAGGAGGCGCCCGTCGCCGAGGAGAAGTCCACCGTCACGAAGCAGGACACGGGCCCGATCACCTTCGCCTGCGCCGGAAGCGGCGGGCAGCACCCGGAAAAGGAGTCGTCCCTCACCCGCTGCCCGAAGTGCAACGCCCGGAGCCGCTTCTTCTGGGACTACGCGGCCAACAAGTTCAGCTGCTTCGACTGCAAGGCGCTCCTCGAGAAGGCCGACGTCCGCTGCCCCGACTGCGGCGGGACGCCCAACCGCGATCCCTACATCAAGCACCGGCCGGGGTAACGGAAAGCGTCTCGGAGCTCGAAGCTCGCATCCCGGGGAGGGGAGGAAGTCCTTCCCGAGCCTACTGCACCCGCGCGGCGAGGAGTTCGAGCTCCGTCACCACCGCGCGGGGGTGCAGCTTCGCGACCGCCAGCACCGCGTCGGCCACGTCGGAAGGCTTCAGGATCTGGGCCAGGATCTCGGGCGGCGGCGGCTGGGGGCGCTTCATGAGGAGCTCGGTGTCGCACATCCCGGGGCAGATGAGCGTGGTCCGGATCCCGTGCTTCCGCTCCTCGAGGCGGGTCGCCAGCGAGAGGCCGGCCAGCCCCCGCTTGGCCGCCTGGTAGGCCGCGCCCGAGACGGCGTCCGCCGCGTTCGCCGCGACGCTCGAGATGTAGACGATCAGGCCGCCCCCGGCCTCGCGCATCGGGCCCAGCGCCGCCTTCGTGCAGTTGAACGCCCCCGTGAGATTGACCGCGATCATCTCGTCCCAGGTCTCGGGCGTGAGGACGGACATCGCCCGCTCCTTGATGTTCAGCCCCGCGCAGTAGACGAGGAGGTCGATCCTCCCGGCCGCGGCGACGAGGGCGTCCACCTCGGCCCGCTTCGTCGCGTCCGCGACCCGCGTCCGGATCCCGTCCTTCTCGAGCGAGGCGAGCGCGTCCTTCCGGCGGGCCGAGGCGAGGACCTTCATCCCCTCCCGCGAGAGGGCGAGCGCGGTCTCGCGCCCCATGCCGCTCGAGGCCCCCACCACGAGCGCCGACTGGCCCTGGATCGAGATCGTCATCCCGCCCACCCTACCAAAGCGCGGGCCGAAAGACGCCGATTGGCCGCCCGACCGGGGGGGGCCGTCGCGGGGAGAGGAGGTTGCATTTTTTTCCACACGTCCTCGCCAGCGGCCGGTGTCCCGTATATACTCAGTCAGGATTTCACGGACGAGGAGGGTCTCGATGAGGAATATCGCCGTCTGCGCGGTCGTCGTCCTGGCGTTCGCCGGGGCCGCCGCGGCCGCCCCCGCGGGGGGCGTGGCCTGGGAGAAGCCCGAGGTGGCCCTCGCGAAGGCGCAGGCCACGGGGATGGCGGTCGTCTACTATTTCACCCAGAACGCGGCGGCCAAGGACGGGGCCACCTGAGCGGCCGGCGCCTGAGAGAAGTCTCTCGCGGCGGCGAACGGTGCGTTCGCCTCGGACGAAACGGCCAAGAAGACGGGATTCATCTACGTCAAGGGCACCCAGAAGCTCGCCAACCAGTACCAGGTCAAGGGATCGCCGATCGCCCTGGTCGTCGACCCGGACGGCGAGGAGCTCGTCCGCGTCCCGCTCGCCACGGGCGGCTCGGCGCTGGGCGCCGCGCTCGACAAGGCCTCCGAGAAGTACGCGAACAAGGAGATCTCCTGGGCCTCCGACGTGCCCGGACCGGCCTCCGAGAAGAAGCTCCTCGTCGTGGGCTTCGACGACGAGAAGGGCGAGTCGCTCAAGCTCCTCGAGGACCGGCGGATCGCGAAGTACCACGGCCGGATGACCTTCGTTAAGATCGCCTACGAGAAGGGCGGCGAGGCGGCCAAGAAGTGGGGCGTCTCCTCGGTCCCGAGCGTCTACCTCTGCGACGGGACGAAGGAGAACCCCGAGAAGAACGTGCTCGAGAAGCTCGCGGGGAAGAAGAACGAAGCGGCGATCAAGGCCGCCGTCCAGCGGGCCCTCCTCAAGCTCGACGCCCGGAAGTAGCCGACCGGACTCCATGAATCCCCCCGGCCCCCCGGCCGGGGGGATTTTTTTCTACTCCCGCTTCTCGGGCTCGGGATCGACGACCGGCTTCCGGTCGCCCTGGATGGCGGCGACCCGGCGCGAGACGGCGGCCACGTCGTGGGCGGTCCCGAGGAGCTCGACCTCGATCGAGGCCGACCAGGCTGCGCCGGGGCCGAGCTTCGGGACGCGGCCGTGCCGGCGCTCGTTCTTCCGGTTCGAGGGGAAGCTCGTCCCGGGCTCGAGGCCCGTCACGTAGCCGTCCTCGACGGCCGCCGTGTTCTTCCAGAGGGTGAAGTACGGGAGCTCCTTCAGGGACCAGGCCATCGAGCAGCCCCGGTCGCCCGCGCGGTTGCGGAGGAGGGCGGTCGTCCGGCCGTCCTTCCCGGCGAGGGGCCGGACCTGGTAGACCTGCTCGACGAAGCCCGCGACGGGCCCCGCGTACTCGGTCCAGGCCGCCTGTCCCTCGGCCGCCCGCTTGTTGAACGGGGTCACGCGCTCGACGGGGATCTCGACCCGCGCCCCGGCCTCGAGGAGGGGCGCCCCGAAGTTCGCGTGGTAGATCACCTGGAACTCCTGCTCCTGGGCGCCGCGGTTCGTGACCAGGTCCGAGATCCGGAACGTCGTCGCGCCCGGGTCGGCGGCGATCTCGGTCCGGAGCTCGAGCTTGGGCCCGTAGAACATCCGCTCGTCGACCCGGCCGCGGAGGCGGATCGTGCGGGGCGGCTTGCGGTCGACGAAGAGCGCGACCTCGCTCGCCGGGAGGTTGGCGATCTTCCCGTGGAGCGTCAGGTCCATCGTCGCCTCCTCCCCCACGTTGTTCGTGAACGTGTCGGTCCCGGGATGGCCGCTCCACTCGAGGCCGCAGCGGCACATCCACTCGTTGAAGCCGTCGAGCCAGCCCAGGCCGCCCCGCGCCCCGAGGTTCACGAACTTGGGGTGGACGACCTCCTTGACGGGGGAGTCCCAGGCGAGGCGGACCCCCGCGCCCGAGACGGCCAGGATTCCCATCCCGCGCGTCGGCGAGACCACGATCCTCATCCGGCCCGTGTCGATCGTGACGATCTCGACCCCCTCCTGCTTCCCGCCCGAGAGGGTCTCCTTGGTCACGGACCACTCGACGGGCCCACCCGGCGTGGCCTCCCTCCCGGAGACCCGGGCGGCCGGGCCGTCCAGGGCGTGGCGCTGGGCGTCCTGGAGCCCGAGGGCGAGGAGCGCGACGGCAAGGTCGCTCATGGCTTCCACTCCTTCCAGAACCGCAGGGCGTCGATCCCCGGCAGAACGATGATCCGATCCCGCTCCACGACGATCAGGATCGGCGTCATTTCACGTTCCCCCGAGGGCCGAGCGTCCAGGCGCTCGGGTGAGGCTCGAGGCCGATCCGGGGATAGTACGACTCCGCCTTGGGCGCGGAAAGCAGGACGATCCGCGCCTCCCCGCCCGCCTCCTGGGTCCGGCGGATCAGCTCGCGGCCGATCCCGCGGCGCTGGTGCGAGGCGCGGACGGCGAGGTCGGACAGGTAGGTCGCGTAGGCGAAGTCCGAGATCGAGCGCGCGATCCCGACCAGGAGCTCCCCGTCCCAGGCCGTGATCACGAGGTTCGCGTTCCGGATCATGGCCTCCATCCGCGGGCGGTCGTCGAGGGGGCGCCGCTCGCCGAGGGTCGAGGCGCGGTAGAGGTCGAGGGCCTGGTCGAGGTCGATCGCGTTCCCCCGGCGGTACTCGATCACGGGGCGGCCTCGTGGAAGCGCTCGGGGGGGAGGCCCCGGCGGAGGGGGGCGGAGTCCATGCCGTGGGCCAGGACCCGGACCCACTTGTACGCGCGGTCGTCGAGGACGAGGGGCTGCTGGAGCTCGACGTCGAGCACCTCGTCCTCGAGCCAGGCCTCCCGGACGCGGCCCTCGGCCTTGAGCCGCAGGTACTGCTCGACCGAGAGCACCGGGATATCGATCTCCGCTCCCTTCTTCCAGCGCCAGAGGGCCAGGCCCGCGCCCGCCGCGGAAAGGAAGAGGAGCGCAAGCAGGAAGACCCCGCCCAGGCCGACCCGCTTCCCCGTCACGCCTTGGGCCTCATCAGCTTGAGGACGTTCCCGTCGGGGTCCTCGAAGACGAGCATCTCCCCCCAGGGCTCGTCCGCGCTGCCGAGCACCTTCGCCCCGGCCCGCTCGAGGCGCTTGCGGTCGCCGGCCACGTCCGTCGAGCGGAGGGTCAGGGTGGCCCCGGCGTGGGCCCCGTGCGCGTCGCGCGGGACGGGCGGGACCGCGTCCGCCGCGTGGAGCCCCACCCGGGTCCCGCCGCAGTCGAGGCTCGTCCAGTACTCGTCCCCCGAGACGACCTTCATGCCCAGGGCCTCCGTGTAGAAGCGGACGGCCCGCCCCATGTCGCGGACGTTGTAGTACACGTCCTGGATCCCCTCGATCACGGGCCCTTCCTTTCCGCGCACCAGACGACGAAGTCCGTGGCCGCCGGCTGGGCGCCGAGCTGGCGGAGCAGCGTCGTCACCTGCCCGCGGTGGTAGGTCGAGTGCTGGGGCAGGTGCGTCATGAGCTGCCAGAGGGGGTAGGCCATGGGCTGGCCCTTCAGGTTCCGGTAGCGGCACTCCGCGCGGAGGGTCTCCGGGGTCTGGCGCTCGACGAACGCGGCCAGGCCTCCCTGGACCTCCTCCCAGCGCGCCCGGAGGGCGGGGACGTCGGGCGCGTCCTTCGGGTCCCACATCGCGGCGGGCGAGCCCCCCGTCCAGCGCGAGAGCCAGATCCACTCGGCCGAGACGAGGTGGACGAGAGTGTCGCGGACGGACCCGAAGCTCCCGCCCAGGGCGCGCGTGTAGGCCTCCGGGTCGAGCTTGGCGGCCGCCCCGAGGGCGCGGTCGTCGGCCCAGCGGAGGTGTTCGTAGAGCGCCCGGATCATGGCGGTGTCCATGAGGGCCCCCATGCTAACAGATCCGGGAACCTGTCGGCGCGATCGAAGTGTTAACCCTCAAACGACGTTGGAATGTTAACACCGGTTCGGGTATGCTGGCGAGGCCCCCTGCTTTTCGGAAAGGTCGATCCATGAGACTCTCCCGTCGCGGCTTCGTCGGGCTCTCCGCGGGCGCGCTCGCGCTCGGGCCCCGCGCCCTCCTCGGATCCACCCGCCTCCGCCCCTCCGGTGGCGCTTCGGCGGGGCAGGGGGACCCGGCCTACGCGGGGTTCAAGATGGGGATGCAGTTCTACTCGCTCCGGGCCTTCGACCTGGACGCGGCGCTCAAGCACGTGAAGGACCTGGGCCTCCGGTACGGCCAGTTCTACCACGACCGGAACGGCCGCCAGATGCAGCTGACCGACGACCCCGCGCGGATCGCCTCGTACAAGGAGAAGCTGGCTGCGGCCGGGATCGCCATCCTGTCCTTCGGCGTCCAGCGCTTCACGAAGGACCACGCCGAGAACCGGAAGAGCTTCGAGTTCGCCAAGGCCATGGGGTTCTCGACGATCGTGGCCGGCCCGACTCCCGACGCGCTCGACAGCCTGAACGACCTGACCAAGGAGTACGGGATGAAGATCGCGATCCACAACCACGGGCCCGAGGACAAGACCTGGGGGAAGCTCGAGCAGATCCAGAAGGGGATCGAGAACTACCCGAACGCGATCGGCGTCTGCGTCGACACGGGCCACACGATCCGGATCGGGGAGGACCCGGTGGCCTGGATCAAGGCGCTCGGGACGCGGGTCCACGACTGCCATCTCAAGGACGCCTCCGGCCCCGCCACGTTCAACGTCATCGGGAAGGGGAAGCTCGACACGCTCGGCGCGCTGCGGGCCCTGAAGGCGGCCTCGTTCGCGGGGATCCTGGCCCTCGAATACGAGCTCAACGAAAAGGACCCGATCGCCGATATCAAGGCGTGTCTCGAGGCGACCCGCGAGGCCTGCGGGAAGCTCTAGTCACGGCGGGTCCGGGGCGCGCTATATAGGGTGGAATTGAGGAGACCGCGCATGACGAGGAAGATCAGCCGCCGTTCGTTCGTCCGGACCGCCGGCGCCGCGGGCGCGGGCGTCTGGATCGCCGGCCGCCAGCAGGGCTACGGCCAGGAGAAGTCGCCCAACGCCAAGGTCGCCATGGGCTGCATCGGGGTCGGCGGCCGGGGCGCGGGCAACGTGGACGGGGTGAAGGGGGAGACGATCGTCGCCCTCTGCGACCCCGACGAGCAGCGCCTCCAGGAGCAGGCCAAGAAGTACCCGAACGCGAAGACCTACGTCGACTACCGGAAGATGCTCGAGGAGTGCAAGGAGATCCAGGCGGTCACGGTCGCGACGCCGGACCACCACCACGCGCCGGCCGCGGCGATGGCGGTCAAGCAGGGGATCCACTGCTACGTCGAGAAGCCGATGACGCACTCGATCTACGAGGCGCGAGTGCTGACCGAGCTCGCCGCCAAGCACAAGGTGCACACCCAGATGGGGAACCAGGGGCACTCGTCGGGGAGCCGGCGGCGCCTCGTGGAATTCCTCCAGCAGGGCGGGATCGGGAAGGTGACGGAGGTGCACGCCTGGACGAACCGGCCGATCTGGCCGCAGGCGATCGACCGGCCGGCGAAGGCGATGGACGCCCCCGCGCACCTCCACTGGGACATCTGGCTCGGGCCCGCCCCCGAGCGCCCCTACCACAAGGCCTACGCCCCCTTCGCGTGGCGGGGCTGGTGGGACTTCGGGACGGGGGCCCTGGGCGACATGGCCTGCCACATCATGGACGCGGCCTTCTGGGGTCTCGACCTCAAGTACCCGACGGCGGTCGAGGCGGAGGGCGCCCCGCTGCATCCCGAGAGCGGCCCGGCGTGGATGACGGTGAAGCTCGACTTCCCGGCGCGGGGCGAGAAGCCCGCGCTCAAGTACGTCTGGTACGACGGGAAGAAGAAGAACGACGAGGGGAAGGAGACCCCGAACATGCCCCCGGCGGAGCTCGCCCGGGGGATCAAGCTGAACAACAACGGGAACGTCATCGTGGGGGACAAGGGGACGGTGGTGGTGCTCGACGAGCAGACGGGGAACTGGAAGGCGGTGATCGACGGGAAGACGCTGGACAAGTCGGAGCTCAAGATCGAGAAGACGCTTCCGGACTCCCCCGGCCACCACGAGGAGTGGATCCGGGCGATCAAGGGCGGCCCGAGGGCGCTGGGCGAGTGGTCCTATTCGGGCCCCTTCACGGAGACGGTGCTGATCGGGATCGTGGCCTTCCGGGCGAACAAGGGCAAGCTCGCCTGGGACGGCCAGAACATGAAGGCCCCGGGCTGTCCCGAGGCCGACCCCTTCATCAAGCGCGAGTACCGCAAGGGCTGGACGCTGTAGCTCACCCAAATCATCCAGTTTGATTTGGGTTCACCGGGCCCGCTCTCTTTCCCGCCGCCGCACGGGCGCGGGGGCGGCCGCCTATCAGCGCCGGGGCCTGGACGCGAGCAGGGCCTCGAGGTCGCGGCGGCTCACCTCGCGGAGAATGATCTCCTTCTCGGGCGCGTAGGGCTCGCCCAGGAGGGTCTCGAAGAAGGGCTTCTCGACCTGGGCGAGGGGGAGGAAGGCCTGCGTCGAGAGAAGCTGCTGGCCCCTCCTTCTTCCGCCCTGAGGCAGGCGGTCGCGGTGGGCGTTCCGGAGCCGGGCGAGGGCGTCCGAACGCTCGAGGCCGGCCAGCTCGCGGTGCCGGTCGCGCGCCCATTCGAGTTCCGCCAGGAACATCTCGGGACTCCAGACGCCGGGGATCGCGTGGACGACCTCCCCCCGGGGGGTGCAGACGTAGGCCAGGATGTTCCCGCCGACCTTGAGCTCCAGGTCGGATTCGCCCCGCACGCGGTAGCAGGCGACCGCCCCCTTCTTCTCCCAGGCGCAGACGAAGGCCTCCTCGAGGAGGGCCGCGACGGAGGGATCGGAGAGCGCCCCGGCTCTCATCGCCTCGGCGGCGTTTCAGGTGGTCTCGGACGATCCGAAGCGCCCCGAGAGGTGGAGGACGAGGACGAGCTTGTCCTCGACGCGGGCGCGGGCGAAGGCGTCCTCGGCGGAGGCGAGGAACCAGGCCTTGGTGCCGTAGTAGGGGCCGGGGTGGAGGGAGGCGGCCGAGGGGACGACCGCCGTGTAAGGGACCTGGTCGGGATCGGTGTACGTCGGCCCGCGGGCGGCCCAGGCCCAGCCCGCGATCCCGAGCGTGGCCAGGACGAGCGCGGGAACCCAGATCTTCTTCCGTCGGATCAGGCGGCACATCACGGCGACCTCCTCGTACAACTTCCGGAGATTGGACGGAGGGAGCGGCGGACCGTGCAGCTCAATGAAAGGGTGAACTCCTCCCCGGAGGTCCCGCCATGAGCGGGAGGCCAATCGCCCTGGCGGCCGGGCTCGTCCTCCTGGGGGGCTGCATCAAGCTCAGCCGCATCCCGTCGCGCGAGCTCGAGTTCGACGTCCGGGACCCGGCCGGGGCCCCGCTCCGCGAGTGGTGGGTCCTCTCCTGGCGGGAGGAGCGCACGTGCTTCTGCGGCTTCTTCCTGGACGGCCACGAGCTCTACAAGTGGCCCGAATCGGAGAGCTTCACCCGCCTCCAGCTCCGGAAGATGTCCCCGGCGGACAACCGGATCGAGTGGCCGGCCTCCTACACCTACTACGTGAATTGGGGACTCCTCCTCCTCCCCCCGGGGAGCGCCTGCGAGGCGCGGACCTCGCTCAAGCTCTTCGCCCCGGGCCACCCGTGGGGCTGGGAGGACCGGAGCGGCCGCGAGTTCCCCTGGGAGGCGGTCGAAGACCCGGCGACGGGCCGCTGGCGCGTGGCCACGAGGGCCGTTCCGCGGCCGGAGGCGGGCGAGCGGCTCCGCTGGAACAACGCGGCCTCGTCCATAGGGGTCGCGTACCTGGTTCTCGGGGCTTTTCGCGACTCGCCGGACATCCCGAGGTCCGACCTCAAGGAATTCCTCGCGATGCTGATCGCCGAGCTCGAGACGCTCGCGGGGCACGCCTCTCCCGACGTCTGGGGCCCCGCCCACGAGGCCTCCCGCCTCCGCGAGCTCCTCCGCTCGCTCGACCCGCCGTAGCCTCCCTTCCGGAACGCCCCCATTTTTCACGTCCACTTTCCGGCCCGAACCCCCACACCGGGTCGGAGGGGCCTGAAACCAGGTCGCCGGATTCTTGAACGGACCGGGTTCATCTGATACAAAGCCCGCCGATCCGACCGGGGTCGAGCTGGGAGGGAAAGGGATGTCCTCGGTCGCCGTCTGGGGAGACTTCGAGGTCGACTTCGCACGGCCGCTGGGCCGGGGCGGGATGGGGGCGGTCTACCGCGCCCGCCAGGCCTCGCTCGGCCGGGAAGTCGCCGTCAAGGTCCTGGACCCCCAGCACGCGGACCCCGCCCTCCGCGCGGGGATCCTGGAGAAGTTCCGCCGCGAGATCCGGGCGCTGGCCCTCCTCCACGACCCCCGGATCGTCGCCATCATCCAGGCGGGCGAGAACGACGGCCGCCTCTGGTTCGCGATGGAGCTGGTGGAGGGCCGGACGCTCGACCGCCGGCTCCAGGAGGAGGGTTCGGTCCCGGAGCCCGAGGCCCGGCGGATCGCGGCCGAGCTCGCGCGGGCGCTCGAGGCGGCGCTCCGGGCGGGGATCATCCACCGCGACGTGAAGCCCGCGAACGTCTTCCTCGGGAAGGACGGGGCCGTGAAGCTCGGCGACTTCGGGCTGGCCCGGAGCGACGACTTCGCGCGGACGCGGATCACGGAGGCGAACGCCCTCGCCTGCACCCCCGCCTACGCCTCCCCCGAGCAGGCCGATGGGCGCGACTGCGACCACCGGAGCGACCTTTACTCGCTGGGAGCGGTGCTCTACGAAATGGTGACCGAGCGGCCGCCCTTCCCCTCCGAGTCCCCGCTCGAGGCGCTCCGCTCCCTCGCCTCGGACCGCCCGACGTCCGTCCGGCTCCTGAACCCCTCCGTCTCGTCCGATCTCGAGCGGGTCATCCTTCGCTGCCTCGAGAAGAACCCCGACGACCGATACCCCACCTACGGCGCGCTGCTGGCCGACCTCGAGCCGTCCGCCTCCCAACCCCGCAGAGAATGGGTGCTTCCCGCGGCGGCGGCCGCGGGCCTCGCGGTCCTGGGAGCCATCCTCGCGGCGGTCTTCATGACCGAGCCCTCTCCGCCGCCCGTCGCGGTTCGCGTGGAGCCCATCGTCGTCCCGATCCCGGCCCCGGAGCCGGCGGGCGAGCCGCCGCCGCTTCCGGTCGTCCGCGAGCCCTCCGGGGAGCCGACCTTCGGCCCGCCGCGCGATGCGAGGCTGCCCGAGGCGGCGCCAGCCCTCGAGCGCCCGTCGCGCCGCGAGATCGACATGGCCGGCCGGCTCCTGGCGCTTTCCCGCGAATCGCTCGAGGCGCGGACCGCCTACGAGTTCGACCGCGCGCTTTCCCGTCTGGCCGCCTTCGTGAAGCGGGAGGAGCCCGGGCCCTGGGCGAGGCGGCTGGCGGACGCGGAGGAGGAGCGGCTGCGCGCCGCGGCCTCGCTCCCGACCCTCCGCGCGGGGACCTATGTCTCGCTGGCGCTCCGGAGCGGCCGCGTCCTGGACGGGAGGCTCGTCGCGGCCGACCGGGAGGAAGTCGCGATCGAGCTCGCCTCCGGCCTCCGGGAGACCTTCCCGCTCTCCGCCGTCGCGCCCTCCACGTTCGGCTCCGACCTGCTCTTGGCCCGGGCGGGCGCGGGGGACGCGCGCGGGGTGATGCCGGGCCTGGACAAGCTGGGAGAGCGGCATGCGGCCGGCGTCGTCGACCAGGCGATCGAGGAGGCGCTCCGGGGGGATCTCCAGGACCTGGCGGCGTTCCGGATCCCGGACGGGCTCCGCGACTCCCTCGAGTTCGTCCTTTCCTCGCGGTTCAGGCTCCTGGACGAGGAGTCGGAGGCGGCGCGGCTTCACCTCGCGGGCGACTTCGCGACGCTGCTCCTCGAGCGGCCGCTCACGCGGGCGGGGACCCGGGCGGCGAGGGCCTCCCTCGACGAGTTCCGGAAGTCGATCCCGGAAGGCCCCGACTTCGAGCTCGTGGGCGAAGTGCCCTGGGGCACCTGGGCGACCGAAGGCGCCGCCCGCTTCGACGCGGCGGCGGGGACCTACTCGCTCCAGGCGGCCCGGGCGGACCAGCGCGCCTGGATCCGGAAGCCCTTCCGGGGGGCCCGGAAGGGCTACGAGGTCCGCTTCCGGCTCCTGGAGGCCGCGCGCCTGAGCGTGGCTCTTTCGTTCACGCGCTGGTTCGAGCTTTCGCCCGAGGACTTCGTCCTCTTCGTCGCCGGCCGGGAGGAGGAAGCGAAAGAGGTCCGGCGCGTCGCGCTCGGCCGCCGTCTCTCGGCGGGAGTCGTCGCCGTCGTCCCCCGCGCTCCGCTCGTCCTCGTCTACCTGGACGGGAGCCTCCTGGCCGCTCTTCCCGAGACGGACTTCGCGCTGGGCGACGGGATGCAGCTGGGGGCGGGCGGAGGCGGAGTCGTTCTCGAGAGCATCCGGGTCAAGGATAGGACTCGCTGATAAGGAGAAAGCCATGAGCCGCGCGTGGGTCGTCGTGGGGCTGCTGTCGCTGGCGGCGTGCTCGGGATCGTCGAAGTCGGCCGAACCGTCCACGTCCGGACGCCGCGAGGCGGACGACGTCGTCCGCCTGACCAACGGGGACGTGGTGCGGGGCCGGATCGTCGAGGAGACCGGCTCGCACGTCGTGGTCGAGCGGGACGACCGCGTCTCGAGCCACCCGCGGGGCACGGTCTACGGGATCGAGTACGCGAAGGACCGCTACCGGGAGCGCGCGCAGCCGCTCCGGGCCGCCGAGGCGCCGTCGACGGGCACGCGCCCGGCCACGAGCTGGTATCCGAGGGCGGACGCGCGCGAGCGGGTGGACCAGACGGAGGTTCTCTGGTTCGACGGCCACGCGTTTGCGGACTGCCTGGGGTCACGGCTTTCGAAGGCGCACCAGGACTTCCCGGACCTCCGGCTCTTCGCCGAGCCGGGCGGGAAGATCCTCCTCCACGATCCCCGCCTGTGGGGGTACCACGCCCATCTCTTCCCGAGCGGCTTCGCGAGGCCGACGGGAAAGCCGGGGCTTTCGATCGAGGTCGCTAAGGACGAGGCGGCGATGCCGGAGTCCATCGCCTTCGTCAGCCCGGCCCAGGAGATGAAGGCGGGAGAGAACGGCGAGCGGACGAGCTACGCGGTGCCGGACGCGGTGTACGCGGTGCTGAAGCCGCTTTCCTCCGCGGACGCGCTGCTCGCGGGCCAGCCCTTCGCGGGGGGCAAGCCCGCGGAGACCCGTAACGGGACGATGTGGGCGTTCGCGCTCCCGCGCGGCCCGCGGCAGTTCTTCGTCTTCCTGCTCGACCCCGCGAAGAAGCACGGCGAGTCGCTCAAGTCGGCGTTCGCGGCGTACGGCGACACGGTCCTCGCGGCCGACCTCGCGATCGACATGGTGGCGGCGGACGGGGTCGTGGTGGGGCGCGTGCTCGTCGTCCCCTTCCCCGACGGCCTTTCCGCCGACGGCCCGGCGCCCGAGCCGGTGACGGTCTACACGGGACCCGTGCAGGACCCGACCCGTCTGGCCGCCGTGCCGCTTCCGCCCCGGCAGTCGATCCAGGTCCCGCCCAAGGCGCCGTCGACCCAGGCGACGGTGCTCGTCAGCCACTACGAGGTGGCCGAGTCCGTCCCGCAGAGCATCGTGGTCGCGCACGGGACGGGGCGGCCGACGAAGGACGTGGCCCTCGTCGCGCGCGAGCTCTCCCCGAAGGCGCCCGACGAGACGGTGAAGATCGACCTCTCGTCGCTCCCGGAGGACCGCTTCCCGGCGGTCGCCTGGTTCTACCAGCGGCGGACGTTCGCCTGGCGGTCGACGGGCGGCCTTCTTCCCCGCGTCTCGCCGCTGGCCGCGTCCCCGGAGGGTGAGCCGAGGCGGCTCGAACGTGTGAAGAAGAGCGACCCGATCCCGCACGTGCTCCCGATCCTCTTCCAGGGCCCGAAGGTGGAGTTGTCACGCCCCGGCGCCGACCCGGCGGCGGGGGTGGCGGGCGGGATGGCGAGCGGCCTGATGCACGACGCGCTCGCGCGCGAGTCGGGCGGCGCGTTCCCCTCTGTCTCGCTCAACCCGTCGACCAGCTTCTCCCCGTCCGGCGCCGGCGCGGGCGACGTGATCAACCAGACCTACCTGAACGTGATCGTCCCGCCCCCTTCGGGAGTCACGGGCGGCCTGACGGGCGCCTCGACGGCCTTCCCGGCGGGTCCCGCGCTCTACACCCAGCCCGGCCACTACGGGAACGTCGGCCACCTGCGCGGCGGCCCGAGCTCCCCGCTCAACTACACCGGCGGCACCCGCGACCCCGCCGGCAACTACTACGACCCCCAGGGCAACCCCACCTTCAACAACGCCGCCGCGGCGGGGCAGTACTATGGGGGAGTAGGTGGAGACAGAACTTTGGAGTTTAGGGATCCCATCTCTGGTGCAGGTGTCAATATCCGACGCAAGACAGGTGGGCCGTGAACCAGATCGTACTCCTCATAACGCTCGCCGCGGTCCAGTCCTCGATGCCTGAACCCAAGGCCAAGCCGGGCGAGCAAACGCCCTCCTCGCCCCCCAGGGTGTCCCGAGGCGTCCGGAACCAGGTCCATGTCCAGCTCGAGTACCACTACGACGAGGACCACCCCGAGCGGCACCAGCAGCATCCCGGCTCCCCCTATGTCTTCCCTCTCCAAGGATTCCCGGACGTGCACAACCAGTTCTCACTGCATGCGAACTACTACTTCACGGGAAAGCCCCAGATGACCCTCTCGCCGCCGCCTCCGCCGCTCACGATGACCGTGGGCGGCGGATCGCGGTCCTGGACGGTCGGCGCGGATTCCTCGCTCGTCTCCTCGCTCAGCGGCAATCCCTTGAGCCTCGACCCCGTCATCCCCACCAAACCGGGGATCGCGGGCGGGAGCGGAGACTCAGACGTGGAAGATGCCGATTCCGGCCTCCTCTTCGGCCCGGACTTCGACTACCTGCTCGACCCCGACGTGACGCACTGGTCCCCCGCAAGCTGGCTTCCCAGGGAGACGTCGTTCCATCTCTATGCCCGGGCCCTGTTCGGGGACGTCGAGCTCTACGGGGTGGACACGGACCTCCAGGTCTACTCCGCGGGGCCGCGGCTCCGGCTCCCCCTCCTCGCGGCGCGTCCCTTCCGCCTCGGAGCCACTCTCTCGGCCGGGCCGGCCTACGCGCGCACCGGCATCGGCGACGCGCTGGGGGTCGAGCTGGGCGCGGGGCTCCGCTCCGAGTTCTTCGCGAGCCGCTCGCTCGTCTTCATCGTGGCCCTCGGGCTCGACGCCTTCACCTCGAACGACGCCTTCGCCTGGGGCCCGAGCCTCAATCTCGGGCTCAATCTCGGCTGGTGAGCGATGAGGAACCTCCGCCGAATCGCCGCTGCCGCGCTGGCCTTCCTTCCGGCGGGCTGCAAGGACGAGATCGGAGACGGACGGACCGTACGACAGCTCGCGCTCGCCCTCCAGGCGCCGAGCAATCTCGCGGGGACTCCCCAGGCGGGCGGGACGATCGTCGCCCTTTCCTGGACCGACAATTCCACCGGCGAGGAGTCGTACGCCCTGGAAATGCACGACGCCCCCTTCGACACGGGCTTCGTGCGCGACCGAGTGATCCTTCCCGCCGACGCGACGTCGTACGACTATCCCAGCGGCCCGGGAACGCTCTACTACTTCCGCGTCTTCGCGATGACCTCCACCCTCCAGTCGGACTTCTCGAACATCCTGTCCATCACTACCCCCAATCCGCCTCCGGCCCCGTTCGGCCTGACGGCGACCGCCGCGTCGAGCAGCCGGATCGACCTTGCCTGGGGCGACACGCCGACGGAGACGTCCTACCGCCTCGAACGGTCTCTGGACGGCGGCGCGACGTGGTCGGCCCGGGCCACGCTCGCTGCCGACACGGTCGTCCACTCCGACTCCGGCCTGGCGGCGGACACGGAATACTGCTATCGGGTCTTCGCCACGAACACCGACGGGGACAGCCTTCCCTCGAACACTGCCTGCGCGGTGACCGAGACCGCTTCGATGACGATCACGACGGCCCTATCGCCCGGTCTCGTGGGCCGCTACACCTCGATCGCGGTGACCGCCGCCGGAACCGAGTTCGTCGCGCACTACGACGCCACGAACACGAACGTCCTCCACACCTCAGGCGCCGCGGGCGGACCCTACGGCACGCTCACGATCGACGCGGGCCCCACCGGAACTCAGAACGTGGGGGATTCCGAAGGAATCTCCATCGCGCTCGACGCGGGCGGATTCTCGCACGTGGCCGCCTGGGACGCCACCAACCGCGACCTCCGGTACGCCACGAACGCCGGAGGGTCGTTCGTCGCGACGACGATCGAATCGGCCGGCGATGTCGGCCGGACGCCCCGGATCGAGGTATCCCCGGCCGGCGACTCGATCCAGATCCTCCACGTCGAATCCGTCTCCGGATCGCAGAACAACCTCCGCCGGGCGGTCTTCGCGAGCGGGTCCTGGACGTTCGAGCCGGTCTTCAGCGGGGAGTGGATCCCCTATCTTTCGTTCGCGATCGACTCGGCGGGGAACCCGCACGTCTCGTTCCTCAACGTCACGGGGGGCGGCGCCGAGTACCGCCTGATGCACGGATCGAAGACCGGAGGAGCGGCCTGGGCCTTCACCGAGGTCGACGCCTCGGCCGGCTTCAAGCAGAGCTCGATCGCGATCGACCCCTCCGGATTCCCCCACGTCGTGTTCAACGGGCGCCTGACCCCCTCGTCGCCCGAGGCGCTCCTCCACGCGACGAACGCCTCGGGCGCCTGGACCGTCGAAGCGGCGCACGAGGACCCCTCCGGGTTCGCGGTCCTCGGCCGGCACAACTCGATCGCCATCGACTCCTCGACCGGACGGATCCACGTGGCCTACCACGACGCGACGCAAGCGGACCTACGATACGCCCGGAAGGATCCCGGCGGCGCCTGGGTGAGGCGCCTGATCGACTCGGGGGGAAGCGTCGGGACGGAAACGGGGATCGCGGTCGACGGCTCGGGGGCGGTGCACATCAGCTACCACGACGCGACGAACGGCGACCTCAAGATCGCGAGCGGCGCTCCTTGAGGCCCGCGATCCCTATTTATCCTCCTTGGGACCCTCCTCGGTCTTCTTCGGAGTCGAGTCCACGGAAGCGACCTTCTTTCTGAGCGTTTCGATGGGGATCGTAGCCCGCTTCAGGAAGAGCAAAGCAAACGCCGTGTCCACGATCGTCGTCCCATGCGGGCCCGCCCAGCGGCCGTCAGCATGCTGCCACGAAAGGAGCACAGCCGCTCCCTCGTGATACCAGTCATGGCCACCGAGCGTCTTGACGTCCGCAAGAATGGCTGCGCGCTCGAGTCCATAGAGGTAGTAGTAGGGCATGGCCGCTCCGTACACGCATCCCTCAGGTGTACCAGCACGGATGCCATGTCTCTCCTGAAGCCAAGCTAGGGCTCCGGCAACATGTTCATTGATGTCATGTAATTCCGGTTTGGTTAGAGACTTGTCTCGCGCAAGTTCACTTGCACAAACCGCCATTATCGCTAGAGCAGCAGATGTCATGGTTCCCGTTGGAGGTGGCACGCTTGGGTTGATGTATCCCCAACCAAGTGGAAAGACGAGTTTGCTTTCCTCGAGTCCGGCACGATAGTACAAACGCAGTTCTACTTGGTTACCAGCCACTACTCTGCACTTGAAGAGATAGGAAAGAACCCTCCGCCAAGTGATTGCAGGGACGGGTACTCCCATCCGTGACGCAGACTTCAGACCCAGGATTGCATACTGGGCGCTCGACAGATTAGGGTATCCCGCCCCCCCCGCATACCCGAAGAGGCCCGACTCGTGCTGGGTGGCGAGGAGGGCCTGGACCGCCCGCTCGGCGGCGTCGCGGTCCTCCTTGGTGAGCTTGCGGGCGATCTCCTCGCGGGCCTTGTCCTCCGAGTAGTTCTCCACGTCCTCGATCATCCCCATCGGGAGGTACTTGCCCTCGATCGCCATCAGGTAGAGCGCCAGGTCGTAGGACTGGTTGAGCTTCTTGGAGGCGACGTACGCGAAGGCCTTCTTCACGACCGGGTCGTCCGGGGCAACGCCCGAGTGCATCAGGGCGAGGGCGCACATCGCGGTGGCGCCGGTCCCCTGCGCGCTCCCCACGCCGTAGCCGTTGTCGCTGATGCAGCCGTCGCCGCCCTGCTGGGCCCTCAGCCACTTCACGCCCCGCTCCACGGCCTGGTCGATCAGGGGCTTGAGACCCTCCTTCGTCAACTCGATCAGGGGTTCGCGGAGCAGCACCTCCCGGCCTTCCGTGGATCGCCCCACGCGAGGGCCGCTCCACTTGCCTTCGTACATCTCGTTCCGGCCGCTGATCTGGTAGCGCGCCCCCACGATCGCCCCGTCCGAGACGCGCGCCGCGATCGTCACCGTGAGCGAGGTCGAGGGGATCTTCTCGGCCTTCGCCACCTTCCAGTCCACCCAGTTGCAGCGGAAGAACTCGAACGCGCCGTCGATCACGGCGACCTCGATCGGCTCGGATCTCTCCTTCTTCCCGCGACCCGCCGTCTTGAAAAGCTCCTCGAGCCGCGCCTTCTTCACCTGCGAAAGGCGATAAGATCCCACGACCTCGACGGGCGACACGCCCGGATGGACGACCGGGAGGTCCCCGTACGCGTACTCCTGCACCGGCCAGGTCCCCTTGACCGCCACCTTCTTGCCCGGCAGGCGAAACAGGTAGCGGAAAGGCAGGTCGCTGAAGTCCGTGCTCCCCACGCGCTTCTCGACCTCGCAGCCCAGGAGCCAGAAGTCTCCCTGGCGGGCCCCCTTCGCCAGGTCGTGGACCTCGTAGACGGCGGCCCGGTCGTGGGGAAGCCGCCACGTCAGGTCCAGCTCCTGCCGGGGATCCTGGGAGGACAGGGGAAGCGCGAGGAGGAACAAGACCGACGCGCGGAGCGCGACGCCCATGACGAGGAAATCGTAGCCCCACCCCTCGCGGAGGGTCAACAGGATTCGGAACCCGGGCGGCGGCCGGCCCATGAGGCTCCCCATGGGGCAGGGAAATGGTGCATCCTCAGGGCGGATCTTTACTTTTCCTTACGTGTGTATTACTATGGATATGGAAGTAAGGAGGCGCGGGATGGCGGCGACGGTGACCTCGAAGGGGCAGGTGACGATCCCCAAGCGGATCCGGGAGGCGCTTGGGATCAAGCCGGGCTCCCGGGTGGAGTTCTTCCTGGAGGACGACCACCTGGTCGTGGAACTGGCCGGCGCCGGCGCGGTCGAGACCTCCGGCGGCGCGCTCCGGAAGTACGCCCGACGGAAGGCGGGAGAATCCGAAACGGACCGGATCGAGCGGGTCCGGAGAGAGGTCGCGCATGGGTCGTCGATCGAGGGACGCCCTTCTCGACACCAACGTCCTTCTCAGGTTCCTTCTCGCGGATGACCCCGTCCAATACCCCGCCGCCCGGGCCCTGATGGCCAGGCTCGAGGCGGGAAGCGAGAGGGCCGAGCTCACCGACGGCGTCCTCGCGGAGACCGTCTGGATGCTCGAGAAGGGGCTGCGCGTCCCGAGGACCCAGATCGCGCGCCACCTGGTCTCCATCCTCTCCATGGCGGGCGTCACCTACCACGGCGGAAAGCGGAGGCTCCTCCGGGCCTTCGGGTCCTACCGGCTGACGAACTGCGACGTCGTGGACTGCCTCCTGGCCGCGCAGGGAAACGCCCGCAGGCAGAAGGTCTATACGTTCGACGCCGGCGACTTCCGGAAGCTGGACTGTCCCTGGGAGGAGCCCAGGGTCCGGTAGGCGCGCACGGCCGTCTCCCCACGGATCCGCCGGGGTAGAATCCACCGTGGATTGGGATCGATGATCGACCTGCCGATCCGGGCCCTGGGCGACGCCGCGCTGCGCGTCGAGCTGGGAACGGGCATCGACCCCGAGGTCCACCGGCGCGTCCGGAAGGCCTGCGCGGGGATCGAGCGGGCCGCCCTCCCGGGCGTCGTCGAATGGGTGCCCGGCTACGCGGCCGTCACCGTCCACTACCGGCCCCACCAGGTCCGCTTCGCCGAGCTCTCCGCCCGGATCCGCGCGGCCCTCGAGGCGGCCGAGGAGATCGAGCTCCCGCCGGGACGGGACCACGTCCTCCCCGTCCTCTACGACGGGCCCGACCTCGCGTTCGTCGCCGAACACGCCCGGCTGAGCGCCGAGGACGTCGTAGGGCTCCACAGCGGGGCCGACTACCTCGTCTACATGATCGGCTTCGCCCCGGGCTTCCCGTACCTCGGCGGCCTCCCCGAACGGCTCGCCACCCCGCGCCTCGAGAAGCCTCGCCTCTCCGTCCCGGCCGGCTCCGTCGGGATCGGCGGCGCCCAGACCGGCGTCTACAGCGTGACCGGCCCCGGCGGATGGCGGCTCATCGGGCGCAGCCCCGTCCGGCTCTACGACCCCCAGGCCGACCCGCCCGCCCTCCTCCGGGCCGGCGACCGCGTCCGCTTCCGCCCGGTGGGCCCCGAAGAGTATCCTGGGCTCGGGATGGGATGACGATCGACCTCAACAGCGACCTCGGCGAAGGCGGCCCGAACGACGAGGCCCTCCTCGACGTCGTCACGTCGGCCAACGTGGCCTGCGGCTTCCACGCCGGCGACCCCGCGACCATGCGCCGCACCGTCGAGCTCGCCCTGAAGAAAGGCGTCGCGATCGGCGCCCACCCCGGCTTCCGCGACCCCGAGCACTTCGGCCGCCGGGAGATGAGGCTCGACCCCGAGGACGCGTTCGACCTCGCCCTCCACCAGATCGGCGCCCTCCAGGCCATCGCCCGCGCCCGGGGCGCCCGGGTCCGCCACGTGAAGCCCCACGGGGCCCTCTACACCATGGCCGCGCGCGACTCCGCCCTCGCCCAAGCCCTCGCCCGCGCCGTCCGCGCCGCCGATCCTCAGCTCCTCTTCGTGGGCCTGGCCGGGAGCGAGATGATCCGGGCCGCCCGCGGGCTCGGCCTCGAGGCCGTCGAGGAGGTCTTCGCCGACCGCGGGTACCGGCCCGACGGCTCGCTCGTCCCCCGCGGCGAGCCGGGCGCGCTCGTCGAGGACCCCGACGAGGCCGCGCGGCGCGGCGTCGCGATGGCCAAAGAGGGCCGCGCCCGGACGATTTGCGTCCACGGCGACACGCCGGGCGCGCTCGAGATGGCCCGCGCCCTCCGGGCGGCGCTCGAGCGGGAGGGCGTCGAGGTCCGGGCCCCGTGAGCGCCGTCCTCGAGGTCCTCGAGCCCGGCGTCCTCTCCACCGTCCAGGACCTCGGCCGCTTCGGCCAGCAGCGCCACGGCGTGGGCACCGCCGGCGCCATGGACCGCTTCGCCCTCGAGGTGGGAAACCTCCTCGTCGGGAACCCGCGCGGCGCGGCCGCGGTCGAGACGGGCCTCGGGGGACTCCGGCTCCGCGCGCTCGAGGACCGGACGGTCGCCGTCACGGGCGCCGACCTGGGCGCGGACGTCCCCCGCTGGAAGAGCCTCCGCCTCCGGAAGGGCGAGGAGCTCCGCTTCCGCGCGGCCGTCCGCGGCGCCTGGGCCTACGCGGCGGTCGCGGGCGGGATCGACGCGCCGGTGGTCCTGGGCTCCCGCTCGACCTGCCTCCGCTCGGGGATCGGCCGCGCGCTCCGCGCCGGGGACGTCCTCCGCGCGGGCCCGCCCGGCCCCGCCGCGCGCGAGGGCCGCGCGCTCGTCGAGGGCGAGGTGCCCGCCTACCCCGACCTCGTCCCGGTCCGCGCGGTCCTCGGGCCGGAAGAAGGCCGCTTCCTCGAGGAGTCCGTCGCCGCCTTCCTCGCCGAGCCCTTCGAGGTGACCCCGCAGTCGAACCGGATGGGCTACCGCCTCCGTGGGCCCGCGCTCCGGCACCGGGAGGGGGCGGACCTCCTCTCGGACGCCACGGCCCCCGGCCTCGTCCAGGTCCCGGCCGACGGCCAGCCGATCGTGCTCATGGCCGACCGCCAGACGACGGGCGGCTACGCGCGGATCGCCACGGTGATCTCGGCCGACCTCCCGGCCGTGGCCCAGGCGCGGCCGGGGGGGAGGGTCGCGTTCCGCGCCGTGACGGTGGAGGAGGCCCAGGAGCTGGCCGCGCGGCGCGAGCGTCTGCTTTCCACGATCGCCCAGGGCTGCGGGGTCGTCTGATCCCCGAGAGCCATGAGGACCTACCGGCCCGGGGCGACGATGGGGCCGCTCCTCGCCTGGAACGCGCTCGTCGCGGCGGCCGGCGTGGCGGTCCTCGTGACGGCCTCCGAGCAGCGCTCGCGCCGCGACGCCGAGGCCCTCTTCGCGGTCGCCGGCGTCCTGGCCCTCGTCGGGCCGATCGCGTTCGCCGCCTACTTCCTCCGCTGGCTCTTCGTCCGGGTGGGGATCGGCGCGTCGGGCCTCGTCCTCTCGGACAAGCGCGAGGTCGGCTGGGGCGAGATCGAGGACGTCGAGGTCCGGGGCTGGCGGCCGGGGCCGTGGAACCCGTTCACGAGGATCGAGATGGGCTGCTTCGGCTGGTTCTTCGTCATCGTCCTCTTCAAGGTCGTCCTCCTGGGGCTCTTCGTGATGATGCTCCTCTGGCTCGCCTGGACGGTGGTGGTCCCGGTCCTCGTCCTCTACTCGCCCTGGCACTCGCGGGTCGTGATCCGGCTGGCGGACGGGTCTCGCCTGGTCTACCGCGACCTCTCGTTCGCCGAGGAGTTCGCGTGGGAGCTGGGGCGCCGGCTGGACCGGGCGCGGCCGGCGGAGTAGGACGCCGGGCGGGCGCGCGCTACGGGGCGGCGGTCTCGACGGCCAGCCGGTGGGCCTCGCAGGCGTTCCGGACGGCGGCGGCGTACTGGGTCGAGCCGTAGGTCCGGAGGTAGGCGTCGAGGAGGGGCTGGACGGCCTTCGCGTAGCGGTCCTTGGTGGTGGTCTTCTTCATCTCGGGGACGAGCATCCGCTGGTAGGCGGCCTCGGCGTCGATCTCCTTCTTCACGGCGGGCTCCTTGAGGAGGGCGCGTCCGGTCTCGTTCACGGCCGCGCGCTCGGGGGCGGACGGGAAGGCCGAGACGAAGGCGGTGGCCTCGCGGTAGGCCTGGACGGGGTCGGTCTTGGAGAGCGCCTCGATCTGATCCTTCCTCCAGGCGCGCGTGTCGGCCATGCGCCTGCGGACGAGGGCGGCGAAGTCGCGGGCCTCGGGGGCGCTCGACTTGGCCTCCGCCTTCTTGAGCTCGGCCTCGAGGAGGCCGAACTGCTGGAGGTCGTAGAGATGGGCCGCGGCCTCCATCGAGGGGGGCGGGGCGGCGCCGAGGATCCCGTCGGGATACTCGCCCAGGCTCTTCTCGATCTGGGTGCTGTGGATGGTCCGGCCCTCGTTGGGCCCGCTCGCCCAGAACCAGCCGCGGCTGGCGTTGTAGGCGATCTTCCCGCCGCCGTCGACGACGACGAGCCAGAAGCGGGCGTTCCGGGGGACGCCGTAGGCGGTGGCGGTGGCGCCGCCGGCGTCGAGCATGTTGGCGAAGGGCTTGAGCTTGAACTGCTCGACCTGCTGCTCCATCGACTTCACGGTCGCGGTGGTGGAGGTGCAGATCCCGACGAAGGTGAGGTTCCGCTTGCCCTTGTACGTCTCGTAGTCCTTGACCAGACCGGCCAGGAGCGGCCCGGGGCCGCCTCAGCAGGGGATGTCGGCGTTCCAGAAGGCGAGGACGACGGTGTTCCCGCCCACGGCCCCGGCCGGCCGGGCGACGGTGCCCTCGGCGGGGGCCTCGGCGGCCGCGTCCGACTTCCGGAGGGCCTCGAGCGAGACGGGCGTCCCGACCCAGCCGGCCGCGAAGAGCCGGGGGGCGGGCTTGCCCAGGTCCTTGTCCCACTTGTCCTGCGCCTGTCCCGCCCGGACGGCGGAGCCGAGGGCCAGAAGGAGCCCGAGGGCCGGGATCGTCGTGCGCACGCCGTCACCTCCCGTTCAGGATCGCTGAAACCATACCCCGGGCGGGCCCGAAACGCAAGGGCCTCCGCGGAATCCGTCCGCTAGGGCTCGAACGTGACGGAGGCCCGGACGACGGGCCCGGCGACGCCGAAGAGGTTGCGGGTGCGGACCTCGAGGACGTTCCCGCCCTTCTCGAGCTTCCAGGAGAGTCGGGCTTCGGGGAGGGCGGCCCAGTCGCGGCCCTGGAGGCGGGCCTCGTACTCCTTGAAGTTGGGGGTGGCGCTCTGGAGGCGGACCTCGAGCTCGGCCTCGCTCGACTGCCGGACGCGGAGGCCGGGGACGCCGGGGGTCCATTCGATCTCGCGGGCCGCCTTGACGGGGATGAAGGCGTTCGCCGCGTAGGCCCAGTGCTTGACGAGGCCGTTGGCGCCGCCGCGGTGCCAGACGGTCGTGCGGAAGGCCTCGTTGTCGGGGACCACCAGGCGCGAGCCGCCGCTCCAGTGGGGGTGGGTGAAGCTGTCGCCGCGGAGGTGCCAGGAGACCCACCAGTAGTTCTCGACGGAGGCCTCGATCGAGTCGGGGCCGCCGAGGGGGGCGGGCTTGCGGTCGAGGCCCTGGACGACGGAGACGCCCTCGGTCTTCCCCGAGCGGACGGCGTCGTGGACCTCGAGGGCGGACATCGGGACGCCGGCGCGCTCGAAGTGGGAGTCGTACTTGGCGTCGAGGAGGACCCACTTGGCGTGCTCGTTCGACCAGGCCTCGTTCACGCCGTGGTGGCGGCTCTTCCCGAACTTCTCGTGGTCGGCGTCGGTGCCCAGGTTGCGGGCGACGTGGCCCATGGCCCACAGGGCGGCGTACTGGACGGTCATGGAGTGGGCGCAGTGGAACCCGGCGCCGGTCTTGGCCTTCTCGAGGATCTCGAAGGCGTCGCCGCCGAAGCGCTGGTCGTTGTCGATGGGCCAGCGGGAGTGGACCCAGGCGCGGAGGCGGAGCATGCGGCGGAAGTCGGAGGTCTCGCCGCGGACGGCGTCGTCGAGCCGGTACTCCTCGCGGAGTCGCCGGAGGCGGGGATGGTGGAAGTCCTCCTGGCCGTGGAAGACCTCGGGGGGGACGAAGCGGGGGCCGGAGAGCTCGGCCTTTTTCAGGGCGGGCGAGGCGCCCTCGACGGGGAGGGGCCGCGCGTCCTGGGGGGCGAGGAGGAGGGCGAGGGCCAGAAGCGTCATCCACTAACCATACGCCTCCTGGCGCGCGCGAGGAGGGCGAGGGCCGCGACCGCGAGGGCCTCGAGCCCCGTGGCGCCGCAGGCGGGGCCCCCCGGCGCGGGCTCGCGGGGCGTGGCGGAGACCTCGGCCGAGTCCACGCTCTCGCCCACGGCCGCGACGGCGCTCACGACGTAGAGTAGGCATGACGACGAGACGAGAGTTCCTGCGGGCGTCGGGCGGGGCGGCGGCGGGCTTCTGGATCGCCGGCCGGCAGCGGGGCTACGGCCAGGAGAAGTCGCCGAACGCGAAGCTGAACGTGGCCTGCGTGGGCGTAGGGGGGATGGGGGGCGGCAACCTGAAGGGGGTTTCCGGGGAGAACGTGGTCGCGCTCTGCGACGTGGACCGGAGGACGCTCGAATCGGCCGCGAAGGCTCATCCGGCGGCCGCGAAGCACGAGGACTTCCGGAAGATGCTCGAGACCGGGAAGGGCATCGACGCGGTGGTGGTCTCGACGCCCGACCACACGCACGCCGCGGCGGCGGTGATGGCGATGCGGCTCGGGAAGCACTGCTACTGCGAGAAGCCGCTCGCGCACGACGTCTACGAGACGCGCGTCATGACGGAGACGGCGCGGAAGACGCGGGTGGCGACCCAGATGGGGAACCGGGGGAACTCCTCGGAGAAGATCCGGCGGACGGTGGAGCTGGTGCGGGCGGGGGCGATCGGAACGGTGAAGGAGGTGCACACCTGGACGAACCGCCCGATCTGGCCGCAGGCGCTCGACCGGCCGCCGGCCAAGCCGGTCCCGGAGCACCTGAACTGGGACTTCTGGCTCGGCCCCGCGCCGGAGCGGCCCTACCATGATTCGCTCCATCCCTTCAAGTGGCGGGGCTGGTGGGACTTCGGGACGATGGCGCTCGGGGACATGGCGTGCCACATCATGAACGCTCCCTTCTGGGCGCTCACGCTCCCGGCGCCGCTGGCGGTCGAGGCGGAGGGGGAGCCGCGGCACCCCGAGACGGGCCCGTCCTGGATGACGGTCCGCTACGAGTTCCCGAACGTGAAGATGACGTGGTACGACGGGAAGCGAAAGGACGAGAAGGGCGAGTCGGCGCCGAACCTGCCGTCGGCGGAACTCGCCCACGGCCAGAAGATCTCGCCGGGCGGGGGGACGCTGTTCATCGGCGACAAGGGGATCCTGCTCGACGGCCGGGTCCTGCCCGAGGCGCGGGCGAAGGACTTCGGGGAGCCGCCGCCGATGCTTCTCCGCTGTCCCGGGGACAACCACTACGCCGACTGGATCGAGGCCGCGAAGGGCCTCCGGGCGGCCTGCTCGAACTTCGACTTCGCCGGGCCGCTGACCGAGATCGTGCTCCTGGGCATCGTCGCCTACCGGACGGGGAAGCGCCTCGAGTGGGACGCGGCCGCGATGCGGGCGAAGAACGCGCCCGAGGCGGACGCCTTCCTCAAGAGGGAGTACCGGAAGGGCTGGACGCTCTAGGGGGCGGATGAAGCGCTCCGCCGGAACGCTGCTCTACCGGCGCGGGCCGAGCGGCCTCGAGATCCTCCTCGTCCACCCATCCGGGAACTACAACCGGGGGAAGACCTGGGGGATCCCGAAGGGGGTGCCGGAGGAGGGGGAGTCTCTCGAGGAGGCCGCGCGGCGGGAGACGCTCGAGGAGACGGGCCTCGCGGCCGGGGCGCTGGTCGACCTGGGCCACGTCGACTACAGGAAGTCCGGGAAGCGGGTCTTCTGCTTCGCGGGGGAGGCTCCGCCGGACGCCGCGCCGCGCTGCGCCTCCTGGGAGATCGACCGGGCGGAGTTCGTCCCCCTCGCCCGGGCCCGCGAGCTCATCCACCCCGACCAGCGGGCGTTCCTGGGGAGGCTGGTTGATAGACATCCTTAGTGAAAGCCGGCAAACCCAATACCACTTCCTGGAACACGCCTACCACACGCATGTCCAGATGGTGGAGGGCGCCTCCGCGTGCCTCGGAACCCCATGGATCGGGTTCCGACGATCAGCAGCCTGGTTCCAGGGCAATCACGGAGGCCCTGACTCGACAAGACACCAAATAATTGACATCCGGGTCGCAAAGACCTAACGTACATCCGCGACCGGGGTTCAGAGGAGCGTGGACTCTGAGCCCTTTCGAAGCTGCGGAATCTGCGCGAAGTACACGTCTTCTTGTACCGCTTCCGCTCTCGGGATCGATCGTTCCGGGCCGCCGACCCGATCGCTGGGGCGTTTCCAGCCCGCTTCACTGCCAGGAGGACCCATGTTCATCGCCGTTGCGCTATTCCAGCTGCTGATCGGCCCCGGGGCCCCGGCAGGAGATCAACCCTGGCGAGTGCCGGGCGAGGATCTAGGAATCCCCTCCCGCCTCACCCTTCACGAGCTCCAAAACGAGTTCACTCTGGGAACGACGCACCCCCTTTCGGCTGCTCCCGCCGCGTGGGGGGAGGAGCGAACCTCCCCCTCTGAACCACTCCGGACGGAAGAGTGGGACTCGGACTTTTTCGCAGGCCTGCGGCTCGTCGAGTGGGCCATGTTCCAAGCGCGACAGAAGGTCAGGTCCGGAACCAACGAATGGGACATCTCGATCGAGGACGCGATCGGTCTAGATCTCTTCGTAGGCGCACGGGTTCACGGATTCTGGTTCGAGAAACATTTCGAGTATGCGACCGCCGTGCTCTCAACGACGGACCGCCTCATCCTGCGGAGTCTCGGAGGCCGGCTCGGTTGGGACTTTCTCAACGAGGGATACGAGCGCTCGGCGCTCTATGTCGGCCTCCTTTTCAACACCTCGAAGCTGAGGATGGAGGAGAACGACACCGAGATTCCCGGCGACCTGAAACGCAGCGTGGGATGGGAGGGGGGCTTCCGCTACTCCCGCCAGATTGCCGGAGGTGGTGAGCGCTCCGCGACGCTTTGGATCACCGCAGATGCAGCCTTGCGGTATCTAGCCTTCAAATTTGACGGGGACTCCCCGGTAGGCGACGAGCGGTTCGGAGGCCTGGGCCTCGTACTTACGTTCGGAGCCGCAATCCGTTACTAGGATGTGGGCCGCAAGCCCGGAGAGGAGAAGAGCATGGCATCGGGTCTCTGGCGAGCGATGCAGGCCGTCGTTCTTTTCACGACGCTTGCAGGCTGCAAAACAAGCGCGGTGCATCGATTCGGCGACCTCGAGCTTGAAGCGACGCGCTACGGGTTCATCTCCGCGGGGGCCGTGAGGGCGGCCCCGTACGACTTCGGAATGCTCAAGGAGATGCGCCTGGAGCTGATCGGCCTTATCAAGACGCTGACGGATGATATCAAGGCCGCGCCGAAGCCCGAGTTCTCCACCGCCAGCGTTCGCATCACGGAGATCCTCGCCAACCTGGCCCTCGCATACAAGGGAGTCCCGGACCTCTCAGGCCTGGACAAGGCGCCCGATACGAAGAACCTGATCGCGACCCTGGAAGAGCAGCTCAAGAGCCTGTTCAGCTCGGCCATGACCGCGGAGATGGAAGCCAACCGGATCGACGTAATTCGACTGCGCTTCGGATACCTGAAGTTCCTGGACTCCCAGATCGAGAACCTGAGGCTGATCGAGACCTTGCCGCTGGACAAGGCGAAGTATCAACGCATGATCGTCAGCGTCCAGCTTACAGCACTCGTCCGGCACCAGGAAGCACGAGGTGCACTGGTCTTCTTCGATTTCTACCCGATGCATGCGGATACGTGGGCCCACCATGCAGGGCAGAGGTTGGAGGAACTATCTACAAAGTATCTGATTGACCGGTTCCCCGGAATGGGGCATGGCGCCATCCCGATCGAGGAGAGAATGAAGGCGGCTCAGGTGATTGAACGTCAGTTCGACAGCCCCCACGGAGATGCTTGGCAAACCCACTTGCAGTTCCTGAGCCCCTCGTTCGTGGAAGGCTTCGAGTTCCCCCGGTTCAAGCTGAGCCCGCTAGCCTTCCACGACTACGAGGGGTGGTTTCACCACTACCTGATCCGCAACGGCTTCCTGCCCAAGATCGTCCACGTCGACCCGCTGGACGTAGGAGAGCTGTTCAACGAGCTCAACATCAACCTGACCACCGTCCGTGCAGCGCTGTCCGCGGGTGCTGATTTCTCCCAGACGGATGCCCTCCTTTCCGCAGTCGCCGGCTACAGCGCGGCCCGAGGAGAGAAGGGTCAGCGCGTGAATCCCCTCTCCGTCGCTTTCGCCGCAGGCAACAGCCGCGCAGGATGGCTCTTCCTACCTAGCGTCCACACCCAGGAGTCTCCGATCTCGCTCCCGACGGAGCGCCGAATCCGCATGGTCGTGGACGTTCCCAAAGGGCTACGGTCGGTCGCGCTCCACGTGCACAAGTCCTTCACCGACGAGAGCCTTCTCCCGATCCGGGGACTGACCTTCGACAAACAGCTCCGTCAACTCAATCACGCCCGACACCTCTTGTCAGCCTCCGAGAAGTCCTATCCCGGCGATCACGTGCTCATCGATCCCGCGGCGAATCCGAATACCAAAGTAACCGCGCTTGATTTCAGGACCCCCACGAACTGGGAGCTGATGAAGAGCCGCATGCGGAACATCCTTTACCAGGGATGGTCGGAGTCGCTATCGTTCGAGGTACCTTCCGAGGAACCGATCAGGGCAATACCAGACCAGACGGTCGTTCTCGAAGATGACGGGGAGCGGACGACCACCGTGCTCCTGACCGGAGGCCGGGGGCTGGCCTCCTCCAACATCAAGGCTGCGCTCGAAGTGACTCAGGCACGGACCATAGAGGTCATGGGACTCATGGTTCCGGTGGAGCTCCGGCAGGTTTCGCTCGTCCCGCACACGGTGGAAGCGGAGCCTTCCAAGAGCTCCGTCACCCTCAAATTCCTCTCGCTCGCCAAGATCAAAGCTTCGCTCCAACCCCAGCTCCTGCTGATGTCCCAGGCGTCCGTCCGCACGTCCTTCGAGCAGGTCCACCTTACTCCAAAGACGTTCCCCGCGATCCATCTCGTCCTGAAGGCTCCCGACAAGCCGACCGGGTTCGAGATCTCCGTCGGGGCCCGGTTCGTCCAGATCCGGGAGGACGGAACCGGGGACGTCCACGTACTCCTGAAGAAGCCCAAGAAGCTACCCTCCGCAAAGACGGTGCAGTTCCAGATCGTCGGCGCGGATCTCGTCGCGCCAACGCAGCCCGTCGAAGTCAAGGACCAGCTGGTGACCCTTAAGCTCAAGAATCTCACCGAGAGAGCAGTAGTTATCATCGCGGCCAAGAACGAGGCCGATGTGTCGCACTCGCCGATCACGATCCACGCGGAGCGGCTGCCGGTCGAGCCGGACGACGACGAGTGATCAAAGCTCGAAATGCCGGGATGTGCTCGTGGGGGCTTGACCGGCTGAACGGAAGGAGATTGTCATGTTCTTGCTTCTCTTGGCCGCAACGGCATCGTCCGGATCCTTGCTTCCCTTCCAGATCCCTCAAGCGTCCCCATCGGTGAAGGACCCGTGGGACGGAGTGAAGCCCGGGAGTTGGGTCAAGTTCGAGATGGAAACCGAGGCCTACGGCCACATCTCACGGGACGAGCAGATTCTGACGCTCGAGAATCGGGAAGGGACGGAGATCCTTCTCTCAAGCAAGGGGAGCTGCGCCGGACAGGAACGGCAGCCAGGAAACCTGCGTCTTACAACCTGGTCCCAAATCGGTGCGGATCAACTCGCCATCCAGGGGAAAGTGTACGGATGCGCCGTATGGCGCGCCAGCGGAAGCGATGCTACTGGCCCCACGGAGACCAAGTACTGGATGCACGATGGCAGACCGCTCAAGATCGATCTCAAGAACGGCGCCTGTAGAGCAGAGCTTCTTGCCGATCCGGAGCCCAAGAATCGCAACTATCTTGGAAAGACCATCACGGTCACCGAGCTTTCAGGAACGTTCAGCACCGCCACCGCCCGTGGAACGATGAGGCAATGGCACGCCGCCGAGGTGCCCGGGAGGCTTCTCCGTCTGGAGACAAGCATCGCGGTTCCTGGCGGGAACGTGCATACAAGAGCAGAGGTAAAAGAGACTCTGCTCAAGTAGGAGACCTGCTTCGGGCATTATACACGTCCTACCAGATCAGTCCTCGACCAGTTCCGCCAGCCGCGGAACGCTCTCCGAGAGTTTCTTGACGAGCTCGGGCCACCTGCCGATCCCCTCCAGGAACTTGCGATCGGGTTTCGTCAGGACGATTCCCTTCGGCGTTCCCTGAACCTGCAGCGGGTCCATCTCGCGGGCATCCGTCCATTGTTCCAGCATCGCGATGTCCCCGTAGAGGGCGCGACCGTTCACGAACACCAGCCGGATGTCGCGAGGATAGGTCCGGAGCAGGCTGTTGTGGGCGGGAATCTCGCCCGGGGCGACCTGTGTCTCCTTGCGGTCTGCCAGAAAGAAGTCCGCGAAGTATCCGGGAGCGATGCGTCCGACCCGGTCCTCCAGGCCGCAAACCTTCGCCGCATTCACCGTCGCCATCTTGAAGAGCTCGGTCGCGAGCCCGGGCGGGCTCTGGATCTTCCCTGGACGCGCGGTCTTCGACTGCACCCAGGACTCGGCGAATCTCAATTCCTCCAGGACATTATCCGAGCCGGTAATGGACCAGTCCGGGGCGATCGATATCGTGAGGCCTTTCCTGGAGAACGCCTCAAAGTCGACGGTCTTCCGATAGAGACTCCAATTGGATTGCGGCGACCAGACGAGGAACATTCCCGACGCGATGACCTCCTTCATCTGGTCGTCGGAGAGCCCGAGACCGTGGATGACGACGACCCCCTTCCGCAGCAGCCCCGATTCCTTCAGGAACTTGAATTCGTCGAACTTCGGGTCCACGTGCGGTCCCTCCGCAAGATGGACGAAGAGCCTCCTCAGCGAGCCGTTCTCGAGAGCCTCGACCAGCCCCCTGACCTTGGCCTCTTCCAGCAGCAGTGGAAACGTGATCGACTCGGAACCGTGGGTTCTGTCCAGATTCCTGATGAGGACGTCCGGTTCGGGGGCGGCGTACGAGGATTGAATGAGCGTCGTTCCGCCGATGATCGCACGGATCTCTCCATAAAGCGTGGCCGCCTGGGTCAGTCCCCGGTGATGGACCGTCCGGTAGTAGGTGTTATAGACGTCCTTCAAATACTGGGGGTCCTTCTGCCACTCAAAGCGGTGGGACCAGGATCCCAGGGACCGCCCCGGCATGACGTTCCAGCTGACGTGATTGTGGGTGTCGATGAGTCCAGGGAACACGTAGCCGTCGAATCGCGTCTTGCGGCCGATGTCGCGAGGAAGCGCGGCTTCGTCCTCGACCACCGCATCGATAGCCCCGCCGCGGACGACGATCCAGGCGGGCTTGGCGCCCTCCTCCCCCACCACATGCCCGTGCAGAGCCCACGGGGAATCGCCCCGAAGCGGCGGTGCCGCGACCCCGCCGGCATTCCCCGCACACCCCTGGAAAGCCGGGAGGGAGACGCACGCGAAAAGGAGCGGCCTCAATTTGGCGAACATGGGTTCATCCGAGACCTGAACTTGCTTCCTCCCGGACAATCATCCCCCCCCCCCGGACAGCCTGCAATCTACCAGAATCCGAGCGTAGCGTGCCCCGTCCGTCGCCTCCCGGCCCGATCTCGTTCGGAAGGGACTTGGTTTCCCCCGCGCTCGGAATGGCCGTCATCCACAAGTTCGGAGCCCGAGCCCCCCTCGCCATGCTGGCTCATCATTTCTTCAAGGGCCCCAAAAATTGGGCCCTCCCGGTTCCTGGTGATTATTTTCAGGTGAGAAAATCGTCGGCGCGGAGGCGGAGGCGTAGACTAGGTATCGGAGCGGGCAGGATCGATCCCCCCCTCTTAAGGACCCACGACATGGCACGCCGAGTCAGCCGCCGCGCCTTCATCGGGAACACCGCCGCGCTCGGCGCGGGGGTCTGGATCACGGGGCGCCAGTCCGGGTACGGGCAGGAGAGCTCGCCCAACGCCCGGATCAACGTCGCCTTCATCGGGTCGGGCGGGCGGGGCGGGGCCCACCTCGGGCCCTGCGCGGGCGAGAACATCATCGCCCTCTGCGACGTCAACGAGCGGAACATCGGCCGGGCGGCCACGACCGTGGAGCAGAACGCCAAGAAGGCCGGGCGCGACGTCGAGAAGCCCAAGCCCTACCTCGACTTCCGCAAGCTCTTCGACGAGAAAGAGCGCGAGATGGACGCGGTCGTCGTCTCCACCTGCGAGCACACCCACGCCATCGCCATCATGCTCGCCATCAAGGCCGGCAAGCACGTCTACGTCGAGAAGCCCATGACCCACGGGATCTGGGAGGCCCGCGTCTGCCGGGAGGCGGCCGCCGCCAACCCCAAGGTCGTCACCCAGATGGGCATCCAGAACCACGCGAGCAACAACACGCGCCGCGTCGTCGAGCTCATCCAGTCGGGCGCCATCGGCGGCGTCACCGAGGTCCACGTCTGGGTCCACCGCTCCTGGGGCTGGCAGACGGCCGAGAACGCCGAGAAGAACAAGGACATGCTCTCCACCCAGGAGCGGCCCAAGGAAGAGCAGAAGGCCCCGCCCGGCCTCGACTGGGACCTCTGGCTCGGCCCCGCCCCCTACCGGCCCTTCCACGAGATCTACTTCCCCGGCCCCAAGTGGTACCGCTGGTGGGACTGGGGCTCGGGCACGATGAGCGACCTCGGGAGCCACATGAACGACTGCCCGTTCTGGGCCCTCAAGCTCGACGCCCCCCTCACCATCGAGGGCTTCGGCGAGGGCCCCGCCCACCCCGACCTCGCCCCCGCCAACTTCCACGCCGCCTACGAGTACGGGCCTCGCGGGAACATGCCCGCCCTCAAGTACCACTGGTACCAGGGCTCGATGCGGCCCCCCATGTACAACGAGATCGTCGCCTCCCGGAAGTGGGGCGACGGCCACCTCTTCATCGGCGAGAAGGGGATGCTCCTCTCGAGCCACGGGAGGCACATGCTCCTCCCCGAGGACAAGTTCAAGGACTTCAAGGCGCCCGAGCCCACGATCCCGAACTCCCCGGGCGCCGTCCCCGAGTGGCTCGCCGCCTGCCGGGGGAAGGGCAAGGCCATGGCCGACTTCGCCTACTCGGGGCCCCTCACCGAGGCGAACCACCTGGCCTCGATCGCCTACCGGATGGGGAAGAAGCTCCAGTGGGACCCCAAGGCCCTCCGCGCCACGAACTGCCCCGAGGCCGACGCCCTCATCAAGCGGGAGTACCGGAAGCCCTGGGAACTGAAGACGTGAGCCCGGCGGTCCCGATGGTCCGCCGCCGCGACTTCCTCGCCGCTGGCGCCGCCGGCTTCTGGATCGCCGGCCGCCAGCTCGGGTTCGGCCAGGAGAAGTCGCCCAACGCCCGCCTCAACGTCGCCGTGATCGGCGTGGGGGGCATGCGCGGCGAGGCGAACACCTCGGGCGTGGCCTCCGAGAACGTCTACGCCCTCTGCGACGTGGACGAGCGGAACCTCGCCAAGGCGAAGGCCAGGCTGCCCAACGCCCGCGAGTACCACGACCTCCGCGAGATGCTCGAGAAGGAGGCGACGCTCGACGCCGTCGTCATCTCCACCCCCGACCACATCCACGCCCACGCCGCCGTCCGCGCGATGCGCCTGGGCAAGCACGTCTACACCGAGAAGCCCATGGCCCACTCCGTCTGGGAGGTCCGGCTCATGAGCGAGACCGCCCGGGAGCGGAAGGTCGCCACCCAGATGGGCACCCAGATCCACGCGGAGCAGAACTACCGCCGCGTCGTCGAGCTCATCCAGTCGGGCGCGATCGGGAAGGTCACCGAGGTCCACGTCTTCCTGGGCGGGACGCCCTGGCACGCGACCGACCTCCCCCAGGACCGGATGGAGGCCCCCAAGCACGTCCACTGGGACCTCTGGATCGGGCCCGCCGAGGAGCGGCCGTACCACACCGAGTTCCACCCGCTCAACTGGCGGAAGTGGTGGAACTTCGGCGGCGGCTGCCTGGCCGACATGGCCTGCCACCACATGGACCTCCCCTTCTGGGCGCTGGGCCTCAAGGCGCCCAAGGCCGTCGAGGCCGCCGGCCCCCCCGTCCATCCCGAGGGCGCCCCGGTCTGGGAGACCGCCGTCTGGGACTTCGAGGGCGTCCGGCTCTTCTGGTATCACGGGGACAAGCGCCCGCCGCACTTCTCGGACGGCCGGATCACGGCCAAGTGGGGCGGCGGGAACCTCTTCGTGGGCGAGAAGGGGATGCTGCTGGCCAACTACGGCCAGCACAAGCTCCTTCCCGAGGACAAGTTCAAGGACTTCCCGGCGCCCCCGAAGTCGATCCCCGACTCGATCGGCCACCACGCCGAGTGGATCCGCGCCTGCAAGGGCGGGCCGCCGGCGCTCTGCAACTTCGACTACGCGGGCCCGCTCACGGAGACGGTCCTCCTCGGGAACGTGGCCTACCGCTCCGGGAAGCGCTTCGAGTGGGACGCCGCGGCGCTCCGCGCGAAGAACTGTGCCGAGGCCGACCGCTTCCTCCGCCGCGGGTACCGGAAGGGCTGGGAGCTCCCGGGATGATGCGCCGCCGCGACTTCCTCCGGGGGGCCGGCGCCGCCGGCTTCTGGATCGCGGGAGTCGTGCGCGGCTACGGCCAGGAGAAGTCCCCGAACGCGAAGCTCGACGTCGCCTCGATCGGCGTGGGCGGCCGGGGCCGGGCCTCGGTGGACGCCTGCCGGAACGAGAACGTGGTCGCGCTCTGCGACGTGGACCGCCGCATCCTCGAGAAGGCGGGGGCCGCCCACCCGAACGCCCGGCTCTACGCCGACTTCCGGAAGATGCTCGAGGCCGAGAAGCGCCTGGACGCCGTCACCGTGGGGACGCCCGACCACGTCCACGCCCCGGCCTCGGTCATGGCGATGCGCCTGGGCCGGCACGTCTACTGCGAGAAGCCGCTCGCCCACTCGCTCTACGAGCTCCGCGTGATGGCGGAGACCGCGGCCGCGATGAAGCGGGTGACCCAGATGGGGAACCAGCTCCACTCGACCGAGAACGTGATCCGCCCCGCGGAGCTCCTCCAGGCGGGGGCGCTCGGGACGGTCCGGGAGGTCCACTCCTGGAGCGACAAGGCCTTCGCCCCGGGCGACCGGCCGCGCGAGGCCCCGCCCGTCCCCGCCCACCTCGACTGGGACCTCTGGCTCGGCCCCGCGCCCGAGCGGCCGTACCATCCGTCGTACGTGCCCTTCCACTGGCGGGGCTGGTGGGACTTCGGGACGGCGAACCTGGGGGACATGGCCTGCCACATCCTGGACCCGATCGTCTGGGGCCTGGGCCTGGGCGCCCCCGTGGCGGCGGAGGCCGAGGGCCCGCCGCCGCACCCGGAGAGCGGCCCCGAGTGGCGGATCGTCCGCTACGCCTTCGAGAAGCCCGACTGCCGGCTCACCTGGTACGACGGGGGCCGGCGCCCGCCGGCCGAGCTCGCGCCCGGGGCCAAGCTCCCCTCGCAGGGCTCGCTCGTGGTGGGCGAGAAGGGGACGATGCTCCTCCTCCACGGGAACGGCCACCGCCTGCTCCCCGAGGAGCAGTGGAAGGACGTCCCGGAGCCCCCGAGGACGCTCCCGCGGCCCGAGGGCTACAGCCACCACGGCGACTGGATCCGGGCGATCAAGACGGGCGGCCGGGCGGGGAGCGACTTCGGCGCCGCCGCGCGCCTGACCGAGATCCCCCACGTGGGCAACGTCGCCTACCGGGCGGGCCGGCGGATCGAGTGGGACTCCGCGGCCCTCCGCGCCCGGAACTGCCCGGAAGCCGACCCCTTCATCCGCCGCGAGTACCGGAAGGGCTGGTCCCTCTGAGCGCACGCGCTCAGAAGTCGATCGACACGCCCGCGCTCGCCTGGTGCTCCTCCTCGTATGTCGGCGGGAGGCGGCCGGCCACGTACTTCACCACGAAGCGGTACGCGAGGGGCGGCCGCTCCCCGCCCTCGCCTCCGAAGAGCGAGGTCAGGTCCACCCGGACGGCGGCCTCGACGAGCTGAGTGAAGGCATTCTCGCCGGCCTCGAGGTCATAGTACCCGCGCCAGAGGACCGAGAGGCTCGAACCCTCCCAGAGGACCGGCAGGCTCCAGGCGGCCTCGAGCTTGACCCGCCCGTAGCCTTCGGAATCCTCGCCCGTCCGGGCGGGGCGCCCCGTGTCGTCCGCCCCCTCCACCCGCTCGATCCCCGCGTAGACGCGCGGCGCGCGGATCGGGCGCGGGCGCTCGGCCAGGTCCAGGAAGTTGTAGTCGAAGAGCCCGCGGGGGACGAGGAAGCCCAGGAGCCCCGCCGCGCCCCCGCCGAAGACGTATTGCGTCGCCTCGAACTCCTGGTCCGACTCGTGCCCCGCGTGGAGGTCCGCCTTGAAGAAGCTGGCCAGGGTCGAGCCGTCGGGATCGACCCCCACGGCGAGCGCGTACTCGAGGTCGAACTGCGAGTGGACGGCGTTCAGGTCGTGGTCGCCGCCCCTCCCGCTCCCCGAGAGCTGGCCCAACTTCAGGAAGCCCTCCGACCGCGCGTTCAGGGCGACGCGCGCGGTCTCCCCGTCCCCCCAGCGGACGGCGTCCAGCCGGAGCAGATGGAGCCGGTAGTCGACCCCCAGCTTGTCCTCGCCCTCCGAGGTCCGGAAGTCGAGCTCGACGGCGGGACGGAAGGACCCGAGCCGCATGAGCGCGACGCCGGGCGCCCCGGCCTCGACGAGCTCGTCGGTCGCGGCCGTCCCCGCCGCGGCGGCGAGCGCCTCGCCGAAGGAGACGCGGACGCGGGCCCAGCGCCCGGGGGACTCGGGGAGCTCGAGGCGGACGGTCTTCCGGTCGTTCGACCCGGCGGCCTTCCGGGGCGGGCCGGAGAAGAGCGTCCGGCCCCGGCGGTCGAGGGCCCGGATCTCGTAGTTGGCGGCGCGGTCGAGCTCCTCGCGGGGGATCTCGCGGGCGAAGTCGACGCCCAGGCTGTCGCGCGAGTCGTCGAACCAGTACAGCTTCGCGGGCGGCTCCTGGCCGAGGGAGAGGAGGGCGAGCAGGATCGGGGTCATCGGGTCCTCACCGGGTGTGCTTGTTGAAGATCACGGTCGCGAAAGACTTGAGCTTGACGGAGTCCTTCGCGTCCATCCAGCCGGTGTACGAGAAGTGCTGCTTCGAGATGCGGTTCCCCGTGTGCTTGAGGAGGGTCATCACGAAGTAGAAGTAGGCCTCGCGCTCGAGGGTCGGCTGGGAGGGCATGGGCGGGTCGTCGAACCCGAGGTCCCCGATCGTCCGGCCGACGAAGTCCCCGGGCTCGTCGTCCTCGGTGGCCAGGCCCTCGAGGACGCCCGCGTCGCGCAGGAGCTCGTCGACCAGGTCCTGGTCCAGGAGCCGCTGTTCCTTCTTCCAGTCGCGCATCGGCCGGCCTCCCTATCGGGCCCCGCAGGAGCAGTGGAGGAAGGGCAGGCGGACGGCGCCCGCCTCGAAGGCCCGCGGCGGCCGGGGCCAGGCGCGCGCCGCGAAGCCGGCCGGGCCCTCCTCCCGGTCGAGTCGCGAGGAGGTCATCCCGGCGGTGAACCCGAGCTGCTGGAAGTAGCGGACCCGGCCCGCCCACTCGTCGAGGTCGGGCCCGTCCGTCCGGAGGAGGGGGAGCATGACGAGCGAGCGGCCCGGGTGGGCCGCCCGGAGGGCCTCGAGGAGCCGCTCGGCGACGCCGGAGTGGAAGTAGCGGTTGTCGATCATGAAGGCGAAGAGCTCCGCGGCGGCCGGCTCGACGTTGGCCGCGACGGCCACGCCGACGGGGGTCGCGCCCCCGCGGTGGGCGAGCTCGACGGCGTGGAGGCTCGCCCGGCCCGCGAGCGCCGGGACCGCGGCCCGGACCGCCCCGAGGATCGCGTGGTGCGCCACGATCCCCTCGCAGCGCCCCCACGACTCGTCGGTGAGGGCGACCGGCTCCGCCGCGCGGAGGCAGGTCCCGTTCGTCGGGAGCCGGAGCTGTTCCTCGCAGAAGCGCTGGAACTCCTGGCCGTAGATCGAGCGGACGACCGGGTAGACCGAGCGGAAAAACTCCGAGCGCGCCCAGCGGCGGAAGAGGTTCATCGCCCCCCGGTTGTCCGGGTGGGCGCGGTTCCGCGACTCGTCCAGCCGGAGCGCGATCCAGAAGTTCTCCATGAGCTGGATCTGCCGGACCACGTGGTGGAAGGCCCGGTGGAGGTCCTGTCCGGGCGGCGGCTCCCGGAAGACCTCGGGGTACTGCTCGGCGTCGAGGAGGTTGGCCGCCTGGAGGAACTCCGCCCCCTCGAGCTCCGCGAAGTCGCGGCAGAGCTCGACGAAGCGCGCGCCGCCGTCCGGCGCGGGGGTCCGCCAGCGGTCGCGCACGGCGGCGAAGGCCGCCCCGAGGTCCCCGTCGGCCCCCTCGGCGCCGAAGACGGCCTCTCCCACGTGCTCGCCCAGCCGGCGGTAGGACTCGAACTGGGCTTCGTCGAAGTCCTGGTCCGCGGTGCTCTCGTGCGGGAAGGCGGGGTGGTCGCGGCGGTACTGGAGGACGTCCGCGGGCTCGTCGCCCGTGAGGGAGCTCTTGACGTAGACGAGGATCCCGCGCCCGCCCTCCGGGTAGCGGATGGCGCCGACGGCGACGTGTCGCGGCGAGATCCCCGTCTCGGGCTCGGCCCGGAGGAGCTCCGTGTCGATCTCCACGTCGGCCCCGAAGTCCACCCGGCAGCGCCGGATCGCGGTCCCGAGGTCCGCGAAGCGCCGCTCGGGGTCGGCACCGGCGTCGGAGACGACGACGTAGCGGCAGCGGCGGCGGACGAGCTCGTAGAGGCCGAGGTTGTCGAAGTGGCCGCCGTCGGAGACGAGGCAGCGGGAGTCGCGGGGATCGAAGGCCGAGAGCATCTCCTTCACGAAGTAGACGGGCCAGATGGTGAAGGCGAGGAGCGAGGGGAGCCGGGCGGCGCGGAGGGCGGAAGGGTTGGCCCACCACTGGCCCAGGCGGAGGTTGAGCACCGTCATCAGGGCCGAGACGGGGGCGGGGACGCCGGCGCCGAAATGGGAATTGACGGCGGCGCCCGAGACGGCCATCGCCGCCGGGAGCGAGAGCGCCTCCCCCGACCGGGCCCAGGCGCCGGGCTCGGCCAGGCCGAGGCTCGGGGAGCCCGCGCGGTTCCCCGTGACCAGGAACGAGTCCACGCGGCGCTCCGCCACGCGCCGGTCGTCGGAGGCCGGGAGGTTGACGGCGCAGCAGAGGAGGTGGAAGGGGAAGCCCTCGCGGGCGTTCCCCTCGAGCCGCGAGAGCGAGAGGTCCGGCAGCCGCGCGCCCGTCCGCGGGTCGGAGAGGAAGAGGTCGGCCAGCCGGTCCCGGTAGAACGCGTGGAGCGAGGTGGCGTTGAGGTCGAAGAAGAGGCAGAACACGGTCCCCGCCTGGACGAGGAGGAGGAAGAGGTGCCAGTAGGCGTGGTCGAGCCCGGACAGGTGGATCCCGGCGCCGGCCCAGGAGAGGGAGCGGGCGAGGGTCGCGGCGGAGAGGAGGAGGAGGACGAGGGCGAGCGCGCCCATCCGGGGCTCGCGGCGGCGGATGTCCTGGACGAGGGAGCGCGCCAGTCCCGCCACGAGGCAAGCCAGGCCGGTCCAGGCGACGACCGTCTCCCCGGCGTGGGGGGCGACGACGGGGACGGTGACGACGGCGATGGCGACGGCGTAGAGGGCGATCTGGAGCCGGCGGCCGCGGGCGCGCTCGGGCGAGCGCGAGCCGGTGGCGAAGAGGAAGACCGCGTGGGCGAAGACGAGGGCCAGGAGCGAGAGCTGGGTCCACCATCGCGCCGACTCGAGGGACCAGACGACCGTCTCGGCCCAGGCGGCCTGGGCCGCCGGGCTCCGCGGCTCGGCCCCCGCGATGAGCCGGAAGAGTCCCGTCCGGAAGAGCCAGAGGAGGAAATATCCCGCGCCCGCGGCCACGAGCCACGGGGCGGCGTGGAGGACGATCCGCCGCCAGCGGGCCCACGAGTCGAAGGCGCCGACGGCGCCGCGGAGGGCCCCGTAGGCGCCGCCCGCCCCGGCCCCGCCCAGGCCCCCCGCGACCCAGTGCTGGAGCTCCTCCCAGCCGGCCGTGACGAGGGCGTGGTGGGCGAGCGCGGCGGCCTCGAGGAGGAGGAGGACCAGGCCGGCCGCCAGGACGTGGTTGAGCGCCTCCCGGAGCGGGCCCTTGAAGAGGGGCTCCCAGAAGAGGGTCAGGAGGGAGAGGAGGACGAGCCCGGCGCCCGTCACCGCCATCGCCCACGGGAGGCGGGGCGCGAGGTCGGACAGCGACGGGAAGTGCTCGGGGCCGCGGATCATGAAGGGCACGGCGAAGAGGCCGAAGAAGAGGGCGGCCATGAGGACGTGGGCCGCGAAGCCGCGGAGGAGGGGGACGCCGAAGGCGAGGAGGTCCCCGAAGCGCCGGCCGTTGGAAGGAGTCAGGTAGCGGCAGCGTTCGCGCACGTGGAGGAGGAGCTCGGGGTCGAGCTCGCGGGCCTCGGGCGCGTAGGGGAAGCCTCCCTTCCCGTCCTCGCGGCTCCGCGCGTGGCCGGAGATCATCGAACCCAGGTAGCCGCCCCCCGAGACGGTGGCCAGGTAGTGGAAGCGGCGGAAGAGGCGGGCCCGGAGGAGGGCCTGGAGGAGTCCCAGGTTGAAGGAGGCCGAGCGGATCCCCCCGCCCGAGAACGCCAGGCCCGCCATGCCGTCGCCGAACTCCCAGCGGTCGGAGGACCTCGGGGGATCGAAGCGCCGCCCGCGGAGCGCGTCGAGCTCCGCGCGGGCGAGCTCGTCGTCGAACGCGCCGGCGGCGCGCGCGGGATCGGCCGGACCGGGGGCCATGCCCTATTCCCTCCCTGCTGGGATCCCCCGGTCGGAAGGGAGAGTATAGGGCGCGCGCGCGCGGGCGTCCAGCCCTACCCGCCCGCGCGGGCGAGGGCGTCGGCGGCGGCATCGCGGACGTAGGCCTCCGCCGCGTCCGTGCGCGTGTCCTTGAGATGCCGGTAGACGCGGAACGCCTCGGCCTTCTTCCCGTCGGCGATGAGCCGTTCGGCCAGGAGGAGCGCGGCCGAGGTCGCCCGGATCCGTTCCCATCCGGGGGCGGCGTCCGCGCCCTTGAGGACCCGGTCCACCGACTCCGCGTCCCCGATCCGGGCGAGCGCCCAGAGGGCGGCCAGGCGCGCGTCGAGGTCCGCGTCGGCCGCGGCCGCGCGGAGCTCCGCCGCCGAGTCGCGGTCCGCGAGCGCGCCCAGGGCCTGGAGCGCGGTCAGGCGCGGGCCGCCCTTGAGGCCGGGGAGGGCCTTCCGGAGCTCCTCCGCCGCGCCCGAGCGGATCGCGACCAGGGCCTGCGCGGCGAACTCGTGGACGTCGGGGTCGCCGAGCAGCTTCCCGAGCGCGGGCGCGGCCTCCTTCCCGCCGATCACCTGGAGCTGGCGGACGACGAAGCCCTGGACGGCCTTGGGCCGCTCCCCGCCGAGCTGCGAGGCCAGGGCCTCGACGAAAACGGCGCGGGCCGCCTCCTTCCCCGGCCGGCCCAGGTACTGGGCCAGGCCGTGGAGGACGTAGCGGGCCTTGTAGTCCTGGCCGTCGTCCGTGTCGTGAAGCATCGCGACGACCCCGACGACCCCCTCGCGGCCGGCGGCGAGCACGGCGTCGAAGATCGCCGCGGCGTCCTCCCAGGTCGGCCCGGTGAAGGTGCCGCGCTTGGCGTCGAGCTCGGGGACGCGGTTGACGATCTCCCGGAGAGCGTCCTGCGTGATCATGGTTCCTCCGGCCTTACAGGTGCCACGGGGCGCGCATGGGGACGTTGACGAGGCGGTTGGCGAACTCGTCGCCCACGATCTCCTCCTTCACGGGGTCGTACTTGATCTTGCGCCCCGTGCGGATGGCGATGTTGGCCAGGTGGAGGAGGGTCGCGCAGCGGTGGGCCGCCTCGGCGTTCCCGCCCGGCTGCTTGCGCGTCTTCACCGCCTCGGCGAACGTGACGAGCGGCTCGGGGTCGGGCAGCGCCTGGACCTTGGCGCGGGTCTCCTCGTCGAGCCCGGCGAGGGTGACGGGCCGCGCCTTCTTCCGCTCGTACGGCGTGCCCCACTCGCCGCTCTCGAGGACGAGCGTGAAGCCGTCGGCGTACTTCATCTCGATCCAGGCCCACATGCCCGTCACCTCGGGGTGGGCGGGAGGGGCGAAGGCCTCGATCTCGACGGGGCTCGTGTCGTCCTTCCCGTAGATCCACTGGAAGGGGTCGAGGGTGTGCTGGGCCATGTCGGCGAGTCCCCCGCCCTCGTAGTCCCAGTAGCCCCGGTGGGTGCCGCCGTGCCGGCGGGTGACGTAGGGCTTCCAGGGGGAGGGGCCGACGTAGAGGTCCCAGTCGAGCGAGGCGGGGGGCGTCTGGGGCGCCAGGTCGATCCGGCCGCTCCACTCCTTCACCTTGAGGCCGCCGCTCTTCACGTAGACGCCGGGGTTGTCCTTGACGAGGCCGCTCCGCATGATCTTGTGGGTGTCGATGTTGTTCCGCTGCTTGCTCACGCCGAAGCGCCCGAAGGTCCCGATCTGGAAGATGCGCTTGTAGCGCCGGAAGGTCTCGACGACGGCGCGGCCCTCGGCGATGAAGCGGGTCATGGGCTTTTCGCAGAGGACGTCCTTGCCCGCCTCGGCGGCGGCGATGGAGATGAGCGCGTGCCAGTGCGGCGGGGTCCCGATCGCGACGAGGTCGATGTCCTTCCGCTCGAGGACGCGGCGGAAGTCGGTGTAGAACATCTTGTTGTCGGCCTTGTCGCGGAACTTGACGTCGCACTGGGCGCGGAGCTCGACCTGGAGGTCCTTGGTCATCTCCTTGTAGGTCCCGGGCCCGCGGCCGCCGCAGCCGATGAGGGCGCCGCCCAGCATCTCGCTCGGGGGAACGTGGCGGGGGCCGCCGAGCACGTGGGGGGGGACGATGGTGAACAGGCCGGCCGACGCGGCCGCGCCCTTCAGGAACTTCCGGCGGCCGAACTTGGACGCGCGTGTGGCCATGGGCGGCTCCTTCCGGTTCTCTCCCAATGGTATGCGGCCGGTTTCGTTTCCGTCTCAGAGCGGCGGATTCCTCCGAACCTTCCCCGCGCCATCCGGTTGATGTGTGGCGATGGCGATCTTCGGAAAGAACCTGACGGTGCACGTCCGCTACGACGGGAAGTCGTACGACCTCCCGTTCGCGGACCTGGACGTGACGGAGCGCGCGTCGGACGACGACGTGCGCGAGGCGCTGGCGCGTCACTTCGACGTGTCGCCCAAGACCTTCCGGTCGTTCGTGGTCGAGCGGCACCGGACGGGGAACGTCACGGTCCGCCCGGAGGCGGTCTTCGGTTAGCAAACGGGCGGGGCCTGCGAGGGCCCCGCCCGAACTCCTCGGCGATCTTTGAGAAGAAGTCCTGGCCCGCTCGCACTTCCGGGGCTTACAAACAAGCGTGTCCGAAAGGACCTCTGGGATGGACGCCCCCGAGACTTGAGCGGTCCTGCGACCCCTCCGCCCCGCGGAGCGGGACCCGCGCCCGTACCTACCCAGGGAGCTTACAAACTCTCTTTGTTAAAAGAGAACGTGGGCCGACATCCCACCCAACAACTGTCACAACGCTTCCTCGACTCGTACGGGCACGAGTCCCGCTCCTGAACGGCGGTCCCGGTCGAGGCGTCCCCCACCCGGGTGGCCTACAAACGGTCCATTCCCGTCTCCAAACGGAAATGAGTAGGTTCGACTCCTACAAGCCCCGCCACGCGCGGCCTTCGGACCGCGCCTGACGGGGCTTGCGGCCCCGCGAGGGGCCCAATGTTGCCTCCCCCACTTGGACGCCTCGACCGGGATCCCCGCGGCGGGAGGGGCCCGCCTGCGCGGCCGTAGCCCCATCCATCCGTTACAGGGCGGAGGCGGAGGCCCGTACCCCACGCGGCCGAAGCCTACAAACTAGCTCAATGGGTAGAGCATCAGATTCTCAATCTGAGGGTTGCCGGTTCGATTCCGGCGTTACAGTCCAAAGCTTCCCGGACTCGTACGGGCCTCCCCCCGCCGCCCGAGTGTAACGAAACCATCCCGTTTGATTCGTTACACGCGGTAACGAATCAAACGGGATGGTTTCGTTACAGGCTAGAATTGCACCAGCATGGCCCGGATGACGCCCCAGGAGCAGGATCTCCGGCTCAGGATCCTGAACACCCTCCTCACCACGCCCCACCGGAAGCTCGAGGAGGTCCACCCCGTCCACGCCGAGCTCGTCCGGCAGGATCCGCTCTTCTACGGCCACCTGGCCGCCTGGTACCGGAGGAACGGAGACGTCCGCGACCACGACGAGATGTTCACGGTCACGCTCTGCCTCTCCACGTTCGAGGGCCACCGCAACGCGGGCCTCGCCCTCCTCCGCGACCTCCCGCCGTACCAGGTGGCCCGCGTCGTCGACTTCGTCCGCGGCCGCGTCGAGAAGAAGGATGGCAAGGAGACCCGCTGGGGCCTCTTCAAGAACGTCCCGCGATCCCTCAAGACCGAGGTCGAGCGCTACCTCCGCGACCGCGAGAAGAACCCGATCCAGTTCGACGGCGCCGTCCTCCAGGCCCGGAAGGCCATGAAAGGCCTCTACGCCGCGCTCCACGTCAAGCCCGGCCCCCGCGCCCAGGCGATTCTCTTCGACGACAAGCCGCCCGAGGACTCGCGCCTCGCGGTCCTCAAGAAGATCGCCAAGTCCTCCGACCCCAAGGAGCAGGCCCTGCTCATCGCCGAGCACCGCATCCCCTACCGGATCGCGGCCTCGGTCGTCTCGCAGATGACGCCTTCGGTCCTCGTCGCCCTCATCGAGACGATGACGCCCCAGGAGCTGATCAACAGCATGTCCTCCCTTCAGAGGCGCGGGGCGATGGACCACCCGGACGTCAGGAAGCTGATCGAGGAAAAGCTCGAGAGGGGCAAGGGCGCCAAGCGCGTCTCGGCCTACAAGGCCAAGGAGGCGGCCAAGGCCGCGCCCGTCGACGTGGCGATCGCGGAGAAGCTGCACGCGGTGACCCAGGAGAAGGTCCGCGCGAAGGGGACGATCAAGCGGCCCACGGCCCTCCTCGTCGACAAGTCGGGCTCCATGCAGGAGGCGATCGCGGTCGCCAAGCAGCTGGGCGCCCTCATCGCGGGCATCATGGAGGCGTCGCTCATCGTCTACGCCTTCGACTCGATCGCCTACCCCATCGCGAACCCGGGGCCGGACCTGGCGGCCTGGGAGAAGGCCTTCGCCGGCATCAAGGCGCACGGCAACACCTCCGTCGGGGTGGCTGTGGACATGATGACCCGGAAGAAGCAGGCCGTCGAGCAGCTGGTGATCGTCACCGACGAGGGCGAGAACACGGCGCCCTTCTTCAGCGAGGCGATCGTGAAGTACCGCGCGCAGGTGAAGGCGGACCCGTCCATCGTCTTCGTCAAGGTGGGCGGAGCGATCGATCACCTGGAGAAGATCTGCCTGGCCCAGGGGATCCCGGTCGACGCCTTCGAGTTCGGCGGCGACTACTACTCCCTTCCGAACCTCGTCCCCATCCTGACCCGGCCCAGCAAGCTCGAGCTCCTGATCGAGATCATGGAGACGCCGCTTCCGACGCGTGGGTGAGATGCCCGCGCGCGACCTGATCGACCGGTTCGGGCGGGAGGAGGACGCCTTCCTCCGGACGGAGTTCCTGGCGCCGGTCGCCGGCCCCGGGAAGGTCCGCGTCCGGATCGCGGGGATCGTCTGCGAGATGGCGGTGCGCGACCCGAAGCCGGGAATGCAGGTCCTGAAGCCGGTCTCGATGAAGGAGGCGGCGATCGTCCGCGAGGCCTCGCGCGCCGAGGCGAAGCGCTATCTCGGGCTCTTCCCGCGCGCGCGCCTCGTGGCGACGCTCCTCCACGGCGGCACCTGGATGGGGCTTTCCGCGGGGGCCGCGCCGAAGGGCGTCCGGGTCGAGGGCTTGGTCCCGATCGCGCTGGCCTCGAGCCTCCGGGCGTTCGAGACGGCGGTCGTCCGCTTCGACGGCGCCCTCTTCCTCCACGAGGCCTCCGATCGGCCGGCCGAGGCGGCCGCGCTCCGCGAGGCCCTCGCCCGGAACGAGGAGGAGCCGTCCCGGAAGGGCCTCACGGCGGAGGAACGGGCCGCGTACGCGAGGGCTCTCGAGTTCAGGCGCGAGATGGAGAAGTCGGCCGACGAGCGCCGCCTCGAGCGCGCGCTCGCCCTCGCGGGGGCCGATCTGTCCGCGTTCGAGGAGGGCCACGGGCGGTTCACGGTCAGCTTCCGCGTGGACGGCCGCGCCTACGCGTCCATCGTCTCGAAGCTCGACCTCACGGTGCTCAGCTCCGGGATCTGCCTCTCGGGCCGCGACCGCGACTTCGACCTGACGAGCCTCGTCTCGGTCCTCCGCGAGCACCATGCGGAGGGCCGCGATGAATGAGCGCTCGGCCGTGCTCCTGGACTCGGGACGGCTCGTCCGCCGGCGGGAAGGCGGGCCGGCCCACGTCGACTTCGACGGCGCCTGGGTGCTCCGACGCGAGGAGGCCAAGGGCGACGTGGCCGGCTTCTACCACACCCACCCCGCCGGATTCACCGGGATGAGCGCACGCGACCGCCGGACCATGGAGGCCTGGGCGGCCGCCTTCGGGAAGCCGCTCCTCTGCGCCGTCGCGTGCGGCCGGCGGGTCCGGGTCTGGGTCTGCGACGGCGCGGGAGGGGCCGTCGAGGTCACGACGAACGGCGTCCTCCGGAGGCTCTTCGAATGAACCCCCTCGGCCACGAGTCCCGATACCGGGGCGAGGAGGCGATCCGGAAGCTGGCGGCCGCGCGGGTCTGCCTCTGCGGGGCGGGCGCCGTGGGCTCGAACCTGGCCGAGACCCTCGTCCGCCAGGGCGTGGGCTCCCTCCGGGTCGTCGACCGCGACCGCGTGGAGGAGCACAACACCGCCACCCAGGTCTACACCTCCGACGACTTCGGCTCGTTCAAGGCCGAGGCCCTCAGGGACCGCCTCTTCCGGGCCACCGGCCGCGAGATCGAGGCGGTCGCGAAGGAGCTCACGGCCTCGAACGCGAAGAAGCTGACGAAGGACGTCGACCTCGTGGTCGACGGCTTCGACAACTCCGCCGCGCGCCGCGCCGTGACCGACGCGTGCCTGGCGGAGAAGCGACCCTGCCTCCACGTGGGCCTGAACGCCGACTACGGCGAGGTCCGCTGGAACGAGAGCTACCGCGTTCCGGGCGACGCGCCCGGGGACGTCTGCGACTACCCCCTCGCGCGGAACCTGGTCACGCTCGTCACGGGCGTGGCCGCGGAGGTCGTGGTCCGCTTCCTCCTCCTGGGCGAGCGGGAGGACTATTCCGTGACGCTCCGGGATCTCCGGGTGAACCGCGAGGAGTGAAGAAGGATCCCCCATGCCGGCCACCGTGAAGTGCAGCTGCGGGCGGGGCCTCCCGCGGCCCCGTCCGGGGGAGAGCGTCGCCTGCCCCTCCTGCGGGAAGACCCTCTCGATGCCCCTGGCCGCCCCCGGCGAGGCCGCGCCCCGGCGGAACGTCGTCGCCTGGATCCTGGGCCTGGGCGCCCTCTTCTGCGCCGCGGGGCTCGCGACGGGATACTTCCTCGTCGTCCACCGCCCCGCGCCCGCCCGGGCGTCCGAGCCGGAGACTCCGGAGGAGCGCTCCGCCCTCGCGCGCGAGGCCTTCGCCGCCGGGCCCCGGCCCGCGCAGGGGGGAGACGAGATGGACGCCCGGGCCACGGTCGAGGCCCTCGTGGCCCGGCTCCGGAACGACGACGCCGACGGGTTCGCCGGAAGCATCGACGTGCCGCGGCTCATGGCCGAGATGGAGGCGCCGGGCCGGCTCTTCCGCACCCGGATCGGCGAGCAGCTCGCCGCGGAATCCCTTGTCGAGGGCCTCCCCGAGTACGTCGGATCCCTGGGATGGAGCGAGGCGAAGGCGACGATGGGCCGTCTCCGGCGCGACGGCCGGGAGGCGGACGTCTGGGCGCGGGTCCGCTGCGAGGGCGAGCTCCGAAACATGCGGTTCCGGCTCGTCCGGGAGGGCCACCGGGGATGGAGGCTCTACGACTGGGACGACCTCGAGGAGGGCGACGGGCTCTCGAGCCGGTACCGGCATTCCCACGCGGCCGACCGCGAGCCGGGCGGACGGGAGTCCTACGACCGCTCGAACGAAGCGATGGGCGCGCTCGTCGGGCAGGCGCGGGAGGAGGAGCACGACGCGGTCCTCCGGGGGGTGGCCCGGGCGCGGAGGCTCCCGCCCCACGCGGAGCTCCTCCACGAGTTCGAGAGGCTGGAGGGAAACGCCCAGCTCGGCCTGGGACGGAACGAGGACGCGCTCGCCGCCTACGACCGCGCCCTGGCGGACCGCCCCGACTTCCCCGTCGCCCACCACCTCCGGGGACGCGCCCTCAACCTGCTGGAACGCCACGAGGAGGGCGCCGAGGCGCAGAGGGAATTCCTCCGCCGGGTGGGAGACCAGGCCGCGGCGCTCCATTGGCTCGGCGCCTCGCTCGAAGGGCTGTCCCGCGAGGCCGACGCGATCGAGGCCTACCGGAGGGGCGCCGCGGCGGATCCGGAGGCGGCCGACCTGCGATTCGCCCTGGCCCGGCTTCTCCTCAGGGGCCCGGAGCGCCTGGGGGCGGTGGACGTCCTCCGGGAGGCGCTCGCCGTGGACGCCTCCCGCTACGGCCAGGCGGCGCAGGAGCTCCGGAGCGCCCGCGCGTGGGACGAGCTCCTCCGGCTCACGAACGCGGTCCGGGTCGATCGTCCCGCGGACCCCGAGGTGCTCCTCGACCGCGGCCGCGCGCTCCGGCGCCTGGGCCGGCCGGAGCAGGCGATCGAGGACCTGCGCCGGGGCCACGCCGCCGTCGCCGATCCCGACGACGGGCTCGACCACCTCGAGGAGCTCGCCTGCGCCGCGGCGGCGCTCGGGAGAAGCCGGGAGGCGATCGAGTCGCTCGAGAAGCTCAAGGAGCGGGAGCCGGACTCTCCGCGCTTCCTCTACGCGCGCGCCCGGTTCCGCGCGGCGCTCGACCGGGCGGAGCCGGCGCTCGAGGACCTGGACGCCGTGCTCCGCGAGGAACCGTGGCGCCACGGGGAGATGCGCCACGAGCCCCTCCTCGAGCCGCTCCGCGACCGCCTGGCGGCGTCTCTCGACCGCGCGAAGGAGGCGCAGGACTTCATCGAGGCGGCCTCGCGGATCTCGGGCGGACCGGACTGGGGGAAGCTCCTCGCCCTCGCCCTCGAGCGCTTGGGGACGGCGCCCGCGGACACGAACGCCCGCTACTGGGAGGGCTACGCGCTTCGGAAGCTCGGGCGCCCCGCCGAGGCGGAGCGGGCGCTCCGCTCGGCCGGCGAGGGCTGGGGGAGCCGCTGGGAGCTCGCCCTCGCGCTGGCCGACGCCGGGAAGACGGACGACGCCCTCCGGACGGCCGCGCTTTTTGAGGCCGAGGAGGAGCGGCGCCCCGGCGGGCTCTACCTCCGCCTCTACGCGCTCGCCCGCGCGGGATCTCCGGAGGCCGCGCCCGTCATGGAGCGCCTCCTCGAGGACAACCCCTCCTACGCGTCCTGGATCGAGTCGGAGGCCGCCTTCGAGGCGCTCCGCGCGACCGAGCGGGGACGCGCCCTCCTCGAGCGGGCCCGGTCGAAGCGCGACGAATAGCGCGTGACCCCGGGGCGCGATCCCGCGTCCTGAGGACATGGGATCCGCCGGCCGCCTTCTCCCCCTCGTTTTCATCCTCGGATGCGAGGCGCCCCCGGAGAGCCCGGAGCGGGACGAGGTCGGCCTTCTCCTCCGAGCGCTCCGCGACGACGATCCCCTCGTCCGCGACCGGGCGGCGGCCGCCCTGGGGCGCCTCCTTCCCGGGGCCGCGCCAGCCGTCGGCCTCCACGCGGACGATGCCGACCCCGAGGTGTCCGCCCGCTGCCGTGCCCTGCTTCACGTCCCGCCCGACGACTGGACCTGGTACCGCGCCTCGGGGCTAACGGGGATCGACCTTCAGACCGTGGACTACCTCGAGATGCTGAACCACTGGTGCGGCAACGCGAAGTGGGAGGCGAGGGCGATGCTCCCGAAGCTGCGTTCGCTCCGCCTTCATCCAGCCGGCTGCCTGCCTCTCATGCTGTCCACGACGGCCGCCTGTCCCGATCACGGCCTTCCGCTTTTCCGGATCACGGCCGACGAGGGCGTCCACGACCGGGTCGCCGCCGAGCTCGACCTGGCCTCGGAAATCCGGGAAGGATGGATGATCGCCGCCCTCCGGGCCGTCGCCCGCCGGACGGAAACCGACTTCGCCCTCTCCCGGGACGGCGAGCTCCGATTCCGGCCGGCGCGGACCGTGTTCGACCTCCGCTGGGACAAGCCCCATCACGACCGCTTCCGGCCGGACGACCCGCGGAACTTCGAGGCGCTCCCAGCGGATCGCCGGAGCGAACTCTGGGAGGAGGCGGGCCGGACTCCCGCCCAGGCCTGGACCCCGCCCCGCTGAGGCGCGAATCCGCATCGAAAAGTACTCGACCCGGCGCCCGCCGCCACGTCATAGTGGACCCCGGAGGCCCCGATGAGACTGCTCCTGCTCGCGCTCGCCCTCGCCCCCCAGGACCCGAAGGGGGAGATCGACCTCGCCTGGAAGCTCCCGCACGGTCAGGCGGCGGTCTACGACGTCTTCGATGCCGCCAAGGGGACGCGGCTGGGCGAGCTCACGGTGCTCGGCTGCGAGCTCGAGAAGGGGCCGGGCTCGAACGGCGGGCCCGATCTCCCCGCCCGCGTCCTCTTCCGGCGCCTTCCGGAGAGCGCCAAGGCCGGCGTCCCCTGGACCTGGAAGGAGACGGTCTTCGACGAGTCCCCCGGAGCCCTGTCGCCGTTCCAGGTCTCGGCCGCCTTCCGCATGAAGCAGGTGAAGAAGGTCCGCGTCGAGGAAATCCTGAAGACCGCGGCCAAGAAGGGCGAGAAGTCCGAGCCCGTGGAGGCCGCGCTCGTGGAAGGCGCGGCCGACTTCTTCCGCCAGCAGTGGGTGGACCGCAAGGTCCAGCCCGTCGACAAGGCGCGGCCTTCCCTCTCGCTCGCGGCGACGATCCTCGTCCGCGTCTCCGACCGGGCGATCCTGGGCGTCCGCTACGCCTGGAAGGGCCGGGCCGAGCAGCTCTCGAAGATGATGGGCGACGCCCAGCCCGACAAGGCCGACGAGACGCGCGAGCTCGTCCTCCGGGAGCCCCTCCTCGAGGTGGGCGCCCGGGACCTCAAGGTCCGGATCGACCAGGCCGTGGACCGCGGCGCGAAGTGGCTCAAGGCCCAGGCCCAGGGCGACGGCACGATCGCCGACCGGCACGGGTACCCGATCGCGACGACGGGCGGGGCGGGCTCGACGGGGCTGGCGCTCCTCTCCCTCCTCCACTCCGGCGTCCCGGCCGACGACCCGGCGGTCCGGAAGGGCTTCGCCTGGCTCGCCTCCCGGCGGCTCAACCAGTCGTACGACCTCGCGCTCCGCGTGCTCGCGATCGAGGCGAAGTACCTGCCGCTGGCGATGTTCGAGGACGTGGCGAAGTTCTCCGAGGAGAAGGCCCGCGAGGCGATCGCGGCCAAGCTCACGAAGGAGGACCGGGCGGTCGTCGAGGAGTCCGTCCGCCTCCTCCTCGAGTGCCAGGGCAGGCACGGAAGCTTCGGCTACACGAAGGGGATCGACGAGCCCAACCTCTCGAGCATCCAGTACTGCCTCCTCGCCCTCAAGGCCGCGGCGCGGATGGGCGTGGCGGTCCCCGCCTCCGTCTGGAAGCAGGCGCTCCGGGCGATCGAGGCGTCCGCCGCGCTCGCCGGGAACCAGGCCGAGGTCGAGCTCACGCGCTTCGGGGGCGCGGCCGAGAAGCGCCAGAGCTTCCCCCGCGGCTTCCCCTACTACGTCCCCAAGGTCGAGACCGGGATCGACGTCCCCAGCTCGACCATGGTGACGGCGGCGATCACCAGTCTCGCCCTCATCCGCAGCGAGCTCTCCCGGACGAACGAGTGGGACGAGCGGACCAAGCGGAACTGCGAGGACCTCGAGTGGGGCGCCCTCGCGTGGCTCCAGCCGCGCTGGGGCCTCCGCGCCTCGCGCCCCGAGGGGCTCTGGTGGGGACCCGCGATGACCTACTACTACCTCTACAGCCTCGAGCGCGCGATGATCGTGGCCGGCGTCGAGACCCTGGGCGGCCACGACTGGCACCACGAGGGCGCCGCGATCCTCCTCTCCCGCCAGCAGGCCGACGGCCGATGGGAGGGCCCCCAGGCCGCGCCCGTCATCGACACGGCCTTCGCCCTCCTCTTCCTGAAGCGGGCCACCGTCCCCGTCGAGACGGGCGACCGCCCGAAATAAGGGCCGCCGGCGGCGTATACTTCGGGAGAGCCATGGCCTTCAAGGTCCGATGCCCCTGCGGCAGCACGGTCGGGATCCCCCAGGTCCGGGGCGGCGCGGCCGTCTCGTGCCCGGGCTGCGGCCGGAGCATCTCCGTCCCCCAGGTCGCGGGAAGGCCGGGCGGCCCCGGACCCTTCCGCGCCGGTCCGCTCCTGGCGGGCCTCGTCGCCTTGCTCCTGGTGACCGGGGGGATCGGCGCCGTGGCCAGCGTGGCCGCGTGGAAGCGCTTCAAGGCCGCCTTCCCGACGGCCGCGCCTCCCGAGAGCGAGGAGCAGCGCCGGACCGCGATCCGGGAAGGCTTCGACTCCGAAAAGGACCCGGGGGACGCGGCGGCCCGGGAGCCGGAGATCCGCGGCGTCCTGGAGCGCCTCGTGGCCTCCATGAAGGCGAACGACGGCACCCGCTTCGCCGCCCAGATCCACGGCGCCCGGCTCTGGTCGGAGATCGCCGCCCAGCCGGGAGTCTCGAAATCCCGCTCCGCCCTCCAGGACCGCGTCGAGGCCGCCCAGGTCCAGAAGGAGATGGTCGACCTCTGCCGCTCCACGCCCGAAGTCACCCGCTGGCAGGCGGTGCGCGTCGTCCGGGTCCGCGGAATGCCCGACCCGGAGGAGGCGCAGGCCTTCGCGGTCGTCCTCCAGAACGCCGTCCGCGCGAAGTTCCGCTTCTGGCTCGCCAGGGACGAGGGGTCGTGGAAGGTCTTCGACTGGGAGATCCTGGACGAGGGCAGCCGGCTCTCCCGCATCTTCGCCTCGGTGATCCGCGCCAAGATGCAGGACGGGGGCTCGGTCGACCGCAGCGCCGCGGCGGCGAAGGCGGTGGTCCGGTCGGTCGAGCGGCTCAACGGGGGCGAGGCCGAGGAGGCGCTCCGGGAGGTCGCGGCGGCGAAGGCCACGCGGCCGCCCGACCACTTGAAGGGGACCCTGGACCTGCTCGAGGTGAACGCGCTCGTGGCGCTGGGGCGGAACGAGGAGGCCCTGGGCGCGCTCGAGGGGATCCTCGGGCGGAACCGCGACCTCCCCGTGGCCTGGGTGTCCCGGGGAAACGCCCTCCGCGCGCTCGGCCGGCCGGCCGAGGCCGCCGAGGCGTACCGCGAGTACCTCGCGCTCCTGGGCGACGACGCCGACGTGTGCCTGGCGCTCGGCGAGGTCCTCGAGGAGGACAAGAAGCCGGCGGAGGCGGCCGAAGCGTACCGGAAGGGCTTCGAGAGCGACCCGGAGGACGCGGAGAACCTCCGGTCCCTGGCGCGGCTCCTCCTCGAGCGGGAGTCGCGGGCGGAGGCGGGGGCCCTCTTCCGCGAGCTCGCCCGGAGGCAGCCGGGCCGATACTTCGCGGCCGCCGGGCAGCTCCGGCGGCGGGAGGCGTGGCCGGAGCTCCTGGACCTCGCGCGCGAGCGGGGCGCGCGGGAGCGGGACGCCCAGTCGCTCTACGACCAGGGATTCGCGCTCCGCCGCATGGGCCGCGCGAGGGAGGCGGAGGCGGCGCTCCTGGGCGCGCGGGAGCGGGTCGAGGAGGACGCGCGCCAGCCCTACGAGGCGGAGCTCGCCTACGCGGCCTTCGCCCTGGGAAAGGAGAAGGAGGCGCTCGGCTGGGCGGACCAGGTGGAGCGCCGGCCGTCGGGCGCGGGCCTGGGGCCCTACCTCCGCGCCTGGATCCACGCGTCGGCCGGGCGCCCGGAGGAGGCCGAGAAGGTCCTCGTCCCCCTTCTCGCCGCCTGGTACGGGTTCCACGAGGAGGTCCGGGACGAAGCCGTCTTCGAGGCCGTCCGCGGGCGCGCGGCGGTGAAGGAGTCGCTCGCGCGCGCGGAGGCGAAGGCGGACTACGAGGCGGAGGCGGAGGGGTTCCTGGACGACGAGGAATGGGAGGGCCTCCTCAAGCTCGCCTCGGAGCGCGCCAAGGCGGCGCCCGGGGACGTGGACGCCTGGAGCCACCAGGGGACCGCGCTTGAAGGCCTGGGCCGCCACGCCGGCGCCGAGAAGGCTTTCCGGGCGGCGCTCGAGATCGCGCCCGAGGACCGGAGGGCGGAGCTCCGGCACGATCTCGGGCTGGTGCTTTGCCGGCTGGGGCGGCCCGCCGAGGCCGAGGAGCTTGCGGAGAAGCTCCTGGCCGCGGAGGAGGGCCGCTCGCAGGGGCTCTACCTCCGGGCCTGCGCCCGCGCGACGGCGAAGCGCGAGGACGCGGCGGCGAAGGACCTGGCCGAGCTGCTCACGCGCGAGTCGTGGTATTCCTACAGCGTGGAGTCCGAGGCCCTGCTCCAGCCCCTCCTCAAGCGGGCCGACGTCCAGGCCCTCCTCAAGAAGGCGAAAGCGGAGCTCCAGCGCTGAACCGCTCTCCGAGGCCGCGGGGAAATGGTACGTTTCGCAGGGGTGGAGCGCCACTTCTTGTCTATAGATATATAGGCCCGATTGGGAAAGGGAGCCCATGCGCCTTCTCGCCATCCTCCTCCTGGCCGCCGTCCCCCAGGACGCCGCCAACGACCCCAAGGCCCGGCAGGCCCGGGTGAACGAGCTCCGGAAGCAGGCCGCGTCGTTCGACGAGGCCGAGCGGCTGAAAGCGGTGGCCGAGCTGGGCGGGATCGTGGACGAGGACGCGCGCGCGGTGCTCGTCAAGCGGATGCTCGAGGACACGGACACCGTGAAGCTCGCGGCCGCCAAGGCGATCGTCCGGCACCGGAAGCCGATCTGCGCCCAGGCGCTGGGCGGAGCGATCCAGGCGAACCTCAAGAGCGACAAGCTCTGCAAGGCTTTCGTCGAGGCCCTGGGCGAGCTCGACATGTGCGCCGGGATCCCGGTCCTCCAGGCCGCCCTCGAAAGCCGGCCCGCCTCGGGCGAGGCGGCGCTCGAGCAGCTCCTCAAGATCGGCTGCTACGAGGCGGTCCCGCCGCTCGTGAACTTCCTCAAGCGGGCCGAGACGGAGGAGCGGAAGCCCGACTTCTTCGACAACACGGCCGTCGTCCCGGGCCAGGGCGGGATCCGGCGCCCGCCGCCGCCCGGCCAGCCCACCAAGATCGAGAACAAGACGAAGGACAAGGCCGTGGCCGCGCTCGCCCCGAAGGTCCGGGAGACGCTCTCCAAGCTCGCCGGGAAGTCGTTCAAGGACTATCCCGAGTGGTTCAAGAACTACCAGGGGCTCGCGCCCCGGACGGTCGGGCGCTACCTCTGCGAGACGAGCGGCCAGACCTTCGAGGCCCCGCAGGGGAAGCAGCGGAAGTGCCCGAGCGGGGGCGACGCCAAGAGCGACCACAAGGACGAGTTCCTCAAGCATGTGAGGGAGTAGGCGGGGGGACACGTCGGAATCCGGAATCCGGAATCCAGAATCCGGGGACCGGGAGGCGTTTCTCCCCGGGGGGGAAGGTGCGGAAGCGGGAGGTCGCGATGCTGCCGCTGAGGGAAGCGGCCCGGCGGATGGGCGTGAGCGAGGAGTCGCTCCGCCGGAGGATCCTGCTCGGCGAGGTCCCCGCGGTCCCGGTGGACGACGACCGCCAGTACCTGGTCGGAGACGGCCCCCCGGCCCCGCCGCGCCGGCCCCTCCGGCGCTGGGTCATCGCGGGCAGCCTCCTCCTCATGTTCCTCGCTACCTGCGGGACGTTCGAGACCCTGTCGATCTGCGCGAACTGCGCCTCGCTCCGGAAAGCGATCGAGCTGGGCCCCGGAGTGCCGCTCGTCGCCGTGTTTCGGGAGCTGTCCCCCGGAAGCCTCACCTCCGCGATCCTGGAGGCCTACCCCGAATGCCGCCGGCACGAGTGGGAGCTGGTCTGGGGGAGCGGCACGGTCGTCAGCTGAATGCTCGGGAACGGTTACTTCCGCCGGGGGCGGCTTGAAGAGATCGAGGCGAGCGGCCTCGTCGGGTCGGCGCTCGCGGTCGATCCCCGGGGGGCGGGCGAGCTGGTCCGGGAATGCCTCGGGGACGAGGGTCGAGACGCGCTCGCGGGGTGGCGGAAGCGCGGGATGAGGCCCTTCGAGTCCGCCGCCGACTTCCGGGACTGGCGGGGAACCCTCCGGAACGACTGAGCCCCCCTTCTCCCCTCCCCGATTCTCGATTCCCGATTCCCGCTTCCCGATTCTAGGGCTTCTTCTCTTCGGGCTTCTTGTCCTCGGGCTTGGGGGCCTCGGGCTTCTTCTCGTCCTGCTTGGGCTCTTCCTTCTTCTCTTCGGGCTTCTTGTCCTCCGGCTTGGGCTCGTCCTTCTTGTCCTCGGGCTTCTTCTCGTCCGGCTTCTTCTCCTTGGCCTTGACGAGCGAGGCTCGGTCGAGGCGGAGCTTCTTGAAGGCGTCGGCCGAGATCACGTAGTAGTACTCCGCGAAGCGGCGGGAGAGGGTCTCGGCCCGCTTCCTCCCGTCCTCGAGCTTCTTCTCGCGATCCTTCTTCTTCTGCTCCCAGTCCTCGCGTTCCTTCTTGGCCTTCTCCTCGTCGGCCTTCTGGTCCTCGGGCTTCTTGGCGGGATCCGCCGCGTAGGGCTTGGGCTCCGCCGGGTCCGCGGGGATCAGCGAGTCGTCGAAGCGGGCCGAGACGAAGAGGTAGCGGTGGTCGTTCGACGCCTTGGGATCCTCGGGCTTCTCGTCCTTCTTCTTGGGCTCCTCGGCGCCGGACGACACCAGCTCGTTCCCGAGGAGGACGCCCCCGAAGCGGAGCGAGTAGGCGATCCCGTCGTCGCAGGAGACGGTCATCTCGCCGTCGTTGCAGACGATGTTGAAGGTCTTCCCCTGCTTGTCGGTGAAGACGAAGAAGCCGCGGCGCTGGAGCTCCCCGGCGATCGCCATGATCTCCTGCCGGGGGAGCTTGGCCAGCTCGTTCAGGTCCTTGGCCTTCGCGATGAGCGGGGGCTTGGCGCGGACGCCGGCGATCTTGAGGTCGTCGAGCGCCCAGACCATCGAGTTCACGTTCTCGGTGTGGACCTCCTCGGTCTCCTCCTTGAGCTCGTTCAGCTTCCAGGCGCCGCCCGAGTCCTCGCGCGCCAGGACCTGCGTGGACCGGTCCTTGATCTCGCCCTCCGCCGCGTCGAAGGAGTACTTGTCGATCACGACCCGGCGGATCGAGCTCGAGGCGAGCTGGAGGAGGTCCGTCTCCACCCAGTCCTCGAACTTCGCGGAGATCTCGGCCTCGGTCTTCACCGCCCAGGTCTTCCGGTCGCCCGGGACGCGGACGTAGCGGCGGCCCTCTCCGGCCTCCTTCCCGATGATGAAGTCGGCCAGGATGATCCCGCCCGAGTCGAAGAAGCGGACGCGCCGGCCGCGGCCCTTGGTGCCGGGGGCCTCGGGATCGAGCGGGTCGACCACGCCCATCGACTCGTGGTCCTGGGCCCGGTCCGAGCGGAAGGTCTCCTTCCGGAGGTCGATGACGGACTTCGCGGTCTTGGCGAGCCGGTCCTTGGCGTCGGCGGGGTAGTTGTGATGGGAGGGGATCGACCAGCGGCCGTCGGCCAGCTCGACCTTGAAGGGCCGGGGGGAGCCGGTCAGCTCGTCGTAGTCGATCACCTCGAGCGCGGTCGCCTTGAGGGGGTCGCTGAACGCCTCGTAGAAGGGCTTCCCCTGCTCGGCCAGCTCGACCGGGGCGGCCGGGGTCCAGCCGGTGAACGCCGCCAGGAGCGCCAGCACGCCGGCCGAGCCGGCGAAGAGGAGGGTCTTCCGGGCCTCGGGGTTCATACGGTCCTCCCCTGTCTGGAGATCCTCAGGAAGAACATCAGGCCCGCCAGGAGGAGCGGCGGGACCGCCGGCAGGGCCACGGCCAGGATCTTGATGAACTTCTGGACCGCCCTGACGGCCTGGTCCCGGGCCACCTGGCTCCGCTCGAGGGCGTCCTTCTTCCGGTCCTCGATCTCGCGCGTGGCGGCGTTGAGGCGCTTCTGCTCGACCTGGCGGACGGCCTCGACCTCCTTGGCCTTCCGCTCCTCGCCGATGTCCGTCCGGTTCTCGATCTCCTTCACCTTGGCGTCGAAGCGCGCCTGGGCGTCCTTCTGCTCCTGCTCGGCCTTCTCCTCGGCGCGCTTGGTCTCCTCGAGCAGCTTCTCGTCGTGCGCGCGGTTGATCCCCTCGAGCTTCTGGAGCGTGCGGTGCCGGGGACGGCGCTTCCGGAGATTGACGTAGGACTCGTCGCCGGCCAGGACGTCGACCGCGTTGAGGACGAACGTGATGTTGTCGAAGTTGAGGCCGGCGGGAGCCTGGTTTCTCATGTGGAAGAACTGGTTGGAGACGCAGTCGAGGTCCGGGACCACGATCGCGTTCACCGTCCAGGGCTCGCCCGCCTTCCCGCCGTTCGAGGGGGCCGGCGCCGGGGCCGGGACCTGGCCCTTGAGCCGCGCGGCCAGGACCAGGTTCTGGTTCCGGGACCGGCGGGGCGGATTCGGATGGGGGACCATCCCCCGGAAGAAGTCGCGCGTGAAGACCTGGGTGTGCGGGAGCGTGCCGCTGATCGAGGTGCTGGTGAGGAGTCCCGTGAAGTTCATGGCGAGGTCGGCCCGCGGCTGGACCTCCCCGCCGTAGATCGTGACCATCTCCTGGAGCCCCGAGGTGATCGGGTCCTGGGCGTGGAAGGCGTGCTTGTTCCCGCTCCCCGGGCTGACGAACACGATCTCCTTGGCCAGCTCCTCGTACTCGGGGTGCGGGTTGAAGGTGTCCCAGACGATGAGGTCGGGGTTCCAGGAGACCCCGAGCTCCTCCATGAATCGCCGGATGTCGCCCTTGGGCTCGCTCGGGGGCGGAGGCATGAAGGGGTTCTGCTGGCGGCCCGTGTTCTTGGGCTCGTGGGGCGCCAGGCGCGGGTTGAAGGCCGGGAAGGGGTCGTCGAAGAGGAGGGTCGCCCCGCCGCGCTTCACGTAGGCCAGGAGGTTGTCCATTTGCGCCTGGGAAAGCGACGAGGGGAGGGCCACGAAGAGGGCGTCGAAGGTCTCCGCGAGCGGCTGGTCGAGCGAGACCTGGGACACGTCGTACTGCTTCTTGAGCTCGCTCACGAGGAGCCACTCCCCGTGGGACTGCATGGAGGCGAAGTCGAGGCCCCCGTAGAGGCGGGCGTCGGTGTTGGCGATCCCCAGCTTCCGCCGCTTGGCCCCCGAGACCACGCCGATCGACCGGGTGAGCTCGTACTCGATCGGGACCCCGCGGTGGAAGAAGGGCACCACGACCTGTTCCGCCCCGCAGGTGAAGGCGGCCCCGAGGAAGATGTCCTCGGTCCTCCGGACGCCTTCCTCGGAGTCCATCACCTGCTCGGCCTTGATCCCGAACTGGTCCTCCGCCTCGCGGGCCTCGGCTCCGTGGGGCTCGGTCTCGACGACCCGGAGGACGACCCGGCTCCCGCCGCGGGCGTCGAACTCCCGCAGAAGGCCGATCAGGCTCTGGCGGGTCTCGACGTAGCTCTTCGGCACCCGGGGGCTCACGAAGGCCTGGATGGTGACCGGGCGGGCGGCGTCGATCCGCGAGACCACGTCCCTCGAGGCCCCGGAGAGCGAGTAGAGCTGTTCGGCCGTGAGGTCCACCCGGCAGCCCGCCCGGCCCGAGAGGACCCCCAGGGCGATCCCGATCACGAGGACGGCCGCCGCGCGGGCCCAGAGGTGGAGCGGGCCCGCCCCGCCCTCGGCGTGCCGGCGGGCCAGGAGGACCAGGTTGAGATAGAGCGCGAGCGCCGCGAGGCTCCCGAAATAGACCACGGCGCGGAGCGAGACGATCCCGCGCGAGAAGTCGGAGAAGGCGGGCTCGACCCCGAGCGCCTCCGCGCCCGGCCCGAGCGCCCGGGGGAGCATGCCGCCCGCGTCGCCCAGGACCACGGGCACGGCGCAGAAGAGGGCCCCGAGGATGAACGCGACCGTCATGCTCGGGGTGAGGAGGGAGGCGACCATCGCGGTCGCCAGGAGGCCGGCCCCCACGAACCAGTACCCGAGGTAGGTCGCGATCATGAGGCCCAGGTCCGGGCTCCCGAGCGACATGAGGACGATGATCATGGTGAGCGCGAAGAGGAGCGCCACCGAGTAGATCCCCAGGACGGCCAGGTATTTCCCGAGCACGATCTCCGCGTCCCGCGCGGGGAGCGTGAGGAGGAGCTCCTCGGTGCCCTGCTTGCGCTCCTCCGACCAGGTCGCCATCGCGACCGCCGGGACGAAGAAGAGGAGGAGGTAGGGGAAGTACTCGTTCAGGGTGTCCAGGTTCGCGAGGTTGGTGTTGAAGAAGGCCTCCCGGCAGAAGGCGAAGACGGAGGCCAGGACGATGAACACCGTGATGAAGACGTAGCCCGTGGCCGAGCTGAAGTAGGAGACGAAGTTCCGGCGGAAGATGGCCTCGACGACGTGGCGGCGTATCATGGCGCTAGGCTCTCGTCAGCTCGTGGAAGACCTCGTCCAGGGACGGCCCCCGGGCCTTCATCTCCCCGGGCGTCCCGTCGAAGACGATGCGGCCCGAGTGGATGAAGATCACCCGGTCGGCCACCGCCTCCACCTCCTGGAGGATGTGGGTCGACAGGAGGATGGTCTTCGACTTCCCGAGCTCCCGGATGGTCTTCCGGACGTCGCGGATCTGGTTGGGGTCGAGGCCGCTCGTGGGCTCGTCCATGATGAGGACCTCGGGCTCGTGGAGCAGGGCGTGGGCCATGCCGCAGCGCTGGCGGTAGCCCTTCGAGAGCTGGTAGATGGGCTTCTCGAGGACGCCCTTCAGGCCCAGGAGCGACGTCACCGCCTCGATCCGCTCGGCGAGCCGGGCCGGGCCCATCCCCCGCGCCTGGCCGAAGAAGCGCAGGAGCGAGAGCGGCGTCATGTCGAGGTAGAGCGGGCCGTTCTCCGGCAGGTAGCCCAGCTTCTCCGCCGCCTCGAGGCGGTGCGTCGAGAGGTCGAAGCCCGCCACGCGCGCCGTGCCGCTCGTGGGCGAGAGGAAGCCCGTCAGCACCCGCATCGTGGTGGTCTTCCCGGCGCCGTTGGGGCCCAGGAAGGCCGCCACCTGGCCGCGGGGGACCTTGAAGCTGACGTCCTCGAGGGCGGCGAAGCTCCCGTACCGCTTGGCGAGCTTGTCCGCCTCGATCATCGTGCCGGAGTCGCTCATGGCGGATGTCATTAAACAAATACGCGGAGACGAATCAAGTGTGAGTCGCCCGCAAATAGTCACTTCCGCACGGGCCACTCACCACGCCGTAGCGGCGGCCGCAGGCGCCGCGAAGGCGGGTCGCCCGGCTCCGAGGAGCAGCTCCATCCCGATCCCCGATTCCAGGTCCCCTCTTCGTATAATCCCTGTATGCCTTCGATCCTCCTCCTCCTGATCGCCCTCCAGGCCAAGACCCCCGACCGCCCCCTCCAGGGCGCCGCCGCCCGCTGCGGGTCCGAGATCCCCTGGGCGGCCTCGCTCGAGGAGGCCCAGAGGATCGCCCGGGAGTCCGAGCGCCCCATCGCCTGGTGGGTCCCCACCCTCGAGCACTCGCCCATGGACCGCAAGCTCGTGGTCGAGAAGTACATGCTTTCCGGCCCCTTCATGATGCCGCGCGTGGTGGGGCTCCTCCGGGACCGCTTCGTCCCTCTCCGCCTGGAGGGCGCCCGCGCCCACCGCGAGCGCTTCGGAGTCGAGCCCTTCCGGTTCATCGAGCCCGGCTTCGTGTTCCTGGACGCCGAGCTCCGCGTCCTCCACCGGACCGACCGGATCTCCACCTTTCACGAGGACTGGTTCGTCCACCTCCTCCGGGGCGTCCTCCGCAAGGCCGGGGCGGAGGCTCCCGAGCCGCCCCGCGAGGACGGCGCCGCCTGGCGCGCGCTCCGGGAGGGGAAGCCCGACCCCGCCCTCTTCGGCGTCCTCCCGGGCGACGAGTACCGCTACTTCCAGGGCGTGGCGCTTCACCTGACGGGGTACGACGGAGAGGCGCGCGACGAGTGGAAGCGGCTCAAGGAGGGAAGGTGGGCCTGGAAGGCCGCGGCCGAGCTCGCGCGGGACGGCCCCTTCGTCCGCGGCTTCGAGGTCTACGAGGCGCTTCCCCCCGACGCCCTCCCCGAACTGCCCGCCTCGACCACCGTCTCGCGGAAGGCGGCCGACCCCGCCCGCGCCGTCCGCTTCCTCGCCCAGGCCCAGCGCCGGAGCGGCCGCTGGGACGACTCGCACTACCACTTCGGGGGCGACGACTCCCTCCCGAACGTCTGGATGGCGGTGACCGCGCTCGCGGCCCTGGCGATCCGGGAGTGGGGCGACCCCGCGGAGCAGAAGACCGTTCTGGGCCGGGCGGAAGCCTGCATGAAGGACGAGGGCCGCATCGCGGAGGACGACACCGACGAGATCGCCTGGGCCCACGCCTACCGCCTTCTCTACTTCGCCCGGACCGGCGACCGGGAGATGATGGCGCGCCTCGTGAAGCGCCTGGCCGACCTCCAGCGCCGGAGCGGCACCTGGTTCCACGAGTACGAGAACCCGTTCGTCACGGCCTCCATCCTCCAGGTCCTCCACGCGGCGAAGGCCGCCGGGGCGGACGTCCCGGCCGGCGTCGTCGACCGGGGCGCGAAGGCCCTCGCCTCGACCCGCGACCGGAAGGGCGTCTTCGCCTACGGCTACCCGGGGCGGGGCGCGGGGATCGAGGGCGCGGCCGGGCGGATGCCGCTCTGCGAGCTCGGGCTCCGCCTCTGGGGCTTCTCCAAGGACGAGGCGGTCCGCGCGGCGCTCGACGAGTCGTTCCGCCACCACGACCTCCTCGAGCGGATCCGGAAGTACGACGACCACGCCGACGCCTTCCGGAACGGAGGATTCTTCTTCTGGTACGACCAGCACGGCCGGGCCCTCGCCGCCCGGGCGGCCGGGTACGACGAGGCGCTCGCCCGCCAGAGGGAGATCGTGCTTTCGACGCAGGAGATCGACGGCTGCTGGGTGGACTCCCACGAGCTGGGCCGCGTCTACGGCACCGCGATGGCCCTCCTCACCCTCAAGCTCTGCGAAAAGTGAACCGAAATCATCCAGTTTGATTTGGGTTCAGTGCGGGGAGGCTGAGGCGTCAGGCCTTTTCCACTATATAGGGCGCCATCCGGTCCTCGGTCTCCTTGCGGAGCCTGAGCTTGAGGCCCGTGAACTTCCCCCCGTTCTCCTGCCGGAGGGGCTCGAGGCCCTCGGAGATGGACTTCGACGAGATGAAGAGGATCTGCTTCCCGTCGGGGCCCTGCACGTCCATGACGGGGGCGTAGCCCCGGAAGCTCATGACGACGTAGGGTTCCGAGACCACCTCGACCACGACGGGCTTGACCCCGACCTTGAGGTTCGCGCGGGGCTGCTGAGGCTGCTCGGCCATGGGGGCGGATTCTATCGGTCTCCCCCGGCGAGTTCCATCCTTTTTCATCCCGATGGGGTAGACTGACGGACATGGAAGAAACGAAAGCCTGCCCCTTCTGCGCGGAGACGATCCAGGCCGCGGCACAGGTCTGCCGCCACTGCAAGAGCGACCTCCGGCCGGGCGCCCCGCCGCCCGGCGCCCCCGAGCCCGCGCCGGCCGGTCCGAAGATCGGGGACGACGCGGGCATGCGGCTCCTCCTCCCGGTCGGCCGCTCGGGCTGGGCGATCGCGGCGGGCTACCTGGGGCTCTTCTCGTTCCTCGTCATCTTCGCCCCGATCTGCCTGATCGTCTCCATCGTCGCCGCGGTGCAGCTCCGGCGGAACAAGGAACTCCACGGCTGGGGCCGGACGATCTTCGGCCTCGTCATGGGCGGCCTGGGCACGCTCCTCCTCGTCGTCATGGTCATCGCCATGGCCGCCTCCCCCTGAGCTCCCCCCACGGGGGTCGAAGGGGGGAACCGGCGGGATTCTGGATTCCGGATTCCGGATTCCCCGGTTCTGGATTCCCGATTCCGCTTCACCTATAATCTCCCCTCTTGCCGGAGGGCCGGGGGAAGAAAGGGAATCCCATGGACTACTTCAACTACCTCCGCGGCGACCTGATGGTCGAGGACCTCCGGGCCGAGGATCTGGCCGCCAAGCACGGGACGCCCCTCTACGTCTACTCCGCCCGCACCATCCTCGAGCACTACCGGAAGCTCCGGGACGCCTTCGCGGGGGCGGCCGACCTCGACCGCGCCCCGCTCGTCTGCTACTCGGTCAAGGCCAACTCCAACCTCTCGATCCTCAAGCTGATGAAGGACGAGGGGTCGGGCTTCGACGTGGTCTCCGGCGGCGAGCTCTACCGGGCCCTCAAGGTCGGGGCCGACCCGAAGAAGGTCGTCTTCGCGGGCGTCGGGAAGACGGACGAGGAGATCTCCTTCGCGCTCGACCGGGGCATCCTCCTCTTCAACGTGGAGAGCGAGGAGGAGCTGGCCAACATCGACCGCCTGGCGGGCCGGGCGAAGAAGAAGGCCCCGGTGGCCCTCCGCGTCAATCCCGACGTGGACCCCCAGACGCACACCTACATCGCGACGGGGAAGAAGGAGACGAAGTTCGGGGTCGACCTCGAGCGGGCGCGGAAGATCCTGGCCTCCGCCGGGGAGTTCAAGAGCGTCGCCCTGACCGGCCTCCACGTCCACATCGGCAGCCAGATCACCCGGGTCGAGCCCTACGTGGAGACGATGAACCGGATCTCGGCCTTCCTCCCCGAGTGCGCGAAGCTGGGCGCCTCGATCGAGTGGCTCGACATCGGCGGCGGCTTCGGCATCTGGTACAAGGACAAGACCGCCAAGCCCGCCACCGAGATCGCCCGCGCGATCGTCCCGGCCCTCCGGAAGACGGGCTGCAAGATCCTCCTCGAGCCCGGCCGCTTCATCGTGGGGAACTCCGGGGTCCTTCTCACGCGGGTCCTCTACGTCAAGGAGTCCGGCGAGAAGAAATTTGTGATCTGCGACGCGGGAATGAACGACCTGATCCGTCCTACATTGTATAGCGCGTACCACCGGATCTGGCCCGTGCGGACCGAGGCGGCCCACTCCGGCGAGGTGCCCGACGAGGACCAGTGGGGCGGGCCGGGGGTGACGACGGACCTGGTGGGCCCGATCTGCGAGAGCGGCGACTTCTTCGCGAAGGACCGCAAGCTCCCGCCGATGAAGCGGGGGGACCTGGTGTGCGTCTTCTCCGCGGGGGCCTACGGCTTCGCGATGGCGTCGACCTACAACTCGCACCCGCGGCCCTGCGAGGTGATGGTGGCGGGGCGCGAGGCCAAGGTGGTGACGGAGCGCGAGACGGTGGAGGACCTGGTCCGGAACGAGCGGATCGTGTCATTTTCGTTGACATAGGGTCGGCCCCGGCGAGAATTACGGGGTTCCGAGTCACACGGGGAGAACGGCTATGGCGAAGCGACTGCTCCTGGCGTCCCTCTTGGCCGCGATGGTCGTCCCGGCCCTCGGGCAGGACGAGTCCTTCGGGGACAAGGTCCGCGCCCTCTTCCAGGAAGGGAGCGACCTCTACAAGCGGGGCAAGTACCAGGAGGCCTCCTCCAAGTTCGAGGAGGCCTTCCAGATGCAGCCCTCGAGCGACGCCGTCTACGCCTTCATGAAGCGCGTGGGCGACGACATGGTCACCCGCATGATGAACGACCCCGACCGGAAGATCCAGGACATCGGCCGGCGGATCTACGAGCTCGCCAAGCCCGGCGAGCCCCTCCGGATGGGGAAGGACATCGTCCAGAAGTACGTGAAGGACCTCGAGGCCGTCGAGCACGAGACCTGGCGGATCGCCTTCTGGCACCTGAAGAACATCGGCCCCTGGGCCGTGCGCTTCATCATGCCGGCCCTCGCCAACAACACGAACGACCAGCTCCGCTCGCGGGTCATCCTGCTCCTCACCGAGATGGGGACGGACTCATCGCTCGCCGTGGTCGAGGCACTCGACTCCAAGAACCCCTTCCTCCGGCAGCAGGCCGCGATCGTCCTCGGGAACGTGAAGGACGAGCGCGCCATCCCCGCCCTCAAGCGCGTGGTCGAGGATCCCCAGGAGCAGGACCTCGTCAAGAAGTTCGCCGACGAGGCGCTCCGGAAGATCATCCGCTCCAAGGACAGCGCCCAGTGGCGGAAGGCCACCGACTACTACTACGAGCTGGCGATGAAGTACTACTACAGCCACTCGTCCGTGATCCATTACTGGAACCGCGCCTACCTCTTCTGGAAGTGGGACGTCGAGAGGGACGTCCTCACCGAGCGCCGGGTGGCCCGCATGGCCTACAACGAGCAGCTCGCCGAGGAGGCCCTCTTCGACCTCCTCGAGCTCGACCCGAACTACGTGGACCCGGGGACGAAATTCTCCCCCTGGAGCCTGCTCGCTTGCGTCCACTTCGCCCAGGCCATCGAGGCTCACGCCGCGCTCGAGGCCGCGATCGACGCGCTCAAGGTCGACGAGATCGACAAGCCCGGCCTCGTCAAGCTCCTCCGGGACATCGAGGGGATGAGCGACGAGACGGTCAAGGAGATCGGCGGGAAGATCGAGGGGGCCGCCAGCCCCGCCGAGGTCCAGACCGTGGTCATGGACTACATCCGCCGCGACCGGCAGGCCCTCGCCAAGGTCCTGCGCGCGAACGTCCTGGGCGAGCTCCCCGGGAAAAAGTACATCTACGAGGCCCTGGCCCGCTGCCTGGCCGACGGGAACTACCTGGTCGGGAAGGCCTGCATCGACACGATCGCCGAGATGGGCCGTCCGGAGGACCTCCCCGCCGCCGCTCCCGAGGGCGCCACGACGAACGGCGAGCGCAAGCCCGACGAGCAGGTCGCCGGGACCGGCGCCGCCCAGGCCGTCCACGGGACGATGGGCTACCCGCTGATCGAGGCGCTCACGAACGAGGACAAGCGCGTCCGCTATGCCGCCGCCCAGGCCATGGTGGCGATCAACCCGCAGCGCCGGAAGCTCGGCATGGAGCTCGTGATCCCCAACCTCGTCGACGCGGTCGGCGAGCAGGGCGTCCGGGTCGCCCTCGTCATCTACGACGTGGCCGACGACAACGACCGGAACTTCGTGAACGGTTTCCGGAAGCTCCTCACCTCGATCAACGTCTTCCCCGTCGTCGTCCACTCGGGCGCCGAGGGCATCGTCAAGGCCAAGCAGTTCCCCACCGAGGACGTCATCATCATCCAGAAGAAGATCTGCTCGCAGGTCTACTTCAAGGAGTCGGACACGAAGAAGCAGATCGTGGAGACCGTCTTCGACACGCTGCGGGACGACGTCCGGACCCGGAACATCCCCCGGATCGTGCTGGGCGACAGCGAGGCCGAGGTGAACGACGCGAAGAAGGAGTACCACGAGAAGGGCACCGCCCAGGGCGTGTTCGACCGGGGCGTCCACAAGCTCGACCTCCAGAAGATGCTCGAGGACATCTTCGACCTCCCCGAGGCCAAGAAGGACTCGAAGGACCTGGCCGACATCATCGCCCGGGACGCCGCCGAGACCCTCTCCCGGATCGACCCCACGAACACGCTCTACCCCTTCCGGGACGCGGTCGAGGCCCTGATCAAGACCGTGAGCCCCGAGATCCTGCGGGAGGACTTCATCCGGATCCCCGCCGCCCGCGCGCTCGGCCGCTACGGCGACCAGCGGGCGATCGACGTCCTGGCGAAGGTCGTCTCCGACCGGGACGAGGACGCCGATAAGCGCCTCCGCCAGAAGGGCGTGCGCCTGGCCACCTCGAAGGCCCTCTCCGCCATTTTCCAGCAGACGGGGGTGACGCCGAACAAGGAGGTCTTCGACGTCCTGAAGACGAACCTCAAGGACGGCGACTTCCAGATCGAGTTCAACTGCGGCGAGGCCCTCGGGAACGCCACGCTCACGAACGAGCAGCGCCGCGAGGTTTCCAAGCACCGCCGGATCCAGCGGGAGACCTACACCATCGACGACCCGTAGGAAGGGCGGGCGGGACCTGGAAATCCGGAAGGCCCCGGGGGCCTGCCCTCCCCCGCGCCTCCCGGGAGGCCGCGCGATGGAGTGCGACTCCGCGGGTCCCGTCTTCTTTTCTCCGACGTCCCGCTTTTCCTGGACGCGCCCTACTCGACCACCTTTCCCCTGGATCGAGGAGGATCCCCTGCTTCCGGTTCGCCGCATGCGTCCCGCCTTTCGCCGTTCCGGCCCGCCGCGGCTCCCCGCCTCCACTCAGGTCCGGACCTGTCGCCGATTGCACGTTCGATAGGAGGATCCTCATGGATACGTACGAGACCTGGGACGTCTGGCTCAAGGTGATCGGAGGGCTTGCCGCGACGGTGGCGTTCATCATCGGATTGACTCAATACAGAAAGGGCCAGAAATGGCAGCGGGCCAGCACGCTGAACGAGCTGATCGACCTGTTCGAGACGGACGAGGAGATCCAGAAGGGCTGCGGGATCCTGGACTGGGACCCCTTGGAGGAAAGCCCGCTCGGAGGCTCCCTGGCATTCAACAACCAGATCTTCAACTCGGCCCTCAGGATCCCGGATTCCTCCCGGCCGCTCGAACCCAACGAGGTGGCGATCCGGGACGCCCTAGACGCGTTCTTGGACTACTTCGAGAAGATCTACTACCTCCGGAAGAGCGGCCTGATCGGTTCGGACGACTGCGCCTACTTCGACTACTGGTTCGAGATGGCGTGGGACATGGACTGTTACAACAAACTTGAGGGGCTGAAGGCGGCCTTCGAAAGGTACATCAACAACCACAATTTCCGTGGCTTCCTCGCGCTTCGGAATCAATATGGCAGCTCTTCGCGACGGACGCGGCTCGTGGTGGTCGAACCCCAGGCCGCCTGACCGGCCGCAGTCAGTGGGGATCCGGCAGCGGCACCCCCGCCAGGCGCGCGAAGCGGCGGAGCTCGGGCTCGTCGTCGAAGACGAAGACGCAGGCGCTGCGGCGGTCCGGCCGGGGCTCGAGGAGGACCGGGCGGCCGCCCTCGAGCGCCAGGCGCGGGACTCCGCTCGCCGCCATCGGCGTATCCACGAGGGCGTGGGAGACCCTGCCCCCCGAGGGGGTCTTCCACGTGGTCCAGCAGACGGGCCGGCCCCGGAAGGGCCACGAGGCCGCCCCCGCGAAGACGTAGCCCGTCGCCTCCCGGAGCTCCAGGTGCGCGCAGAAGTCCGGACGGCCGTGGCGGTCGAAGAAGCCCCGGATCCGCGCGGGGACGTCCGGGCAGCAGCCCGGGCAGAGGCACTCGCGGTCGGGCGCGCCCTCGTCGCAGGCGTAGCGCTGGGCCCCGTGGCGATCCGCGACGGCCGAGGCCAGGACCTCGAGCTCGCGCGGCGCCAGGACGAGCGAGCCCGCCAGGATCAGGAAGACCGCCGCCGCCGCGACCGCCCACCAGCGGCGCGGCCGCCCGTCGGTCGCCTCGGAGGGGAGCGACGAGAAGACCCGGGCCGCCAGGGGGGGCGGAGCCGTCTCCCTTCCCAGCTTCTCCCGGAGCGCCCCGCGCAGGGCCTTCTCGCCCTCGTAGATCCCGGCGCAGGCGGCGCACAGGTTCAGGTGCTCCAGCACCTTCAGGTTGTCCGCGACGGGGAGCTCCCCGTCCATGAACAGGTCGAGACGGCGCTTCGCCTCGTGGCACTTCATGATGCGCTCCCTCCGCGAAGCAGGCCGGACGCCCGGGCGAACTCCGCGAGCTCCTCGCGGAGGATCCTCCGCGCCCGGAAGAGGCGGCTCATCACCGTCCCGATCGGGATGCCGGCCGCCGCGGCAATCTCCTTGTAGCTCATGCCCTCGAACGTCGAGAGCAGGAACACCAGGCGGAACTCGGGCGCCATCCGGGCCAGCGCCCTCGCCGCCTCGTCGCCCAGGCGCTCGGAGAGGCGCTCCACGTCCTCCGCCGAGAGGCGGGCGGGCTCCTCGGCCGCGGCGGGCTCCGCGTCCGTGAAGTCGGCCGGCGCGGGCCCCCGACCCTTCCGGCGGAAATCGTTGATGTACCGGTTCGTCAGGATCGTGAAGATCCAGGCCTTGAAGTTAGAGCCCCGCTCGAAGCTCCCGAACGAGCCGAACGCGCGGAGCACCGTCTCCTGGACCAGGTCCTCCGCCGAAGCCGCCTGGCCCGCCATCCGGAGCGCCGTCCGGTAGAGCCCGTCCAGGTGCGGCCCCGCCAGGGCCTCGAACTCCGAGCGCGGGTCCATGCCTGGAAGCGATAACCGCCGGCGACGCCCGGCCATTCCCTCAGGCCGGGGAATCGCCCACCCCGGCCAGGAGCGCGTGCACCGCCTCGGACGCCGCCCGCAGCCTCCGGCTCATCTTGCGGAGGAGGGCCCCCAGGACGAGCGTCGCCGCCCGGGGCCGGGAGGCGAGGAAGGCGTGGAAGTCCTCCTGGTCCCACGAGGCCAGCCGCGTCTCGGGCACCACCGCGGCCGTGGCGGTGGCCGACTGCGGTCTCCCGTCGAACGCCGCGAGCTCCCCCAGAAGCTCCCCCCGCTCCAGGCGGCCGAGCGACCGGGACCGGCCGCGGGGCGCGGCCTGGGTGAGCTCCACCACGCCCGTCAGGACCGCGTAGATCCTCCCCCCGGGCTCGCGCTCGCGGAAGACCGCCTGGCCCTTCGCGAAGACCTCCTCCTTCGCGAGCGCGGCCAGCGCCGCGACGTCCTCGTCCCCGAGAGCCGAGAAGAGCTCGATCGAGCGGATGAAGTCGCGGCTCACCATGGCGTCGCGACAAGGCTACCCCCGCTCCGGCCCGGGGTCAAGCGCGGGAAGAATGTGGTTGACCGGCCGAACCGGACGGGCCTATAATCCCATCGCTCCTATGCCCCTCCACGGAAGCAACCGGCCCCTCAAGCGGCGGCTCGGAAAGGACTCGGACTTCGGCCGGAGGGCGGCCCACACCCCTCCGCCGATGCCCGCGCTCACCCAGTCGCAGTCCTCCGTGTCCCTCCTCCGGCTCAAGGCCCAGAAGCGGCTCGCCCTCCGCCAGCGCATGGGCCTTCTCCGGCACAAGGGCTCCGAGGAGGAGCTCTCCGACGTGGAGCGCAAGATGCTCGACCACGAGCTCGCGATCGCCGAGGAGCTCCAGGCCAATCTCCTCCCCCGCAAGGTCCCCCAGATCCCCGGCTACGACGTCTCCGCCTACTACCGGCCTTCCCGGGAGGTGGGCGGGGACTACTACGACTTCATCGAGATCGACGCCGACCACCTGGGCATCCTCGTCGCCGACGTCTCGGGCAAGGGCATCCCGGGCTCGATCGTCATGACCGAGACCCGCGCCCTCGTCAAGAGCGAGGCGGTCCGGACGCTCTCCCCCGCCGAGACGCTGACGCGCGTGAACCGCGTCCTTTACAACGACATCAAGCGCGGCATGTTCGTCACGGTCTTCTACATGATCCTCTCCCTCCAGAAGGCGGTCCTCTCCGCCGTCTCCGCGGGACACAACCCGATGGTCCTCTGGCGGAAGGCCTCGAACACCTGCCACCTCGTCAACCCGAACGGCCTGGCCCTCGGCATCGACAAGGGGCCCCTCTTCGACAAGACGCTCAAGGAGCAGAAGATCCAGCTCTTCCGGGGCGACCGCTTCGCGCTCTACACGGACGGCGTCATCGAGTCCATGAACGCCAACCACGAGCAGTTCGGCCAGAACCGCTTCTACCTCCGCGTCAAGCAGCTCGCCGACAAGAGCTCCAGCGAGTTCCTCTCCCTCCTCGTCAGCGAGATCGAGGAGCACCAGGGCCAGGCCTCCCAGCACGACGACATCACGATCGTCACCGGACGCACCGTGGCCGAGGAAGAGCCCGCGAAAGAGCCGATCGTTGAAGGTTGATCCGGACGACGACCCGCCCATCCTCACCAGCCTGGCGCTCCTCGGGCTCGCGGTCCTGGCCCTCTCCTCCTTCGCCGTCCACACGATCCTGTCCCGGCGGCGCTTCGGGCGGTTCTTCGCGCCGGGGGAGCGGGACTGGCCGTGGACGGCGGACCTCCTGATGTCCACGCCCGCGCCCGTCTACGCCGCCGGCTTCCTCCTCCTGGTCGTCGGGCTCATCGTGAAGGAGGTCGCGCTCGAGAACCGCCGGGCGGCGCTCCGCCTGAACCTGCTGGCGCTCCTGGGGGCCGGCCTCCTCTGGGCCGCATGGCGCTGGACGGTGGCCGCGCCGGCGGAGCGGCTGATCCAGGAGTCCCCGTGAAGCGGGCCTTCCGGTTCAGCGGAAAGCTGGCCGTGGCCCTGCTCTTCGTCGTGGGCGGGGGGGCCACGCTGTGGGCGATCCTCTTCTGGCGGAACCCGGAGAACTCCGTGAAGTGGACCTTCACCCAGCTCCACAGCTCGCTCGTCAGGGGGCGCAAGGAGCAGGCCTCGCGCTTCGTCGCGCCCCGGGTCACCGCCGCGGGGCGCGAGTCGGGCCGCGAGGAGTTCATGGCGGCCTACCGGCTCCCCCCCCGGCCCGGCGAGCTCCGGGCGGCGCCGTGCCCCTCCGCGGCGGGACACTGGACGGTCGGCATGGAGGGAAGCGCCTACTGCTTCGTCCGGGCCGAGCAGGCCTGGCAGCTCCACCACCTGGGCCCGGAGCCGTGCGCGTGCCGGTGAGGGAGGGCGCGCCTAGTTCCCCGCGCGGTGGAGGATCCCCATCGTGAGGAGGTTCGCGGCCGTCGCGTAGATCCGTCCCCCCTCCGCCCCCCACTTGTCCTCGGGCTCCCAGCTTCCGGCCGGGCAGCCCTCGTTGAAGCGGCGCTGGCGGCCGAGCAGCGCCCGCTCCACCCGCCCGCTCCAGGCCCCCCAGAGCCCGGCGTCGCCGTAGGCCGCGAGCGCCCGCGTCCCGGAGAGCCAGGCGGAGAAATCCACGCTCGTCGCGTCCGCGTTCCAGACGGGCAGGCTCAGCGCCAGACGCCGCGCGGCCTCCCGCAGCTCGGGACGGCCGCGGTCGGCCCCGAGGCCCAGCCGGAGGGCGAGGGCCGTCGCCGTCAGCCCCTCGTTCCGCTCGAAGTGGTCGTTCACGCCCGCAACGCTCGCCCCGCCGCCGCCCCGGCGCATGTAGGCCGTGGCGTACGTGCGCTCGCAGGTGACCTCGTCCAGCCAGCGGCGGATCCCCTCGAGCGCGTAGGGCTCCACCCGGACGTCCACCTCGGGCGCGGAGGCGGCCAGGAGGGCCAGGCCCGCCCATCCCGTCACGCTCGTGTCGGTCTGGCCGTCCCGCGCCCCGTAGCGCCAGCCCTGGCCCGGGTTCCGGGACATCTCGAGGAAGCGGACGCCGCGCGCGGCGTGGTGCTTGTAGATCGGCTCGCCCAGGACCGGGTAGGCGCGCGCGAAGGCGAGCGTCGCGATCGCGTGGCCGTACATCGACTTCCCCGCGCGCGGGCCGAAGCAGCCGCCCTCGTCCTGCCGGGAGGCCAGCCACGCAAGCGCGCGGGAGGCGGACCCCGCGATCCGCTGGCGGGGGAGACCGCTCTCGACGATCGCCAGCGCCGCCAGCGCCGTCACCCCCACGTCGTGCGCGTCGTCCCCCCGGCCCGTGCAGACCCGCCCCTCGCACATCTGCGCGAACGACCGCGCGCTCCAGGGTCCCTCCGCGTACTGGTGCCTCTCGAGCCAGTCCACCGCCGCCAGGACCGAGTGCCGGACCGCGCTCCCCGGATGGGCCACGTCGGGACGGCCGTCCACGAACGCCGCCTCCCCGGGGCCGGAGGCGCCGGGCGCCCCTGGCGCGGGCAGACGCCGCGCCTCGAGCGAGAGGAGGCCCCAGAGCCCCAGGAGCGCGGTGATCCCCGCCGAAAGGGCGAACGGAAGCCGGGAGCGCGCCCTGGGCGAAGCAGGCCGGGACGGGGTGGCACGCCGCATGGTCATCTACAACGTGGGACGGCGTCCGAAGGTTCAATGGTGCATCAGGAATGCATCTCGAAGCTCGTATCTCGGAGCGTCCCTGCGAGCCCCTAAGTGCTCGCGGTCTCAAGTGCGTATCGAAATTGCTCGCACCGTTTCCAGTTACCAGTTCCCAGAAGTCGAACGCGCGCGCTCTGCTGGGAACCGGAAACTGGGAACCGGGAACTGTGCCGCGATGCGGAATGGCACTACGAACTTTTGAAATCCGGCACTAGGGCTGCCGCCTCCCCCCCGAGATGCGAGATGCGAAATGCGGGATGCTTCCCCCTACCTCGGCCGCTCCACCACGGGCTTGGCGTCCTTCCCGAAGTCGAGAAGCTCGAGATCGACCTTCGGGGACTTCCTCCGGACGAGGCCCCCCGCCTCGCTCCCCGCCCGGATCGGAGGAACCTCGGGGTGCCAGAGCGAATGCTCCTCGAAGAGCCGGCCCTCGAGGTCCTCGTAGCGGACGCGCTGCGAGCGGCAGGCGAGCGCGCGTCCGCCCACGGCGATCCGCTCCTCCCCGCCTTCCCTCGAGAGCTCCGTCCAGCGCCGGGCCGGAGCCCCCGACGTCTGGACGACCGGCTGGGGAGAGACCGCCGACTTCCCTTCCTTCGAGACTTCGCCGTAGAACGCTTTCCGGACGACCCCGTCCGTCCCCACGAGGGCGGCGCTCGCCTGCCGGACCTCTCCCTCGAGGATCGTCTCGATCCAGAGCGCGTCCTCCTCGCGCTCGACCGCCGCGTAGGTGAGCGTCAGGCCCGCCTCGCGGTACCGGGCCCAGTCTCCGGGCCGGAGGCCCTCCGTCGGGCCGTGCGGCCAGCGGTCGGCCGCGGGGGGGACGACGGCGACCGGCGTCCGGAGTCCCGGCGGGACGTCTTCCACCCGGCTTGCGATCCCCCCGCAGGAGGCGAACAAGAGAAGAAGGCACACGGGGGGTCGCTTCACCGTCTCAATCGTAGGAGGCCCCCTTGAACGTCGCAACCCTTTCTGCTACATCCGAGGCCGTGACGGCGGAACCGCGCACGCTCGGTGACCTCTTCCGGATCTCGATCGAGAGACACCCGCGGCCCGACCGCTTCCTCCGGAAGGCGGACGGCGCCTGGCGGCCCGTCTCGGCCGCCGAGGTCGCCCGCCAGGTCCGGGCCTGCGCGGCGGGGCTCGCCTCGCTCGGCCTGGGCCGGGGCGACCGGGTGGCGATCCTCTCGTACAACCGCCTGGAGTGGGCCGTGGCCGACTACGCGTGCCAGCTCCTCGGGATCGCCGACGTCCCGATCTACTCCACCCTCCCGGCCGACCAGTGCGAGTACATCCTCCGGGACTCCGGCTCGAAGGCGATCTTCGTGGAGAACGCCGCCCAGGCGGACAAGGTCCGCGGCAAGGTCCCGCACCTCGTCTCCTTCGACGACGCCCCGGGCGCGGAACCGTGGGCCAGGTTCCTCGAGCGCGGGGCCGAACCGCCCGATGCGGCGGTCGACCCCGAGGACATCGCGACCCTGATCTACACCTCCGGGACCACGGGCACGCCCAAGGGCGTCATCCTCACCCACCGGAACCTGGTCTCGAACGTCGTCTCGTCCTGCTCGGTGCTCCGCTGCGGGGAGGACGACGTCCTCCTCTCCTTCCTCCCGCTCTCGCACAGCTTCGAGAGGATCATGGACTACGCGCTCTTCTGGTGCGGGGCCTCGATCGCGCACGCGGAGCACGTGGACAAGGTCGTGGCGAACATGACGGAGCTGCGCCCCACGGTGATGGCCGCGGTGCCGCGCTTCTACGAGAAGGTCTACGCGAAGGTCCGGGACGGCGTGGCCAAGAAGGGCGCCCTCGCGCGCGCCCTCTTCGAGTGGTCCCGCCGGGCGGGGGCGGCCGAGGCCGGGTTCCGCCGACGGGGCGAGCCGGTCCCCCTCCTCCTCCGCTGGAGGATGGGGATCGCCCGCTGGCTCGTCCTCTCCAAGATGCAGGCCGTGGTCGGCGGACGGATGCGGGTCTTCATCTCGGGCGGCGGCCCCCTCTCGCGCGACGTGGCCGAGTTCCTCTACTCGCTCGGGTTCACGATCTGCGAGGGCTACGGCCTGACCGAGACCTCCCCCGTCCTGACCCTCAACCCGCGCCGCGCCGTGAAGCTGGGCACCGTCGGCCCGGCGATCCCGGGCGTCGAGCTCAAGATCGCCCCCGACGGCGAGATCCTCGCGCGCGGCCCCAACATCATGAAGGGGTACCTGAACAAGCCCGAGGAGACGCGCGCGGTGCTGGGCGAGGACGGCTGGTTCGCCACCGGCGACATCGGCGAGCTCGACGCCGAGGGCTACCTCAAGATCACCGACCGGAAGAAGGACCTCCTGAAGACCTCCGGCGGAAAATACATCGCCCCCCAGCCCATCGAGAACGCCCTCAAGCTCCACGCCTCCGTCGTGAACGCCGTCGTGATCGGCGACCGCCAGAAGTTCGCCTCGGCCCTGGTCGTCCCCGCCCCCGGCGCGGGGCGGGACGACGTCCAGAAGGCCGTCGACGCCGTCAATTCCGGCCTCGCCCACCACGAGCAGCTCAAGAAGTTCGAGCTCGTCGAGCAGGACTTCACGATCGAGGGCGGCGAGCTCACCCCCACGATGAAGGTCCGCCGCCGAGTCGTCGAGAAGAAGTACCAGGCGCTGATCGAGTCGATCTACGCGACCGGGGATTGATTCCCTCCCCCCGGGGCGATCGCGCCCTCGAGGATCGACCGCCCCTTGAAGGCCTTCGCCCACCGAACCCATGGATCAATGGTGCAATGGTTCAATCGTCAATCCCCTATTTCCCTTGACGCTGCCGCCTTCGTATCGAATAGTTGTAATGTGATTCCGGCGGCCTGAAGGGAGCGGGCCGTCCGGGCCGGGGTGCGGGGCGCGCGCGACATGGCCGGGATCGCCGCCGTCTTCAAGGCGCTGTCCAACCCCAACCGCCTCGCCGTCTACCAGATCGTCTGCCGCGCCGCCCAGAAGAAGCCCAAGGGCCTCACCATCGAGGAGATCTGCGGGGAGGCCCGCATGAAGCAGCCCGCCGTCTCCCACCACGTCGCCCACCTCGAGCGCGCCGGCCTCATCGCCCGCGCCAAGGACCGCTGGTGGGTCCACTGCACCCCTTCCCCCGAGGGGCTCGCCCTCCTGGCGCGATTCTCCAAGAGCCCCGCCGACTTCGACCCCCGCGCCTGACCGGGGCCCGCCGCGCCATCGTATAATGAGGAGTCGCATGCTCCTCCTCCTCGCCCTCCTCGGTCCGCAGGACGAGGAGGCCCTCCGCGCCGGGGTCCCCGAGCTGGTCCGCCGGCTCGCCGACGACGACGTCGCCGCCCGCGCCGCCGCCCGGAAGGCCCTCTTCGCCCTCCCCCTCCGTCTCGTCCCGGAGGTCCTCCGCGCCGGGGAAGCCGCCGCCGACTCCGAGGCCCGCGCCGTCCTCTCCGAGGTCCGCGCCCTCTCCGGGTGGACCGGGATCTTCGAAGGGACGATCGCCGAGGGCCGCGCCACGATCCTCGGCCTCCAGGACCGCCGCGGCACCGCCTGGGCCCAGACCCAGGCCCGGATCCTCGACGGCCTCTCCTCCCGCGGCCCGGGCGAGGCGACCGCCGCGCTCGAGGCCCTCCTCGACTCGCCCCACGAGGGCGTCCGGCTCTTCGCGCTCGCGGGCCTCGCCCGCTTCCCGCCCCCCTCCGCCGCCCGCTTCCTCCCCCTCCTCAAGAACCCGGCCGCAGGCCCCTCCGCCGCCGAGGTCATCCTCGCCACGGGCGACCGCTCCGTCCTTCCCGACCTCCTCGAACTCTTCATCGCCGGGAAGGAGGAGTCCCGGCACGCCGCCCAGGTGCTCGAGGAAGTCGGGCCCGGCGACGCGATCGCCCGCCTGGCCGAGCTTGCCAAGACCGACGAGGCCCGGGGCGACCAGGCCGTCCTCATCCTCGCCCGCGCCGGCCCCGAGGCGGAGGGCCCTCTCCTCGGCCTCTTCAAGGTCGAGCACATCGACCCGTACGACCTCGTGGAGGCGATCAAGAAGGTCGGCGGCCCCGCCTCCGTCCCCGCGGTCCGGAAGTACTACGAGGAGGACGACGATCCCGACTCGCGCGACGACACGCTCTTCCTCCTCCGCGACCCCGCCTGGGCCGTCGAGCGCCTGGACCAGGCCCGCCGGGAGCCCGAGACCTTCTCCTCGATCTACCCTCTCCGCCTCGCCTCGCGCGGCGGACCGGCCCTCCGCGACCGGGTCCTCGACTGGATGGAGCAGCCGGGCCTGAAGACCAGCGTCCGCAAGCAGCTCCTCCCGATCCTCGGCGCCGTCGCGCGCGAGGAGGACGCCCCCCTCCTCCTCGAGGCGCTCAAGGACGCCCGGCTCCGGGAGGAGGCGGCCGAAGCGCTCGACATGATCGGCCATCCCGCCCACGCCCCGGCGCTCTTCCAGGCCCTCCTCCGCTCCCGCTCGCCCAAGCGGCTCCACCGCATGGTGCTGGGCGCTCCGGCCCAGACCCTCGAGGACGGCCTCCTCGAGATCCTGGAGGACCCCGACGGCTACGACGACCTCCACCAGCAGACGGCCCTCGCCCTCGCGGCCCGGCGGCTCAGCCCCCGCCTCCGGGGCGCGCTCCTGGACCTCCTGGCGGGAGAGCGGATCTCGTCGGACGACCGCGCGGGCCGCGCCCTCTCGATCCTCTGCGGGCGCGCGGGGCCGGAGGACCTTCCCCGCCTCGCGACCCTCCGGAGCAGCGAGGAGCGCGAGGTCCGCGCGGCCGGCCTCCTCCTGGCCCTCCGCGCCGGGGACCCCTCGGCCGCGGCGCCGCTGGCGGCGATCCTGGCCGAGGGCCGGATCGGACTCCGCGAGGGCTACGACCCCTTTCCCTTCCTCGACGCGGGCGCGCCGGCCGGCAAGCCGTGGACGGAAGCCGTCCTGGCCGAGTGGCGGAAGAAACCGGACTGGACCGAGGCCGCCTGCTGGCTCGCCCGCCGCGACGTCCGGGAGGTCCACGCCCGCCTCCGCCCTCTGCTCGACCTCAAGCCCGACCGCGAGCGGGCCCCCGCCGAGCAGGCCCTCGGCGCCTGCGGCGTCCCGGAAGCGCTCGAGGCGATCACCCGGCGCGTGCTCGGGGGACGCGTCTTCCGCGGCGCGAGCGAAGAGGACGAAGCCGTACTCGTGGCCGCCTCGGGCCGCGAGCGGCGCGCCCGGATCCTGGCCGCCGCCCGTTCCCGGGCCCGCGAGAACGAGTCGGCGCTCCGCGTGGCCGCCCGCATGGCCCTCCCCGGGGGCCTCGCCCTCTACCGCGAGGCCCTGCGGGCGGACCAGAGCGAGGAGGACTGGGAGGAGGACGAGGACCGCGTCACCTCCTGGTGCGTGGAGGCGGTCGTCCGGCTCAAGGCGCGGGAGGCCGTCCCGGACCTCCGCCGCCTCCTCCGCTCCCGCCACCCGCTCAACCGCTCGCTTGCCGCCGGCGCCCTCGCCGAGCTTGCCGACCGGGGGGCCGTGCCGCTCCTCGTCCCCCTCCTCGACGATCCCTTCGAGATCCGCAACGGCGACAGCGTCGACGACGACGAGAACTTCAGCCCCGTCCGCCGCGTGTGGCACGCCGCCCTGGAGGCTCTCGAGAAGCTCACCGGGACGAGGGCCGACGGGGCCTCGACGGCCGCCCGCCGCGCGTCGATGAAGGCGTGGTATGAGAAGAACCGCGACGCTTTTCGCTAGCCTCTTCCTCCTGGCCCCGGCGGCCGCGCCCGCCCAGCAGCGGCCGGTCAACCTCCAGCAGCTCCTCCGCGCCCTCGTCGCGGCCGGCGACGACCCGGCCGCGCTTGAGAAGGCGCTCGAGGCGCTGGACGCCCAGCCGCTCGTCAGCCTCGCGTCGCTCCACTCCACCGCCGCGCAGGAGGGAGCCGTCGCCCGCGAGGCCGTCCGGCGACGGCTCCCCCACCTCGCCTGGATGGGGGTCATGGGCGGGACGCTGGGCGAGGCCCGCCGGCGCGAGACGGAGCTCCTCGGGAAGGACGCCAAGCGCCGGCTCGGCGACTTCGCATCCGCGGTCCAGGACCTCCTCTCCCGCGGAGATCCCCCGGCCCGGCTGCTCGCCCTCCGGCTCCTCCGGACCGCCCTCGCCCCGCGGCCCGGCGAGATCCTCCCCCTCCTCGCCGACAAGGACCCCGCGGTCGCCCGCGCCGCGGCGGAGGCGCTCCGCCGCGTCGCCCGGCCCGAGATGAAGGCCGGAATCCTCGACGCCTTCCGCTCCGCCGACCCCGCGTCCGCCGCCGCGCTCGCCCCCCTCGCCGCCTCCGTGGCCGGACCCGAGGACGCCCCGGCGCTCCTCGAGCTCCTCAAGGCCGACCCGTCCCGGCAGCGCCCGGTCCTCGAGGTCGTGCGGAGCACGGCCGACGAGCGCGCCGAGCCCGCCCTCCTCGCGCTCCTGGCGGAGGCGGGAGGACGCGACCCGCGGCCCCTCCTCGAGGCCCTCCAGCTCGTGGGGACTGCCGCCTCGATCGGGCCCGTCCGGAAGCTCCGCGACACCCTCCCCGCCGGGGACCCCGGCCGCGAAGCCTGCCGGCAGGCGCTCCTGGCCCTCCGCGACCCCGGCCTCGCGGCCGAGATCCCGGCCGGCAGGGAGGAGGTCCGGAGCGCCGCGGGCGACCTCGCGCGGCTCGGGGCCGTCGACGCTGCCCCGGCGATCGCCGAGCGGCTCCGGGGCCGTCTCAAGGTCGAGGAGCGGAACCGCCTGATCGAGCTCCTGGGCGCGCTGGGCGGTCCCGACGCGTTCGACCGGATCGTGCCCTACCTGGACGACGAGCGCCACGCGGACGCCGCCGCGCTCGGCCTCCTCCTCCTGGGCGACCCGCGGGCCGCCGTCCCGCTGGCCCGCGCCCTCCGGACGGCGGGACCCCGCTCGGCCGTCGCCCGCGCCCTCCTCCACCTGCCGCCGTCCGCCGAGGGGGTCGAGGAGCCCCTCCTGGAGATCCTGGAGGATCCCCAGGGCCACGAGTGCGTCGAGGACGCCTTCCGCGTGGCCGCGCGGACGGGGAGCCCGCGGCTCAAGGCCCGGGCCCTCGCGTTCGTCGCCGAGTCCCGCGTCGTGAGCTCCCGAACCTCGGGGGCCCTATGGGACCTTCTCCCGTCGCTCGGCCCCGCCGACCGCGAGTTCCTCCTCCGGGCGAGGGAGAAGTCGAAGGTCCGGCAGGGCGCCCTCCTCACCCTGGCCCTGGCCGCGACGGGCGACCCCGACGCCCTCCGGGGGGCCATCGACGACCTCCTCCGGCGCCGCCACCCTCTCCGGCACCCGCGGGACCCCGGCCGCTGGATCGAGCTGCCGGGTCTCAAGGACGCGATGGAGGAGGCGTTCCGGACGAACCCCTCCTGGGTCGAGGGCGCCGAATGGCTGGCGGCTCACGGGAGCCGGACGGGGGCGGAGCTCCTCCTCGACCTCGCGCGGAAGCCCGGGCCGAACCGGCGCGCCCTGTCCGCGCCGGCCCTCCTCCACCTGGGCGGCCCGGAGGCGATCGAAGCCTACGTGTCCTTCTCCGTGAACCTCGCCTGGGGCCCCGTCCCGGACCCCCACGAGGAATCCGCCGCGCGGGCGCTGGGCGAGGACTCCGTCGCCCTCCTCCGCGAGCGGATCGCGTTGCCGACCCTGAATCCCGCCGCGCTCCGGCTCCTGGCCCTCCGCGGCGACCCCGTCGCGCTCGCCTTCTTCCGGTCCACCCTGCGCCCTTCCCGGCCCGGCGCCGCGCAGAGCCCCCACGAGCAGGCCGCGGCCGCCGCGTTCGCCCGCGCGGGCGAGCGTTCGCTCCGTCCCGACTTCCTCCGCATGCTCCGTTCGTCGAGCCCCCGCCGGCGCGTCCTGGGCGCCCGCTGCCTGGGCCTCCTCGGCGACCGGTCGGCGATCCACGCGCTCGCGCCCCTCCTCGACGACCGCCAGATCGAGATCAACCCGTCGTGGCACGAGCTGGACCTCGCCCCGATCGAGCCCCGGGTCTGCGACGCGGCCGCCGACGCGATCGAGGCGCTCCTCGTCCGGACCTTCGAGGCGGCGCCCGCGCGAAGGATCGAGGCGCTCAAGGACTGGTACGCGCGGGAGGGACGGGACCTGAAATGACCCTCCTCCTCCTCCTGGCGGGCCTCGTCCAGGACGCCGAGGCGGCGCGCCTCCGGGACCTGGTCCGCGAGCTGACGGACGACGCCGTCCAGGTCCGGGCCGACGCGGCCCGGAAGATCCAGGCCCTTCCCGCGCGGCTCCTCCCGGAGCTCGAAGCGGAGGCGAAGCGCCATCCCGAGCCGGAGGTCGAGGCCGTGGTCGCCCGCCTCCGCATCCCCGCCCCCTGGGCCGGGATCCTCCGCGGGACGCTCGGCGAGGCCCGCGCGGCCTACGACCGGATCTCGGACCCGACGCATCCGGGACGGGAAGACGCGATCCGGAAGGCCCAGGCCGACCTCGAGGCCCTGCCGCCCGAGCCCGCGGCCGAGGCGCTCGAAGGGCTCCTCGGCCTCGCCGAGGAAGAGACCCGGCAGTTCGCGCTCCGCTGCATGATCCGGACCCCGCCCCGCGACCCCCGGATCCTGGCTCCCTTCCTCGGTGCCGCGAAGACCACGGGCCTCGCCGCGGAGATCCTGATCCGGATGAACGACGCCTCGCTCGTCCCGGTCGCGGTCGATCTCTTCTGCGAGGAGGGGCCCGGCACGCTCGGGGCCGCGCGCCTCCTCGAGCACTTCGGCGCCGGGGCGGAGTGGCCGCGGGTGGCGGCGGCGCTCAAGACGCACGCGGGCCTCCTCACGTGGGGGATCCGCATCCTCGCCCGGAGCGGGCCCGGAGCCGAGCGGGGCCTCCTCGAGCTCCTGAGCGCCGCCGGGCACGCCCGCGTCCTCGAGATCGCCCAAGCCTTGGCCGACCTCGAGTGCGAGTCCGCCGCCGGCCCCGTGCGGAAGGCCCTCGAGGACGCCGGGATCGAGAAGGGCGAGCGCGACCGCATCCTCCGCCGCCTCCGCGACCCCGTCTGGGCCCGAGAGTGGCTGGCCGAGGCCCGGCGCGACCCGAACCGCCTCTGGACGCTCTCGATGGACGAGCTGGCGGGCATCGGCGGCGCCGGCCTCCGGACGGAGGTCCTCTCGTGGCTCCTCTCGGCGCGGCAGCCCGTGGTCGTCCAGACCAAGCTCCTCCCCCTCCTGGGCTCCGTCGGGAAGCGCGAGGACGCGGCCTTCCTCGCCACGGCCCTCGCCGACGGCCAGCTCCGCGACCTGGCCGCGGACGCGATGGACCGCATCGGCGACCCCGACCAGGCCCGGGCTCTCTTCCGGGCCTTCGCCGATGCCTCCTCCTCGACCCGCCTCCACCGCATCGCCCTCTCGCTCCCGCCCGAGCCCCTGGAGGACGACCTCCTGCGCCTCCTGGCCGACCCCGACCGCGGTTCGACGAAGCTCGAGGCGGCCTTCGCCCTCGTGCGCCGGCGCCCGAGCGACCGGCTCCGCGAGGCCCTGCTCGGGGCGCTCCGGAACCCGCGGCCCGCCTGGGTCCGGCGCCGCCCGGAGCTCGTCCGCGCGCTCGCGGACGTCGCGACCGGGGACGAGGTCGCGAGGCTCCGGGCCGACGGAGACCCGGCGCTCCGCGAGGCCGGGGAGATCCTCGCGGCCCGGCGCGCGCCGCCGGACGAAGAGGCGCTCGAGCGCCTCGTCCGCCGCGCCCACGTGACGGGCTTCGACTGGACGCGCGAGGAGGAGTCGGCCTTCGTCGCCGCCGCGAAGCCGGAGCACTGGGGCCCGATGGCCGAACTCGCGAGGAGGCGGAACCACCCGGAGGGCGACCCGGCATTCCGGGCCGTCGCCCTCGCCGCGCGGCCGGAGGCGCTCGACCTCTACCGCCGCGTCCTGGCGCGGCATCCCAAACATGTCGGGACCCCCCCGGTCTACGGGAAGGCCTGCTCCCTCGCCGCGGCGGCGCTCGGGCGCCTGGGCGACCGCGAGTCGATCCCCGCCCTCCGCTCCCTCCTCCGCTCGGCCAACCCGCTCGACCGCGCCACCGCGGCCGGGGCGCTCGCGCGCCTGGGCGACCTCGAGTCGCTCCCCCGGCTCGTGCGCCTCGTCGACGACCCCGAGGAGCTCCTCGTCCCCGACGAGCGCCACCGAAGCGAGTTCCGCGACGTCCCGATCCGCCGCGTCTGGCACGCTGCGATGGAGGCGGTCGAGACGCTCACGGGGACCCGGATCGAGGCGCCGTCCGTCGCCGAGCGTCGCGAGCGCTTCCTGGAGCTCCACCGGTGAGCGCGCTCCTCCTCGCCCTCGCGCTCGCGCAGGAGGCCGACCCGGTCCAGTCGATCGTCGAGCGGCTGGCCGACGGGGACGTCGCCGTGCGGAACCGGGCGGAGAAGGAGTTGGGCGCGCTTCCGCTCGACCGCGCTCCCGCGCTCCGGGCCGCGGCCCGCGCCTCGGGCGACGCGGAGGTCGTCCAGCGCGTCGAGCGCTCCGTCCCCCCGGAGGCCTGGGTGCGGCTCCTCCACGGGACCGTCGGCGAGGCGCGCGCGGCGCTCGACGCCATCCGGGAGCTGCCGGACGAGCGCTCCGATCTCCAGAAGCAATGGCGGCGGGAACACGTCCTCCGAGAGACCGTATGGAGCCTCGAGACCCGCGTGGGCCTGGACTTGGGCGCGCTCCTCCTGCCCCTCCTCGACGACCCCGCCGCGGGCGTCCGCGACTTCGCCCTCTACGGGCTGAAGGGGTGCCCGCCGCAGGACCTGTCGGAAGTCCTCCGGCTCCTCGAGGACCGGGCCGTCGGCCGACGGGCGGCGGACCTGCTCGCCGCCTCGGGGGACGCCTCGGTCGTCCCGACGGCTCTGGCGCTCCTCAAGAAGGGCTGCGAGCCGGCGCTCCGGGTCCTTCGGTCCTTCGGCGCCCACGGCCGCGTGAAGGGGGTCCTCGAGGCGCACCCCTCGCTGCAAGGAGAATCGATCGCGATCCTGGCCCGGACCGCGGGGACCGAGGCGGAAGATGCGCTCGTCGAAGCGCTCAAGGGCGAGGCGCAGCTCGGCGCGGCGGAGGCGCTCGCCCGCATCGGCGGCCCGAGGATCCTCCCGGGGTTCAAGGCCTGGATGTTCCGGACGACGGGGGACACCTACTGGGACCACTGGCTCCTCCCGCTCGGGGACGCGGAGTGGGCGGGGAAGCGGCTCGATACGGTCATCCGGGGGACGGCCGTCAACGTGACCGGGCGGGCCCCCTGGTACGCGTCGGTCGCGGGACCGGCCGCGCGGGAGCCGCTCCTGGCCGCGCTCCGCGACCCCGCGGCCAAGGTCGGCCGCCGGAAGGAGCTCCTCCCGGCGTTCGGCGTCGTGGCGCTCCCCGAGGACATGCCGTTCCTCGCCTCGCTCCTCCGGGACGACCGCCTCGTCAAGGAGGCCGGGGAGGCGCTCGACATGACGGGCCACCCCGCGCGGGCGAGGCCGATGATGGAGGCCTTCAAGAAGACGGGATATCACGGGATCAAGGAGCCGCACATCCTCGCCCTCCCGCTCGAGGGGATCGAGGACGACCTCGTCGAGATCCTCTCGGACCCGAAAGGCTACGGCTGGCAGGCCTCGGTCGCGCTCCGGATCGTCGCGCGGCGCCCGACACCGCGCCTCCGCGAGGCGCTCTTCGGTTCGGGCCTGGGGCACGCGATCCTCGCGGCCACGGCCTGCGAGGCGGACCGTCCCCGGATCGAGAGGCTCCGGGCCTCGGCGACCCCGCCCGACCGCATGCTCGGGTCCTACCTCGCGCTCCGGCTCGGAGACCAGGCGGCGGCGGCCGAGCTGGCCCGGCTTGTCTTCCCCGAGAAGGGACCGGAGCTCCTCCTCGTCGCCGCGCTCTTCATCCACTGGCCCGACCCTCCGGGCGAGGCCTGGCCCGAGGCCGTCGAGGAGGCCTGGCGGAGGACCGGGAAGAAGGACTGGACCGTCGAGCGCTGGCTGGCCCGGCGGGGCGTGGAGGACGCGCTCGCGATCGTGCGGCGGCGGAAGCCCCCCTGGACCGAGCCGGTCCACCGGCCCAATCCCGAGGACACGGACGGGGCGATCCTGGCCCGGCGCGGGGAGGCGGCGGGCCTCGAGCGGATCCTGGAGCGCGCCCAGGGCGGAGCGCTCCCGCCGGAGACGGAGGCGGCCTTCCTCGCCGGGGCGGATCGGGCCTGGAAGCTCCGGACGCTCGCCGTGGCGCGCCGCTCGGGGCTCCACTCGGGAGCGACCCGGCTGGCGGCGCTCCTGGCGCTCCCCGAGGGGATCCCGCTCTACCGGGCCGTCGTCGCCGCGTTCGGAGACCCCGGGTCGCGCAAGCCGGACGACGCCGTCACGATTCCCTGCCTCGAGGCCTTGGCCAGGCTCGGCGCGCGGGAGGCGATCCCCGAGATCCGGCTCCGGCTCCGCGACCGGCCCGCCCGGACCGCGGCCGCCGCGGCGCTCGCGCTCGCCCGGCTCGGGGACCGGGATTCGCTCCCGGAGATCGCGAAGATGGCGGACGCGCCCGACGAGATCGCCAACGAGGAGTGGGACAACCATCGGCCCCGTCCCGACGGCCCGTCGCGGCGGCTCTGGCACGCCGCGATGGAGGCGCTCGAGGTCCTGACGGGGGAGAAGGCGCCGGGCGCCTCGGACGCGGAGCGGCGGGCGTACTGGAGGACGCGGCATGAAAAGCCTCGCGATCGCTAGCCTCCTCCTCCTCCCGGCGCAGGACGAGGCCGCAACGAAGCGGCTCGAGGCGCTCGCGGGGAAGGACGCGAGGGCGGCGTGGGAGGCTTCGGGAGAGCTCTGCCGATCGATCGACCCCGCGCTCCTCCCGGAGGTCCTCCGGGTCTTCAAGAGCGTCCCGCCGCGCTCCGCCGGGCCGGTCACGCGCGTCCTCGAGTGCCTGGCCGGGCCCGACCTCGTCCCGGAGCTCCTCGAGCTCCTGGCCAAGGAGCCCGCCCGGGCGCCCTCGGTCGCGAACGTCCTCGAGATGCTGGCCGACCCGCGGGCGGAGGCGGCGCTCCTCCCGCTCCTCTCTCCCGAGCGGCGGGACGCGGCCTACGCCGTGGCCGGGGCGCTCGGGACCTGCGGGGGGAAGGACTCGATCGAGGCCCTCCGGAAGCGGCGCTCGGAGTTCGGGGATCCCAAGTTCGAGGACTCCTGCCTCCGGGAGCTGGTGGGGCTCCGCGACCCGGCCGCGGCGCGGGACGTGCTCGAGGCCGCGCGGGCCGGGAGGATCGAGCTCCGGAACTGGAAGGGCGACCTCGCGCGGCTCGGCGACCGCGGGATCGTCCCGGACCTGGTCGCCCTGATCCGGGACCCCGCGACCAAGATCGAGCCCCGGAAGGCGGCGCTCGAGCTGGTCGGGATTCTCGGGACGGAGGAGCAGGTCCCCTTCCTGATCGAGTTCCTGCCGGACCGCCGCTACGCGGAAGCCGCGGCCGCGGGCCTCGAGGCCCGGGCCGACCCGCGGGCCACCGGGCCGCTCGCCCGCTCGCTCCAGGGGGCCGTCTGGGGCGGGCCCTTCGTCCGGGCGATCCTGGCCGCGCCCTCGCCGGAGGCCGAGGCGCCGATCTTCGAGATGCTGGACGACCGGGAGGGCTATCCCCGGACCAGTTTCGACGCCGCGCGGGTGGCCGTCCGGCTGGGGACGCCCAAGCTCAAGGCCAAGCTCGTGGACCTCCTCGCCCAGGGCTGGCTCGACCTCGAGCTCGCGCTCGCGACGGCGGCGCTTCTCGAGCCGGCCGATCTCGAGCGCCTCCGGAAGTCGAGAGGGATCTACGTCCCGCTCGCGCTCGCGGCCCGCGGCGATCCCGACGGGTTGAAGAAGTACGTCGCGGACGTCGCGGAACGGCGCGTCCAGGACATCGTGGTCCGCCAGCGCCGCGGAACGAACGTCCAGCCCACGCGCGGCGCGCTCGAGATCTTCCGGACACCTCCTCCCGGACTCCTGGCGGCGGTCCATGAGGAGTTCGGCCGCCGGCCGGAGTGGACGGCGGGGGCGGAGTTCCTCGCGCTCCACGGGAACGATGCGGGCCGGAAGCGGCTCCTGGAGGAATTCGGGAAGGACTCCGGGCGGGACAAGGACCGCCTGGCGCGCGCGCTCCTCGGGATCGGCGAGCGCGCGGCCGTCCAGCATCTCCTGAAGGCCTACGAGATCTACCGGGAAGACGAGGAGGAGGAGCGCCGGATCGCGAAGGCGATGAGCGACGAAGACGCGGCGGCGGTCCGCGAATTCCTCCGCTCGGGAAAGCGCGCGTACTTCCAGGGCCTGCTCCGGATCCTCGCCTTCCGGGACGACCGGGAGGCGATCCCCCTCTTCCGCCGGGAGCTCCGGTCCCGGAGCGCGGACGCCCATTCCACCGGACCGCTCGCGATCGCGCTGGCCCGGATGAAGGACGCGGAGTCGGCGCACGTCTTCCGCCGGGGGCTCCGGGACCTCGTGCCCGCGCGCCGGGCGCACGCGGCCCGCTGCCTCGGGCTCCTCGGGGACAAGTCGGCGATCCCGGCGCTCGCGCCCCTCCTGGACGACCTCGAACCGCAACGGCCCCCGGACGCCTCGGCGAAGGAGGTCGAGAGGATCCCGCGGGTCTGCGACGCGGCGGCGGAGGCGATCGGGTTCCTGGCGGGGATCCCCCTCGAGGGGACGCCGGAGGAGCGGGTCCGTGCCGCCCGCGCGGCAGCGCGCTAGGCTACTTCCCGAGCTTCTTCGCCGCGTCCTCGAAGTCCTTCCGGATCGAGGCCGCGGAGCCGGACTTGACCTGCTTGATCACCTTGGGCTCGGCGCCGGAGGCGTCGAGGAGGACGAGGACCGGAGCCGCGGTCACTTTCCACTTCTTCGCGTCTTCGGAGTCCTTCTCGAAGGCGACCTTCGCGTAGGCGACCTTGGGGAAGGCGTCGGCGAGGGCAGGGTCGGAGAGGACCTTGAGGAAGGCCTCGGTGCGAGGGGACTTGTCGGCGAAGAGGAGGACCACGACCTTGGCGCCCGACTTCCCGGCTTCGAGGGCGGCGGCGGCATCGGCCAGGGAGTCGGGCTCCTTGAGGGGCGGGAGCTCGGGGAGGTTGGCGAGGTAGGCGTCGGGGTTGGCCGCGAACCGCGGCTTGCAGCTCGCTCAGCAGAAGCCGACGACCTTCCCGCGGTAGACGAGGGTGTTCGCGGCGCGGGCGGCCTGGTTGGGCTTGACGGGGCACTTCGCGTTGATGGGCGGCTCCTGGGGGGCCAGGAGGAGGCCCAGGGCGACGGCGAACGTCCGCATCTCCAGGTATCTTACGGGATGCGACCGAGCGCGGGGAGGAGAAAGGCGAGGGCGGGGACGACGGCGAGCATCCCGACGGTCGTGAAGAGCCAGAGCGAGCCCACGAGCTCCTCGTCGAGGCGGAGGAGGTTCGAGGCGATCACCGCCATGAAGGCCACGGGCATGGAGGCGCAGACGGCGATCACCTGGAGGGTCACGCCCCCGAACCCGAGGGCCCAGGCGAAGAGCCCGGAGGCGACCGGGACGATCAGAAACTTGACCGCGGACATCCGGAGGCAGCCCCCGAGGTGCCGAAAGGGCGCGGCGCGGCGGAGGGTCAGTCCCACCGCCAGGCCCATGAGGACGACGTTGACCTTGACCAGGACCTCGGTCACGCCGTCGAGCCCGCGCGGGCGCTCCACGCCCGCGAGGTTGAGGATCCAGCCGAGCGCGATGCAGGCGAGAGGGACCGTGGTGACCGGCCGGAAGGAATCGCGGAAGGAGGGTTTGACCCCCGCCGCCGAGAGCCGGGCCGCCAGCGGCCAGGCGCAGAGGAAGTAGAAGGGGGCCTCGAAGATCCGGTAGAGGGCCATCTCGGCCAGCGCCCGCTCGGCGTGCGGGTCGGCCTCCGTCCGGAGGAGGAGGATGGTCACGATCCCCCCGAAGGTGAGGATGTTGCTCGAGGCGCCCGAGAGCCAGTGGGCGCCCTGCGTCCGGGCGTCGGCCCGCGCCCCGCGCGCGAGCGCCCACGCGGCCGCCCCGCCCAGAGCGTGGACGAAGAGGCCGATCGCCGGAAGCGCGAACGCGCGGCCCGCCGGGATCGCGGCCGCCCAGAAGAGGAGGAGCGAGAGGGGCGAGGCCGCCCCCAGGATCGCCAGGTGCGAGAAGAGGGAGGCCGTCCCCGACGCCAGGCCCTCCGCCTCGGGCCGCCCCCGGAAGGCCGCCCGCCAGAGGAGGTAGCCGGCCGCGACGGGGAGGGTCATCCAGAGGATGATCGCCGCGCTCTGGCCGGCCGGGCTCCCCTGCATCATCGGTGCGGCCGACATCATAGGAAACGCGGGCCGAGCCCGGAAGCGGACCGCGCGGTTCCCCTTGACGTACCACTGAGATCCCAGTAGGATTTCCCGGAGGGGACGGCGGGCGGCGCCCCCCTCGAGGTGATCGGATGGAACTCGCGAGGACGGAGGGGCTTCGGGCCCGGAAGGCCCCCGGCGCGCGGAGCCTCCTCCAGGACCGCGCCTACGACGAGCTCAAGAAGCTCATCCAGTCGGGCGCCTTCGCCTCGGGGACCTTCCTCTCCGAGCGGGGGCTCGCCCGGGACCTCGGGATGAGCAAGACCCCCGTCCGCGCCGCCCTGGTCCGGCTCGACATCGAGGGCTTCGTGTCCGTCTCCCCCCAACAGGGGATCGTGGTCCGGGAGCCCTCGCTCGCGGAGATCGTCGACCTCTTCGACATCCGGGCCGCGCTCGAGACCTACGTCGTCCGCCGGATCTCCGGGAAGCTCGCGGCCGCCCAGAAGGCCGAGCTCAAGCGGAACCTCCACGACCAGTCGGAGGCCTCGAGGAAGGGCGACGACACGGGCCTCACCCTCCTCGACACCGACTTCCACTGCCTCCTCTGCTCCTTCCTCGGCAACGCCGAGATCGAGCGCGTCATGGGGCAGCTCCGCGACAAGCTCCACCGCGTCATCCTCCGCGTCATGCGGCAGGCGGCCGGCCGCACGAAGACGGCCTTCCAGGAGCACGCCTCGATCGCGGAGGCGGTGATCGCCGGGAAGGGCGAGGAGGCGGCCCGGCGGATCGAGAAGCACCTGGAGTTCGGGAAGCGGTTCCTGATCGCGCGATGAGCGAAGGATGGCCCGGATCGAGATCGCGAAGGCCCGGCGGACCCGGCCGCGAGGCGGGGAAGGCCGGAGCGTGATCCGATGAACCCCTTCTACTACGGGACCGAGGACCCGCTTCCCGAGGCGAGGCCCCTCCGGGCGGGGCCGCTTTCCATGCTCCTCGAGGACGGCGGGCTCCGCCACGTCCGTTGGGGGGACCGCGAGGTGCTCCGCCGCGTCTACGCCGCCGTCCGCGACCGGAACTGGGACACCGTACCGGCCGTGATCTCCGGCCTCGAGGTCCAGGCCGGCGCGGCGTCCTTCAAGGCGTCGTTCGTCGCCGACTGCCGGAGGGGGGAGATCGACTTCCGCTGGCGGGGCGCGATCGAGGGCTCGCCGGACGGGTCGGTGACGTTCGTCATGGAGGGCGAGGCGCGGTCGACCTTCCTCAGGAACCGGATCGGCCTCTGCGTCCTCCACCCGATCCGCGAGTGCGCGGGGAAGCCGTGCGTCGTCGAGCACGCCAACGGAGCGTTCACCCGGAAGGAATTCCCCCGCTACGTCTGGCCTCACCCGCCCTTCAAGAGCGTGCGCGCCATCAGCCACGAGGTCGCCCCCGGCCTCCGCGCCACGGTGCGCCTCGAGGGCGACGTCTTCGAGATGGAGGACCAGCGGAACTGGACGGACGCGTCCTTCAAGACGTACTCCACGCCCCTGGAGATCCCCTTCCCGGTGGAGCTCCCGCAGGGGAGCACGATGAGGCAATCCGTGCGGCTCTCGCTCGAGAGGAATCTCCCGCCTCCGCCGGCGGCCGCGACCGGCCCGGTGGACTTCGCGCTCGAGAAGCCGGTCCCGCTTCCCCGGATCGGGCTCGGCGCCGCGTTCGGCCCTCCCCTCAGTCCCGAGGAGACCGGCCTCCTTCGCGCGCTCGCGCCCTCCCACCTCCGGGTCGACCTCAAGGGCCCCCCCGGGAGCTGGAAGGAGGCGTTCTCGCGCTCCTGCGGGGACGCCCGCGCCCTGGGCGCCGCCCTCGAGCTCGCCGTCCATCTTCGGGAGGGGACGCCCGAGCTCGCGGCGCTCGGCGAGCTCCTCGCCGCCGAGCGCCCCGCCGTGGACCGGATCCTCCTCTTCCCTCCCGGCGAGACGCTCGCCGCCGCCCGCTGGATCCGCGAGGCCAAGGCGAAACTGAGCCCGATCGTCGGCGGAACCCGGATCGGCGGGGGCACGGACGCGACCTTCGCGGAGCTGAACCGCCGCGGGCACCCGCCCGAGCTCGACGTCCTGGCCTACTCCGTGAACCCCCAGGTCCACGCGGGCGACGTGACCACGCTCGTCGAGAACCTGGAGGGCCAGGGCTACACCGTCGAAAGCGGCCGCCTCCTCCCCGGCGAGCGGCCGATCGCGGTGACCCCCGTCACCTTCCTTCCCCGCTTCACCCCCAACGCGACCGGGCCCGGCGCCCCGGAGGCCGACCCTCGGCAGCGCTCGCTCTTCGGCGCCGGCTGGACCGCGGGGAGCCTGAAGTACCTCTCCGAGGCGGGCGCCGCGAGCGTGACCTACTTCGACGCCCGGGGCGTCCTCGGCGCCCCCCTCTACCACGTCCTGGCCGACGCGGGCGCCTTCGCCGGCGGCCAGGTCGTCCGGAGCCGATCGAGCGACCCGCTCCGGGTCGACGGCGTGGCCTTCCGGAAGGGGGGCCGAACCCTCGCGATCGTGGCCAACTTCCGCCCCGAGCCGGTTTCCGTCCGGATCCGCGGAATCGGTTCGAGGGCGACCGTGAGCCTCCTGGACGAGAATCATCCGGAGCCGTCCGCCCCGGAGCCCCGGGCGACGTCGATGGGCCGGCTCGAGATCGAGATCGCCCCCTGCGGGCTGGCGAGGATCGAGGGATGAGGGAACTCCGCTTCGCCGTCCCGGGCGCGGGATTCCGGGCGCGCCCCAAGGCCGAGCGGGCGGCCCGCTTGGGGACCGGACGGACCCTCGAGGTGAGCCCGTGAGCGACGAGCATGTCCTGGCGACCTACCGGATCGAGACGCCCCATCCCCTCGAGCAGGCCGCCGAGGCGATGGCCGGCGAGCAATCCTGCGGGACCTTCGTCCGGGTGCACGGCGAGACGGACGAGCTACGCGCCCGCTTCGCCGCGCGGGTCGTCCGGATCACGGAGCTCGGGGAGGCCCCGGGGCCCAGCCTCCCCGGCTGCCGCCCGCCCCGCGGGACGCCCCGGTACCGCCGGGCGGAGGTCGTCCTCTCCTTCCCCCTCGAGAACCTCGGCCCCTCGCTCCCCAACCTGCTGGCGACCGTGGCCGGGAACCTCTTCGAGCTCTCCCAGTTCTCGGGCCTCAAGCTCCTCGACCTCGAGCTCCCCCCGGCCTTCGCCCGGGCCTATCCCGGCCCGCAGTTCGGAGTCGAGGGGACCCGCCGCCTGACGGGGGTCCGGGGGCGGCCGATCCTGGGGACGATCGTGAAGCCGAGCGTGGGCCTCCCGCCGGAGGGGACGGCCGAGCTCGTCCGGACGCTCGCCGAGTCGGGGCTGGACTTCGTCAAGGACGACGAGCTCATGGCCAACCCGCCTCACTCGCCGCTCGCCGAGCGCGTGCGGGCGGTGATGCGGGTCGTGAACGCGCACGCGGAGCGGACCGGGAAGAAGGTGATGGTCGCGTTCAACATCACCGACGAGATCGACGAGATGCTCCGGCACCACGACCGGGTGCTCGAGGCGGGCGGGACCTGCGTGATGGCGAGCCTGAACAGCGTGGGCCTGCCCGGCATCGCCCGCCTCCGGCGCCACTCCGCCCTCCCGATCCACGGGCACCGGAACGGCTGGGGCCTCTGGACGCGCTGTCCCGAGCTCGGGATGGAGTTCCCCGCGTACTCGAAACTGTGGCGCCTGGCCGGAGTGGACCACCTCCACACGAACGGGATCCGGAACAAGTTCTTCGAGAGCGACGACTCGGTCGTCCGCTCCGCGCGCTCGCTGCTCACGCCGATGCTCGGGGGCTACGTGGCGATGCCGGTCCTCTCCTCCGGCCAGTGGGCCGGGCAGGCGCCCGACACCTACCGTCGCCTGGAGACCGTGGACCTCATGTACCTCTGCGGGGGCGGGATCATGGCGCACCCGGGCGGCCCCCGGGCGGGCGTGGCCAGCCTCCGCCAGGGCTGGGAGGCCGCCCTCGCCGGCCGCTCGCTCGAGGACTACGCCCGCGAGCACCCGGAGCTCCGGCAGGCGATGGAGACCTACGGCGCGCGATGAGCGATCTCCTCCTCTCCTGGTACGGCGACGACTTCACGGGGTCGACCGACTCGATGGAGGCGCTCACGCTCGCGGGGGCGCGGGCGGTCCTCTTCCTGGACCCCCCGTCCCCGGAGATCCTCCGGGAGCGATTCCCGCACGCGCGCGCGCTGGGCGTGGCCGGAAGGAGCCGGACCATGACGCCGGAGGAGATGGACCGCGCGCTCCCCGGCGCCTTCGAACGCCTCCGCGCGCTCGGAGCGGGGATCTTCCACTACAAGATCTGCTCCACGTTCGATTCGTCGCCCCGGGTGGGCTCGATCGGCCGCGCGATCGAGATCGGCCGGCGGGTCTTCGGCGGGGCGACCGTCCCTCTCCTCGTCGGCGCCCCGGTGCTCCGCCGCTACACGCTCTTCGGGAACCTCTTCGCGACCTTCGACGGCGTCACCCACCGGATCGACCGGCATCCCACGATGAGCCGCCACCCGGTGACGCCCATGGACGAGGGCGACCTCCGGATCCACCTCGGGCGCCAGACGGCGCTCCGGATCGGCCTCTTCGACATCCTCGCCCTCGCGGCCGAGCCTGCGGCGGTCTCCGCGCGCTACCGGGAGGCCCTGGCGGCGAAGCCGGACGTCCTTCTCTTCGACGTCCTGGACGACGCGCGGATGGAGACGGCGGGGCGGCTGATCTGGGAGTCGCGCCCGCCCTTCGTGGCCGGCTCGTCGGGGGTCGAGTACGCGCTCGGGGCGCACTGGAAGTCCGCGGGCCTGGCGCCCGGCCGCTGGGAGGCCTCGCCGCCGGGCCCGGCGGACCGGGCGCTCGTCGTCTCCGGAAGCTGCTCGCCGGTCACGGAGCGACAGATCGGCTGGGCGCTCGAGAACGGCTTCGAGGGCGTGCCGCTCGAGGGCGACGCGTCGCGGCGCCGGGCGGCCGCGGCGCTCGGGAAGGGCCGGAGCGTGGTCCTCTACTCCGCCCGCGGGAAGGCCACGGAGGACGCCCGGGAGGCGGGCGGCCGGATCGGGGAGGAGCTGGGCGGGATCGCGGCGGATCTCCTCGAGGAGACGGGCGTGCGGCGCGTCGTGGTGGCGGGCGGGGACACCTCGGGGGCGGTCGGACGGCGGCTCGGGATCGAGGCGCTCGAGATGACCGTCCCCATCGCCCCCGGCTCGCCGCTCTGCCGGGCCTGGGGGCGGGGGCCGGCGGACGGGCTGGAGATCGCGATGAAGGGCGGGCAGGTCGGGAAGCCGGACTACTTCGGGGCGGTCCTTCGCGGGAGCGCCTAGAGAGGAGAGCGAACGATGACGACGGTCGCGCTGTTCGGGGCGGGCGGGAAGATGGGGTGCCGGATCGCCGACAACCTCCGGCGGACGGACTACCGGATGCGGTACGTGGAGGTGGGCCCGGCCGGGCTCGAGAACCTCCGCAAGCGGGGGCTCGAGGCCTCGCCGCGCGAGGAGGCGCTGGCCGAGGCGGACGCCGTGATCCTCGCCGTCCCCGACAACGTGATCGGGAAGGTCGCCCACGAGATCGTCCCCAGGATGAAGTCGGGAGCGATGATGGTCTGCCTGGACGCCGCGGCCCCCTACGCGGGCCAGCTCCCGGCGCGAAAGGACGTCTCCTACGTCGTCACCCACCCCTGCCACCCGCCCGTCTTCGGCGACGAGACGGACCCCGAGGCCCGGCGCGACTTCTTCGGCGGCGTCCGGGCGAAGCAGAACATCGTGGTCGCCCTCATGCAGGGGCCGGACGCCGACTACGCGAAGGGCGAGGCCCTCTGCCGGGCGATGTTCGCCCCCGTCATGAAGGCCCACCGGGTGACGGTGGACCAGATGATCATCCTCGAGCCCGCGCTCTCGGAGACGACGGCCGCGACCTGCGTCACCGTGATCCGGGAGGGGATGGAGGAGGCGATCCGCCGGGGCGTCCCGCGCGAGGCGGCGCGCGACTTCCTGCTCGGCCACCTGAACATCGAGCTCGCCATCGTCTTCGAGGAGGTGGGCACGCCCTTCTCGGACGGGGCGAAGAAGGCGATCGAGAAGGCCAAGACCCAGATCTTCAAGCCCGACTGGAAGCGGGTCTTCGAGCCCGAGAGCGTCCGGGAGGTGGTGGCCATGATCGTCCAGCCGCCCGCGCCGCGCCCGGAGGCCGTCACGCCCCGGGCCTGAGGGCGGTCCTAAGTCCGTGGACCCGAACCGACGCGGCGGAAGCCTGATCGTCCCCGCCGCGGCCGCGGTCGTCCTCCTCGGGGCGATTTCGGTTTGGGTCTTCATCCTCCGCGACGCCGAGGGCCGGAGCCGCTTCCAGCGATGGTTCGGTCCGGAGCCGCCGGCCGTGGTGGGCCGGCTCGTCCCGGCCCCGCCCCCGTCGGCGCCGCATGCCGTCATGGTCGTCCTCTGCGCCGGGGGCGACGTCCGGGCGCACGTCCACGACCGCGAATCGCATTCCGCCGCCGCGAAGCCCGCGGACCGGACCGGGGTCCGGGTCGAGAAGATCGAGGTCGGGTCGCTCGGCCCGGGGGCGGAGCCGGCGGTCTACGGATCCGCCGCCGCCAGGGTCCGGGAGCTTCTGGAGACCGCCCCTTCCGGCTCGGGCGTCGTCCTGGACGCCGATCCCGAGGTCCCGTTCGTCCACCTCACCGGCGTCGTCGACGCGCTCAAGCGCCTGGGCCTCGACGACGTGACGATTCAGAGACGCTGAATCGGGTCGATTGGATATAGTTTCCCTTAATCAAGCTCCGGCCGTTTCCCGAATGGGAGGAAGATGAAGGGACTCCTCGTTCCGGCGGCGCTCGCCCTGCTGGCGACGGGCTGCTCGATCAAGGGCATGGCGGTGAACGCCGTGGCCGACGCCCTGAGCGAGCAGGGGAGCGTCTTCGCCCGGGACGAGGACCCGGAGCTGGTCCGGGAGGCGATCCCCTTCGGGCTCAAGACCTACGAGAGCATCCTCGAGGCGGCCCCGGACCACAAGGGCCTCCTCCTGGCGACCGGGAGCGGGTTCATCCAGTACGCGTACGCCTTCGTCCAGCAGGACGCGGACACCCTCGACGCGACCGACCTCGCGCGGGCGCGGGAGCTCCGGGCCCGGGCGCGCAAGCTCTTCCTCCGGGGTCGCGACTACGCGATTAGGGCGATCGAGGTGGAGCACCCGGGCTTCCTCGAGGCCTTCCGGAAGGACCGGGAGGCCGCGCACGCTTCAATGACGAAGGAGGACGCCCCCTCGCTCTACTGGGCGGGGGTCGGCTGGGCGGCGGCGCTCATGGCGGACAAGACGGACCTGAACCTGGTGGCCGACCTTCCGCTGGGCGGGGCGCTGGTCGAGCGGGCCGTCGCGCTCGATCCGTCGTTCAACCAGGGGGCGGGCCACGAGTTCCTGGTCTCCTACGAGGGGAGCCGGCCGGCGGCCATGGGCGGGAGCGCGGAGCGGGCGAGGATGCACTACGCGAAGGCGCTCGAGATCTCGAAGGGGAAGCGGGCCTCCGTCCACCTCGCGCTGGCGGAGTCGGTCTCGGTGCGGGACCAGAACCTGGTGGAGTTCCGGAGGCTGCTCGACCTGGCGCTCGCGGTGGATCCGGACGGCGACCCGGCCCAGCGCCTGGTCAACCTCCTGGCCCTCAAGCGCGCGAAGTGGCTCAAGACGCGGATCCCCGACCTGTTCCTCGACGCGGACGACAAGGAGGAGATGAAGTGAGGACGATCGCGCTCGCATGGCTGCTGGCGTGGGGCTCCGCCGGAACCTCCCAGGACGTGACGATCAAGCTCGGCACCCTCGCCCCCGAGGGGTCCGCCTGGCACAACATCCTCCGGGACATGGCCGAGGAGTGGAAGACGGCGACGGGCGGCAAGGTCGCCTTCCGGATCTACCCGGGCGGGGTGGCGGGCGACGAGCCCTTCATGGTGAAGAAGATGCGGAACCGCCAGCTCCAGGCCGCCGCGCTCACGGGCGTGGGCCTGGCCGAGATCGCGCCCGAGGTGATGGCGGTCCAGCTTCCCATGCTCGTCCGCTCCTACGAGGAGCTCGACTACGTCATGGAGCGCATGGCCCCCAAACTCGAGGCGGCGCTCCACGCGAAGGGCTACACGGTGCTCAACTGGGGCGACGCCGGCTGGGTGACCTTCTTCTCCCAGACCCCGGTCGCGCGGCTCGCGGACCTCCGGACGGTCAAGCTCTTCGTCTGGGCCTCGAGCACGACGGAAGTCGGCGTCTGGAAGGACGCGGGGGTCACCCCGGTCCCGCTCGAGGCGACCGAGATCCACCCGGGCCTGAAGTCGGGCCTGATCAACGCCTTCTCCTCGACCGCCCTCGCCGCCCTCTCCTTCCAGTGGTTCGGCTCCGCCAAGCACATGACCGACCTCAGGTGGGCGCCGCTCATCGGGGCGACGGTCATCTCGAACGACGCCTGGGCGAAGATCCCCGAGGCGCTGAAGCCCGCCCTCCTCAAGGCCGCGAAGGAGACCGGGAAGAAGCTGAAGGACGACACCCGTAAGCTGGGCGACGAGGCGGTCGAGATCATGAGGAAGCACGGCCTCGTCGTGGTCCCCGTCCCCGAGGACGCCCGGAAGGAGTGGGAGGAGCAGGCGCGCGCCGCCTACCCGAAGATCATGGGGAAGTCGATCCCCGCCGAGACGGTGGCCGAGATCGAGCGGCTCCGGAACGAGTTCCGGGCCTCGAGGAAGTAGCCAGGGGCCAGCCCCGGCCCTAAACTCACCTCGTGGCGGACTGGCTCCGGAAGGCGGGCGTCTGGCTCAGGCGCGGCGAGAACGGCCTGGCCGCCCTGGCCATCCTCCTCATGGCCGTCCTCCCCGTCCTCGAGATCCTCCTCCGCGCCCTCCTCAAGACCGGCATCCCGGGCTCGACCAACTACGTCCAGCACCTGACGCTCTGGGTCGGCTTCCTGGGCGCCATGCTCGCCTCGCGCCAGAAGAAGCACCTCGCCCTGGCCACCGGGGCCGACCGCCTCCCGGCCCGGGCGAAGCCGGTCGTCAGCGCGCTCACGGCCGCGGTCTCGGCGGGCGTGGCCGCCGCGCTCGCCCACGCGGCCTGGGAGTTCGTGAAGACCGAGATGGAGGCCCCGAAGAAGATCGCCGACTGGCTCCCGCTCCACGTGGCCCAGATCGTGATGCCGGCCGCCTTCGCCGTGATCGCGCTGCGCTTCGTGGCCCAGGCCCCGGGCTGGCGGGGCAAGGTCGCGGCGGCGCTCGGGATCGCGGTCGCGGGCGTCCTCGGCCGCGAGTACATGGAGCCGTACGCGGCGACGCTCCTCTGGCCGGGGATCGGCCTCCTCCTCGCGGCCGCCGCGCTCGGGGCGCCCATTTTCGTGGCGATGGGCGGCTGCGCCCTCCTCCTCTTCTGGTCCGACGGCGTGCTCGTCAACGCCGTCCCCCTCGCGGGCTACCAGCTCGTGGTCGAGCCCACGATCCCGACCATCCCCCTCTTCACGCTCGCCGGGGTCGTCCTCGCCGAAGGGAAGGCGAGCGAGCGCCTCCTCCGCCTCTTCCGGGCCCTCTTCGGCTGGATGCCGGGGGGCCTCGCGATCGTGGCCACGCTCGTCTGCGCCTTCTTCACCACGTTCACCGGCGCCTCGGGCGTCACCATCCTCGCCCTGGGCGGCCTCCTCCTCCCCATGCTCGTCCAGAGCGGGTACCGCGAGGGCTTCTCCGTCGGCCTCCTCACCTCGAGCGGCTCGATCGGCCTCCTCTTCCCGCCCAGCCTCCCGGTCATCCTTTACGCGATCCAGGCGAGGATCCCCATCCCCGACCTCTTCAAGGCCGCCGCGATCCCCGGGGCCCTCCTGGTGCTCGCGGTCGCCGCGTTCGGCGTCTTCGAGGCCCGCCGCTCCCGGGTGCCCCGGCCCCCGCTCGACCTCCCGGAGGCGGGCCGCGCCCTCTGGGCCGCGAAGTGGGAGGTCCTCCTCCCCGTCGTCGCCCTCGTCGCCCTCTTCGGCGGCTTCTGCGGCCTGGTCGAGGCGGCCGCGATCACGGCCGTCTACGCCCTCGTCGTCCAGGTCGCGATCCACCGCGAGATCCATCCCGTGCGCGACCTCCCGCGGGTCCTCGTCACCTCCGTCACGCTGATCGGCGGGGTGCTGGCGATCCTGGTCGTCGCGATGGGGCTCACGAACTACCTGGTCGACGCCCAGGTGCCGATGCAGATGACCGAGTGGGTGAAGGAGCACATCCACTCGAAGATCGTCTTCCTCCTTGCGCTCAACCTGCTCCTCATCGCGGTCGGCGCGCTCATGGACATCTACTCGGCGATCATGGTCGTGGTGCCCCTCATGATCCCGGCCGCGGAGGCCTTCGGGATCCCCCCGCTCCACCTGGGGGTGATCTTCCTGGCCAACCTCGAGCTCGGCTACCTCGTCCCGCCCGTGGGCGAGAACCTCTTCCTCTCCTCCTACCGGTTCAACCAGCCCATCCTCCGCGTGGCCCGCCACACCCTCCCGTTCATGATCGCCATCCTCGTCGCCGTCCTCGTGATCACGTACTACCCGTACGTCCCCGAGGCGATGCGCTGGCTCCTCGACACGGTGAAGGGCGCGAAGTGAAGACTGTTCTCTTCGCCTGCGTCCACAACGCCGGGCGCTCACAGATGGCGGCGGCGCTCTTCAACGCGATCGCCGACCCCGCGGTCGTCCGGGCGGTCTCCGCCGGGACCCAGCCCGGGGAGCGGGTCCATCCCGTCGTGGTCGAGGCGATGAAGGAGCTCGCGATCGACCTCTCCGACGCACGGCCCCGCCTCCTGACCGACGCGCTCGCGCGAGGGGCCGCGCTCCTCGTCACGATGGGCTGCGGCGAGGCCTGCCCCGCCGTGCCCGGCCTCCGCCGCGAGGACTGGCCGCTCGACGACCCCAAGGGCCGCCCCCTCGACGCGGTCCGCCGGATCCGGGACGACGTGCGCGAGCGCGTCGGACGCCTGGTCGAGTCGTCGGGCTGGGCCAGGAGGCCCTGAGACCCATGCACGCGGGCCCGTGCCAACGATCGAAGGCGTCGTATGGAGATCCGCCCCGCATCCAAGACCGGGGGAGCCTCCGCCATGATTCGTGAAGCCTCGATCTTCGGAGAGAAGGTCCGGGTCCGGTGCGACGACGCCTTCGCGACGCAAACTGCTCCGCCTCAAGCCACCGGTCATGCCGGTTCTTTCCCTGCCCCCGGGGTTCCTGGTGGTCTTCGAAGGCGGGTCGGTCGCGGCGGTCCTCGACGATCGCAACAATCAGGTCTACCCGGGCTCTCGTGAAGGCGGCGACCGGCGATCCGTCCGCCCGTGAGGGCATGCGGCATCCAAGCCGGCTACAGGTATCGCGCTGTGATGTCTTCGATCTTCAGGCTGGTGGGGCTTACCTTGAAGACGCGCCCGACTTTGGCGCGAACCGCCTCGCTGCGGATCGCCGGCCAGCACTGAATCACCTTGAAGGCCTGGGTCCACAAGGGCATGTTGACATAGCCTCCCGCGAGGACAAAGGCTCAGCGAGATCTCTCGACAATCGCTTGTCTCTCGAGCTTGGTCTCATTGACCGCATCGCAGGTAATGACGGCCCACTCTCTCTCGTGCCCGAGAGACTCCAGCCACTCGGTATCGGGAGCATCAGGCCGATGCCGGTCCTGCAGGTGCCTGATCTCGTCGCCGTCGAATTCGGCGAGCATCCCCATCGCGGCGGCCAACCTCCTCGGGAGGTTGTTGTCGAAGAAGAACCTCACGCCGCAGCGAGCTTCCGCTCGAATTCGACGGCGTCTCCTACTGCCCGTTCCGATACCTGGTACCACCGCGCCACCCGCTCGATAGACTTCTCGGCGCTCACGGCGCGGGCAAGAACCGCGGTGGGAACGGCAGCGCTGTTCACGATCGGCTTGCCGAACGACCTCGCGGGGTCGATGATGACCTCGCGATCCTTCCCGATCGGCCACCAGCGATTGGCAAGATCGTCATCGTCAAAGTCGAGGCCGACCAGGAACGGTGCAATGAAGGGCTCGAACACGCGCTGATGGTGGGCCACTTCAAGGAGGGCCCGATCGCCGGCTTGTTCGCCGACCTGGAGGAAGATCCGCCGGCCGTTGGTCTTGAGCTTGTGAGTAGCGAATGGATGGCTCACTCCGAGGATCTTCCTGGCCTGCTCGCTCGCGGCCGCGATGGTGTTCCACTTCACGCCTTTCCGACGAAACTCGCCGATCATCCTGGCTTCGATGAGGTCGAGGAACTCGAGAACCCTTCCCGAGCTGGGGTTCCCAGCGGGGCTTGGTGGACCTTGTCGTCCCCCGATACGTGTAGGAATAGCCTTGAGCCCAACGCCTCAGAGTTGTCTGGTTGACGTGGGTAAGTCGGGATGCGAAGGCCAACCCATACAGGCCCTTGCCGACCGCATCGACCGCGCACATGTCGCTCGCCTCCTGATCCTCCACCCCGTCAGGGCAGTCCGGGTCGCCGCCGTTCGGAATCACTACCCCCCTCGCGACCGCCGGGGAGTGGCTCGATCGTACCAGGGGGGAACCCCATCGTTCAACGCCCCTCCACCCTTGGATGCTCCGAAGCCCGGACGGGTCTGAGGCGCGATTCTTCAAACCCCTCAGCGTCTCCGGCGCTCCACCTCCTGAGGGCGAATCGGGGAGGGTGAGATGGTGAGAATCCTGGCGATCGCGCTGGCGACGTGCATCCTGGCCTCGGGCTGCTCCGTGATCCGGGTGGAGGAGCGGCCGATGGCCGGGCCCGAGGGGTCGATCGAGCTCATGGCCCTCCGGCGGGACGATCCGGGCGAGCTCACCTCGGGCTACGAGTTCCGCGTCAAGGGGCAGGGTCACGACTCCGGCTGGATCGCCGCGGACCCCGCGTGCCCGATCCTCCTCCCCGACCTCCCGCCCGGAACCTACCGGATCGAGGTGCAAGGCCGCGGAATTTCGAAGAAGCGCTTCGAGGTCGAGATCCGCGCCGGCGTCCGGACCGCCATCGCCGTCCTCCGGAAGAACGTGAAGCGCAACGATCGCCTCGAGAAAGCCGCGGAGGACGTCGGGAACGCCCTCGCCCAGGCGGGCCAGGTCGTCCTGGTCGGGCTGGGGTACGTCGCCTACGGGATCCTCTGGCTCTGCGTCGAGGGCTGCCTCGGAGACGACGACGATGACGACGAGGAGACCTGCCCGCCCGACCCCGCGCCCTCCCGGACCCGCGAGCCCCGCGGCTACCGCGAGGCCTCCCGAGCCGGGTCCGGGTACTCTGGCGCCCGGCGGCCCTGAGTGGCGGGACGACGCCACCGTCCGCCCTTCCGGGGGGTTACAGGAGTGCTCCCGGAGACCGGACCATGCGACGCCTGAGCCTGCTCCTCCTGGCCCTGGGCTCCTGCGCGGGCCCCGGGCCCCGGACCGCCCCGGCGCGGCCCAACGTCGTCGTCGTCTTCACCGACGACCACGGCTGGGCGGACCTGGGCGTCCAGGGCGTCCGCTCCGATCTCCGGACGCCGCACCTCGACCGCCTGGCCCGCGACGGCGCGCGCTTCACGAACGGCTACGTCACGGCGCCCCAGTGCGTCCCCTCCCGGGCCGGGCTCCTCACGGGCCGCCACCAGCAGCGCTTCGGCGTGGAGGACAACACCAAGGGGCCCCTTCCCCGCTCCGAGACAACCCTGGCCGACCGCCTCCGCGCGGCCGGCTACGCGACCGGGATGGTCGGGAAGTGGCACCTCGACCAGAAGCAGGCGCCGGGCGGCGGGCGCGGGACCTCGCTCCCCGAGCACCTCCCCGGCCGCCACGGCTTCTCCGAGTACTTCTGCGGGAACCTCCGGCGCTACCACGCCTCCCACGACCTGCGGGGAAAGCCGCTTCCGGACGCGCCCGCGGCGGTCGACGACGCCCGGTTCCGGATCGAGGTCCAGACCGAGGCGGCGCTCTCGTTCGTGGAGCGGCACCGCTCGGAGCCCTTCTTCCTCTACCTCTCCTACTTCGGCCCCCACACGCCGATCGAGGCGACCGAGGCCTGGATGGCGCGCTTCCCCGACGTCGCCGACCCGAAGCGCCGGACCGCGCTCGCGATGCTGGCCGCCATCGACGACGGCGTGGGCCGCCTCCGCGCGAAACTCGCCGAGGCCGGCCTCGCCGAGCGGACGCTCGTCTTCTTCGTCGGCGACAACGGCGCCCCGCTCCGGCCCGACGCCTGGAACGGCTCGCTCAACGAGCCCCTGGTCGGGGAGAAGGGGATGCTCACCGACGGAGGGACCCGCGTCCCCTTCCTCGCCGCCTGGCCGGGGACGATCCCGGCCGGGACGGTCTACGAGCCGCCCGTGAGCGCGCTCGACGTGGCCGCCACGGCGGTCGCCGGCGCGGGCCTCGCAGCCGAGGGCCTCGACGGCGCGGACCTCGTCCCCTTCCTCCGCGGCGAGCGCAGGGGCGTGCCGCACGAGCACCTGTTCTGGCGCTGGCGGTCGCAGGCGGCCGTCCGCTCGGGACCCTGGAAGCTCGTCTTCCTCGCCCCGGACCGGCAGTGGCTCTTCGACCTCTCGAGCCCCGAGGGGGAGCGCCGCGACCGCGCGGCCGAGCACCCGGAGCGGGTCCGCGCGATGCGCGCCCGCCTGGAGGCCTGGTGCGCCGGGCTCGCGCCGCCCGGGTTTCCCGCCGAGCTCCATCCCCAGGACGCGAAGTTCTTCGCCGACCACCTCGGGGCGCGCTGACGCCGAAACGGCCCGGGACCGCCGCCCCCTCCCTATAATGGGGCCATGGCCGACGAGACCCGGCACCGCCGCGCCCCCCGGTTCCGGGAGCTCGCCGACTTCCAGATCGACCCCGCCGCCGCCGCCCTCCTCCCCCTGGACTACTGCATCGAGAAGGGGATCGCGATCCTGGGAAAGGTCCCCTCCGACCCGCGCTCGGCCCTGACGGCGGGCATGATCCGGGCCGACGACCGCGAGCTCCTGGCCGACCTGGCCGCCCGCCTCGGGTGCCCCGTCGAGCCCGTCCAGCTCAACGCCTACGAGGTCCGCCACGCCATCGCCCGGCTCTACGGGATCGCCCTCCCCGACGAGGGCGGCGAGCTCCTCCTCCTGGACGCGGGCCGCGAGATCTCGTTCGCCCCCGGCCAGGCACCGGCGGCCATGCTCGACGACCTCCTCGCGGTCGCCGTCCGCCGCCGCGCCACCGACATCCACGTCGAGACCTACCACGCGGACGTGGACGTCCGCTTCCGGATCGACGGCGTCCTCCGCCAGATGGCCAGCCCTCTCTCGCCCGACAACGTGGCGCGGGTCGTCTCCCGCCTGAAGGTGCTCTGCGGGATGGACCTGGCCGAGCGGCGCCGGGCCCAGGACGGCCGGATCGGCGCCCTCTTCCGGGAGGAGGCCGGCCAGCGCCGGGTGGAGTTCCGCGTCTCCGTGGTCCCCGGCCCCTACGGGCAGGACGCGGTCCTGCGCGTCCTCGACCCCCGCCGCTTCCTCCTCGACCTCGAGGCGCTCGAGATGGGCCCGGAGCTCCTCCCCCGCTTCACGCGCCTGATCCGCCGCCCCCACGGCCTCCTCCTCTCCTGCGGGCCGACCAACTCTGGGAAGACGACCACCCTCTACGCCTCCGTCCAGGCGCTCCGCGAGCGCGGCCTCAAGATCGTCACCGCGGAGGACCCCGTCGAGTACGAGTTCCCCAAGGTGAACCAGAAGACCGTCACGCCCCAGATGGGCTTCGCGGACTACCTCCGCGCCTTCCTCCGCCAGAACCCCGACGTGATCCTGGTGGGCGAGATCCGGGACCCCGACACCGCCGAGACCGCGATCCGCGCCGCGACCACGGGGCACTTGGTCCTCAGCACCGTCCATACGGTGGACGCGGTGGGCGCCGTGGGCCGGCTCCGGGTCCTGGGCGTCCCCGACGACTACATCTCCGAGGTGCTCGCCGGCTCGCTCGGCCAGCGGCTCCTCCGCCGGCTCTGCGCGGACTGCAAGGCGGAAGCCGCCCCGGCGCCGGACCTCGTCGCGTCCTACTACGCGGCCCCGCCGGCCGCCCGCTTCTTCCGGGGCGCGGGCTGCGAGCGCTGCGAGGGGACGGGCTACCGGGGCCTGGTCGGCGTCTACGAGCTCCTCGCGCCCGACGAGCGCCTCAGCTCCGCGATCGCCGCGGGGAAGCCCGTCGACGAGCTCCGACGGCTCGCGCGCGAGCGCGGCTTCTTCCCTCTCGTCCAGGACGCCCTCCGCAAGGCCGAGCGCGGGCTCACCTCGCTCGAGGAGGTCGCCCGCCGGATCGCCCCCCCGGCGTCCGGGGGATAAGCCCACCGCGGAGACGCGGAGAAGACCGGAAGGGATTCTTCGAGGAAGCGCTCGGGGCCGCTGCGCCCCGGCCGAGACGCACGATTGAGCCCTCCGCAACAAGTCGGTTCCTTGCGGAGGGCTATTCACGCCGAAGCTCGCCGAAGCGAGCGAAGGCGGATGGCCTGCACGGGATTCTGGCTGGCAATGGGTTGGGCGACCCGCCTTCGCGGCGGGTGCGGCCGCCGCTACGGCGTGGTGAGTCGCCCGTGAGGAAGTGACCGTTTACGGGCGACTCACGATTGGCCGCGCCGAGGGGGCCGGCCGGCGGGTTCAACCTGTCGTCGAAGGGAGGACGGCGCGATGAGACTCCTCTGGGCGGCGATCGGGGCCCTGGCCCTGGGCGGCGCGGCGGCGCCCGAGCGGCCCAACTTCGTCCTCATCATGGCCGACGACTTCGGCTACGAGTGCGTGGGGGCGAACGGGTCGACCTCGTACAAGACCCCCGAGCTCGACCGCATGGCGGCCGGAGGCATGCGCTTCACGCGCTGCAACGTCCAGCCGCTCTGCACCCCCACCCGCGTCCAGCTCATGACCGGGCTCTACAACGTCCGGAACTACGCCCGCTTCGGCGAGCTCGACCCGGGCGCCACCACCTTCGCCCACCTCCTCAAGAAGCGGGGCTACGCGACGGCCGTCGCCGGAAAGTGGCAGCTCGGGAAGGAGAAGGAGCTGCCCCGCCGCTTCGGCTTCGACGAGTCCTTCCTCTGGCAGCATACCCGCCGCCCGCCCCGCTACGCCAACCCCGGCATCGAGGCCGACGGCGTGGAGAAGGACTACTCGAACGGCGAGTACGGGCCGGACCTCGTGAACGCGTTCGCGCTCGACTTCATCGCCCGGAAGAAGGACGGGCCCTTCTTCCTCTACTACCCGATGATCCTGACCCATGACCCCTTCCAGCCCACCCCCGACAGCCCGGACTGGGACCCGAAGGCGCGGGGGGAGAACGTGAACCGGAACGTCCGCCACTTCGGAGAGATGGTGGCCTACCTGGACAAGATGGTGGGCCGGGTCCTCCGGCGGCTGGACGAGCTCGGCCTCCGGGAGAAGACCCTCGTCCTCTTCCTGGGCGACAACGGCACCGGCCGGGGCGTGACGTCCCGGATGGGCGACCGGGAGGTGAAGGGCGGGAAGGGCGGCACCACCCACACCGGCACCCACGTCCCCCTCATCGCGAGCTGGCCCGGGACGGTGCCCGCCGGCCGGGTCTGCGAGGACCTGGTGGACAGCAGCGACTTCCTCCCCACGCTCTGCGAGGCCGCCGGTGCGGAGACGCCCGCGGTGGACGGCCGGAGCTTCCTCGCCCAGCTCAAGGGCGAGCGCGGCTCGCCGCGCGAGTGGTGGTACTGCTGGTACGCCCGGGACGGCGGCGCGACCACGAAGCACGAGTTCGCGGCCACGGCGCGCTGGAAGCTCTACCGGCACGGGGCCTTCTTCGACCTCGAGGCCGACCCCGAGGAGGCCCGGCCGCTCGCGACCGACGCCCTCCAGGGCCCGGCGGCCGAGGCGTTGAAGACCCTGAAAGCCGCGCTCGCCAAGTACGAGGGGGCCCGCCCCGAGCGCCTCCGCCGCTGACTCCCCGGTCGCCGCCCCACCGCAGAGGCGCGGAGACGCGGAGAAGAAGGGACCCCGAACCGATTCTTCCGGGAATCTCTGCGGCTCCGCGTCTCCGCGGTTTCCTTCAGGGACGCCAGAGCCAGCGGAGCGTGTCCGGCAGGATCGCCCCGCCGTGGACGCCGGAGTGCTTGCCCTCGCCCCACTCGAGCTTCGCGTCCCACTTCATGAAGCGGAGCGCCGCCGCCATGTCCTGGTTGGCGAGCGGCCAGTTCCCGTGCTCGTTGTCGAGGTCGTTCGCCCCCGCCTGGAGGAAGACGCGGGTCGTCCGGGCGGGCGTCTTCCGGATCAGGTAGGGCAGCGCGTGCCCGCCCCGGATGTTGGTGAAGCTCCCCACGTGGGAGAGCACCTTCCCGAACTCGTCCGGGCGCTCCCAGGCCGCGACGAACGCGCAGATCCCGCCCGAGCTGATCCCGCAGATCGCCCGGTCCTTCGGGTCCTTCGAGAGCTTCACCGTCTTCTCGACCTCGGGGAGGATCTCCTCGAGGATGAAGCGGGCGTACTGGTCGCTGAGCGTGTCGTACTCGAAGCTCCGGTTGTCCTTCCCGCCCCAGCCGGGCTTGGGGAGCTGCTCGCTCTTGTGGCCGGGGTTGACGAAGACGCCGACCGTGACGGGCATCTCCTTCCGGTGGATCAGGTTGTCGAAGACGACCGGGACCCGGAACTGGCCCTTCTCGTCGACGTAGGCGTGGCCGTCCTGGAAGACCATGACGGCGGCAGGAGCGGAGCCGTCGTATTGGGCCGGCACGTAGGTCCAGCACTCGCGGATCGTGCCCTCGAAGACCCTGCTCTTCCAGGTCCAGGGGGTCACCTTCCCCTGAGGGACGCCCTCCTTGCGCTCCGAGTCGGGCCCGAACTTGAAGAGCGTCTTCTCGTCGGGCGCGGGGAGCGGAGGCTTGATCTCGTCCCTGGGCGCGTCCTCGGACCGCCAGAGCCAACGGAGGGAGTCCGGAAGGATCGCCCCGCCGTGGATCCCCGAGTGCCGGCCCTCGCCCCAGACCATCCGGTAGTCGTACTTCTTGAACCGGAGGGAGGCCTCCATGAGGCGGTTGGCGATCGGCCAGCTCCCGTGGGCGTTGTCGAGGTCGTTGGTCCCGTCCTGGAGGAAGACGCGGATCGGCTTGTTCGGGGTCTTCCGGATCAGGGCCTGATAGGCGTGGCCGCCGCGGATGTTGGTGAAGCTCCCGATGTGGGAGAGCACTTTCCGGAAGGCGTCGGGCCGCTCCCAGGCGACGGTCCAGGCGCAGATCCCGCCCGAGCTCGCCCCGCCGATCGCGCGCCGGGCGGGGTCCTGGGTCAGGTTCAGCTTCTTCCCCACCTCGGGAAGGATCTCCTCGAGGAGGAAGCGGGCGTACTGGTCGCTCAGCGTGTCGTACTCGAAGCTCCGGTTCGACCGCGGCTTCTCGTCGGGCTTCTTCGCGGGGAAGTTCCCGGGGTTGACGAAGACGCCGACCGTGACGGGCATCTCCTTCTTGTGGATCAGGTTGTCGAAGACGATCGGGACGCGGTAGTTCCCCGTCTCGCTCTGGTAGCCGCCCCCGTCCTGGAAGACCATGACGGCCGCGGGCTTCGCCGGGTCGTACTGGGCGGGGACGTAGGTCCAGCAGTCGCGGGCCGTCCCCTCGAAGACCTTGCTCTCCCAGGTCCACTTCATGACCGTCCCCTTGGGAACCCCATCCTGGCGCTGGGAGTCGGGCCCGAAGGGATAGAGCTTCCGCTCGTCGGGGCCGGCCTGGGCGAGGAGGGCGAGGAGGAGGGCGGCGCTCGTCATGGCAGGGGTCCTGAAAAGGGGGACTCTTGTGCTACGCCGAGGGGCCGGTTTCGGTTGCGCCTCGGGAGGACAGCCGGTATGCTCTCCGCGCGATGGACGACGCCGCGCTCCGCGCCCTGCTCGAAGGCAACGAACGCGCCCGTTCCCTCGGCCGCGCGCTCCCCCAGGCGGGCCCTCGCCGGCCCACGGCGGCGGTGCTCGCCTGCACCGACGAGCGGGTCGTCCCCCAGGTGATCTTCGACCACCCGCCCGGCAAGATCTACATGGTCCGGATGGCGGGCAACGTCTTCACGCCCGAGGTGGCGGGGAGCCTCGAGATCGCGGTCTTGCGCCTCGGCTGCCCCCTCGTCGTCGTCCTCGGCCACACCGACTGCACGGCCGTCCAGCTTGCCCACTCGCGGGAGAAGCTGGAAGGCTCCACCTACGAGATTACGCTCCGGATCAAGCCGGCGCTCGACGCCGTCCCGCGGGAGGCCCCGCTCCTCCAGGCCGTCGAGGCGAACGTCCGCCACTCGATCCAGCGCCTTCGGGAGGGCTGCCGCCCGCTCCGCGAGCTCGAGGCGGACGGGAAGCTCGCGATCGCGGGGGCGATCTACGAGCTTGAGACGGGGCGGGTCCGCATCCTCTAATCCAGTCCACAGTCCGGAGTCCACAGTCCCGAGTCCAGAGTCCAGAGTCCCGAGTCCTCGTTCCCCCCCGCCCCCCCGGGGGGGAAGGGGGGGATCCGACTCGGGACTCGGGACTGTGGACTCTGGACTACCGCCGGCCGGCCGCCTTCCGGAGCCGGTCCGCCACGGCGCGCCCGAGGCCCGAGTCGGGCGGGAGCGCCGCCACCACGACCTCGACCCCCTCCGCGTCCGCCTCCCGGAGCGAGCGGTAGAGCTCCCGCGCCGCGTCGGTCTCGGACTCGGGGAGGCGGAGGACCCGGACCGAGCGGCCCGCCGAGCGGAGTTCCCGGGCCCGCTCCTCGAGCTCCGCGGGCGCGGCCAGGACGACCTCGGCGCGCGGGGCGTAGTGGGACCCGAGGCGGCCGGGGGCGCGGACCGCGGTCGCGGCCGGGACGGCGACGCGCTCCCCGAGCGCCTCCTCGATCGCCTCGAGCGGGACGCCCCCGGGCCGGAGGAGGGCGGGCGCGCCCGAGGAGAGGTCCACGATGGTCGACTCCACCCCAACGGCGCAGGGACCGCCGTCCAAGACGAAGTCCACGTCCGTCCCCAGGTCCTCGCGCACGTGGGCGGCGGTCGTGGGGCTCACCTTCCCGAAGCGGTTGGCGGAGGGCGCGGCCACGCCGCCGCCGAAGGCCGCGAGCATCGCGCGGGCGAGCGGGTGGGCGGGGACGCGGAGGCCCACGGTGTCCTGGCCGCCGGTGACGACCTGGGGGACGCGCGCGCCGCGCCGGAGCACGAGCGTCAGCGGGCCCGGCCAGAATCGTTCCGCCAGAGTGCGAGCGGCGGGCGGGACCTCCGCGGCCCAGCCCTCGAGTGGGCCCCCGACGTGGACGATCAGCGGATGCCCCGTGGGGCGGCCCTTCGCGCGGAAGAGCCGGCGCACGGCCTCCTCGTTCTCCGCGTCCGCCCCCAGGCCGTAGACGGTTTCCGTGGGGAAGGCCGCGAGGCCTCCCGAGCGGAGGACTCCCGCCGCGCGCTCCGCGCCGATGCGGTCGACGGCGGCGGAGATCCCCGGCTCGACGGCGCAGGGGACGCGGAGCTCGGCCCGGTGCTTCTCCCCGTGGCCGGTGAGGACGTAGATCCCGCGCGCGCCGGCGTTGGCGGCCAATTCCACGTCCGCCGGGTGGTCCCCCACGACGAAGGAGCGGGGGAGGTCGGCCCCGTGCTCCGCCTCGGCCTTCCGGAGGAAGAAGGGCTTGGGCTTGATGCAGGCGCAGCCGTCGGAGCGCTGGTGGGGGCAGGTGTAGATCTCGCGGATCTCGATCCCTTCCCGCGCAAGGACGGCCGCCACGTGCTCGTTCACGCGCCGGACGTCCTCGAGCCGGGTCAGGCCCTTGGCGACGCCGTTCTGGTTGGTCACGATGAAGAGGAGGAACTGGCCGCCCAGCCGTCGGAGGGCGGGGGCGGTTTCCGGGTAGAAGACCGCCTGGGCGGGGTCGCCCAGGTGTCCGCGGTCCTCGATCAGGGTCCCGTCGCGGTCGAGGAAGATCGCCGGTCGCTTCATGGCCGGGGGCGATTATAGGGATTCCGCTTTCCGCGTCCAATTTGCGCCGCGGGGCGGAAGAAGGTATGAGAAAGCCGTGGACGCGCACGCGGAGTTCCTGAAGCTCTTCCTCCGGCACCAGGGGGACCTGAAGGCCTTCCTGACGTCGGTGGTCCGGGACCGCTCGGCGGTGGACGACCTCTTCCAGGAGGCGAGCCTGGTCCTCTGGAAAGACTTCAAGGATTACGACCCCGCGCGGTCCTTCGGGGCCTGGGCGCGGGGGGTGGCCGCGAACAAGGTCCTCCAGGACCGCGACCGGGCGCGCCGGATCCCGCTCGCCTTCTCCCCCGCGGCGCTCCGGGCGGTGCTCGAGGCCTACGACCGCTCGGAGCCCGAGCCGGGAGACGAGAAAGAACGGATGCGGGACTGCATCTCGAGGCTGCCGGAGAAGTCGCGGCGGCTGCTGGCGCTCCGCTACGAGGAGACGCTCAAGCTGGGCGAGATCGCGCGGCGGGCCGGGAGCACGCTCGACGCCGTCCACAAGGCCCTCTCCCGGATCCGGGACGCGGTGCAGGCCTGCATGGAGCGGAGGCCGGCATGAGCCGCGTGGAGGACCTGATCCGCCGGCACCTGGACGAGATCGCGACTCCGGAGGAGCGGGCGGAGCTCGAGCGCCTCATCGTCGGGAACCCCGAGGCGGCCGCGCTCTTCGCGCGGCTCTCCCGCCGGGACGCGGCCTTCCGCCGCCACTTCGGGGAGGAGCGGGCGGCGGGGGACGTGGCCCGCCGGATCCGGTCGGCCGTCCGCCCGCGCCGCCGCTGGCCCTGGTTCGCCGCGGCCGCGGCGCTGCTCTTCGCCTTCCTCATCCCCCTCTTCCGGGCGCTCTCGGTCGAACCCCTGGCCCGGCTCGAGAGGCCCGCTCCGGGCACGGAGGTGTGGAGGGGCCGGGAGGCGATCGCGCCCGCGCACGGACTGCCTCTCCGGTCCGGCGACCGCGTCCGTAGCTCGGCGGGGCCGGCGACCATGGCCTTCGCGGGCGAGCCCACGACAATCCGCCTCCTGGCGCACGCGGAGGCCGTGATCGGAAGACCGGAGCGGGGGAAACGGATCGAGCTCCGAAGGGGAATGATCGAGGCCCGGGTCGCGCCCCAGACCCCCGGCCGGCCGCTCGTCGTCGCCACCCCGCACGGAGAGGCGGAGGTCGTCGGGACGGCCTTCCGTCTGGACGTGAGCGGCGCGTCCACCAAGCTCGAGGTGACCGAGGGGCGCGTTCTCCTGCGACGGGCCTCCGACGGGGCGGCCGTTGAGGTGGCCAGCCTCCAGACGGCGGTCGCCACTGCGGGACGTGAGGCGATGGCGGCCGTCCCGAGCGCGACCGCCTTCCGGGAGCGCTTCCTGATCCTATGGAACGACCTCCACTCGCCGAGCAAGGGATACTTCAGTCCCGACGGGATCCCCTACCACTCCGTCGAGAAGCTGATCGTGGACGCGCCCGACTACGGCCACCTCTCGACGAGCGAGACCTTCAGCTACTGGCTCTGGCTCGAGGCGGCGTACGGGGCCGCAACCGGCGACTGGAAGCCCTTCGGGACCGCCTGGGAGCGGACGGAGGCCGTCATGATCCCCTCGCGCTCCGATCAACCGACCGGGTCCGCCTACAATCCAGCCCGGCCGGCGGTCGCGGTCCCCGAGCGGCCGACGCCTTCGGAATATCCCGTCTCGCCCGACCCGTCCGCGGCCGTGGGGGAGGACCGGCTGGCGCGGGAGCTCGGGGGAAACTATCTCTACGGGATGCACTGGCTCGTGGACGTGGACAACTGGTACGGCTTCGGAAGGAGGGGCGACCGCAGCGCCCGGCTGGGGCTTCTCAACACGTTCCAGCGCGGACCCGAGGAGTCGGTCTGGGAGACGATCCCTCACCCCTCCTGGGAGGACTTCCAGGCGGGAGGGCCCAACGGATTCCTGGACCTCTTCATCCGCGAAACCTCCTACGCGAGGCAGTGGCGCTACACCTGCGCCCCGGACGCGGACGCCCGGGCCATCCAGGCGATCTACTGGGCCGCGACGTGGGGCGGTCCCAACGTTCCGACCAACCGGGCGGCGCGCCTGGGCGATTCCCTCCGCTACGCGCTTCGGGACAAGCATTTCCGGCACGAACCGCACTTCCTGATCGGCTGGTCCTACGCCTGGGGCGGTTCGATTGACGAGAGGAACCCCTGGGCGTGGCGGGCAGGATCGGATCAGGCCCACATCGGGTACCAGAACCCCGTGACGGCCTGGGCCCTGAGCACCCATCCCACCCTCCGGACCGCGACAGGGAAGGCGGAATGGGCGGCGAGCCTGGACCGCCAGCTCGAGTTCTACGCCTGGCTCCAGTCGGAGGAGGGGGCGCTCGGGGGCGGGGCGCGGGTCGGGGGAGGCGACTTCCACGGGATGGCCTGGGATCCCCACCCGGTCTTCCTCGATCCGCCGTCGAACGAGTGGTTCGGCTGGCAGGCCTGGTCGATGGACCGGCTGGCCCAGTACCTCCTCCTCACGGGCGACCCGCGCGCCCGGCCGGTCTGCGAGAAGTGGGTCGCGTGGATCAAGAAAGTCGTGAAGCTCGACCCGAACGGCACGTACGCGATCCCGGCCAAGCTGGAGTGGACCGGGCGGCCCGGAAGCCTCCGCGTCCGGGTGACCGAGGAGACGCAGGACGTGGGGGTGACCGGGGCGCTCGCCCGGGCGCTCGTCTACCACGCCGCGGCGACGAAGGACGAGGGAGCGCGGACCCTGGCCCGGGAGCTCCTCGACCGGATCTGCACGCTTTTCTGGGACGAGAGGGGCGTCTCGAACCCCGAGCCGCGGCACGACTACCGGCGCTTCCATGAGAAGGTCTACATCCCCGAGGGCTGGCCGGGGCCCCACCCGTCCGGCTCGACGTTCCTCGACCTCCGCCCCAAGTACCGGCAGGACGCCGACTGGCCGCGGGTCGAGGCGGCGCTCGCCCGGGGCGAGGCGCCGGTCTTCCGCTACCACCGCTTCTGGGCCCAGGTCGAGGTGGCCCTGGCCCTGGCCGAGTATGCGCGGCTCTTCAGATAGGAGGCGCCCCATGACGATGCTCCCCGCCCTTCTCGCCCTGGCCTGTACGCCTTCGCTCGCAGTCGCGCAGGCTGTGGGGGATGGAACCTGGCGGACGAGCGGGAACCGGATCCTGGACGCCCAGGGCCGGGAGGTCCGCTTCTCGGGGGTAAACTGGAACGGGTTCGAGAGCGGGAACTTCGCTCCGCACGGGCTCTGGGGCGGGGCCCGGAACTGGAAGTCGATGCTCCAGCAGATGGACGCTCTCGGGTTCAACCTGATCCGGCTCCCCTTCGCGGGCGAGACGCTCACGCCGGGCCGCATGCCCCAGAACATCGACTATGGCCTGAACCCGGACCTCGCCGGGAAGACCTCGATCGAGATCATGGACCTGATCGTGGTCGAGTGCGGGACCCTCGGGATCCGGATCATCCTCGACTACCACCGGATCCGGGCGGGCGGATCTCCCGAGGACGGGCTCTGGTTCATCCCGGGCAGCGCCCACACCGAGCAGCTCTGGATCGACAACTGGAAGACCCTGGTCGGCCGCTACGCGGGGAACCCGACCGTGGTCGGAGTGGATCTCTTCAACGAAGTCCACGCGGGCCCCCACCCCGGCCCCTTCTGGAGCGCCGACGGCGTGAACGAGCCCTACAATTGGCGGACCGCCGCCAGGCGCTGCGGCGACGCGATCCTCTCCGTCAACCCCAACCTCCTCATCTGCGTCCAGGGGATGCACGAGTACCAGGGCCAGAGCGGATGGTGGGGCGCGGTCCACCTGGGGGTGAAGGACCACCCGCTCACGCTCGCCGTCCCGAACCGGCTGGTCTACTCCGTCCACGATTACGGCCCGAACGTCTGGGTGCAGCCCTGGCACAACGACCCGGCCTTCCCGGCCAACCTCCCGGCGCACTGGGACGCGCAGTGGGGCTTCCTTCACGACCAGGGGATCGCCCCCGTCTGGATCGGCGAGTGGGGGAGCAAGCTCGACATCCCGAAGGAGGTCCAGTGGGCCACGGCCCTCCGGGACTACATCGTCCAGAGGGGCCTGTCCTGGACCTGGTGGTGCTGGAACCCGAACTCGGGCGACACGGGAGGCATCCTGAAGGACGACTGGACGACGACCCACCCGGCCAAGCTCGACCTCGTCGCCCCGGCGATGACCCCGGGTTTCTCGGGCTCCGGAGGCGGCGCCGTCCCCCCGGCGGGCGGAGGCGGCGCGGGAGGAGGGAGCGGGGGCGGGGAGGGAAGCGAGGGCTGCGGAGCGCTCGGGCTCGAGGCCGCGCTCGTCCTCGCGGCGGGCGCGCTCCTGGGACGAAGCCCTAGGCGATGAAGCCGCGGTCCCGGAGCAGGGCCACGACCTTCTCCACGCAGACGTCGACCGCGAGGGCGTGGGTGTCGAGCTCGAGGTCGGGCTTTTCGGGAGCCTCGAAGGGGGCGCTCGCGCCCGGGAAGCGGGGGAGCCGGCCGGCGTCGGCCTTGGCGTAGAGCCCCGCCCGGTCGCGCTTTCGGCGGACCTCCTCGGGCGCCGTCAGGTGCACCTCGATCCAGCGGTCCCTTCCCACGATTTCTCGGAACATCGCGCGGTCGGCGGCCGCGGGCGCGAGAAGGGCCACCAGGCTGATCAGGCCCGCGTCGTTCATGAGCCGCGAGACCTCGGCCACCCGCCGCAGGCCGCCCGCCCGGTCCTGCTCGCCGAAGTCGAGGTCGATCTCGAGGCCCAGCCGCGCGTTCCGGCCCTGGAGGACGTGCGCCGAGCGGCCGAGGTCGAACAGCCTCCGCTCGAGGGCGTACGCGAGCGTGCTTCGGCCGGAGCCCACGAGGCCCGTCAGGAAGACCGTGGCCGGCTTCTGCCCGAGCCGGGCCGCGCGGTCCGCCGCGGAGACCTGCCCCGCGTGCCGGAGGCTGTACTCGCGGACCGCCTCGGCCGCGATCGCCCGGGCGCCGGCCGCGTCCGCCGCCGCCTCGCGGTCGAGGATCATCCCCGCTGCCACCGTGTTGTTCGTCAGCCGGTCGACCAGGACGAAGGCGCCCGTCGCGCGGTTCCGGGCGTAGGCGTCGAAGGCCGCGGGCTGGGCGAGGTCGACGACCACGTGGGCGATCTCGTTGAGCTGGAGCCGGTTCGCGTGCTCCTGCTCGAGGGTGTTCACGTTCACGCGGTGGCGGATGTCGGAGACCTGCGCGTTCACGAGCTTCGAGCCCAGCTTGACGAAGTACGGCTTCCCCAGGATCATCGGGTCCTCGGACATCCAGACGGCCATCGCCTCGAGGCGCTCGTCCACGTGGGGGAGGTTGTCCGGATGGACGATCATGTCCCCGCGCGAGACGTCCACCTCCTTCTCGAGCGTGAGCGTGACCGCCATGGGGGCGAACGCCTCGTCCCGCTCCCCCTCGAAGGCGACGATCGACTTCACCCGGTTCGCCTTCCGAGAGGGGAGGACCATCACCTCGTCCCCCTTCCGGACGATGCCCGAGGCGATCGTCCCGCAGTAGCCCCGGAAGTCGAGGTTCGGACGGTTGACGAGCTGGACGGGAAAGCGGAAGTCCGCGAGGTTCCGGTCGGCGGCGATCGAGACGTTCTCGAGCAGGTACATGAGCGTCGAGCCCCGGTACCAGGGCATGTTCGAGCTCGGGTGGACGACGTTGTCGCCCCGGAGGGCGGAGATGGGGATGAAGCGGACGTCCACCAGGTCCAGGCGGTCGGCGAAGTCCTCGTAGTCTCCCTTGATCTTCTCGAAGACCTCCTCCCGGTAGCCCATCGCGTCCATCTTGTTCACGGCGACCACGATGTGCCGGATGCCCAGGAGGGAGGCGATGAACGTGTGGCGCCGGGTCTGGGTCTGGACCCCGTTCCGGGCGTCGATCAGGATGATGGCGAGGTCGCAGCTGGAAGCGCCGGTGGCCATGTTCCGGGTGTACTGCTCGTGGCCGGGGGTGTCGGCGATGATGAACTTGCGCTTGGCGGTGGAGAAGTAGCGGTAGGCCACGTCGATCGTGATCCCCTGCTCCCGTTCGGCCTGGAGGCCGTCGACCAGGAGGGCCAGGTCCACCTCGTCGCCGCCCGTGGTGTTGAACTTCGCGCTGTCCGCCTTGATCGCGGCGAGCTGGTCCTCGTAGATCAGCTTGGAATCGTGGAGGAGCCGGCCGATGAGCGTGCTCTTCCCGTCGTCCACGCTGCCGCAGGTGAGGAAGCGGAGGAGGTCCTTCCGCTCGTGCTGGGCGAGGTAGGCGTGGATGTCCTTGGCGATGAGATCGCTTTGGTGACTCATACGGAATCGCGAATCGGGAATCGGGAATCGCGGAAGGACTCCCCCCTCCCCCCCCGGGGGGGGAAACCTGCGGAACCGGAAGGAGCGCTCCCGATCCGCGATTCCCGATCCTCGACTCGAGCCATCAGAAATAACCTTCGCGCTTCTTCTGCTCCATGGAGGCCGCCTGGTCGAAGTCGATCACGCGGCCCTGCCGCTCCGAGCGGCGGGCCAGGAGCATCTCCTGGATGATCTCGGGGAGGGTCGTCGCCGCGGACTCGACCGCCCCGGAGAGGGGGTAGCACCCGAGCGTCCGGAAGCGGACCGTCTTCGTCATGGGCTTCTCCCCCGGGAGGAGGGGGAGGCGCCCGTCGTCCACCATGATCAGGGTCCCGTCGCGCTCGACGACCGGCCGCGGTTTGGCGAAGTAGAGGGGCACCACCGGGATGTTCTCGAGGTGGATGTACTGCCAGACGTCGAGCTCCGTCCAGTTCGACAGCGGGAAGACGCGGATCGACTCGCCCATTTTCCGGTCGACCCGGCTGTTGTAGAGGTTCCAGATCTCCGGCCTCTGGTTCTTCGGGTCCCAGGCGTGGTTCTTGTCCCGGAAGGAGTAGACGCGCTCCTTGGCGCGGCTCTTCTCCTCGTCACGCCGGGCGCCCCCGAATGCCGCGTCGAAGCGGTGCTTCTTGAGCGCCTGGATGAGGGCCTGGGTCTTCATGACGTCGGTGTGCTTCTTGGAGCCGTGCGTGATCGGGCCGATCCCGTTCCGGAGCCCCTCCTCGTTGACGTGGACGATGAGGTCCCAGCCCAGCTCCTTCACGGTGCGGTCCCGGAACTCGATCATCTCCCGGAACTTCCAGGTCGTGTCCACGTGGAGGAGGGGGAAGGGCGGACGGCCCGGGTGGAACGCCTTCTGCGCGAGGCGGACCATGACGGAGGAGTCCTTGCCGATGGAGTAGAGCATCACCGGCTTCTCGAACTCCGCCACCACCTCGCGGATGATGTGGATCGACTCGGCCTCGAGCTGCTTCAGGTGCGTCAGATGATGGGAGCTCACCCGGATCCGGCCTTTCCGCCCCCCGCGGGGGCGCAGGGTGGCCCATCATAGCGGGTCGGGAGGATGAAGTCGAGAGGGTCGAACCGGGATGACACGCCGGGCGTACCTAAGGATATAGTAGGGAGCGCGGAGCGGGCGCCCTTCCCCCCTTCACGGAGGTCCCCATGTCCGGATCGAGCCGCAGGGATTTCATCGTCCAGGCCGGAACGACGGCGCTCGCGCTGTCCGCCTCCGGCGCCGCCCTCGGGGCCAACGACCGCGTCACGGTCGGCGTCATCGGCTGCGGGGGGATGGGCACGAGCCATGCCCGGACCCTCGCGGCGCGGAAGGACGTCGTCGTGGCCTTCGTCTGCGACCCGGACTCCAAGCGCGCCGACGCGGCCGCCAGGGCCGTGGCCGACGCGGGCGGGGGGAACCCGAAGCCGCTGGCCGACCTCCGCCAAGTCCTCGACCAGAAGGCGGTGGACGCCGTCTGGATCGCCACCTGCGACCACTGGCACGCCCCGGCCGCCATCCTCGCGGCCGACGCCGGCAAGCACGTCTACGTGGAGAAGCCCTGCTCCCACAACGTCCGGGAGGGGAGGCTCATGATCGAGGCGGCGCGCCGGAACAAGCGTGTCATGCAGGTGGGCACCCAGCGCCGCAGCAGCGAGCTGGCCCGGACCGCCGTCGAGGCCCTCCGCGCGGGCGCGATCGGCGAGGTCCTCGTCGCCAAGGTCTGGAACAGCCAGCTCCGCCGGAACATTGGGAAGGGCAAGCCCGGCGAGCCGCCCCGCCACCTCGACTTCGAGCTCTGGACCGGGCCCGCTCCCAAGCGGCCCTTCCAGTCGAACCTCCTCCACTACAACTGGCACTGGTTCTACGACTTCGGGACGGGCGACCTCGGGAACGACGGGGTCCATCAGGTGGACGTGGCCCGCTGGGGGCTCGGGGTCGAGACCCACCCGACCCGGGTCGCCGCGCTCGGCGGGAAGTACTTCTTCGACGACGACCAGGAGTTCCCCGACACCCACGCGGTCGCGTTCGAGTTCACGACGCCCGAGGGCCGGAAGCGGCAGCTCCTCTACGAGCAGAGGATCTGGGCCCCCTACGCCCAGGAGGGCGAGGACAACGGGAACGCGTTCTACGGGACGAAGGGGATGATGCTGCTGGGCCGGAGCGGCTGGCAGGTCTTCGGCGAGAAGAACGAGCCGGGACCTTCCGGGAAGGGGAACGTCAGCCTCCCGCCCCACCACTCGAACTTCCTGGACTGCATCCGCTCGGGAGGGACCCCCGCCGCCGACATCGCGATCAACCACCTCTCGAGCACCCTCTGCCACCTGGGGAACCTCTCGGCGCGACTGGGACGCAGCCTCCGCTTCGACCCGGCCGCGGAGAGGGTCCTGGGCGACGAGGAGGCGGACGCGCTCGTCCGGCGGACCTACCGCGACGGGCACTGGGCCGCCCCGAAGGGCGTCTAGGGAGCAGGGAGGAGAGGATCCATGCGCTTCGCCGCGGTCGCGCTCGTCGCCGTCGCCGGCTGCTCGAGCCCCGCCCCCGCGGCCCCGCCGGGGAAGCCGCCGGCGGGCCTGGCCGGTTTCCGCGTCGATCCGGCATGGCCGAAGCGGCCGGCGGCCATCGCGTGGAGCGACATGCCGGGCGTCGCGGTCGACCGCGAGGACCGGGTCTGGATCTTCACCCGCGCGACCCCGGCCGTCCAGGTCTACGCCCCCACGGGCGAGCTCGTCCGCGCCTGGAACGAGCTCCCCCACAAGACCTCGCACCACGTGAAGATCGATCCCCAAGGGAACGTCTGGCTCGCGGACGTCGGGTTCCATACGGTCTCGAAGTACACTCCGGAGGGGAAACTCCTCCTCCGCCTGGGGACCCCCGACCAGGCGGGAGAGGACGCCGCCCGCTTCAACAGGCCCACCGACATGGCGATCACGCCCGCGGGCGAGATCTACGTCTCCGACGGCTACGGGAACAATCGGGTCGTCCGGTACACGAAGGACGGTAAGTTCGTGAAGGCCTGGGGAAAGAAGGGCCCCGGGCCCGGAGAGTTCGACCTCCCCCACGGGATCGGCGTCGACTCCAAGGGCCGGCTCTACGTCGCCGACCGGAACAACGCCCGGATCCAGGTCTTCGACCCGGACGGGAATTTCCTGGCGGAGTGGAAGAACGTCCTCGTCCCCTGGAGCATCTGGGTCACGCCCCAGGACGAGATCTGGACCTGCGGTTCGTCGCTCACGCTCGCGGCGAACGAGCAGGGGATGACGGGCATCCCGCCCCACGACCAGGTGCTCGTCCAGTACGACGCGACGGGCCGGGTGCTCCGCGTCTGGTCCCCGCCCAAGGGGGACGCCCCGGGGGAGCTCAACTGGGTGCACGCCGTCGCCGCCGACTCGAAGGGCAACCTCTACTGCGGCGACATCCGCGGCAAGCGCGTCCAGAAGTTCTCGCCCGTCACGACCCCCTAAGTGCCGGATTTCAGAAGTTCGTAGAGCTTTTCTGCATTGCGGCACAGTTCCCGGTTCCCAGTTTCCGGTTTCCAGCAGAGCGCGCGCGGTCGACTTCTGGGAACTGGTAACTGGAAACTGTGCGAGCAATTCCGATACGCACTTGAGACCGCGAGCACTAAGTCAGTCCATGCGAGTTCGTCAAGACTCGGGTACGTAGGGGGATTCGGTGATGTCGCAAGATCTGGGGATGGGAAGAGGGGAGAGCGGGAAGAGGGCCGTCCCGGCCTCGTTCCGGCAGCTCCGAGGCCCATCACCCGATCCAGCCCCATCCTCGGATCTCCCTACGCGGTTGGGGACTCCGCGACCCCTGCGGACTCACTGGGGCGGACTGAGTCAGAAGCGGACCTCGGCCGAGAGGACGACGCCGCGGAGTCGGAGGTGGACGACGTCCTCCTCCGCACGCCCCGACTCCTCCTCGAGGTGGAGGTGGAAGAGCTCGTAGCCCACCCCGACCGAGAAGCGGTCCCAGCGGCCCTTCACCTCGAAGCCGAGCTCGAGAGGGTCCAGCACCGAGGTGTCCCCGGAGCGGAACGGGAGGAAGAATCCGCCCGCGCCCGCCGAGACTTCGAACCAGGGCCAGGGAGCGGCCGTGACGGAGACCTGCGGCGTGAGGAAGACCCCCCCGAGGCGCGTGGACCCGAATCCGAGGTCGGCGTCGACGACCATCCGCTCGAGGTCCAGGCCGGCCTCGAGCCAGAGGATCGGCTCGTAGACGCAATCGTCGGCCCGGAGGATCTGCGTTCCCCACACCTCGAACCGATGGCGCCATCCGATCTCGAGCTGATCGAAACGCACGTCGGCGTCGGTCGGCGTCCCGGCGGGGAGGACGCCGCCCCCCCAGGCCTTGGGCTCCTCCAGGACGGAGCTTCCCTCCGCGGTCAGGCTCCAGAGCTCCGCGTGGAACCGCTCCGCGCCCCAGCGGACCGCGACCGAGCCTCCGGGGCTGAACGTGTCGCCGTCCGCGTCGAGCTCGTCCGAGAAGACGCTCTCGCCCTTGAGCGACTTCTCCCCGTCCCGGAGCCGGAACTTGGGGCGGACGGCGGCGGCGCGGATCTCGACTTCCACGTCCTGCGCGAGAAACAGCGCCGCGAGCAGGATCACGGGTAGTGTCGCTCCTGGTAGGCCTGCGCCTTCCGGAGGAGCGCGCGGTCGGCCCCGTAGGCGCGGGCGAATCGCATCCGCTCGGTCCGGGAGAGGAGCTGCCGCGCGCCCTTCATGAGGACGGCGAGGTCCCGCACGCGGCCGGCGCCCGGGAAGAGCCGCCAGCGCCAGATCCCCGCGAAGGGCACGTCGATCACGTAGAGCGCGTGCCCGTCTCCCTCGCGCGCGAGGAGGAGGTTCTTGAACCGGAGCGTGTGGACGAAGAAGCCCTCCTCGTGCGCCCGCCGGAGGGTGCGGGCGAAGTCCTCGATCAGGCGGCGCCGCTCCGCGGGAGGCGGGAGCGGCGCGGCCCCCGGGTCGTCGATGAGCGAGCGCAGGTCGACCGCGCCCTCGACCGCGCGGGTCATGACGAAGCTCTCGCTCACGAACCCGAGCGTCCGCGCCTGCCCCCAGGCGGCCGGCCGGGGCACCCGGAAGCCGAGCTCCGACATGCGGAGGAGGTTCCGGTACTCCCTCCCCGCCCGGGAGACGATGAACACCGTGCGGAGCCGCCAGAGGCCGGAGTAGGCGTAGATCTTGAGGAAGAAGCGGCCCTCGGGGAGGCGCAGTTCGCGGACGGCGCTCCGCCGGCGGGCGGGAGGGATCTCGGCCCCCCACTTCCCGATCACGTCGCGCGGCGCGCGGAGTCCGTCGAAGAGGGCCCGGGCGTCCGGATGGACGACCATCTCGACGCCGTGGATCAGCATCGGGGCGGGGATTCTAGCACAAAGCCGCCCGACCCGGACAGGCGTATGTGTAGACTGGAACCGGCACCCGGGGAGGGCTCCCGATGAGGCGGTGCATTCCCGCGATCCTGCGGCGGTCCTGAGATGCCGATCCGCATCCTCCGGTACCTGTCGGTCGTCGGCCTGGCCTTCTGGATGGGCGGGATCGCCTTCTATGGGGGCGTCGCCGTGGGCCTGGCCAAGGAGGTGCTCGAGAGCCACGTGGAGATCGGCCTGGTCACCCGGCTCGTCACCCGAGTCTCGAACTGGGTCGGGGTCGGGGTCCTCGCCCTCCTGGCGGCCCACGGGGCCGCGGCCTGGAAAGCCCAGGGGAGGCCCGGGCGTTGGGCGCTCGCCGGCTCGTGGCTCGCGATGGCGGCCGTCCAGGTCGCGCTCTTCGTGCTCTGGGCCGACCTCAGCTCGATGATGGATCTGGAGTCCCGCCGGCGGCCCGACCGCGCCGCCTTCTATCCGCGCCACGAGCGGTACATGGAGTTGACCGGGGCGGCCTGTCTCGCGGCGCTCGTCCACCTCTGGGCGCTCCTCTCGCCCCCGCGCCCGAAGCCCTGAGCCCCCCGATGGACGCCGACCTCGCCGACCGGGCGCGCCGCGGCGACCGGGACGCCTTCGCGGAGCTCGTCCGGATCCACCAGCCCGCCCTCTCCCGCTTCGCCGCCCGCAGCGTCTCCGCCCGCGAGGAGGCCGACGAGATCGTCCAGGAGTCCTTCCTCCGCGCCTGGCAGCAGATCTCGCGGTACCGGCCGGGCACGAACTTCCGGGCCTGGCTCTTCACGATCGCCCGCTTCCTCGCGATGGCGCGGCGGAAGGACCAGCAGCGCCATCCCCCGCCCGCGTCCCTCGAGCCCCGCCTCGAGCCCGAGGCGCCCCCCCTTCCCGAGCGCCTCGAGCGCCTGAAGCGCGAGGTGGACGCCCTCCCCCCCCACCAGCGCGAGGTGGTGGCCATGCGCTTCTTCGACGGCCTCGACTACCGCTCGATCGCCGAGGTGACGGGCGAGAGCGAGGTGACGCTGCGCTCACGGATGCACGACGCCCTCGAGCGCCTCCGCTCCCTCCTGAACCCAAATCAAACTGGATGATTCCGGTTCACTCGGAGGAGGCCTGGTCGAGGCGGGACTGCCAGAAGCGGCGGGCGGCCTCGTGGTGCTCGAGGACGGCCTGGCGCTCGTCCGGGTTGTCCACCTTGACGCGCTTCACGCGCTCGTCCACCCAGTCGAGGAAGAACTTCGCGGAGGCGCGGCTCACGCGCGGCTTCCCGCCGATCTCCACGAACCAGGGCGCCGTCGAGGCGAAGCGGAAGGTCTTCTCGTTCTCCGCGACCGCGCGGACGAGGAACCAACCGCTCTCCGCGAACGAGAGCTTGCCCGGGGCCGTCCCGACGACCCGGCCGTCGCGGACGATCTCGAGCTTCGGCACGCTCTCGCGTCCCAGCAGCTCCGCCCGGACGTCGATCTCGCCCGCTTCCTTGAAGACATGGCCGGGGAGCTTTCCCCCGGCCGTCGCGAGGAGGAGGGGCCCGTTCGTCACGAAGGATCGCCCGGCGCGCAGGCCCTCCCACCAGCGGTCCCAGCCGAGCCCGCCCTCGAGATGGACGTAGGCGCGGTTGTATCCGACCGGGTTCGGCAGGACGCCCGACGCGCTCCCCGCCGAGGGCGGCACCCGCAGCCCGGCATCGAGCGCGTGGTAGTAGATCTCCTGCGTCCACCACCCGTTGCCCCGGGGGGCCGGGAGCCGCGCAACGTCCCTCGGCCTCCCCCAGGCTTCGCTCTCCAGCATCTGGCTCCGGCACATGTGGTTGTTCGCGATCCCGATCGTGTCCACCTTGCCGCTCGCCAGCCAGATCGGGACGTCCCACCAGAAGGGCTTCTCGATGTCGACGTGGACCCCCTCCTGCGCCCGCGCCTCGAGGAGGAACCTCATGGGCGACGGGACCTCGCGCTTGGCCCCCTGGATCGCGAGCGGCTTCCTCAGGTTGAAGTAGAGGAGCGCCCCGCCCTCCCGCTCGTCCTCGCCCTCGAGCCCGCGGACGAGGCGGTCGCCCTCGAGCCTCCGGAGCGGCTCGGCCGGGAGCTCCCGGTTCGCCCAGAGGTTCCGGTTGTTCCACCACGTGATGACCGGCGCCACGGAGAGGTCCTCCGCCGCCGTGTGGAGTTCGGCCTCCTCAAGCGCCCGGTGGATGTGGAGGTCCCCGGGCCACCAGCCCCGCGCGCGGAGGTCGGCGATCCGCGCGATGTCGATCCGCACGGCGCCCGCCCCGGCGTCGAATTCGCCCTTGGCCTGGGACCACTCGGGCCCGCGCTCGACTTCGTACGCGTATTTCCCCGGCGCCAGGTCGAGCTTCACGGTCCCGGGGCAGACGAAGTGGTCGCGCCAGAACGGGAGCGGGTCCGCCTTCACAGGCTTCCCCGCCGCGTCCTTCAGGTGGATGCGGCACGGCACTGGTTTCCCTGTGGCCTTGTCGACCACGGTGATCTCGATGCCGAGGGCCAAGAAAATCGAGAGCATGCGACCTCCGTGGCGACAAACCTACCGGGAAGGTTCGTCGCCATTCTTGCCTACTTTCTATACATCTCGGCCACGAAATCCCCACCGTCGCTTTGCAAGATCGTGAACTGCAGGACACTGACCAACGACCTCCTCCTGGAGGACCGCTCGGACATCGGCGCGCACGTCGCCTCCTGCGCTGCGTGCCGGGCGCGGAAAGGGCAGCTGGAGCGGATCGCCTCGGAGCTCGTGGAGATCGGGCGGGCGGCGCGGCCGGACGAGGCGCTCGTCGGCCGCATCGCGGCGAGGCTCGCGCCCCGTCGCCGCTTCGTCGCCCGACGCCGCTCGGCCTGGCCGTGGCTGGCCGGCGCCGCCGCAGCGGCAGCGCTCGTGGCTGTCCTGATCGTAGCAACCCGGCCCTCGCCTCCGGAACCCGCGCCCGTCGCCAGCGCGCCCCCGAAGCCCGCGCCTCCGGAGCCCCCGCCCGTGGAGGAGCCGCGGCCCGAGCCGCCCAAGCCCGCGCCCGTTCCCGAACCCAGGCCGCTCCCGCCGCCCGAGAAGCCGGTCGCGCCGGAGCCGCCCAGGCCGCCGGAGCCGAAGCCCGTTCCCGCTCCCGAGCCGAAACCCGCCCCGCCTCCGCCGGTCGAGCCCAGGCCGCGCGAGACGAAGCCCGACGTGAAGCTCCTCGCGGTCGCCCTCGTCGAGGGCGCGGTCGAGATGGACGGGAAGAAGCTGGAGCGCGGGAAGGACGCGCCCTGGGACGGCGAGCTCCGCGCGCCCGAGAAGCTCGCCCGCATCCGCACCGCCGACGGCGTGGTCGTCACCCTTCGCGGCAAGACCGCGCTCAAGGTCTCCACGGTCGAGCCCCCCGCCCTCTTCCTCGAGCAGGGCGAGGTCTACTGCGACGCCCCGCCCAAGGCCGGACGCCAGTTCTCGGTCGTCACGGTCGACGGCCGCGTCGAGGTCACCGGCACGCAGTTCTCCGTGAAGCGCGCCGCGGACCACACGGAGGTCGTCGTGGTCGGCGGCGAGGTCGCCGTCTCCAACGACAAGGGCGAGACCCGCATCCCCGCCGGGAACGGCGCGAGCGTCCGCAAGAGCGCGGCGCCCGCCCGGCCGCGGCCGGTCGACGTCGACCGCATGGCCGCCTGGCGCCGCGAGCTCGACGGCCCCGAGACCGCCCGCTTCCGTTACGACTTCGAGGACGGCCGCCGTCCCTACCCCTGGGTGGCCGGCAAGGTCGGGACCGGCCCCGCGCGCGGCCTGAACCGCTCCGCGCTCGAGGCCGAGGGCGGGAACGTGAACGCGGACCTCTCGCGAGTCGACCGCCGGGTCCCGATCTACAAGGCGAACCTCGTCGTCCGCTTCCGTTACCACGTCCCGGCCGGCACCGAGATCTGGATCCAGTTCTTCGGCGAGCGCGCGAAGGACAACTTCCGCATGGACGTGAAGCCCGTCGCGGCCGGCAAGTGGGAGACCGTCGAGCTCCCGCTTGCCGACTTCTACCGCCTCGAGGACAACTCGCAGCTCCTGGACGGCGACCGCCTCTCGTGGTTCAACCTGAACGCCACGGGCGGCCAGGGCCAGGCCTGGTTCGACGACATCGAGCTCGTCGAGGTCCACAAGCCGTGATGACCCTCCTGCTCCTCCTCGCGCAGGAGGGGATCGCAGCCAGGTACCCGGGCGACGCGGGGATCGCCTCCGACCCGCGCGTCCTCTTCGCCGAGGACTTCGAGAAGGGCGACGTCGCGTCGATCGGCGCGCGCTGGGGGAACTGCGGGAAGCCCCAGAACCTCCTCCTCACGGACGACGTGGCCCCGGGCTCGCCCGGCAAGCGCTCGCTCCGGATCCAGTTCGGCCACCTCTACACGCAGTTCCGCGGCGCCGACCGCGTCCACGTGCGCTACTCCATCAAGTTCCATCCGAAGGTCGGATACACCCACCACCTCCCGTTCCTGCTCGCGGACGGCGAGCCGACGCCCTGGCCCAAGGGCTTCGCCGGGAAGAAGCCCGCGGGGGACAACTTCTTCGGGAGCGCCCTCGACGCCTGGGGCGAATGGGGCACGCTCAAGCCGCCCGGAAAGTGGATGCTCTACTCCTACTGGCACGAGATGAAGCCCGACGGCCGGGGCGACTACTGGGGAAACAACTTCAAGGTCGACCAGGACCCGATCGAGCCGGACCGCTGGACCACCGTCGAGATGATGATCCGGGCCAACTCCGCCCCGGACAAGGCCGACGGCGAGCAGGCCTTCTGGGTGGACGGAAAGAAGATCGGCGAGTTCAAGGGATTCCGCTGGCGGACGTCGGACGCGCTCAAGCTCAATACCTTCTGGCTCCTCCACGACGGCCACACCGAGGACCTCAACAAGGACGCCGAGCACCCCAACCGCGTCTACGAGCTCTGGTTCGACGACGTCGTGGTCGCCACCGACTACATCGGCCCGGTGGCGCCCAAGGCAGGCGGCATCGCCGGGAAGTACCCCGGCGACGAAGGGATCGAGGACGACCCGCGGGTCCTCTTCGTCGAGGACTTCGAGACGGGCGACCTCAAGGAGATCGGCGCCCGATGGGGAAACGCCTACCTCTCCGAGAACATGACGCTCCCGGAGGACCTCCACGCGGGCTCCCCCGGGACGCGCTCGCTCCGGATCGCGAAAAACGGCCACCTCTACACGCACACGCGGGGCGTCGACCGCCTCCACGCCCGCTTCTACGTGAAGTTCCACGAGAAGACGGGATACATCCACCACTTCGTCCATCTCGCGGCGGACCGGACGCCTACGCCCTGGCCCAAGGGCGGCGCCGGAAAGCGCCCCGCCGGAGACCAGGGCTTCTCGAGCGGGATCGAGCCCTGGGGAAAGTGGGGCGAGGTCCCGGCCCCCGGCGTCTGGCACTTCTACTCCTACTGGCAGGAGATGAAGGGCGACGCCCGCGGGAACTTCTGGGGCAACTTCTTCGACGCCCCCCAGGACCCGATCCAGCCGGGGCGCTGGTATTGCGTGGAAGCGATGATGCAGGCGAACTCGTCGCCCGAGAAGGCCGACGGCGAGCAGGCCTTCTGGGTGGACGGGAAGAAGCTCGGCCACTTCAGCGGCCTCCGCTGGCGCTCGACCGACCAGCTCAAGCTCAACACCTTCTGGCTCCTCTACTACATCACCGACCAGGCCGCCCGCCACAACAAGGACACGGCGACCGACCGCGTGATGGAGGTGGGCTTCGACGACATCGTGCTGGCCACCGAATACATCGGGCCGGTCTCCGGCAAGCCGAAGAGCGGGAAGAAGGCCGCGCGGCCGGGCCGCACCGCCCTCGTCGAGAAGCTGCCCGAGAAGGTCGTCTTCGCCGAGACTTTCGAGTCGGGCGCCGGGAAGTTCAAGGGCGAGGTCCGGGAGGGCGCCCTCGCCGTCCCGCCCAAGGGGACGAGCGCCTGGGGCGCGTGGACCACGCCGGTCCGCGAAACCACCACCGTCCGCTTCCGCCTGAAGCCGCTCGTCGACGTCGAACAGGTCACGGTGATGGTCTGGTCGGAGAAACTCAAGGACAACGGGCGCTTCTACGTGACGGGCCTCAAGAAGGGGGAGTGGAAGGACGTCCGCTTCAAGGCGATCGAAGTCCGGCAGGGCTGGGCGATGGACGGGCCGAGCCTCGAGGGGGGCGTCTTCGACAACCTCTCGCTCCTCTTCGAGGGGCCGGACGAGGCGAGGATCCTGGTGGACGACTTCGAGATCCGGGAGTGACGCGGGGATTGAGGGTCCCCCCGGCCCCCGGGGGGACTGCGGAGGACGGATGATGAAGACGATGCTGGCGCTCCTCGCGCTCGCCATGCCGGCCGGGGACGAAGTCCCCCGCCGAGCGGCGGCGATCAAGCCCTCCGAGAAGGAACTCACCTGGCTCGGCATCCCCTGGGTGACGGACCTCATGGAGGCGCAGCGCCTGGCGCGCGACGAGAAGCGACCGATCTTCCTCTGGGCCACGGGCGACGACCCCCTCGAGCGCTGCTGAGGCTACGCCGCGGGGCTCCGGGCGGGCCCCCTCTCGAACGCCGACGTCATCCGCCGCGTCTCCGAGAACTTCGTCCCGGCGGCGGTCAACCTCTACAAGGTCCGAAAGGCCGCAGACGGCGCGCGCGAGCTCTTCCATTCCGTCCAGCGCCAGAAGGACCAGTACCAGGGCGTCTGGATCGTCTCGCCGGAGGGCAAGGTCCTGGCCGGGAGGCACGACTACAAGGACTTCCGGAACGGGCACGTCGAGCTGCTCGAGACCCTGGACGCGGGGCTCCAGGCCTTCGGCCCGGTCGAGCCCCGCCGCGCGAAGCCCACGAACCCGCTTCCCCACCGCGGGGTGGGCGTCCAGGAGGACGGGAGCGTGACGCTCGCCCTCTACGGCCGCCAGGTCCTGGGCGGCGGGCGGGAGACGATCCCGGTGGGCGTCGAGCCCTCCCGCGCCTGGCTCTGGGACGGCGCGCTCCGCGCCGACGGGCCGACCATGATCGACAGCCTGACGCTCACGGCCGAGGAGTGGGCGGCGTTCGCCCCCGCGAAGGCCGAGGAGGGCCACGCGTGGAGCCTCCCCGAGGGCGTGGCGCGGAAGCTCGTCCGACTTCTCACCGCTTCCAGCGACCAGAGCGGGATGCCCCGGCCCGAGGACGCGACGGCGGCCGAACTCAAGGCGGTCGTGGCCTCGGTCGAGGGCGAAAGCGCCCGGATCCGCATTTCGGGCCGCTGGGAGATGTCGCGCCTCGTCGAGGGCGACCCCAAGCGACCGATGTCCGCCGCGGCGACCGCGCAGGGAGAGGCCGTCTCCGAGGGAGGAAATCTCCGCTCGCTCCTCATGGTCTTCGAAAGCGTCATCCGACACGGCCGCTCCGAGGGCGGCCCCAACCGCGCGGGCGCGGTCGTGGAGTGGAACTCGCGCTGACGAAGGTCCGTTCAGGTAGATGGAGGTGAGCCCATGAGGATCTCTCTCTGTCTCCTGGCCGTCCTCCTCGCGCAGCAGACCGACCTTGCCCGCCGTGCCGAGCTCATCAAGCCCCGCCCCGGCGAGTTCAAGTGGCAGCAGATCCCGTGGCTCGTCGACCTCGGCGAGGGCATTCGCCTCGCCCGCGAGGAGAAGCGCCCGCTCCTCCTCTGGGTAAGCGGCGACGACCCTCTCGAACGCTGTTGAGGCTACGCGCAGGGGCTCCGGGCGGGCCCCCTCTCGAACGACGAGGTCATCGGCCGAATCTCGCGGAACTTCGTCCCCGTCGCGCAGAACCTCTACAAGATCCGCGAGCGGAAGGACGCGGCCGGCGATTTCTTCCGCTCCTGCCAGAAGCAGAAGCCGAACTACCAGGGCTTCTGGATCGCCACGGCCGACGGGAAGGTGATCGCCGCGCACCAGCAGTTCAAGGACCGCAAGACCTGGACCCGGGAGGTGGTCGAGACCCTCGACCAGGCGATCCAGGACTTCGGTCCCGTCGAGCCGCGCTCGGCGAAGCACGCCGATCCGCTGCCCCACCGGGGCGCGGGATTCCAGCCGGACGGGAACGCGGCCCTCGCGGTCTGGTTCTGCGCGCTCTACAACGGGAAACGCGAGGCGCCCCCCTCGGTCGACAGCATCCTGCTGTCCCCCACCGAGCTGGCCGCGCTCGCGCCGCCGCCCGGCGCGAAGGAGTACGCCGTCCCGGAAGCCGTGGCCCGCAAGTTCAACCGCGCCATCTCGGCCTCGAACGACACGAGCCAGATGCCCGACCCCGAAGAGGTGAAGACCGTCGAGCTCAAGGGCGTCGTCGAGTCGGTCGAAGGAGGGACGGCGAAGGTTCGGCTCACCGGCAAGTGGGAGGCGGTGCACGTCTACAAGGGCGACGAGAAGAAGCGGCCCACGTACTCGAGCTCATCCGCCGAGGGGACGCTCACCTGCGATCTGGAGAAGAAACAGGTCGCGTCGCTCCTCATGGTCTTCGGCGGGACGTGGCGGAACGTGGCCCCGTACGACCAGCCCGTGAACTCCGCGGCCGTCGTGGAGTGGAGGGCGAAGTAGATGCTGACCGCCCTCCTCGTCCTGGCGGTCCAGCCTGCCCTGAGCGAGGGCCGCGAGGCCCGAGTCGAAGGGGAGATCCGCGCCACCCCGGAGGGAGAGAAGCTCGTCCGCGTGGTCTCCACCGGCCGCTTCGAGACCACGTTCACGAAGCGCAAGGGCTTCGGCTCGACATGGTTCGACCTCGGACGCGACCCGGAGAAGAAGCGCGACCTCGCGCCCGTCCTCGACGAGAACGGCTTCTTCTGGGTCAAGATCGGGAAGCCCGGCACCGACGGCTCCTGGTACGCGAACCCCGCCGAGGAGATGACGCTCCTCGAGCCGGGCCCGGCGCGCGTCCGCGTCCGGCTCCGCGGGGCCCACATGCGCTACGGGAACGTCGATCCGAAGAACGCATGGAAGGAGCTCCGCTTCGACCACGTCTACACGCTCTATCCCGACGGGAGCGTGTATCTCTCCTACGCGCTCGAGACGGAGGCGCCCGTCCCGATCCACCATTTCCTCGTCATCACGAAGTCGAACGGCTCGTGGGGGCCGAAGGGGAGCGGCGAGGCGCGGATCGCCGGCGAGAACGGCGCCGAGAAGCCGACCTCGAAGTCGCCCACCTCGTTCACCCTCCAGTGGAGCGACGGTCCGACCTGGTCCACGGACATCCTGATGGTCCCTCAGAAGGGGAGGTTCGGCGCCTCCTACTGGAACGAGGGCTACCTGGACAAGGACCTCCGGTGCAGCTTCGATCTCGGCCCCCTCTGGCCGGACAAGACGATCCCCGCAGGGAAGACCCGGCTGGACTTCCTCGTCCGCTTCGCGGACGACGTCAACTCCGCCGAGGCCGCGTCGCTCCACGCCGCGGACTACCGCTCGCCCGACCGCCTGGAGGCGACGAAGGGGACGGCGGAGGGCTACGACGAGGCGGAAGGCTGCTACGTCCTGCGCGCCTCCCCGGAGGGAGTGGCGTTCACCATCCACGGGAAGGCCACGCCCCGAGTCAACCCCTCCTTCAAGATCCTGGGCTGGCCCGCGTCCGCTCCCGCCGTCGTCACGGCCTCCCGGAGGCCGGTCCAGTTCGCGCGCTCGGAGAAAGATGGTATGCTCGTCGTCCAGGTGCCCGGCGTCCTCAGGGAGGACACGGACATCGTGATCCGACCGTGACGAGAGCGATCCTCTTCCTCCTGCTTGCCCTGAGCGAGCCCGCCGGAGGCGGGCGAGTCGAAGGGCTCGCCCCCCAGGAGGCGCGCGTCCCCTGGACCGCGTCGCGCCTGACGGGCACGCCCGAGCCGCCGCCCCCCTTCCGCCTCGAGCGCGCCTGGCCCGCGCTCGCGTTCGACAAGCCGGTCGAGCTCGTGCGCTCGCCGGACCTCAAGCGCCTCTTCGTCGTCCAGCAGTACGGCCGAATCCTCTCCTTCCCCGAGGAGGGCGAGGCCGCGAAGGCCGAGCTTTTCTTCGACCTCAAGGCCGAGATCCGCGGCTGGGAGCGGGTGGCTGACGCGAAGGGCGTGGACCAGTCCTACGCGATCGCCTTCCACCCGCGCTTTGCGGAGAACCGATTCTGCTACGTGATGTACACGCTCGGTCACAAGACGAAGGGGAAGGCGCTCCCCGAGGGCTCGCGGGTCTCGCGGTTCAAGGTCACGGAGACCGATCCGCCGCGCGCCGACCCCGCGAGCGAGACGATCCTCCTCGAGTGGCTGGAAGGGGGCCACAACGGCTGCTGCCTCCGCTTCGGGCCCGACGGGATGCTCTACGTCTCGACGGGGGACGCGACGCCGCCCTCTCCGCCCGACGCGCTCGACGCGGGGCAGGACGTGACGAATCTCCTCAGCGCCATCCTCCGGATCGACGTCGATCGGGCGGAGGCGGGCCGGAACTACGCCGTTCCGCCCGACAACCCGTTCGTAAACCTCGCGGGCGCGCGGCCGGAGATCTGGGCCTACGGGTTCCGGAACCCGTGGCGGATGAGCTTCGACGCCGCGGGAAACCTGTGGGTGGGCGACGTGGGCTGGGAGCTCTGGGAGCTTCTCTTCCGGATCGAGCGCGGCGGGAACTACGGCTGGAGCATCATGGAGGGCCCGCAGCCGGTCCGGCCGAACGCGCGGCGCGGGCCGACCCCGATCCTCCCGCCCGCAATGGCGATCCCGCACTCGGAGGCGGCCTCGATCACGGGCGGCTTCGTCTACCGCGGGAAGCGCTTCCCCGAGCTCGCCGGCCGCTACGTCTTCGCCGACTACGAGCTCTTCCGCGTCTTCGACGCGCGGGTGGACGGGAAGGAGCTCGCCGACCGGCGCGACCTCGCGCGTACCGAGGGGCGCGTGGTCGCGATGGCCGAGGACCGGGAGGGCGAGCTCCTCTTCCTCGACCACGTGGGCGGCGGGATCCACCGGCTGGTCCCCGACGACCGCATCCGGCACAACCCCGACTTCCCGACCCGGCTCAGCCGGACGGGCCTCGCGGCCCCCGGCGTCTATCCCTACGCCGTCCGCGCGGAGCCCTGGGCGGACGGGGCGACGGCCGAGCGCGCGGTCGCGGTCCCCGGAGACGCGACGCTCCGGCTCGAGGGCTCGAAGCCGGTCTTCCCGAAGGACTCGGCGCTCGCCAAGACCCTCTCGCTCGACGGCCGGAAGGTCGAGACCCAGGTCCTCCACTTCGACGGGAAGGACTGGCAGGCCTACACGTACGCGTGGAGCGAGGACCAGTCGGACGCGACGCTCGTCGGCCCGCGCGGCGAGGAGCGGACGGTCGGGGGGCGGCGCTGGACCTTCCACGCGCGCGCCACCTGCATGGGCTGCCACGGCGTCTCCTGGGTGCGCCATCTCCAGGGTTTCAACGAGGCCCAGCTCGGGGAGGGCGCGAAGCGCCTCCGCGAGCTCCGGATCCTCCCGGAGAAGGGCTTCCTCGGCGGCGGTCCCGACGACCCGAAGGCGCTCGTCGATCCCCGAGACGAGAAGGCCCCGCTCGAAGCCCGGGCGCGCGCGTACCTCCACGCCAACTGCGCCGTCTGCCACCGCCCGGGCGGGGGCGGAACCTCGACGATGGACCTCCGCGCCCACAAGCCGGTCCAGGACCTGAAGGCCCTCAACGTCCGCCCCTCGTTCGGGGACTTCGGGATCAAGGACGCCTATCTCCTGGCGGGCGGCGACCCGGCGCGCTCGACCGTCTACTACCGGATGGCGAAGACCGGCCACGGGCGGATGCCCTACATCGGTTCGTCGGTCGTGGACCGGGAGGGCCTGGAGCTCGTCGCCCGCTGGATCGAGACGCTCCCGCCCGCGCCCGGGGCGAAGGCCGGGGAGGCGGGCCTCGAGACGACGAGCGGCGCGCTCAACCTCGTCCGGGCGATCGACGCGGGCCGCGCCTTCCCGGAGCCGGAGCTCCTCGACCGGGCGCTGCGCGCTCCCGAGACGGTGCGCGGCCTCCTCGAGCGCTTCGTCCCCCCGGAGAAGCGCCCGAAGCGCCTGGGCCCGAAGGCCGACCCGGCGGAGATCCTCGCTCTCCACGGCGACCCCGCGCGGGGCGAGCGCCTCTTCTTCGAGAGCGCCTCCCTCCAGTGCCGGAACTGCCACATGGTGGGCGGCCGGGGGGAGAGCTACGGGCCCGAGCTCTCGAAGATCGGCGCCAAGTATCCGCGCGCGGCGCTCCTCGAGACGATCCTCGAGCCGTCGAAGCAGGTCGACCCCAAGTTCGCGACCTGGGCCGTCCAGACCGAGGACGGCGCCGTCCACACGGGGCTCCTCCTCGAGAAGACGGACCAGGCCGTCGTCATCAAAGACGCGGCGCGGAAGGAAGTCCGCCTTCGCCCCTCGAGCGTCGCCCGGATGGCCGCCCAGAAGACCTCCGCCATGCCCGAGTTCCTTGTCCAGGACCTGAGCGCCGCCGAGGCCGCCGACCTCCTGGACTTCCTCGCGTCACTGAAGTAGCGTCCGTACGACCGGGATCGATCGCGCGGCTCGACGAGGATCGGCCCTGGCTCCCCGCGTGGACATGCCCGGGATTTCCGCTAGAATGCAGCCGGATCCGAGCGTCCGCATGCGAGAGACCGCACCCTGAGCCGTCTCCTGATCCCCCTCCACCTCCTGGTCGGCTACACGATCTACCGGGTCGTCCGCCGCGGCCTCGAGATGCGCCGCCTGGTGCATGACGGAGCGGACTCGAAGGGGGAAGTGGTCCGCAAGGATCAGGGGGCTTGGGCGCCCGGAGCCCGGAGAGCTCGAATTACCTCGAATGCCGATACCGGGACGCGGACGCCGAGCGCGGACCTATCGACATCGTGTACAGCAGGGGGCGTCCGGCCGTCAGCGCTCCGTCCTGCCTGGAGGCGCCGGCACGCCAGGCGCCGAAGAAGGGGAAGGAGTCCTGGCCCGCCCTCCGGGTCGGTGAAGGTCCCGTTCCCCACGTATGGAAAGTAGCCCGCATCCCTTCTTGCGACCCACTATAATCCACGAAGCATGCATTCGCGGAAGAGGCCGGGCGCTCGGCGCATCCATCGCCGTTCGAACCCGCCCACGGTGATGGGCCGCCCGCCGGGCCCGCCCCCTCCGCCTGCTTCCCCCGCGCCGTCCGAGGAAGTCCGGAGGATGCGGTGCGTGTGCGGGCACATCCTGGAGATCTTCCCCGTGGACAACGGGCGGCGACTGGGATGCCCCGCCTGCCGTCGCCCCTTCGACGTCGGCTTCACGAAGGACGCCCACGGCGGCAGGCCGATAGTCTCGCTCCGCTATCCCGAGGACTCCCACGGGAAGGCGGACACCGACGTCGGAGCCAGCACGACCTCCTTCCTGGTCCCCGCGGGCGCGGACGCCTCGCCCTCGAACCCTCACAACCTCGCCATGGAGCCCGAGCCTCCGGACGAGGTCCATTTCCGCTGCGACTGCGGGCGCCTGCTCGCGGTGCCGAAGTCGCTCTTCGAGAAGCGCGTCCGCTGTCCCTCGTGCAAGTCCAGAAGGGTAGTCTTCGTGATCTTCGACCACGGCTCGAAGGCCTTTGTCTTCCAGTCCTTCAGCCTGATCGACGCGAAATCCGGGAAGACGCAGGTCCTGAGCGCTCTCTGAGTCCGGCCCGCGGAGAGCGCGCCGCGCCGCCCCTTCCCCGGCTCCTCCTAGGGGGGCCTCCGCGGGAATCCGCAGCCCCGCCACGCCGGGATTCCTTCTGCTTTTCAGGGACAGCCCCGGAGGAAAACGCATGACTCTGACGCTCCTGACCCTCCTCCTTTCCCCGAGCCCGGCGGACGGGGTCCGCATCGAGCACTACGAAGGGCCCCTGGCCTACGGGTTCACGATCGCCCCGCCCTGGGCGGCGGGCGGAAAGCTCGTGATCAATCTCCCCGAGCACCTCGAGTACGAGGCGCGAGGGATGGGGATCCTCCGGCACAACGACAAGGAGCGGCGCGGGACCTGGGAGGTCGCGGCGGACGGGAAAAGCGCGACGCTCGACGTCGAGAGCCCGACGGCGCCTGGCGTCCGCGTTCGCGGCGAGGCGCGGGTCGCCGGCCCCGAGCGGGTCGAGATCGCGATCGCGATCGCGAACGGCGGGAAGATCCCGCTCGCGTCCGTGAAGCCCCTCTACTGCGTCCACTACCGGCACCTGGCGGGCTTTCCCCAATGGGTCGACAACTTCAAGCACGTCTACGTCCTCCGGGGCGGGAAGGCCGTCGCGCTTGCGGACGTCCCCACGAAGGACCCGCAGACGAAGATCAAGGGCGGGACCGTCGCCGGCTGCGCGCAGCACGACAACGGCTTCGCCGAGAAGAACGGCGGCCTGGTCGAGGACGGCGTCGACGCCGCGGTCGCGGCCGTCGAGTCGCTCGACCGGAAGCGGAACGTCGCCGTGGCGTGGACCCCGGGGAAGAGCTTCCTCTCGAACGCCCACATCCCCTGCCTCCACGCCGACCCCTTCTACGGCACGATCGCGCCCGGGGCCTCGGCCGAGGCGCGGGGCGTGGTCCTCTTCTCCGAGGGCCCGGTCGAGGCCGTGATGGCGCGTGCCCGGGGCGCGGAGGGCCTCGCCGCGAAGGTCCCGGGCGACGTCGGCCTGAAGTCCGACCCCGCGGTCCTCCTCGTCGAGGACTTCGAGAGCGATCCGAAGACGGTCTCCTGGATGAAGCCCGACGGCTGGTTCGACGCCGTCTCGTTCGCGCCCGGCGCCGGGATGGAGCTGACGGAGAAGGTCGCGGCGGGCGGGAAGCGGAGCCTCCAGTACAACCTGAAGAAGGGGAAGCAGAGCTCGGGCGGAATGTTCCACAAGATCAAGCCCAGCCCGACCCTCCACTACCGCTACTACCGGATGTTCGAGAAGGGTTGGGAGTGGCCGAAGGGCTACGGCCCGCACGACGTCGGGATCTACGGCTGGAAGGGCGAGTTCCCCGGACCCTCGAACGCCGACCTCTGCTTCCTGGCCGACTTCTGGATGACGGGCGACACGGTCGTCCGGATCAACACCCCGCGCCAGAAGGTGGACCCGAACCGCTGGATGAAGGAGAACGCCGGCGCCCCCGCCCCGCCCGGCGGCCACGGCCTCCCCTGGAACCGCTCGAAGCCCGACCCGATCGTGCCCGGGCAGTGGCACTGCGTGGAGGTCATGGCGAAGGTCTCCTCCCCCGGGAAGAGCGACGGTGCCGCCAAGCTGTGGGTGAACGGGAAGCTCGTGAGCGACGTCTCCGGCCTGCCCCTCCGCGACGAGGACCACGCGGACATGCTCTTTACGCTCTTCTTCGTCGGGCCCTACTTCCACCCGGGCTCGCCCAAGGACCAGGTCCACTGGATCGACCAGATCGTGGTGGCGACCGAGTACATAGGGCCGGTGAGGAAGAAATGAGACTTCTGCTCCTGGCGCTCCTGGCCGCGGGGACCTCCCAGGAGAAGAGGATCGCCTCCAGGTACCCGGGCGACGCCGGGATTGAGAAGGATCCCGACGTGCTCTTCGCCGAGAGTTTCGAGACGGATTCGTGGAAGACGTCGTGGCAGGAGATCTCCCACCCCCAGTACAAGGAGGTCGAGACCGACCCGAAGCTGGCGCTCGCGGGGAAGCAGTCGCTCCGGCTCTCGTTCACCTCGGAGGCCCGCGACACCGGAGCCGGGTGGATGAACCACTGGTGGGAGGGCTCGGACGAGGTCTACCTCCGATACTACTTCAGGCTGTCGAAAGGCGGGGACTGGCGGAACAACAAGCTTCTCCAGCTCCACGGCCGCCCGCGCGGCGTCAAGTGGGGTCCCGGGGCGGGGAAGAAGCCCACGGGTTACGACACGGTCTGCAGCGGGACCGGGGTCGGCGGCGACCGGGGGCCGCCCTGGACCCGCGTCATGCTCTACACCTACTGGCCGAACCAGAAGGGGCCCTGGGGCGACAACGTGACGCCCAACCAGGGCGTCGAGGTGAAGATCCAGGAGGAGGAATGGACCTGCCAGGAGGTCATGGTCAAGCTCAACGACGTGGGCAAGGCCAACGGCGAGCAGCGCCTGTGGATCGACGGCCGACTCGTCGTCGAGCAGACCGGGATGGAGTGGCGGAAGACCGACCAGCTCGTCCTGAACAACATCATGCTCTCGACCAACACGTCCGAGCCCCCCAAGCCGGGCGAAAAGCGGACGGTGTGGATCGACGGCGTGGTCCTCGCGAAGCGCTACATCGGCCCGATCAAGTCTCGGTGACCCCTATTGAGACGTCAACAGGGAGCGCTCCAGAATCCCTCGTGCCTTGGAGTGCCACGCCATGATGGCGCGCAATCCGGAGGGGATGGGGCTTTCCCATTCCACGCGTTCGGTGGACGCCCGGTTCCGGAATCCCTCAATCCCGAACTCGGAGGCGGACAAAGGTCCGTGCACGATTCGCTCGTAGTCCAGGTTGACCCAGGACGCGCGACCGAGCAAGCGGTGCAGGTCTTGTGGCCCGACGATCGCTTCCTTCAGGCCCAACGAGGGCTCCTCCGGCGGCGCCTTGAGGTCTTCCGGGCGATCCCACCAGACGGCGCGGACGAGCCCTTCCGAAACCCAGGGCTCGGAATCCTCAGCCACAAACAGCACCCACGTGATCCAAGGCCCGATTTGGGGGTAGTGCCAGATTCTGAAGCTGGGTGTCAGATTGCTCGGAGAGTCCGTCGCGGCCGCGCCCAGTTCGCGCAAGGCTTCCGGGACCAGTGACTCGAGCGGATCTTCATCCATCTATCTGGATTATAGGGGGAGACGCGCAGGAGAAATGGTTTGTGGCATTTCACCCTCGAACGCAGGTACATTGGGCCCTCGAAGGCAAAGTGACATGAAAGTCGTGCGGTTCATCCTCCCGGTCGTCATCCTGGCGCTCACGGCCTGGGCCGCGCCGGGGCCGAGGGAGACGCGCGTCTCGATCCGCATCCTGGGCCCCGACGGCCAGGTCGCCCCCGCCATGGTCTGCGTCACGGACGCGGCCACGGGCGCCGTCCGCCTCCCGCCCGACGGCCGCGAGCCCGCGCGGATGAGCACGACCGCCGACTTCACGGGCGGCATCCCCTACCGGAAGGACCCCGCCTGGGTGGGCCCCGTCCGGAAGACCGCCGGGAAGGGCGACAACCGCGACCGGTCCTACGTCTACGGCCTCCTCCCGTCGATCCCCTGGTGGTCCGAGCCCGTGATGTACCAGACGTCGGGCGACTTCTCGATCAAGCTGCCGGCCGGCCGCTGGCGGCTCGCCGTCTCGCGGGGCATGGAGACGGTGCCCGTCGTCGAGACCTTCGCGACGGAAGGCGCGGCGCTCGAAAAGACGGTCCGCCTCGAGCGCTGGATCGACCTGGCCAAGGAAGGCTGGATCTCGGGCGACGTCCACGTCCACCATCCGACGACCGAGGAGTCCCACCGCGACTTCCTCCTCGAGTACGCGCGGGCGGAGGACGTGCGCCTGGTCAACATCCTCGAGCAGACCCACCACGGCGGGCGGCACTCGCCGCAGGCCGGCTTCGGCCCGAAGTTCCGCGCCGAGCGGGACGGCCGCTGGCTCGTCTCCGGCCAGGAGGCCCCCTCGAGCACGTTCGGCCACATCATCGGGCTCAACGTCGAGCGCCTCGTCCACCGGCCCGACACCTACGACTTCTACGACCTCGCCTTCCGGGAGATCCACGACCAGAAGGGGGCGCTCGTCGGCTACGCCCACTTCTCCTGGAACGGCTGCGACCTCCCGCGCGGCTTCCCGTGGAACGTGACGACCGGCGAGATCGACTTCGTGGAGCTCCTCCAGTTCTCGAAGCTGAACGCGCTCGACTACCACGACTATCTCAACCTGGGCTTCAAGCTGGTGGCCGCCGCCGGGAGCGACGTCCCCTGGGGCTCGACGATGGGCGAGGTCCGGACCTACGTCCAGACGGGCGACGCCTTCGATCCCGACCGCTGGTTCGAGGGTCTCCGGCGCGGCGCGACCTTCGTGACGAACGGCCCGGCGCTCGACTTCACGGTCGAGGGCCGGCTTCCCGGCGCCGGGATCGAGAAGGCGGCGGGGAGCTCGGTCAAGGCGGTCCTGCGCGCGCGCGGCCACCCGAAGATCGGCCTGCCCGACTCGCTGCGCCTCGTGGGAAACGAAGGCGTGCTGAAGGAGGTCAAGCCGACAGCCGGCGAGGCCGAGCTCCGGCTCGAGATGGACGTCCCCCTCCGCGGGAGCCGCTGGCTGGCCGCCTCGGCCTCGTGCTCCAACGGCGCGCTCGCCCACACGTCGCCGGTCTACGTCGTCGTGGACGGCCGCCCGACCTGGTGCCCCGAACGGGCGCCCGCGCTCATCGACAAGCAGCTCGCCGCGATCCGGAAGATCGAGGCCGAGTTCGCCGGCAAGCCCGACCCGCGGAGCCGCGGCATCGTCGAGCGGCTCGCCAAGGCGGTGAAGTACTACGAGGATCTCGGGATTGAGATCCACCGGCGGCGCTGAACTACTCCCCCGGGGGGAGTGAATCCGGGCGGTCCTGAGCTGACCCCTTCGTGGATGGGTCTTGGTATAATGGGACCATGATTCGCGAAGTCCGGAAGTTCCGTTCCCACAAGGAGGCCGACGAGGCGGACCGCCGCTACTACCGCTCGCTCACGCCCCAACAGAGACTCGACATCCTCCTCGACCTCATCGCCGCCCAGTCCGGACATGAAGCTTCACAAGGACTTGCACGAGTTTGTCGAGTTGCTAAACTCCGCGGGAGTTAGGTACGTGGTCGTCGGCGGCCATGCGGTCGCCTTCCACGGATATCCCCGGTACACGGGCGACATCCACTTCCTCATCGAGAGCTCGGAGGACAACGCCGCCCGAGTCGAAAAGGTCCTTCGTGATTTCGGATTCGGGCAGACCGGGTTCCAAACCAAGGACTTCCTCGAGCCCGAAAGCATCGTCCAGCTCGGCCTCCCCCCCAACCGCATCGATCTGTTGACCAGCATCAGCGGGGTGACGTTTTCGGAGGCCTGGGCGAACCGCGTCCCCGGCCTGCTGGACGGCGTCCCCGTCTCATTCCTGGGACGCGAAGACCTGCTGAGAAACAAGCGGGCTTCAGGCCGTCCCAAGGACATTGCGGACCTCTCCAACCTGGAGTGAGGAGGCCTCTCCCTACTTCTCCTTGGGCCGGAGCTTCGCCGCCTCGGCCGCGCTCCAATCGCGCTCGGCGGCGACCAGCCTCTCCCATGCGAGGCCGGTCGCGTCCTCGAGCGCCTTCTTCCAGGGGACGCCCTCGAAGAAGGCGCCGCGGACGGCCCGCCGGAGGGCCGCGCGGGAGTCGAGCCAGAGGAAGAAGAGGTGGCCGCGGCCGTAGACGTCGTCCGGGTCGGCGAGCGGCGCCTCGATGGCGTCGACCTTCTTCCCGGCCAGGGCGAAGCCGATCAGCACGTTCGGGTCGTCGCCCACCCACTGGGCGAGGCCCTCGTCGAACCACTCGGGGGCCTCGACCTTCCGCTGCTTCTGGAGGGCGTGGCTGAGCTCGTGGGGGATGAAGCGCTCGAGCTTCGCGGGCGGGAGGCGGAAGACGACCTTCTTCCTCTCCTTGGCGAGCTCGGCGCGCTGCCGCTCGATCGCGTCGAGCTTCTTCTGGTACTCCTCGAGCTTCGCGAGGTTGAAGCGGATCTTCGTGTCGCCGGCCATCTTGACGAACTCGCGTCCGTCGTAGTCGAACGTGACCTCGAGGGCGGTCGCGTCGGCGAAGGGACCGACCTTCTCCTCGACCGTCCGGAACCCCGCCTGCCAGCGCGCGGGATCCGCGAGGAGGGCGACCACGCGCCGGGCCTCCTCGCCCGAGGCCTCCGGCCGCGCGAACGAGACTTGCGAGGCGAGCTTGCTCGCGCGTTCCTCGCCCCCCTGGGCGAGAAGGAGCGCCAGCGCGAGCAGCCTCATGTCCTCTGGACGGGCCCCGGCGCCCGGATCCCTTCGACGGCGTAAGAGCTATGTGAGCCCGCGACTCTCCTGGATCCTGGCCGCCGCGCTGGGCTGCGCGTCGCCCCCGCCGCGGCCGGCGGAGCCGGAGCGGGTCGACCTCTACGCCGAGGGGGACAACGGCTTCCACTCCTACCGGATCCCGTCCCTCGTCGTCGCCCCGAAGGGCACGCTCCTCGCGTTCGCCGAGGCCCGGAAGAACGACAAGTCCGACTTCGGCCACATCGAGGTCGTCCTCCGGCGGAGCTCCGACGGCGGCCGGACCTGGGGGCCGATCCAGGTCGTGGCGAGCGACGGCGAGAACGCGATCCAGAACCCGACCGCGGTCGTCGAGCGGGAGACGGGGACGGTCTGGCTCGTCCTCATCCGGACGCCGGGGACCGGCTACCGGAGCGGGAAGGACCTCGAGCGCGGGCCGGCCCGGATGCGGCGGACGTGGGTCACCTCGAGCCGGGACGAAGGCGCGACCTGGGAGAAGCCGCGCGACATCACGGAGTCGGTCTGCCGCCCGGAATGGCGGGACTCGATCCCCGGCCCGGGCGTGGGGATCCAGGCGCGGGACGGCCGCCTCGTGATCCCGGCCTACCACTACCCCGTGGGCGCCGGGACGGGCGGCTCGCTCAACGCCGCGATGATCAGCCCGGACCGGGGCCGGACCTGGACGGTCGGGGAGGACACGGAGCCCGGGATGAACGAGAGCCAGGTCGCGGAGCTCTCCGACGGATCGCTCCTCCTCAACATGCGGAGCTACCGGGGACTCGGCCGGCGCGGGACCGCGCTGAGCCGGGACGGCGGGCGCACCTGGTCGAAGGTGTCCGACGACCCGACGCTCGTCGAGCCCGTCTGCCAGGCGAGCCTCCTCCGGGCGGGCCCCTACCTACTTTTCTCCAACCCCGCCAACGAGAAGCGCGGCCGTTCCCGCCTCACCGTGCGACTGAGCGCCGACGACGGGCGGACCTGGCCGCGGGCGGCGCTCCTCGAGGAGGGGCCCTCTGCCTACTCGTGCCTGGCCGCCCTCCCCGACGGCTCGATCGCGTGTCTCTACGAGCGGGGCCGGAAGGTTCCGGCCGAGACGATCACGTTCGCGCGGTTCCCGCTAGAATGGGTCTCCACGATCCCCTGAAGGAGGCGACGATGAGCTCGGCGATCAAGGCGGCGGTCCTCCTCCTCTCGCTCCTCCCCCGGCAGGAGCCCAACACGCTCACCGAGGAGGAGAAGAAGGCCGGCTGGAAGCTCCTCTTCGACGGGAAGACGACCGAGGGCTGGCGGGGCTACAAGATGGACAAGCTGCCCCCCGGCTGGAAGGTCGAGGACGGCGTCCTCGCGCGCGTCGCCGGCGGCGCGGGCGGGAAGGGCGCGGGCGGCGGGGACGACATCGTCACCGTGGACGACTACGACAACTTCGACCTCAAGCTCGAATGGAAGATCCGGACGAAGGGAAACAGCGGAGTCCTCTTCCGCGTCGCCGAAAAGGCCGCCACGAGCTGGCACGAGGCGATCGAGATGCAGGTGCTCGACAACGTCCCCTGGCCCAACCGCTCGAAGAAGGAGCTGGCGGGCGCCGCCTACGACATGTACGCCCCGTCGAAGGACGTGACGAAGCCGGTCGGCGAGTGGAACCAAGCCCGGCTCGTGGCCGACGGCAACCGCATCGAGCACTGGCTCAACGGCGAGAAGCTCCTCGAGTACGAGATCGGGAGCGACGACTGGAACCAGCGCTACGCGGCGAGCAAGTTCAAAAACATGGCCGCCTACGCCAAGGCGAGGACGGGCAAGATCTGCCTCCAGGACCACTCCGACCGGATCGAGTACCGGAACATCAGGATCCGGCCGCTGCCGGCCAAGGAAGGCAAGTGATCCTCGCGCTCCTCGGTCTCCTCTCCGCGCAGGAGACGCTAGACCTGGGCGACCGGAAGGCGGTCGTCCGGAGGCTGGACGCCCTCCCCTTCGTCGAGAGCGACTTCACCCGGCGCTTCACGTTCGACTCCGCCGACAACCCGAAGCTGAAGGAGCTGCGGGAGAAGGAGCGGCTGGACGAGGTGGTGGCGCCCGGGAAGGACGAGTTCGACCGGCAGCTCCACCTCCTCGACTGGGCCCACCGCCGCTTCAAGAAGTTCGGCCGCCCGACCTCGAAGGCGCGGGGGGCGCTCGAGATCCTCCGGGCCGTCGACGAGGGCCACACGTTCTTCTGCGCCCACTACGCGGACGTCTTCCTCTCGGCCGCGGCGAGCCTGGGCTGGGTGGACCGGGCGCTCGCCCTGCGCCGCCATCGCGACTACCCGGGCGCCGGCTCCCCCGAGCACAGCTCGACCGAGATCTGGTCGAACCATCACCGGAAGTGGGTCATGCTCGACCCCACGGCCAACCTGGTCGTGGAGAAGGACGGGATCCCGCTCAACGCCTATGAGATCCGCACCGAGTGGTTCGAGCGGGAGGGGAAGGACCTCGTCTTCTCGATCGGCAAGGAGCGGAAGAAGCACCGGAAGGCCGACCTCCCGATCTTTCTCGGCCGCTTCGCCGGCTTCGGCGACCTCACCGTCCCGGCCAACGAGATGGAAAAGTACGGCTTCACCGGCTACATCCCGAACACGAACCTCATGGACGCGGGGCCGGACTACGGGAGGATGTTCATCGTCAAGGACCGGCACTGCGAGGGGACGAAGTGGCACGAGCGGAGCGTCCCCGCGGACCCGGCGCGCGACCCCTACTTCCCGATCGGCCAGGCGGCCGTGGCGCTCTCCGCGGAGGGCGGCGCCGTGAAGGTCTCCTTCCGGACGATGACGCCCAACTTCAAGGAGTACCGGGTCCGGATCGACGGGGGCGACTGGACGCCCTCGGGGGAAAGCGTCCTCTGGACGATCCGCCCGGGCCCCAACCGACTCGAGGCCCGGACGGTCAACCGCTTCGGCATCGAGGGCCCGGTCTCCACCGTCGAGATCGAAGGGTCCCGGTGATCGACGCGCTCTTCGGCGCGCAGCCCCGCTAGGGCCGACCGTCACCGGACCGCGATCGGCCGGAGCGTGAAGCCGGCGGTCGACCCCTTGATCTTGTTGACCAGGGCGACGTAGCAGAACTCGTAGGCCTTGTCGCGCGCGAGCTCTTCCAGGTTGTGGAACTCGCCGATGTGGACGCCCTGCCGGATGAGCAGGTAGTTGTGCACGGGCATGAACGACTTGTACTTCTCGCGGTAGGCTTTCGTGTCCTCGGGCCTGGGGCCGTACTCGCAGCCGCTCGTGTCCGAGCCGATCATCATCGTCCCCTGCTCCTCGACCAGCCACTTGGCGACCTCGAGGGTGATCCCGGCCGAATCGTGGGTCCCGAGCTTCGCGTGGTCGCTCCCGGTCTCGCCCCAGTAGCGGAGGGTGCCGGTCCGGAAGAAGACGACGTCGCCGGGGGCGAGCGCCGTCCCCTGCTTCGCCAGAGCCGCCTGGACGTCCGGGACGGAGATGGCATAGTTCGAGGGGAGCGCGTCCACGCCCTTGAACCCGGCCATGTCGACGAGGACGCCGCGGGCGACGATGGGGGGGATCTTCGCGGCGTCGCACTTCCGGGGCCCCCAGTTCCCGCCCCAGTCCTTCTCGGCGAAGCCGTTGTACCAGTGGTCGTCGTCGCCCTCGGTGGCGTGGCCCAGCCCGTCGATCTGGGTGGCGACGTTGTCGTTCATGAAGAGCGCGCAGGAGTGCCAGGCGGTCCGGGAGGGGTTGTCGTTGACGAGCGGCGGGATGTCGCCCTGGCGCTTCACCCCCTCCGGGGTGCGGAAGCTGATGATCTCGCCCGGGCTGTGGCCCGGCCACTTGTAGGAGCTCCGGTCGTAGGTGACGCCGAGGTCGTAGACCTTTCCGCTCCTCGCGAGCCGGAGGGCGGCGAGGCGCGAGGCGTCGGTCTGCTCGTTGAGGGCGCCCACCTCGTCCTGGGGTCCCCAGACCCAGCCCCAGCCCTTCCCCTTCTGCCACTTCTTCAGGCCGCCCGCCTGCTGGGCCACGGTGGCGCAGGCGGCGGCCAGGACGGCGACGAAGGCCACGAGCGCGATGCGGCGCATGGGTCCCTCCCGTTCAGAAATCATTCACCCCGGGCGGGCCCGATCCTATCATGGCCCCCGTGGGCCGCAAGGAATTCAAGGCCCGGCTCGAGGGGGCGGGGCCGGGCGGCGCCTGGACCGTCCTCAAGATCCCCTCCGCCGTCCGGGGCGGCGCGAGCGGCCGGGACCGCATCGCCGTCCGGGGGACGTTGAACGGCTTCGCCTTCCGCGGCCCGATCTTCCCCACGGGCGACGGCACGCACATCCTCATGGTGGACCGCGCGCTCCAGGCCGGGGCCCGCGCGGAGAAGGGGGACCTCGTCACGCTCTCGGTCGAGCCCGAGCTCCCCCCGCGCGCGGCGCCCCTCCCCCGCGAGTTCCGGGAGGCGCTCGCCCGGGACCGGAAAGCCCGGGACGCCTTCGAGGCGCTCCCCCCGTCCCACCGGCGGGAATACGTGGACTGGATCCGGGAGGCCCGCAAGGCCGAGACCCGCGCCCGACGGATCGACCGCACCCTCGCTTCCCTTCGCCGGGCCCGCAAGGCGCGTTAGCGGGGCCCTTTCCCGGGAACAATATTTTAATTAGAATAGTCTAAGTAGATGAGGTTGCCGGGATGCCCGCGAAGCTCGACCCGATCAACGCGATCGCCCTCCTCGGCTTCGTCGAGGAGGAGCCGCGTTCGGGGTACGCGCTCAAGCGGGCGATCGACGACCGCCTGGAGGGCGTCCTGGAGATCAGCCCGGGGACGATCTATTACACCCTGAAGAGGCTCGAGGCGCGGGGCTGGGTCCGGGGCAGCGTCTCCCGGAACGGGAAGCGGCCGGAGCGCCGCACCTACCGGATCACCCCCGCGGGGCGGAGCGCCTTCGTCCAGCTCCTCGAGGAGGCGGCCTTCGAGAAGGAGCGCTTCCTCTCGCCGTTCGACGTGGCCCTCTACTTCACCCCCCGGCTCGCGCCCGAGACCGTCGTCAAGGCCGTGGACCACCGGCTGGGAGAGCTCGACCGCTACCGCCGCGCCCTGGGACGTCTCGAGGAGCGCTTCCCCGTCCGATGGCCCTTCCACCTCTACTACCTCCGGGAGAAGGCCAAGGACGTCGCCCAGGCGAGCGAGCGCTGGTGGCTCCGGCTCCGCCGCAAGGTCCAGGAAAAATCGCTGGAAAAGGGATAAGCCATGGTCGACTTCGCGCTGTCCGACGAGCAGAAGATGATGCAGGACATGGCCCGCGAATTCGCGCGGACCGAGATCCGGCCCCTGGCCGACACGTACTACCGGAAGGGCGAGAAGATCCCCAAGGAGGAGCTGGACGGGATCCTGAAGAAGGCCAACGCCCTCCGCCTCGTCGACTACTACTTCCCCTCCGAGCTGGGCGGCCTCGGGGTCACCGACCCGCTCGTCACCTGTCTCATCGCCGAGGAGCTCTGCTGGGGCGACGCCGGGATCGCCATCCACATCGTGGCCAGCGGCCTCACGGCCAAGGCCATCGAGGCCATGGGCACGCCCGAGCAGAACAAGCGCTGGCTCACCCCCTTCTGCAACCCGTCGAACGACGCCAGGATCCCCCACACCGGGGCCTTCTGCCTCACCGAGCCGGGCGCCGGCTCGAACGTGAGCGGGATGACCACGTCCGCCCGGAAGGACGGCAAGGACTGGGTCCTGAACGGCGCGAAGCAGTTCATCACGAACGGCGGCATCGCGGACACCTACGTCGTCGTGGCCCAGACCAACCCCGACCCGAAGAACACCGCCGAGCGCGTCCAGGGCATGGCCGGCTTCATCGTCGAGAAGGGGACGAAGGGCCTGAGCTCGGGCTCCGACTACATCAAGTGGGGCGTCCTGGCGACGAACACCACCGAGGTCCACCTCGAGGACGTCCGCGTCCCCGCCGACCACCGGCTGGGCTCGGACACCCAGGGCGGGATGATGGGCGTGGTCGCGACCCTCGAGTCCTCCCGCGTCATGGTCGCCGCCGCCGCGCTCGGGATCGCCCGGGCGGCCCACGAGACCGCCCTCGCCTACGCGAAGACCCGCGTCCAGAAGAAGCCCATCATCCAGTTCCAGGCGGTCGGCCACAAGCTGGCCGACATGGAGACCCAGATCCAGGCCGCGCGGGGCCTCGTCTGGAAGGCCGCCTGGATGGCCGGGGCGGGCGTCCCCTTCACCCGCGGCGAGGGGAGCCAGGCCAAGCTCTACTGCGGCGACATCGCCGTCCAGTGCTGCCTCGAAGCCATCCAGATCCACGGCGGCTACGGGTTCATGAAGGAGTACGACGTGGGTCGCTGGCTCATGGACGCCATCATCTTCAAGATCTGGGAGGGCACCGCCGAGATCCAGCGGAACACCATCGTGCGCTACCTCTCGCAGGGAGACGACGAATGAGGGACGCCCTGATCCTGGACGCGCTCCGGACGCCGGTCGGCCGGCAGGGGGGGGCCCTCGCCCACTGGCGGCCCGACGACCTGGCGGCCGAGGTCCTGGCCGAGCTCGTCCGGCGGAACGGCGTCAAGCCGGCGGACGTGGACGACGTCGTCCTGGGCTGCGTGACCCAGGTCCAGGAGCAGGGCGTGAACGTGGCCCGCCAGGCCGCGCTCGCGGCCGGCTTCCCCGTGAGCGTGCCGGCCACCACCGTGAACCGCCTCTGCGCCTCGAGCCTCCAGGCCGCGAACTTCGCCGCCCAGGCGGTGATGTCGGGCCAGAACGAGCTGGCGATCGGCGCGGGGACCGAGAGCATGACGCGGGTCCCCATGGGAAGCGACGTCGGTCCTTTCTCGCCGCGCGTCACCGAACGCTTCGATCTCGTCTCCCAGGGAATCAGCGCGGAGTTCATCGCCGAGAAGTGGGGCTTCTCGCGCCGCCAGCTCGACGAGTTCTCGTTCGAGAGCCACCAGAAGGCGCTCCGGGCCGACTTCAAGCCCGAGATCCTCCCGATCGACGGCATGACCGCGGACGAGGGGCCCCGGAAAGACACCTCCGTCGAGAAGATGGGGACGCTCAAGCCCGCCTTCAAGGAGGGCGGACTCATCACCGCCGGCAATTCGAGCCAGATCTCGGACGGCGCGGCGGCCCTCCTGGTCGCCTCGCCCGAGAAGGCCAAGGCCCTGGGGCGGACGCCCCGCGCGCGCTTCGTCGCGACCGCGGCGGCCGGCGTGGATCCGACGATCATGCTCACCGGCCCGATCCCGGCGACCGAGAAGGTCCTCCGCCGGGCCGGGCTCAGGATGAAGGACATCGACCTCTTCGAGTGCAACGAGGCCTTCGCGCCGGTCGTGCTCGCCTGGCTCAAGGAGACGGGGGCGGACCCCGAGCGCGTGAACGTGAACGGCGGGGCGATCGCCCTCGGCCACCCTCTGGGCGCGACCGGCGCCCGGCTCCTGACGACGCTCCTCTACGAGATGGAGCGCCGGGACGCCCGCCGGGGCCTGGTCGCGATGTGCATCGGCATGGGCCAGGGCGTCGCCACGATCCTCGAGCGCCTCCCCGGGTGAACCCAAATCAAACTGGATGATTTGGGTTCGGATTTCAGAGGATGAGATGAAGCGGCTGGACGGGAAGGTCGCGGTGGTGACGGGGGCGGGCGGGGGCCTGGGGCGCTCCCACGCCCTTGCGCTCGCCGCCCAGGGCGCGAAGGTCGTGGTCAACGACCCGGGCGTCTCCCGCGACGGGAGCGCCCTTCGACCCGGGCCTGACGGCCCTCGCTCAGGGCAAGGCGGCCCGATCCCCATGGCCGACGCGGTCGTCGAGGAGATCCGGAAGGCCGGGGGCGAGGCCGCGGCCAACCACGACTCGGTGGCGACGACCGAGGGCGCCGAACGGATCGTGAAGGCGGCGGTCGAGGCCTTCGGCCGCGTCGACATCCTGGTCAACAACGCCGGCATCCTCCGGGACAAGACGATCCACAACATGACCGACGAGATGTGGGACCTCGTCCTCGCGGTCCACCTGCGGGGGACCTTCGCTTGCACCCGGGCGGCGGCCCGCGTCATGAAGGAGAAGGGGACGGGCGGAAGAATCATCAACACGACCTCGGTCGCGGGGCTCAAGGGCAACTTCGGGCAGTCGAATTACTCCGCCGCGAAGGCGGGCATCTACGGGTTCACGCTCACCGCCGCGATGGAGCTCCGGAAGGACGGGATCACGGTCAACGCCATCGCCCCCCTCGCCAAGACCCGGATGACCGAGGACGTGGAGAGCGTCCCCGCCGAGCTCCGGCCGGAGGACGTCTCCCCCGTCGTCCTCTTCCTCGCCTCCGACCTCGCCCAGGACGTGACCGGCCGCGTCATCGGCGTCCACGGGAAGCATCTCTTCGAGTACGCGATGGGGATGAGCGAGGGGAAGGAGAAGAAGGAGCCCTGGACGGTCGAAGAGATCTCGGCCTTCGTTCACGCGCCGCCGGAGGCGGCAGGCCCCAGGCCCCAGGCCGCAGCGGCCGGAGGGGGCGGGGACAGGATCGAATCCCTCTTCAAGGCCCTGCCCGGCTCGTTCGTGCCCGAGAAGGCCGCGGGCTGGGAGACGTCGATCCACTTCTCGATCGCCGGTTCGCCCGACTGGACCGTCGAGGTGAAGGGCCAGAAGGTCCGGGTGGCGCAGGAGAGGCCCGCGGCGCCCACCTGCGTCATCACCGTCGACGCCGACACGATGGTCGGCATGGTCGAGGGCCGCGTGAAGGGGGAGATGGCCTTCATGAGCGGCAAGCTCAAAGCCACCAAGGTCCCCGACCTCGCCAAGTTCGGGAAGGCCTTCGACTTCAAGAAGCTGAAGGTCGCGCTGGAGGAAGGCCCCGCCGCCGAGACCCCCAAGCCGGCCGCCGGGCCGGTCGACCTCCCCGCCCTCCTCGGCCGCCTCCCCGCCCGGTTCCAGCCCGAGAAGTCGATGGGCTTCAACGGGACCCTCCTCTTCAAGGTCGACGGCCAGGCCGCGACCGTCGAGATCAGGGACCAGGCCTGCGCCGTCAAGGCCCCCGTCCCCTCCCCCACCTGCACGCTCACCACCGACGCCGGGACGCTCTCGGCGATCCTGGACGGCTCGCTCGACCCCCAGAAGGCGATGGGCGAGGGGAAGATCAAGGCGACCCACCTCCCGAGCTGGCTCAAGTTCCGCCAGGCCTTCAAGTTCGAGCCCGAGAAGGGCCTCCACCCCTCGCTCCTGGGCCGCCGCTACCTCGGCAGCGCCGTCCTCGTCCGGCCCGAGCATCTCGCCGCCTACGACGAAGTCGTCGGCGATCAGGGATCGCTCGTCTACCCGGTCGCCCTCATCAAGGAGCTCTTCACGAAGCTCTTCAACGACCCCGACTTCAACGGCGACCTCTCCCGCATGGTCCACGGCGAGCAGGTCATGGTCTATCACCGGCCGATCCGCGCGTGGGATCTCATGAGCCCCCGCGGCCGCGTCCTCGCGATCGAGGACAAGTCGAGCGGCCAGATCCTGAGCTTCGGCCAGCGGCTCTACGTGGAAGGCGAGCTCGCCGTCGAGATCGAGTCCCGCCTCTTCTTCCGCGGCGAGTCCAAGGGCGAGAAGGCCGCGGGCCCGCCGCCCGCCCCCAAGCGCTCGGGCGAGCCCACGACTTCGAAGGTCCAGGTCGCGGCGAACCTCCCCAAGCGCTACTCGGGCCCGTCGGGCGACACGAACCCCATCCATCTGGACGAAGGGATGGCGAAGTCGGTCGGCTTCAAGGGCGTGATCCTCCAGGGGCTCTGCACGCTGGCGCTCGCCGCGCGCGCGCTCCCGAAGGACCTCGAGCGGCTCGAGGTGCGCTTCGCGAAACCGGTCTACCCCGGCGACACGCTCGAGACGACGGTGTGGAAGAAGGGGAGTTCCCTCGAGTTCGAGACGGCGACGCAGGCGGGCGACGTCGTCCTCGCGAACGGCCGGGCGACCGTCCGCGGGGTATAATCCCCGCAATGAAGGCCTTCCTCTACATCCTCGGCGCCCTCCTCCTGATCGCGGCCGCGGGAGCCGTGATCGTCCCCGGACTCCTCCATCCCGGCTGAAGGGCCTCGAACGAACGGAACGCTTCGGCGTCGCTGAAGACGATATCCTGTGCCCAGGCGGACTTCCGATTCAACGACCGGGACGGGAACCGCGAGCAGGACTTCTGGAGGGACGACGTTTCCGGCCTCTACACCTTACGGCCCGAAGGCGCGGCCGAGCCGATCAAGTTGATCGAGCCCTCGCTTGCGGGGGCCGACGACCGGCCCGCCGCGGACGTCTCGGCCTACGCGGTCCGCGCACCGAAGGCGGGGTACTGGTACCGGGCGCTCCTCCACGAACGCGAATCGAAGCCCGCCCCCGACCGATTCGCCGCAACGGCCCATCCCGACGTTTACCGGGACGGAATGCGATACGCGTTCGTCGTGAGCGAGCAGAACACGATCTACCGCTTTGACTTCAAGCGCAAAGTCGTCCCCGCCTTCTACCCGGCCGACCCCCCCGCCCAGGGGTGGACGAAACTCGACTGAGCGCGCGGACCGTCGACGCTTTTCGTCATCCGGCCCACTGTATTATCTAGATAATACGGCACGCCGTTTGCTAGGCCTCGTCGCGTGCGGCTTTCCACCCTCGTCCTGGGGTTGGCCGTCCTGGCGGTCCCCGGGCTCATCGTCCTCGAACCCTGGCACGACTGCGGCCGTCACCGCGCCTGGACCACGATCTCGCTCAAGCGGGGCTTCTGCCGGGGGGGCGAGCGGTCGGGCCCATCCTCGCTCAAGACCCTGGCCTCCGCCCAGGCGGACTTCCGGTCCAACGACCGGGACGGGAACGGCGTCGCCGACTTCTGGCGGAAGGACGTGGCGGGGCTCTACGTCCTCCGGCACGAAGGGACCGGGGAGAGGCTCAAGCTGATCGAACTCTCCGTCGCCCTCGCCGACGACCGGATCCCCGACGAGGCCCTTGCCTTGGGACCCCGGACCCCGAAGGGCGGCTACTGGTTCCGGGCGATCCGGCACGCGGACGAGGGGGATCGGCTCGACCCCGGCTCGCGCTTCGCCTACTGCTGCTTCCCCGCGGACTACCCGAAGAGCGGCCGCAAGACCTTCATCCTCGACGAGCGCAACACGATCTTCATGCGCGACCTCGGCCGCCCGGGCGGGATCGAGGTCTTCCCCACGGACGAGGAGCTCCAGGCGCAATGGTCAAAGCCGCACTGATTCTCGCCGCCGTCCTCGCGGTCGCGGCGGCCGCGGTCCTGGCGGCGCCGCGCGGCTCGGACTTCAACCGCCGGGGGTTCTGCCTGCCGTGCTCGATCCCGTGGAACGTCCATTGCCACCGCTCCAGCGAGCGCACCGCGGCGTCGTCCCTCCTCACGATCGTCGCCGCGCAGGAGGACTACCGCGCCCACGACCGGGACGGGAACGGACGGAACGACTACTGGCGCGGCGACGTCGCGGGCCTCTACGCGATCTACCTTCCGGGGAGCTACGAGGGGATCAAGCTGATCGAGCTCTCGGTCGCAGGCGCGGATGCGAGTCCCTTGGTCGACGTGGCCGCGTTCGCGACTCCTTCTCCCAAAGCCGGCTACTGGTTCCGCGCGCTCCGCCACGCGGAGGAGACGACGCGCGGCCCGGACCGCTTCGCCGCCTGCGCCTTCCCGGACAGCGCCTCGGCCGGGCGCTGGACCTACGTCGTCGACGAGCGGAAGGTCGTCTGGAAGCGCGAGCTGGGCGGCGGGCGCGGCGTTGAGGTCTTCCCCTCGGACCGCGAACTGGAGAACGAATGGCGAACGGCGCGCTGATCCTGCTCGCCGCGGCCGGCCTGGCGCTCACCCACCCGGCCGCCTGGCGGAAGCTCGATCGCCCGATCGAGGGGGCGCCGGCGTCCCTGAAGACCCTGGCGACCGCGGAGGCCAACTTCCGGAGCAACGACCGGGACGGAAGCAAGATCGTCGACTTCTGGACGCTCGACGTCGCGGCGTTGTACGGAATCCCGCCGCCGCCGCGAGGACCTCGCGCCTGGATGAACTCCGCCCTCGCGTGGATGTCCTCCCACGCGGGCGGAGGGCGCGCTCCATGACGACTCCGTGGCGGCCCGGACCGCCGGGGTCCCCTGCTCGTGCCCCGTGCGGGGACCCCGCGGCCGGGCTCTTCATGCTCACCCTGGCCGCGGCCGCCGTCCTCGCCACCCTGCTCCTGCTTCCCCTGGGCCGGGACCCCCGCGCCACGGCGGGAGACTTCCTCGAGCGGCTGGGGCTCGTCCGCCGATCCGGGTGCGGCATGAGAAACGCGTCCGCGTCCCTCAAGACGCTGACCTCCGCGCAGGCGGACTTCCGTTTGAACGACCGCGACGGGAACGGGACGCACGACTTCTGGCGGGGCGACGTCGCGGGGCTCTATGGGATCCGCCCGCCCGGGAGCGCGGACCCGATCAAGCTGGTCGAGGTCTCGGTCGCGGAGGCGGACGAGCGGCCGCTGGCCCCCTGGACGCCTCCGTCGCCCAAGGCCGGCTACTGGTTCCGGTCGCTCCGGCACAAGGGCGAGACCGAGCCGGATCCGGACCGCTTCGCCTTCGCCTGCTTCCCGGCGGCCTATCCGCGCCCGTGGCGCTGGACCTACATCGTGGACGAAACGAACACGATCTACAAGAAGGACCTGGGCGGGCGGGCGATCGAGGTCTACCCCGCCGACCCGATCGCCGAGGGATGGACGCGGCTGGATTAGGAGGCCCGCATGATCAAGATCCTGATCCTCGCGCTGCTCCTCGTCCTCGTCGCGGCCGTGGCCATTCCCGGCCTCACGATGACCTGACGCTCCTCGAACGTCCGGAACGCCTCGGCGTCGCTGAGGACGATCGCCGCCGCCCAGTCGGACTTCCGGTCGAACGACCGCGACGGAAACCGGCGTCAGGACTACTGGCGGGCGGACGTGGCCGGACTCTATGCGCTTTGTGCGGAAGGCACGACCGAGCCCATCAGGCTCATCGAGCTCTCACTCGCCGGGGCCGACGACCGGCCCGTCCTCGACATCACCCCCTACGCGACCCGGTCTCCCAAGGCGGGCTTCTGGTACCGGGCGATCCGCCTCCCGGGCGAGACGTCGCCCGACCCCGACCGCTTCGCCGCCTCCTGCCACCCCGCCGTCCTCGAGTCGGGCCGCTGGGGCACCTACGTGATCCGCCACGACGGGGTCCTCCACAAGAAGAAGCTCGGCCACGCGAACGGGATCGACGTCCATCCGGCGTACCCCGGCAAGGAAGGCTGGGAGCGGCTTGACTAGGGCATCGCTCTCGGAGGCACAGGCGTTCCTGCTGTCGTCGGCGCTTGCGGCGCTCCTCGCCCTCGCGTGGAGGATCGGGCCCCGTCAAGCCGTTGAGTCGTTGCTTTCCTGGGGGGAGCGTCTCCTCGGAGGCGGAGGAGCTTGCCGATGAGCGGAGGGGCCGATCCCCCGTAACCCGACCCCGCCCCAGGCTTCTCCGATGGGGGAAAGGAGAACCCCATGGGCTACCGCCTCCGCCTCCGGATCCCCGGGATCCCGGGAGGGTGCACGGAGGAGACGCACCGGGACTGGATCGAGGTCAGCTCGTTCTCGCAGGGCGTGAGCCGGGGGGGAGAGGACCGCTTCTCCGAGCTCCACCACGACTTCAGCGTCACCAAGCACGTGGACCGGGCCAGTCCGCTCCTGGCCCAGGCCTGCGCGGAGGGCTGGAAGGTCGGGGAGGTCACTCTCGAGGTCTCCCGCTCCGAGGGCGCCCGGCCCGTCGTCATGCGGGTCAGGCTCTGGGACGTCCACCTCACGCAGTACCAGTTGAGCGGGACGGGGGATCCGTCGGGATCGAACGCCACGCCGTTCGAGGGCCTGAGCTTCCGGTACGGGAAGGTCGAGTGGCACGTCGAGCCCACGTCCTTCGGGCCCCAGGGGACGGAAGCCGCGCGGCCGGTCTGCGGGAGCTGGACCTCCGACACCTTCCAGGAGCACCCCACCCGGAAGTGTTAACCCCCAAACGACGTTTGTCTGTTAACGGTTCCAGGGGCCGGGGTGGAGGCCGCATTCCTTGGTGTCGGCCGACTCCCACCACCAGCGGCCGGCGCGCTCGTCCTCGCCCGGCTTCACGGCCCGGGTGCAGGGGGCGCAGCCGATCGAGGGGTAACCCTGGGCGTGGAGCTTGTTGGTCGGGACGCCGTTGGCCTTGAGGTAGTCGAAAACCTCGGCCGCGGACCAGTCGGCGAGCGGATTCAGCTTGGCGATCCCGCCGTGGACGGGGTCGAGCTCGACCTTCTCCAGCTTCCCCCGGGTCCCGGACTGGGAACGCCGCAGGCCGGTGATCCAGGCCTCGAGGCCGGCCAGGGCGCGGCCGAGCGGCTCGACCTTCCGGACGCCGCAGCACTCCTTCCGGTTCTCGAGCGACCGGTAGAAGAGGTTCATCCCCTTCTCCCGGACCATCGCCTCCACGGCCGCCCGGTCGGGAAACACGACCTCCACCTCGAGCCCGTACTTCGAGCGCACCTCGTCGATGAGCTCGTAGGTCTCGGGGTTCAGGCGCCCCGTGTCGAGGGTGAAGACGCGGGTCGACTTCGGGTCGATCCGCCACATCATGTCGAGGACGGCCACGTCTTCCGCCCCGCTCCAGGCGAGCGCCGCCCGGCGACCGAAGGTCGACAGGGCCCAGGCGAGGAGCTCCTGGGGCGGGCTTTTCTCGAAGCGGCGGCTGAAGCCGGCCGCCTCGTCCTTCGTCATGGCCCCCTTCTTAGCACAGCCCCCCGGGCCCCGCAAGGAGGAATCCCTAATCGCGGGGCCGCCGTTTGACGATCTATTCCCCAGAGGGCGAATCCCTCGACTCGCCTGCGGCTCGCTCGGGATCGGCGGCTCCGAGCGGAGGCCTCCGGATCGGAGCCGCCCAGGAGAGGCGGCCATGATGATCCTCGACACGGCGCGGCGCGGCACGCTCCCCCTCGTCTCGGCCCGGGCGAGCCTGTTCCTGGCCGCGGCGGGACTCCTGGCGATCCTGACGGGCCTCGTCGCGGGGGCCCTGCTCCTCGTCCCGGCCGGGCTGTCCGGGCTCCTCGGCTTCCTGGCGGGCCTCCGCCGCACGTTCCTCGTCTCCCGCGGGCGGGCCTGGCCGCGCGAGGGGACGGCGGTCCTGGCGGCCGCGACCTTCGTGAACGGCAGCCTCGCCCTCTACGTCCTCCTCGCGAGTTTCATCGTCCTCCGCTTCGGCGCCTGACGGCCGGGGTACAATAAGGAGGCATGAGCGGAGGCGTGAAATTCGCGCTCGTCCTCCTCCTGGGCGGAGGCGCGGGCTTCCTCCTCGCGCGGGCGTCGGAGCGGACCTGGGGCTCCCGGGTCACGGCGCAGGTGGCGCGAGCCTACCGCGCCTCGCCCGTCCGGGTGGGGGACATCCACACCTTCCGGGCCGAGCTCTCGCTCCCCCGGGGCTCGACGGGGAGCACCGATCTCGAGGTCCCCGAGACCGTCTTCGAGAAGATCCAGGCCGGCGACCTCTACGAGCGCCGCCTCCGGGCCATCCCGTTCCTGGGCCTCCAGGCCCTCGACCACGCGGTCACGCGGAACGGCCAGCCCGTGGCGAGCTGGGACGAGGGCCATCCCGTCCTCTGGGGCGCGATCGGCCTGGCGGGGCTGGTCGTGGGAGTCCTCCTCACCGCGCTCGCCTCGGTCCTCCTCGGCCTGGCCGGGATCGGCAAGGCCCCGAACGTCTAGCGGCAGACCTCGCGGACGGCCTCGAGGACGAAGCGGACCCCGAACTTCACGCTCTCCACCCGCACGCGCTCGTCGTGACCGTGGGGGGTGCCGTCCTCGGCCTCCCCGGTGGGCGCGGGCGCCACGCCGTAGCAGGCGACGCCCTTCAGGCGGAGAAAGCGGGCGTCCGTCGCGCCCGTGGACATCTGGGGGACCGCCACCGACCCGGGGGAGAGCTTCTCCGCCGTCCGGACGAGCGCCCGGAACATCTCCGTCTCGTGCGAGGAGGCGGGCGCGTCGACCCCGCGGTCGACGAGGAAGACCGCCGCCTCGACGTCGCGCTTCCGCTCCTTCCACCTCCGAACCGCGCCCTCGTCGCCTTCCACCACCTCGACCCGCGTGAGACCGAGGTGGGCGAGGATGGAGCGGATGAGGTCGTCGATCCGGTCGCCCGGAAGGAGGCGGGCGTTGAAGTTGACCTCGACGTCGGAGGGAAGGACGTTCTCCCGGATGCCTCCCCGGACGATCGTGGGGACGAACGTGGAGCGGAGCTGGGCGTTGAAGCGCGGGTTCCGGCAGAGCTCCTCGGCGGCCGCCGGCTCCCCGGCGGCGGCCCGCTTCATCGCGTCGCGGAACGGGGCGTGGGCGGGGAGGTCGGCGAGGCCGGCGAGCTGGGCGGCCACGGTGGGGGTCACGCGGACGGGGGTCCGGAAGCTCTCGAGCCGCGCCAGGAGGCGGCCCAGGGTCCAGATCGCGTTCTCCGGGAGGGGGATGGAGCTGTGCCCGCTCCGGCCGGGGAGCCAGAGGCGGAAGTCGTTGTAGATCTTCTCCGCGGTCTGGAACCCGTACTGGGAGACCTTGCCGTCCTGGAGGGCGGCCCGCCCGCCCTCGGAGAGGACGAACTCGCAGGCGATCTTGTCCCAGTGCTTCTCGACCATCCAGGCCGCGCCGAAGGCGCCGCTGGACTCCTCGTCGGCGTTGAGCATCAGGATCACGTCGCGCGCGAGCGGCTCCTTCGTGCGGGCGAGGATGCGGAGGACCTGGACGAAGATCGCGGCGTCGTCCTTGTCGTCGAGGGCCCCGCGGCCCCAGAGGAAGCCGTCCCGGATCTCGCCGGAGAGCGGATCGGCGGACCAGAGGGCGCGGTCGACCCCCACCACGTCCACGTGGGCCATGAGGAGGAGGGGCTTCTTCGCCCCCGTCCCCCGGAGCCGGGCGACGAGGTTTCCGCGGCCCGGGGCGGACTCGTAGATCTCGGAGGGGATCCCGTCGGCGGCGAGGACTTGCCGGACGCGGCGGCAGAGGGCGGTCTCGCCGGCGTTCTCCTTCCCCGAGCCGGGCGCGGGAGGATTGATGGTGTCGATCCGGACCAGCTCCTGGAGGAGCCGCACGGCCTCCTCGCCGTCATCCGCCGCCGGGGCCCCGGGCGCGGCGCAGCCCGCGGCGAGCGCCGCCGAAGCGCCGGAGAGGGCCAGGCAGGCGAGGGCGAGGCGTCTCATGGGGTCCTCCAAGGGTTGACAGAACGGCCGGCCCATTCTATCAACACCCCATGCGCGAGCGAATCATCGAAGACCGGGTCTTCGGGCTCGAGGGGACGATCCCGCCCCGGCCGATCCTCTCCCGGGCGTCGCGGAGCTTCGACCTCCTGAGCGCGCGGGTGGAGGGGGCGGACGCGGTGTACGCGGCGGAGGGGACGGTGAACCACCCGCCGCTCGTGTTCCTCCACGGCTGGGGGGCCTCGCACAAGTTCTGGAAGCACGCCTTCTCGGCGTTCGCGCCGCGCTGGCGCTGCGTGGCGCCGGACTTCCCGGGCTTCGGCCTTTCGGGGAAGCCGGACCGCGACTATTCGATCGAGGCGCTGGCGGCGTGGGTGGGCTCGTTCCTGGACGCGCTCCGCCTGCCGAAGGCCACGCTGGTGGGGCACTCGATGGGCGGGACGATCGCGCTCCTTTTCGCGCTCTCGCGCCCGGACCGGGTGGAGCGACTGGCGGTCTCCAACCCGGTGGTCGAGGGCCGGACGGCCTTCTCGTTCCGCACGCGGCTGCTGGCGGCGCCCGGGATCCGGGGGCTCCTCTTCCTGGCTTCGCGGATGCGCCGGCTCCGGCGCTGGGTGACGCGGAACTTCTCCCACGTCCAGGCCCTCGAGGAGGAGCTGGCGGAGGACGTGGTCCGGGGGACGTTCCGCTCGGCGATCGGCTCGCTCGAGTCGCTCCTGTCGGCCGACCTGGGGCCGCGGCTGGGCGGGCTCTCGGTGCCGACCCTCTCGATCGGCACGGACCGCGACCTCCTGGTCGCTCCCGACCAGGCGGAGAAGGTGCCGGCGGGGACGCACGCCGTGATCCGGGACTGCGGCCACATCCCGATGGTAGAGCGGCCCGCGGAGTTCAACCGGGTCCTGGACGACTGGCTGCGGGAGAGCAGCTAAGTGGCCCAGTTGAGAAGTTCGTATCGCATGGGAGAAGTTCGAAGTTGGAAGTGGGAAGTCAGAAGGGGCTTCTAACTTCGAACTTCCAACTTCCCACTGCTCGACTAACGATACGGACTTGCGACCGGGAGCACTTCGCATTTCGCATCTGGCATCTCGGAGGGCACGGGAGCCTTCGGAGGCGGGAGGGACTTCGGCGGGCTCCCCGAGATACGGGATTCGAGCTCCGAGCTGCTTCCCTAGAGCTTCTGAAGCTCGCCGGCGGCGTAGACGGACCAGAGGGAGTGGGGGGCGAGGGCCATGCAGGCGTTGAGGGAGTTCCGGGCCGACTCGAGGTCGCCGGTGCGGGAGGTGAGGAAGCCGAGGGCCAGAAGGGTCCGGCCGTCGGCGGGGCTGATGCGGAGGGCGGCCTGGAGAGACTCGAGGGCGCCCACGAACTGGTGGGCCCGGGCCCCCGCGATGGCGAGCCGGTAGCAGTCCTCGTAGGTGGCCTCCCCGCGGCTCATCCGGAGGCGGCCCTGCCGGAGGGCCTCCTCGCCCGCGCGGGAGGAGGCGTCGGCCCAGGCGGCGGGGGCGTAGAGGGTGGAGGGGACGGGGCCCAGGTGCTCGGCGAAGAACTCGAAGCGGGCGGGGTCCAGGGCGGCCTTGAAGCCGCGGCCGACGTCGAGGACCCAGGACCGGTAGTCGCGGACGAAGCTGGCGTGGAAGTCGTCGGGGGAGCCGAAGGCGGCCTCGTAGGCGGCGCGGAGCCGGCCGGACTCCTGGAGGGCGTCCAGGAGGACGCGGTAGTGGGCGACGGCGGTGACGGCGGCCTGCTCCGGGGACCGCGTGGGGACGAGGGGGAGGAAGACCGTGTCGCGGTCCCACTCGTAGAAGCCGCCTCCCACGTAGGGGGCGATGAGGAAGGAGCCGGGCGGGGGGAGGGCGGCGTCGCACTCGGCGACGCGCTCGAGGACCCGGTCGAGGTCGGCCTTGGTGCTGCGGGGCCCGTCGGAGAGGAGGACGGAGGTGGTGCGGGTGAGCCCGGAGCCGGAGACGCCGAGCCAGAGGACGGACTTCACGAAGCGGACCTCCTCGAGGACGAAGCGCTCCCGCTCCTCGGGGGAGACGGTGCGCGAGGCGGCGACGGGCAGCTCGGTGCGGACGGAGGAGCGGCGCTCGGCGGCCTGGCGGTCGAGGTCGCGGAGGGCGTCGAAGAGCGAGAGCTGCTCGGGGCTGCGGGCGCGCTCGCGGGCGCGGGAGAGAAGGCGGGCGCGGATCTCGCCCAGGGCGCGGCGCTGCTCGGAGAGGCGCTCGTCGTGGGCCTGGGCGAGCTTCTTCTGCATGGCGTCGAGGGTGGCGTCGATGCGGCCGTCCAGGAGGAGCTGGACGGCCTTCTGGTCGAAGCCGGGGAGGTTCTCGAAGAGTGCGCCCAGCTTGAGGTAGAGGCGGCCGCGGAGGTCGCGGATGATGACGGTGCTCGAGGGGAAGTCGCCGTCGGGGGGGCTCATCTCCCCGTAGAGGAGGGCCTGGCGGAAGCGGCGGGCGACCCATTCCGAGAAGTAGGAGGCGCCGGCGCGGCCCGGGGCGGAGGCCTCGCGGAGGAGGGTTTCGCGGTGGGCCTGGCCGCCCGGGACGAGCCTCCAGTCCAGGAGGCCGAAGTCGAGGAGGAGGCGCTCGTCGGGGGAGAAGGCGAAGCGGTCGGGGGACTCGCGGGCGAGGCGGGAAAGGAGCCGCTCGACCTCGCGCCAGTAGAGGGCGTTGAGCTCCTCGGCCAGGCGGGCGAGGCCGGGGCTCGAGACGACGGAGGCGGCCGGGTCCCCGCGCGCGGCGAGGAAGTCCCGGACCGGGCGCTCGAATTCGGTGGCCATCGGCCAACCCGGAGTATACCATCGCCGGCCCGGGGGGAGCGGTTCGGGCGGGTTGGAACGCGGCGAATATTTTATGCCTAAACCGCATTTTTCAGGGATATAATCCCCGGGCGCGATGAGACCCCGCGCGGTTCAGCTCATCCTGAAGCAGTGCCTGGGGCATCGGGAGGGGGAGGCGGTCCTCGTGGTGACCGACCCCCCGATGAACCCCGTCGCGCTCGCGTTCCAGCAGCACGCGCTCGCCCTGGGAGCGCCGGTCACCCTGCTCTCCATGCCGACGCCCCGCTCGCACGGAGAGGAGCCGCCCCGGGCGGTGGCGGAGGCCCTCAAGAGCGCCCCGGTGGCGGTGCTCCTCACCTCGAAGTCGCTCACCCACACGGCCGCGCGGCTCGAGGCCTGCGAGAAGCACGGGACCCGGATCGCCTCGATGCCGGGGGCCGACGTCGTCCGCCTCGAGGGCCTCCTCGACATCGACTACGAGGAGCTCAAGGCGCGCGAGGAGAGGCTCGCCCGGCTCGTCGAGGCGGCCCGGAAGGTGCGCCTCAGCACGCCGGCCGGGACGGACGTGACCTTCGAGGTCGGCGGCCGGACGGTCTACCGGGACAACGGGGACCTGAGCCGGCCGGGGGCCTTCGGGAACCTCCCGGCGGGCGAGGTCTGCCTGGCCCCGCTCGAAGGGACCGCGGAAGGGGTGGTCCTCGTGGACGGGTCGATCGGCGGCCTGGGCCGGGTGAAAGGCCCGGCAATCCGCCTCGAGTTCCGGAAGGGCCGCGCGGTCGAGGTCTCCGACCCCCGGCTCCGCGAGCTCCTCGAGCCCCACGGTCCGGAGGCCTTCCAGCTCTCCGAGTTCGGCATCGGCACCAACCCTCGCGCCTCGATCACCGGGAACGTGCTCGAGGACGAGAAGGCCCTGGGCACGGCGCACGTGGCGGTGGGCTCGAACCACGCGATGGGAGGGGCGATCCAGGTGCCCGTGCACCTGGATTTGGTCCTCCGTTCGGCGCGGGTGGAGCTCGACGGCCGGGCGCTTCCGGAGGAGTTCCTGACCCCGCTGGGCTCCCCCGTGCCGGAGGACCCGGGCGCCCTCGGCCAGGCCACGCTCGAGACCTACCGCGTCCTCTTCCAGAACTCGAACGACCCCCAGTACCTGCTCGACCTGGACTCCCAGCGCTTCCTGGAGATCAACCCGAGCTTCGAGCGCCTGACCGGCTACGGCCGGGAGGAGCTCCTCGGCACGATGACCGTCGCCCAGCTCGTGGCGCGCGAGAGCCTCCCCACCTACCAGCAGAAGCGCGAGACGCGGAGGATGACCCCGAGCGAGCGCTACGACCTCAAGTTCCTCACCAAGAACGGCGAGAAGCGGCCCGTCGAGCTCTCCGTCCGCCGGATCTCGCTCCACGGGCGCGACGTGGTGGTGGGCGCCGTGCGCGACCTGAGCCACCGGAAGAAGCTCGAACAGGACATGTGGGAGAAGATCGAGGAGCTGGGCTACGCGAACTCCCGGATCTACGCCCTCACCGAGAAGATCCGCCGCGTCCCCGAGCTCACCCCCCAGCTCCTCCACATCGGCAACGAGGAGGAGCTCCTCGAGCGGACCGCCCAGCTCCTCTGCGCCCGCGAGGGACTGGGCTACGCGGACGTGAACTTCCACCTGCTCCGCGCAGACGCCCTCGAGCTCGCGCACTCCACCGTCAAGACGCGGCGGCGCTCGGTCCCGCTCGACTCCGACCACCGGCTCGTCCGCGTCCTCCAGGGCGAGAGCCCCGCCGGGATGACCCACCGGGAGGCCGTGCTCCCCCTCAAGGGGCGCGACCGGAACATCGGCGTCATGGAGGTCTTCTTCCACCCCAAGGAGATCGAGGTCCTCCAGGACAACGAGCGCGCGCTCAAGGGCTACCGCGACCTCCTGGAGACCCTCTCCAACGTGATCGGCCTCCTCGTCGACAACCTCCACCTCTACGAGACCGTCCGCCGGCAGTCGATCGTCGACCACCTGACCGGCGTCTACAACCGCCGCTACTTCGACCAGAAGCTGGCCGACGAGATCAACCGCGCCGCCCGGTACGGGCGCGACCTCTCGCTCGTCCTCATCGACATCGACCACTTCAAGGAGATCAACGACCGGATGAGCTACAAGCAGGGCGACCTCGTGCTCGTCGAGGCCGCCCGCGTCTTCCGCACCCATACGCGCGAGGTGGACATGGTCTGCCGCTACGGCGGCGACGAGTTCGCCATCCTCATGCCCGAGACGAACTACGAGAACGCGCTCGCCAAGGCCGAGAACCTCCGGCAGGTGGTCCGGAGCTCCGAGTTCTCCAACGCCCAGGACGCCGGGACCCCCCTCCGCCTGACCCTCTCGATCGGCGTGACCGGCTATCATCCCGGGATCCGGACGAGCGACGAGCTCCTCCGCGCCGTGGACGAGGGCGTGCACCTGGCCAAGCGCTCGGGCCGCGACACCGTCTGCGGGCACCCGAAGCCGGGCCCGAAGGCCTGACCGCGCGCGGCTCCCGATCCGACGGATCGCGGGAATATCCGGCTCTCCGCGCGTATCAAATATGGAAGTCCGCGGGCGCGGAGCGGGAATCGTCCTCGCATCGGGTATAATCGGCTCCGGATGAAGACCCTCATCGTGGCGGTCCTGGTCGTCGTCGCCGGCGTGGGCGCCTGGGTCTACTTCGTGCCCCGGGAGGCCTCCACGGGCCTCAAGGTCGAGACCAAGGTCGCCCGGGCGGAGCGCGGCGACATCAGCGAGCACGTGACCGCCACCGGCGAGATCAAGCCGGTCAAGGAAGTCGAGCTCAAGAGCAAGGCCAGCGGCCAGATCGTCCGCTTCCAGAAGGAGCCGGGGGACCCCGTCGAGGAGGGCGAGCTGATCGTCGAGCTGGACAAGCGGATGGAGCAACGCAACCTCAGCCTCCAGCAGTCCAACCTGATGAGCGCCGAGGCCAACCTGGTCCGGACCAAGCTCCAGGTCGAGGCCGACGGGAAGAGGGCCGAAAGCGAGGCCGCCGCCGCGAGGGAAGACGAGAAGCAGAAGAAGGCGGACCTCGCGCGCCTGGAGAAGCTCACGGGCGAGCTCGTCACGGAGACCGAGCTCGGGAACGCCCGCCTCGCCGCCCGCCTGGCCGAGGAGAAGACCAAGCAGGCCGAGGCCGCGCTCGACCTCATCAGGGGCCGGCGGGAGGGCGACGTCAAGCTCGCCGAGGCCGACGTCCTCAAGGCCAAGGTCGCCGTCGACGACGCCCAGGAGCGCCTCCGGGACACCGAGATCCGCTCGCCCATGAAGGGCATCCTCCTCAAGAAGCTGGTCGAGGAAGGGCAGATCGTGGCCAGCGGCATCTCCGCCTCGACCGGCGGGACCCCTCTCGCCGTCGTGGCCGACGTCTCCAAGCTCCACGTGGTTTCGAACATCGACGAGACCGACATCCTCAAGGTGAAGCTCGACCAGCCCGCGGAGATCACCCTCCTCTCGGGCTCGAGCGACCGCTTCAAGGGCCGCGTCGAACTCATCCCCCCCCAGGCGGAGCTGGACACCAACATCATCGTCTTCAAGGTCCGGGTGGGCATGGACGGGAAGGTCTTCGGTCGGGCCTACGCGGGGATGACGGCGTCGGTCAGCATCCTGGTCGCCGAGCGGAAGGACGCCCTCCTCGTCCCCAGCGAGGCCATCCGGATCGACGGCCGCAAGAAGGTCGTCTACATCCCCGACGGCCAGGGCTCCAAGCCCGTCGTCGTCCGGACGGGGCTCGACAACGGGGTCAAGACCGAGATCGTGGAGGGCCTCGAGGCCGACGCCTCGATCTACGTCACCCACACGAGCCTCCCGGACCCGAAGTCGGGCCGCGGCCGGAGCATGAGGTTCTAGGACGTGGAATCGGGATTCCGGATTCGGGATTCCTCTCCATGACCGTCATCCGCGCCGAGGGCATCGTCAAGAACTACCGGCTGGGCGAACTGGACGTCGAGGTCCTCAAGGGCGTCGACCTCGAGGTCCGGGAGGGCGACTACGTCGCGCTCATGGGCCCGTCCGGGTCGGGCAAGTCCACCCTGATGAACATCCTCGGCTGCCTGGACGTGCCCACCGACGGCCGCTACTACATCGAGGACCGGGAGGTGGGGACGCTTTCGGACGACGAGCTGGCGGTCGTGCGGGGGCGGCGGATCGGCTTCGTCTTCCAGACCTTCAACCTGCTCGCCCGCACGAGCGCGCTCGAGAACGTGGAGCTGCCTCTCCACTACCAGGGGGTGCCGGCGCGCCGGGCGGCGATGGCCGCCCTCGAGTCCGTGGGCCTGGGCCACCGGGCGGACCACCACCCGAGCCAGCTCTCGGGCGGCGAGCGCCAGCGCGTGGCGATCGCGAGGGCCGTCGTGACCGAGCCCGCGATCATCCTGGCCGACGAGCCCACGGGCAACCTCGACTCGAAGACCGGGCTGGAGATCCTCGACGTCTTCGACGGGCTCTCGAAGAAGGGGGCGACGGTGATCCTGGTCACCCACGACCGGTCGGTCGCGATGCGCGCCCAGAGGATCGTCCACCTGAAGGACGGCCGCGTGGAGCGGACGGAGGCGACGAAGTGCCCGCGCTGAGCGGATCGCCGCGAAGCGGCGAGGAGTCGAAGTGCACTTTCTGAGGTCGTTCAAGGTGGCGCTCACGGCGCTCGCCGCGAACAAGCTGCGCTCCGTGCTCGCGGTGCTGGGCATCGTGATCGGCGTCATGGCCGTGATCATGATGGTCGCCATGGGCAAGGGAGCCCAGGCCCGGGTCCACGAGAACTTCCAGAAGATGGGGGTGAACCTCGTCTTCGTCTACCCCGAGTCGACCTCCCGCGGGTCGAGCTCGTCCCGGAGCTCGATGGCCGAGACGCTCACCGTGGAGGACTCCGAGGCCCTGGCCGAGATCCCCAACATCCTCAACGTCGCGCCCGAGGTGCGGCGCACCTACCAGGTGAAGTACCTGAACAAGAACGCCAACATCCAGGTCGTCGGCACCCTGCCCTCGGCCGTGGCCTGCCGGAACTTCACGGTCGAGCGGGGCGAGTTCTTCGAGAAGTCCGCGGTGCTGGGCCGGCTCCGGGTCTGCGTCATGGGGGCCCGCGCCGCCTTCAAGCTCTTCGGGAGCATCGACCCCGTGGGCCGCCAGATCCAGATCGACCGGAAGAACTTCCAGGTCCTGGGCGTGCTGGCCGACAAGGGGGGCGACACCTGGGGCAGCCTCGACGAGAACATCTACGTGCCGGTCACGACCGCGCTCTACCGCCTCTTCAACCGGCGCTACCTCAGCCAGATCATGCTCCAGATCGACCGGACCGAGAACATCGACGGCGCCGTGGAGGCGATCGAGGCGGAAATGAAGCGGCTCCACCGGGTCACCGCCCGCGACGAGCCCGACTACGCCGTGCGCAACTACAACGAGTACGTCCAGGCCAGCCAGGAGGCGGCCGGGGCGCTCACGGTGCTCCTCGTGATCGTCGCCTGCGTCTCGCTCCTCGTGGGCGGGATCGGGATCATGAACATCATGCTCGTTTCGGTCACTGAACGCACGCGGGAGATCGGAATCCGGAAGGCCATCGGCGCGCGCCGGATCGACATCCTCAAGCAGTTCCTGATCGAGTCCATGGCGATCAGCCTCCTGGGCGGGTCGATCGGGATCGCGCTGGGCGTCGTCGCCGCCCAGGTCGTCCCCCTCCTCCCCCTCTGGAGCAAGCTGTCCCGCGGCGGGGACTGGGAGGCGGTGATCACCCCCGAGCCCATCCTGATCTCCTTCGTCTTCTCCTGCGCCGTGGGGATCTTCTTCGGGCTCTATCCCGCGGTCAAGGCGGCGAAGATGAACCCGGTCGAGGCCCTGCGCTACGAATGAGGGGCCTGCTCGCGGCGGGCCTCTGCCTCCTCCCCGCCTGCGCCCCGCGGGGAAGCTCCCTCGCCGACCGCTTCCTCGACCCGGGCTGCCCCTACGGCGCGCGCGTCGAGGCCCTCGAGGCCCTCCTCCGCCGTCCGCCCGACGAGCGCGACGGGATCTTCCCCCGCGTGGAGGACGCCCTCCGAGGCGAGGCGAGGCGGGCCGACGGCTTCCTCCTCTCCGACTTCGAGGAGCGCGCCGTCGCCGCCGCGTTCGAGTGGCTGGCCGAGGCCCGCGACCCGGAGACGGCGCTCCGCCTCGAGCTCCACCTCGACCGCCAGACCGCCCGACGGAAGCGCCTCCCCGACCGCGCCCTCGCCGCCGCGGCCCTCGGCCTGGGCCGCTACCCGGAACGGGAGACCGCGCGCCCGGTGCTCTGGGACGCGCTCCTCGACCCCGACGAGCGCCCCGCCGTCCGCGCCGCCTCCCTCAAGGCCCTCCAGGCCCACCACCCGCGCGACCTCGAGGACCGCGTGCGCGAGGCCCCCTCGGCCGCCGACCCCTGGCTCGCCGAGCTCCAAAAGACGCTGAGGTAGCCCGCCCTTCGAAATCGCTCGTCGTTCGGGGATCGTGCGATTTCGAAGAGATTCGGAACCTCCCGGCCCCCTCCGCGTCCAAGCACCGGATAGACTAGACTGGAGTTCTTCGAGCTTCCAGCTCCGAGCTTCAGGCTTCCAGCTTCGGGAGGACCGGGATGATGACCGCCGCGCCTTCGCGCCCTTTCGGCCGCTTCGGCGGCGCAATCGCCGCCCTCGCGCTCCTCGCCTGCCTCGCCCTCCCCGCCGTCTCGCAGGAGCGGGCGGAGCAGCCGCTCCGCGTCCGGAAGATCGTCGTCTACAAGCACGGGGTCGGCTACTTCGAGCGGGAAGGCGCGGTCCGCGACAACCAGAAGCTCGCCCTCACCTTCAAGACCGACCAGATGAAGGACCTCCTGAAGTCGCTCTACGCGGTCGACCTCTCGGGCGGGAGGATCTCCACCATCTCGTACGACACCAAGGACCCCCTCTCCAAGCAGCTCGAGGACATCCTGATCCGCGTTCCCGAGCAGAACGCCCTCACCCAGTTCCTCACCCAGCTCAAGGGCGCCCGCATCCGGGCCACCATCGCCGGCCAGCCCGTCACGGGGAGCGTCGTCGGCATCGAGCCCGAGGTCCGGACCACCCCCACCGGCAGCTCCACCGCCTACAAGCTCGTCCTCTTCCGGGACGACGGGAAGCTCCAGCCCGTCGACCTCCTCTCGATGAGCGAGCTCGAGATCCTGGACGACGGCCTCCAGAAGGACCTCAAGCGCATCCTCGAGATCTACGCCAAGGCCAAGCACGCCGACCGGAAGAGCGTCGTCCTGGACGCCCAGGGCGCGGGCGAGCGGAACGTCCGGGTCGGCTACATCATCGAGACCCCGATCTGGAAGACCTCCTACCGCCTTCTCTTCGAGGAGGGCCGGCAGCCGCTCCTCCAGGGCTGGGCGATCCTGGAAAACACGACCGACGAGGACTGGGACCAGGTGGACGTCTCCTTCGTCGCCGGGAGCCCGATGAGCTTCGTCATGGATCTCTACACGGCCTACTACCCGGAGCGCTCGGAGATCCCCGTCGGGGTCACCGCCGCGCCCCGGCCCCAGGGTCTGGCGCTCGCCGAGAAGGCGGCCGCCCCACCCGCCGCGCCGGCGCCGGGGCTGGCGCGGGGCCTCCGCGCGGCCGCCGACAAGAAGGACCGCGCCGAGATGGAGGAGCTCGCCAAGGGCGCCGAGCGACGGAAGAGCTTCGCGGAGGAGATGGAGCACGCCGTCGGCCCCGCGGCCGCCGGCGTCGACGTGGGCGACCTCTTCGCCTACCAGGCCCGGGAGAAGGTGAGCGTTCGGCGCGGCCAGGCCGCCCTGGTCCCCATCCTCTCGGAGCGCGTGGACGGCGGGGAACGGGTCCTCTTCTACCGGCCCTCGGTCTCCAGCCGCCCCATGAACAGCTACTACTTCAAGAACAGCACCTCCCTCACGCTGGAGGCCGGGCCGGTCACCTTCTTCGACGGCTCGACCTGCATCGGCGAGGGCCTCATGCGCCGGGTCCTGAAGAAGGACATGAAGGACATGATGCCCTACGCCGTCGAGGCGGGCGTCCGGGTCGAGACCAAGGTGAACCACCGGAACGACCCGATCACGCGCGGGCGGATCGCCAACGGGGTGCTGCACCTCACCTACACGCAGAACCTGGAGACCGTCTACGGCCTCAAGAACCAGCTGACCAAGGACACGGTGCTCTACCTCGACCACGCGAAGACGGGCGGCTACTCTCTCGCCGAGCCCGCGAAGGCCGAGGAGGAGCTCGACGGCCACTACCGCTTCAAGGTCGAGCTCAAGGCCGGCACCTCGGTCGACCTCAAGGTCCGGGAGACGATGTCCGTGACCAACCAGGTCGCCCTCCTCCAGACGCCCCAGGAGACGGTCCGGTTCTACCTCTCGCAGCGCTACCTCTCGGAGGCCGCCAAGAGGTTCCTCGGGGAGCTCGCCCAGACCCAGGGCGAGATCAACCGCCTGCGCGCCGAGGAGAACGAGCTCGTCCAGGAGCGCACCCGGCTCAACGAGGACGACGCCCGGGTGCGGCAGAACCTCGCCGTCCTTCGGGACACGGCGGCCGAGCTCGAGATGCGGAAGAAGTACCTCCAGCGCCTGGGCGAGTCGGACGCGCGCCTGGAGCAGATCCGGACCGACCTCAAGGACCGCGCCGCCCGCCGCGCCCAGCTCGAGCGCGAGCTGGCCAAGAAGGTCCAGGAGTTCCGGGAGGATTAGCCCGGAATCGGGAAGCAGGAATCGGGAATCGGGAATCGGGAAGCGGGAAGCGGGAATCGAGGGGGGGCGACGTGAGGGAACCGTCAGGTTTCCTTTCGTTTTCGTATCGACGGACAAGCCCCAGACCGTCCGTCGATACGAAAACGATCCTCAGGCTTCCGCCAAGTCTCGGAAGGCCGGGTCGTTCCAGTAGTCGCGGAAGGCGGGGTCGTTCAGGGCCTCGTCCTTGAACTCGCCGTCGTTCTTGATGGCGAGGTTGAGCGTCTCGAGCATCTTCTCGCGCTTGCGCTGGCGGGCGTAGACGGCGGCCATGTGGTAGTAGCTCGAGGGGTCGTTCGGGTCGAGCTCGATGGCCTTCTGGAAGGCCTCGAGGGCCTCGTCGTAGCGCATGAGGTCGCGGTAGCAGAGGCCCATCTTCTCCCAGCCCACCTGGTGGTCGGGCTTGAGCGCCAGGAGCTTCTTGTAGACCTTGAGCGCCTCCTCGGGCTTCCCGTGCGCGTGGGCGAAGGAGGCCTGGAGGAAGAGGGTGTGGGCCTCCACGTCCTTCATGAAGCGCTCGTGCTGGACGCGGAAGTCCTTGTCGAGCTTCTCCTTCTGGTCCCCGCCCAGGCGGCGGACCTCGACCTCGATCTGGCCGCGGAGCTGGCCGAGCGTCTCCTCGAGCTCCTTCTCGGCCTTCTGACGGAGCTCCATCACCTCCTCGCGCATCTGGTGCTCGGTGTTCTGGTGGAGGAGGTCGTTGTAGCGCTCGATCTCGGCCTCCTTCTCGTCCTTGATCTTCTTGAAGAACTCGAGGATGTCCGTCTTCTTCGCCTCGAGCTCCTCGAGGACGCGGTCGGTGCGCTTGGTGATCTGGTGGGACTCCTCGATGTAGACGCCCGCCTGGCGGACCAGCTCCTTCCACTCCTTGAGCTTCGAGGAGACGTGGCCGACGAAGTAGATCATGACGAGGACGAAGGCCGTCGCGATCACCGCCACCACGATCGCCAGGATCCGGACCTCCATCTTGGCCTCGCGGGTCTTGTCGGAGACCTCCCGGTCCATCTCCTTGAGCCGCCGCTCGAGGCTCTCCTCCGTGGCGGCGGCCACGGGCATCTTCTTGCCCTCCGTGTCCCACCACTCCTCCCAGCGCGCGGGCTCGGCGCCCCGGCCGCGGCTCCCGGTCAGGCGCTCCAGGGCGTCCACCGCCGCCGCGCGGACCGAGGCGTCCGCCTCCCGGTGGAGGAGGTCGATCAGGTGGCGGATCGCGCCCCGGGAGTTCTTCTCCGCGAGGGTCGAGCAGGCGTTCTTCCGGACCGTGGGGCTCACGTCCCGGAGGTTGGCGATCTCCTCGGCCTGGAGGGACATCGCGAGGGCCAGGAAGAGCGACATCGCCCGTCATTATAGAGAGGGCGATTTCGCCAAGTCAATCGCGCTTCCCGGGCGCGCAGAGTTGCTCCTAGGGCCTTTAGGGGGGAGCCTGGAGGATCCCGTGATCTCGGGGATCGGGCGATGGGGCACGGCAGGGGCGGTCGAAGGGTCGAGCCGTCCGGCAGGCAACCGAACGGCATCGTTGCTTGCCGGACGGCTCGACCCTTCGACCCGGAGCGCCGCAGGCGCTCCGCCCGCCTTCGGCGGGCCC